>Ga0335081_10000163_pt1 | contig 130416 bp, 114 predicted proteins | sample Lox_Sample_35_FD_206713 | JGI IMG/M metagenome (GOLD analysis project Ga0335081, IMG submission 206713) | Soil microbial communities from Loxahatchee National Wildlife Refuge, Florida, United States - Lox_Sample_3.5 | ecosystem: Environmental > Terrestrial > Soil > Wetlands | place: USA...
CTGGTTCAATGGGGCTGGCCACTCCGGTTGCCGCCGGCTCGACGACGATCACGGCGACATCGGGCACCCTGTCGGGATCCACTACGCTGACGGTAAAACCGGCAACGCTCGTCTCCGTGGCAATCACGCCGGCCAATCCAACCGTCATAATAGGGACCACGCAGCAACTCACCGCCACCGGGACGTACTCCGACGGTTCGAAGCAAAACCTGACAACGACCGTGACCTGGAGTTCGTCGTCAACCTCTGTCGCAACAATCAGTAACGCCGCGGGTTCAAAAGGACTGATCACCCCGGTGGCCGCTGGCTCGACAACGATCACGGCAACATCAGGGAGCATATCAGCATCAACCACATTAACGGTAGATCCGGCGACATTGACCTCAATCGCCGTAACGCCTCTTACTTCCGCTCTCACGAACGGATCGACGCAGCAGTTTAAGGCTACTGGCACGTTCTCAAACAGCACAACGCAAGACCTGACCGCCTTGGCTACCTGGAGTTCCTCCAACACTGGTGTCGCAACGATCAGCAATGCAGCGGGCTCAAACGGACTTGCAACTGCTGTCGGCGCGGGATCAGCCGTCATTTCCGCTGCCTGGGGAGGTGACTCAGCAACTGCCTCCCTGACAGTTACGGCGCCGACTAGTGTGACGCTCAGCTGGAGCGCCCCTACGTCGTATTCAAATGGGACTCCCTTGAATCCCGCAACGGATTTATCAACGTATAAAATATATTACGGAACCGCATCAGGCGTTTATACGCAGGTCGTAAGTGTTCCAAATCCCGGGAGCACCACCGTTACCCAGACATTAAACCTAACGCCCGGGACCTATTATTTTGTCGTCTCGGATGTGGACACGGCAGGACAGGAAAGTAATTATTCCAACGAAATGTCAACAACAATTTAACCCGATAGTTGGGCTCCCTCCCCCTCGGGAGGGAGCCCAACGAGGATACGACAGCAAGACAAGATGCAAAGAGTGAAAATTAGCAAACAATATCAACTGACTTCTGAAATACAGCATGAATTCTTCTACCTGAACTCTCCATCACCGTTGCTCCCCCCCTTCATGCCTCTTCAGGACCTGAATAACCCGGCATTATATTGCAGCAGTTTTTAGAATTTTAAAATCATTCGTTCCGGCATATTTGTTCCCTCCCCTATCTCTTTCTTGTTCTATAATAAGTTTATGAGCGGGAGATGAGCCTGATGCCTCAGAAAATCCTTATTATTGAAGACGATAGGGAAATTGCCCATCTCGTGGAACTCCATTTGAAGGATGCAGGCTACGAGGCAGTGCCTGCTTATGATGGCGACACCGGTCTCCACTTTGCACTCTCGAAATCATTTGACCTGATAATACTTGACCTTCTTCTTCCGGGATTGGACGGACTGGAGGTATGCCGCCGTGTTCGCGCGGCGCCTGTTTACACGCCCATCCTGATGCTGACATCCCGTTCAGCCGAAATCGACCGCGTCCTCGGTCTTGAAATCGGCGCTGATGATTATCTGACCAAGCCTTTCAGTATTCGAGAGCTGCTGGCGAGGGTAAAAGCACTGCTCCGCCGCGAGCATGCGTTTCATGAAGGTTCAGGTGAAACGAAGAAAGTCATCCGTACGGGCCACCTCGTCATTGATCCGGAAAAGCGTAGCGTCGCCCTGGCTCAAAAAACAGTTACCCTGACGGCTAAAGAATTCGACCTCCTGCTTCACTTTGCCAGGCACCCTGGTCGCGTCTACACGCGCTCGGAACTGCTGACTCTGGTTTGGGGCTATGGATACGATGGATACGAACACACGGTCAACTCGCATATCAACCGCCTGAGGAGTAAAATAGAGGCTGATCCGGCTCATCCCCGCTATATTCTGAGTGTCCGTGGGGTCGGGTACAAGTTCTCCGATACAACTGATCCGGATGAGGGACAGCACCATGTTTAAATATCTCTACACCAAACTGGCTGCAGTTCTTCTCGGTTTATTCCTGGTCATGGGTGTTTTGTATATTCTCCTGACGCTCTATACCACGCGGCTGTATTTCCAGGAGGTAAATCAGAAGCTCAACCTTATCCTGGCACAGCACCTCGTTTCGGAAAAGATCCTCCTCAAAAACGGGAAGGTTGACGAAAGCGCCCTTCAGAATATTTTTCACATGCTGATGGTTGTGAACCCCGTCATTGAAGTCTATCTCCTCGGCCCGGATGGAACAATTTTGGCCTACTCTGCGCCACCCGGTAAAGTGAAACGGCACTCGGTGTCCCTGGAGCCGGTGAGGCAGCTACTAAACGGGATCCCTGCGATGCCCGTGCGGGGTGACGATCCCCGCGACCTTGAAAAGAAAAAAGTGTTCTCCGCAGCTCCTATTCTTCTAGATGGACGTACCGTCGGATATCTCTATATTATCCTGGGCAGCGAGCAATTTGAGACTGCCGCGGGGATGCTTCAGCGCAGTTATATACTTCGACTCAGCCTGTGGGCAGGGGCAGGGGGCCTGCTGTTCGCCTTGCTGGCAGCACTTTTGCTGTTCAAACGCATGACGCTGCGGCTTCGGCTGCTAACATCATCCATGGAGATGTTCCGCGGGAGCGATTTCACGGAACATCCCCCCCTTCCTGCCAAGTTCGCGGTTAGGCGCGGAGATGAAATTGACAAGATCGGAACCATTTTCCTCCAGATGGCGGAGCGCATGGTCCGCCTGATCAAGGACATGACGGACGCTGACCTACATCGGCGAGAGATAGTTGCCAATATCACCCATGATCTGCGAACACCGCTCACGTCACTTCAGGGTTATCTAGAAACCTTGCTCATGAAGGCAGATGCACTGACCCCGGAGGATCAACGGCAATACCTGACGATAGCCCTCAAGCGTTCCGATCAGCTGCGAAGACTGGTCACCGGGCTTTTTGAGCTTGCAAAGCTCGACTCACCCGATATCCAGGTCCGTTTTGAGCCGTTCCATCTCCACGAACTCATCCAGGATATTCTGCAGCAGTTTCATCTCGCTGCAGAGGACAAGAAGATCGCCCTCCGCATGAATATCCCGGACGATGTTCCCTTGGCTTTTGCTGATATCGAACTCACCGAACGGGTATTCGAAAATCTTATCGATAATGCGATCAGGCATACTCCGGGAAGCGGCGCAGTGACAATCTCCGCCACACTTACGGAGGCGCGAATAAAAGTAACAGTCTCGGATACCGGCTCCGGCATGGCTCCGGAGGATCTCGCGCATCTGTTCGACCGGAATTACCGAAGAGAGCGAATTCGCGGCGGCGACCGGGCTGGATTGGGGCTCATCGTCGTCAAGAGAATACTGGAGCTCCACCACAGCACCATCAACGTCAGCAGCGAGATCAATGCGGGCGTGACGTTTACCTTCTTTCTTCCCGCCTACCGGGGGACGTCATCATGAGCAGATCATCGGCAACTCGGCCTTTGGTTTCCTTCTTTTTGTGACGGACATTTTATTATCCTGTGACCGATCCGTGACCTGACTGCAGTATCATCTATTTGGTAGAGAAAAGAACTGGATAACTATTATGGCGAATGATATCAGGCAAGATGGGGCTTATCGGAAAGATCGGGGTGGAGTATAATTAGATAGAGGAGAAGGAGAGGAATTTATTATGGTAACTAAAATATTACTCGGATCGTTGCTTGTTCTGCCGCTCTTGATCAATGAGGCTAACGCGGTCGGTACAGAGCATCTTGAGAAGGCTACTTTTGCAGGAGGTTGTTTCTGGTGCATGACGCCGCCTTTTGAAAAACTGGGCGGAGTCAAAGAAGTCATCTCGGGATACACCGGTGGACATACGGTTAATCCAACCTACGAAGAGGTAACATCGGAGACAACAGGGCACCTCGAATCCGTCGAAGTCATCTATGATCCCGCGAAAATCAGCTATGAAAAACTGCTCGATGTTTTCTGGAGGCAAATCAATCCCACCGATGCGGGAGGCCAGTTTGTAGACCGCGGACCATCATATGAGACAGCGATTTTCTATCACAATGAAGAGCAGAAACGGCTGGCTGAGGAATCGAAAAAGAAACTCGAAGAGTCAGGGCGTTTCGATAAGCCGATCGTCACTGAGATCCGGCCTGCCGGCCCGTTTTACCCGGCTGAAAGCTATCACCAGGACTACTGGAAGAAAAATCCCATCCGGTATAAATTCTACCGCTATAATTCCGGACGCGATCAGTATCTGGAAAAGACCTGGGGAAAGGATGCTATGACGCATGCAAAGTATGAGACAAAAACCGCGGATCCTGGCGATGCATTCATAAAGCCGTCCCAGGAAGAACTGAAAAAGATACTCACGCCCCTGCAATACGAAGTTACGCAGAAGGGAAGCACTGAGCCGCCGTTCAATAATGAATACTGGGACAACCACAGTCCGGGTATTTATGTAGACGTCGTTTCGGGAGAGCCGCTGTTCAGTTCGCTGGATAAATACGATTCGGGAACAGGGTGGCCGAGCTTCACCAAGCCGCTCGAACCGGGCAACATTGTGACCAAGGAAGACCGGACCTGGTATCTTGCCGTGCGGACCGAGGTTCTAAGCAAGAACGCGGGCTCGCACCTTGGCCATGTGTTCGATGATGGCCCCAAACCGACGGGCCTGCGTTATTGCATGAATTCAGCGGCGCTCAGGTTCATTCCCGCACAGGACCTGGTAAAAGACGGGTATGGAAAATACGTGAAGCTTTTCGAAAAATGATCATCCCCGAAGAATCGAGGACAGCAGGAACGCATGATGGTGTTTCTTGCGGAAAAGAAAAAAACACGCCGAGACATGGTGCAAAAAAAATATAATTGACACCGAGGAGAGAGGAAACGCATGTTTTGAAAGTACATCGGGACGATAAAAAAAGCATGCATTTCCTCTTTTTCTTAATGCATGCTGATAGAAAACCGGCTTCTTTTCTTGTTATGACTCAACCGAACACAGGTCGTTGTCTCCGAACTGACAATCATCAGGAAGGATTGTCTGTTCACCGTGTCCCTTGATCATGTTTTTGATTGCCTGAATGGCTCCCTGCTCTGCATGAACTATTTCGGAAGTCACCGGTTCGGCCTCGCGGATCTCCTCCGACTCATCCCGAAATGCCCTCACTTCGTAGGCCTCGGTCAATGTTTCACGACCTGCTGATTTTAAAGCTTTCTTGACGAACCGTGCCATTACCCTCGCCTCCTTTCCATCCGCTGCGAGCCTTACTTTAAGTATAGCATGATAGTACCAGGTGGGGGAGGCATTTTTTAGACAGTTTTGGCAACAGGATCGTTACTGGGCAAAAAAGGGATTGGGGATTTCTTTAACCTTGTAGCACTATCTTCACCAAACGTTCCGCGTACTCTTTTCCTGCTGCATCATCCGCCACGATCTCGATTTCCCCAGGGCGCAATATGCCAAGACCAAGTTCAACGGCGCGGCTGATCTGCTCCTGCTCAAAAATCTTCTTTCCCATGATAGCGCGGTTGCTGCCGAGGCTCTTCAGGACGGCAACGCCGACGGCGTCGATGGCTATCCGATCTGTGCCAGCAAGAATCACATCAGCCTGCCTCATCGGCCCGTGCGAGGGGCCCTTATCCACAAAGGCATCAATACCGTCCATCACGATAAGTGCGGGTCGATAGGCCGTGTTGATTTCTGCGATCATCTTGCGCATGCTCAGGAAAGAAGAGTGCAGCTCGGTCATGTTCTTTTTGTGGGTTACTCCCACGGAGAGCTTGAGCGACATGGTGAAGACGCCACCATAGCCGTGTGTTTTAAGACAGCAGGTCGACACGACACATGAGGAGTCAAGCACCGGCTTTGCCACGCGAAAGCCGTTTCTCCAGTGGCTCCCGTTCGGCTGGAACCGTATCCATTCCTTCTCCGATAGATCCTCGAAATTTATGATCCGTGCATCGTACTCTTGACAGAGCTGTAAAATGCCTTTTTTCTTGATAACATCGGCTGTGTCCGGCGGGCCGCTCCGCTCGCCGATCGTGATGCTCTTTGCACCCATGGCCTTGAGCTTTTCCATAAGGCAGGCGAGAGTGTCGTTGTGTGTTGAAGCTGGATAGTGATCCGCAGTATTGAAATTCGGCTTGATCAGAACGTCCTTGCCCTTGGCGGGATTCATATCCAGAAGATCGATGGCTCTCATAATGCCCGTTTTCCTATCGCGCGTTTTGATGAGGGACACTTTTGTTCTGTGGTCATTCCTTATCGTGTTCATGGATTTGTCCATACCCCGCCTTTTCTCCGGTCATAACTGAGACCGAACAAGCCGCAATAGTTATCAGCAATTGTCGTCTGATGATGTCACGCTCCCGGAGCATTCGGCGTTAAGGCGCTTTCTCTGACATCGCCCTTCTTTAATCTCCCGCAGCCTCTCCACGCAGCACAGGAAAAGCCGACTTGCTGCAAAGCGCTGTCAGGTCATGCGGTCCTCATAAAGCGAGGAGAAATATCCAATATGGCCGAAATGATTCATGAAAATTCCGCTTGCCGCGCTGCAGCAGCAGAAGCGGTGGTTATCGAATGAATTTCTGTTCCTGCAAAACTCCGATTATCACGCTGACGAAGGGCTTTATCTGCCTGATCAGGCCTCCCTCATACCTTGTTTCGGATAATGATGACCAGACCGGCTTGCCCGTTTCAACACTAAACAGTGTTGTCTGCATAGTCACGACCTTGTAGTCGTAAGACAGGTCCTGCGCGTTGTAGTCAGGAACGCCAAAGAGCTCGTCCCAGCTCATGATGATATTCTGCGGAACGGCATAATTACGCATCGGTGTATACGTGTCTCCTGTTTCTTTTTTAATAAACTTCACCACGAGTACGGCATCGACACCTAACTCCCTGACCTTCGCTCTCACATCTTCACGCGGCGGGACCTCTTCACTCGGGAACAGGGCGGTACTTGCCACCGCATAGATCCCGCGCTCCTTCAATTTCCGCACAAACTCATTCTCAAGCAGGCTCCGCGGTCCCCGGTCCTTCACAATCCCGATCACGAACATCCGGCTCATGTGTCCCTGATACGCCGCGTCCTTCCATGGGTTGATAAGCTTGGTGCCTGTACATGCCTGCGCCAGAAGAAGGCCCGTGAGCACGACTATGGAAAGCAGCGTTTTCCCCCTCATAATAAATCTCTGAGATGAATAGTTATCCTCTTTTTGAACAAGCTGTCCTGTTTCCGCTCCCTTGTTTGATTATACTAAAAAAAGATCCTCATGAGACCGCGATTTTCTCCAATGGTCCGGAAAAATCGGGCGTAGAATTGACAATCGGCGACCTCGAAACGGCTCTCGCCCTTCAGGCATTAAACCGCTTATCGACCAACCAGACAGTAACTGACCAAAAGCCATTTGATGATCCCGATTACCGGCCCTTAGGTTATTCCTGCGCTTTTGGTGATGCCAATGACTCGAACTGCCTACCGGGGCAAGGGATTATCAAATAGAGGACCCCGTCAAAATGGCAACCGGCCAGTGGTTGATGAGAGGCCCATATCGGCGCGAACGCAGACATTCAACAGGAATATCGTACAATGGATTGTTTTATTGGTCGGCGAAGTCAAAAAAACTCAAACGGGAAGACTATCGAGCTTTCCTTAACCGACTATCCAGCGGGTCATACCTAGGATGTATTTCGTGAGACAGAAAGCGCAACATCCGATTCGCCAAGTGCTGGCACACCTTTTCACACTGGAGCCTTTTTCACAAACCCATCGTCTATTTCCCAGATAGTTTTTGGAACATGCAGGGGGTTAAATTGCCTGACCTGCAGGTTTCAGATCATCTAACCCTGACAAGGCGGTCCAGCTCGAACGACACGGCGCTCCGGCCGCCTCCGCAATGAAACTGGCAGCAGACAGAAACTATTGCGGATAGGCATGCGATACGTGAGTCAGATAGATGTCTTTCGTGCGGTATGCTATACTCGAAAAAAAGTATTTTCGAAAGGAGTGAATAATGAGACTCGTAACACGGGGAAACTTGGACGGGCTCGTGTCTGCCGTGCAAATTACGATCATGGAAAATATTGATTCGTTGGAGCTTATTCATCCACAGGACATTACTGACGAGAAATTTAAGGTTAGAAAGGGGGATATCCTTGCCAACCTCCCCTATCACCCCGGCTGCGCGATGTGGTTCGACCACCATGAAATTACAGCAAGCAACAGAAAGCCACCCGCGGTCTTTAAAGGAAAACATGCCCTTCTGCCGAGTGTGGCCAGAGTGGTCTATGAATATTATCGTTCAGAAAAACTAAAGCGGTTTGAACCTCTGATTGCGGAAACAGACCGGTTTGATTCCGCGCAACTGTCGGTGGATGATATTTCAGACCCCCGCGGAGCAATTCTCCTCGGCTTCACCATCGATCCCCGAACAGGACTCGGAATTGACAAGGGCTTTTTCATGCTGCTGGTTGAGCAGCTGAGAACATCGGGAATAGAGGCTGTGCTAGAAACACCGGAGGTGGCCCGCCGGATCGCGCTCTGCAGGGAAAACGATATCAGATTCATGCAGGCGTTGAAAGATAATTCAAAGATTGACGGCAATGTAATCATAACAGACTTTAGGAAAAGTACCAGCGTTCCTGTCGGAAACCGATTTCTCATCTATATGATATTTCCAGAGGGCAATGTATCGGTAAGGCTTCAGTGGGGTCCGCGAAAGGAGTTTGTCGCCGTCACTATTGGACATAGCATCTTGAACCGGACCTGCAAAACCAATATAGGCAGGCTCTGCAGCGATTTCGGAGGGGGCGGCCATCGAGGAGCCGGCGCATGCACCCTTGATCTGATGACGGCTGATAACAAACTGGAAGAAATTATTAGACGGCTTAAAGAATCCTAAGAAGCAGAACACCGCTCTGCGAACAATCGGCACAACCGGTAATCGTAAAAAAACGCAGATACCGGACGATGAGGAGGGGAAATTAACACGAGGAGAATTTCTGTAGCAACGGTTAAATATCAAAATCCTTTAGCGTCTCATACTAGAAAGGAAAGAGGCACCGTGAATATTCCCAAAAACGATCATTCCCGCAGTGCATCCGAGCGGGAATCAGATTCTGGTTGAAGAGGAGACTTGATCCCGCTCAGGAGTTGATCCCGTATTTCTTTAATTTGAGATATAAGGTTTTGCGATCGATGCCCAGAAGCTGGCTCGCCTTGGACTGGTTGCCAGCGGTTTCGTTCAAAACCCTGAGGATGTAATTCTTTTCCATCTCCTCCAGCGATGGATTGACTTTCATGTCGCCAATCGTGGAGTAGGACGAGATGGAGAGATCCTCGGCACCGATTGTGCCTGTTTCGCAGACGATCACCGCCCGCTCGATTACATTTTCGAGCTCACGCACGTTGCCGGGCCACCGGTAGGCTGAAAGCAATCCCATTGCCTCGATCGTAAATGCGGTAATGGGTTTGGCAAGCTTCTTCGCATACTTTTTCAGAAAATGCCTTGCCAGATCGCCAACGTCCTCCTTCCGTTCCCGAAGGGGGGGGATCATAATATTGATGACGTTTAGCCGGTAGTAGAGATCTTCGCGAAACGTTCCGGCCTTGATCATCGACAGGAGATCTTTATTGGTGGCTGCGATCAAGCGCACGTCGGCGCGCAGGGATTTGTTCCCGCCGACGCGCCGGAATTCGCCGGCATCGAGAAATCGCAGGAGTTTGGCCTGGAGGTTGAAGGGCATTTCCCCGATCTCATCCAGAAACAGGGTCCCCGTGTCAGCCACTTCTACGAGTCCGTGCTTCAGCTGGTAGGCGCTAGTGAAAGCACCCTTCTCATGGCCGAAGATCTCGGATTCGATGAGATTTCCCGATAGAGCGGCGCAGTTGAGGGCGATGAAGGGGGCGTCCTTCCTCGCGCTGTAGCGCCATACCGTGTTCGCAACCAGCTCCTTGCCGGTCCCGCTTTCTCCCTGGATAAACACCGCCGAATCAGTTGGCGCCACTTTCTGGATGAGCGTGAGTATATCCTGAACCTGCCTGCTTTTCCCGATGAACTCAAAGGGCTCTTCCTGCCTTACCAGCTCCTGTTCGAGGAGCTTGTTCTTGACAGACAGCCTGCTGAACTCATAGGTGCGCTCTATCACGATTACTAGCTCGTCGAGCTTGTAGGGTTTGGTGAGATAATCATGGGCCCCGTTCTTCATGGCCTCTACCGCCGTTTCCACCGTGGCCTTGCCGGTGAGCACGATAATCGCCGGCGCGCCCATCTCCTCCTTCAGCTTTTTCATGAGCGAAATCCCGTCGACGCCCGGCATGACCACATCGAGCAAGATCACATCGAAAGAACGATCGCGGAGGAGGCGCTGGGCCTCGCTGCCGTCGGACGCGACCTCCACGGAATATCCTTTGCGGGTCAGTTCTTTTTTCAGAAGCCTTCTGAAGGGCTCTTCATCGTCCACGACGAGAATGTTGATCATAGGCAGTTTATTTTCCCTCACCAGGGGCAGCTGCATCGCGCGACGTACTTCCGGCATCTGCATTTATCCCTCTGCCCCCATAGAGAGGCCAGGGCTTTAAGTATTCGCTGGCCGAGGGTTCTGCGGCATCACTCCCTGCATGAGATCGACGGCAGGGTGATAATGAACCGGGAGCCTTTGCCGAGTTCGCTCTCCACGTCAATGACGCCGCCATGCTCTTCCACGATCCGATGACAGATAGTGAGACCGAGTCCCGTGCCTTCGCCCACCGGTTTGGTGGTAAAAAAAGGATCGAAGACTTTGTCCAAGAGGTCCGCAGGGATGCCTGCCCCGGTATCGGCAACGGACAGGCGAACCCGGCTCGGACATCCCTCGAACGTCCCTTCCTGCACGCTGTTGTCGTCCTGTTCCGTGCCGATGAAGATACTCCCGCCCTCAGGCGTGAAGTAGACGGCGTTAAGCAGGAGGTTCATCAACAGCTGGCGGAGACTTCCTGCATCGGCATAAATCTTGGGCACGTCCCGGTTGAGGTTCAGCACCAGAGAGTGCTTCAGGCGGGACGCGCGGTGCTGGAGCAGAAGCAGCACTTCCTTGATCAGCTCGTTGATATCGATCTCCCGGAACGTGCCCCCCGAAGGGCGGGCAAATTCAAGCAGGCTTTTCAGGATCCCCTTGCAGCGGAAGATCTCGCTGTGAATGGTCCTGAGGTATTCGGGGAAGTCCTCGAATTCCCTGATCCCGGTTAGGGCCGTGTTCTTTGCGCGGTCGAGGAGCGCCTCGGAATAACCCGCGATGATACCCAGGGGATTGTTGATCTCATGAGCCACCCCGGCCACCAGAGTGCCGAGGGAGGCAAGCTTGTCCGTGCGGATGAGCTGCTGCTCAATACGCTTCTGGGCCGTTACGTCCTTCAGGTAGTGGACGATGGCGTAAAGCCGCCCCTCTTCATCGATGAGCGGGTAGGCCCAGAAATGAAAGATGCCGCCGGTGCCGCTCTTCAACTCCCGGAACGAAGGGCTCCGACAGGATAGCGTCTCGGAGCAGAGACAGCCGCCGGTGACGGCGATACCGACCTTGTCGAGGACCTCAGCACATAGCTTGTCCGCAACCTCGACCTTTGAGAAGCCGGTCCGCGCAAGGAGGGCGTGATTGGCGCGGATCACCCGCTGCCTTCCATCCTCGATCCAGACCATGTCGGTGATCGCATCAAAAGTCCTCTCCCATTCCTTTTTTTCCTTCGAGATCTCCTCAAAAAGGAGCGCGTTCTCGAGGGCAATGGCAATCTGTTTTGCAACGGGCAGCAAGATCTCGAGATCCGTTTCCGTATATTGCGAGGGCTCTGTGCTGTCGAAATTGAACACGCCGAGCATGCGGTCGTGGAACAGGGGAATGCTGATCGTCGAGCGGATGCCTTCGGCCAGAAGCTTCTTGTCCAGGGTAAACAGGGTGTCCTTGAGGTCACGGCTGATCCAAGGTTTATTGTTCCGAACAACCCAGCCGGCACTGGTGCCTTCGATGGGGGCCTTCACTCCTTTTTTCATCACCGTCTTCATGTCCGTGTCCAGCGCAAAAATCGTGAGGTTGTCTTCCTTTTCGCTGTACAGCAGGAGGCTTGCCCTGCTGTAATCGATGATCTTTCGCAGTTCGGACACGACCATGCGGAAGATTGTCCCGATACTCAGGCTGGAGTTGATAATGCTGCTCAGCTCGCTGATCAATTCTCCCTGCGCGGCGTCGTCGCGCTGGTTGGTTGAAATAACGTTCAGGGGCAGGCTGTCCCGGCCCGGCGTATCGCGCACCACGATGATCATCCTGTCGGGCCGGTGTTTTCTGTTCGGGATGATCGCAATCCGGGATGCTACGGGACTGCCATACCTGCGAAAGCAGAACGAACGGAGGAACGGTGAAGATTCTCCGTCCAGGGCCGCATCGACAGCAGGAGAAGTGCCGGCAGTCTCGCTCTCCCGGAGGATGGTGTCGAGAGGAATATATTTTTCGATATTGCGGCCGATGACATCGGACCGCTCATATTCAAAAAAGGAGGATACACCATCATTGCACGAAAGGATGGTCCACTGACGGTCCACAATAAATGCAGGCATGCCCAGAACATCGAGCGTTCTGAGCAGTTCAGAACTCTCCTTGTCAATCACGATTTTCATGTTGGTATATAGTAACACAGCATAACGAGACCGGCAACTGGAAAGGGGTTTGCTCGTGATCGTTTCGGGGATTCGGCATACCGCGTGAACACCATAAAATCAGAATTTGAGGGCTTTGCAAGCTTGTTGACTCTTCAGCGGATCAAGATTAATATGGTTCTAGGACATCGACTCGCTTGAGGGAGCGAATTCATCAATGAGGATCAGGATAGGTCATCTGTCCACGTTTTACCATACGGCGATTCTGCTCATGGCAAAAGGAGATGCCAATGCCCGGCTTGACGCTGAAGTGGAATGGAAGCTCATCGGTACGGGTCCTGCCATCATGCAGGCTTTTCAGCGCCGCGAGCTAGATCTTGCCTATATCGGGCTTCCTCCGGCGATCATTGGCATGGCACAAGGCATCAATATAATCTGCGTGGCTGGCGGCCACATGGAAGGGACCGTCATGGCCGGAAAGGCTCAATGGCTGGGTCACGCCGATGGGGCAGATTTGGGCGCGGTGCTGCAGCAGTTCCGGGGACGGAGAATCGGCGTGCCCGGCAAGGGATCGATCCATGACGTCATCCTGAAGGACAGTCTCGAGCGCTATGACCTGGGCTCGGATGTTGAGATCGTTAATTATCCCTGGGCCGATCTGGTGACCGAAGCCGTTGTCCATGACGAGGTCTCGGCGGCCTTCGGCACGCCCGCGCTCGCGGTCGCCATCAATCGCTTTGCCGGCGGCAAGCTGCTTTATCCGCCATCGCTGCTTTGGCCTTCAAACCCGAGCTACGGCATCGTGGCGGACCGGGGATTCCTACAGGCGGAAGGGAGGGCCATGGAACGGTTCCTTCTCCTTCATGAAGAGGCCACCGCGTTCATAAGACACCATCCATCAGATGCCGCGCGCATGATAGCGGATTTCGTCGGGATCATCGATCGGGAATTTGTACAGGATACGCTTTCGATTTCGCCGAAATACTGCGCCCAATTAACTGGGGATTATATCGCTTCGACAATGAAGTTTGTGCCAGTGTTGAAAAAAAGAGGGTATATCAGCTCCGATGTGGAGCAGAACCGGATCTTTTCTCGAGAGATCATCGACCGCATTCATCCCGAGAAAGAGCATTACCACGACGGGATCGCTATGGGGGGATAATGATCGGGCTCATGTTCCGGCATGCCGCCGAGGGAGCAGTTTATTATATTGATCTCAAGCATGATCCTTTATAGTATAACACACCAGCTGGTTTATGCGAGGTACTATGAAAAAGACAGACAAAAACAAGCCACTGCCGACACCGCCGACCTCCGCCTTCGGCAGAAAAAAACCGTTTGAGGAGAGCAAGGGCCACGAATCCCTCACGGCAGACCGCATGGCAGCGGCAATGGTGGAAGGCAAGCTTGACGAGTTTCTCAAACAGGAAATGCCTGATAATGAATACGCCCGGAACCTCGCGACTATGATGCTGGGAATGACCGGGATGTTGCCCGGGGCTGGCGCGCCGCAGGAAGTGCCGCCGGCATCGGAACATCGGAAGCCCCCGTCGCTGGAAGGCGCGATACCCGAGCAAGCAATCGCGGCGGCTGATGTTCCCGAGGATGTTCAAAGCGCCATTCAGGGCGGTGATGTGCAGGGGCTGATGGACATGCTCCGGCGAGAACATTTGAGACGGAACCCCGGAGCGAGTGCGGAATTACCGGAAACAGCGACTCCGGAGGCGGTTCAGACGCAGGAAATGCCCACCATTGACAAAGAGACGATCGATTCGTTGATCTGCATCGCGAAGGAGAATAACGTCACCCTGGATTGGATGATTCTGCGGGCCATCAAAGTGTATGTCCGGGAATACAGGAACTCGGGCAGATTGTGAGTCCATCCATCGTCCTTACGGTTTACTTAAAAAATCCTGCACCTGTTTTTTGATCTCAAGATGATGGAGCGGAATGTTCGGCACGTCCTTGTTTCCCGGTATTGCCAGAGCATGGATAAAGGTGACGCCCTGCCTCTGCTGCTTCATAACCTCAACCAATTCCTTTTCTGACGCCGCTTTCGAAGTCTCCTTGAATCCAAATCCCCTCGCCACCTGCTCCAGGTCCGTGCACGATGCCGTCAGCGTCGGCTGGTTTCCCGTCGAGCCATATGCCCCATTGTCGATGGCGACGATCGTCAGGTTGCGCTGCGCGGACGCAGCAGCAGTTGCCAGTGTTCCGGGATTCATGAGCAGGCTTCCATCGCCGTCGATAACGACCACCTCTTTGGACGACGTCATCGAGATACCCAAGCCGATGGGAGTGGCCATGCCCATGCTGCCGAGCATGTAGAAATTCGACGGCTGGTGCTTGATTGCGTAGAGTTCCTTGGAGGGCCACCCGAGATTGCTTACCACGGCCTTGCCTTCGAGGTAAGGAGCTATGGTTTTCAGGATATCATACCGCGTCATCATCGGCAATGATGCGTGAGGCATGATCGGTGATGCATGTTGAACACCGGTTTTTTCGCGCTTGAATCCGCATTCGGCAGTCGGAGACCGGCAATCAGAGTTCTCCCACACTGCCGGGCTCATCAGGAAAGCATGAATCACATTCTTTCGGCAGACCTCCGGCAATTCACGGTCGACAAGGGAAAGGTCGGCGGCAGTGTTGATTTCCGAATAGCCGAGCCCTGCCCCTGCCAAGATTGCAGGAAGCCGCCGGCCCATGGGGAACTGGGCCTCGATCTTCTCCTGGTACACGCCACGCCTGCTGACGAACAGCGCAAGAGGCAGCTCATAGAATGCCGTGAGCGAGAGCAGGGCATTTATCATGTTCCCGATGCCGGAGCTCTGGACGAGCATGGCCGGTTTTTTCCCAGCGAGCGCCGCGCCGGCGCATATGCCGACGCCTTCTTCCTCGCGGGTGAGGGGAACATGGGGGAAGGTCTGGCTCACCAGATCGAGAAGCGTTTTGATTTTCTCGCAGGGAAGAGATGCCGTAAAATCGATCCCGTTCCTCCTGAGCAGTGCTATGAGTTCTTCTTCAGGCCGTGACACAGCAACTCCTCTATCTCTTTCTCGGTGATGTTCTTGGATATGTACTTCGGTACGACGGTATGGGTCTTTCGGTCCTGCCGTAGTCTCGCTTCTCCGCCACCCGTAATGTTCAGGAGAACGGTATCGCTTTTTTTAATGGCCCCCGTGCGCTGCGCCTCCCGGAGCACGGCTACGGCAACGCCCGAGGCGGGAACGATGTCAATGCCTTCGGCCTTCAGGAACAGTTCCATGCCGACGTAGACGCTATCATTATCAATGCCGTACATGCTGCCGCAGGTTGCGGCAAGCGCGTCGTAAACACCGCCAATGACCGAGTATGCGGGATACCGGGTCGAAAGGACCCGCGTCGTAATCCGGGAGATCAGCTCCGGCTTCAGGTCGTCGGGGAAGAGGGTCCTGCTGCCCTGCTCCCAAGCATGAAGCATCGGGGCGAATGGCAGATTCTGGCCAAGGTGCATGAGAGGCAAGCGGGAGCCGTATCGTCCGTCCTTCACGAACCGCTCCGCCATTTCCCATGCGCCGATTGCGCCCGTACCGCTTCCCACGGCCTGAACGTAGTGATCAGGCAGTTTTCCGATCGTCGACACCGCCTCGAGCATCACGATGCCGAGACCGTCTCGTTTGGCAATGTTTTTGACGCCGCCTTCGAAGGGGAGCCCCAAGGTCATGGCGACCCGCTTGGCAACATCAATGGAATCGGCGTAATCGCCGTCACCCACCGCGAGCGTCGGCACCGTGGTGTTGCGTTCAAGGTACCACATCTCCAGGAGGCACATGCGCGGCACGATGATGATTACCGGAAATCCCGTGAACGCTGAAAGATGGGCAAAGGCCCGGGCCGTGTTCCCGGCAGAAGCAACGATCAGGCCTTCTACGCCGTTCTCACGGGCATTCTGGAGCACGACGGCCGCCTCGAATTCCTTGAACGTGCAGGTCTCGAGCAACGCACCACGCTCGGGCCAGTAGCCGTTGAAGGCTATGAACAGATTATCCAGGCCAAAGCTCGCGGCAAGGCCCTGGGACCGGTATACCACGGGGCCGGGTAGAGCCATCCGCGGTTCGTGCACCGGCAACCAGTTGAACCGCCAGGCGCCACCGCCTGCGCGTTCCGAGAACCGGGCCTCGCGATAATCCGTAACCAGAAGCGCGTCCGCACAATGTTCGCAAAAGGCACAGAAGGCATTCTCAAGGATTTTGCCGCATTTCCTGCAACGAATGGAAAAATGGCTCATGGCCTGTCACCCTCAATCATGGTACTCACCAGCTCCATGATGTCCATAATTCGGATCTGGTTCTTGTGCCCCTGCATGGACTCGTTCACCTTGGCATAGCAGGCCGGACAGCTCAGGATCAGGCGATCGGCCTTCTTTGCCACCGCTTCGTCGATCGTAAGCCTGCCCATGGCAATCGCGTTGTCATGATAGATTTTTCTCGCCGCCCCTCCGGAGCCGCAACAGCGCGAGTTAAGGCCGTGACGCTCAAACTCCAGGAGAGTAAGCCCCGGGATGCTTTTCAGCACGTTCCTCGGCTCGTCAATCACGCCCACGCCGCGGGTGAGGTAGCAGGGATCATGGTAGATCACCGCCTCGTGCAGCTCCTTTTTCACTCGCAGTCTGCCGTTCGTTATCGCGTCGGAGACATATTGCGTGATGTGCCGTATCTTGAACGGCAGCGGCTTGCCATAGAACAGGGGCCAGTCCCTGGTCATGATGTTCACACAACAGGGGCAGGAGCAGACCAGGACCTTCACACCCCGAGCCTCATACCCCCTCACCAGGCGGGTGACGAGATCCGCGAGCTGGTCGTGCTGTCCGGTGATGAAGAGGGGGAAACCGCAGCAGACCTCTTCCTCCGGGGGAAGCATGGTAAAAGGTGCTCCGATTGCATCAAGCACCAGAACATCACCACGGACCATAGGCTGCGCTTCATACGCGCCGGTGCACCCGGCATAATAGGCGATCTCCGACCGGTCCACGACCTTCACGTGCTCCGGGAACCATGGGCGATATCGTTCGGATGGCGGCTTCTCGTAAGGATTGCCGCTGTTCATGATCGCTTTCGGCATGTTTGCCTGCACGCCGATGGGTCCAAGCCCTCGTTTGACCATCTCTTTCCTGAGCACGGGCCAGAGACGTTGCGTAAAGATGCCGACCGGGCAGTTCTGGCCGCACGCCCCGCAGGTCGTGCACTCATACACCGCCCGGGTAAAGTCATCCAGCAGCTTCGGGTCCACATCCCCGGGCCCGAAGAGCCTTGACTTGAGTCCGTCGGTGGAGCGGATGAATTCACGGAACATGCGGATTTTCTCGGGTGGCGAGACCGAGGGCTTTCCAGTCACGTCCTGAACAGGGCAGTGCTTGAGGCACTCGCCGCACTGGGTACAGGCCCCGATTTCAAGGATCTGTTGGGGGAGAAGTTCTTCTGTGAACGAACGCTTACTTTTCATGCATCACCAGATGCAACGCCTGCTCCCGCTTTCTTGCCTCCATCATGACAAAAGGAGCAAGGAAAATATGGGTCGGAAGAAAGGGGATCAGGACCAGGACCATGCAGAAATGAACAGCGAACAGCACGCTCTTCGGCGCCGCGACGGGCATGAAGCTCAGGATGCCCAGAACGAACAGCTTCACCTCCACGAGGTTTGGCTTGAACAGCAGGTTCATAGCAACGCCGAGCGAGCTGATCACCAGCACGAGGCCGAGGAGAAAGACATTCGCCGGTGAAGCATAGCGCTCTCTTCCGGAGAATAGCCGGACGATGAGGATATAGACCAGCGACACCGGCAGGATATAGCCGGCGATCAGGCCCGGCGTCTGGACCCACCATATGCAGGCAGGAACGGGATTCAAAAAAAACCGCAAATGCCTCAACAGCACCAGGAAAAAGGAGAAATGGAACACCCACTCGCCCAACCAGAGCGCCGGGTTCACCACAAGGAGTCTCCCGAAAAAGATCACGTCCATTGCCGTAAGCGCGTATGTTTTCACGCGGGGCCTGATCGCCTGGCCCGCGGTTCCCCGGAGCCGCGACGCGGCCTTCCACCATACCAACGCGTGAGCAAAAAACCGTATCCAGAACGCAGCGAACACCCCGTACGCTGCGGCGAAGAGTATTTTTCCCATGACAGCCATCCGTTCAGCAGCGATGAACTAAGTATATCATGCGGATATAATCGAAGATGGCCATGCAGCCGACGCATTCGCGGATAGTGAACGGCCGGTCACTGTCTTCTCCCACTGCATGCTCCGGGCGTTCCAAGACGGGCGCTATGGCTTCACGAAGCAGATGTCCGCATCTTTTGGAACGTTTAGCCCGGCCTCGGCCTCGATTGCCTTTATAATTCCCGACGGAACGGTGCAGGCGACATGCCTCAGATGTTTTGCTGCGGAACGGTAGACGGGATTATTCTGGAAGGCGGTGAGCGCCGCGAACCGGTCAAGCACGGCGACGTCCTCGAACATCTTTTTCACCATCTCGCAGTCCGTATCGATCCGGAGCGCGATCTGTCCCCCTGCGCTCTTCTCGGCCTCTATCCTAACAATGAAACCGCAGGCTCCCGAATGTACGATGACCTTTGTCATGGCCGCCTCTCTCTTGCCCGGCTGACGCTGCTATGCCTTGATTTCCACGGGGCTCTTTGACTTGTCGAGCAGTTCCTTCAGGTTCGGGAACTTGTCTTTCATGTGCGGAATATGCATGGCCATCATGAATTCCCGCTCGAATAACGGGTCCGTGGCGATCTCGACAAACTCCACCCACCGCGCGCGCTCACTGGCCTCTCGCCGTTTGCCCCTGTTCAGGAGCGCCATGCGCGAGCCGTCTCCGGCCGCGTTGCCTACGGCATATATCTTGTTGATGGGGCAATCCGGAAACATGCCGAGTGTGAGCGAGGCCTCTCGGTCGATGTGGCTGCCGAATGCACCGGCCAGGATGACACGGTCGAGCGTCGTGATTCCCAGCCTTTTCATCATGAGCTTGGCCCCGGTGTAAAGCGCCCCCTTTGCGAGCTGCAGGGCCCTCACATCCGCCTGGGTGACGGTTATGTCCTGGTTGATCGAAGTTTCCGAAGCCCAGGCGAGCACGTATTCCGGCTTGCCCTCAGCATCCTTCCTGACCCGGGGCGTACCCAGGTCCATCACGAACCGGCCTGACTTATCGATAATGCCAGCCTTGAACATCTCGGCCACGACCTGGATGATGCCGGACCCGCAGAGGCCCTTGGCATTCACCTGTTGAATATGGGTATGCCAGTCCGCTTTGCCGATCACTTTATAGCGCGGCTCCCTGGTCTGCGGATCTATCTCCACAGTTTCGATGGCTCCCGGCGCGGCGCGCATGCCGAATTTGATCTGGGCGCCTTCGAAGGCCGGGCCCGTGGCGCAGGATGTGGAGCAGACCTTGTTCCGGTTGCCGAGCAGCAGCTCGCCGTTCGTGCCGATATCTATGATCAGCACGTTCTCGTCCTGATTATAGGGTTCCTCGGCAATCAGCACGCCGACGTTGTCGGCGCCCACGAAGCCCGCCTCGATGGGGAGCACATGAATATAGGACGCAGGATTGATTCCGAGCCCCAAGTCGCGCGCCTTGATGTCGAGCGAGCTCTGGACCGCGGGTATGAAGGGTGACCGGCCGATGTACTCCGGGTTCAGGCCGAGGAAGATATGGTGCATGGCGGTGTTGAAAACGATCGTAAGATCGTCGATCACCCGCCCGGCGCCGGGACCGTCTTTTTTGACATCGACAACAACGCGCTCGATGATCTCATTCAGGCCCTGGATGATCGCTTTCTGCATGGTCTCGAGCCCACCGGGATTGCTCATGGCGTAGGTAATCCGCGACATGACGTCCTCGCCGTAGGGCACCTGAGGGTTCATCATGGATTCGGTATTCACCACCTTGCCCGTGGTCAAATCCGTGAGATACCCGACACAGGTCGTTGTGCCCACATCGACGGCAAGACCGTAGATTGCTTCGACGAAACCAGGCTCGATCTTGATGATCTCCCTGTCCATCCATATCGTGACCGTGGCCTTCCAGTCACCTTTACGCAGGACGTCCTGGAGGTCCTTTAGCACGAGATAATCAAAGGTCAGCCCCTGGAGACCATAGTCCTCCTCGAGGAAGGTAAGCACGCGCTCCCAGTCGCCGGTTGTCATGTCATGAAGCGTCGGCGCTTTGAGGTCGATGTTATATTTCCTGATTGCGGGATCGATCGTAATCGTGAGTTCCTTGGCCGCCTTGCGTACGACCTGCTTGCCTGCGCGGGAGCGTTCCGGAACAAAGACCTTGACGTCGCCCCGGATCTCGCACTGGCACGCCAGCCTGATCCCCGGCCCGTCCTGCGGCTTGATGTGCTTCAGCTCATCGGCCGACGGTTCGGCGGGGAAAATGTGCGCCATGCCCGAATCGATGTTGTCTTTCTCAAAGTAACCCTCTTCGATGCGGACCTTGCATTTACCGCAGACTTTTTTGTTGCCGCAGAGCGCCTCGATATCCACGCCCAGGGATTGTGCGGCCTGCAGAATGGTCCTGCCCCCTTCCACTTCGCCGCGCCTGCCCGAAGGCTGGAATATCACTTTATAATTCCTGGTCATTCACTGCCTCCCCAATCAATTCTTTCACCGCTATACGCCGTGTGTCTTATCGGATGCCTGTTTTCTCTCATGCTTGACGCTCTCTTGCGCTTCAATCGGTCTTCCATAGGGGCAGATGTTGATGCACAGTCCGCAGTTCGGTTTCCTATCCGTCGCGCGCTTGGCCGCCTTGTGGCTCCTGCAGGCACCGGTATTCACTAGTTCGGCGAAGGGCGAGGAGCGGGACCATTCCGATCCCGTGATCGCCTGCGACGGACAGTACTGCATGCAGAGCGTGCAGTCGCCACACAGACTGTGCTCTATGGGTGTATCTGGCTCAAGCGGAGCGTCGGTCAGCACCGTGACCAGCGAAAGTCGCGGTCCGTACTCCGCACTGATCAGAAGGCCGTTCTTCCCGATCCAGCCGAGGCCGGCGGAGGTGGCCGCCATCTTGTGGTTGAACAGGGAGTAGAGCTTTGAAATGAAAGTCCCTTTTTTCCGGTCCGAGTCCGGCGGTATCGCCAGAGTACGGTACCCCCGGGACTTCAGAAACCGTACCGCGCGTTTCTGGAGCTTCATAAGCAGGCTGAGCGTGTCCTCGTTCAACCTCCGGTCGACACCTATGGAAACTGCGGTCTCCAGATGGGCGATTTCGCCGCTTAAAAATCCCCGGAGCCCGGCAAAGCCGACCACTGCAGCGCCATGGTCGAGCAGTTCTTTCTTGAGCGACCGCTTCATTTCGCTTTCCGCGCTTCAGCTTCATCCTTCATCTTCTTGAGCGAACTGATCATGTTGATTGCGTCTTTGAGCGCGTTCGTAGCATCCTTGGCATAGCCGTCTGCACCGTATTTGTTGGCCACATCCTGGGACACGGGAGCGCCGCCGATCATGATCTTGACGTTCGGATTCCTGGTACGGAGGTCGTCGATCACTTTTTTCATGCCCGTCATGGTCGTCGTCATCATGGCCGAGAGGCAGACCAGATCTGAATCGGTCCGGAGCTGCTCCTGCACGAATTTGTCGAGTGGCACGTCGCGGCCGAGGTCATAGACCGTGAAGCCAGCCACGTCGAACATCATTTTCACGATGTTTTTGCCGATATCGTGCACATCGCCTTCGACGGTCCCGATCACCACCGATCCCTTGACCCCGAGGTCGAGTTGCTTCACGTGGGGCTTCAGGATGTCCAAGCCGGCGTAGAGCGCGTCAGCGCACATGAGCAGTTCCGGCACGAAGTACTCCTGTGCCTCGAACATGCGGCCCACCTCGACCATGCCGCTCACGAGTCCGTTGAAGATCGCGTCATTTGCATCAATGCCCGTGCTGAGGGCTTCATTGGCTGCTTCCTTGGCTGTGTCCTCGTCATACTGGATCACGGCGTTTCGGAGCTTTTCCAAGAGTTCTTTCTTTTTCTCTTCCGTTGCCATGGGATTACCTCCTGTAATTTCTGACTTCGTCCATCATTGTCTTGAAATTTTCCGCCGGCACCGTGGGCCAGATATCGCACCCGGGCCAGACCGCACTTACGCCGTCGTCCATGCATTTCCTGATGGTCTGGCGCACCAGCTCAGGCGTTCCCGCGACCAGCACGTTGTAGGGGTCGTAATTCCCGAACACAAGCGCTTTGTTGCCGAGCTTCTTCCTCGTTTCGGCCACGTCGTTCTTCTGGTCCACGCTGATTGCTTTTGCTCCGCTTTCCGCCATGAAGGGAACGATGTCATTCGTCTTGCCGCAGATATGGAGTACGCTCGGAACGGCAATTTTTTCGAAGATCTTCCTGAGATAGGGAAGAATCAGGCTCTTGAACACCCGCGGGGAGAGGACATCGGACGTCGCGCCCATCTCACGTACCGTGATATAATCGACGCCTGCCTTTTCGTACTGTCCCGCGACCTGAATGATCACATCCGAAAGCTGGTCAAGCAGCCTGCCGATCTTATCCGGCTTTTTGAAGGAGAGCTTCAGCAGGTCATTCAGCTCCATGACCTGGCCTGCCAGGGTAAAGGGGCCCAGTACATAGGATCCGACCGCGGCCTCGCTTCCGATGTCCTTCTTCATGAGCCCAATCACATCAAGCATGAGTGGCACTCTGCCGCGCCCGGTCAGGTTTGAAGGGATGGAAAGCTCCATCTCAGCCTCGTTGTGGATCAGCTTTTTCTTGATCGTGGGATACAGCAGGTCCTCGGAATGCGCGTACACGTTTATCTCGCAGCCAAGGGCCTCGGCCTCGATGCAGAGGTCAAAGGGGGCTACGCCGCACTCGAACCCGAAGAGCCGATAGGTCGAGACCGCCGCGGCAGCCATCATCTTGGCATCCAGGTGCGTGGCCGCGAATTTCTGGTTCAATGCTTTCAGGCCTTCGGTGGTAACGTTTCCCATGCCGCTGAAGCATGGCGGCCGGTCCACGTCTTCTCCGGCAAAGAGCTTCAGAACCCGTTCTCGTGCTGTCATTGTCGTTGTCATGCATCCTCCTTCAAATCATCAATCAAATTTCCGATCAAATCGCAAGGGCCGTCGTGGGACCCTATAAAAACGATGCCTTATTTCTTTTGACACCCGGCCCCTCGTATGTGAAAAGTGCCGTCTTCTTGTCTTCGCTTATTTCCTCGTGCCCCCCGTCGTCAGCTTGCTGATAAAATCGCCGAAATAATGTTTGATCGGTATCTTCGCATTGTCCGAGATTTTCCGCGTCTCGTCGTAGACCAGCGTGCTCAGCAGGATATGCGCTGCGGCCACGGCAGGGAAGATACGCGGCGCCGTGACGATGGGGCCGTAAAAGTTGAAGTCGCTCCACATCACCGATGCCATTCCCTGGACAACAGCGTCCATGGCCTTGAATCCGTCGAGGCTCCACAGGGTCTTCGCTTCCTTCCACATGTGCGTACCGTTGGAGTAGGCGCCGCCGCAGGGAAGGCCGAGCTTCTCCTTGATCAGACGGTTTGCGACGAGGGAGAAAGACGTGGCCGGCAGGTTCATGACCGACGTATCGACGATGACGGTCTCAAAACCGTCCGCGCCTTGGGAAAGGATGTTCTCCAGAGACTTCAGGCGGCCCGCGGGCGATTGATCGGCATCATCGAATGCTTGGACCACGACGTGCTTGATGCCGAGATCCTTGAGCCTTTGAACCTGGCCCTTGATATCCTTGTCCCAGGGAGTAATGCTGTTATAGAGAAACTTGTCCTGGAGACCGAGCTTGGCCACATACTCGGTGGCCTGCGCCCTTTTTTCAGCGACCCACATGTCGATGCCGAAGGGCATCGTCGTTGTTTCACGGTAGAAGTCGATGTAGATCTTGGCTTCTTCCGGCGAGTTCGCCACCATCGCTACCATGGCCGGAATGCCAGTGGAGGCCGAAAGCTGCTCCTGCTGATTGATGAGGTCCGCGGCCTTCTGACGGTCGAAGTTCCCCTTCCGGTCGGTCACAATGCGGTCCTTGTTATGGAACATCGAAGCGATCAGGAGCGGGGGGTTCTCGGCCGGCTGGCCACCGACCTTCATGCCGGCCAGGGAGAATACTTTTTGCTCTCTATCAAATCGAAACATACTCGTTCCTCTTTTCTCCAACCAGGACAATTCTAACAACATCATATGAAATCAACCCGAATTGAACAGCCAAGACGCGACGGTATTCCGGGATGTTTTTTAAAGTTCTGAGCGCTCTTTGCATCTCCGCAGTACATGGTTTTTGCATGTGCTTCTGTGCCTGATAAAGGTATAAGTCCAAAAAACGGGGGAGCTTCCGGAATGCTCCCCCTCAAAGATGAATTTAGAAAACACCATGATCGAACTTCGGCTGCGGCAAGTATTCCCACTTCTCGCCCTTGCGGAACTTCGCTTCTATATCGAGGCACTTCAGTGCGTATTCAAAGGCATAGGGAATGCCGGGACCGCCCGGCACGAATCCGGCGAGGATCATACCGACCGATGCGGCCTCAAAAATTTCGCCCGTCGTCGCCCCTGCGTTGATCGCAGGGATGACGTGGATAATGCACCGAGGTGAGCAGTAGCCAACGCCGCCGGACATGAACATCAGCTCTTTCACCTTGCGGGAAAGGGCGCCGTCGCCGAAGATGCTGGCGTAAAAATCGGCAAAAGTCCTGCCCGGTTCCGGTGTGACGGTGTTGATGATCTGGAACATGCGCGGCACGAACCCGCACTGCTTTTTCATGTACTCGTTCACTTCTTCCAACGTCATTTTCTTGTCTGCCATGTTTGTTACCTCCCCTTTGCCCGACGCACCTTGTGCCCCGGAAAACAGTTTTTTCAACTCCTCAAAAATCCCCATTGACTAACCTCCCTTCGTATAAACCGAGATCCTCACCTCCTTTTTCTGCGGTCATGTTACCCTTTCCACTCATGGGCCACCTGGATGAACTTCTGGATATTTGCATAGGGAATGGTCGGCGGAATATCGCACCCCGGCATGAGCACGAAGCCCCCACCCGTGCCAGCCGTCTTGATGACATCCTTGCACGCGTTCTCCACGTCCTGGACGGAACCGTTCAGCATAATCTTCACCGGATCGACATTCCCGCCAAAACACATCTTGCCGTGGAGCGTTTCCTTTGCTTTTGCCATGTCCGTTTTGTGGTCCAGGCTGATGCAGCTCGCGCCCGTTGCCGGAAACAGGTCAAGCCGGTCAGTGGTGTTTCCGCAGATGTGAACCAGGCTGTGGACGCCCTTCGATTTTGCCCAGTCAGTGAATTTCCTGAGATAGGGAACGGCGAACTTCTCGAACTGTTTCCTGGAGATAAGGTCGCCTGACGCGGTCGGATCGGCAAGGCTGATGAGTTCGAGCGTTTTATCGGCGATGAGAGGTTCATAGAGGTGCATCAGGACATCCGTCGCAAAGCTCACGACCTTCTCGACAAAAGCGGGCTTTTTGAATGTGGCTTTCATCATCGTCTCTTCACCGACCAGCCTCGCCCCGAGTGTAAAGGGGCCCCAAGCCGTCATGGTCACCGCATAGGTGTCGCCGATTTTTGCCCTGGTCTGACGTAGCGCTTTCTTGACGGTGTTGATCGTCTCGTCCTTGTCAAGATTCGCTAAGTTCAGCTTCGCGAGATCCTCCTCGGAATTCACGAAGTGATTTTCCAGGTCCGGCGCGCCCATTTCGCGGAACTTGATCCTGCCGCCGAGCGCGGCGATATGAAAATTGTTGTAACCCGAACCGGCGTAAACCACATCACACTGCAATTTGGCGCTCATGTCGACCAGGACTGCTGTCATCTTGTCCGCGTCTCGAGAGAGAGCCTCAAACGATGTCCCCCAGCCTTTGATGCTCCACATACCCGCACCGAACAGCGTCACGGGAAGCCTGTCCGTCTTGCCTCCCTCGAATGCCTTGAACAATACCTCTTTCGGTTTCATAGCATCTCCCTTCGTTTCGAATGGATGATCATCCAATTCCGATACTCTGAATAGTTCGTTTTAGGGCCTCGAGATCAACCGGAGATCTGGCGCTTTGCCACTTGTCGCCGCGGGAGTCGTTACCGACGAAAAGGACAGGTATGTCGGGAGCGACAGTCTTGATGATCTCGGCCGCATCTTCCCCGGAGAGCCCGAACGGTTCCGAATCAATAATGATGAAATCATACTTTTTGAGCATGACCATGTGAACGGCCGTGGCCGGGTGTTCGATTAAGTCCACCTGAAATCCTTCATCCCTTAACATGCCGTAAAGGTTTTTTATCAAAATGGGATTGGAAGAACAGAGGATGATCTTCTTCATAACATGGTAATTCAATGCAACAGCGATGCCACGGAAATGGCTCGGTTGAGAAGGATGTTCAACGGTTCGGAGCTATCTATTCAGAGAAGCGAAATCGCCGGCGCGGCAATCCCCCATCCTCAATCAGGGAAAGCAAAAGTCGCTTGAATTGATTCGTTATTCACACATAAAACCTTCTAGGAAAGGCAAGTGTCTGGAAAAAAAGGAGGGTGCAGAAAGCCTGTACGGGGCATCAAGCTGCAGGTTGTGAACTTCTTCATTTGCAAAATAGATGAATAATTCCTCACTAGGCGGGGTATTTTTCCCCACGCTTCTCATACTATTCGTGCTACTAAACGGCGATATCTGTGGAGATGCCAACCGGGGAATTGCTCAGAGTGCGGAGGGATAGCGGTTCCTCGTGATGCGGTCCCAGATTTATTGAGTAGCTGAGTTTCATGGCATCCGCGTTGCAAGAGTCTATGCAGATACTGTTTAATCCATAGAGGCGAAAAAGGAATCATGGGTACAAGGAAGGACCGTCCATGAAAATAACAGTGGTTTGTGGATTGCTGGGGTCAGGCAAAACCACGTTCATCAAGAACGATGTGCGGGGCGTAAGAGAAAAAACTGCAGTATTGGTGAACGATTTCGGCTCGGCTGGCATCGATGGCGAGGTTATCTCCACTGGCGGCATCAAGACCGTGGAGCTGCCGAGTGGGTGTGTGTGCTGCACGCTGAAGTTCGACCTCATCACGACGATCCAGAGGATTGTAAAACAGTTCTCCCCGGAACGCCTGCTGATCGAACCGAGCGGCGTTGCGTCTCCCTCGGGGGTGTTGGAAGCGCTTGAGAGCGCGGGTTTTGGCGGGGCATCGGTCATCGGGATCATCGACGTTGTGGAGTTTTTGGAACTGAGCGAATCGGGGATGTACGGGAACTTCTTTCAGGACCAGATCGAGAATTCCGACATTATCCTGCTGAACAAGACCGATCTCGCCGAGAAGACCTTGATCTCCGCAACGGAGCGGATGGTCGGATTCATCAATCCTCTGGCTGTGCTTCTGCGAACCGTAAACGCTGTGCTCGACATTCCCCTGCCCGAAGCGCCGGCACACCGCAAGATCCATCAGAGCGACTGTCATTTCCGGTTCGAGACCCTGTCCATTCGGACGCAGCAGAAAATGGACTTCGCAACAGTCAGCCGCGCCTTCAACGATATTGCCGGAGGGAAATTCGGCGCTGTTGCCCGCGCCAAGGCATTGATCAACACCGGCCACGGGCCCTATCGGTTTGACATCGTCTACGGAAAGGTGGGCAGGGAGCCCTTTGAAAAGGACATTCAGGACAGTCGTCTGGTGGTCATTGGAGAAATGCTGGACCGCCAGTCCATCGAAAGGGCGCTGCTTACCGGCGCATAAGAGAGGATCATCAGCATTTTTCAAGATAACAATGAGGTGAATATGTGATTGTTTTTTTCGCAAAAACGGTAGGACTGTGGTTGCTTTGCACCAAGCGCCTTCTATCCGCGCTCTGAAGAGACCTCATGCTCTACCCATATAAAAGGGGGTTTTACGGCATATGTAGAAACACAATTCTTCCGGACGCCATGTCTCGCAACCTCATGGGCGATATAATTCGGGGTCATACTATTTTTTTTCGCCTTCCCCGAGATCGCTGAGCTTCGAACCAAATCCTGAACCGGTCAAGATAGAGATAGACAACCGGTGTCGTGTAGAGCGTGAGCATCTGGCTGAAGATCAGTCCGCCCACGATGGCAATACCGAGCGGTTGACGGAGCTCCGATCCCACGCCACGGCCCACGGCAAGCGGCAGCGCGCCCAAAAGAGCGGCCATCGTCGTCATCATGATCGGCCTGAACCGCAGGAGACAGGCTTGATAAATCGCCTCTTCCGGGCTCTTCCTTTCCTTGCGCTCTGTTTCCAAAGCGAAATCAACCATCAGGATGCCGTTTTTCTTCACAATGCCGATCAAAAGGAGTATCCCGATGATGGCGATCACGCTGAGGTCAATACGGAAGATCATCATCGCTAGCAACGCGCCCACGCCGGCAGAGGGGAGTGTCGAAAGGATCGTGATCGGGTGGATATAGCTTTCGTACAATACGCCAAGCACAATGTAGACTGTAATGAGCGCTGCCAGGATCAAAAGCGGCTCATTGGTAAGGGAGTCCTTGAACGCCTGAGCAGTGCCTGAGAACATCCTCCTGATGGTCGGCGGCATACCCATCTGACGCATGGCCTCTTCGATCGCCTTAACGGCGTCACCGAGCGCCACGCCGGGTGCCAGGTTGAATGACGTCGTGATTGAGGGGAATTGACTCTGGTGGTTCACTGCAAGCGACGTTGCGGTCGGCTCATAATGCGTGAACGCGCTCAAGGGAACAAGCAGACCGCTGGAGGAAGGAACGTAGACGTTTTTGAGCGTATCGGGCCGTTGCCAGAACCGGGGCTCGACCTCCATGACGACATGATACTGGTTTAAAGGCGTATAGGTAACCGCAACCTGTCGTTGACCAAAAGCATCGTATAGCGTATCGTCGATGGATTGCGTGGTAATGCCCAACCGCGAAGCGGTGGCACGGTCGATCATGAGCGTAGCCTGCAGCCCTTTGCTCTGCTGATCGCTGCTCACGTCGACCAGTTGAGGTATTGTTTTCATCTTCTGTAAGACACGCTGGCCCCATTCGTTCAGATCCGAAAGGTTTTCACCCTGGATCGTGAACTGATAGAGTGCGTTGCTGATCTTCCCTCCGATACGCAGATCCTGCACCGGCTGAAGAAAACTGGGCGCCCCGGGCACTTCGGCCATTTTTTTTCGCAAACGCGCGATGATTTGTGTAGCGCTGGCATTTCGCTTCTCAAAGGGTTTGAGCGAGATGAACATTCGCGCCGTATTTGTCGTTGACCCGCCACCTCCACCTCCGCCCGTGAAGCCAGTCACATAATCAACATCGGGGTCCGTCTTAATCACGTCTACAATGTCCAATAATTTTCCCTCCATTGCCTGGAACGACATGTCCTGCGCCGCCTGGATGCTTCCGGCGATCCTCCCCGTGTCCTGCTCTGGGAAAAACCCCTTTGGCACGAGGATGAACAGGAACACATTCGTCACGATCGTTATCACGATGAGGACAAGCATGAACCGGGCGTGACCGAGGGCCCAGCGAAGGCTCCTTTCGTAGTGACCGTGCATCCAATTAAACGTCCATTCGCTGGCCCGGAACAGGATGTTGTGTGCACCTTGCTTTTCAGGCCTCAGGATCGTTGCGCACATCATTGGCGTCGTGCTGAGCGATACGAGGAGCGAGACCATGATCGCTGCTGACAGTGTTACTGCAAATTCACGAAAGAGCCTGCCCACCATGCCGCCCATGAGGAGAATAGGGATGAACACGGCAATGAGCGAGGTGCTCATGGAGAGGACCGTGAAGGCGATCTCTTTGGTCCCGGACAGCGCGGCTTGAAAGGAAGATTCCCCTTTCTCCCGGTAGCGGGTGATGTTTTCGAGGACGACGATTGCATCGTCGACCACAAACCCCGTTGAAATCGTGAGCGCCATGAGAGAGAGGTTATCGAGCGAGTAACCGCAAAGGTACATCACGCCGAAGGTGCCGATGATGGAGACGGCGACCGCGACGGCCGGAATGATCGTGGCGCGCAAATTCCGCAGGAACCAGAACACCACGAGGATCACGAGCACGCCCGACGCCAGAAGCGTCCACTCGACGTCTCGCAGCGAGCCACGAATCGACGGACTTCGGTCGAGCACAACCGACAGGTTGACGTCGCCAGGCAGGGCAGCTGCCAGCTGCGGAAGAAGCTCGCGCACGTTGTCCACGGTCTCGATAATGTTTGCGCCGGGCTGGCGGAATATGATGACCATGACAGCCGGCTTGCCATTCACGTATCCTGCGGCACGCAGGTCCTCCACCGAATCCTTCACGTCCGCCACATCCCCAAGTCGCACCGCATCCCCTGATTGGTACCTAACAACCAAGGGCAAATACTGTTCGGCTTTTTTCAGTTGATCATTCGCTTGAATCTCCCACGTTTTGTCGCCAACGGCCAATTGCCCCTTGGGCACGTTGACCGTCGTGCCTTCCAGTACGTTTCGTACGTTTTCCAGGCTGATGCCGTATTTCGAGAGCGCCATGGGGCTTAAATCAATGCGGACTGCCGGAAGGGAACTCCCTCCTACGAACACTTGTCCCACACCCCCCACCTGGGAGAGCTTCTGTGCGAGGATGGAATCGGCCGAGTCGTACATCTGTGCCCTGCTTTTTGTTTCAGAGGTGAGGGCAAGAATGAGTATAGGTGCGTCAGAGGGATTGACTTTCCGATATGTCGGGTTGGCGGGAAGGCTAGCAGGCAGGTACCCCCGCGCTGCATTGATCGCGGCCTGAACGTCGCGCGCTGCTCCGTCGATGTCGCGGTTCAGTTCGAACTGCAGAGTGATGCTCGTCGAACCGCGATAACTGGTTGACGTCATTTCTGCGACGCCGGCGATGCGGCCAAACTGGCGTTCCAAAGGAGCCGCGACCGACGTGGCCATGGTTTCTGGGTCCGCGCCGGGAAGCGCCGCCTGCACGGAGATCGTTGGGAAATCCACCTGAGGAAGCGGCGACACCGGCAGCATGCGAAAAGCTATCACGCCGGATAGGACGAGTCCCGCGGTAAGAAGCGTTGTTGCGACCGGCCTCTTAATGAATGCTGCTGAAATGTTCATGCTGATTCCGTTCTGATGCCCAATTCGGGAAAAAACCTTTTACCAAAGAGAAGGCGGAGAAGAGCAGGGAATAAATTTGAATAAAACTCAAACTCAAAAACCTGTTTACGGTGAAAGGGGGAACAAAAAATCCTGGTGGAATATTATCCTCCGCCGCCATATTTTCTCTCTCGCGATTATCGTTACGAATGAGGTGAATCAGTTTGTTCAATTTTCGAGCGAATGGGAAATCATTTCCCTCAGCGTCCTCTGCGGCAAGAACTGCCGTCTTTTCTTTCCCTTTTTTACGTTTCCGCCTCGCATGATCATCTAGCTTTTGGAACGAACTCCTCTAACCCTTTGTGCAAGCCGGTCGAACCAGAGATAAATGACTGGGGTTGTATAGAGGGTGAGGACCTGGCTAATGACAAGTCCGCCGACGATGGAGATGCCAAGGGGACGGCGGAGCTCGGACCCCACCCCATGCCCGAGCGCGAGGGGCAAAGCTCCCAAAAGAGCAGCCATGGTCGTCATCATGATCGGCCGGAACCGCAGGAGGCAGGCCTGGTAGATCGCCTCTTCAGGATTCTTTCCTTCCTTGCGCTCCGCTTCCAGCGCGAAGTCGATCATCATGATGCCGTTTTTCTTCACAATACCAATCAGAAGGATGATGCCGATAATGGCGATGACGGAGAGCTCACTGCGAAAGAGCATCAACGAAAGGAGGGCGCCGACCCCTGCCGAGGGAAGCGTGGAAAGGATCGTAACCGGGTGTATGTAGCTTTCGTACAATACGCCGAGTACGATATAGACCGTTATGAGTGCGGCAAGTATCAAAAGCGGCTCATTGGTCAGCGAGGCCTTGAATGCCTGGGCCGTTCCCTGGAAACTGCCATGGATGCTCAGAGGGAAATTCAATTGCCGTGCCGCTTCCTCGATCGCATCAACTGCCTCGCCGAGCGATGCGCGCGGCGCAAGGTTGAATGAAGCTGTCACGGCGGGGAACTGGCCCTGCCGGTTTATGACCAGGGGGCCTATTGTTTCCGATGCCTGGGTGATCGCCGTAAGCGGTACTTGTCCACCGCTCGTCCCGCGGAGATAGATCGATTGCAGTCCGCCCGGCCCTTGCTGGAAGTCGGGCTTGACTGCGAGCACAACGTGGTACTGGTTCAGCTCGGTAAAGATCGTGGACACCTGCCGCTGGCCGAAGGCGTCGTAGAGCGTGTCATCGATGTTCTGCGGCATGATGCCGAGCCGCGCAGCAGTGCCCCGATCGATCGAGAGCGCCACTCTGAGCCCCAAGTCCTGCTGGTCGCTGCTCACGTCGCGCAACTCTGGCCGGGTGCGCAGCACATCGATCATCTTCGGCGCCAGCGTGTTCAACTCATCGGTATTGGGATCATCAAGCGTATATTGGAATTGGGTGCGGCTTACCTTTGCGTCCACCGTGAGGTCCTGCACGGGCTGCATGTAGAGCGTGATGCCCTCGACTTTGGCCAATTCAGGCTGGAGGCGCCTGACAACCTCGATTGCGCTCGCGTCCCGCTCGCTCAAGGGCTTGAGGTTGATCAGGATCCTGCCGCTGTTTAACGTCGTATTGGTCCCATCCACGCCAATAAAGGAAGAGAGGCTTTCGACGGCCGGATCTTTAAGGATCACTTTGGCAAGGGCCTGCTGCCGCTCGGCCATAGCGGTGAAGGAGATCGACTGCGGCGCTTCCGACATCCCCTGAATCGCTCCCGCGTCCTGAACCGGGAAAAAACCCTTCGGAACGATAATATAGAGCAGCACGGTCAGGACCAGCGTACCCACGGCGACAGCGAGCGTTGCTGTCTGGTGCTTCAGCACCCATTGTAGCGTCTTCCCGTATGCCGCGATGATCCTGTCGAAATAGAGCTGGGACGTATGGTAGAACCTTCCCTGTTTGTCCTCGGGAACATGCTTCAGGATCCGCGAACACATCATCGGCGTAAGCGTCAATGAAACGATTGCCGAAATCAGGATCGTGACTCCCAGCGTGATGGCGAACTCCCGGAAGAGGCGGCCGACCACGTCCCCCATGAACAGCAACGGAATAAGCACCGCGATGAGCGATATGGTGAGTGAGAGGATGGTGAACCCGATCTGCTTGGCTCCTTTGAGCGCCGCCTGCTTCGGCGTTTCCCCCTCTTCGACGTAGCGGGCGATATTCTCGATCATCACGATCGCATCATCAACGACAAAGCCCGTCGAGATCGTTAAAGCCATGAGCGAAAGGTTGTTCAGACTGAAGCCCATCAAATACATCACGCCGAAGGTTCCAACGAGGGAGAGCGGCACGGCAACGCTCGGGATGGTCGTTGCCGGGAGATTACGCAGGAACAAGTAAATGACGAGAATGACGAGCGCGACGGCGAGTAACAGCTCATACTGGACGTCCCTGACCGAAGCGCGAATAGTTGTCGTGCGGTCGGTCAGGATTGTGACCTTGATGGATGAAGGCAATGCATTCTGGAGCTGCGGCAAAAGCTTCTTGATCCGGTCGACGACCTCGATGACGTTGGCGCCCGGCTGGCGCTGGATGTTCACGATCACGGCAGGAGACGTATTTATCCAAGCAGCTTCGTTCACGTTTTCGGCATCATCTACTACCTCTGCGACGTCGGACAGGCGTACCGGCGCGTTGTTGCGATAGGCGATGACAAGCGGACGGTAATCCTTGCTCGAAAAGAGCTGGTCGTTCGCGCCGATGATATAAGCTTGACGCGGGCCGTCGAAGCCGCCCTTCGCCTGGTTGACATTCGCGGCAGTAACGGCAGTACGCACGTCTTCAAGCGTCAGGCCGTAGGCTGCAAGAGCTGTGGGATTGGCGAGAATACGGACTGCAGGGCGCTGGCCGCCGGAGAGGCTCACGAGTCCAACGCCGGGCAGCTGGGAAATTTTTTGGGCGAACCGCGTGTCCGCCATATCTTCAACCTGCGGCAGAGCCAGCGTGTTTGAGGTAAGCGCCAGGGTCAGGATCGGCGCGTCTGCGGGGTTTACTTTGCTGTAGACCGGCGGGGTCGGGAGGTCCCGCGGCAGGTAGGTAAACGCTGCATTGATTGCAGCCTGGACCTCCTGCTCGGCAACATCAAGTGAGAGGTCCAGACTGAACTGCAGCGTGATGATCGAACTGCCTCCGGAGCTCGCCGAGCTCATCTGGGTGAGGCCCGGCATTTGGCCGAACTGGCGCTCGAGCGGAGCCGTCACCGAGGAGGCCATGACATCGGAGCTTGCTCCAGGATAGAACGTTCTGATCTGGATGGTGGGGTAATCAACCTGAGGCAATGCTGAGACTGGGAGCTGCTTGTAGGCTACTGCTCCGGCGAGAAGAATAGCGATCATCAAGAGCGTGGTTGCAACCGGCCTCTCGATGAAGATGCGAGAGATATTCATTTGCTGTGCCCTTGAGGAGTTGGGGCTCCGCTGTTCTGGCCCTTTACCTCGACCCTGCTTCCGTCTCGAAGCCGGTCCGCTCCCTCCACCACCACCAGTTCACCAGCTGACAGCCCAGTCGTAATGGATGCGTTACCCTCCTGAGTGATCCCAACGGTAACGGGACGCAGTGCTGCCGTCTGGTCTGCTTTCACCACATAGACGAATGTTCCCTGGGGCCCCTGCTGTATGGCAGGCGCAGGCACGATGAATGCGTTGTGTTTGACATCGATGATAAGGTGGGCATTGACGAACTGGTTCGGAAAAAGTTCATTGTTCGTATTCGGGAACGTGGCCTTGAGTTTGACCGTACCCGTGGTCAGGTCGATCTGGTTGTCTATCGTCAAAAGGATCCCGGTGGCGAGTTTTTGCTTCTGTTCTCTGTCGTACGCCTCGACTGTCAGCCGTACCCCGCTCCTGAATTTACCCAATATCTGCGGGAGATTGTCTTCAGGGAGGGAAAAAATAACTGAGATTGGCTGTAACTGGGTGATGACTGCAAGCCCGTTGGCGTCGGTCGCATGTACAATGTTGCCCGGGTCCACTTGGCGCAGGCCAATGCGGCCGCTGAGCGGCGATGTTATGCGGGCGTAGACCAGCTGCAACTTCGCATTGTCGATCTGGCCTTGGTCGGTCTTGACCATGCCTTCGTATTGGTGCACCAGGGACTGCTGAGTGTCAAGCTGCTGCGTGGGAATGAGATCCTGCTTGACGAGGTCCTTATATCGTTCCAAGTCAACCTTTGCGTTTTGCAATTGAGCCTGATCGCGGGCTAATGCACCTTCCGCCTGGCTCAGCTGCACTTCGAACGGCCTCGGGTCGATTTCGGCCAAGAGATCGCCTACACTAACGACCTGACCTTCCCGGAAAAGAACTTTAATGAGCTGACCGTCAACGAGGGTTTTCACGGTGACGGTGTTGAGCGGTGTAACAGTGCCAAGGCCAGAAAGATAAACGGCGAAATCCTCCTTTTTCACCGGGACTGCCGAAACCGGTACTCCCGGCGCAGACGCCAGCCCTTGCTGGCCCGCACGCGGTGCCTTCTGATCTCCTCTGCTCAAGTAAATATATGCGCCGACGACCAGGAGGCAAACCACGAAAAGCATCAGCCACCGATTCCATGGGAATACAGCCGAGTTGATCCGGTCCTTTCGGTTATCATTAGATTCTTGCATAAACACCATGGTCTCGGGTACTCCTCAATAATTCCGACATTGACATATGCCTGCTCATCATGCTGCGCCACACCAAGAATAGCTGGATTTTTGAACAAAAATAGGCGGAGACTGCAACATGATTATAGCATCTCCTGTCAGGTACTTCAACGAAGTATTGCCGTTTATAAGCGGGACCAGATCGCGCTCCAAAGGAGGGCTTTCGCTTCATGCTTACGTTTTTTGCATTCGGTTGCTCCCCGATTGCACGTACGATAGCGGCAAGAACGAATGCCGTCATCGACATCCCGAGGGGTTACCAACTCGAAACTGCTGCCACATTCTTTATAGAGACATCGCTATAAGCAAATTCCCTCTCGAACCAATTGGTCTCTTGATGACACCTTCATTAAAAAGACTGATGAGGTTTCGAAAAAACCTTATGGTGAGTAGTTGGATTAAAGTTAGACACCATGATAAAAAAAAAGTTTAAAATAAATCATTCCCCTTCTAATTGGTCATAAAATAACATCGTACTCCCTCCCTTACCGATTTACCGGCAATCGATGCTACGGTACAACAGAAAATTTCCAAACAATGTGCCTCGTGTAAATTGGGCAGTGTTAATCGGACAAAATCTGAAATCACGGTCGGGGCAAGGCGCTAAAGATTCGGTAACGCCATTTGCACTTCATTCGCAAATTAAACCATTTGCAGATCTATGTGTCAAATATTCATGGCGCTTCTACAATTTTGTTGTTAAAGACAGGAGAATAATGATTGGTATTCGACCTTCCTGTTGGATAAAAGATCGCGATTCATGGCCTCACGGTTTCCCTCAAGAACGATATGGTTCAGAAGCGGGCAGACCTCCAGATTACAACGGTTGAACTTGGTGGACAGTTTCATAAAGACAACGTGGATATGAATGTTGTTGAAGCGCGGGGAAAGAAGGTCGAGCGCTTTAAAACATCCATGATGCTTAACAAAATAAAAGCGCCTGGAGGTCCAAAAACCAACCGGCGATGGAACAGAGAGGGAAGCTGGATGAACTTATGCCAAATTATCAAAGGCATGACAAAATCCAGAAGCATCGCAAAAAATAATATTCCGTAGGGAAAAACGCGTGACGTAAAAGGTTAGAGATGGCTCAACAATGAATTCTCAGAGCATGTTCAGGTATACGGAAGTGCCAAATATACGAAAGACACTTAAGATAAACACGCCGACGTGGCAGCCAATGAATCAAAAGGCATGTCACACATCCGCTTTTAAAAAATAATTCGAAAGGTGTGCTAAAATATGCTCATGAAAGTCTTGTCATTCTAGACAAGGGAATGTAGCGACCGGTACAGACACTTTAGGATCATCAAGGCATATTCGTTCGCATCCGCTCACGTGGACGCTCCTCGTAAAAAGGGGAACAACAGTGAAGGGTATCCTCAAAATCGCGTATAAGCTGTTGGTGAATGACAAGGGCAAATTCGCCGCTTTGCTCGTCGGCATAACATTCGCGGTCTTTTTGATGGTGATGATGACATCGATGTTCGCGGGCATCCTGCACCGGTCGTCTGCCACTGTTCTAAATGTAGGTGCCAAACTTTGGGTGATGGACCCGGCCGTCAATACCCCAGCGAACAGCATCCCCCTGCCGGATTATGTATTGGATGCGGCACGGAGCATTAATGGTGTCAAATACGCAGTACCACTCTATTCCGGCGGGGCGCTCGTGAAGATGCGCGATGGCGTCTATCAATCGGTGACGGTCCTCGGCCTGGACGACGCCAGCCTGTATGGGAGACCTGATCTTATCGAGGGGAATATCCATGATATCTATGCAGAAAATGCTTTTATTGTGGTTAAGGATGCGGAATTTGCCAAACTCGAAAATCCGAAGATCGGAACTGAATTTGAGATAAACGATCACCGGGGAGTCATAGTCGGCATTGCTAAAGTCACTACCAGCGGCTTGTTTGGAGTGCCGACTCTCTACACCACGTATAACAGGGCTATCACTTATATACCCTCCCTGAGATTTACCGCCGCATTTATCTTGATCGAGCCGAAGAGCAGCGACGCGGTGCCGTACATCAAGCAGCAAATAGCACAATTTGGATACGAGGCGCTGACGGCAGATGAATTTATCCAGAAGACTTCCACATTTTACAAATACAAGACAGGGCTGGGTATCAATGTGCTCATCATGACGGTAATAAGTTTCATCGTGGGCTTATCCATTTCGGGACAAACTTTTTACACCTTCATCCTTGAGAACCTGGAAAAATTCGGCGCTTTGAAAGCAATCGGAGCAAAGGGGAAAGAACTGGTTTATATGATCCTGTTCCAGGCGACTTTTACATCTCTTACCGGCTACGGCCTTGGTATCGGCCTCGCCTCCACTCTAATCACGATGGCAAGACTCAGGCTGCCCAGCTATGCAGCCAGAATAACGTATGGATCTCTCGGTTTCGCTTTTGTCATGGTCTTGATCATTGCCAGCATTTCAAGTTATATCGGTGTTAGAAAAGTGCTCAAGATAGAGCCTTTCGACATTTTCAGAGGATAATATGGCCACAGTGGCGGTAAAAGCCGACGAGCTGATCAAATGGTTCGGCGAGGGGGAAACAAAAACGATTGCCGTGCGGGGCGTCAGTTTTGAAGCCCACTTTGGGGAAATGTTTTACATCGAGGGCCCTTCGGGGAGCGGTAAAACAACCTTGTTAAGTTTGATCTCGGGAATTCTCAAGCCAAACTCAGGCACGGTGATGGTCGAGGACAAGGATATCTGGAGCATGCCAGGTGACGAGATCGCTGAGTTCAGGCTGAACAAGGTTGGATTCGTGTTTCAAGATTACCACCTCTTTCCGCGGCTTTCAACAGTTGAAAACGTGGCGATCCCCCTTATCCTGAAACGACAGGACTGGAATGAATCCATAAACAAGGCCATGGAGTATCTCGAAATAGTAGGGATCAAAGATCGCGCATTTCTCCAGCCAGTCAAATTGAGCGGCGGGGAGCAGCAACGCGTGGCGATTGCCAGGGCGATCGCAAGCAGCCCTGATATCCTGGTTTTCGACGAACCGACCGCATCGCTGGATGGCGACACAGGGAGAAAAATCGTGGATTTCGTCAAGAAAAATGTCCTGAATGAAAAGCGGTGTATCATCATCGTTACCCACGACAGCAGAATATTTGAATACGCCGATAGGATCATGAAAATGGAGGACGGCAGAATCACCGGCATCATAAAAGGAGAAGAGCGTGAGGAATAAGGTGATATTTATCGTTGCGATCATCGGTCTGATGATCGGCCTCGGAAGTGCCTACATATTCAGCATACAGCAAAAGCCCCTGCCCCCGGCATTCAAACCGGCTTCCAATCCCTATGCAAAGGGCATCTATGCCAACGGCATCGTTGAAAGTTATCAAGGAAACGGCGAGAACATTAATATATATCCTGAGGTTCCGGGGCCGATCAAACAAATCCTAGTCTCCGAGGGAAAAATCGTAAAAAAAGGTGCTCCGCTGATTCTGATCGATGATTCCCTCCAGAGGGCAACCGTCGAACAACAAAAAGCACAGATAGAGTTCGCCGGCGCAAGTCTTAAAAACGTTCAGGACCAACTGGACAAACTAAGGAAATCATATGAACTGGACCCGAGATCCGTGAGTAAAAATGATTTGGATAATGCGGACAACGCGGTCAAAGTGGCAAAAGCCAATATCGACGTAGCGCAAAAACAGTATGATGTCGCCCAAACGCTGCTGTATAAGTACACCATCAGGGCACCCATAGATGGCGCAATCCTGGCGATCAATGCCGCGGTCGGCAGCTACATATCCGCGCAAGGCACTTACGATACCTATACACAGGGATTTGATCCCGTCATTGCCATGGGAAGGGCACAAACCTATATCGGCGTCAGATGCTATATTGATGAAATCCTCATATCTAGACTGCCTCAAGCGTCACAAATGCGCGCGCAAATGTTTATTCGAGGCACGAATATCAACGTTCCTCTTGAATACGTGCGAGTACAGCCTTATGTATCGCCTAAAATTGAGTTATCGGATCAAAAACTTGAAAGGGTAGATGTGAGAGTCTTGCCCGTGTTATTCAGGTTTAAAAAGACAAAAGATATCAATGTCTATCCAGGTCAATTGGTAGATGTTTATATTGGAGAAACGGAGACAGAAACAAAAAGTACCGGTACTCAACAGTGACGACGACATTCATTTTCAAGGAAAAGTTAATGTCATTGTATCGACAAAAACGGATAAGCTGCTCGAAAACAACAAGGAAGATCAGACTCAAGAGATCCCTGATGGCGGCACTCAAGGGGCTGTGCGCCGTATTGCTGTGCTGCATGCTCAGTTGCGCCGTAGGGCCGAATTTTGAGCGTCCCAAACAGCCATCGATCGAGAGCTACACAACTGGAACAACGACGACCACGACCATCCCTGCGGACGGCAAGGCACAGCATTTTGAACAGGGTGCCAAAATCGTTTCTGACTGGTGGCAGCTTTTTAATTCTCCCAAGCTCGACGCAGTCGTAAAAGAGGCCATCGCGAATAATCCGAACCTGCAGGCGGCACAGGCAAGTCTGCGCCAAAGCCAAGATAACCTCCGCGCTGGTTATGGTGTATTTTACCCCCAATTAAGCGCAGGCCTGGATGCATCTCGTCAAAAATCCGCTCCGGCCCTCACGGGAGGAATAACCCCCAGCAGCATATATAATCTGTTCACTCTTTCAGCCACGGTCAGCTATGCCCTCGATGTTTTCGGCGGGGAACGCCGTGCCGTAGAAAGTCTCGGCGCCCAGGTGGATTTTCAACATGCCATGGTTTCGGCCACATACATAACCCTATCCGGCAATGTTGTTAATGCCATGATAGCGCAGGCGGGCTATCAAGAACAGATCAAGGCCACGGAGCAACTGATCGATTTACAGCGAGAACAAGTCAAGCTTACCGAAGCGCAGGCCCAAGCGGGTACCGTCCCGTACGCGAACTTACTCAGCCTTCAGAGTCAACTTGCATCTCTCGAAGCAACGCTTCCGCCGCTGCAGCAGAAGATAAACCAGACCTGGCACTTACTTGCGACCCTGGTAGGACGCACGCCTGCGGAGTGGGCCCCGCAGCAGGTCGAATTGGCCGATCTTACGCTGCCCGGTGAGCTGCCGCTAACCTTGCCCTCGCAGTTCGTTCGCCAGCGTCCCGACATACTCGCGGCTGAGGCACAGCTGCACAGTGCCAGCGCGGAGATCGGAGTGGCCACTGCGGCATTATTCCCCAGCTTTACGCTTAGCGGTGACTACGGTGTCGGAAGCAATACTTCCAATAACCTCTTTAAAAGTAACAGCAGCTTCTGGAGCCTCGGTGGCAGCATCAGCGCCCCCCTGTTCCGCGGCGGGACGTTGTGGTACGGACGACAGGCCGCGCTTGATGCATATCAGTCCTCCTTGGCAAATTACCGCCAGACCGTTCTCAGCGCCTTTGCCCAGGTTGCTGATACCCTGCGGGCGTTGGAACATGATGCCGAGTTGGTGCATGCCCAGTCTCGTGCGCTCAAGGCTGCCGAAGAAGCGCTGCGGTTGATTCAGGATGACTACCAGGCCGGCACGGCCAATTATATTCAGGTTCTTGTTGCGGACGGCCAGTACCATCAGGCGCAGATCGGTTATCTCCAGGCTCTGGCCCAGCGTTATCAGGATACAGCCGCTCTATTTGTGGCTCTCGGCGGAGGCTGGTGGAACGCTGAAGAAAATGTCACTGGCACAGCATCGAACAACGACAGTTTACTCCGTTCCCAATAAAAAAACGTCATTTCGTCATGCACCCGATCAATCCACCTGAATCTTACAGGGATGTCCTGTATTCGCATCGTCTGGGACTGAATCAATGCCGTTTCTCTTGCAGTACTGGATCAGGTAGCGAATGTGATCTTATTGATGTCACCAACTACTCTGCACACCGAGTAAAGCGGACTAACTCTCAATTACCTTACAAGTGTCAAGACATCGGTAACCCCAAGCGCCATTTTTTATATCCCGAGGCCGGTGTTCCGGGTTCCATTGGGTAACTATCATGCAATCCTTATCCGGCATCGCCAAAAGAGAGCATCGATGGAAGAAGACCCCCATACTCTTCTGTCAGGGTACAGATTGTGGCGAAGATCCATAAAAGTGCAGCTTTATTTTAGAAAAGACATCATCGATGCTTTTGAGTACTAAATGCTTGAAGGCTTACTCCCCGATGATTCCCTTATCCCCGTCGGGTAACTGATACCCCGATATTTTGCACCGTTCGAACCGGGGAACTGATGTCCTGACATGTGACAATTACCAGATGAAATATACGATGCGGTGCGAAGTAATTAATCGTCGGAAAGACCCGCTCAGAGCCCGAGAGGGCTTTTTTGTTCTTATCCAAAACACATCATCCCGTACTCTTATTGAAGACCCGTAACTCGACATCCACATCCAAAGCAAGTCGGTCAAGAGCTTCTACCTTGGCTTTGGTCTTGAGATCGATATTCCAAAAATAGGGCGTCATTGCCAGAAGATCCATGATCGCGGCCCGGCTCTTCAACTCAAGCTGATAATTGATTCTCGTTTCAGTGGAAAGGGAAAAAAGTCCTTTGACCTCTTCGCAGATTGTTGATGGCGCATGCTCCCTGGTCTCCGGATAAATGATCTCTCGGAGGCCGTTGAGGTGCCTCGGCCCGGGGCTTACGACCAATAGCCCCCCCGTTTTCCTGAGCACCCTCGAAAATTCATGAAAGTCAGCGGGCGAAAATACATTCAGAACCATGTCAAAGGAGGCCTGTGCAAAGGGCAGGTCAACGATGCTGGCAACAAACCAGCCCATCGTCCTGTCCCGTTGGGTGGCCTGACGGATGGCAGATTTTGAAATGTCCACTCCGTAGTATTCATGGGTGACCGGGGCCCCGGGTCTGTGCGCGAGAAACTCTTTGAGGCGCTTAAGATAAAAACCCTCACCGCAGCCGGCGTCAAGAATGTTAAAAGCGCTCTGGCTCCGGGATTCAGGGAGATTGTCTGCAACAGCTTCGTTAATGTCACTGGAAATCCCGTCGTACAGCCCGAGGTCCAGAAACCGCCTTCGGCTCCGGATCATTTCCTTACTGTCACCTGGTTCTTTGGAGTTCTTCTTGTGAGAAAGCAGGACATTGACGTACCCTTCGCGGGCAGCATCGAACGTGTGGTTCTTGGAGCATCGGTAGCCGTCAGCAGAATTCAGGAGGGGATTGCGGCAGACGGGGCATTGCAGGATGATGGTCATTGTATCACGTCTTTGGTACCGCATTGTTTAAAGACTGACGGGTTCTATTTATCCCGCTTGTAGTACTGGATGTTGACTTCATAGGCAATACTGGCGTGTCCGAAGGTATGGTTCATGCCGTGACAATAGACCTTTCCCTTCGTTGTCTTTTTGCGGGATTTAGCCAGGCCCGCAACCACGGGGGCCAGATCGAAGCCGCCGCCCGTGCACCCATCCCCCATGCATTTCAGGTGAAAATCGGCGTAATCCGCTGACGAGAAACTGAGCGTACGCTTCATTAAAACCGCGTCCAAACCGCGCCGGTAATAGGTCATACGAAATTCGATATTCGAAACGCCGGCATATCGCTCGGAAATCAGACCAAGGGCAACCAGGGCGGCCTTCTCCCTCTCCAGTTTTTGTCTGTAACTCTGTCTGTGGTTCATGTTTTTCCTTTCGTGTAAAAGACAAAAGTCCCAAGCAGTAAATGCGGAATTCACGATGCAGGATGATGATTCCGGATGAAGTAAAGGGGAAAACCGTGGGGCCCCCCCTCCGGACATCCGGAGCAATCTGTACTGCCAGGCGTTACGGGTCATAAAGAAGATCGTTGCTTTTTCCCCCGGCAGGAGATCGCGATCTGCTGCGACAACAAGGGAAAAGAAAAAACAGGCACTGACATGATCAGGGCCTGTGAAGGTCTGGGCCTTGATTTAGAGCTTTACAACGTTGGCTGCTTTGGGACCTTTGGGTGAGTCAACAACGTCGAACTGCACTGACTGGCCTTCGGCCAATGACTTAAAGCCGCTGTCCTGAATGTCGCCGAAATGAACGAACACATCGCCGCCCTTTTCACGGGTAATGAATCCAAAGCCTTTGGAATCATTGAACCACTTTACGGTGCCTGTTTCCATGATGAGCTCCCTCCTTCTTGTGAAATTGAAGCGACGGAAAACAATAAAAAAATGCCGCAAAGTCTATCTGTCTTTGCGGTTTCCCTACAAGACCATCCGGAACTTCTTAAAACTATAATGCCCCCTCTGTGCCGGAATGTCAACGGTTATTAAGGCTTACGCGATAATATTTCCGACCAAATGAGCGCCTAACGTGGCAGTGTGACCACGGAGGAACATCAAAATTAACAATTACCTGCTGAATCATACTCAGAAGTTCTCGTTTTGTTGTCGGGGCTAGTCCAATTCGGAAACTACCCGTAGGGAATTACGTGGAGATATGCAAGGACAAGATATGCAAGGAAGTGTTTACAATTGACGTCAAAACAAGTATAATCAGCGCATACTACCAACGGGGCAAGGCCCTCTCGTTTTGGAACGAGAGGTCGTCCGCGCTTCATCATCGATCACTGACTCCTCCTGCTCTCACCTTTTCCCCCATAAAAAAGCGACTGCATGCCTAGTCTGCGAACGGTGGTGTTTTGCGGACACGCAGGCGCGTGCGCACTCCCTCTTCAGGGGGACGGCGTGACCGGGGAGAAGACGTAAACGAGCTGTACGGCAAGGACCGTCAGCGCGAAATTAAAATCACACAGGGAGGCAGCATGGCGAAAAAACTTTATGTCGGGAATTTGTCGTATAACACCCACGAGGAGGATTTGCGGGATGCATTCTCGAAGATCGGCGAGGTTCTGTCAGCCACATTGATCGTCGATCAGACGAACGGCAGGTCCAAGGGGTTTGGCTTCGTGGAGATGGCGTCGGATGAGGACGCGGCAAAGGCCATCTCTTCCATGAACGGCACAGCGTTCATGGACCGGACGATCACGGTGAGCGAGGCGAGGCCGAAGACTGATCGCTCGGGGTCCGGTGGCGGCAGGGGTAGTCGCGGCGGGTACGGCGGCGGAGGGGGAAGGTCGTGGAGGTAAGGGTCCAGTCCCGGGACATCGAAAAGGCCCTGCGTAACCTGAAAAAGAAACTCCAGCTCGACGGGGTATTCGGGGAACTGAAGAAGCGGCGCTTTTACGAAAAGCCTTCGGTGAAAAAAAAGAGGAAGCGGCTGGAGGCACAGAAACGAAAGCGGAAGCTCCTCAGACGATCGCGGCCATCCGGTTCGGGACCGAGCTCGGGAAGGCCGTCGCAGCCACCCGCTGCATAGAACAGCCGAGCCCGTATGTGCCTGTATCTGTAGGAACGAGCCGTCGAGAACGGGAATAGCATTGAAAAGCAGCGGGTCGGACTCTAGTTCGGCCCGCCCCTATCAAGATGTTGCTCAGTTCGTATTTTTTTCCGCGAGGAGGTTTCAGTGGGAAAACCGGATTTTAGTTTTCAAAAACGTCTGAAGGAACTCGCGAAGCAGAAACAGAACGAGGCAAAAAGGCAGCGTAAGCTTGATAAAAAAATGCGGTGAAGCCTGGTGTGATCAGGAGACACGGGGAGATTAAATTTTTAGCGTCAATAAAATAGCATCCCAGAGACGCCCATTAAAGGACAACCTTCTGTTATGCTTTTGACAAAACATCTTGATCTCTTCATATGCCGCAATATTTTTTTTATCACATCCATCCGGTTGACATTTCCTTATCACGCTTAACCAGCAGTGCTCGGCAGAGAAAACTATACCCTTCACCTTTCTGCAAATCGGCGAAAAAACCACTGCTTGATCCCTTCTACCGCAAACAGATAAAATAACACCAGACCGGCCAGGATCGCATAAAATGACAATGGGGGGGTCACGAATCCGAAGTACGTCCCAAGCGATGTGAACGGAAGCACAACCGCAAGGAGTGCGACTGAAATAGAACACAGGGTAAGCCAGATATTGGGACGGCTTTTGAATGGATTACGACGGGTGCGGATGATGAAAATAACCAGCACCTGCGTTGCCATTGACTCGATAAACCAGCCGGTATGAAAAAGCTGTTCTCCGGCCTGAAACAAATGCAGCATAATGTAAAATGTCAGGAAGTCGAAAACCGAGCTCACCGGCCCCACGAATAGCATGAAGTTGCGGATAAAGTCCATGTTCCAATGCCGAGGCTGGGTGAGATATTCTTCATCGACACTGTCGAGCGGGATGGGGATCTCCGAAACATCATAGAGGAGATTGTTCAAAAGAATCTGCACCGGCAGCATGGGAAGAAAAGGCAGGAAGAGGGTTGCTCCAGCCATGCTGAACATGTTCCCGAAATTGGAGCTTGTTCCCATCATGATGTATTTCATGATGTTTCCGTAAGTGCGACGGCCCTCCACAACTCCGTCGTGAAGTACGTTCAGGTCCTGCTCCAGAAGGATCATCTCTGCCGCGCTTTTTGCCACATCCACGGCGCTGTCCACGGAAACGCCGATGTCCGCTGAATGGAGCGATGGAGCGTCATTAATGCCGTCACCCATATACCCGACGACCCTGCCCCGCTGCTTCAATGCAAGGATGACCCGGTTTTTTTGCGCAGGGTTGACCCGGCAAAAGAGATTCATATTCTCTACGCAGGCTGAGAGTGCATGGTCCTCCATCCCCTGCATCTCTTCCCCTGTCAAGATTCCGGTTATCGGCACGCCGAGCTTCTCACAGATATGCCGTGTTACCAGTTCATTGTCGCCGGTCACGATCTTGACTGCCACCCCCGCATGAGTGAGCTTGACTAGGGCTGCTTGAGCGCTCTCCTTCGGTGGATCGAGAAAGGCGGCGAACCCGGCAAAGATGAGCGCTGTCTCGTCATCGATCACGGCATGATGTTCGATTGACTCTACCCGCTTCCAGGCAACGCCGAGCACGCGAAAACCGTTACGCGCAAAAGTTTCTGCAAGCGTCTGTATCCTGGCCAAGCCGGTTTTGTCCAGTTCTTTAAGATCCGCTTCCCCGTTTTCCTCATAATGGGTAGAGAGACGGAGGATGTCCTCTGAAGCGCCTTTTACCACAAGAAGCCTCTTCTGCCCGTTGTCAACGATAACGGAAACCCGACGCCGCTCAAAATCGAACGGAACTTCGTCTATTTTCTTCCAGGTTGCTATATCGATTTCTTTGTGCTCGAGAATGGCGTCATCCATCGGGCTTCGCAAACCCGATTCGAAGTAACTGTTCAGGTATGCAAGCTCAAGAACGCGACTACTATCCCGGCCAAGACTGTCCACGTGGCGCTCCAAATGGATTCGAGCCTCGGTGAGCGTACCGGTTTTGTCCGTACACAGTACATCCATGCTCCCCAAGTTGTGGATGGATTCGAGCCGTTTTACGATCACTTTCTTCTTTGCCATGCGCATGGCGCCACGTGCGAGGGTCACGGAAACCACCATAGGCAGGAGTTCGGGAGTGAGTCCCACGGCAAGAGCCACGGCAAAGAGGAAGGATTCGAGCCAAGGCCGGTGGAAAAACGCGTTGGCCAATATAACAAAGAGGACGAGGAGGATCGTGAACCGCATGATCAGAAGCCCGAAGCGTTGAGTGCCCTGTTCAAAAGAGGTGGGGGGAGCCTTTGTGGTGAGGGTATCGGAGATCTCGCCCAAAGAGGTATTCGGCCCCGTGCGGCAGATGAGGACCATGGCAGAGCCGCTCACCACGGACGTACCCATGAACACAGCGTTCACTGCATCAGCCATGTTCTGTCCCGCGTCAGGCATATCGCGGGGAAACTTTTCAATTGGGTAGGATTCGCCGGTCAGGAGCGCCTGTTTTACAAAGAAATCTTTTGCTGCCAGCACTCGTCCGTCACCCGGGATAAGGTCGCCCGCGGAAAGAGACACCACATCCCCAGGCACCAGCGTTGCCGCGGGGATATCGCTGCTCTTTCCATCACGTAAAACTTGAACGCGGATAGAAACCGACTGGCGAAGTTCTTCTGCTGCTTTACTTGCATGGTGTTCCTGAATAAAATCCAGGGTCACGCTCATAACAACAATGACGCTGATGATCAGAAAGCTGGTCAAATCGCCGGTAAAAGCAGAGACTGCGCTGGCAACGAGGAGGAGGATGACCAGGGGATTTTTGAACCTGGCAAGGAACTGGAGGAACAGGGCTCGCTTCCGCGGCGGCCGCAGCATATTCGGGCCGACCTGCTTCAGCCGGTCAGTCGCTTCACTGCTCGACAGGCCTGCGGTGGTCGTATTTAATCGCTTCAGGAGTTCAGAAGCGGTTTGCTGCCAGAAAACTATTTCCGCCTTGGATGGGGAAATCGTCATAACATGTTCCTTTTAAATTTTCGGGTGCCTGAAGCGCCTGATACGGAGACCGTCTTTTGAATGCCACTTTCAATAACATTTCCCAAAAGGCGCCACCAGTCTAAATACCTTTCTCAAACGAGAAGAAAGCTGACTGCGGGTTGTAAGAGCATGACATAACGTTTGAGCTCGAGGTTATCCACTGCCTCAATGCCCTTATTCCTTTCCTTCCACGACCTTCTGATGTCGATATATCCGCTTTCCACATCCGTTCGCATTTGATGCACGTGGACCATTGGCATGCCTCTGAGCTGGCTTTTACTCAGCACGAGACAACTCAGAAATTTCCGGTAACAATAAAAGAACCATGACACGCCGTTTACTCTTAGCTTGATATCTATCCAGTTGATAGCAAATCAAGCGACAATTTTGAAGCGAAACAGACTCTCCTTTCATCACTAAGGCGGGTGCGGACAAGGAAGCACCTCTTCCTTTTGATTAAAGATTATCAATGAAAGAGCGGCACCTTAACAATCATCAGATACCCGTTCAGCATCAGGATCGTGCCGAGTGATGCGGAAACAATCGCAAAATAAAATATCTGGCGAGATACGGCCAGAATAGAGATCGATGCCATGACAATCGATATCTGCAGCAAAACCTCGGCATAGTCGAAAAAGGGGTCCTTGCTGAGGTTCTTGTCCCTCTCCGCCTCGAGATGTTTGGCCTCTTCTTCCATTTTATTCTTCTCCTCGCCATATCGTGCTTCTTCCGCACGCATTTCCTTGAGCATTGCCCCATACCGCTTCTTTGCCTCCGGCTTCATTCCTGCGCCCCGCTCAAGAAGGTCCAATTCGATCCGCAGCCCGTTCGTTCGGTAAAGATGTTCCCGCAGGGTCTTTGACTGATAAAAGGCCCACTGGTCTGATGCCTGCTGCTGCAAAAGGAGCATTTCTTTCATAGCATTGTTGCCACCGAGTGAGGTGATGGCGAGGAGAACTGCAAATATTGCCGTTGTCATAGCGATGCGCTTCGTAAAAGCCTTTGCTTTGATCTCTTTGAGCTCTTCAAGATTGGGAAGATCTACTTCGGCCATGGCTTGTTTCCTCTCCACTTTACCTACAAATAGTCTTTTGTCGGGTTTTTTGGTGTGAGGGAGATTTTGAAGCATCCTGCTGGCAATTCACGAGCGTACCCCGTCGCTTCAAAAGAAATAAGTTTACTCGGAGGGTTTTAATTCTCGGTAACGCCTGGCGGCTTTTCAAGTACTACATCGATCCTGGGATTTTTAACGGGCATGTTTCTTCACCTCCGCAGAAAGCAGTGTAGCATTACTGACACACCCTGTCAATTATGCGATAAATGCACTGTTAAAATAATACGTATTGGGTTTCTCTGGATTTACATATGGAAATCGCACGCTTCTCTATACGACTCTGTTAACATGGTCGTGCCGTGTTTTGCGGACGACGCTGATAATAAAGCAAAATTTTTCGAGGAATGGCGTTCTGAGTATCAAACGGATAACGTAAAGTTGCTGGATAATATTCAAATTGTGAGGGGACGAGTGGCAGGAAACCACTGACCGGATGACGGACAAGGGCGCCGACGTGCGGCAGGGGATTCTTACGAATCTACCGGACTGCCTTGTGAACACTCATGCGCGTACTGGTGCTGCGAATGCTCAGGGGAAACAGTAAAACAACCATGGGGTCCAGGGGTGATTTCCCGGTAGAAGATTCTGTAAAGAACTTTTTTTTATGATATTATGGGTGCTGGCAACAGCGCCCTTTTTTGTTAGCAGATTTGAATATCAGGTTTTTATTGGAGCGAGAGAAAAGTATGCGACTACGAGCTATCTGTGCAGCCCACCGGCTGTCAGCATTTGTATTGGCATCCTTTCTAATTTTGACTGTTTTCAAGTCGCCTGCTGCCTGGGCCGGTCCACCTTTCATCACCGATGACCCTGAGCCAGTTGAACACCATCACGGGGAGTTCTATGTCGCCTCCCAATATGCCGATAACGAGGAAGGGAAGGAAGGGACCCTGCCTCATTTTGAGTTCAACTATGGTGTTGTTCCCGATGTCCAGCTGCATGTTCTCATCCCATTCATGTATGTCCATCCGAACGGCGGTGCGACCGCATATGGATTTGGAGATACAGAAGTTGGCGTAAAGTACCGATTTCTCCATGAAGGCGACGCAACGCCGCAGGTCGGGGTTTTCCCGATCATGCACCTTCCCACGGGCGATGCCGATCGAGGCCTCGGCAATCGCCATGTACCGTTCTTTTTACCAGTCTGGCTTCAGAAGAGCTGGGGGCGTTGGACGACCTATGGTGGTGGCGGCTACTGGATCAATCCCGGAGAGGGAAACAAGAACTTTTATCAGATAGGATGGCTGGTGCAGAGGAGTATTACCAATGCTCTCGCCATAGGGGCGGAGATTTTCTCCTTTGGCCAAGATACAGAGAACGGTCGCGGCCGGACTGGTTATAATGTAGGAGGCATCTTTAACCTCAGCGAAGATCATCATCTGCTGTTTTCCGCGGGAAGTGACCTATCGGGAGATAACAAGTTATCAAGTTATATCGCATGGCAATGGACCTTCGGACCTCATGAACAGGTGAAAAAAGAGTGACTCGATTGAAAAGAATTTCAACAATGCATATAGCGCACAAAAGCCACATCATAGGCAGTAATCAAATTAGGCTGCAACGCCTTCGCGATCCTGCGGCAGGGTAATAAATTGTGTAAAAATGTTCATTAACTGTCCTCGTTTCTGATAAATTAATAGTTAAGGCGTAAGCGCAGAGAATATACTTCAACAGACCCCCAGTCGCGGTTATAGCCGGGGTTCTGAATATATGAAAATCCGGACTTGGCTGAGCATATTGACCGAACTGGACGCGACAATAGGTTTCAGGATCTGCTCCAGTCCGTAATTGAGGCCGCTGTCACGTGAACACCGGCGTACAGATGAACGGAATACATCGGGGCCGTACAGACGACCGCGTAGGAATCGCTTATGTGTGGCACTGCCTGTCACCTGAGCATCGTGATTATCTGGCCGCCGGCGGCAATGGGTTCCGTAAATGCAAAATCATCGGGATGGCCGTTGTTTCCAGCCGATCCCTGCAAAAGCTCCGGTTTCGCCGTCATCTGCGAGCGGTTACTCTGCTTGCTGACCGTCACTATTAAACATTAAGGACGGGATCGGTCGGCAGGATCCCCTGGAGTGGGTCCAACTTACACCAATTCCTACCTGTGTTATACTTTAATAAAGCGTAACAACCATCAAATTGAGGAGCCAGGAATATGGCAGAGCCCGCTAGGATTCCGCCGGAAGAGGCAAGAATAAAAGTACTATCCGGGGAAGCCATCCTTGTCTGTGCTTATGAGGATGAGGAAAAATTCAGAAATGCACATCTTGAAGGCGCTATCTCGTTAAATGACTTCAGAAATAAGATCAACTTTATTTCAAAAGAACAGGAAATTATTTTCTATTGTGCATGAGTAAAAGAGGCGAGTGCCGCCGGTCGGGCGTCAGAATACATGGAGAAGGGGTTTCAGAAGATCAGCGTCCTCGGTGGCGGTGTAGAGGGCTGGAAAAAAGCGGGATTCCCAATGGGGAGGGCAAGTGTTCATCCGGAGGAGGAATAAGATGAAAAGGTTCGTGGCAGCACTTCTCTTTGCGTCAGTCTGGTTCAGTTCTCCTGCTTGTGCTGAAGATTTGGTGCGGCTGGGAAACCTCAAGTTTGCGCATTATGGAGCCGTATCATACATGAAGGAAATTGCACCGAAGTATCATCTCAGGATAGAAGAACGAGTTTTTCCCAAGGGGATTGATATCATACCAGCGATCATCGCTGGCGATATTGATATCGCCGCGAGCGCCATAGACGGCGCGATTGCGGCCCGTGCTGCAGGCGTGCCGATCTATATTGTGGCGGGATTCGCCCGGGGAGGCGCGCGGATCGTCGGCCGCTCGGACATGAAATGGCATTCTGTCGCCGACCTCAAGGGGAAGAAGGTGGGAGTGCCCCGCGGTGGTGCTCAGGAACTAGTCCTTTTGGCTGAATTGGGGAAATACAACCTGACCTATTCGGAGAACCCGGGTAAGGACGTGCAGATCGTGTACCTGGCCTATGCCGATCTCAACGAAGCACTCCTCTCTCGGAACGTAGACGCCATAAGCCAGTCGGAGCCCCAGTCCTCGCAGGCAATCAGCAAGGGCTATGGCGTGGAGATCGTTAAACCTTATGATACCCCGCTCGGGGAACCGGTGCGGACCCTAATCATGACCGAAAAGATGTACACCACACAGCGTGATGTTGCAGAACGGGTCATGAAGTGCTTCGTTGAAGCAACAAAATATTTTATCGAACATCCGGATGTGGCGGAGCAATATGTGCGGGAAAAGATGTTCAAGGGCCAGCTCTCGAGCGGGGACTACCGGCAGGCAATCGAAAACTCTCCATTTAGCTACGACGTTACTCTTGAGCAGGTGCAGGTCTCGACGGACATGATGGTCAAGTACGGGATCGCGAAAATGACAAAACCACCCGTTGCAAAGGATTATGTTAGACTCGACGTGCTTGAGAAAGCCAAGAAGGAGCTTAATGCCAAATAAACATTCGCCTTCCGCGGCAAAACTGATCGGGCAGTTCATTCGGTCGACCGTCATTCCGGTGGGTCTTCTTGTCGTTTGGGAGTTGCTGTCCCGGATGCATGTGCTCAACCCCCAGGCTCTTCCAGCTCCAACCCAGGTGTTTTTGAGATGGATCGCATACGCGCGTCCTCTTGAGCCCTTCGATCCAACACAGATGAGCTATTTTGCTTGGATTTTTTCGGGCGAGCTTCCCCATGACCTGTTAGCGACCTTCCTCCGGGTGCTCGTTGGCTTCCTCATCGGCGCAACCCTGGCATTGCCTCTGGGACTTCTCATGGGAAACTTCGAAAGGGTCCATCTTCTTTTCAATCCACTCATACAGATATTAAGACCAATTCCACCCATTGCCTACGTTCCCCTCTCAATTCTCTGGTTCGGGTTGGGGAACCCGCCGGCCTACTTCCTCATCAGCCTCGGCGCATTCTTTCCCGTGCTCATGAACACGATATCCGGAGTCCGGAACGTTGATGCGATTTATATCCGCGCTGCGCGGAACCTCGGGGCCGGGAAAACGACCCTGTTCGTCCGGGTCATCGTACCCGCTTCCTTGCCTCATATCCTGACCGGCCTGCGTGTGGGGATCGGCGTAGCCTTTATCTGCGTGATCGTGGCCGAAATGATAGCCGTAAATAATGGCCTGGGCTATCGGATCATCGAGGCCCGGGAATATTTCTGGTCAGACAAGATCATAGCGGGGATGATCACTATCGGCCTGCTGGGTTTGGCCATTGATACTGTCATGAGTAAGATCAACAATTACCTGCTCCGCTGGCGTCAGAGCATTGAAACGGGCTAACAGTACATGTCTACAGGATCAACGGGAACAACGAGCGCTGCGAACGAGCCCATCGTCAGGATCGATCGGGTCAACAAGGTTTTTCGTTCCGACGGCCGGGAAATCGTCGCGCTGAAGGATTTCAGCCTCGATATCCACCGAGGTGAGTTCATCTGCATCCTCGGACCGTCAGGGTGCGGCAAGTCCACACTTTTAAACGCCATTGCCGGCTTTTCTCTCCCGACGTCAGGAATTCTGATCGCCAATAACAAGGAGGTCGACTCACCCGGGCCGGACCGGGCCATGGTCTTTCAGGAGTATGCCTTGTTTCCCTGGATGACCGTGGCGGAGAATGTAGCTTTCGGGCTGGAGATCAAGAGCTTGCCGAAGGCTGTTATCCAGTCAAAGGTTGATACCCTCCTGGATAAGCTACAGCTCGCCGATTTCCGGGATCGGTTTCCCAAGGATCTGTCGGGCGGTATGCGTCAGCGGGTGGCCATCGCTCGAGCCCTCGCACTCGATTCACCGATGATGCTGATGGACGAACCTTTCGGCGCATTGGATGCCCTAACCCGCAGCACCCTGCAGGATGAGCTCCTCCGCATCTGGATGGAATTCAAAAAGACCATCATCTTCGTCACCCACAGCATCCAGGAATCCCTCTATCTTGCCAATCGCGTGGTCGTCATGACCTATCGTCCGGGAACGTTGAAAAAGGTCGTAACAGTGGGCTTCCCTCATCCACGAGATATAACCTCACCGTGGTTCGTCACTCTTCAGCAGCAAATTACTTATATGGTTATGGAAGAGCAGATGCGTTCCCAGAAAGCCGAAACCGCCGTTGCCCCGGCAGATTAGGGCAGTCTGCCATTGTCCTCGCGATCATCGTAGTGTTCGACGTTTTCGTCCAAATGCGTTACAACGGGTTATAGTGAGTATTGTTTGAGCTTGTAATGCAATTGACGGACTGATATCCCCAGGATATTCGCCGCTTCGGTCTTGTTGCCGCTGGTTGCGTCCAAAGCGCTCTTGATGTACTGCTTCTCAATTTCCTCGATCGCCTCGTGGAGCGAGCCGGAAACGGCAACAGCCACCTGATCCTCTTTCTTCTGTTACATGAGGGGGCCGAGGGTCACATCGACAGAATCAATAATGTCCTTTCGCGCAGTCGCTACCGCACGATGGATGCACCATTTCAACTTTCTGATGTTGCCTGGCCAATCATACCGCTTCAAAATTGTCATGGCCTTCTCGGAAATAGCCTTCACCTCTTTGTTGTATGCAAAGTTCGCTTCTTGCAGAAAAGCCAGAGCAAGAAGCGGTATATCTTCTCTGCGGTCCTGCAAACGGGGGAGTTCGAAAATCATGCCGTTTATTCTGTAATAGAGATCCCGACGGAACCTGTGCGCGGGAATGCTCAAGTCCCTGTTCGTTGCCGTTATGAGCCGGAACCGGGCCTTGCGCTCCCGGGTATCACCGAGCTTGAAATATATGCCAGATTCGAGGACACGCAGCAGTTTCGCCTGCGTCTCATCTGACAGCTCTCCGATTTCATCGAGAAAGAGCGTTCCGTCTTCTGCTCTTTCGATGAAGCCTTCCTTTGAGGCTGCCGCGCCGGTAAAAGCTCCTTTTGCATATCCGAAGAGCTCGCTTTCAAAAATGTCTTTGGGCATGGTAGCGCAGCGTTACCAATTCTCCCCGTAGCCCGGATAATTGATGAATCCACTGTGCCAGCTTCTCTTTCCCCGTGCCCGTTGCCCCCTGAAGTAGGATTGGTATCGCGAGCGGCGCGACCATCGATGCCCGTTCGAGAATCTCTCCCATCGGGCCTCTGCCCGCAGTAACAAAAGAAGGAACAATCTTTTTGATCTTAAGATCTAGGTCGTTGACTCTTTTCTGCAGAGTTCTATTCTCAAGATAAAGACTTAGTTCCCGCTTCAGCTTATCAATATCGAGCGGTTTGGTGAAGCAATCGACTGAGCCTTCTTTGAGTGCCATGACTGCATTTTCTACCGTCGCGTGGGCGGTCATGACAATAACAACGGGCCTCCGCCCTGACTCTTTGAGTTCATGAAGCAGTTCAATGCCCTCACCGTCTGGCAGCCGAACGTCGAGCAGGAGCGCGTCGGGATTAGACCCATTCAGGATTTCCCGCTCTTGCCTGAGGCTGTCGGCATAGGATACTTCATAGGCATCCTCAATTGCCAGTTTAAGCGACTCAGCAAAGTTCCGTTCGTCATCGACGATCAGGACAGTGGGTTTATTGGCGCCTTTATTCACGGGTACTTACCCGCTTTCCTGGAAGAGTGACCTTTACTCCCGCGCCTTTTTCTTTTCGGTATAACGAGAGCGTGCCGTCATGAGCCGTTATGATCTTTTTTGCAAGATACAACCCTAGTCCGCTTCCCCGTGACCGGCTGGTTACAAAGGGGCTCATAAGCTCATCGAGATCGGCAGTTTCAGGGTATCCCACCCCGTTATCCTCGCAGGTGAAATCCGCCGCCGTTTCCGGGGCCAGCTGATCAACGCGGAAAGCTACACGGACCTCGTCGGCACCCGCCTCCCGGCTGTTCCTGAAGACGTTCTGAAAGAACAAATCTAGATAAAATTGATCTCCCAGGATTTCTCCGTTAACAGACGGATCCGGGATTACGGTTAAATGATATCTGTTCGCGGCGGGCAACATCAATGCTGTGACCGCTGTCCATTCTTCATTGCGCAGTTCGATATTCTTTCCATAGGCGAGGAGATTATCGATTAATTGCTGAGTTCGGTCGAGCTCTTCACGAACCAGCGTAACGAATCGTTCCGTAAATCGCTCGTCGGACAAGCGGGATGGCAGAACATGTATCAAGTTCGATATGGTCGAGAGAGGTTTTTTAACTCATGAGCTAACGCTGCCGACATGCGGCCCAGCAGAGCAAGTGCCTCGTGTTTTTCCAATGCTGTTCTGAGTTCTTCATGCTTTAATTCAAACTGCTGTTGGAGTGACCGCGTTCGTTTCTTATGCTCCGTGTAAGCGAGGATGAACATAAAAACAATGATCGTCGTGACAATACCGGAAATATAGTCCGGGATGTCCAGGATAGCGAGTTCAGATTTCAGGAATGCATTTTGGAGATAAAAATCGAAGTAATCGTCCTTCACTCTTAGAGTAAACAGGAAGGTCGTGTCAGCGTCACCCTGAGGCGACGCGCCGGCACTGCGTTCCCGGGCTACGATTTTGTCTCCCATGACGTTGGCGGTAAACTTTTTGATGTAAGCTCTCTCATCAGCAGTCGTAGCGTCTGGCGCAGAGTCCTTGAATGACGAGACAGCATTTCGGACGTTGTCCTCGATCGTTTGTCGTATTCTTTTTTCGACGGCGACATTTTCAATGCTGTCAGTTATGAGAGTAATGATGATGCCAAAGAACAGGGCGATGATGAGATAGGATACAATTTCAAATGTCTGTTTAATCATACAGTTTTAGTGCACCAGGAGTGTTAATTCAATAGAGCAATTTTCTTAACATACCATTTCACTTCCTATGAGTCAATCTCATGCGTCATACAATGGAGTAATTCCTCTATCGTCCCGAAAACCGTCAGTCGCTTTTTGCGGCTCGACGTTTTCGTCATTGTGATCCTGTGCACTTTTTGACTCTGTCCTTTCTTGGATGAGGCGTAACCTGCAAAGGGTCCGTGTCAACGGCCAACCGTTTCTGATTATTCATCTTTATAATATTATAATATCAAAAGTGCGGGTTATGCATCTCGCTGCAATATGGCTTGATGTGTTGGATACGCCGTCTCGTTTTGCCTGCTATCAGCCGGGCGAGTACTATCGCGCGATGAGCGAGGACTGGGTTTTTTGTTCCTCCTCTGCAGCAACCTTTGAACCTTTTTCAATATCTACCCGCCAGAGCAAGATAATGCCGATGATAAAAAAAACAGCGATGGACAATATGCTTGACTGAGGGCTGTGGGTGATTTGACCTACAGAGCCGTACAGCAATGGGCCGAGAATTCCTGCGAACTTTTCGCTTAATCCGTAAAGACCGAAAAACTCTCCCGATTTGGAGGGGGGTAAGAGTTTTGCATAGATCGTTCTACTCAATGCTTGCGTACCGCCTTGCACGGTACCGACAAGCCATCCGATCATGATGAATTCAGCTTTTGTTGTCAATAAAAACCCCCAGATCGGGACGATGATATATATGACCAGCCCGAGTATGACAGCTCGCTTCGTATTCATTTTTTTGACAAGGCCGGAAAGAAGAAAACGCCCGAGGGTCAAAGAAAAAACTATACCTGCAATCTGGTCAGCAGCAAGAATCAGGAAGGTGAATGGGACGCTGATGGGGCCGGCACTCTTAGCATACATTCCTGCAAACGGCAGGGTAACAGCCGTCCACACAATTACAGACAGATACGCACTTCTCTGCGTGTATGCAGAATCGGGGATACGGCCGAATAGGATCGCGTATGGAAAAGCAACCATCTGAGTCATCAGTAGCGTTCCAATGAGTACTGCCATATCAAGGCCGAGAACCGCACCATAGATCGTTGCAAGAAGGATGATGGCACCGACTCCTTCCATATAGAACCAGAATGCTATCAGCATTTTGAAAAGCTCTTTGTACTTTCTGATATCACGAACGGTTTTCGTGATCTGGGCGAATGACTCGCGCACCGGCATCCCACTTCTATTCCTCATCAGTGACTGTATTTTCGGTTCAGGAACGCTTATCACAAGGGGGATCATGAACCCAATCCACCATATCCCGACTGAAAGAAAGGCCACCCGTACGGCAAGCTCATTGCTAATCCCTAGCCGACTAGCGAATAGAAAGACGCTTGTATTGATGGCAAGGAGGAGGCCCCCTCCGATATAACCCATTGCATAACCAAGGCTCGATGCGCGGTTCATGTCTTCGGGAATCGCTATGTGCGGCAGAAGACTGCTGTTGAGTCCTAAGGCGATATTAACTATGACCTGGGTGCAAAAGTACAAAACCAGTGCAGGAATCCACATGCCGGTTTTCAAAAGGAACATCGATGAAGCAAGGATTCCACCAGCAATAGTTATTCGTATGAGGATTCGTTTGCGTTGGTCGGTTATGTCTGCGTAGGCACCTACGATCGGAGCGAGGATAGCTGCGACAAAGAGGGCAAATGCAACAGTGAACGCAAACATGTTGGAGGCTGTCTCTCGTGCCAGGGCTTTCATCGCCTCATCGGCAAGGCCGGTCCCTGCTTTCATAAATGCGGGAACTGCTATCGCGAGGAAATAGGGAGGGAAATAGGTTGTTGCCGTCGTTGTAATGTAGGCATGATTAGCCCAGTCGTATAATGACCATGACACTATCCGATGGCGATATTCTATTTCATCATATTTATGAACACGTTGGCTATCTGAAGTCATATTTACTTATCTGCATTAGTGCTTATAGCAATGGAAGTTTGCACAATTCAATGGGCAGCACTTTATTATGCATTGTGCCGCTTGAAATGCATGCGTAATCGCAGATAATTGGTTTCCTCGACAATTAGGACGCTGTCAAAAAATATTTCCCTTGCCCACTTAAGCGCAGCTTTCACAATCCGGCGCTATTCGGTCGCCTATGAGCGTTTAACTGTTTATCCTAAGGGAATGTTTGCCACCCACCTCGTTCGAATATCAGGGCATCGACAAGCTTGAGTTTCTTCCGTTTTCGAAATCGCTGACGGGGCCGCTGTGTCCATTCCGGTTCCACCACCCGCCGCCGAGCGCCTGGAAAAGCGCTGCCGTATCGGCATAGCGCGCGGCCTGTGCCTGGATCAGGCCGATCCTCGTCTGCTGGTATTGGCGTTCCGCGTTCAACAGCGACAAATAGCTCACGCCGCCAAGCTGGAACTGCTTTTGGGTAAGTTCAAGTGTGTTGCGGGCGGACTGGTCAGCGTCTGCCTGTTCCTTCAGCGTTTCTGCGTCCGCATCGAGTGCGCGAAGCACGTCGGCCACATTTTGGAATGCCTGCAAAACAACTACCTGGTACTGCGCCACTGCCTGATCGTAGGCTGCGACCGCGGCTCGTCGCTCAGCGGAGAGCTGTCCGCCGTGAAAAACGGGTTGCAGCAATCCCGCGCCGAGACTCCATACGCCGGTCCCGGTCGAGAAAAGCGTATTGCTTGAAATTGCCATTGATCCTAAACTGCCGGTCAGGTTGATTTGCGGATATTGATTTGCGGTGGCCACGCCGACTTGCGCGCTTGCAGCGTGCAGCAATGCTTCCGACGCACGGATGTCGGGACGCTGGCGCACAAGCGATGACGGCAGACTGACCGGTAATTCCGCGGGCAGTTGCAGTTGGTCGAGGTTGAAAGCGGGGAGCAACGCAGAGTCGCTCGGAAACCGTCCGGCAAACACCGCCAGAAGATGTCGGGTCTGCTCGAGCTCCTTTTCGAGAGACGGCAACGTTGCCTTTGTCTGCGCGAGCTGTGTCCGTTGGGCGAGCACGTCGGGACGCGCTGCCCCGCCGAGCTTGAACTGAAGCTCGACCAGGTCGAGCTGCGTCTGCAAAGCGGCAATGATCTCGTGCAGTGCCTGAATCTGCGCTCGCAAGGACGCTTCTTTCACCGCCGTTGTAACGACGTTCGACGTAATCGTGAGATAGGCACCTTCAAGCTGAAATCGCTGAAAATCAACTTGGGATTCCAATGCCTCCAGCTCACGCCGCGCGCCGCCGAAAAGATCAAGGGCATAGGAGACATTCACCGATGCATTGTAGAGTGTGAAGGGAGGGAACTGCTCATTCGGCAGGCCGAATTCCGCGCCCGAGATCTTCTCTCGCGTAACCGATGCGCTCGCGTCGACCTTCGGATAAAGGACTGAGCCAACGAGGGCATTTAAGGTCTCTTGCGACTCCCGGAGCGTTGCCTGCGCCGCAGCGAGCGTGGGATTGCCAGAGAGGGCCTGCCTCACCAGCTGGTCCAACGGAGCGGAATGAAACAGCTTCCACCACTCTGCAGGGATCTCCTGACCCAGCGCCAGGTGCTGTTCCGCGCCGCCGGGTCCCGGTACGGATGCTGTCTTGTCTGGGAATGGGGTTGCCGTGTATGTTGTCGTGCTCGGGGCTTCGGGGGGATGATAATTGGGGCCTACAGGGCATCCGGAACATATTAAACTAACACTCAGGGCCGCGGCTAGTCTTTTAAATAGCAGGATTTTATTCATATTTGTACCCGGTCCGGATTGATGACGTTTATGCTGCGTACAAAATATAGAATGAATAATTGAGAAAGTCAATCGAATACTTGCATTGGTTTAGTACATATGTTATGCTGGGGCTATGAAAACCGGTAAAAGTCGATCGGCACATGAGCGGAGCAGAAAAACGATGATAGATGTTGTGAGGGAAAAGTCTTCCCGCGAGGACACTGCAAGCCGCATCCTTGCCACCGCCACCCGCCTTTTCGCTGCTCAAGGGTATGACGGCACATCCACCAAGGATATTTGCGAGAGGGCCGGCGCGAACATCGCCGCCCTCCATTATCATTTTGGCTCGAAGGAGAACCTTTACCACAATATTATTGAACAGTTTGCCACGGAACGACTGGACTTCGCGAGAAAAACACTCCAGCCTCCCCAGAATATCGACGACTTCAAAGTGCGCCTTGAGATCTTTCTGCGGCAGACGCTCGAAACGATGATCAGACAGAATGATATTGTCCGCCTAATTCAACAGGATATTGAAATGTCAGATTCGAAAAGCAAAAAAATGTATCTTGACACGCTTTTGAAACATGCGGAGAAACTCTGGGAGTTTTTTGATCTGGCCACAAAAAAGGGAATCGTGGCTGCCGACGTGAAGCCCGCCTTCGCGGCGACATTCCTGATGAGCAATATCATCCATCAAACGAGAAACGACAAGATGGTAAAGGAGTTTTCCGGGCATTCGCTTTCGGACGAAAAGTATCGCAATGATTGGATTCAGCAGACGCTTCGCATCTTCATAGAAGGGATTATTGCGAAGGAACCAGCGAAATAAAAAAACAGGAAGGGAACCCAGGTGAAGATCGATAAGAAGAAAAGGCTTAAAATAATCCTTTTTGCGGTGATTGCGATCAGTGCTGTGATCGCGGTGAAGCTGTTGTTCTTCCGGGGTGAGTTTCTTTACGCCGGGACCCTTGAAGCGACCAAGGTGGACTTGTCTGCCCGCATATCATCTGCCATCAGCGCAGTGAACGTTCAGGAAGGCGACCATGTGACGGTCAACCAGGAATTGGTTGTTCTTGCCTGCGAAGACGTGAAAGTTGCATCGGTGTTGGCGAATGAGAACTATCATCGCACCGTTGGTTTGTATCGTGCTCAGACCGCGTCTCAGGACACCATGGACCAGGTCAAGAACAGGAAGGATGATGCGGATGTGCGATTGAGTTGGTGTTCTGTCAAATCACCCATTTCAGGCACGGTCTTGAGCCGGTATCATGAGCCGGGGGAATGGGTGGATCCCGGGACGAAGCTCCTGACCCTGGCGAATATCCGGGACATCTGGGCCTATATTTACGTTCCCCAGCCTGAAGTTTCACGGCTTAAACCCGGCATGATTCTAAAAGGGTATCTCCCAGAGTTAAACAACCGCGAATTCGACGGTAAGATTTTCAAGATCAACGATGAGGCCGAGTTCACGCCAAAGAATGTTCAGACCCAGGCCGAGCGCGAGCGCCTTGTGTTCGGCGTCAAGGTAAGTTTTCTTGGCGCGAATGAGCAGGAAATTCTCAAGCCGGGAATGACAATTGAAGTGAAGTTACCCCGGGACTAGTCCGTTATGTTTAATATTCTCGTTGCATTGAAAAAACAGAGCTGCTTGTCTCGTAGAGAGCCCGCAGAACATGAAGAGAAGAAATTAACTGTTTTATAAACTCGGCGTTCTTTGATGGTGTCCGCTTTTTGCAACGGCCGGGTACGCCTCTGCAAGAAAACGTATCTATTAATGTGAACCGCAGAAGCAATGCTACGACCTCACCGTTTTACCCAGTGCTTATGGGCTTTTTAAAGTGACCGCTCGTTACATTACTTATATTGCTTTCTCTAACGTTCCTATTTCTCTTGGAAGCCGCCGACATGCCAATATTACCTGTGTCAATCTCCGTCCAGGCAGTCCGAAAGTTCTTCGGCAAAAGTCCAGTCCTTGACGGAGTGAGTCTTGATTTCTCTTCCGGCCTTATGCACGGCGTGATTGGACCCGAAGGTGCGGGGAAAACCACGCTTTTGCGTATCATGCTCGGCTTGCTTAAGGCCGCGGAAGGTACTGTTGCCTATTACCGTGGAGGCGAACAAATTGATTTCGAAAGCATCCGTCCCAGTATCGCTTACATGCCGCAGACGCAAAGCCTCTATCCTGACCTTTCTATAGGCGAACATTTAGACTTTTTCAAGGAACTCTATGGAATTCCGCATGATCTCTATGAACAGAAGCGCGATGAGCTCCTTCGCATCACGCGGTTAAACGAATTTATTGAGCGGCCGGCGGGCCAGCTTTCAGGCGGTATGTACAAGAAGTTGGGCCTCATGTGTGCGCTTTTGCGGTCGCCGCACGTCATGCTCCTTGACGAGCCCACAACCGGGGTCGATCCGATTAGCCGCCGGGAATTCTGGGAGCTCCTGTACCGCCTCCTGGACCAGGAGATACTGATTCTTGTGACCACCGCATATATGGATGAAGCGGAGCGGTGCGGACGCGTTCATCTTCTCGAGAGTGGCAAATTGGTTGCAGCAGGGGAGCCCCGGGAGCTCCTGGCAGCAGAGGGAGTGTCAAGCTTTGATGAACTCTTCCTCCGGAGAAATACCCATGGATGACTTGGCCGTGGAGGTGGGCAACCTCTCGGTGCGGTTCGGCGATTTCGTTGCCGTAGACCGGATTTCATTCACCGTTCGGCGCGGCGAGATATTCGGATTTTTGGGCGCAAACGGCGCGGGCAAGACGACCACAATCCGCGTGCTCTGCGGACTCCTGCTGCCTTCCGAAGGGTCAGTGAGCGTTGGTGGGATCAGGTTCGATCACAACGAGAAGGCGGTAAAGTCCAAGGTCGGGTACATGTCCCAGAAATTTACGCTCTACAATGATATGACGGTCGAGGAAAACCTGAACTTCATCTCAAGTCTTCGCAAATTGGACAGAGCAACGTATGAACTACGGCGCAAGGAACTGTTCGACTTTATCTCTTTCGACAGGCCCCTCGGTACCCTCGTCCGCGACCTGTCCGGAGGGACGAAGCAGCAGGTATCGCTCGCTGCAGCGCTTCTGCACGACCCGGAAATCATCTTCCTCGACGAGCCCACGGCAGGTGTTTCGCCTGCGTCGCGGGACCGTTTCTGGCGGCTCATTCGGAAGCTTTCAGAGAGGAACAAGACGGTCTTCGTAACGACCCATTACATGGACGAAGCGGAACAGTGTGGACGGATCGCTCTTATGCGGGAAGGCAGGATCATCGCGCTCGATTCACCGGAGAGGCTCAAAACCGCAACCTTTTCAACACCCATGTTCGAGTTTGATCCCCGGGAATCGCTCAGCTTTGCCGAAGTCTCCGCAATGGCCCACCATGAAGCATTTCTGTTTTTCGAACCCTACGGCCTCCGGTTTCATGCCGCGATCAAAAGCGAAGCTGAATGGGAAACCGCGAGAGGCGACTTCGAAAAGAAATTCTCGATCCGAAAAGTCAAGCCATCGCTCGAAGATGTGTTCATTCAGACCGTGGAGAGAAAGACCGTATGAAAAATTTTGTCTGGCGCAGAGCTCTTGCGGTGGCAAGGAAAGAAGTCTATCACATTCTTCGGGACCCCACGACCCTCGGGGCCGCGCTGCTATTGCCCGTCTTGATGGTGGTCATGTTCGGCATTGCCATCGAGTTCAACGTGAAGAACGTTGCCCTTGCGGTGAGCGATTCGGACGGGACGCAGAGTTCCCGGAGATTTCTGGATGCCTTTGGAAGCTCTGATTACTTCCTGATCCATCGCGTAGCTTCGCCCCATGATGCCGTTACCGATGTGTCGGCAGAACACGCACGAGCAGCACTGATTATTCCCCCGCGTTTTGAAAAGGACCTCTTCGCCGGCAGAGGCGCTGAAGCACAGATCCTAATCGACGGTTCCGACAACTCGACCGTCGGCCCCGTGCTGGGGTACGTGAGCAGCATCCAGAATATAGCCTCGCAACGGATCGGAGAATTTGATCCGACTCCGCCCTATGAGGTGCGGACAAGGTTTTTATTCAATCCCGAGCTGAATAGCAAGTGGTTCGTAATTCCCGGACTTACCGTCGTAGTCATGTCGATCCTCTCGATTCTGCTGACCGCGCTCACCGTAGCCCGCGAGTGGGAGAACGGCTCTATGGAGCTGCTTCTGTCCACACCCGTGCAGCCGCTCGAAATCATCGTCGGGAAGCTTGCTCCCTACGGAGTCCTCGGGATTATCGGTGTGGTATTTGTGTATGCCATTGCCAGGACCGTATTCGGCGTCCCCTTTGTGGGAAGCCTCTGGGTCTTTGGCTTGGGCTGCCTGCTCTTCCTCGTAACGTATCTTGCTCAGGGGCTTCTCATCTCTGTGGTAACACGCAAACAGACAATCGCTATGCAGTTTGCCATGATGTCCGGTTATCTGCCATCGAACCTGCTGTCCGGCTTTATCTTCCCCATCGCGAGCATGCCCCCGTTCTTTCAGTACTTCACAATGATCCTGCCAGCACGCTGGTTCATGCTGATCGCCCGAGACACGTTCTTGAAGGGGTCGAGCTTGATCGAACTCGGTGGGCCGTTCCTTGCTCTCGCTTTTTTCTGCGCACTCATGATATTTCTGGCAACGCGTCGGTTTAAGAGGGATCTCGAGCCATGAGCCGGACTCTCATCGGATTCATAAAAAAGGAACTGGTTCAGACCCTCCGGGACCCCAGGATGCGGATTTTGCTCTTCGTAATGCCCGTGATCCAGCTCACGCTCTTTGGCGTCGCCCTTTCGAACGAGGTCAAGAACATCCGGCTTGCGGCAGTGTTCGATTCCAAAGACACCGTCTTGCGTGACATCTACGAGCGAAGCATTGCTGGAAAATGGTTTGTCCCTGCGAGGAGTAAAGAACAGGACCCCTACACCATGATCGAAGCGGATAACGCCGATGCCGTACTCGTTCCGCCTCCCGGCGGGTTCACACGCGCACTTGGACGCGGAGACGCAAACCTGCAGCTTCTTGTGAACGCCACAAACGTGATCGAGGCCCAGTCCATCGAAGCGTATCTGCAAAACATCGTTCAGCAGACAGTTATGGATGATCTTAAATTCACTCGGCCCGCTCCTCCCATCCAGGTGAGCACGCGCGTGCTCTTCAACCCTGCGCTCGAAACGTCGATCTTCCTGGTCCCCGGCGTTATGTGCATGCTCATGCTCATTTCGACGATGGTGCTGTCCAATGTATCCATCGTCCGGGAAAAGGAGATGGGGACGTTCGAGATGCTGATCTCAGCGCCCGTATCACGGTCCGAAGTCATTTATGGCAAGACGATCCCCTACGTCCTCTTGGGAATGTCCAATGTGCCATTGATTCTGGGGGTGGCGGTGTTCGCCTTCCATGTCCCTATGCGCGGTTCTTTGATTGCCTTGTTCATCGCGGCCTTCGCCTTTGTCTGCACTGCCGTAGCGTTTGGGACACTGGTTTCCACTTTCTGCAAGAACCAGCAGCAGGCGACACTTGCCGGGCTTCTATTCAACTTTCCGATGATCATGTTGTCGGGAATAATGTTTCCTCTCGAAAATATGCCCGATAGCATCCGGTGGCTTTCCTTCTTCGACCCGCTCGCCCACTACATGGGCCTTCTCCGCAACATTATGCTCAAAGGCGGAGAAATAGACTATGTCGTCACCCATATTGTGTATCTTGCGATCATAGCAGTGGTAAGCGTCATTGCCAGCTTCCGCCGCTTCCACACAACGCTGGAGTAGATAGTGCGGTTTAAAACCGCATACCGCGCAGTATAAGCTCCTGCAGATGAACATCCCCGACCAACAAGCTGCGGGAGATCCTAAAAAACCTAAAGTAACTTCAACGGCCTTCATTCGCCTTTCGGCTTCCCTGGCGATATGATATAGGTTCAACGCATATCTCCATGCTCATCCGCGTATTTCTATTTCATATCTTTCTTGAATTCCTATCGCTGACTTTCTGATTATGTCCACCACATCTTGATCTAAAGGGGCTTTTCTGTTGTTCACGGGAAATACGACATGATAGCGAATTGACCCCGCACAATGATGTTCTTTGTTTACTTCAGCTTGCTCTTTCACACTCAGCGCTTAACACAGGAGGTGATCCCGCAGCGAACTGCGGGGCATTGCAATAAAAATCTGTCATACAAGTGGACAAGTATATGTAAAAAAATACGTTTAGGGCGAGAGGATGTTTGAGTTGTAGTCTCCAAAAAACAAAGGGAACCTCAACACCCATTTGCCCTCCTCCCGATGCGTCGCACCCAGCAGAGGGCATGCGTGAGCAAGAGTTCAACCGTCCAGTTTTACTATGCACCTAGGATCAATTCTCCAAGGATGTCGTAGGGAGAAGAATTGCGTGTTATATATTACAGTATCGAAACAAATGCTCCACCTAGGACCATTATTGTCACCACTACCCAAGGGGGGGTCTTCCAGAGCGAAAGAAGACCAAAGGCGAGCAGCCCCAAGATAAAATCGTTTGCGGACAGGATGCCGCTCGTCCAGACGGGGTTATAGAATGCCGCAAGAAGCAGCCCTACGACTGCCGCATTGACGCCCATCAGGACACATCGAATAGCCCCTTTTTTCCGCAGCACCTCCCAGAACGGGAGAATCCCCATGAGGAGCAGGAACGACGGCACATAAATGGATAGCAAGCAGATAGTCCCGCCGATCCAGCCACTTGGCGCAGGTTGCATGACCGATCCGAGATAGCCGGAAAAAGTGAACAGGGGCCCAGGCACTGCTTGAGCAGTTCCATAGCCAGCCAGAAACAGATCTTTGCTTACCCATCCCGGGGAAACGACCGCTGTCTGCAATAGGGGAAGAACAACATGTCCGCCGCCAAAGACCAGGGAGCCCGTTCTGTAAAAACTGTCGATTAACGCGATCGTATGACTGTGAACGAAACCCGAAAGGATAGGAAGCCCGAGGAGCAATACAACAAACAGGCAGATACAGGAAACTGCCGTGGCACGAGCGATCGGAATGTGCAAGGCTGAATGGCTGGATACAGTATCTGTCCTCAAAAAGAGCAGCCCGAACAGCCCACCGGCCAGAATCGCAAGTATCTGTGCCCACGCGCTGGGCCAGACCAGCACAAGCATAGCCGCAAGTATGGCTATTGTGCCACGGGGCCGGTCGGGAGTTAATGACCTTGCCATTCCCCGGATTGCGAGAGCCACAACTGCAACCGCAACAACCTTCAATCCATGGAACCAACCCGCGTGGGCCACAGCACTGTGCAAAGTGCTAATGCCATATCCGAACATGATCAGCGCAAATGCCGATGGCAGTGTGAAACCCGCCCATGCCGCCAACGCACCTCGGATGCCAGCCTGGGAAATTCCGATTGCGATCCCCACCTGGCTGCTGGCAGGTCCCGGAAGAAACTGGCACAGGGCGACTAGATCGGCATAAGCATCCTCGCTCAGGGATCTGCGTCAAGCGACAAACTCGTCGCGAAAGTATCCGAGATGCGCTACCGGACCACCAAACGACGTCAGGCCGAGTCTCAAGAATATTTTGAATACTTGAATGGCGGTTAATCTTTGAGCGTTGTCCATGTAAAAAATCGCATCCGTACTCAAATGCAAACAAATTTACTGTGGTCGAATTTATTCTACATGAAACGGGGACACTCGTTTATCAGCTCACACTTCCATGATTCGTGGAGGGGAAGATATTCATTTTTATAGCGATCACATTAAATTTGTCCACGTCAGGGAAGCTTTGATTCTCGTCATGCATTGATCCTAATCTCTATTTGCGGCACAAGTCTTTCTCCATAATTAGAACCGGACACGAGTGATATATTGTTTTCTCTTTTACGATCCAGCCTAATTTTGAATAGAATAGTGCAGGAAGATTGACATCAGTTGTAAACAGAAACAGTTTGCATATTTCTAATTCGGTGGCCTTATTCTCCGCAGCCTTTGCCAAACTTGTGCCAATTCCCCTTCTCCTGAATGGCTCGACCACGTATAAGCTCGTAAGCCAGTGCGACAGGTCTCTTCTCGTCTCCATGTCAAATGTCCTCAGGGATACCGTACCGACAGGTTCTCCCGCCTCAAAGGCCACCAGAGTAAGAGGGAGTTTTTCTTTATTAATCCTCTCGCGCAACAAAGTTACGACCTCTTCTAGCGTCATCTCGGGATACAGATATGACCACTCGTCATATATCCAGCCAGCAAGAACCGGGATTACTTCTTGGTGATCTCCCAAATATTGAATATCCACGTCTACGTCATTCTTTCATGCTAAATTAATTTTGCCATCACCACACAAATGGTACGAGCCGGCACGGCACTTTCTTTTTGTAGTCCGAATACCCCGGCAAATGTATCGAAAGGAATTTTTCTTCCTCGAGAATCCGCCAGACAATCACTGACGCGATGGAAAAAGACATAAGGAGTCCCCACCAGGATGCGAGCGCAAGCGGCGTGCCAAAAAGCATGACGAGCGCTCCTAAATACATAGGATGTCGAATTATCGCGTACGGCCCCGTTGAAATAACCTTTTGACCAGTGGCTACTTCTATGATCGCGGCGGAAAACGTATTCTCCTTGAAAACGACGAAGATGATTAGAAACCCGCACATTACAAGCACGTCACCGGTGATCACGATGGAGAGCGGGACATCCGACCATGAAAAGCGATGATCAAGCGAGGCAAGAATGAACATGCCAATGAACGCTATGGCTGCAAAGAATTGTATGCGTTTTTGGATCTTTACTTTCTCGGCAGCCGGACCCGCTTTCACTCGACGCACCAGGAGTTGCGGATCTTTCTTCCGTAAATACGCGGTGATCAGTGCCGTCGATAACGCAAACACAAGCAAGTAGGCCCATGCCTGCAAGAAATCGAACGTCCCTCCGGGAGCGAAAAGCATAATTCCTAAGCCGATGATAAGCTGCAGATATCCGAGTATAGTTTTTCTTGTCAGATTGTTCATAGTTACTTGTTCAGAAAGTTGACATTTTCTTCTTTCTTGAAACGGCTACTGTTTGATCGCCCGCCAGAGTCACAATTAAATTCTCTCAAATCTTTGGCATTCACATTTAGGTCTGTGGCTACCTGTTGCGTCCTTGCCAATGATGGCTTTCCTGTTTAATGTTCCCGTTTCTGTTGCACTGGACGCGCCGTGCCTCCAGATCGGGACAGGCACGGGTGTCGCCGCAGCTTAAAAACTGGCATGAAATCGCTTAAAACAGCAAGATTCTGATATCAAATTCTTTTCAAATCGAATTTTATATGCCACGTGACTTTTCTGACAATTTAATCTCAACAGTATAAATAAAGGTATCCCCTATGCTTTTTTTTCCGTCATCCTGCGAAACGGGACTTTGTCGTTTCTTGAGAGGCCAAGGACAACAGCACGTGATGCTTGATTATAAAACAGACGTTCACACGCGCTTGCTGGTGGTATCTGTATTCCACTTCCAGTTGCGGATTTCCGGCATGTCTTGGCCGTACTTGGCGATGTATGTTTTGTGGTCCAGCAGTTTGTCGCGAAGAAACTGTTTGGCGTAAGCGGCCCTTGAAGCCAACCCTGACACGCGGTCGATCACGTCGCCAGCCAGGTGGAATCGATCGAGATCGTTCAACACGACCATGTCGAAGGGCGTCGTGGTCGTTCCATTTTCCTTGTACCCACGTACATGGAGATTCTTGTAATTAGTCCGACGATAGGTCAGACGATGAATCAACCAGGGATAGCCGTGGAAGGCAAAGATGATGGGCTTGTCCTTGGTGAAGAGGACATCAAAGTCTTTATCGTTCAAGCCGTGGGGATGCTCGCTCTGCGGCTGGAGCGTCATCAAGTCCACGACGTTGATAACGCGGATCTTCAGCTCCGGAAAGTGCTGTCGCAGGATCTCGACAGCGGCCAGCGTCTCCAAGGTTGGTACATCACCGCAGCAAACCATCACCACATCGGGGTCACCGCCCTCGTCGTTGCTGGCCCATTCCCAGATGCCTAGCCCGGTAGTGCAGTGCTTGATGGCCGCATCCATTTCCAGCCATTGGAGCTCCGGCTGTTTTCCCGCGACGATAACATTGACGTAATTGCGGCTGCGCAGGCAATGGTCGGTGACCGACAGCAGGGTGTTGGCGTCTGGCGGCAGGTAAACGCGGATGATTTCCGCCTTCTTGTTCACCACGTGGTCGATAAAGCCTGGGTCCTGGTGACTGAAGCCATTGTGGTCTTGTCGCCAAACGTGTGAGGAAAGCAGGTAATTCAGGGAAGCAATCGGACGCCGCCACGGGATGTGGCTCGCCACCTTGAGCCACTTTGCGTGCTGGTTGAACATCGAATCGACGATGTGGATAAACGCCTCGTAGCACGAGAAAAAACCGTGTCTGCCTGTCAGCAAGTAGCCTTCGAGCCAGCCCTCGCACTGATGCTCGCTCAACATTTCCATCACTCGGCCATCGGGTGAGACATGGTCGTCAGTGGGCAGAACTTCTGCGGTTGAGCAACGGTTCGTAATCTCGAAGAGGCTGCTCCAGCGGTTCGACTCGGTTTCGTCCGGACTGAAGATGCGGAAGTTGCGGGCCTCGGCGTTGAGCTTGAGCACATCACGGATAAACACTCCCTGGACTCGCGTTGATTCTGCTTCCACGACGCCAGGCTTCGGCACCTTGACAGCGTAATCGCGGAAATCCGGCAACCTCAAATCTTTAAGGAGAAGGCCTCCATTCGCATGGGGGTTCGCTCCCATACGCCGCTCTCCTTCGGGGGATAGGTCCGCCAGTTCGGGAATGAGCTTGCCGCTTTTGTCAAATAACTCCTCAGCCCTATAGCTCTTCATCCATTGTTCCAATATTTTTAGATGCTTGGGTTTTGCTGCAAAATCTGTAATCGGCACTTGGTGCGCGCGAAAGGTACCCTCGATGGTCAATCCATCAACGACCTTCGGGCAAGTCCAGCCTTTCGGTGTGCGCAGGATTATCATGGGCCACTGCGGACGCTCCTTGAATCCCTTTGTTCGTGCCCTACTCTGAATGTCTTTAATCTCTGTAATGATTGTATCGAGGGTCGCGGCCAGTCGTTGATGGACCTTCATAGGGTCGTCTCCCTCAACAAAATACGGCGTGTAACCGTAACCTCGGAAAAGCTGATCCAATTCTTTGTGACTGATGCGGCCCAGCACGGTGGGACCGGCTATCTTGTAGCCGTTCAAATGTAGAATCGGCAGCACAGCCCCATCAGTAATGGGATTTAAAAATTTATTTGAGTGCCAACTAGTAGCCAGCGGGCCGGTTTCTGACTCGCCATCGCCCACCACGCAGGCAACTATCAAATTGGGATTGTCGAATGCAGCGCCATACGCATGCGATAAAGAATAACCGAGTTCTCCGCCTTCATGAATGGAACCAGGTGTTTCCGGTGCTGCGTGACTGGGAATGCCGCCGGGAAAAGAGAATTGGGTGAAGAGCTTTTTCATGCCCTGCTCGTCTTGGGATATGTCCGGATACAACTCACTGTATGTGCCTTCCAGATAAGTGTTGGCCACCAATCCCGGCCCGCCATGTCCAGGGCCCGTGATATAAATCATGTTCAGGTCATACCGCTTGATGACCCGATTAAGATGAACATAAATAAGGTTCAGGCCGGGCGTCGTTCCAAAATGGCCCAGCAGTCGCGGTTTGATATGTTCCAATTTTAACGGTTTTTTTAGCATCGGATTGTCATAGAGATAGATTTGGCCGACCGACAGGTAGTTGGCAGCCCGCCAATAGGCGTTTATCCTTCGGAGCAGATCGAGCGACAATGGCTTACGCGCGACCGTCATCTTTTCTGTTTTCACGGCGAAGTTTTCCTCAAACCCTCTTTTTAACGTCCGGACAATGTTCGTCTTAGACACTTTTTTTGTTTTCATGATCATGTTCCCTTTCACTGGCAAGACCCAAAATGCGACAGACCGTTTTAGCAATCATCCACTCCTCGTTCGTATGAATGACGCGGGCGGAGACCCGGCTTGTTTTCGTGGAAATCACATCCGCATTAACCGCGTTTTGTTTTGCTTCGAGTTCGATCCCCAGAAATTCCAGTCCATCGCAGATCCGGACCCGTACTTCCGGAGAGTTCTCCCCGATACCGCCCGCGAATACCAGCGTGTCCAGTCCGCCGAGCGCCGCGACAAATGCACCGATCCATTTTCTGGCCTGATAGCAGAACAGCGCGACCGCTTCAGCGGCGCGAACATCGTCCTCCTGGCGGTCAAGCAAATCACGCATGTCGGAACTGGTTTCAGAAATGCCGAGGAGTCCCGATTCATTATTGATAAGATTGCTGAATTGTTTGGGTGTCAGGTTGTCGGTTCGCATCAAGTACCACGCAACCCCGGGATCCAAATCACCAGTTCGGGTACCCATCATCAGTCCCGCAGTCGGCGTGAAGCCCATAGTGGTGTCGATGCTTTTGCCGTCGCGAACAGCAGCAAGACTTGCACCGTTGCCGAGGTGCGCCAGGATCACGCGGCCGCGAGCTACTTTTGTGCCTGCGACACGAGCGAGTTCTTCTACGAGATAGGCATAGGACAGGCCGTGGAAGCCATAGCGTTCGACGCCCCTTGCCTCGTAACGACGCGGGATTGGCAGTAACTTGGCAACACGTGGCATGGTGCGATGAAATGCTGTGTCAAAGCAGGCCACTTGAGGCAGTTGAGGATATCGCCGGCGAAACGCCTCGATCAGCTCGATTTCTCGAGGCAGATGGTCCGGGTCATACGGCCTGATGCGATGCAGTTCATCCAGCAGTTCCTGTGTGATACGCTCGGGTTCGGTATGTTTCATGCCATGGACCACACGGTGTCCCACAGCCGTGACGAAAGCAAAGCCAATCCGCGCTTCGAGCCAATCGATCAGGACATTCGCCGCCGACCGGTGATCGGAGGCTTTGATGCCGAGGCTGTCCCGCTGATTCCGAGTCAGATCGGTGAAAGTCAGGTAAGTACCGGGCAAGCCAATGCGGTCAACCTTTCCGTACATCGACCGTTCCGGCGGGTCCTCTGTCCGATACAGCGCGAACTTGATGCTCGACGAGCCGCCGTTGATTGTCAAAACGCTTGCGTTCTCTGTTTTCATGGATGACTGGTTCGTCATTCTGCTAACTCCAGTCCGTATGCGGCCCTATGCGTGTACGTGGACTTGTAAATTCGTGTGAAGAATGCCGCGGTTTCCCACACCTTCTGCTATCTCGACGAACGTCAGGATGTTTTCGGAACAGACTATTTGCCTGACCGGTACTTGGGCTATGTCCGCGACGGAATCCCTGGCCGCTATGGAGACGCCGCCAGTGCATCGCTGACAATCGTCTGCGCTTCCTCCTGGATGCGATGCAAATGGTCCTTGCCGAGGAAGCTTTCTACGTATATCTTATAGATGTCCTCTGTCCCCGACGGTCGTGCCGCGAACCATCCGCTTTTTGCTATCACCTTTAACCCCCCTATTGGAACGTTGTTGCCGGACGCCAGGGTGAAAATGCTCTCTATCTTCTCCCCCGCCAAAACGGTCGACGTAACTTGGCTCGGAGAGAGTTTTTTCAAGATCTCTTTTTGCGCCGGGGTTGCCGGCGCTTCGATCCGGTCGTAGAGTGGTTCTCCGAACTCGGCGGTAAGCTCACGATAGATCTTGCCGGGATCGCGGCCCATCCGCGCCGTAATCTCCGCCGCGAGGAGGGCCGGGACGATCCCGTCCTTGTCAGTCGTCCAGACGCTCCCGTCTCGACGGAGGAAGGACGCGCCCGCGCTCTCTTCGCCGCCGAACCCGAGAGAACCGTCAAGCAGGCCGTCGACAAACCATTTGAAACCTACGGGAACTTCGTAGAGTTTTCTGCCGAGCTTCGCAGTGACGAGATCAATCATTCGGCTGCTCACCACCGTCTTGCCGACAGCCGCTTCCTTACGCCAGTTCGGCCGGTGTTGAAAAAGGTAGTAGACGGCTACAGAAAGATAGTGATTGGGCGGAAGCAGCCCTTCGTTTCTGGTGACAATCCCGTGCCGATCATGGTCGGTGTCGCAGGCAAAGGCCACATCGAACCGGTTTTTCAGCCCGATTAACCGCTTCATTGCATAAGGCGACGAAGGATCCATTCGTATCCTGCCGTCCCAATCTAAGGTCATGAAACGGAACGTGGGATCAATGACGTCGTTTACTACGGTCAGATCCAAACCATATCGTTCGCCGATTAGAGGCCAGTAGTGGACCCCGGCGCCGCCGAGAGGGTCAACGCCCAGACTGATATTTGCCTCTCGAATAACCTCCATGTCGATCACGTTGCCTAGATCGTTTACATAGGAATCAAGATAATTGTGCCGGTGCGTCGTACCGGCACGAATCGCCTTCTCATACGGCATTCTTCTTACACGTGTTAGGCCATTGGCAAGAAACTCGTTCGCCATCACCTCGATCCAGCCGGTGATGTCCGGCTCCGCCGGACCACCAGTGGGGGGATTGTACTTGAAGCCTCCGTCATCGGGCGGATTATGGGAAGGCGTAATCACGATGCCATCCGCGAGTCCTTTCGTGCGGTCGCGGTTATGCGTGAGAATTGCGTGGGAGATGACGGGGGTAGGAGTGTATTCCTCTTTCTCCGCGATCATGACCTCCACCCCATTGGCCGCCAGAACTTCAAGGGCGCTGACAAAAGCAGGCACGGAGATCGCGTGGGTGTCCATGCCGAGAAACAGCGGGCCGTCTATTTTTTTCTCTTGGCGATAAAGGCAAATAGCCTGGGTGATGGCAAGAATGTGTTTTTCATTGAAAGTTTTTTTCAGAGAAGAACCGCGGTGTCCCGAGGTGCCGAACGAGACCCGCTGTCCCTGCACTGAGGGATCCGGTGCCTCGGTGTAGTAGGCCGAGACCAGCTTCGGCACGTTTACCAGCATTGATGGTTCCGCGGGCTTGCCCGCATGATTGCTTATGTTCAAAGCTGTCCCCCTGGAGCCGGAATCGTCCACTCCTCAACGGATTGACCACTTTCTGACAATTGATGAGAAAGCGATATTTTTCGATCGCACATATCCTTCCCCGGCCGCAACGCTCCGTAAGGGCCACCCACCTGGCTCTGCCGTTCTATTGTTTCCCGGCGGTGCCGAGAAGCGCGGCTAAGTCGTAATGCACGAGATCCCCAATCCGCTCGACGGTTATTTGGGCCCGCGGATAGGCATCGGCATTTCTTTGGTCGAGCGCATAATGGCCCTGGCGTGGAAAGACCGTCGTCAACCGGCCGCCCCAGATACTTTTCATGGCGGCGAGAATACGCAGCTTGTCATCCACCATTACATAGTGTCTCGCTGGATAGCGCTTCTCCACGTCGGACAGCATACGTTCTTTGTGAACATAGATGAGAACGCGCCCCTCAACGGCGTTCCACAAGCCCGATCTCTGGACTTTACGCGGCTGAAAAACAACATCGCCGTCAGACAGAATCACTGCCGGCCCCCATGCTTGAACGTGTGTAAGGACTTCCAGTGATTTCGGATACAGTCTGTCGGCAAACGGATAATCTACAAGGAATGATGACATCAGCAGGAGCCGATGATCGCGCTGCTTTTCGAGGCGGTAACGCTGCAGAGCGCCCAGGTAGTCCGTATAACCGAGCTCGGTTCGCAGCTCTTCCAAGATGGCAAAATACCGGTTTTTGCTTTCGGCCCCGAATTCTCTTTCAAGGTGGCGTCGAAGGTCCATTTCCACCATGTCGTTATCTAGCAATGTGTTGTCTACATCGAATAGGAACACAATTTCGTTCGAATGGTTCACCAGAGTTCTCCGGATCACACTGCCGTTATACAATGTCTTCTCGCCTCTGCATCATTCGATCCGACCCTCTCTTGGCGACGTTATTGAACCACGATCCACATGATGTGGCGACACCCATTCAAGGCGCGTATTCCTGCCGATGGGCGTGATTAGGAAACCGTACATGGCTATGAGGGCCCCGATTTCCCTTTCAAAGGTCGCGTCAAACAAGAGCCTGCTGGCCACATAACCCTTTTGGCGGTTTAATTCACGATGCACTGCAAAATCGCACCGGATGCCGCAGATAGATCTATGAAAAAACAAGCATTTCCCAATGCCATCTTTACAGCCTCCTTGAGCTGGATTAGACTCCTTTTATTTTAACAGATATTCCGGAAGCTCTCGAAAGTTAATTACGTACGCGGGCGCCCGTAGTGCTACAATCCGAATTTCCTGAACAAATAGTATTTAGGAAAGTCTATGCCGAGCGTAAAGACTATCGAGAAGCCCAGTACCGTGAGGACAAGATAAGGGGGAAGGGGAGGAACAATGATGCCGTAAACACCCAGGAGCGCAAATCCGATGATAGTCGCCATGCTCAGGAGCAGCAATTCCCGGCCCGGCCACGATGACCAGAAATGCCGCCTCTCCCGCACGATCAACACCCTGAACTGGCTGTTGAATATCAGGTTCAGCATGACCAGCGTGCGTAGTTGTTTCCATTCAAGATGAAAATAATTTTTCCCCATCGAAATGACGAGTAAGCCCTCCACAATGAGGAGCATGGCGGGAACCAGCGAAGCCAGCGTAATGTTCCTGACGTCCCATTTGTTCGGATTGGGCGTAGAGGTCACCCTATCGGTTGCCAGGGACATGGTCACGAAATCGTTTGCGAACACGAGCAGCGACATACCAAGCAAAGAGAGCACGATATCGTGGAGCCAGAAGAAGCTCAGGGTGATCAACCCGACGAATTCAATGACCTTCGTGACTTTGTTGAGGACCCAGGTGAGCATCCGCTGGTAAGTCTGCCTGCTTATGGTCACCGCATCGATGATCACGCTGATCCCCGGTTCCGTCAGGACTACGCTTGCGGAGGCTTTTGCCACGTCGGTCGAGTTGCTCACCGCGATACCCATCTCCGCCTGCTTGAGTGCCGGAGCATCGTTCACCCCGTCTCCGGTCATTCCCACCATGTGTCCCCGCGACTGCAGGAGTTTCACGACTTTGTACTTGTCCTCGGGATAGATCTCCGCGAATCCGTCGCTTTCTCCTACGATGCGGACCTGTTCGTCTTCGCTCAATCCCTGCATGTCCGCCATCCGGATAATGTTACTCCCGATCCCTACCTGGAAGGCCATTTCTTTTGCTATGGCCATATTATCGCCCGTAAGCATGATCGGCTTGATTCCCAGCGTTCGCGCCCGTTTGATCATGTTTCTTGATTCCGGCCTGGGCGGGTCAGCCATCGGAAGCAATCCGATTAATTTGAACTCATCCGGACCGTCACCTTCCGACCGTGCGACCGCCAATGTTCTGAATCCGTTCCGGGAAAACTCTTCTATCATTCCGCTTGCTTTCTGCTTTGTCTCATGATCCATACCCCGACATAGGGATATGACCACCTGGGCCGCGCCTTTTACAGCTTTGAAGCGCCTTCCTTGGGCTTCGATGACCGCCTCTGTTCTCTTGATGGATGGGTCGAAGGGCTTAAACGAGAGTTGACGGTAGGGCTTGAGATCAACGCCCGCGGTTTTTGCATATTCAAGGACCGCGCTGTCTATGAGATCCATGCCTTCCCGCTGGGATGCCAATGCTGCCGTGACGATAACATCTGCCTTCCGATATCCGGAAAACCAAACGGCATCGCTCACGGCCAACTTGTTCTGCGTTATGGTCCCTGTTTTATCAACACAGAGAACATCGATGGAAGCCGCGTCCTCGATCGAATCGAGCCTGGTCACCAGCGCGCCCTTCCGTGCAAGATCCATTGCTCCCACAGCCTGAACGATAGTGAGCACGGCTGGAAGAGCTACGGGGACTGCGCCCATGAGGAAGATCACTGCCAGCGTCAGCACGGTGACGAGGTGTTCGTGTAAATTCGCGAGCAGGCCGTACGCCAGCACCAGGATCAGCGCGCTTACTCCAAGAATCATCATGTATTTGACAATCGCCATCATCACTGCTTCCTGATGGGACTTGGGCTTGGCTATCTTGACTAGTTCCGCGGTTTTTCCGAAAAACGTATTTACGCCGGTATTGATTATGACGCACCTCGCCTCTCCTCTGCGGATGACGGCGCTCGAGTAAATAATGTCCGATTCACGTATCTCGACCGGGAGGGATTCTCCGGTCAAAGCCGATGCGTCGACCGAAAGTTCGCCGTCTACGACTTTAGCATCAGCCGGCACGATGTCCCCGAGCCCGATGGCGATAATGTCTCCAGGAGCGAGCTCTCTTGCCTCTTGCATTCCCCATTTCCCGTCCCGCAATACCTTCGCCCTGATTGCCAGCTTTTTTTTGAGGAGCTCAACCGCTCTTTGTGAACCGCGCGAGTGAAGGTGGCCTATGACGGCGTTTACCGTGAGCAGCACGAAGATAATGATTCCTTCAAGGGTATGATGCAGTAAGAACGATAGTCCCATTGCCAGCTCCAGCAGCCACGGCATGGGGCCCCAATAGCGTAGCAAGAATTCAAGAAACGAGTTCTTCTTTTTTTCCGCTATTTCATTATGCCCGAATATCGCGAGCCGTTTTACGGCTTCAGACTGAGTAAGGCCGTCCCTGGATGTCTCCAGGCGCTGAAGCGATTCTTCCCAGGAGAGGCCCTTATAGTCGGAGGTACTTCTCAATTTTAAATCCATTCCGGCCTTTTCCCCTTCAGGAGGCTCTTTTTGCGACGAGAATGGCGCAGGGTGCCAGGCCAATCACCTTTTCCGTCGTACTGCCCATCAGGAGTCTCCTGAGCCCTGTTTTCCCGTACGCACCCATGACGATCAGATCGACGCCCATGCTTTTTGCGGTCTCGACTATTACTTCATGGGGTTTTCCGGCAAGGGCTATCTTCTCGGCGTGAACCCCAGCCTGCTGCGCTGCCAGCGCTATATCACCGACATTCGCCCGCGCTTTTCCCTTCTGGTCTTCCGAGGGAACCACGGAAATTACCATCAGGCGACTTCCAGTGCGTTTTGCAACTTCAATTGCGTCTGTTCCCGCCGTGTTGGCGTGCTCCGATCCGTCCGTTGCAACCAAAATATTCTTGTACCCGATCCGTGCTGCGCGGGGAACGACCAGGACTTTGCACGGCGCATGCCCGATGACTTTTGCGGCTGCACTGCCGAGGAGGACCTTCTCCAATCCGCTGCGGCCGCGTCTCCCGACTGCGATCATATCGATTTCTTTTTGCACCGCCTCTTCAACAATAAGCCGGGAGGCGCTGTCCCCACGACGCAAAATCGTCTCGCAGGATGGTATTTCTTCCAACGCCCTCACCTTGAGGGATGCAAGGTATCGGGCGGCTTCCTCGGTTTCTTTCTGCAGAAGCTCCGCACCGGCGGTCTCATATTCCGGATTTTTTTCCACAACCGTCATGACATAGAGTTTGCTCGAACAGTGCTTCGCGAAAGTTATCGCCGCGGTCAACGCACCCTCGCTAAACATCGAACGGTCTGTTGCTACAAGTATTTTATCAAGTTTTGATACGGGACAGGACTGGACACGGTTCATGGTGTAACCTCCATGGATTATAATCCTTTTGATTTTTTGACTTTCCCATAAAGCCTGCTCTGAGTAACTCGATTTTGCATCGCCTTGGCTACCGGTCGGTTCAATGTGCCTTGGATAAAAACGAGTAAAGTACGTTTACTTTAAGTTTACCCCATTCCATGACCAGTAATGATTCGTCGCATTTCATATGGAACAGAGATCACAATTTCCACAGCAATATCATCTATTGGCTTCTATATAGGAGATGCCGTCTTTCGGGATAACGTACGCCTTGTTTAGACTCTCGTCATAGAAAAAAAAGTAATTGCTGTTTGCTTCAAGAATAATGCAGTTATCCGGGTTTATGCTGACGTCTCTGACGAAATGTACACGGTAATTTTTCAAGCTGTGCATCGGTTCGTGCAACACGTAATCTCGATTATAGACGATCGTAGAGGTTATCAATAACACGTACAGGATAAACCCTGTAAAATAAAAGTAGCGAGAATAGGAATCGTGGTTGCCTTTGAAGATTTTTTTGAAGAGGACGTAGTCACCGCCGGCATACATCGCGAACGACAACAGAAAATATCCTGAGGGCTCCTTATACTTAATTAGCATGAGCATTCCCGCCATGAACATAACAAAAGGAATACAGTACAGCAGTGCGGCCACAAGCCGGTGATACTGGAATTTCTGCTTCTCACGCATAACGTATCGAGCCAGGTAACTGCTCATGATAGCAAACAGAATGGCAATGATGATGAGATATACTTTCTCGATACTAGAGGCGAGATAGTCTTGTAGGGTAAAAAACTGTTCTACCTTAATATGAAACAGTCTGAAGAAGAAAAAATTGTAAATAAAACCGGTAAAAATAAAGATCGCGGCAATGGCCAGGTAGAATACCTGTAAATCGCTTATATGTAGAATTCTTTTCATTTTTATTTTGCCATCCGTTGCCGACAGAGTAACTTGCTGTCTCGTGGTGTTGGACGATGACTCTTTTTTGTTCAATCCAGAGAATTATGACATTCCTCCTGTATCTCGTGCCCTCGTCCTGCATATCCTTTCAGAAGTATTTTTTCCAGCTGAAGTCGGTTCGCGTTTCGCCGGCGTTTCGGAATATTGGATGTTGTCTTTTGGGGCATTCATACCTTGCATTCAGAAGCGTGTGCCTACCCTTGCTGCCATCTCAGGACTAAAACGGGAATGACCTGCTGTACTTATTATTCATGTTCCCTGTCTTTTCAAATCAAGCGGTAATTCTATGACTACCTCAGTTCCTCGGCCGGGCTTGCTACGAATATGGATTTCGCCTTGGTGTCCTTCAATAATCTTTTTTGCAATAGGCATACCGAGCCCCGTCCCATCGCGTTTCTTCGTATAAAAAGGAACGAAAATATTCTCAAGTATTTTCTTGTCCATCCCTAAACCCTTATCTGTAATAACGATTGTTGCCATGGTATTGCCCGCTGACAGGAGTATTGAGACCCTTTGCTCTTTGCCTGAAGCTTCAATGGCATTCGCGATGAGATTGACAAGAGCCCTCTCGAGGTGAAAACTGTCGACGCCCGTGCAAATTGGAACGGAGGGTAGGTCGGCTGAAAGAATCACTTCCCTCTGTTCCGATTTTATTCTGCATGACTCTTCAGCGTTCTTCACGATGTTCCTAAGATCCGCCTGTTTAAGGTCCAACTGGAGTGGTCGGGAAAAATCAAGCACGCTGGTTACGATCTTCTGCATCTTGCTGGATGAGTTCAGGATCACCTGGGCAGCGGTATCAGTATTCCCCCTGCCCTCCTTAATTCGCCTCGCAAATCCTTCGATAGCGATAAGGGGATTCTTCAGATCATGGACAATGACCGTTGCAATGCGGCCGACATCTGCAAGATAGCGGTCCCTCTCCAATTGAGTCCTGTGCTTTCTATCTCGGTCAACGAGGTAACCGGCCATAGCTGCGAACAGTCCCTGCAATAAAAGCGGCAGCAATCGGTTTGTCTCATTCAGCAATGAGCCAGGCCAGGTCATGATAACGTATGGGAGATAAAGGCAGAAGATCAACAAGTATGACAGCAGGGCGCCCGCAAGGCCGTACGTCAAAGCCCCGATAAACACGGGGATGTAGTACAATTCCCGGTAAATGTTATGAAGTGTACGGACCGGTGATATCGTCGAATACTGCAAATACGTGATGCATCCGACTAGAACGACGATAAAAACTGAGGCATATTTTTTCGTATACATGACCATCCACCTCCAAGGAGGATGCAGCCGATGACCAGAACAGATCTTGCCCCCGATTAGCTACATGATGCGAGATCGCATCCGCGGCTTACGAAGTGGGCTCCCCGCCTTCGAATGACCTCCCCTCGCTCCCGGCCGGACAAGCCCCGAGGATTCCGAGAGACCGGACGACATCCCCTCCAGTTTAACAAGCGCATACCAGAGTACGTTCTGAAGATCATCATTCGTCTTGATCCCCAAGAATGATTTCGTCAACATCTCGCGTATGGTCAGCATCATCGGGTCTTTTTTGAGAAACCGCAGGAACATCCGTAGGCGTTCTTCTCCCCCGCCGAAGATTGGCTCCACGAGGAGGTCCACATTTGTTTTGTAATATTCCTGCAGATAGATCAAAAACCACAGCTGCGTCATATCGTAAAAAAACTCGAGCGTTGGATAGTAGCCATACTCTTGTCTAATGTGTTCCTCAACGGATAAGTGGTTATTGGGGATGCTCGGAAATACAGCGACAAGCAGCCCTTCCGCGAAATCTTCATAGAAAAAAGGCGAATCTGAATACAGCCGGTACCCGCACTGGGGACAGATAACCATATTAAATTCCCAGTTCAACAGGAGCGTCTTTACCCGGGGCGTCCGGGAAGCGTCGATCCATGTGGCGATGCGGGCATTAACGCTGCGTTTACAAGAGCTACAATATAGTACTTCATTACGGAAATCTTCGGCCTGAAGTGTCAGCATTTGTTCACTCCCGTGAAATGCATGTCGATTTGAAGACCGAAGGCAGCGCACAGATGTCCGGAATCATCCCACCTTTTCGGAGGACGGATCATGTGCAGGGGAGGCGACACCCCTACTGTCAGGTTCCCATCGTGGTGGATCCACGCGAAGGGGGCGAACTCTAATTACGCTGTCTATCTTGGATATATGAAACGGGAAATCGGGGTGTGCCTAAGCGGGGGGAGCACGGGTTTCAGTCGATGAGTGAAGAACGCTCGGCAAATGCCATGAAGCGTCGAGCGTAGAAAAATTTCTTGTCCAGCCGATACGACAGTCAAAATCACATGCGATATTAAATGCGGTGTAGAGCTGGCTGTAGGCACTGTAAACAGAGGTGCCTTTGGACAGGGCCTCGTCCTCAACAGGATAGAAGGCGGGGATAAGCGCGAGAAAGAAAAGTATCGCAACAATAAGAAGCGCAATTCTCTTTTGCATCTTACCTTTCATAGTCGCATTATACGGAGGAAGAATATCATAGTCAAGACCCTTTTCAGAGGACGAATTGACTGACAATAAATGTTACAATTGAATTTTACAATAATTCGTTTATTCATAACACCTGTTCCCCGGAACTATGCCCCCAGAAGGATGGTGCGTGACCGGGATTTTTTGGCCTCCCTGCAGCGTTATGCCTGCCGTGCTCATGCACCACTTGCTTTCCCTGAGCCAAAATAGCGGCGCTGTCACTCTTTGGCTGTGCTGACTGATGCCCAGGGGTACATAATAATTATTACTATTAGGAACTGACTTCAACGATGCATGTTGCGACATGAAATCCGCTGCCGTATGATTGACAAAGCGAAAGTAAAGAGTGCAAATTTCCCGAGAAATTGACACTCTTTGTGGTTACGGCTTTCAGGCAAGGCTCTCAGCAAAACTCTTTTGTATACCCTTTCGGCTTTTTAATGACCTCTATCACGTACTCTACGTCCCCTTTGCTATGGCGCGAGTAAGAAAACCGCTGCGCATTCCCGAAACACTCAAACCACTATGTCAAAGGTTTTCTATACCTTTCGCAGGGCTTTGATCGCCTTTTCATCATCAGCGGTCTTAATCACCGAGGTTGCCGTCTTGGCCGAACTTGTGGTAGCGTAGAAGTAGTAAATGTTGATGTTCGCGTCGGCAATGATTTTTGCTATTTTCTCCAGCGATCCCGGCTTGTTCGGCGTCTCCACCATAATGACAGACGATTCGTGAATCTCCTCAGCCCCGATCCGTTCGAGGGCTCTTTCCGCCTTGGCGAAATCGTCCACTATAAGAGTAAACGTGGCATTCCGTCGTTCTCTGCTTGCCGAGTAGCCCGTTGCGGCAAGGATGTTGACGTTTTCTGCAGCTACGGCCGCAGCCAGTTTAGCGGTCAACCCGATTGCGTCCTGGAAGGTGGCCGTGATCTCGATTCCCGTCTTCACCGAAAACTCGCCGTTTGACCGTATCTTCGAGGAAGCTGCCGGCTTTGACTTGGGTCTTGCAATGATATTTCTCGCTTTCTTTTTCGCTCCTTTTTTCGCTGCTTTCACCATGTTCGTTCTCTCCTTTAAGTTGGATTCTTGTTAACTAAAAAAGGTTTTTATCAAGAAGCGCTGATCACTGCATAACGACATCTTGATATGATGAGTACACATATTCGTTTCTGTACAAGACAGCCCTCACCTCCTGGTGTCATTGCGAGAAACGGTTTGAGCGGTGCATATGTTGATTTTCTTTCGTCTTATCCGAATCATTAGAGTGCAGAGCACGAATTCATGATTACTTCGCCTACAGCTCGCAATAATAAACGAGGGTGCTTGCGTTTAGAGAAGCTTATAGATAAGATCATTCTCCGAATAATCGATAGGCACGTCGATAATGACGGGCACCTCTTTGGTCAGGGCATCCCGGAGCATGGAATCGAAATCATCCATTGATCGGAGCCGCCACCCGATAGCCCCGAAACCATCGGCGACTTTGATGAAATCGGGATTCGTGAATTCGACGCCGTGAGAAGTGCCGAACTTTTTTGTGGATTTCCATTTGATGAGATTGTAACTGCTATCATTGAAGATGACGATGGCCATGTTGAGCTTCATCCGGACGGCGGTCTCAAGGTCCTGCAGGTTCATCAGAAAACCGCCGTCACCGGCCAGGGCGACCACCTTACGGCTTGGGTGAATCAGCTTTGCCACGATGGCCGCGGGGAGGGAAATTCCCATGGATGCGAAGCCGTTGGACATGATAAAGGTATTGTTGTTATAGACTGGATAAAACTTTGCCGCCCAGAATTTGCACGTTCCCACGTCCGTTACCAAGATATCGCTCTCGGCCAGTACGTTTCTGATCCCGTGCAGCACCTGGGGTGGACGGATGAGCGAGGTCTTCTGTGAACCGATCCGTTCGAATTCATCCCGGAAGTTGTTATGGAAATCGATCACGTACTGGCTCTTCTTGTTCGTGCTGAGCATGCCCTGGAGAAGGTCCAGGCTCTCACGGATGTCGGAAACAATCTCGACTTCCGGCACATAATGAAGATCGACCTCGCTGGAGGTAAAATCTATATGGATGATGCGCTTGTCGATCTTCGGATTCCAGTTCTTGGGGGCATATTCGACAAGCCCATACCCGAGGGCAATAATCAGGTCAGCGCGGCCGAAAACGTCATTGATCTGCCGGTCATTCGCAAGGCCCAGAGAACCGATGCAGGACGGACTCTTTGCGCTGACCGCCCCCTTGCCCATGAACGTCGTGACAACGGGGATGCAGAGCATCTCGGCGAACTGTTGGAGTTGAGCGTTTGCCGCCTTGCGCACGACTCCATGGCCAGCGAGGATCACGGGAAATTCTGCCGCCTCAATTAGGTCAGCCGCCTTTCTGAGCGATTGTCGGTCCGGAGAGCTCCTGCGCGCCCTGATGGGCGGGATCATGGACGCATACATCTCATACACAGTCATGGATGCGATGTTCTCGGGCAGCTCCAGGTGCGTGGGGCCCGGCTTTTCCGATTCAGCCAGCTTGAATGCCTTACGGACCATCTCGGGGATCACCTCGGGCGTCTCGATCCGACCGTTCCATTTTGTTACGCTCTCACACATTTCAACGATGTTGATGTACTGGTGGGATTCCTTGTGGATCCGCTTGAGATCCGCCTGGCCGGTGAGAACGACCATGGGGGAAGCATCGAGAAAGGCGTCGCCCACCCCGGTCAGAAGGTTTGTGGCTCCGGGGCCCAGTGTGGACATGCAGACACCGGCCTTGCCCGTAAACCGCCCGTAGGCATCGGCCATGAAAGCGGCGGCCTGTTCATGGCGAGTGAGAATGAATTTTATCTTTGAGGTCCTGAGTGATTCCATGAGGTCCATGGTCTCTTCACCGGGAATGCCGAAGATATACTCCACGCCCTCATTTTCAAGACATTTAACGAGTAAATCAGATGCTTTCATGTTTTCCCTATCGCCTTACGCTGTCCGTACACCATTGTCGGCCTTTCTAAAATTATACTTCTTTGCTGCAAAAAAGGCATGCCCATTTCTCGAATTTAGAATTTATAATTACTACTGCCGATGCTATTAATGCAAAGCCCTGCCTGCATCTAATTGCAAATATGAAAATTCTTGCGCGGCCACGCTTGTGAGCCGGACTCTTTTCTCTACTTCAATTCCCTGTCATTTCAGCATGTTATTTTTTATAGCAGACCCGCACACATTGGGATAATATTTGCCTCCTCTCAATATGCATTAAGCATTCCTGTGCTCATCTCTTCTAGTCTTCATGAATGGGATGTATCTCATAACGATTGTCTCCGGAGTAATAACTAACGTCCTGTTCACGGTGCAGGGAAGGCGCGCACAAGAATAATTGTGTACCGCACATGTAACAGCACTTCAGTATTGCCAGCAACAAGGGGAGAACCGTTTACGCATGGCGGCAGCTAATGATCCCCCGACCGACGAATATCTCGAAGAAGGCTGCATCGGGGGGATAGATAATTTTGTTGTCAAAGCCATCCGAGCTGGGTAAAATATTCCCACCTTTCGGTATGGATACGATTTTTTTTCTCAAAGGACTCATCATCGGTTTCGTCATCGCGGCCCCGGTCGGCCCCATCGGCATCCTCTGCGCTCGCCGCACGCTTATGTTCGGCCGGAGGGCCGGGTTCTTTTCAGGCATGGGTGCGGCGACGGCCGACGCCATCTACGGGTTCGTGGCTGCCTTCGGCCTGACGCTGGTGTCAGACTTTCTCGTCGCTCACAACGTGTTGCTCAGAATCGTGGGCAGTTCGCTATTGTGCATTCTGGGCGTCAAGGCGCTGGTTGCGAATCCAGCCTTGAATCGCGATGACCCCAAGTCCATTAAAAAATACGCTGGCTTGTACACGTCAATGTTTTTCCTGACCCTGACCAACCCCATGACTATCTTCTCCTTTGCCGCTGTCTTCGCCGGATTCGGGCTCGCCGGTGTCAGGGGAAGCGTCTATTCAGCAGGCGTTCTTATCCTCGGTGTCTTCCTCGGTTCAGCGCTTTGGTGGCTGTTCCTAGTAGGCATCTTCAGCATTTTTCGCAAACGGTTTCACACCGATCAACTTCGCTGGGTGAACCGCATCTCCGGCGGCATTATCATCGCATCGGGCATCCTCGCCCTTCTAAGCCTGAAGTGGTGAGCTGGACGCTGTGCTCCGATGGTTCGAGCGATACGGCATCCCCATTTGTAACCTTATTAAAAAGCTCCGGGTTATGCTTTCCAACATCTCCAAATTATCTAAATCTTCTGCTTTATAATATTCGGCCAGACAACATTCCTCCTCAGAGCAAAACATCCATTATTCCTATCATTAGGGTATAGCGAGAAAACCTCCGCGGCGCACAACAGTTATTTTTTTCATCACAACGTGCAGCTATACAATAGCACACCCATCGTAAAGCCGGTATTCCGTTCAATAAAACGGGGATATGTTTTTAGATGATCTGCGCTTACTAATGCGGAATCGAACATGTGATGGTTCAATAAATAGCGACCGCAATTGCTACAGATAAGATTCTGGGGCCCACGGTCATATAAGGCGTGAATAAATACCAGGGTTATGTTTCTCCGGATTGCCTGTGAGGCCTGTGATGGTCACGGGTGCTCACGAATGGGCTGCTGCCAGAAAGCAGTTTCAGTCTTTATCGCAGAATCGGTCATGGTGTGTTGCATTACGTCTGCATGCGCATGTGAACGTGCAGATGGTAAATATCAGATAATGAAATAGGCAATGACCTTGCTAATAATAAGGACTGCTGCTGCCACAATGAGATGTTTGGTGACTTCCGAGAGAGTCCCGGCGTTTCTTTCGCGTGCAAGAAGGTAAGATAACACACCCAACAACAGCATGCCCCAGACAATCGATCCTAGGACAACAGCTTTAGGCGGAAAGACAACGACGATTAACACGAAGCTGAGGGAACCCAACAACCGAGTGGTAAAGTTCGACAACGTTCCGATGAAGGCCTCTCGTTCATCAAGTCGCTCAGACTCCTGATAGATATGAATGCTCAACGAATCGGTAATGTTGTCCGCAAGCGCGGCAATCAGTAGCGCAGTAATGAGCGCGGCTTTGCCCGTCCCAACTGCGTTGAGGCCGGTGATCAGGGCCATGCTCGTTACAATCGCGGCCGTGCCCCCATAGCTGATTCGGCTAATTTTCTTCATTACCGTAGCGGCATGCAAGAATTTGGAGTCTGCACTGTTTTCTCGCCGGTTTCCATATTCCAATGAAGAGACGTTAATTAAATTTCGAACGCGATGTCGCTGTTTCAAAGAGGTGCGACATTCACACATTCGGCAAGGATGATACATTCTTTCACAAATATATGCAAAGCTGGGAAGACGTCAAATGATAGCGGTGAGCCTGTCACTCGGTTAGATTCTAACTGATAACGTTCAGAACATCGTTTACTCAAAGCGTGAAGGCTCTGTTTTTCGCGATGCCGTGAGTCGCATCATCAGTCCCGTCGTTGATACTTGTATTCTTTGGCCTGGATTGTGTCCAGAGCGCGCTTTAACAATTATTCTTTGATATCGATTGTATTCACAACGTATTCGCATTGGGTCCCCGGTGGAACTGGGAACATTTCTCCGAAGATGTACGGTCGGCAGTCGCTTCGTATAAATATTACAAGATGGTAGCAACCTTTCTCCGGCTTATTCAAGAGAATCTTGGAGCGTCACCCCTGCTCGGGAAGATCGATTTCTTTCCCTGCGCAGGATTATTTGGGGTATGCCGTGAAACCCGTTTATCAAGCCACGGTTTCGTTTTCCCCAGTGAAACGCAGATGCTTTGGGAACCTCCACCCGCTAGATACCGTCACACTGCTGATGCCCGCTGCTTCTGAAACTCCTTTTTTATGAACACCTCCCTTCAAGGATTCGGTGCCCGTGATTGAGCAAATTGTGGCTGCTCAATTGTTAAAGAACGAAAGGAAACGATGTCTGAAGCGTTGTCAATTATGCCTTATAGCTGATGTTTCTGCCCTTGCATCCATGCGTCGATTGCATTAAACGCCATGGGACGGGCAAAGAGAAAACCCTGGCCGTAGCCGCAGTGCAGGTTCTTGATATTGACTAATTGATGTTCCATTTCGATTCCTTCAGCAATCACCTCGAAATGCAGGCTCTGGGCCAAGGAAACAATATGTGTGATAATCTCCTGATTGTCGCCGCTGGCGGTAAGTTTGTTGATAAAACTGCGGTCAATCTTGAGCGCATTGATTGGAAAGAGTTGCAGGTAGCTCAGCGACGAATGCCCGGTGCCGAAATCATCAATGTGGATCTGTACCCCCATGTTTCGCAGTCTGTTCATTGTCTCCACGGAAGCATTAACGTTCTCCATGATCATGCTTTCAGTGATTTCCAATATCATGGTGTGTGGATCAACGCCCGTCTCCGCGAGAAAACCGGAGAGCATGCCGGCAAGGTCCTGCTGTGAGAATTGCTTGCTTGAAATATTGACGCTCATATTGAGCGGGGGTTGCGCGGGGTGCCGCACCTGAAGCAGTTTCAGTTCGCGGCAGGCTTCGTGAAGAATCCATGCTCCGATCTGATAGATGAGTCCATGCTCCTCTGCCGAGGGGATGAACTCCATGGGGTAGATGAGACCGCGCGTCGGATGATTCCAGCGCACAAGTGCTTCAAATCCTGTCAACTGTTGCGTTTTTAGGGCGATAATAGGCTGATAGTAGAGAGTAAGCTCCTTATTGTCGACTGCTCCCCGCAAATCGGCTACCAGTTGCATCCGGTCCAGGATATTAGCATGTAGCTTGATATCGAAGATCTCACATGAACCATTTCCACGTCCTTTTGACTCGTACATCGCGATGTCCGCGTCGCGCAGGACCTGTTCCGGCCGTTCATAGCTTTCCGAACCTAACGCGATTCCAATGCTGATTGAGGTAAATATTTTACGACCTTTGATATCGAGCGGAACAGCTAATTTCTTCTGGATCCGCTCGGCGACGTTAACTGTGTATGCGGGGTCGTTGATATTGTGCAGGAGAAGGGCAAATTCATCACCTCCCAACCGCGCGATAGTATCTCCGGGGCGGATGCAATCTGTCAGCTTGCGACCGACCGCGATGAGAAGTTGATCGCCGATGGTGTGACCATGGCTATCGTTGATGACCTTAAACCGGTCCAAATCGAGGAAAAAAACTGCGTAGTTATAAGTGCCGTGCCGTCGTTGCGACGCGGTGATGACATGCTGGAGCCGGTCCAGGAAAAGCGCCCGGTTCGGGAGGCCCGTCAGGGGATCGTGAAAGGCATCATACATATGCTGCTCATCCGCCTTTTTCTTCGCGGTGATGTCAGAATATATTCTCACAAATCCCTTTGAGAGCAACGGATTATGGGTCAGGAGGCACCATTGATTAACCCCTCGTATCGTTTGCTGAAATTCAATTTTAAAGGGATTGGGCAGATCAAGTTCTCGCAAAGTCTGTTCAAGCATATCCTGTGTTTGTCCCGTCACATCAGCCCATCCCTTGAGAGTGTCCCTAAAATCACTTCCTACCTCGACTGTTCCCTGCTGCAACCCTAAAAGTGTCTCCAGCTGTTTATTGAACGCACGCACGGAATAATCCGGCCCGACAATGACCATACCTTGCGTAATATTGTCCAAAACAGTGGTAAGAATTTCCGCTGTCTGAGAGCTGTCCTTGTTGAACAATGTTCTCTTGTGAATAGTTTTATTCTCCATATCACCTCATCGAACATTAATGCTGTTATTTCATTCTCTAACATCTAAATGTAAATCCGCTAAAGCAAACGTTGCAACATTGTGGCTCTTCCTCGTCACCAACGACCTTCTCCATAAAATTAGCCGGCCCCAGAGGTGGTCTAGTGCAGCAATGATCATGGCCACACCAGCACAGAATTACAGACAAATATATGCCTGATGGACGCCGATGTCAAGAATATCGATTGGTTTGTCAACCCCAAACATGAATGAATATCGATTGGTTATGATTGGTTATTTTATGAGTATAATGCTATCGAATACAGGCTGGCACTTTAAGAGTTGAAATGAAATTAAACTATAACGAATCCAAACAGAACCGCATGCGAGTCCGATGCCTTGTCATATGCAGACTTCATCTGCACATCATTGACTGTTCTCCGCAGATTAATAACCTACGGCTTTTTACATGACGTTTTTTTCATTTCCTTTTCTGAGTCGCCGCCTTTGATGATCCTATCGGCTTTCCTTTTTTAGTACCCTTCTCATACCGGCCCGACACGATTTTCTCCGCCTCGAGCCAATTTTGCACGTCTTGTCCATGAACCCTTCCGCTCTTTTCATAGAGAGCATATGCAACTTTCGCAATTTCATCATAGATATTCTTCTCCATCTCGTCCTCCCTCCTTAACATACGTGTATTAAGACTTACTTGCTATTGATCGTCCTGAAATGCTGAAGCATTCACATATTAAGGTCGTCATCTGCTCCCTCTGCCTGTATGGCAGGAGTCATAAACTCAAAAAGAAGGGGTTAACATGAACGTCAATGTCAATTCTGCACCTCCACTAATATTATACGAAACTCGACATCAAAAACACTCGAATCTATCAACACAACTATCGGCCAGTACCGTTCTGAAACCAGCTCATATTTATGTGGCGTCGGGCTTGTTCCCAAAACTGAGTTTTCCGGAACTGTCTGGAATTTCGTTTGTATGTATAACTAGCCGTCTGTTCTGCTCATTTGCTAATTCTCCCTGACTCAGAATATCAAAATCATGCCTCACCATATTTAAAATTTCAGTATTGCTATTCCACATCATTACATCAACGATGGATAGCCCGCTTACAAAGCCATCGCGGCGTTGCCTGTAGGGCGTAAGACGAGACTTTAAAAAACGCAATTTAATATTGCGGGATGAAAATTCGTCTTCACGAAACAGGGAATATCCACTGGAAGGATTGAGGTATTCTGTTGCGCCGAGCGCTTCCGATATTTTAACCGCCCACTGCCCGGGATGGTCAATGCGTCCCAAGTTCAAGGCCAGCTGTGATTGGACATCCATCTTTATATTAATTCCCAATTCGGAGGCTACCAGCCGCAGAGAATTTATAACAAATAACGCCAAATTGCTTTCATTATACGCTAAACAAGCCTTAACTAAATCGATCGTACGATTGTAATAAGGCGCTTTTTTCTTATAATTGCTAAGCCTGCCCAATATTACCGATTTCCAATCTTGTGTACCATCAATGTTAATTTTATTGATTTTATCAAATCGTCGGCGATTTTTAAGGGGAATCGCAATATATATCCAGTCTTTTTTAGCGTCAGGATGAAGGACTCTGTTTCTATTGATCCATCCTTTATCAATGAATTGGACCTCATCAAAGACAATCCACCTATCCACATTCTTCATGAGTTGAAAGTACCTGATGCTCGGGAAAAAATAAGGTTGCATTATAGCGAGCTTCATTATAATGAACATCCCCCAACGAAAAATGATTGTACAGGCATTTGTTTTGTATCAACCAATATTGATTGCTTCGCAATAAGCATTAAGTCCTTATTACGAACGATGTCCAAATACTTATTTCGTGAATACTGTCTTGAACCGTATTATTTAGAATATAGCAAGGATTAAGAGGGAGTGTAGATAATGAATTGGGTTTTTTTTAGGTATCGCGTTCAATGAGAAAAAAGTAGCAGGTTTAAAAAAGATTTTAATTTAAGAGGAACTATAAAATATGCACATCCGCGGCTTTTGAGAAGAGGAAGGATTCGTTATCATACATTGCCGACAGATCATTTAAGAAACATGGGTTAAGGGGTGCAGCGGAATCATGGTACTTCCGCTCGGACGACAGTTAAAATTATCATGATGCCTTTTCAAGTCGCTCTGCCACCCAGACGTTGATAATGGACTGGCGAGGGACCCCTATTTTTTAACTCATAAAGTTAAGCTGATGTCGTTAGCTTACCCATAAAATAACCCAGTCTGAACCATTTACAAGTTGCACTAGAGCACAAGAATATCTCTGGATATTTTTTTTACATCTGCCGAACCGGTCAAGAGCATACTTTGGATGAGTTCATTCTTCATGGTATTCAGCAGCAGGGCGACTCCTTCACGCCCACTGCCGAACGCGCAGATCGCCAGCGGTCTTCCGATGAGAACCGCATCGGCGCCCAAAGCAAGCATTTTAAGAACGTCGGCGCCGCTCCGGACGCCTCCATCGGCAAAGATAAGAATTTTGCCGCGTACACGGTCAGCGATCCGGGGAAGGACTTCGGCAGTTCCGGGAGTGAAGTCCATAACGCGGCCGCCATGATTTGATACGACGATGGCAGCAGCTTTTGCTTCGACTGCCAGTTCCGCTTCCTCAGGAGTCATGATCCCTTTCAGGATAAACGGCAACTTAGTCGCAAGCACGACTTCTTTAACTTCTGCCAATGTTTTGGGGCTGACCGGCTGACCTTTTATCGCCATCGTGATGAGGCCGGCGCCGTCGATATCCATGCCTACAGCCAGGACGCCGGCTGCTTCGGCGAGGCCAAGATACCTGATAATTTCCTCCTGAGACCTCGGTTTTATGATGGCAATTGTCTTACCCTTGTGCGCCGCGCCGGATTTCAAACCGCTCTCATACATTGCAGGGTCTGCCCCGTCTCCCGTCATGCTCAGTGTGCCCGCAAGCAATGAGCCAGATACGATCTCTTCGATGAACTCCTGCTCTGTTATTTTGCCGCCCATATTATAGGGGGTCCCGGTCATCGGTGCAGAAAGAACGGGAAGCGCGACCTTCTCACCCCAAAGCTCCAGCGACGTGTCAGGAGTTCTGACTGCATGAATGGTGCGCATATTTAGCCGATACTTTGCCAGAGCCTCAAGATTAGCCATAAACGAACTGCCCGTTCCCACACCGCCCATTCCCGGCACTTCCCCGGCACAGGCGCGGCCGTCACAGACCGGACATACCCGACAATAGCCTTGCAGTTTTTCTCTAGCATTTTTCTTCAATGTTTTTAAGTCCATATGATGGTTCTCCTTTGCTCGCAGCTACAGACATCAAAAGTAACATCATTGCAATTACCCTTATCAGGTAACGAACGATCGAGTATGTGGCCGCATGTGCTATAATAAAATTGATATTAGTATATCAAATGCGCATGTTCTTTTTTCGACAGAGGGAACTGAAAAACTGAACCGTCAATGAGTTAAGGTACCTGCTTACTATCCTGAAGACCCTTCGGGCGCATGCCCGCGTTTCCTTGGCATTAACGTATTAACAGTTTTCGTAATCCTGTATGCAGCAATATGCTCTGTTGCCTCAAGGTGAAGAGAACCTGAAGGAGGGTCCCTTTTCGGCAAGGAGTCAATCGGACTGGAAAATGCCGTTTGTAACCAAAAGGAGGTTGCCATGAATTCCATTGTCGTTCTCTTGCTTGGTTTTGCAGTAGCCATTGTCGGGTACCGATTCTACGCAAAATATATTGACGCAAAAATCGTCAAGTGTGATTCCAAGAAAACAACGCCTGCGGTCATGTACATGGACGGCGTGGACTTCATGCCCACCAATAAAAACGTTCTCTTTGGCTATCAATTCAAATCCATTGCAGGAGCAGGCCCCATCGTGGGGCCGATCATCGCAATCCAATGGGGATGGCTTCCTGCCGTGCTCTGGATCCTGATTGGGACATTCTTCATCGGATGGGTGCAGGATTATTCGAGCGCAATGATCGCAATGCGGCACGAAGGCGCGTCCTTCGGGGGGTTGAGCTATAAGCTGATCTCTCCGCGCTCGAGGCTGGTACTCGTCTCCTTCATTTATTTCTACCTGCTCCTCATGGTGGGCGCCTTCGGCAACATCGTGGTCAGCACCGCCGTGGGACTGAAAGCATCTCCCTCGGCGTGGCTCGTCATGACCATTGCCGGCGTCTTGGCCGGTCAAATGATCTATCGATGGAAGAAGGACATCCTCCTGACCACCGTGGTCACGGTGGTTATCGCCCTGTGCGGCATCTGGTTTGGCACCATGGCTCCATCGGATAGACTCCTGGGCACGGACCTCTCGAACAGCCGCCTGCTGTGGGCACTCGCAGCTTTCGTGTTCTGTTACTTCGCCTCGGTGCTGCCAATCTGGAGGTTTGCTCTCCCGATCAACTATGTCTCTTCGTATGTCATGTTTATCGGGTTGCTGTTCGGCATTGTCGGGATCTTCATTCTCCATCCCGACTTTACCCTGCCGGCGTATACCGGTTTTATGATCCCCATCGGACCGCTCTGGCCGATCATGTTCGTCACCATCGCCTGCGGTGCCGTATCCGGTTGGCATAGCATCGTGTCCAGCTCGGGAACGGCACGGCAGTTGGAAAGTGAGATGGACGTCCGCCCGGTTTGCGGCGGCGTCATGTTCGCCGAGATGGTGCTGGCGCTCTTTGCCCTGATTATCGCAGGCACAATATACGCCAGCCCCGCCGAATACGGCGCAGCGGTGTCCAAGGGGCCGGGAGCAGTGTTCGCCGCCGGCGTCGCGAAGTTCCTTGGTGCGGTCGGTCTCTCTCCTGCTCTCGGCAAATCCTACGGCAGCATGATGATGATCATCGTGGCAATCACACTCATGCAGCTCGTCGTCCGGTTCATGCGCGTGGCCACGGCAGAGCTACTGGGAGACATCAGCCCACTCTTCCGGAATATTCACGTCGGGACCGTTCTTGCCAGCTTAATGGGGATCGTTCTCGTGCTTACAGGCTGGTGGCAGTACCTCTGGGTCCTCTTCGGCGGTGCCAATCAGCTAATGGCCTCAGTGGCCCTGCTGCTGGTTTCGGTCTGGCTGACCTCGGAAGGAAAGAAAGCCGGTTGGGTGATCTATCCGATGATTTTCATGTTTATCACGACGATCACCGCTCTGCTCTATACCTCCTACGACCTTCTGCATAAAGTATACACCGGTGCTGCAAAAGGAACCGAGGCAATGATCGGAAACACCATCATGGGATGTGCTGGGTTCTTCCTGGTCATCACGGCGGTCATTCTGGCAATGGATGGTGTAAAGGCGCTTCGCAAATATCGGGTACTGAAGCTCCAGTCCACGGAGTCCCATGCGTAAGTACTCTGGAGGCGTCCTTGCCGCGTAATGCCTCACCGGGAGGCGGCATCCCGATTTGAGAGAGGAGGGAAGCGCATGACGGAAAAAATAAAAGAACAAGATCTGGAAAAGAAAAAAAGCGGAATCCTCCAGGCAGTGAAGGAGTTTGTCTACGGCGCCGCTGCTCACGATTCCGCGAGGTATGCCCTGAAAACGCGGGCCAGCATGGAACATCTGTTCATTCTTATCACGATGGGGGATATGCTGGGTGTGCCGATCCTTCCGCCGTACTATTCCCTGCGGCTACTGCCCTATGTCGTTCCTCAGATCTCGACGTGGAAGCGGAGGATGCTGCGTGAAAAGGATCTTATGGATGCTCTGGCCTGAGAGGTGGCAATCGGGATGCGGGGATTGACGATTTACTCCGCGTGTGCCAAGGCTGAAGAACAAAGATACCATGAACTCGATATCGCTCGCCAAAACCTTTGCGCAAAATCCGGACCGTCGGTACATTATGTTCGGCGGGAAAGGCGGACTTGGAAAGACTACCTTTTCGGCTGCAGCCGCCTATCACCTAGCGAAGAAGGGATTCCGCGTTCTGGTCTTCTCCGTAGACCCCCAGGCCTCACTCAGCGATATATTCGAAAAAGACATCTTCGGCAAGGGACCGACGGAAATCATGCCCAATCTCTTTGCCCAGGAAATCGATGCCGATCAACGGGTGAAGGCATACCAGCAGGAGATCCGCCAGAAGATCCTCGACATGTATGGAATGGACAAGATCCCAGACGAGATCGAGAGCTATCTCCAGGCCGCTGCAGCAGAGCCCGCGATGGAGGAAAGCGCCATCTTCGATGAAGTAGTCGAAATCGTCATCAAGAAAGACTATGACTACTATATCTACGACCTTGTCCCGCTTGGCCATGCACTATACTATCTGAGCATGGCTTCGGTTTATGACGCCTGGATCAGCAAGATCACGCAACTCCGGGAGCAGATGCGGGAGTATGATCAAGTTGCTGCCGTGGTCCGGAGAGAGAAAGAATTGAGCGAGGACGCTATCCTAAACGAACTCCTCTATATCAAGGAACGGATCAATACATCTTCCAGCATCTTGACCGATAAGAAGAAAACGGCCTTCTACTTCGTCATTACTCCCGAGGAGATGGTCATCAAAGATACGATCAAGGCCGCGGAGCTCTTCACCAAATTCGATGTCCCCTTAAGCGGCTACATCATCAACCGCGTTCTCCCCCCCGAGTTAAGACAGCAGAACATTCCGGAGTATCTGAAAAACCGCATTGCGATGCAGGATCATTATATGAAAGTCATTAGGGACACCTTCGGATCGCAGATCCTGACTTCCGTTCCCGAGATGGAACGGGACGTGACCGGCCTGCCCATGATCGAGAAAGTAGCCAGGGCAATGTTTGGTAATAGCGCCTAATTGAGGCACAGAAACGACGACTGTGTACACCATAGCGAACACTATGACCAAGTACCTGAAAGACCATCCCCGCATGAAGTACATTTTCTTCGGGGGCAAGGGCGGGGTCGGCAAAACCGTCGCAGCCGGGGCCGCAGCTTTGTGGGCCGCCAAGCAGGGGAAAAAGGTCCTGCTTGCTTCAACCAACCCGGTACACAGTCTTTCCAACCTCCTGGAGCAGAACGTCTTCGGGAAGGCGACGCTCATTTCCGGCGAGAGGAACTGCTACGCGCTCGAGATCGATACGCGGGACACCATCGAACGCTCGAAGCGGGATATCCGCGAAAAGATCAACTGGTTCCTGAAGTTCGCAGACATTACGACAAAGGCAGAGGATTTCATCGAGGCCGCCACCATGAACCCCGCCTTTGAAGAATCGGCCATGTTTGAGAATATGACCGACATCATCTTTCAGAATGAATATGAATTCTACGTCTTCGACACGGCACCGACGGCGAACGCCCGACGGCTTTTAGGGATGTCCAAGGTTTATTCCCTCTGGGTGGAAAAGATGCTGAAGAGCAGGGAAGAGGCAAAGTCCCTGAGACAACTACTCTCATTCTCCAAAGCGGAGGAGAAAGACCCGCTCTTGGATTACCTCCTGAAGTTCAAGGATCGGATCGCCCATGCAAAAGACATCCTTACGGACAAGGAACTCACGGCCTTCTTTTTCGTGACCCTGCCGGAGAGTCTTCCCATTGCGGTGATCATGCGGTTTATCAACTGGTTCCACGAATTCGGCATTCCCGTAGGCGGTGTTGTCGTGAACGGCGTTATCCAGAAAGAGACCGTAGGCAAGGACACCGCGGAGTTCGTCCAGAACCGGATCAAGATGCAAGATGAACACATGGCTGAGATATGGAAAATTTTCGATGGCCAGGTAAGGGCAGTCGCTCCTCTTTTCGAAACCGAGGTTAAGGGCGTGAAAATGTTGAATCGCCTTATGGACCACCTCTTTGTCCAGTGATGTCTCAGCTCAATCTGCTTCTGCTGATTCTTCTAGCCTATATAAGACCGCGAGGGAGGGCATCCTGAGTAGAAATAATTGCCAGGGGCTGTAGCCGTGTGTCGGGCATTGAAACCGTTCGTGTACACGATAATTTGGTATGCGGTGGGGTAATCCCATTCCATAATACATGCCAAAAGTTGTAACCTAAGCCTTCGTGGATTTTATATGTGCATGCTCAGAAACTCATAAGAAAATTTCAAAAATATCTCTGTAAATTTTAGAATTTGCGACGACTCATTTTCCTCAATCAATCTAATTTCATGAGTTGCTTCATTCCCTTTCGTACGATTACGATCAACCCACGCCTTCCCATTCGGGGGGATATATCCCGCATTATCTAAATAATCAATGTACTCTATGAAAGACTTGCCGGCCTCGGCACCGTATTGGACGGCAAGATTCATAAGTATTTTTCTGCACAATAAAGTTGAAGCCGTATATGCACCGATAGAAGCACAGTCTCGTGCCTGGTTATAAAGCACGGAAACGCCGTTGTCTGTGATACCTGCGACATCATTACCTATACGTACGCTTGGCGTTTGTTTACCTCCATCAGCGAAATACGTTGGCTGGGCGCAATTTGGGCATATAAAAATGTATCTATAAGCCCCCGTATTCTTGTGACGTGCACCATATCCCTGATTAGGTGCCACTTTGTTGCCGCAATAGCCGCACACATAAGACATGCTGCTATACACCCCAACGCCAATCCAATCCCATGACATACTCAGCCTCCTTTTGCCAATACCGGTTTACACCATTACTTACTAATCAAACTTTATTCATTCTCGCATTTCACGGGGACATCCCTAAGATACGCTGTTCTTGCATGAATATGTTTCTCTGTCTTTCGGCTATCGGCATGACGCATTTAATTCCGAGCATCAGCACTGACAACGACTGCTGCACAGTTGTTCATTTATTATCAACGTTACCGTAACAAAAAAGACCTGCAGAGTCAAATAAAAAGGGAGCAGATAGTTAAAATTGGACTTCAACGGATGTTGCGAACCTGACGAGCGTGAAATGGATTGGGGCTGCGCAGTTGTTTTCCCGCGACATAGGAGTTTCCTTGTATTAGCAACAGTCAACACTTCGTGCCGAATTTATTAACGTCTTAAATAATCCCGTCGGTATTGTTGATATCTTAATATCAGGCATATCTTTCTCTCTGAAATACTGAAGATAGCATGGCATGTTCATTGCTCAGCCGGACACCACCGTAAGTCCTACATTATCCAGAGTGTTTTCAATAACGGATTTAAGGAACCGAAGATTTTCTGGTCCGCTACAAGGCGGAAATGGTCACTGGATATAGCGCTTCACCAATGACCTTAATCCTCAATGGGTGCATGGTGCAGTGAGGACTGACATCGCAAACACATGAAATTATGGCAATGGTCGGAATGATGGTAGTTTAAGCAAAACATCGGCGGGAAAAAGTAATTTTCTCGTCAGCTCCACGGACATTGCTACCTTGGTTGTATTTGAAACAATAAACATAAAAGTCTCGATCTCTTTATTTCTGCTAAAATACGAGGTAGTAGTTTTAATAATGTGATAATGACTGAGGAAAATTTTCGATGTGAGATATTGTTGCCTTTATGATGAGATGTGTTCGAATCGCCAGTGTACAGTTGAAACTCGATGGCGATCGAGCTATTTTCGACGAAGCAGATACTATCCTCGTAAATCCATAACTATACTATTATGAAAAGGAACTCTGTACTGGTTCTTAAAAACCTCACGTACACGCTATTTATACCGGGCACCGTAACGGTCCTCGTGCCATACAAGCTCTTAACCCGCAATTCCACAGTAATGCCGTCATCTTGGGGACCGCCACAAATCCTTGCTCTTGTATTATTATCGATGGGGATAGGCATCTTTACGCGTTGCATCTGGGATTTTATCCACACTGGCCGCGGGACGCCCTCTCCCTTTGAACCTCCGCGTAGCCTAGTGATTCAAGGGTTTTATAGGAATGTCAGAAATCCACTGTACCTTGGCTTACTTGCAGTGCTCTTGGGGGAGTCTGCTTTTTTCGAATCATGGTCACTGATACGGTATGCGGCTGGTTATTTTATCACTGTTCATTTGTTTGTTGTTTTTTATGAGGAACCTCACCTGGGCCACCTGTTCGGCAAGCAATATGATAACTATCGGAAAAGCGTGAGAAGATGGATCCCGGGGAGATAAAATTATTCGAGAGGCGTGGAAAAATCTCTTCACGCCCCCGAAGACCCGGACCTTGCCGTTCAGCAATGAAAGCAATGATCATCTCGGCAAGGATTAAGCTCGTCTTTGATAATCATTCATATGGTTCCCGAAGCCAACCTTTTTTTCTGCCAATCCTTATTTTGTGATAACTTTGCTTACTGGGTTACTGCCGGGGAATGGAGCAAAATAATGAGAATGTTGCCCTTTCCCGCCTGTGATGATGATCTGCAAATATTCCGGTTTAAGGGTGATCGGGACAAGTGTATCTGGAGTGACTTCACCAAACTTTTCTTTAAAAACAGCCTGATTAGGGCATGCCTTTGCCCAGGCGGAAAAGGGAATACGGGCCTTCTCCCAGATGACTTTCCTGATCTGATCTTTTGTCCATCCAGCCTTTGCATAGATATCTGCATGCTCAGGACCTAGCCCTATGACGTGAGGCTGTTCCATCTGGCTTGTCCAGCAGGGACCTCCAATACTCAGCAATGGAGAGACCGCATGGCTGAACCAATTCGAAAGCTCTTCAGGGGTAGCACTCCACAAATCTACCACGTCTATAGGAGGCCAGATACCCATCAGGGTCACCACACTTTCTGTCCTCTTAAACCCCTTTTCAACGTGGTACGGCTGCCATCCCTTGGGAAGGGCATCCTCATTCTCCCCAAAGATCCAGGCAACAAAATCTGCGGGTGAACCAAGAGTGGTTTTTTTAGGCGATGGAGGTTTTGAGCCACCCACAACAGCCGCGATTAAATCAATGGCATAACCTAGGGAAGCATTGGCATGGTGCATCCGGCTCGCGGCTCCCTGACTGTATGCAAGGCCAATCTCCTTCACAATCGGGCCGTTCACTATCACGAGCGCGCCGATAGAGCCTGTGGATGTGGCTGAACCGCGCCAGTTTGCTTCAGGTGACAGGAGCGCCTCCATGGCTGCTATAAGCACAGGCATATATTCAGGCTTGCATCCAGCCATGACCGCATGGGTCGCCACCAGCTCAACAGTAAGGGATCCCATTCTCGGGGGAACCTGCCCGAGAACATCACTCGGTTTGCGGCTGGTCCCCTTCAGCATCGCTGCAACTTTTTCTGGCGTGGGAGGTACTATGGGCAGGCCAAGGGACCAACCTTTTTCAAAAAACAGGGTGTTTGTATCCTGACCCGTGTCTTTGAACGTAAATCGCTCTGCCGGATAGGGTGGCTTCTTGGGTGGCATTTCGGCCGTCGGTTTCCATCTTGTTGCGGCATAGAGGATAGCGGGGAAGGCATCCTTGGCCTTTTGCGTTATCTCTTCGATCGCAATCCCCCCCATAGGATGGGGTACAACAACGAAGCTCATATCAGCGACACCTTGACTCATTGCGGTATCCTTCGACAGTCCGATAAACTCAGACGTAGCAAGAGTAACAGTGGGAATACCCATTTTTTCCAGATTGAGCTGGTCAACTACCAGCCACGAGGTGCAGGAGCCTCAATCGGCCTGCCCGGCAATCACAAGATCCGGTTTGAATGCGGCTATGCGCTGTGCAAGCTGCCTGCTCTTTTCCGGATTCTGACTGATTATTTTTACTTCCGGGGCGTCTTGCCAGGCCTTGATGATCCTTATGTTCTTTACGGTTTCACTGAGGAGCATCGCGATCTGGTTCATAAAATTGTCTCCGTTCTGTTTTCCGTTCCACTGGAGCACGACGGTCTTTCCTTCGAGATTGGCGGGATGGGGATTGACCTTCATCGGTTCAATGTTGACGACACCCTCGGGGTTAATCAGTGTCATCTCTTTGGCTACCTCCTGAGAAAATGCAATGGCAGGCAAAGCAAACAGGGTAGCCGAAAGTAAAATTTTTTTAAAGCCTCCGCACGTTTTTCTTTTCATGGTAACATCCCTCCTTTGTTGTGCCATCACTTTTCAACAGGGTATCCGGCCTTTATCCATCCCCTAATGGATGGATCAAACAGAACCTTTATGTTGAATCTATCTCTGTTAACTGCGCTGCCAGGTCGGAACTGTCAGACTCGCCGGGGCCGCAGTTGCAATGGATGATTATCATCCTATCTCGAGGAATCTGTTTTGCGTCTCCTTGGGGTTAGTTTCAGAACCCACGGACCGTTATTATATAGTACAGTATCCACTTTTTCCCCTCGGGGAACTACACCCCCTCGATCGCTTTGGCAAGCCGCTCGAACCAGCGCACTCGCGTCAAGTGGGCTTGGCCATCTTTCCCCTGTCGACTGCGATCCAAGATCCAATCGTTATCGGTCGAGCACCAGCGGCGGCCGCCGGGTGAGCAGCTCCGAAGCCTCGTGCACCACTCGCTCGATCACGTCACATGCCGAGGGAATGTCGTGAATGAGCCCTGGGCCTCTCCCGCAATCGCAGCAGCAATGTCGAAGTCACCTGCCTCGCGCGCCGCCGCATACTTCGCCGACTCTTCGTCCAAGTGACGCATGAGTTCGATTTCACGCCCAAACCAGCGATCCGTTTGAGCGTTGCATAGGCACCGCCCGGTAAACGGGGCCGGCCACACGTTACGCCGGGAGATATCGAACACGATGCTTCGCAACGTGTCGTCGCCCGTGGCTTCGCGAATGCGCTCCTTTGCTGCCTGAGCCCCGGCAGCCTCCCGCGAGGCATAGAACCGTGTGCCCATGAGTATGCCTGAAGCGCCTAGCATGAGCGCAGCCGCCAGCCCACGTCCATCGGCGATCCCGCCCGCAGCCGCGATTGGTATGCTTGTCCCGATCGCGTCAACGACTTCCGGCACCAGCGAGATTAGCCCGCGTGATGCTCCGTGTCCGCCTGCTTCGGTGCCCTGCACGACTAGAATGTCCGCGCCGACTGCGACAGCCTCCTTTGCAAGAGCGACCGACTGGATCTGACATATAAGGATCGCGCCTGTACGCTTGATCCGATCCACGAATGGCTTTGGGTCGCCGAAGGAAAGCATGATCGCTACGGGTTTGCGTTCCAGCGCGAGGTCGAGAAGCATCTGTTGCTTCGCCATGCTCCAGGTAATGAAGCCTACGCCGAAGAGCGCGTGAGACTGTTCGAGCAAATCGAGTTCCCGGGAGAGCCACTGTTCATCGCCGTACCCGCCCCCCAGAATGCCAAATCCGCCGGCGGCGCTCACCGCCGCCGTTAGACGCGCATCGGCTACTCGATCCATTAGCGCGAGCAGGACCGGTGGTCGATGCCAAGCAGTTGTGTAATCGATGTGGTGATCGACATTCAGGCCCCCGTTGGCTAATGCGGCGCCAACAACACAAGGTATTTGTTTCTCATAGCGCCCTCATTTAAACAAAGCGCATTTTATTGTTTTTGTAGAAGTAACTTTACAGACTATTTATCACTGCAGGGTCAGACACATCGTCACCAACCAGTAAGTTGAATGCTGGTAAAAATATAAATCTTGAAAAAGAGAGTTTTTAAAATGAAAGGTTTTACTTCTCGGCTTTTAAAAAAATTATATCATGTTTTCGATCTTTATGTGAGCCGAGGTTCTGATTTGAGCGGCGTGTTTTTTAGGGTTGCTGCAAAAAAAACAAAAAAAGCGCTGTGTCATAATAAGACATGCAGAACGTCGGGTGAAAGGGAATGTCGAGCTATGCGGACATTGCCGGATCAACAATTCTGGTTGTAACTTACAATTTCACGAAGACTCAACTGTTGCGAACTTCAGGAAGGTACGTGTTGATAATGACGCTAGCATGACACGCATATTTCGTTATATATGGGTCTAGAAATTCGCACTCTTTTCGATTGCCGCTTGCGCAGGTTTGTAGTTGAAGTTCGCAGTAACTGCCAGAAGCGAGTCTTGCGAAGAGGAAGCTATTTATTTAAAGTTGAAAATTATTATTATCATGTAGTGCTCGGCGATATTATTCGTCTTCCATGATGAACTTAAGGTCAAAATTCATCTTTCTGATGAGTTGCTTCGCCAGATGAATGTCTTCATCGTCGACAGCACTGATATCGAGCTCGTACATATCCTTATCGTTTTCTATCAGAACCCTGCCCTTTTCCCACTTGATTGTTTTCAACAGGATACGGTCATCCTCCGCGGATACACCTTCAAGCGAAACATCGACGCCACGCTCATGTTCAAGAAGAAAAGGCTCATACTTCGGCGAGCGTAACAGAATGAGGCTTTTGACGAAAATCGGGTTTTCGTGCCTAATTGCGAATGATACAATCATATCTACGCCATCATCTTCGGTATTTATAAACTTAACCTTTCCAGTTCTTTTCATGATCGCCTTCTCTTTACGCAAACCAATGCTCGACTCGATGGAATAAAAGGGCCTTTTCAAGAGATCCCTGACTACGAAATGTTATCGGAAAGATTACCTTCGTTACGAGGACAGCCCCACCGATCTGCACAATGCCTCCGATGATATCTAAAAGGGTTGACTGAAGATAACGCTGCAGCGGGCAGAACGCCCCTGATTTGAACTCCTGAGAGCCTATATGATATATATCCATTGATTCTCCATAGACTCAATTCCCTGTTACATATTCTAGTGCTGTCAGAATTTAATCCCTAGAGTTGCCGCTGCCTTGTTCAATTTTTTGTCAAAAGTCCAAACGGGGACGCCAGTCATAATGGCTGATGCTAGGAGATGAATATCAACATATCCCAATCCTTTACCCATCAGCCGATGAGTCTCGATAAACAGCATCACTTCTTCGTGATCAGCAAGTTGAGCTGAAGGAAGCGTAACAAGTAGTGACAGAATTTGCAACCTGTTCCTGAGGTTGCCGCAAGCCAATTCGCCTACAATGAACGGATGGCAAATTACTTGTCCTTCATTCAACGACGATTCGAGCCCAATAGTCCCGGTTCTGAAGTGTTCGACCCATACTGAGGTATCAACAAGCATCATTTTTTATCTGCCTGCCTCTCTCCGCCGCGGTATCATCTTTAGTCCTTTTTCCGACCCGCCTAGACGCGCGAGCCGTTTGGCGCTCTCGATCGCTATCAGTGACTCGAGTCCGCGCCGGACGAGAGACGTTTTTTCCTTAATCCCAGTCAACTTCGCCGCCTTATTGAGCAGTTCGTCCTCTATATTTAATGTTGTTCGCATAGAAGCTCCTCTCATTATAGGATATGTTAATTTATATGTATTAGTATGCATTAATTGTATACCGCTGTCAAGAGGTTTTACGCATAGACATGGCTGGTTTGCCTTGACAAAAAGCTCCTTCATGCGGAGAATTTCATCGCTTCGGGATTAATAATTTCGGAAGGAAATATTAAGTGTTAAGGGGAGGGCAACTGCAAATATTCCATGATAGCACAGGTACAATTTCAATAATCATGAGCTTCAATATTTCAATCAGAAATCCGCACTAATTTCGGTTGTGAGATGTGCAAATTTGGGAGTTGTACGTGATAAATCTAAACTGTAACGAATTTATCGGTTACAGGGTGAACATCGCGAATTATTAACTTAGTGCACATCACATATTTCATCCTGAAGCATTCAATATCAAAACTATCTCTATCGAATCGAGGTATCAGTCGTCATTATGAAGTAGCGCATCAACAAGCTTGAGAACTACAGAATGTTGAAGTTTTGCTGAGCGTCTCACATGAATGGAAAAGGCCTGATCTTTTATCAATAAGATCAGGCCTTATATCGCTGGCTCCCGGAGCAGGACTCGAACCTGCGACAGGGTGGTTAACAGCCACCAGCTCTACCGACTGAGCTATCCGGGAATTATTGGTTTGTTCTTTGGTTTTACATGGAACGATGAAATCAGGCTGGTATAAATACCATATATAACCCGGTATGTCAATGGGTTATTTTGTTTTTAGTCCCTTCCCCTTTTATTCACGGACCCTGAAAAATTAACCTTCTTGGCCCTTTTTCAACTGCATGATGACCAGTTTTGCAATCGCTTTGAGCGTATCGAACACACCCGCACCCTCGCTTGCTACGGCCTCGAAATCGGGAACATTTCTCGGATTCAACGCTTTGCGCATTTCTTCGGTTGGCACGACATTCGGAAGGTCCCGTTTGTTGTACTGAATGATCAAGGGCACCGTGTCCATGTTGTATCCCTGTTCGGCGAGGTTTAGACGAAGATTCTCGATGCTCTCGATATTGGCTTCCATGCGCTCGATCTGCGAATCAGCGACGAAGACAATGCCATCAACGCCCTTGAGTATGAGTTTGCGGCTCGCATCGTAGAAAACCTGGCCTGGAACGGTGTAAAGGTGAAACCGGGTCTTAAATCCGCGGATTTCACCGAGCGCCAGCGGCAGGAAATCAAAAAACAGGGTGCGCTCAGTTTCCGTCGCAAGAGAGATCATCTTGCCCTTGCTGTCGGGGTTGGTTTTTTTATAAATCCACTGTAGGTTAGTCGTCTTGCCACAGAGGCCGGGCCCGTAGAAGACGATCTTGCAGTTTATCTCTCGCGACGAATAATTGATAAAGGACATGGGATCGTAATCTCTCTCCTTGCGCTTATGGGGGAATACTCCAGGCCGGCTTAACCAAAGAGCTTATCGATGTCTTCGTCGGTAATCTCGGCAAAGGGAGATTCGCTGCCTTTGCCCGGACCTTTTTCCGTTTCCACTTTTTGCAGGAGTTGGTTGAATATGTTGCCGAGGACTTCGGCGCTCTTTTTCACGCGGAGTCGAACGAGTCCCAAAGAAGAGCGCTGATCGAAAATGACAACGAGGATAACGCGCTGACCAATAATAGAAATATGGATATTATCCCGCGCACCCTCGTGGAAGAGGATGGAAAATTCCTTCTCACCCAGAAGCTTGGCCATGCCGCCGGTCGCTGCGATGTTGCCGGCCGTCAGCGACGCCAGCGACGTCGTATCAAGGTTATCCGTCTCACCGGTCGCTGCGATGAGCTGGCCGTTTTTGTCTACAAGAAAGACCACCTTTGCGTTCGCCTGCTGAAGAAGACGCTGGAGTTCTCCGTCTATGTGTTTAAACTCTTCTTCATACATCACTAAATCGGAACCCAGCATGTCTGTCTCTCCTCATTCAAACAGTTCCGCCCACTACAAAATGCTCAGTTGACGTTATTAAACCATATTAATCGTGAGAATTCAAGCTTTTTTTGGCTCTTCCTCCATGTAAAAATAGCCGAGGGTGTATCTCCCCCGGCTATTCTTGATCGGTATCACTGTTGTGAAAATCAGCTCTTGGACATCTCCTGAAGCTTTTTCAGACTCTCCCAGTCTTCGTCCACGAGCTTCTGGAACCGCTCCAGCAGCGCCTCATTGCCCGGCGCAAAGAGGTGCTTGAACCGTCCCTGCGGCTTGAGCCATTCCGCAATTGGTTTCTTTTTTTCCTTCGGATCATAGTTGATGGTCCACTTGCCGCCCTGGACTTCATAGAGCGGCCAGTAGCACGTGTCGACCGCGAGCCGGGAAAGAAGAATCGAATCGTTGGTCTGAGACCTCCACCCGCGGTTGCAGGGAGCGACAACGCCCATATAGGCAGGCCCATTTGTTGCCAACGCTTTTTTCACTTTCATCATGAGGTCCTTCCAGTTATGCGGCGATGCCTGGGCGGCATAAGCCACATTATGGGCGGCCATGATGCGCGTGAGGTCTTTGCGGCGCTGTGTCTTTCCCTGAATTTTAGAGCCCACGGGCTGGGTGGTTGTGTCCGCGCCGAGGGGCGTGGCGCTCGAACGCTGGATACCGGTGTTCATGTAGGCGCCGTTGTCGTAACAAATGTACAGGAGCTGGTGACCCCTCTCCATTGCGCCAGAAAGCGCCTGGAAACCGATATCATAGGTGCCGCCGTCGCCACCGAATGCAATGAATTTGATGTCCTTGCTGATTTTGCCTTTTTTCCGGAGCACACGATACATCGTTTCTATCCCGGAGGCCGTGGCAGCGGCGTTTTCAAATGCGCTGTGCATCCAGGGCACTTGCCAAGCCGTGTAGGGGAACAGGCAGGTCGACACCTCGAGGCAACCCGTGGCATTCGCAATCACCACCGGTTCGTCTATGGCCAGGAGAACCTGGCGCACAACCGTCGGGGCGCCGCACCCGGAACACATCCGGTGTCCGCCGGTGAGCTGATTCGGCTTGTGTGACAGCGATTTAAGAGTCAGGGGTTTTTCCTGTGTTGTGCTCATTCTCTTCTCCTTGGATATAACCACAAAGCAGCTGAGGGAATCAACGCTCGACTCTCCTCGTCCTCTGCGTCATTTGCGGTTGACTTTTATTAATTCCTAACTGAAATGTACTCTTTCATTATCCTGACCTTGCCGGTCTTGGCGACTTGCGCGGTCTCCTCGATCACCTCGTCCACATCGAGGGGCATGAGGTCCCTGCCGCCGAGGCCGTAGATTTTGTTGAATATGACTGGTCCCCGCTGGGAAGATACTGCCGAAGCGATTTCCATGAACAGCGGGCCATAGCCGCCGTAGGAGTCCGCACGGTCCATGATGCAGACGGCCCGCGCGTTCTTGAGCGCGACGCCTATTTCGTCATAGGGGAAGGGCCGGAAAAGCCGGGGTTTCAGCAGGCCGGCCTTCACCCCCTGATCACGATACCGGTCGACTTCATCCTTAATGGTACCGGCGGCGGAGTTCAGCGCCACAAGTACAATCTCGGCATCCTCAATCCGGTACGATTCGAACAGGTTATATTTCCTGCCCGTCATCCTGGCGAATTCCTCGGACACCTCTTTTACGACCCGCTTCGCATGGAGCATGGCTTCGTGCTGGGCGCGCTTGTGCTCCATGTAATAGTCCGGCAGCACGAGCGCTCCGATGCTCTTCGGGTTGTCGATGTCGAGCAACGGATTGATGGCGATGTATTCGCCCACAAACTTTTTCACGTCTTCATCGGTCATGAACTGCATGCTCTCGATAGAGTGGCTGATGATGAATCCGTCCATGTTGACCGCGATCGGCAGCCGCACGTCCCTGTGCTCCGCGATCCGGTAGGCCATGATCGTGTTGTCGTATGCTTCCTGGGCGTTTTCCGAGAAGAGTTGGATCCAGCCGCAGTCACGCATGCCCATGCCGTCTGAGTGATCGCCGTGGATGTTGAGGGGGGCGGATAGCGCCCTGTTGACGAGCGCCATCAAAATCGGCAGGCGGTACCCTGACGCGATGTGGAGCATCTCCCACATGAGGGCCAGACCCTGTGCACTCGTCGCCGTTGCAACGCGGCCGCCCGCGGCAGATGCACCGATGCAGGCGCTCATGGCGCTGTGTTCGCTCTCCACGAGGATCGTCTCAGTGTCCACCTTGCCGTTCGAAACGAAGGTGGTAAACGACTCCATGATTCCTGTTGACGGCGTGATAGGATAGGCGGGCATCACATCGGGGTTTAACTGGCGGAGCGCTTCGGCAACAGCCTGGTTGCCGGTTACCGCCACGGTTTTTGTTGTCGCTCCAGCCATGTTATTTGCCCTCCTCTTCCATGACAATGGCCTTGTTGCCCTTTTTGCCCGGACATTCCATGGCGCACACACCGCAGCCTTTACAGTGGCCGTAGTCGAAACCGGTCATCTTTTCATCTTTTACCGTCACGGCGGAATCGGGGCAGTAAATCCAGCAGAACAGGCACTGAATGCAGTTCTCTTCAACCCACCTCGGCTTAAACGAGCGCCACGAACCCGTTTCATATTCATTCGCGTTGCCGGCCTTCAGGACCGTTCCGGCATGGGGCAGCTCTTTCCAGTTCATCTGTTTCATCCTTGCTTTACCTCCTCGTATCCGCGTTTCACCGCGGCGAGATTTCCATCGATGATCTTCTGGGCAAACTTCTTTCCAAAGCTCCCTTTCACGTCATCGAGCAGCACATCCATAGCCACAATGCCCGTAGCCCTGTTTACCGCGCCGAGCATGGGGGCGTTCGGCATGGGACGGCCAATCTGCTCGATCGCGATTTTGGTCGCATCGATCGTGAAAACTTTCTGGGAGGGTTTCGCTTTCAGTTTCACCCGGACTTCATTCGGGTCCTTGCTGGTATTGATGACAAAAACGGCATCGTCTTTCGCACCTTCCGCAACGTTGATCGCGTCAAGGAGCGATGCATCCACCACCGCGACCACACCCGGGTTCAGCACGGGGCAGTGCATTCTAAGTGTCTTTTCGCTGATGCGGTTGTAAGCGCGGAGCGGCGCGCCGGCGCGTTCCGGCCCGTATTCCGGGAACGCCTGAACTTGGCGGCCGCCGGAAAGACAGGCGTCTGCGAGCAGCTTGGCCGCAGTGACGGTCCCCTGTCCGCCTCTCCCGTGCCACCTGATCTCAATCATATCTGCCATGGATTTGTCCTCCTGCTCAATTTCGGATTGCAAATTCGCGATTTCGGATTTATTGTTTACTCCGCATTCCACCATCCAAAATCGGCAATAAACTTACATCTCCCGCCGACCTTCGAGCGCCCGTTGGACGGTGTTCTCATCGGCGTACTCGATATCACCGCCGACCGGAAGGCCATAGGCGATCCGGCTGACAGTGATCCCAAGGGGTTTGATCAATTTGGAAAGATAGAGCGCTGTTGTTTCGCCCTTCACGGTCGGATTCGTCGCGATGATAACTTCCCTGACCAGGCCTGTCTTCAGCCGGTCCATGAGGGCGTCGATCTTAAGGTCTTCCGGGCCGATGCCGTCGAGCGGAGAGATGGCGCCAAGCAGCGCATGGTAGCGTCCCCGGAATATGCCATTCTTTTCAAGAATAAGAATGTTGCTCGGCTCTTCAACAACGCAGATACGGGCACCGTCGCGTTTTTCATCGCGGCATATGCTGCATGTCTCGTCCTCGGTGATATTACTGCACACAGTGCAATACCGGGTGTTGTTTTTGAGGTCCAGGATGGCCTGCGCTATGCCAGCAGCCTCGCTTTGCGGCATGCCGAGCACAGCAAAAGAGAGCCGTTCGGCGCTCTTTCTGCCAATGCCGGGCAGTTTCATGAAGGCCTCGACCATCCTGCCGAGGGCCTTACCCGAAACTTCTGCGGCTTGTGCGCCAGCCTTCCCCCGTTTTCGTTCTTGCGGGGATTCCCGGGGCGATTGCTCCGTCGCCGCTACCCTATCCTGTGCGCTGCGCTCCATGCATCACCCTGTGCTAAAACAAACCGGGCGGGATCCCCATGCCTGAAGTAAGTTTGGACATTTCTTCCTTCATCAAGTCCTGAGATTTTCTGAGCGCCTCGTTTACCGCGGCAGTGACCAAATCTTGAAGCATTTCAATGTCCTTCGGGTCGACTACCGAAGCATCTATCTTGATAGAAAGGACCTCCTGTCTGCCGTTGGCAACGACAGTCACCATCCCGCCGCCGGAAGAAGCCTCTACGGTTTTTCCCCCTGCTTCTTCCTGGAGCTTTTTAACCCGCTCCTGCATTTGCTGGGCCTGTTTCATGATGTTGCTGAGCATGTTTTTTGACATAAGAAGTCCTGGTTAAAGATATTTAAAAACCATTAAGGAAGAGTATATTAAAAGAAATTTTTCAGTTTTGCAACAAAAAATGCGGAGTTTATTTTATTAATATATAAAAAATTAAACGGCATACGACGGCTCCACGGCGCTGTCAGTCTGTCGAGTTGTCGTGTTCTATGACTTCCCCCTGTGGAAAAATCCGAAGGACGTCCTGGACGGCGGGGTCTTGTTCTTCGGGTTTGATCTTTTTGGGGCTTTTCGATTTGATATCGCTCTTCGGCGCATCTCCCAGAGGCTTGACCTTCACCTGAACTTTTCTGCCCAGAACCTCCAGGGCCGCTTGTTCGATAATATCCAGATTCTCCCGCTTTTCCACTTGACTGACCTGGAAAATACCTTTCACACCGAGGACTAAAATCGTATCGGTATCTTCTAGCAGGCTGCTGTGTTCTAAAAAAGAGGCAAGGGCCGGCTTTTTGGATTTGAGCGCCTTCATGATCACGCCCCAAACATCCTCCTGTTCACCGCCCTGTGCTGTTAACGGGGAAGGAGCCGCTGAAGGGCGTACAGATTGGACAGAAGACTGAGGCTGAGGCGTTTCACGCACCTTGTGGTGCGAACGCATCGACGCTTCTGCGGGAGTCGTCAAAGGCTGTCTGCCCGATGCGAGCCGTGTCTCGAGTTCTTTCATGCGGCCAAGCACTTCGGCAAGTGGCTGAAGCGGTACAAGACTACAGGCTTTGATGAGACCGATTTCAAGGGTAAATCGCTGATGGGGCGACCAGCGCATATCGTCGAGCGTTTTTGAAAGACTGTCAAAGAGCATCAGGAGCTGGTCCGCTTCCGCCTTATCCGCCTGCTGCCTGATGGCTTCGATATCGGCGGTGGGAAGCTCCATGATTTGGCCCGGTTCAGACGCGATTTTCACAATCATCATATTTCGCAGATGTTCCACCATTCCGGAAAGAAACTGGCGCATATCCTGTCCCTGCTCCATAAGGGCATCCACCTGCTTAAGCAGATCTCCAGCGTCCCTTGCCAGGAGACTAGCGGCAAACTGCAGTAGACGCTCCTGGGCTACGGTACCGAGAGTCGCCTGGAGATCACTGTCGTTGATCTCCATACCGCTGTACGAAACCGCCTGGTCCAGGAGGCTCTGGGAGTCCCGCATGCTCCCTTCCGCCGCGCGCGCAATCATCGCAAGGCCCCCGTCCGATATTTTAATGCCCTCGGTATCGGCAATCGTCCGAAGCCTGCCGACGATATCGTGAAGTAATACGCGCTTGAACCCATAACGCTGGCAGCGGGAGTGAATCGTTGCCGGGATTTTTTGCGGTTCCGTCGTGGCGAAAATGAAAATAACGTGGGGCGGCGGTTCTTCGAGCGTTTTGAGCAGGGCGTTGAAGGCCTCATTCGTGAGCATATGGACCTCGTCGATCACGTAGACCTTGTACTTGCCGCCGACAGGAGCATATTTAACGGCCTCGCGCAGTTCGCGGATGTGTTCAATGCCCCTGTTCGATGCACCGTCGATCTCAACGACGTCCACCGAGGTGCCGGCCGCGGTCTCAAGGCAGGAATCACATTTACCGCACGGGGTCGGAGTCGGACCCTGAATACAGTTCAGCGCTTTGGCAAGGATACGAGCCGTAGTGGTCTTTCCCACGCCGCGCGGGCCCGAGAACAGAAATGCATGGGCAAGTCTTCCCGACAAGATGGCATTCTGGAGCGTTCTCGTGATATGCCCCTGACCAACCACATCATCGAAAACCTGGGGCCTCCATTTTCTGGCCAGCACCTGGTAGCTCATAGCAGCCTCACAACAACCTGGAAATGTTTATTAACCGCTGATCAACACCGTTGAAAACTAAAATCGATGAGAAAGAAATCATAGGCTGTCGGGAAATAGTACTGCAAAGATTATCTTGATGTTAACCGGACTCAACCATTGTCCCATCCGTTTCATCAGTTTTGTCACGTGTTGTCTCGGCTGATGATAATAAAAAGGCTCATAAACCCGGGCGCCCCTGCGGCACACCCGGACCCCGCTTACCGCTGCTTCCTTCCGGACCTGACGGGGTTCACGGGACCGTGGTTGCGCAGGACCCGGGCTCATGAGCGCTTATAAATAGTTCACCATTAGGGGTTCAACGTTCAAAGTAAAATCATACATCATCACTTTCAAGTCTTTATCTGAACGATGAACGCTGAACTATTATTTTAAAAATGGCGGAGAGGGTGGGATTTGAACCCACGTTAGGTTTCCCTAAACACGCTTTCCAAGCGTGCGCCTTCAGCCGCTCGGCCACCTCTCCATGTTCAACATTTTGTCCGACTGCTTGAACCGTTCAACCGTTAAATTATTTTCATTGTATGGCGGAGAGGGGGGGATTTGAACCCCCGGTGGAGTTACCCCCACAACAGTTTTCGAGACTGCCGCCTTCAGCCGCTCGGCCACCTCTCCGAGTTTCATAAGTATTTATGGTTCTGGAGTCACATAAATGTGCCGAGCCTTCAAACCGTTGCTTGTCACACCCTCGCTGCTTTCGATCCGTGAGGCTTATTTCTGGCTTTTTCGAAAAAGCGCTGAAGTACTTGGCGGCATTCCGCCTCCAAAATGCCGGGCGTTATCCGGTAGGTATGGTTAAGTCTGCCATCGCGCACTACATCGTATACCGATCCGAGCACACCGGCTTTGGGATCGCGGCAACCATACACCAGCCTTCCAACTCTCGCAAGCACCAGAACACCAGCACACATCAGGCACGGCTCAAGCGTCACATACAGCGTCGCGTCCGAAAGCCGCCACCTGCCGAGCCTGGCCGATGCCTCGCGTACCGCGAGCAGTTCGGCATGGGCCGCGGGGTCCTGCCATGTCTCGCGCATATTGTGGGCCGAGGAAATAGCCTCATTACCGATGACAAGAACAGCGCCGACCGGCGTTTCGCCAAGGGTTTCCGCCCTGTGCGCCTCTGCCAAGGCCAGGGCCATGAAATCCTCGTCTGTCCTCTGCACCGGCTCCCGTTCCGGCGTTCGGAGAATAATTCTGTTCATGATAGTTGGCGCGCCCAAGAGGATTCGAACCTCTGGCCTACGGATTCGTAGTCCGTTGCTCTATCCAGCTGAGCTATGGGCGCAAATAAAGCGCACAGATGCGTAAAAAAAGCATCTGTGCACGAGCGAGCAACATTCCGAATACTGAAACTACCTGGGAACCCCGCCCACAAGGGTGATACCGACCTTCTCATGCTGGAAAGGATGAATTGTGGGCTGCAACGAGAACAACCAGTTGTTCCAAATCTCCTTCCCATTCTCCATAACAGCAATCTGCACCGCGGGCATGTTCGGCTTGTCCGTCAGAGACGTAAACTCCTTGTCGGACATTTTAAAGTCCGGCAGGAAATGAAGCACCTTGACAACCATGTTGGTTCCGGGAATGGTCAACTCGGATCCAATGTTTACGGTATATTCTTTGGTCTTCATGGTCGCTTTATCTTCAATTGCGAGCTTCACTGCCTTCCACTTCGCCTTTACTTCGTTCGAAACCACAACTTGCCGCTCAACCTTCGGCAGGTTCGGCGCTCCCGCTTGTGGCATTCCCGTCGGAGGCATCCCCGCCGGAGGCATTTGCCCTTCGACGCTCGGATGCCCTGGCGGCAGCTCGGGCTTCTCTTCTTTTTTCTTGCATGCTCCGAATGACAGAACCAGAACAAAGACGGAAACGATGGCGATGGATCTTTTCAGCATGGTTAATACCCTCCTTGAAAATGGCAAAAATGTTATTACGGTGTTCCGTTGGCTGCTACTTAGAAGCCTTCTTGAAAATGGCGGAGAGGCCGGGATTCGAACCCGGGGTGGAGTTACCCCCACAACTGCTTAGCAGGCAGCTGCCTTCAGCCGCTCGGCCACCTCTCCATGTTCATCATTTTTTTTCAGCCGTTTAAACTATTCAATCAGGTTAAACGTTTTCTCATTATATGGCGGAGAGAGAGGGATTCGAACCCCCGGAGCTTTCGCTCAACGGTTTTCAAGACCGCCGCCTTAAACCGCTCGGCCATCTCTCCGTGTTTCGCAAGCCCATGCGTCGCAAGTCCATTGCGTTTGTAGGGTCTCGAGCGTCCCTTAAATCTCTTGGTACTAATTCTTCGTCACCATAAGCTCTCTACTCAAAAGAACTCAACGGACGATTCTCTCTGCTCCGCCCATGTACGGCCTGAGTATTTCGGGGATAATCACGCTCCCGTCAGACTGCTGGTAGTTCTCCAGAATCGCCACAACGGTCCGGCCGACCGCAAGGCCTGAACCGTTCAACGTATGCACCAGCTCGGTTTTCTTGCCGCCTTTGGGCTTATAACGGATGTTTCCGCGATGCGCCTGGAAGTCTTCGAAGTTGGAACACGACGAAATTTCTCGATACTTGTTCTGGCCCGGCAGCCACACTTCGATATCATACGTCTTTGCCGCGGAAAAACCCAAGTCCCCCGCGCACAGTACGATTACCCGATAGGCAAGGCCGAGGCGTTTGAGGATCTCCTCTGCATGATTGGTAAGCTTTTCAAGCTCGTCATAGGAAGTATCGGGCCGGGCGAATTTCACCAGTTCTACCTTGTTGAACTGGTGCTGCCGGATGAGACCGCGCGTGTCTTTTCCGTATGATCCAGCTTCGCGCCGGAAGCAGGGTGTATAGGCAGTATAGAGTACGGGAAGGCTTTCTTCCGACAGGGTCTCATCCCGGTGAATATTGGTCACCGGAACCTCCGCCGTGGGAATCAGGAAATACGTCCCGTTCTCCACTTTGAAAAGCTCCTCCTCGAACTTCGGCAACTGACCCGTCGCCGTCATGCTCGCCCGATTCACCATGAACGGGGGAAGCACTTCTCGGTAGCCATGTTCCGTGGTATGGAGGTCGAGCATGAGGTTGATCAGTGCTCGTTCGAGTCTCGCGCCTGCGCCTTTGTAAAGAGCGAAACGGGCTCCCGTAATCTTTGCAGCCCGGTCAAAATCAATTATGTCGAGGTATTCTGCCAAGTCCCAATGCGGCTTCGGCTCGAACGAGAACGCAGGCGGCTCACCGCCTTGCGGCGACCAGCGCCTGATTTCCACGTTATCATTTTCATCTTTGCCGTTGGGAACCGAGGCATGCGGCAGGTTCGGGATCGTAAGCAGAATGTTCCGTTGGGCGTCTTCAACCTCACGGGTGCTGTTCTCGAGGGCGGTGATCGTATCACCGACCGAGCGCATCTCGGCGACTTTGGCCTCCGCCGGTTGTCCGGCCTTTTTCAGCCGGCCGATCTCCTCGGACACCTCATTCCGGCGGCGGCGAAGGGTTTCGATTTCCTGCTGGGATGCGCGCCTCTTGACGTCCAACGCCAGAAATTCCGTAAGATCAAGGTTTGTGCCTCGCCGTGCCAGACCCGCCTTGACTACATCCGCATTCTCTCTCACAAACCGCAAATCAAGCATTTAAGTTATCATTCTCCTTATACATTGTCAATAACTTTTCTTGACAATCCTGTTCTCAAGGGCCTTGATCTTGACCTGGATGGCCTCGGGATTCGGATATAACGGTTCGATTTCTTTATAAAGCGCGAGTGCGTCTTTCAGATTATCACCGAGCTCAAGGCACTCGGCAAGAGCGAATTTTGCCTTGATCACCAGCTCCCTGTCCGTGTTCTGTTCCAGCGCTTTCCGGTAATACTGCTCCGAAGCATCGAGCGCGCCTTCGGAAAATGCTGCTGTCCCGAGGCGAAAATATGCAAGACGTGACTGTTGACCGTTTGGAAATTCGGTCACCTGTTTTGTCCACGTCTTCTTCGCCTCTTCAATCTTTCCTACCCGGAACTGGCATTCAGCAAGGCTGTAGAGGCTCTTCTCCCGGATTTCGCGGTTTGTGTAGGCGGCGGCCGCCCGATATTCCTGTATCGCCCGTTCGTAGTCGTTGTAACCTAATTCGTAGATTTGTGCGATGTACCACTGTGCGTGCGGCGCCATGTCGCGGTGCGGATAGGTCTTGAGCAGAAGCCGAAGTGTCTGAAGCGCCTTGTCGGTCTCTCCGAGATAGAGAAACTGTGTTACTCCGGCCCAGTAGAGCGCTTCATCCGCCTTCGGACTCAAGGGATGCTCTTTCACCAGCTCGAAGTATAATGTCACGGCGGTCTGGTAATCCCCCGCATTCCAGCGCTTGGTAGCGGCTTCATACTTGTTGCTCGCGTCCTTGTCAAAAACATCGCATCCTGTCAGGAGCATCCCGATCAGGATAACCAGAAGAGCTTTTTTCATATCATGCCGGAATTCTGGCCGGCCGGCGGCTCGAGTGCACTTTTCTCCCCCCCCGCATCCTTCTCGTCTTCCCGTTCAACGACCTTGGCGAAGCTGACGACCTTATCTCCCTCTTCGATGTCGAAGAGGCGCACGCCCTGGGTATTCCGTCCCTGTACGGATATATCCCCCGCCCGAAGGCGCAGCACCTTCCCGTTCGATGTGATGAGAATGATCTCGTCTTCCCCGGACACCTGGGCCAGGCCAATGACCCGGCCGTTTTTCTCGGTTATTTTGATAGTGATAATGCCTTTGCCGCCCCGGCCCTGGCTGCGGTAATCTTCAAGCGTGCTCCTCTTCCCATAACCATTCTCAGTCACGGTGAGGATCGTCGAATCGTCGCGCACGATCTCCATTCCCTTAACCTCGTTGTTTTCCTCCAGCCGGATGCCGATCACGCCCTTGCCCGTCCGTCCAATCTCGCGCACATCCCCCTCCGAAAAGCGGATCGAAAGGCCGTCTCGCGTACCGAGGAACACATCGCGGTTGCCGTCCGTCACTTCGGCGGAGATAAGTTCATCGCCTTCGTCAAGGGTGATCGCTCTGATGCCCGAGGGCCGCGGATGGCTGTAGGATTCGAGCTCCGTTTTTTTGATGACTCCCTGCTTGGTCGCCATAAGAACAAAGTGGTCCGGCGTGAATGCGCGCACCGGGAGCGCCGCCGTTACCCGCTCGTCCTGGCTGATCTGGATCAGATTGACAATGGCCTTTCCCTTTGCCTGTCTGCCCGCCTCGGGTATTTGATGGACCTTGAGCCAGTAGACTCTGCCCTTGTTCGTGAAAAAGAGGATGTAGCTGTGCGCTGTAGCGGTAAAGAGCCGTTCTACAAAATCCTCTTCCTTCGTCTCCATGCCAATCTTGCCCTTGCCGCCGCGCTTCTGCGCACGATAGGTTGTAAGCGGATTACGCTTGATGTAGCCAGCATGAGAGATGGTGATCACCATCTCTTCGTCCTTAATCAGGTCTTCAATGTCGATTTCCGAGGTTTGCGCCACGATCTCGGTCCGCCGCGGGTCTCCGTACTCCGCCTTGATCGCCAGCAACTCATCCCTGATGATCTTCATGACTAGTGCGTCGGAAGCGAGGATCTCATTCAATCTCGCAATCTCCTTGAGCACATCCTCATATTCGGCAATGATCTTATCGCGCTCGAGGCCCGTAAGTCTCTGGAGCCGCATATCAAGGATGGCCTGGGCCTGTATTTCGGAAAGTTTGAATTCTCGAACCAATCCTGTTTTCGCCTCGTCGGGGTTTGCCGAGGCTTTGATGAGGGCGATGACCGCATCAAGGTTTTCGAGGGCGATCTTGAGGCCCAGGAGGATATGTGCGCGTTCTTCGGCTTTTTTCAGGTCGTATTTTGTCCTGCGCACAACCACTTCCCTGCGATGCTGGACGAAATTCGACAGAAGTTTGCGCAGGTTCAGCACTCTCGGCTGATTATTGACCAGAGCAAGCATGATAACACCGAACGTGGACTGCATGGCGGTATGCTTGTAAAGCTGGTTCAAAATAACCGTCGCAATTTCGCCCTTTTTCAAGTCAATCGCGATTCGCAATCCTTCACGGTCCGATTCATCTCGGACCTCAGCTATGCCGTTAATCTTCCTATCCTGCACCAGCTCGGCGATCCGTTCAAGCAGCCTCGCCTTGTTCACCTGGTAGGGAAGTTCCGTCACGATGATACTCTCCCGGTCTCCCTTGCCTTCTTCTATCGTTGCCCGGGCGCGCATCTGAACGATGCCACGGCCGGTCAAATAGGCCTGCTTGATTCCTTCATATCCGTGGATGAAACCGGCGGTGGGGAAATCCGGCCCCTTGATCGCGGTCATGAGCTCCGGGATCGTGACCTCGGAATTGTCGATCATCATGACAATCCCGTCGACGACTTCTGAGAGATTATGCGGCGGGATGTTTGTAGCCATGCCCACGGCGATGCCCGCCGAACCGTTGATCAGGAGATTCGGCACGCGCGTGGGAAGCACCGAAGGTTCCGTCGTGGTATCGTCGAAATTCGGTGCGAAATCTACCGTCTCCTTGTCGATATCAGCAAGAAGCTCTTCGGCAAGTTTCGTGAGCCGCGCCTCGGTATAGCGGTAGGCCGCAGCCGGATCGCCGTCCACGGACCCGAAGTTCCCTTGGCCGTCCACCAGGGGATAGCGCATGTTGAAGTCCTGAGCCATCCTGACCATGGTATCATAGACCGCGCTGTCGCCGTGGGGGTGGTATTTCTTCAGCACTTCGCCCACAACACCGGCACTCTTGGAGTACTTTTTGTTATGCAGGAGTCCTTCACGGAACATGGCATAGAGAATGCGTCGGTGCACAGGCTTTAGCCCGTCGCGTACGTCGGGCAGTGCCCGGCCCACGATCACACTCATGGAGTAATCGAGGTAGGAGGTCTTCATCTCCTGCTCTATATTGATCTGTGATTTTATTTCAAGAGGTTCCATAAATATCAATCCTCGCCGACTGCCTCGGCATCAGCAAGGTTTTTCTTCCTGGTCAGTGTGCGCTTGTTTCGAATGAATTCGCCCTATCCAAGGTAGAGACGGGAATGGCATCAAACGTTCACGAAACGCGGCCTGCGTAGGCTCGTCCCATTGTGTGCCGGTGTTTTGAGCAATCAAAAAAGAAGGCTCTCTCCGATATCAGCAAGCTCCTGTAAACGCTCCGTTCGTACAACCCGCTCGATCAAGCGTCCAATACCGTCGGAATTCTGAGCCTTGCAGGCTAAAGTACGATGCAATTCCTATTCTGCGCAGCTAGACGTCCAAGTTCTTCACTTCCAGCGAATGGCGTTGGATGAAAGCCCTGCGCGGTTCCACAGCATCTCCCATGAGAATTGTGAAAATTTCATCGGCCTTGATCGAGTCTTCGATGGTTACCTGCATGAATGTTCGCGTTTCCGGGTCCATCGTGGTCTGCCAAAGCTGCTCGGGGTTCATCTCCCCAAGACCCTTGTAGCGCTGGATAGCAAGGCCTTTCTTGCCGAGCTCGAGCACATAGTGCACGAGTTTGCCGACATGGGTAAAAGTTTTTTCTTCGCCCTTTTCGCGAATCAGGTATGCAGGGCCGTCGAGCCCGAGCATGGCTGGCGACAGGCTCTGGAGCTCGCGGAATTCCGGGGTCGTGACGAAATTCTCATCGATTACGATACTCGAGGATATCGCGTCCCACTTGGTATCAAATCTGAGTTTAAATGCCTCATGCTCCTCATCTCTTTCGATGGCCTTGTCAATTATTGTTTTGGGATGATATTCCTTCAGGTACTTCTCGATCGACGCGGCGAGGGACTTGAGCTTTTCCTCGTCCTTCAGCGCGGCCTTGCTGAAGGTCTTGTCAAGCAGCAGCGCGCGGAGCGCAACAATGTCGAGTCGCTTCCTCTTGAACTTGTCCAGCGTCTTCTCGAACTGGACGAGCTTTTTGAGCGTTGAGGTAAGCCGTTCGCCAGCAAGATAGCCCCCCAGTTCCGACGAGTAAAGCTCTATATCCTCCGCGGCGAGATCAAGAAGGAAGTCCTCCATACGGGAATCATCCTTGATGTATCGCTCGGTCTTTCCCCGCTTGACTTTAAAAAGCGGCGGCTGGGCGATGTAAAGATAACCCCGCTCGATGACCTGGAGCATCTGCCGATAGAAAAACGTGAGCAGCAGCGTACGGATATGCGCGCCGTCGACATCGGCGTCGGTCATAATCACGATTTTATGATAGCGCAGCTTGGCGATGTCGAACTCCTCCGCCCCGATGCCCGCGCCAAGAGCGGTGATGAGCACTTTGATCTCGTCACTCGAGAGCATCTTGTCGAAGCGCGCCTTTTCCACATTCAGAATCTTGCCTTTGAGCGGGAGGATGGCCTGGTTCTTGCGATCCCTTCCCTGCTTGGCCGAGCCACCTGCCGAGTCTCCCTCCACAATGAAAAGCTCGGACAGTGCCGGGTCCTTCTCTTGGCAATCCGCGAGCTTCCCGGGCAGCGACGTCGAATCCAAAACGCCCTTTCGGCGGGTCAGTTCGCGCGCTTTCCTCGCGGCTTCTCTCGCGCGCGCAGCATTCAAGCCCTTCTCGGCGACTTTTCGTGCGACAAGCGGATTTTCCTCAAGATAGGAGCCGAGGGACTCGTTCACCATGGCCTCGACAATGCCCTTGACTTCGCTGTTGCCGAGCTTGGTCTTGGTCTGCCCCTCGAATTGGGGGTTCGACAGCCGCACACTCACGACTGCCGTCAGGCCTTCGCGAACATCTTCACCCGAAAGAGCCTCGGCGCCGTTCTTGAGAAGACCGCTCGAGACCGCGTAGCCATTTACCGTGCGGGTAAGCGCCGCTTTAAACCCGGCGAGGTGCGTGCCGCCCTCCTGGGTATTGATATTGTTCGCGAAGGAAAAGACCTGTTCGACGTAGCTGTCGTTGTACTGGAAGGCGATCTCAACAAAGACCCCCTCGCGATCCTTGGCGAGATAAATGGGCGCAGGATGAAGGGGCGTCTTGTTCTTGTTCAAATACTCGATGAACGAGACAATACCGCCCTCGTAGAAGAAGGTTTGCTTCTTGCCGGAGCGTTCATCCTGAATCGTAATTCTGAGACCGCGGTTCAGGAACGCAAGCTCCCGGAGGCGCTGTGAAAGAATGTCGAAGCTGTATTCGCGTTCCTCGAAGATCTGAAAGTCCGGCTTAAACGTGATCTTCGTGCCCGTCGTCGTAGTCGTGCCGGTCACGGCAAGCGCGGCCTGCGGGTCGCCTCGCTCGTAACGCTGCTGGAACACCTTTCCATTCTGTTTGATCTCGAGATCGAGCCATTCGGAAAGCGCATTTACCACCGACACGCCGACTCCGTGGAGGCCGCCGGAGACCTTATACACGTCGCTGTCAAACTTGCCGCCGGCATGCAGCACGGTCAAGGCCACCTCGGCGGCGGAACGCTTCTGCGTCCTGTGCATTTCCGTGGGAATGCCGCGGCCGTCGTCGATCACCGTGATGCTATTGTCGACATGTATAATGACGTCGATGTTCTTGCAGAAGCCAGCCATGGCCTCATCCACGCTATTGTCGACAATCTCATAGACGAGATGATGAAGCCCGACGCTGCCGGTGCTGCCAATGTACATTGCAGGCCGCTTCCGGACCGCCTCAAGACCTTCGAGCACTTTTATACTGTCTGCTGTATATTCCATCCGCTCCTCGCAAAAAGAGGGATTTTGCCGCTGCATGCGGAAATCCCTCACTGCAAGTGTACTGGTTCTACACGAAAATGCCTACATTTGAATGCATGTGTCCGATTGCAATCAGGTCCCTGTTCGCCATGCGCCGGAAGCTATACTCTCATGGGCATGACCACGCACTTGTAATGTTCGTCGCCGTCCTCAGTAATGAGGCAGGGGCTCAGGGGGTCATTGAGCTCAATCGCGATATGCTCCCGGTCCATCGACATGAGCACATCCATGAGGTAGCGGGAATTGAAGCCGATGGCGATTCCTTCGCCCGCGTAATCCACAGCCAGCTCTTCGCTCGCCTCCCCGATTTCCGGGTTATTCGTCGAGAGAATGATGCGTTCCTTCTCTAGCTGCAGCTTGACGGCGTTGGTCTTTTCCTTGGACAGGATCGAAACCCTCTTGACCGCATGGGTCATCACTTCCTTGGACACAGTCACCTTCTTCGAGCTCTTCGCAGGCACTACCTGGAGATAATTGGGATAGTTGCCGTCGATGAGCTTTGATACCATGACAAGCCCGTCGCGTTTAAAGAGGGCGTGATTTTTGCTGAACCCGAGCCTGAGCTCGGTCTTGGGTGCATCCTCTTCAAGAAGACGCCGGAGCTCCATCATGGCTTTCTTGGGGATAATGATGCTCTCCTCCTTATGCTTGGCGTCAACAACGCGGTCAATCATGGAAAGCCGGTGGCCGTCGGTGCCGACCATGCGGATATTGAGTCCGCCCTTTGCCTGGGTCATGTGCATGAAAAGTCCGTTCAGCACATACCGGGCGTCATTCTCACCTACCGAGTACAGTGTCTTCCTGATCATGTCGCGGAGCATGTCGCCGTCGATGGATATCATTCCTTCTTCCGCCACATCGGGAAGTGCAGGATATTCGTCTTTCGGCAGTCCCACTAGCTTAAACTGCGAATGCCCCGATAGTATTTTCACCCAGTTGCCTTCTTCAACTTTTATCTGCACGTCATCCGCAGGGAGCTCGCGGACAATCTCGTACACCTTCTTTGCCGACACGGTTACGGAACCGGGTTTTTCGACATCCGCCACATAGCGTCCGCGGAGTCCGATCTCCAGATCCGTGGCTATGATTTCAACGCTGCCGCCCTCGGCTGTGAGGAGCATATTCGAGAGGATGGGCATGGTGTTCTTTTTTTCCACAACGCCCTGAATTCTCTGCAGACCCTTCAGGATTTCCTCTTTCTTGATTTTCAGTTTCATCTAGGGAAGCCTCCTGTCACATCCACGAATATTATCAGAATTCCCATTAAATAGCAATAAGTTTTTACTGCATTTTCTATTTGAATTTCAACGCTTTAGCTGTCTAATTAACATCTCGATTCTTGACCGTAGCTCGCTGTCTTTTTCTTTCTTTTCTTCGATCACTTTACACGAGTGAATGACGGTGCTGTGGTCCTTGCCGCCGAAGAAGTTGCCGATCTCGGGAAGCGATGAGTTCGCCAGTGTGCGGCAGAGATACATCGCCACCTGCCGCGGCAGCACCACGGCCTTGGTGCGGCGTTTCGATTTCAGATCCGAAATTTTTACGCCAAACGATTCAGCCACGAACTTCTGGACGAGGTCGTTGGTGATGATTTTATCCCTGTTGTCAATCAGGTACTTCAGCTCGTTTTTTGCGAGTTCCTGGGTTATCTCGGTATTTGTCAGCGACGAGACGGCGCCGAGTTTGACGAGCCCTCCTTCAAGTTCGCGGATATTGCTCTTCATCATCGCCGCGAGAAACTCAGCCACATCGTCGGGCAGGCGAATTCCCCAGAACTCCGCCTTCTTCTTCAGGATGGCTATCCTCGTCTCCAGGTCCGGCGGCTGGATGTCGGAGATCAGGCCGGACTCGAACCGCGATCGGAGACGCTCTTCAATATCGGGAATTTCCTTGGGCTGGCGGTCACTGGTCAGAACAATCTGTTTCTGCGCCTCATAGAGGGCGTTGAAGGTGTGAAAGAACTCTTCCTGTGTCCGCTCCTTGCCGGCGATGAACTGGATATCGTCGATGATCAGAACATCCATGTTCCGGTATTTCTGGCGGAACTCCTCCATCCGCTGGTGGCTCATGCGGTTGATCAATTCATTCGTGAACTGCTCCGAGGAAAGGTAGGCTACTTTGGTGCGCGGTGATTTACCCTGAATGTAATGGCCGATGGAATTGATGAGATGGGTCTTCCCGAGCCCGACCCCGCTGTAGATGAACAGTGGGTTGTAGGCTCTTCCCGGAGCATCGGCAACGGCCTTTGCCGCCGCATGTGCAAACTGGTTGCTCGGCCCGACGACGAAGGTGCTGAACGTATATTTTTTTTCAAAGAGCCCGATCTTTTCCTCGCGGCCCTCTTTTTTTTCTTCCTTTGTCTGGCGTACAGCCTTTTTCGACTGCTGGGGCTGGACAAAGAATTCTATTTCCATGTCCTCTCTCTTGGTAATTTCACGGATAACATCGCTTAGTGTCCCCCAGTGATGCTCCTTGATCCAATCACGATGGAACTTGCTTGGCACTTCTATCAGCAGCCGGTTGCCATCAATGGACAGAAGTTTCGATTGACTGAACCAAGTATCGTAACCCTGCTTGGACATTCGATTTTCTATGAGAAGCAGTATTTCTTCCCAAATTCTTTCTTGATCCATGAAATACCCCAAAAATACTCGAAAAAACAGTGGTGGTTACAAACATCCTTATCCACAGGTGTGGACAAAACAAATTTTTATAATTTTTCAGTATATTATGACTCTGTTCGGAGCCACTTTGTCAGCTTTTTATTCCTCATTATTGTGTATTTTTCAGGGTTCCTTGATAAGTGTACTTAGCATGCATCTTGCAAAATATATCGGAATAATAAACCTAGCTAGCATGGCGAGGCAAGACTATACCAGAACCCGAATTTTCTCGCAAGGTATTTTTGTTCGGGTTTTTCGTTCCGGACAAGATGTCGTAGACGAACTCGCCTTTGCTTGTCTGCTTATCATTGAAAACATTAGGACGATTCGAAAATCGCATGCCCTTATGCTGCGCTTTTGAATTCTGATGTAAACATGAGAACGAAACTATATAAAAAATTGCTTGACTTCGAAACTATGCCTTGGTATAATAAAACGGTTGTTTCAATTTTATTAAAATCAATTTTTTCTGTGGCTTCAGCTTACTCACAATACTTACAATTTCAGGAGGTAAAAGAATTATGTCTGCAGAAACGAAGTTCGATCAACTTTTGGATGCAAAAGGTTTGAGTTGCCCTCTTCCGATCTTGAAAACCAAGAAAGCTGTTGAAGCTCTTACAAAAGATCAGGTCCTGAAAGTGGAAACCACGGACCCCGGTTCAAAAAACGACATGGCGTCATGGGCAAAGAGAACAGGTAATGAAATCGTGAAGCTTGAAGAGGGCTCCGGCATATTTACCTTTTATATTAAGAAAAAGGCATAAGGAGAACATTATGGCAAATAAAAAAATGACGATAATTGCATCCAAGGGTTCGTTGGACATGGCCTACCCGCCCTTGATCCTCGCGACAACAGCTGCAGCCATGGATATCGACGTTACGATTTTTTTCACCTTCTACGGCCTCGACATAATTAAAAAAAATAATGCCGACAACCTAAAGATCTCTCCGCTCGGGAATCCCGCCATGCCAATGCCTGTGCCGATTCCGACCCTCGTTGCATCGTTGCCAGGGATGGAGGCAATGGCAACGGCCATGATGAAGTCGATGTTCAAAAAACACGGGGTTGCGAGCATCGGCCAACTACTTGAACTTGCTAAAGAAAGCGGTGTGAAACTGATTGGATGCCAGATGACCATGGATGTCATGGGTGTCAAACAATCCGACATCATTGATGGTGTTGAGTTCGGCGGAGCAGCAACGTGGCTGGACGCTGCCGCAGACTCGCAGATCAACCTGTTTATTTAACCTCGTCGTGCTTTATTTTTTAACCTCAAATAAAACCGGTTCCTTCATGGAGTCGGTTTTTTTCTTTCCTCGACACAAAGGCGCGTAAACGCAAAGACCGTTGTTGATTGTCGTTTTCAATCATTGGATTTTTTCCAGGCCTTCGTGCCTTCGCATTTAATTTATAAGATATCTGATTCCGGTTTTCCCCGCTGGCGTTCCCTCTTGCGGACCGCTGGACATTTCTTTTCGTTTGTGTTAAAAAAGTCCCCATGCGCATACCGGACAACCTCAAATATGACGAAAAAGGCCTTATCCCCGCCGTGATCCAGGACTGGAAAACAGGTGAAGTTCTGATGGTCGCTTACATGAACGCAGAATCCGTGAAAAAGACCGTAGAGACCGGTCTCACCTGGTTCTGGAGCCGTTCACGCCAGAAATTCTGGCAAAAGGGGGAAACCTCCGGTCATGTCCAGCGGGTAAAGGATATACTCTATGATTGCGACCAGGACACTCTTCTGGTAAAGGTTGATCAGACCGGACCTGCGTGCCATACAGGCGCGCGCAGCTGCTTTTTCAGGAGCTTCTCCGGTTCCGGGGAGGAAAAGAAATCGTGATCCGGGATTCGAATTGTATCTTCTGCAAAATTGTCGATAAAAAAGTGCCCTCCAAGATCGTCTACGAGGACGAAACAGTCATCGCGTTCGAGGACACGAACCCGCAGGCACCCGTGCATACGCTCGTTGTTCCCAAGCGACATATTCCCGAGATCCACAGCATGACGGAGGCGGACCGAGAACTCGTTGGCCATCTTTTTTTTACCGCGAAAAAAATTGCGGACGAAAAAGGCTTGGATGCGAAGGGATACCGCCTGGTCATCAACAACGGCGCCGGGGCGGGGCAGACCGTGTTTCATGTCCATCTTCATCTTTTATCAGGCCGTCATTTTCGCTGGCCTCCGGGTTAGCCACAACTCCTTGTGAGTTGGAGAAGAACAATCTGTGCATATCTTCGCCTCCCGTCTTTTCAACACCACTGTCCCCGGCAATCCACGAGCATTTCCTCTGGATGTGCCTTTTCTTTTTCGTTTCTCTTTCAATACGTTTTCGCCCTTTCCAACATATCCACAGGACTTACTACTACTACTGCTATTTTATTAATATATATTCATAATAGGTTCTTACTTCTTCATGCTGTCAATAACAGACATCGCAAAGCCTTCATGACCAAACACATTGCATACCGTCGGTGTTCATGGTATAAAAAGAGCCATGAAGAACATTGCAAATTTTCTTTTTGAAGCGGGAATGTTGAAGCGCACTCCCCGGAGCGGTTTTCAATTCCTCGGCAGCGGCGCTGAGTCCGTTGCAGAACATATTTTCCGCACAACCTATATCGGCTTTGCCCTCGGGAAACTCGTTCAAGGAGTTGATGTCGATCGCTTGGTCAGGATGTGCCTGTTCCACGATCTTCCCGAAGCAAGGACCGGGGACCTCAACTATGTGAATAAAAAATATGTCGACGCGGACGAAAAAAAGGCGGTTGAAGACCTGGCGCAGACGCTGCCCTTCGGCAATGAGATTCAGGATCTGGTCTTGGAATTTATAGAAGGGAAA
>Ga0335081_10000164_pt1 | contig 130026 bp, 133 predicted proteins | sample Lox_Sample_35_FD_206713 | JGI IMG/M metagenome (GOLD analysis project Ga0335081, IMG submission 206713) | Soil microbial communities from Loxahatchee National Wildlife Refuge, Florida, United States - Lox_Sample_3.5 | ecosystem: Environmental > Terrestrial > Soil > Wetlands | place: USA...
ATCCTGGATTTGAAGGTCGTGCTGGACACAAATGTGTTCATCTCAGGTGTGTTCTTTAGTGGACCGCCTCATCAAATCCTGGCTACGTGGCAATCCGGCGAGTTTGAACTGGCGGTTTCACAGGACATCTTGAATGAATATCGAAGAGTTGGTGAGATTTTGTCTGAAGAACACCGGAATATTGACCTGAATCCGATTCTGAGTTTCATCATCGAACATGCAAAAGTCTACAGACCAGTTAGACTCAAGGAACCTATTTGCAAAGATCCTGATGATGATAAATTCTTGGCCCGTGCACTGGCCAGCGGAAGTAAAGTCATTATCAGTGGAGACAAGCACCTATTGGATGTTTCTGGCTATGCTGGCATTGAGGTCCTGAAACCGCGTGAATTTGTGGTTCGGTACTTGGATTAGCAAGCTGACCCGGCAACGGATCAGTCTTTGATCAGGATGCCGCACTTCTATTCCGTCACGATCCCATCCGGTTTCGGAGCCTGCTCTCTCAAAACAGAGGCAACGAGGATAGATTTTGTGCAGATGGACTTCTGGTGCCGCTCCACTGGTTAAGATAAACGTCCAGCCAACGAGCTTTGAAGTCCATTAACTCAATGTAACAACACTAGCTCAGTCTGGAGAATAATAATGCATGCTGGAAATCACCAAATCGGCGACCAACTGCCGCCTGAACGTCTGATCCACGGCAAGGCTCAGGTAACGCCCGTTCTCGGAAATCATCAACTTGTCCCAAACAAATTCAGCCAGAATCCGCTGGATCGCTGCCTCACTCACCTCTTCTGCAGGCCACGAATCCGCCAGGTGCTTTTGGAGATCGACCACGTTGTGGGCCGCATCACATAGCTCATAGATTGCCTTGTGCAGGCCGCGGAAACGGTGTTCCGGCCGAATGGCTACCGTGCGTGTGTCTTGGATGACCAGTTCATCCCCTTCGATGTAGCTGTTTAAAACAGGATTGTTGTCGAGGCTCGCCCAGGTCTCCACCGCTTGTTTCAGGACCCTCACGTACTCGCCAGGTTTGCGGCCATCTTCATACTCAAAGTCGAATTGGAAGGCAAGCTCGTTCAGATCCTCGATCGCGAATGGATAGATATACTCATAGGCCTTCATCGCCCGCACATTGCGCAACCCGAATTGCTCGGAATTAAAGTGCATGGGCGCAAAGCGTTGCAGTTTCACCAGGCGCAGCGGCTGAGGCGGCGGCAGATGGCTGATCAACGGCACGATCTCGGCCTGCCGGACATATTCCTGCGGATCCTCCCCGGCGAAGCCGGCCAAGACATTCCAGTACGGCGCGATCATGTATTCCGCGCACCACTTGAGCAGCTGGATGTTTTGAAGCATCGTCACGCCTTTGCGCATCAACTTAAGGATGTCCGTGCTCAGGCTCTCGATGCCCGGTTGGATCGCCAGGACTCCAGAATCCCTGAACTGGAATACCTGATCCTTGCGCAGATTAGCCTTCGTCTCATAGAATAACTCAATGGGCAGGCTGAGCTCCTTAAGCCGCGGCAGCACATCCCGGAAGTACCGGATATCCATGATGTCGTCCACGGTCTGGATCTTTTTGATCTCGTAGCGCCCGGTCAGATGGAGGATCTCCTGGATGGCCCGATCCGGAGTTTTGGATCGAAAGAACATGACGGAGCCATTCGAGCCGCAGAACGTGCAATGCGACTTCTCCCCCCACCAGCAGCCGCGCGAAGTCTCCAGGAACAGATACGGATCCATTTTCTTGAAGTCATATTTTTTGATCTCGGATACGTAGTCATCAAAAACCGGATAGGGCAGAGAATCCATGTCCTGGACCATGGCGCCGGGCTGGGTCGGCAACACCGACTTGCCATCGACACGGCGAACAATTGCTGGAATATCCTCCACCGGAAGACCGTCCAGCACATTTTTCACAAGCCTCGGGAAAGTCAGGTCGGCCTCCCCCACACACACATAATCGACGAACGGGAACAGGCGATGCAGCGTTGGCCCCATCTCGCCATCACAGTTGGCGCCTCCAAACACGATGACCAGCCGGGGAAAGCGTTCCTTCAACCGCCGCGCAAGCGCCAAGGATGCAACGTTTTGCTGAAACACCGAGGCGAAACCTACGATGGCATACTCCTCCCAGTCGACGGAAGCCATGCACTCATCCAGGAAGGGCGCCACTCGGGCGCGGATCCGCAGTATTTCCGCTTTTTGCCTGGTGATATGCGTCGCCGGCGGCGACGAGAACACCAGGGATGGATCCAGCACGTCGGCGAAGTATTCTTCCGCCGCAGGGATTCGATCCCCAAAGAGGTCTTCTGCGAAGAGCCATTCCCCGAGCAGGGGATATGAGATCGAGTCTACGATCTGGTCGTGATAGGTTTCTCCGATCATCTCAGCAAACCGGAGATTGAAATAACGCATGTCGCACTCCACGTGGTCTCGGACCAAGGCAGCCTTCAGGAGACTGAGGCCGATCGATGGCCGCTCACGCGTGCTGATCGGCATATTGACGAGCATTACACGTTTTCCACTCACCACAACACCTCCAGGACCGGGCACATGGCTTTCCTCAAGAGACCGGAGCATCCGCCAAGCTGGCCAGCACCAGCCCGGCATAGGTCTGTTCCCTGAAGCCTAGATCCACCGCCAGACTCAGATAACGATCATTCTCGGAGATCATCAGTTTCGCCTGAATGAATTCGTTCAGGATTTCCTGCACTTCTGCCTCATCCACATCCCCTAGGGACCGTTCCGCGCTCAGGTGTGAGCAAATATCCGACGCCTTATGCGCCGCGTCACAGAACTCAAAAATGGCACGCCGCACTCCCTTGAGTCGATGCTCTGCCTTGACTGCCACAGGACGCGTGTCCCGGATGACCAGCTCATCGCCGGCGGTACGGCTGGTCAGCACGGATCGGCCCTGGTCGGTCGCCCAAACGGCAACTGCCTCTTTGAGATCGCCCGTATAGGTTAGCGGATCACGGCCATCCGCGAAATCGAAGTCGAATTGAAAGGCCAGGTCCTTGAGGTCTTCCTCCGCGAAGGGATAGACGTAGCGGTAAGCCTTGGTGGCACGCATGGTACGAAGCCCGAACTCCTGGCTTCGCAGGTAGAGGGGCGCAAAGCGCTGAATGGTCACATAATAAAGCGCCGATGGCGGAGGCAGATGGATCAGCAGGGGCACCAGCCTGGCCTGCTCTGCGTAGTCCTCGGGGTCCTCATTGGGAAAGCCGGCCAGCAAATTCCAGATCGGGGTGACCATGTACTGGGCACACCATTTCAGCAGCTGGACGTTCTGCATCATGCTGACCCCTTTGCGCATCAAGTGCAGCACATCCGTGCTCAGGCTCTCGATCCCCGGCTGGATCATCGAAAAGCCCGCCTGGTGAAAAGCCAGCACTTGTTCCTTTCGCAAATTGGCCTTGGTTTCATAAAAAAGGTCGATTCCCAGCTCCATCTGCGCCAGGCGCGGCAGCAGGTCGCGGAAATAGCGTACGTCCATGATATTGTCCACCACCTGAATCTTCTTGATGTCGTATTTCTGGTTCAGGTAAAGAAGCTCATCGATGACACGCTCCGCGGACTTGGACCGGTATTGCATCGCCGTCCCGTTCAAACTGCAAAAGGTGCAGTGCGACTTCTCCCCCCACCAACAGCCGCGCGACGTCTCGAGAAACAGGCGCGGCTCGGTGTCATCCAGAAAGTTAACGCTTTTCAGCTTGGCTACATAGTCGTCGAAGTCCGGGAATGGCACCGTATCCATGTTCTTGACCGGCGCGTTGAATTGTGAAGGCAGGACCGATCTACCCTGCTCGCGGCGGACAATGCCCGGAATGTCGCCGACGGGTTGCCCCTCGAGCACCCTACCGGCCAGCCGCGGAAAATTGAGATCACCCTCCCCGACACATACGTAATCCACGAAGGGAAACAGGCGGTGCAGCGCCGGCCCCATCTCTCCATCGCAGTTGGCGCCTCCGAAGACGATCACCAGGTGCGGATACCGTTCCTTGAGGCGCCGGGCCAGAGCGAGGGAGGCCACATTCTGTTCGAAGACCGAGGTAAAGCCCACGATCGCGTACTCATTCCAGTCGACCGATTCCACGCAGTCATCCAGAAAGGGGCCGACCTGTTCGCGGATGCGCAGGATCTGCTCTTTCTGGCGGGCCACGTGTGTTGCCGGAAAGTCGGCCAGATTCACCGTGACATCCAGGACCTCCGAGAAATATCTCTCCGCGGAAGGAATTTGATCTCCGAACAGGTCCTCGGCAAACAGCCATTCACCCAACAGAGGGTCAAATATAAAAAGGACGATCTCGTCATCGAGGTCACCCCCGATCCTCGCCGCAAAGTCCAGGTTGAAATACTTCAAGTCGCAAGCGATCCCATCCCGTAGGAGGGCCGCCTTCAATAGACTCAATCCAATGGCCGGCCCCCAACGGGTCGTAAACGGCATGTTGACGAGCATCACGCGTTTTGCATTCATCGCAGACACCTCTAAAGCTTTCCCGACGACATTCGATATGAACCACCCGCAGGATCAATCCGCGGGGGCTTCGATTAAATCCGGCAGCAGCATCTCCGCGAGCATTTGCTCCTTGAAGGACACGTCCACGGCCAGGCCAAGATAGCGTCCATCTTCCGCAATCATCAGTTTGGCCTCAATCAATCCGGCCAGTATTCCCTCCAGCGTTTCATCGCTGACAGCTTCCAAAGGCAGGGATTCTGCCAGGTGCTTCTTGATATCGGCGAGAGTATGAGCGGCATCGCAGAATTCATAGACGGCGCGGCGCGGCCCCGTTAATCGATGCTCCTCACGGGCCGCCACCGCACGCGTATCGCGAATGATCAACTCCTCGCCAACCCGGCGGCTGATCAGGGCAGAACGACCATGATCCGCCCTCCAATCCTCGATGGCTTGGTTGAGTTCGCGCGTATAGGTTCGCGGGTCGCGGCCGTCGGCGAAATCGAAGTCGAACAGGAACGCCAGATCCCGGAGATCCTGCTCCGCGAAGGGATAGACGTAGTAATAGGCCCGGGCCGCCCGGATATTTTGTAATCCGAATTCCTCGGATCGAACATACAATGGAGCAAAGCGTTCAAGGTTTACCATATACAGCGCCTGAGGCGCGGGCAGGTGAACGAGCAGTGGCAGGAGTGCCGCCTGACTTTGATAGTCCGCCGGGTCCTCATTGGGAAAGCCGGCCAGCAAATTCCAGGTTGGGGTGACCATGTACTGGGCACACCACTTCAGACATTGAATATTCTGCATCATGTTGACCCCTTTGCGCATCAGGTGCAATAAGTTCGTACTGAAACTTTCAATGCCGGGTTGAATCATGAAAACACCGGCCTTTTGAAGCGCCAGCACCTGGTCTTTTCGCAGGTTCGCCTTGGTTGCATAATAGAGATCGATCCCCAGTCCCATCTGCGCCAGGCGCGGCAGCAGATCGCGGAAATAGCGTACGTCCATGATGTTGTCCACTGCCTGAATCTTCCGGGTGCCATACTGTTCCATCAGGTAAAGGATCTCATGGAGGACGCGCTCCGCAGACTTGGACCGGTATTGCATCGCCGTGCCGTTCAAACTGCAAAAGGTGCAGTGCGACTTCTCCCCCCACCAACAGCCGCGCGCGCTTTCCAGAAACAGGGCCGGTTCGGCGTCCCCCAGAACGCGGCTGTCTCGAACCTGGGAAAGGTAGTCCTCGTAAATGGGATAGGGGAGAGAATTCATATCTTCAACCGGCGCACTGGCCTGAGTCGGAAGCACGGAGCGACCGTGCTCTCGGCGGACAATGCCCGGAATGTCGCCAACGGGCTGCCCCCCGAGCACCCTACCGGCCAGCCGCGGAAAATTAAGATCGCCCTCCCCGACACATACGTAATCCACGAAGGGAAACAGGCGGTGCAGCGCCGGCCCCATCTCTCCATCGCAGTTGGCGCCTCCGAAGACGATCACCAGATGCGGATACCGTTCCTTGAGGCGCCGGGCCAGAGCGAGGGAGGCCACGTTTTGTTCGAAGACTGTTGTGAAACCGACGATGGCATATTCGTTCCAGTCGACTGATTCCAGGCAGTCATCCAGAAAGGGGCCGACCTGTGCGCGGATATGAAGGATCTGCTCCTTTTGATGGGAGATATGCAGCGGGGGGAAGGTTTGGGTGGCCAGGATCGGGTCCAATAGCTCCGCGAAATACCGCTCGGCGGAAGGTATCCGATCTCCGAACAGGTCCCCAGCAAACAGCCATTCGCCCAAAAGAGGGTCAAAAATGAAATGCACGATCTCGTCATCGAGGTCACCTCCGATCCGCGCGGCAAAGTCCAGGTTGAAATACTTCAAATCGCAAGCGATCCCCTCCCGCAGGAGGGCTGCTTTCAGAAGACTCAGTCCGATGGACGGTGTCCAGCGCGTGGCAAATGGCATATTGATGAGCATCACACGTTTTGCATTCATGGCAGCACCTCTAATGTTCCAGGTTTCTCACTCATGGATCCTGAGTGGCAGTTCTTTCAAGGTCAGATTTCTCAAGGTGACCATGTACTCGAGCGGCTGGTCGGTCAGGGACACATCCGGGAAGCGCGTGATGAATTCCCACAAGGCAATGGGGGCTTCGACTCTGGCCAGAGGCGCACCCAGGCAATGATGGATGCCATATCCAAATCCCAGATGCGGATTGGGTGTGCGTCCGATGTCGAAGCGATCCGGTTGGGGAAAAACAGACGGGTCCCGATTGGCGGCAGACAGCAAGAGCACGACCGTCTGCCCCTGCTTAAATCGTTGTCCATCCAGCTCAAAGTCCTCTTTGACCACGCGCATCACCATTTGGAGCGATCTCGAATAGCGCATCATTTCCTCGATGGCGGAGGACATCAGGGACGGGTTGTCCTTCAGCCGTGCCATCTGATCAGGGTGTTGCAGCAGAGTCAAGATCCCGTTCGTCAGCAGGCTGGCGGAAGTCTCATGGCCCGCGGTGAGCAGCAGGATGCAGTTGTTGACCAGCTCCTCTTCAGAGATCCTTCCCTCTTCATCCTGCGCTTCGACGAAGCGAGTCATCAGGTCGTCGCGGGGCGACCTGCGCCGTTCTTCTGCGAGCTTCAAGATGTATTCCCGAAACTCCCGGAAGACCGTGTTGGCTGCGATCTGCATTTCAGGGGTGGCGTTGATGTCAAAGCCCTCGGTGATGCCTCGTGACCAGTTCCGGAAAAGCTGTCTCTCGGAGGGCGGCACCCCCACGAATTGAGCGATCACGGAGGTCGGCACGGGAAACGCGAAATCCCGGATGTATTCGATCTCGCTCCCGCCCCTGGCGGCGATGTCGTCCAGCAAGCCGGTCACGATCGTGCGAATGGGGCCTTGGAGCTGCCGCATGATGGCCGGATCGAAACTGCGCTGCAACACGCCGCGCAACCGGGTGTGCCTCGGTTGATCCACGTGCACGAGTGAATTCTCCTGGAGCTTGGAGAAAAGCGGCACATTCTCTTGAATGCTGGGACCGACCCGTACGGAGCTGCCGAAGCGTTTGTCCTTCAGTACCATGACCGCTTCGCGATGGCCCGTGACCGCCCAGCCGTTCATATCCTCCAGGAAACAGATCGGCGAGTGCGCACGCAGATAATTGTAGGTCGGATAGGGATCCGACAAAAACTCCGGCGAAAAGATCGCGTGATAGCTACTTGCCATGGGTGCCTCTTCTCGGGTTGTCATAAGGCCAGCTTGCCACCGATCAGGGATTGGAAGAAGGTGTAGATCGAACTGCCGAACGTCCAGATGATCAGTGCGATCATGATCCCGGTGTAGACGAAGGCGGCCAGGCCAAAGATCAGCAGGATGGTCTCCTCCTTGTTGAGGTGTTCGCGCGCTTTGATCTTCTTCCACACGCCGCTCTTGACGAACTCCAGCGAACGCTCGCGCAGGCGCGGCATTTCCAGCCAGTCGGTCAGCATGTAATAACCGTCGAACTTCAGCAGCGGATTCATGTTGCCGATCGAGACCAGGTAACCGATCGAAGCCATCTGATAGGCCAGCTGCGCTCCCGCCGTATGCGGGAAGAAAAACAACAGCAGGCTGCCGATGCCGCCCAGGATAAAGCCTGAGTAGGGACCCGCCCAGGTGACCGCCAGGCGTGGTCCGCGCGGCTCCATCCAGATATCCGTTGTGTCCATGAAGAACGCAACCATGCCGAAATACAGACCTACACCGCCGCGGCGCACATGCCGCCCATAATGGCAGACCGTGAGCGCATGCGAAGATTCGTGAATGAAGAATACGATCACCTGGGCCACGATCAGGCTGACCAGTCCCGTCTGCACCAGGAAATCGGTCCCGGTGGCCGAGGTCAGCACATTGTTGGCGCCGGAGACAATGAAATACGCAGGCACGCCGAGCAGGGTGACGGCCACGAACAGAATTTGAAACAGCCGCGTATACAGAATCCATCCCACGCTCTTATAGAGAAACGTGTAGAAACCGTCGACGGGTATCCCCAGTTCGGATTGAAAGATCAACCCGATCACCTTCAGGACCTTGTAGCGCACAGAGCGTTTTATTTCCTGCTGCTGGGCATCCTGATACACATCCGCTCTCGCTTCGCTTAAGAAGCCCTTCTGGCCCAGTTGCGTCAGAAACCCGGTCAGCCACTCTATATTGAGGGTTCCATATTTTACAAAACATTCCACGGCCAGGTCCTGGACGGTATGGCTGCCATCCAGCATATTCCATAGAAACAGCTGTTGTTCGTCGAGGCGCAAATAAACGGGAGACACCAGATGCTTCAGGACCCAATAGGTCTCCCCTTTTGCCGACTTCAACTCTTTCAGCGCCCATTGGTCCCCTCTTCGAAGCTTCACACGAGCCAAATCCCGCACCGCCGGCTTTTTCCATACCGTAACAGCTCCGCGCGGCAGGACGAGGGTTTCGTTATCAAGGGTCTCCCAGACGTTATCCTCCACCGGCGCTTCGGAAATTTGATTGACGATGTTCCAGATATTCCGGCCCGGGTGCCATACCATGGTGGAGTCGTTCAGGGCGGTCCACAGGGTCTGGCTCTTACGCCCGATGGCCAGCGTTTCGTCCCCCGCGCTCTGCCACAGCCCTCCAGGCCGCGGCGTGATCTCACCCCATAGTCCTCGGCTTTCCGGCAGCAGCTCGGGATCGACGAGCTCACTGGCCAATCTGTCCCAGACATTCGTTGTGCTAAGCATCCGGTCCTTTCACGGCAGCTCTGAAAATCAGGATGGTTTCACCGATGGTGATCACATCGCCATCCTTGAGGGCCGCGGGGCTGGACAGTGTATTTCCGTTGAGCAGGGTGCCGTTCGCGCTGCCTGCATCGGTCAGGTTTACGACCCCCTCTTTGGTCTCCACCCGTGCGTGAGGCCGCGAAACAGAGCGATCCTGCAGGGAGATGTCCCACGTATCGCCTGACGACGTGGCCCGCCCAATCGTCATCACGCCCTCTTTCAACGGAATCTTGTGTCCTTCACCGGGTCCCGAACTGATCACGAGGGACGGCCGTGCAGGCTGCTTCATGATGATGGTGCGCCGAACGCCTTCCTCCTGCATAGGAGGCTGCGCCTGCCTATGCTCGTTGAACACCGTCTCCACGTCAAAGAAAGCCAGGCGGTCGCCGTCCTTGAGGACACGCGGCTTGTTCAGCGGTTTTCCATTTACGGTCGTGCCGTTCGCGCTGCGCAGGTCTTCCACCTCGAAATGGTCCTTGCGCCAAACAATGATGGCGTGTTTGCGCGAAATATGGTCGCCCGGCAGGACGAGATCATTGTCCTGCTCGCGCCCGACCTCGACGCAGTCGCCCTCGCGCAGCAAAAGTTCCTGCCGCCCGTCCAGCATCCAGGATACGATCGCCCTGACCGGCTTGTCTCCTTCGTCCATTACCGGAACCTCACGCCAGGTATGGCATCTCGAGCGGCTCCGGCTGCGGTTTGCAGATGCCGCAAAAGACGGCATCCGCCACCACCAATGATTTCGGAACCTGCCCGTTTCCGGAATAGACGGTAATGATGTAGTTCATTTTTTGGATGTGCTCCTCACACACCGCCCGGCCGCAAAAGCGGCAGATGGCCTGTGCTGGCTTCTTGCAGCGAATGCATTGCATGTTAATAGCTCCTCTTCCTTGCGTTGGAAATCACGAAGGGGCGTCTGGAATGTGTGTGATGCTCATTCATGGTTCGCTCCTTTCGGTTGAGACTGCCGGGAGACTTTGCTCCTCCAACATGTCGCTCAGGAATTTCCATCCCCCGCCCTGGCTGGCGATATACCTCATCAGGTAGCCCAGCTTGGCATCTTTCGGCTGGAATGGGTATTCAGAGATCGCTCGCGCGGCCCGGATCGCTTCGAGGGGCATGCCGGACCATTCAAACACGATCCGGGCCTGCTCCTGCGCCTTTTGAAGATCGGCCTCGCGCAGCGCAGCCCGCATCAATAATCCATGATAGGCTTGCACCATCTCCACGCCGTCCCAGCGGACATCCCGCTCGTGGAAGGCTGACTCCTCCAGAAACTTCAATGCCTGCTCCGGATAACCGGCTGATTCCAAGCCCAGGGCGGTCTGCAACGGATCAAGATAAGATCGTTCGAACGCCATGTGACGTGAGCTTGCCAAGACGGCCGCGGGGATCTCCCGGCGCACGAGCATGCGCTCACCCACAATCAGGGTGTCCGCCCCCGACAGCAGGAATTGGCGTACGGCATCCACAGGGCTCTCGACCAACGGCTCACCGAGCGTGTTGAAGGAGGTGTTCAGTACCACGCCCAGCCCGGTTGCCGCCTTGAATTTTTGGATCAGAGCCGCGAACTCGGGCTGAAGATCGGGCTGCACCACTTGATAGCGCACCCGGCCGTCCACATGCCTGACTTCATACAGCCGCGCGTCCTTGACGGAGCCGGTCGCCAGCATGTACATGCCGAGTGAAGCCGGGACTTGATCCCAATCGATCATTTGCTGCAGATCTTCCTGCAGTCCGCTGACGGCGAACGGCCTGAAGGGTTCGCGGAATTTTACGGTTGAATTGATCCGCTCGGTAATGGCGGTGAGCTGGGGATTCGCCAGGATGCTGCGCGCGCCCAGCGCCCGGGGACCCCATTCGCTTCCGCCCTGCATCCAGCACACGATCTCCCCGCCGGCCAGGCGCAGCGCGCCCTCCTCTGCAGGCGATACCGTACGGGCATATTCATTCAAGTGGAACGAGGCGAACGCGCCGTCGACCGCCTCCGACGCATAGGTGATGCCAGTGAATGGCGAGAACGGCTTGTGGGCTGCCTGCGGATTGCCGAGATGCTCTATCCAGCCGTAGTAGGCCAGCCCGATCGCATTTCCATCATCGGTTGCCGCCGGGTGGACGTAGACATCGCTCCAGCCGGTCTCCAGAAGTCTGCTGTTGCTGGTGCAGTTGAGCGCCACACCGCCCGCATAGCTGAGCTTGTCCGCCTTCGTGTTCTTCTTCAGAAAACGACTGATGTGGAGGACCGCCCGTTCAAGTTCCTGCTGCGCTTTGTAAGCCAGATCAGCGGCCAGAGCTGTGGACCAATCGAGGCTGATGTAGCGCGCCAGGTCTTCGAGATTGCGCGGCCGCGCATCCTCATATCCGATTCGAACCGGCAGGCCGAGTTGGGAAAAGAAATCATCCAGGCCTTGGAGCGGGATATGGGTGTCGCCGGTCTGCTCATCCAGCGTAATGAGCTCGGGCCACTCGGGGTGGAAAACGCCGTACGACGCCAGGCCCATCAACTTGCCGGCGGCCGGGGCCATGGCCTCGCTCAGGCTCGTCAGCATCGCGAACGCGTTGTAGAACATCCCCAGGCTGAGGTCGGCGTCCGAACCGTAGAAGTTGGCGATCGGCCGCAGGGCGGACCCCTCGCCCTCGTACCAGCTCGACTTTTCAAAGCGTCCATCGGGCAGGTGATGCCCCTGCTCGTCAATGACCAGGACGGCCGACCGGTCGAACGGGGCGGTCGCGTACGCACTGTAGGCATGCGCCAGGTGATGGCCGGGCACGGGAGGCTCGATCACGCGTTCCGCCGGCAGCGGCAGATATTGGAGGAGCATTTCGCGGCAGGAGGTCATGGAACGACCGCAGACGATGAGCTCCAGGTCATCGAGCCGGACGCCTCCCGCGCGCAGAACATAGCTCACCGCCTTGAGGGGCGGCAAGATGATGCGGCTCGGACGATGGCCGTAGCTTCCGATCGACCGTTTGCGTCGATCGAGCCTCTCCTCGCCGATCGCGGCCACAATGCTGCCGTTTTTGAGCAGGCAAGCCGCCCGGTCATGGCGAGACATGCTGATCCCAAGTACGTAACGATCCTTACCCATCAATCTACCTCATACCTCTAACATCTCGGGTCCGATTGCGAGCCTAAGCAAACGGGTGTGGTACCGGATTGAATTGCAGCCGGCCGCTGCGCGATAAGCGTCCTGAGGCACGGGCGGCTTCAACCAGCCTGCTGCCTCCGGCGCACACGTATCTTGCTCCGAAGCTAAGTGGGATCGTTCCGGGCACAATCACCCGCACCACACACAAGCCGCATTCCGCCACCTCGGGCCTCGTAATATCCACGACGATCGTTTCCAAGCCCTGCTCTGCCAGAAGTTCGATGCAACTTTCGAGTTGCAGCGCGGCGCTCCGGCCGGCCATGGTCGAGAGGTCCTCCGGCTCAGGTGTCTCGCTCATGCCGGTCAGGAAGGCTAAGGCCTGGATCATTTCGGGATTGGTGAACAGGTTGATATGGTCCTCGAGCTCCCGGACCTTTTCATAGTCCTTGCCATAGTTCCGCGGAGGGTTGGTCCGGATGATTTTCTCGACCGCACGCCTTAGGACCACCGCCTCTCTCACAGCTTTTTCTTCGGCTGCAGAGGCGTCCCAGTCCGTGGCGGCTCCGCAGCTGACCAGGCTCCGTCCTCGATACATGTCCGTCAGCAGCGCAAAGCGCGTCGGCACCTCCAGGTCCGTCGTGATATCGAAGAGGCGCAGGGCTCCGTGTTCGGTCGATGTGACGAATTGTTTTACGCGGTCGGACTGGCAGGTGTTCGCCTCGATCCGCCTGCCGGCATGTTGCAGCAGCCACATGTGCATGATGGCATCCCGCTCGACGACTTCCATTAACGCGCGCAGTGTGGCTTCCAGTAAGGAGGCGCCGCACGCCAGGCCCGTGCTGGTGGCCAGACCGATGGCTGTCTCTCCGCCCGTCGGCCAATACGGCAGATAGACGAAAGCCGCGGGAACAAAAACCGGTTTTTGGTGCGTCAAGGAAAATCCCTCGACCCAATTGACCTGACTGTCATCCAGGAACGGCCGGTATTCGAAGCCCGGAAGCAGGTACTGCTCTTTGGAATACAAAACAAATGAATGCGGTGATGTTGCATTGCCCCCGATGTGTTGGCGCGAGGCGAGTTGCAGTTTCTGCTCATCGTACAGGGCGGCACAGTAGCGCTCGGCGGCTTCCCCATAGGCGCGGATCCGCGCCTCGTCCGGTGTGAATCCGCTTCCGCCGCAGATGCGCGGCACCAGTGTGTGTCCGTTCGGATAATGTCCTCCCTGGAGGATCACGGATGCGTACACCGGTTGCGGGCTCGTCACGATCTCGACATCCTGAATCTGCCGGATCACCCCCGTCTCGATCAACCTCTGACCGATCCCGGCCACGAACGAAACATTAGCCTCGGTTGGCGCGGTCCATCTGCCGGTCGGACTCTGCAAAACACCTTTTGCCGCCTCAGTCCAGATCATGCACCACATCCTGAAGACTGCGTCGTGCGCGGCGCTCCGGGACCTCGGCCGGGAATCCGATCGGCATGATCACCACCGGCCACAAGCCCGGTTTCAACTCCAGCAGCGTTGATACCTCCGCCGTGTTGAAACCCCCGATCCATAGGGTCGCCAGACCATGGTCCACGGCCGCCAGCATGACATAGGTCGCGGCGATCGTTGCGTCCTGTACGCAGAAGAGATTGATGCCGCGCTCCTGATATTTGAGGCCGGAACGGAAGGCGTTGGCGATGAAGATCAATGCGATCGGCGCCTGGCGGACCGGCGCGGCGCAAGCCGTTGTGGCCTCGCCCAGGCGTGCCTTAAGATCAGGCTTGCGCAGGCGCAGGATCTCATAAGCCTGCAAATTGCCGGCAGAGGGTACGCAGGCCAGACAGCTCAAGATCTTCTGTAGAAGCGGCTCGGGGATTGGATCCGGCAGAAATGATCGCACGGACTGTCTGGCTTGAATGACATCGGAGAACTTCATAGGTATATGCGATAGCGCAAAGAGCGAGGCGGCCCCGTGTTGCTCAGTCCGCATCGCCGCCAAAGAGCTTCTTCAATTCAGCCATCGACAGGGGGTCGTCACAATTGGTTGAAGCAGCGCTGTCCACCGGGTTATATCCAGCCACACCATCAAAGGCAGCCGTTGAGACCTTCCGCTCCAGATCGGCCAGGTAATCCAGGATTTTCCCTGGTGTCCAGCTTTTCAATTCGGCAAGATCTTCGGCAGTCAGGTCGTAGCCCTGCCATGCGGCTTCGGGGTTTGTGGCCATCAGCTCGCGGTAGGCAGGGTTGCTTATCGCGCGTCCCAGAATCCAGCGCACCGTATAATCAGCCACGGTTCGACTCTTTTATTTCGGCATGTAAACATGTTGCCTGAGCACAAAAGTCAATGCCCAGGCAGCATGGTCATGGATGCGATGTTGCTTCGCACCCGGCTCTAGAAACAATTAGCGTATGGCGCAAAGCTCTTCAAGTTTAGAGCACCCGCGCGGGAGATCCTTTGCTCCATCTCGCTGGCTGCCGCATCGAACTTATCGCGCTTGAAGCCCTTTACGAATGTGACCTCTTCGGCTGTCAAGTCCAGGCCCTCAATGGCCTGGTCCGGATTGCTGAACAACAGGTCCCGATACTGCATATCACTGATGGCTTGACCGATCACCCTACGAACACCTGCGTCTGACATGACTAAAGTCTCCTTTCCGATAAACTGCTTAACGGTATCGACAACACGTGGCATTCTACTCCACCGAAAACAAATTATCAATAGTATTTTGGGGGGATATGTCCGAATTGGGCAAAATGAGTGGTTTTGCAGTCACCCGTCGGTTTTGAAAGAAGAGCTTGACGGCCAAGCTGGGAAGTTACCGAGAACGTCCTAAGGCTATTCAACCGGGCCGGCCAGATCAACCCCGCACTGTTGGTTGATCCATCAAAACGCACCTTGGCGCAGGAATTGCCAGTCCTTGCCAATTTGCAATATCTGCGCCTGGACGATTTCTAAGCCGTCGCAGCGGAGGAACGAGGACCATAGTTGGGGCTGACCTATCCTGGCATCAAATATCGGGGCAGTTCAATCGGGGGCAGTGGTCCCCGTGTTCTTCCAAGCCGTCCATCCTCCTCGGCGGCTGCAGCGCACTTTAGATACATCTGCCGGTTATATGGCGCTCATAAGGACCGGGTGTAGTCTCGATTGACATCTTTGTAGAGCAGGTAGGCAGATTTCCCCCGACCAGTGGAATAGAAGAACTGCGGACAGTACGGAGCCATGTAGATGTAATCATCCTTTTGAACCTCTATCAGATCATGATTTAACCAATACGAGCCACAACCATACAGCATGTACAAGCCATGCTCCATCACATGCGCTTCCACAAAGCTAAAACATGTACCGGGGTCGAATACTTGAAGGTTAATTCCCATATCAAACCCCAGTTGTTCATAGGGAGTTAGATGCTGCTCCATATAGGTATCAGTTGGATTCGAGCGTACATCCTCCTCATGGGCAATGATCGGTGCAGGTATGGCGATGCCCTCCACCTGTATGTAACGGCGGCGAATCCACACCATCCGGCTCAGCGAATCGCTTGCGCTCTTGAACGCATAACTTGTGTTCGGGGGTAGCCACGCAAAATTGCCCCGCCTCAATTTGTAAGCTTTCCCTTCCGCAACAAATTGAAGTTGTCCCTCCAAAACAAAGAAGAACTGTTCCAATTCCTCAGTGCGCGACTTGATCGTATGTCCCTTGGATTCCACGAGCAGCTCATGTTCCACAAAGTTGGCACCCTGCGGGGGCGCCGACAACACTTGAGCCAGGACCCCCTCAAACCCTGGCAGGTGGTGCTCCACCCGGTTCGCCCGAGGAAAAACCATGTAGCTTCCCGGGATACTAATGCAACGGCAATATGATGTAATATCCTCATGGTTTGCCGCCAATTTTGCAGTTCGATCTGGTTTCATAGCTGATTCAGTCCTTCGGTACGTACCAGGCGAATGCGGAATTGGTTCACCGCATGAAAGACACTTTGGGTGCCTACAAAAGATCGCTTGACACGCATTCGCCCGCTTGCCTCTATGACGTGCGTGCGCCAGCAGAAGCCAAACGTATCCTTGATCGGCCGGAATTTCATTCCACGCCGAAGCATGCCGTTGGCTCAATCTTCGCCAATGCCCCCATGATCGTATTCCGAGCCAGACCGTCTTGATCCATGAAACTCACGCTTGGGCCCTGAAACGAAATCACAAACAAGCTTCAGTTGATTGGCGGTTCTCCACGAGAGATGCCCGCATCAAACTCGAACGTCCTTACCCATGGATCGACGCCTGACACAGTACCAGATCATCCTGGTGGTGGTCCACCAAGCTGATCTGGTTCCCGAACTTGCCTTCTGTCTTAGATCAAACAATGATCGGCCTCGTCGTATGCTCTGCACCGATCCTGCAAAGGTCTAGTGAATATTGATCGCCGGTTTGGCGATCATGCGGCCCGCCTCATCGTATTGCAATTTATCCAATCGTGAGAGCGGCAGGCGATCAATATACCAGGAAACCGCGCCGTTCATGATGTAATCGGCCAGATCCCTGCCGATCGTTGGCGCCTCAATCACACCGTTTCCACCCGCGCCTGCGGCCAGGAGATAACCCTCCACAGGTGTCGGCCCAAGCACCGGCAGAAAGTCCGGCGGCTCTGCCCGATACCCCACCCAGCTGTTCACGATCGAGGATTCAAGCATGCGCGGATAATGTTGCAGAAGCTCTTCGGTCAAAAAGTCCCAGAAGTATCCGTCGGTCCCGCCCGTGGTCGGCAGGAGATCGGGATCCCAGAAACCTGCATGCATCGGGTCGTTCAGGTCCATGCTCTGGTGAGACTTGCAGATGAAGACATTGCGCTTATCCCTGCGAGCGTAGAACCGCGGATATTTGAGCACTGGGAATGGGTACTCCAACTTCCTGGCCGGTTCCAGGATAAAGACCTCCGCCTTGGTATGCCAGATCGGCAGTTTCAGATCCATCAGTTGCGCGACATGCCGCACCCACGGCCCGCTGGCATCCACCACAACATCAAAGTCAAAGTGTCCTTTGCTGGTCTCCACTCCGGTCAATTTCCCGCTGGAGGTGCAAAATCGAGTCACCTTCGCACCGATCAAGATCCGGACCCCTTTCTCGCGCGCCATGCGCGCCAGGGTATTTGCCGTCATGGTGGCGTCAAAGAAACCATCGTCTGGACACCACCCCGCCCCTCGGATCCCGTCCAGGATCAAATCGGGGATCACTTGATGAATCTTTTCCGGCTGCGTCCAAAATTCCGCATGATAACCGGAAGCCAGTGCCAGAGCCACTGCTTGCTTGACATACATTTCATACTCTCTGTAGGGGCAGACGGTCAATGTGCCGGTCTTTTCAAAGCCTGTCGAACCAGGAGCGCTTTTCTCGATGCCAGTATAGAAATTGAACCCGAACAACCGTACCGACCAGAATTCATGGGCCACCGAGTCATCAATTAAGCAAAACGTCGCGGCGGATTTGGCTGTTGTGCCAGAACCAATACTATTCTGTTCCAGAAGGGTAACCTCTGCCTCTGGATATTGGCTCAGAAAATAGGCGATTGCCGTTCCGATGATCCCCCCTCCAATAATTCCTACCTTTTTTTTCATTGTGCTTGTTTCCTTTCGTTGGATGGAATAGTTCCTGTTTGGATTCAGCCATGGATTTGCACATTAAGTCGCCCATGCTGGGCGGATGCCGCGGGCACTGATGCGCTCGATCAAGAGCGGCAGAAATTCATACAGGTCGGCCACCACGCCATAATCTGCCTGGGAGAAAATAGGTGCGCCTTCATCCATATTCACTGCCACAATCAGGTGTGAATCCCGGATGCCAATGATATGCTGAACCGCACCCGAAACGCCCACCGTTACACAAAGCTCGGGCTTGATCTTTGCCCCGGATAATCCCACCCACTCCGGGAACCAATCCCGGTCGGCAGACATCGGGCGCGAGCAGGACAATTGACCATCTAGCAAGTTCGCCAGCGCTTGCGTGATCTGAAGATCGTCTCGCTCCTTTACACCCTGCCCCACATCGACCACAAAGCGAGCCTGTGCCAAGCGCCCTCCATTCATGGCTTTAGGTCTATATCCGTGTATCGTGAGCTTGGGCGCGGGCAACGGCGTGTCCAGAACCACCACCTCGGCCTGTTTGCCGTCAACCTGGCGCGAGTCAAAAATCCCGCGAGCTACACTCAGAACTACCGGACCTGCTTTGAATGTATGGGTGGCGATACCCACGCCCGCAAAGATCATGCTTTGTGCCATCACCTTGGCCCCCTCGGTCCCCGACGCGACTTCAAAGCCGGTGGCCCAGGCCGCATAGCCCGCGGCAAGACGTTCCGCAATGCGCGGCGCGACTTCCAAGCCCAGTTTGGTCGCGCCGACCAGCACGATACTGGGCTCCACTTTCCTTGCTGCTGCCTCCAGAGCCGCGGTGAGAAGCTCGGGGTTGTGGACATCCACATCTACCTGATAAAGAACATCCTCCCCCAGGTTAGCCAGAGCACTCGCCTCTTTCCCCACCCCCACCGCAGCAATGCGCCAGTCCTGCGCCTTGGTGCCTTGCTTGGCACCGCTGACCAACTCTTTCAACAAATCAGCATCTTCACTGAAAACCAGGATCGCCTGCGAATTCATTTGGACCCTCCTTTCAGCACTTTCTCCTCCAGGAGCAAATCGATCAGCTGATCCGCCGATTCCCGCAGTGTGGCCGTTTTCAACATTCGCTGCTTGCGCTGGATCATCACGCCCACTTGGGAAGATGATTCTATGCTGCTGAGCTTCTCCAGCTCGTTCCGCACAAGCCCCAAGTCTGGCTCCACATGCCAGACGTTCACGGGCTTCTTCTTGGCCTTGATGGCCTCCATTAAGGTTGTCCGGCGAGGCGGGTAGGCTTCTTCTGCAATGCTTGCCAATGCCGGCAGTGACACACTCACTGCCTGCAGCCCATCTTCCAAATCACGTTCGGCCTCCAGTTGACCATCACTCACCTTGAGCTGCCGACCATAAGAAACCAGCGGTAAACCCAGCCGCTCCGCCAGACGAGGAGCCACCTGATAAGAGTACCCATCATCGCTTGCAAAGCCGCATAGAATCAAGTCAAACTGACCCAATTTCCGAATCGCGGCCTCCAGAATACAGGCAGCCACCCGGCCATCCGCGGCGCCGGCAAAGGGATCTTCCACCAGAAAGACTTCGTCCAACCCCATGGCAAGTACATCCTTGAAACTATCTGTGGCCGCCAGCGGGCCCAAACATAGCGCCTGCAAGGCGGCCCCGTTGGCTTCTTTGAGTTGCACCGCGGCCTCCGCCACATTCTTATCGATCGCTCCGATCTTTTCCGGAACGCCGGCCAAGCGCAATTCTTTCGTGGCCGGATCCACCTTGACCTCGGCCACATCCATGGAGTATTTGATCAACGCCAAAATCCTCATCAACACGGCTCCTTACCCATATCGAAAAATGATCCCGAATCCGCCTTGGGGATTGTGCCAGCTGATTCCCCCCTCGCCTCCATGATCACATGCGATCTGGCAGGTCCCGCATTCCAGGCAATTCTCATAGCGCACAGCCAGATGCTCTTCAACCCATTGATAAACGAATGCCGGACAAACTGTCAAACAGGGTTTGGCCTGGCAGCTCTTGCACCGTCCCTGATCCACCTGGATATGGCAGTTCTCCTTGTCAATTTCGTATTTGTCCAGCCCCAAGCGGGCATCCAGCGTCAAGGCCTTTTCGCTCATAGGATCAGCCCCCGCAACACATGGTATGCATCCTCCGTTAGGTCCAACATAGAGAGGTGTCCGCGCATTTCCTGCCACATGGCCGACAGCAGTTTGGGGCTCGCCTGCGTGCCGGGAGCGAACAATTTCTCCATGATCCGGCACGCCAGTTCAGGGTATTCATCAAATAGACGCTTATTTTCCATCAGACCGTAGGTCTCCCTGAAAGTCCGCCAGTCTTCGTAGATGGAAGTCTTCCTTAAGTTCGCCGCATATACGGAGAGTTCCGCCTCCGAATAGCCTCCGCCCTTCCTGGCCTCCAAGATGGCCCGAGCGGCCGCCTCGGCCGAGAGGATGGCAAAATCCATCCCGCGCAGGGTCATAATGTTGTTAAGCAGCAGCCGGGCCGCACTGCCAACAACGACATAGCCATCCCCATACAGCCGGGACATCAAATGAAAACCGCCGCGATGTACCGTCTGGGCTGAGTATTCAACGACTTCACCATCCTCCAGCAAACGGTTGATCAAAGGGTGACTCTTGAAGCGATCCAATACTTGGTGCGGTTGCATCTTGTTCCGATATAGGGAATCGATCTTCACCACGATGCCCACCGACAGCGAAGCCTTGTTCGTATACAGAAAACCGCCGCCTTCGATTCCGCAGGTGTGGCCCACCAAGGTATACGCCGTGCCCGTTCCCGGCGCGCACTGAAAACGTTCCTCGATCGTTCTTTCTGGCAGGGCCACCACTTCTTTTAGGCCCAGCGAAACATCATGAGGTTGAAAATCCTCTCGCAACCCAGCCTGTTTCAGCAGCAGAGACCGCGTCCCCTCTGCAATCACGACGAGATCGGCCCCGATCTGATCTGCACCAGCCTGGATGCCAATCACCCGACCATTTTCCACCAGCAAGGAATCCACCGTCACGCCGTTAACCAGGGAGGCACCCGCTTGTTCAGCCTGTTTCGCCAGCCAGGGATCGAAACGAGCACGCAGCACGCTGAATACGTTGTAAGGCTGCTGCCCCGCCATCTGGTCGCGAAAGTCCAATGCAACCGATGCCTTATCGTCCAGCATCACTAATTGGTGGCCGGTGATGGCCCTTTCCACAGGTGCGCCTTCCAAAAAATTGGGAAAGATTTGGGCGACCAGTTTGGAGTAAACCAGTCCTCCGGAGACAGTCTTTGTCCCAGGGTTCTGTCCGCGTTCCACCATCAGCACATTCAAACCACCCTGTGCCAGCAAATAAGCGGTTGTGGAACCTGCGGGCCCAGCCCCTATCACGATCGCATCAAACTTTTCCATAGTGGTCTTTGGTCACCGACACTTGGCAAGCTTGCCGCCCCGCTCCTCCAGGCAAGCTTGCCAGCAGACATCGGCCTCACGGGATAATGCAGGCCATCACTCCTTTTTGTGCATGCAGTCGATTCTCGGCCTCATTGAAGCAGGCGGAACCCCACTTGCCATCCAATACCGCATCGGATACTTCGGCTCCCCGTTCGCAGGGCAAACAATGCATATACTGTGCAGTGGGCTTTGCCATCTTCATCCGCTTTTCGTCGGCAATCCAGGATTTGTATTTTCCGAACAATTTGCCCATTTCTTCCAACTCAGGCTGTTTGACAACCGGCGGCAACAGATCGAGGGCCACATAATTCTTGGCATACACGACATCTGCATCCTCACACGCATCTTCCATCTTTTCACTGACCCGGTATGAGCCCCCGCTGGCCTCCGCGTTCGCCTTGATGGCCGCCTCAATCTCAGGATCGATCCGCATCTCTTTCGGTCGGGCAAACACGATATTCGCCCCGTACAGGCTGGCCGCATACATGAAATCGTGGTGCGGGGCAATCGGCTTTTTCGGCGAAGAGCCCCAGGTCCAGGTCACGCCCAGCTTCCGCCCGCGCAGATCCCGACCGAACATCTCGCGCAAGGTCATGACGTCTGCCATGCCCTGGCATGGATGATATTTGTTATCCTCCATGTTGATCACCGGTACCTGAGCCCACTTGGCAAATTCCTGAATAATGCGCAGGCTCTTGTCGTATTCCCAGTTTACCTTGTCGCCCAAAACACGAATGGCGATGCAGTCACCCATCCGAGAAAGCACCCGGGCTACATCGGAAATCCGTTCCGAACCATACCCCTGATCCTCACCTTCCAAGGTCGGCAAGCGTGTGGCTTCCGGCACCAGGAAATTGCCGTGCCCGCCCAGCTCAAAGATCCCTGTCTCGAAACTGTTGCGCGTGCGCAGTGAGGGATTGAAGAACATCATGAACAATGTGCGCCCAGGCAGAATATTGGTATGCGGCCGGCGCATTGCATTGTCCGCCTTCAGCTCCAGCGCAACCTCCAACATTGTATCCAGTTCGTCCCTCGTGAAGTCGCGCAGGGTGATAAAATCCCTCCCCTTCAAACCTTCTGTGATCATAATTATCTCCTTAAACTTTGCCTTGCTCGTTCTTTCTAAGAACCGGCCCGCTGGGTCGCAGAGCGTAGGACTTCCAGCAGCGGGCCGGTCAAAATGCAGCGGCCGGGATGGCTACGGGCCTCGAATTTCCATGATCTCTTTTCTCACTCGCTTCACATGGTTGCGCATGGCCTTCTCAGCCGCCTCTGGATCCCTGCCTTCAAGCGCCGTCACGACGGCGTGGTGTTCATCATCCAGAACGCCTGTCCGGTGGCGCAGGTAAAGAAACGCCTTGTTGCTTTCATTGAACGCCGGGATGATATACGAGATGATTTCGTGGGCGATCTTGTTTCCGCTCGCCTGGCTTATCGCTAGGTGAAAGTCTGCGTCAAGCTTGGCGAGTTCATCGATGGCAGCCTCATCCTTGATGTCCAACTCGTTAATTTTTTGAGAAATAGCATCGGCCAGTGAGTGGATCTCCTCGAGCGCCTCCGACGTGGCCGAAGTTGCCGCAAGTGAGGCACTTAGCCCTTCCATGCTCTCGCGTATTTGGAGTACCTGCTCCAAAGTCTCCTCGCGTTGCTCAAGCCAGCGGGCCATTTCACCATATCGTTTATTGGGCGTATCAAGCACATAAGTCCCCAAACCAGGCTTTGCCTCCACCAACCCTTCCGCCTCCAGAATTCTCAACGCCTCCCTGACGGATGATCGGCTGACCTGCAACTGTTTGCTTAGCTCCATTTCGTTGGGAAGCTTTTCGCCTCTTGGAAAATCATTGCTTGCGATCAGTTTGCGAATCTGTTCGCTGGCCTGCTCGAAAAGCCGGATGGGAGCCAGTTTTCGGAGTGTGGGTGGTTGCGACCGAGTCATAAGTTTCAATCCTGTCTTGTTCACTTGCACCTAAGAAGAATCAGGAGCTGTTTACATTCCTGCCGGAGGAAATGCAACCTCGTTTACTTGTTCTTGACCCAATACAAATGCCGGAATTCATCAAAGCCCTTCAGGTTCTTTGTTTCTGGCAACAGAGCATACTGGCCAACCCGCGTGGTGTGCAGGCCCAGATCGATCAGGGTCTCGCATAGTTTCACGGCACACGAGACTCCCTCTAAGCAAGGAACACCCAGCCTGCGTGACAATTCCTGATGGACTCCTGCCAGCCCGGCACAAGTCGTGATCAATACTTCGGCACCATCCTCCTCGATCGCCTTTCTCCCGATCACCTCCAGTTTGTCGATCAAACTGGCATGGTCGGTGTGGCTGCCCAGAACGGATCCACCGCTCGGAACCACGGAGGCCATCAAATCCGCAAGGAAGTATTTTGCTATCTTGTCTTCGCTGCGGGTCTTGTCGCCGCACCATGTGCCTAAGATCGTAAATTTGCGCCCTAAAAGGGGTGCGATCAGCATGGGCGATTGCCCGATGGTCACCACCGGCTTGTCGGTGATTTCACGGGCCGCAAATAGTCCCGGATCATCCCCACAAGCAATGATGAATCCATCGTAGTTATCTTTCTCCTTGGCAATGATCTTTAAAACGCCGATGGCTGCAAGGAACTCATCAAGGTAGGTCTCAATCGATTCCGGCCCCTCGCTTGGGTTGACATAGGTGATTTTGGAATCCGGCAACTTTACGCCCTCGGCGGATTTCTTGATGTCCTCGGTCATGGACAGCGAGGTGTTGGGGTTGATGCAAAGAATCTTTCTGGTCATAGGAACCTCCGTGAATTGAAATATAGAATGATACAGACTTTGAACGGCAAAAGCTCCGGTTCTTCAGCCCGGCGCCTAAAAGGGCGTGAACGGACCACGCTTTAGGAACTTGCCGGCGCCGGGCTTGGCGATAATCTCTCCATTTTGAAACAGCATCTGGCCGCGACCTAGTGTGGCCACTGGATAGCCCTTTAGCTTCCAGCCTTCGAAGGCGGTGTAATCGGTATTGCCGTGCAGCATCTTCTGGCTGATGGTGACTTCCTTCTTCGGGTCGATGATCATAATGTCTGCGTCGCTGCCCACCGACAGGGTTCCCTTTTGTGGGTAGAGGCCGACCAACTTTGCGGGATTCGTGGAAACCACTTCGACGAATCGGGTCAAGCTGATCCGTCCCTTGCCCACCCCTTCCGAGAAGATCAGCGGAACGCGGGTTTCAATTCCCGGCGCGCCATGAGGGATCATCGGAAAAACCGAGCCGCGGGTTTCATACAAGCGGATCTTATCTTTGAGGGGAAATGCGCAGTGGTCCGAGCCAACCGTCACCAGGGCGCCGGAGCGCAGGCTGGCCCACAGAGTTTCATGATGCTCCTGGTTGCGCAATGGCGGGGTGATCACATACTTCATGGAATTGTAGCCCGGCTCCTGGTAACAACTTTCATCCAAAAGCAGGAAATGAGGCATGGCCTCTCCATAGGCCGGAACTCCCTCGGCTCGTGCCTTGGCGAGAGCCACGGCTGCCGGCCCTGCCGATATGTGGACGATCAATACCGGAGCATGCAACTCCCCCGCCACAGACAGCACGCGCTGAGTGGCTTCTACTTCCGTGCTCACCGGGCGGGTCGGTGCATGCCATTCCGGTCCCTTCTTGCCCTGGCGGATGGCGCGATCGGACAGGTAATCGATCGTCCCGGCGTTTTCACAATGAATGCTGATGATGCCGCCGTTGCCTCCCACCACATCCAGGACCCGCGCCAAATTATAGTCGTCAATCTTCCATTTGTAGTACATGAACACCTTGAAGGTGGTGATGCCCTCCTTCATTAATTCAGGGATCTCCTGATAGGTTTTCTCGGTGAACTGGCTGATGATCGGGGTGAAGGAAAAATCCACAATGCTTTTCCCGCTGGCCCGTTGCCGGAACTCTTCCACGGTCTCCCGCAGGGTTTGATTCTCTCCCTGCATGGGGAAATCAACGACGGTGGCAGTACCCCCGGCTGCCGCGCCAGCGCTGGCAGCATACCAATCATCTACGGTGCGCATCCCATGTAGTATGCCATCGATGTGCGTGTGTATTTCCACCCCCGCCGGGCAAACGTAATTTCCAGCGGCATCAATCACTTCCCCGGTGGGTTTGATGTTCTGCGAAATTTCGACGATCTTATCGTCGTTGATCAGGACATCGGCCTGGAACGCGCTGCCGCCCGTGACCACAGTCCCGTTTTTTATGACTTTCAAGCTCATATAAGCCTCCTTTGAAATCCTTGCGCCCAAGTCCGGCGTTGCTTCCAGAAATGCACCATCCTTGGATCGATCCATCGCACCTTAGAATCCATTTCAGACCTCAGCTTTCGTCACTTCTTCTGAAGCCAGCGCGGCCTCCCCCGTCCCGTCCTTTTGGATGGCAGCCTCCCTGCGCAGAGAGGCTAGTTCATTCAGCGTAATTCTGTCCAAGAGCATGGCATCTTTTTGCATTTGCGAATCCGCCAGAGACATCACCGAAAGAGGGGTTGACGATTGCAATTGGCGATTAACGACTGCCAGGGCAAAGTCGAGTGCCTGACGGTTGTAGTTACGGTTCAACTCGTCAAGCTGCGGCTTGGAATGGTCTAGAATCCATTGGTCCACCTCGGTGAAGGACAGGTTTCCCCAGCGGAAGAGATCAAATTGCGCCGAACTCGGATAGAGGATCTTCATAATCACTTCGATGGCCTGATAAACAGTCCGAACGCGCGGGTCCAGATATTCATATTTGCCAGTGTAGCCATCCCAGGTTAATAGGCCAAGCTTCTCCAGCTTCTCTGTGATCGGGCTCCCTTTGTAGGTTTCCAACTTGCTCAGAATCTGCCACGGGCGCAAATAGGGCAGGTCCTTCATGATCTGGAAATTCTCAGCCAGCTCCTTGAGGGTAGTCCAGGGATCAAACATGATGATCCCGAGATAGGCGTCGATATCCAAGGATTGAAGAGTATCAATGCTTTTCAAATTCTGCGCGGTGGTCGTGAATTTGCAGTAGCGGTCGAGAACCGGTTGCGAGAAATTGTCGATCGCCAGAATGACGGCATCCACACCGGCCCGCTTCAGCAGTGGGAAGATCTTGGGGTCGACATCACGCGGCTGTACACTGAGCAGGATGGAGACGTCCAGGGAGCGGCGGATGATCTCCTCCGCCACCTGTTCGGCGTGAGTTTTGCCATGGACTCGAGCGCCGAAGAAATCATCATCCACGAACGAGAAGAGGCGCACGTGGTCCCTCTCGTAAATTCTTTGCATCTCATCCACCACATCCTTCGCACTGCGTCCACGCCAGCGGCGGCCATTGGGCCCGCTTACGGAAAGTTGCTGGACACAATAGCTGCAGGTTCCATTGCAGCCGCGGCTCGAGACGACATAGGCATAACCGCCCATATCCCGGGCGATCGGCAGGAAGTCCCGGGCAGGATTGGGAATCGCGTCAAGATCCGCGATCAAGGGCCGCAAAGGATTGGCAACGATCTGGCCCCCTTGCCGGTACACCAAACCTTCGATCCCTGCCCATCGGTCGTGGTGTGCGAGGTTCTCGACCAGGTTCAGGTAGGTCCTCTCGCCTTCGAATCGCACGATCGTATCGATCCCGGAGACATTGTGCATGAGCTCTTCATAGGCCATTGAAGCATAGAGCCCGCCCAAGGTGATATGGCCGCGGAAACCGCGTGAACGGAGCGCCTCGATCAGCTGCTGCGTCGAGGACGCCAAAAATTGGAAATTCAAGTTGATGCCCAACATCGGTGTTTGGTACATCATCAGCAGCTCGACCGTCTGCATTACGTTCAAACCCATCAGACGCGTATCGATGAAAAGCACCTTCAGGCCGCGGTCCCTCAGCACGCTGACCAGATAACCCAGTCCCAGTGCTTCACCGCAATCCGGTCCGCTCATCACCTCACTTGGGGTTCGCAATAGCACGACATCAAAGTGCTCTTGTTCCTTTTTTCCAAGGTATCCAAAGCCAAGCGGAGGAAATCGCTTTCTGAGCACTTTGGGCAGATCGAGCCACGTGCTTTCATACAAGCTTTTGTAAAATACGGTAGCAAGGCTGACTTGGATGATGCTGTAGACCAGGAATACGACCACCATGGCCCAGGTGGGCCATTTGGCAAGATATAACCCTAAGGAAATCGCCGTGATGATCGTGCTGACCAGGAGGCCAAATATCACTATGGTGCGGAAACCTCTATTCTCTATCATCTTGCCTTCCTTTGTCATTCCACATAGCTTATTGCCACGGGTAATCTTTCTTGCCGCGCTCCAAGGAGAAAAGGAGTGCCAGCCCTAGACCCATCAAGCTGGCCTTCAAGGCAGTGCGGCCCAGGTCATCGAATTGCCCTTGAAAATACTGGATCACCAGGAAAGTGAGGAAAGCCGCAAGTCCCGAAAGGATCAGTATCGTCAGAAACCTTCGCCAATCGAATGTCATTGCGCACCACCGATCAAAAGTTCTCCAGCCAGATCACATCGCATAAGATCCTCGGCACCGCCGGTCAGCTAACAAATCCGCCTCTCCGCCTTTAACGCTTTATCCAAACGCCTGGGTCCCATGCTTGACCGCCCCAGCCAAAGTGCAAAATCATTACGATCAACCCCAGGGCGGAAAGCACCATAATAAAGTAATCGAAGAATCTCAATCGGATGTCGCGGAAGATCACGCGCGTGGTGCCTAGTTCCGTGGGAAATCCAAGTCCCCGGCGTTCCATGGCGAGGGCAATATCCTGACTGCGCCTCAATGCCCCGACTCCGAGCGGGGTGACCGAGGAAACAATTCCTCTCACGATGGTAAATGGATTGCTCGATCCAACGGCAGCATAGGCGCGGGCTTGAAGTGCGCTCATGATCACGAAGAGTTCTTCCTGCAGCAAGGGGAAGAAACGCAGGGCGAATGCAAACATATAAGCGATGTTGTACTTTAATCCCGATTTATACAGTGACATTCCCGTATCGAACGGATCCGTGGTCATCGAGAAAAGCACAAATCCCATTCCAGTGGTTGCCAGTCGGAATGAGATCCTGACCCCGGTCAACCAGCCGGCATAGGAAAGAAAAGGGATCCCCAAGCCAAAGATGGTGATGCCTGGACGCGGACCAATCAGCATTTGGATCAAGGTCAAAGTAAATACCAATGGAAGCATGTAAAGCAGGAAAACCAAATAATCCGAAATCTTGATCCCGGCGCCAATCCACAAGATCAGTATGATCGCCAAAAACATCCACCAGGGATAAGGAATGATGAAAGCGGCGATCATGTATAGCAGTGCAAAGATCAGTTTCGTCCTCGGATCCAAGCGATGAATGAACGAGTCGCCTGCAGCAAATTGGTACAGGGGTCTCATCGGACACTCTCCTTTTGAACTTCGGCAGTTAACCTTTCTACCGCTTCATCGACCGTCATAGGCAGATCCTTCCATTGCATTTCAAGTCCCAGCCGGGCAATCTGCGGAGGCTGAACATAAGTCTTCGCCAAGATTTCAGGTTGGCTAAAAACTTCCTTTGGCGTACCGTCCAATAGAATTTCACCGCCTCCCATGACGATGATACGCTTGGTGAATTCTGCAACCAAATCCATCGAATGCGTAACGACAATAACCGTGATCCCGTTCTCTCGATTGAGCTGTTGCAGCAACCGCATTATTTCCCGAGCTTTCTCAGGGTCCTGTCCAGTCGTGGGCTCATCTACGATCAGGATCTTTGGATCCATGACCAATATGCCGGCAAAAGCCACTCGCTGGCGATCCCCTTTCCCCAAACGGAACGGATGCAGATCTGCATATTTTGTCAGTTCCAGCCGCTCCATATACTCCCTGGCCTTTTTCTCGGCAGCTTCCGGAGGGGTATGAAGATTCAACAGGCCGAACATGATATCCTCAAGAACGCTATCTTTGAACACCTGCTGATCGGGGTTTTGAAAGACATATCCGACCACCGTCGGCCGTACGCGCGGGTGCATCTTCGCTACTTCCATTCCACCGATCTTGATTGTGCCTTCGGTGGGTTTCAGGTAACCACTGATCAGTTTCGAGAGAGTAGTTTTCCCGGAGCCGTTGTGACCGATCAGGGCTACCATTTCGCCATGGCGAATCGTAAAATCGACCCGTTTAATGGCCTCCAATTTTTTGGGGGGCGGGTAAACAAAGCGCATGTTTCTAACGATCAATTCGGCATCCTGTAAATTTAGGGCTTCCATCTAAATTCTCCTTCTGATCACGTTTTGAACAAGAATGAATCTTGAAATTGGCTATTAAGAAAAGCATACATATTATCAAACTTAAGTTGCACTAAAATTATGCTTGAATTGTTCCACGGATAACGGGAGTTTGCCTTTCCAAAGTCCTCGTTGGCTCAACTCATAAGCGACCTGGGTCACCATCGGCATGTTGATCCTGGCATTAGCCAGTATCTTGCCGTTGGTAAAGAAATCTTCAGGCTTGGCGTCAATCTTAATTTCGCCACCATCAATTAACCACATGCGTTCTGTGTATACGGCTAAATCTTGGACTTTGTCATCGTTCAAAATAATCGTAACATCAGGATCATCTCTATGTAATTGCTGTATGGATTCGAAAACCATTTGGGTGCCCAACGGATCCAGCGCAGAAGTCGGGTTATCAAATAATAATATCTTTGGGTTCATCACAAACGTGGAGGTAATGGCGGTGAGCTGTTTCTCGCCGCCTGAAAGGTCGTAGGTGATGCGATCCAGCAGGTGGTTGATGCGGAACTTCTTGGTAGCGGCGGTCCTGCTTTCAGCGATCTTCTCTCGAGGTACGCCCAGGTTTTCTAATCCCCAAATCACCTCATCTCTAACGAAGAGATTGAATAATTGTGAGTCGGGGTCTTGCATGACCAACCCAACTTCAATGGAAATTTGAGCCATGGACATTTCTAAGGAGGACTTTCCGAAGATTGAAACCTTTCCCTGAAGATTTCCCGGATAATAGTGCGGCGAGACCCCTGCAATAATATTGAGCAGCGTGGTTTTCCCCGAACCCGTGGGGCCCACCAAACCAATCAGCTCACCCTTCTTTACCTCAAGGTTTATGTTCTTCAAGGTTGGTTCTGAGGCAGATGAAAATGCGAAGCTCATATTCTCGATCTTGATTGCCAATACTTCATTAAGGTCTGACATGATTCATCTCCAAAGGGGGAACACGGGGTTCCCCCTTTATCATTATGTGGAGTCTACTTCTTCTGCTTGCGCATTCCGTTTAATGCAAGGAATACGATGCCGATCACAACCAGGAGGATGACAAACACGACCAGATCGGCCATGTTGTACCCACCGGGAATGCCGAGTGATTGGGACAAACCGGACGTCAATCCGAATCCGAAGTTCATTCCTTTCAACGGGCCATTGTTAGCCAGCACGATGTAGGTTCCACCAATCACAGCGAGAACTAGAGTGATGATGACGGCTTTTGCGTTCATAGTATTTGACACCTTTCCGTTCTATACTAAGCCCGATCGACCAATGCTGCGACACAGATGGAATCCAATGTACCCGCCGGGAATAGAAGTGAACCAGCCGAGTAGGAATAGGCCAACTGCGAACAGGATCGGTAGTTTGAACACAAATAGCCAAACCGGCACCAGCGGGAGCAGCGAGAAGAAATGTGCCGGGATCACCATATTCACCAGGAAATATCCTAGGCTTATTCCTTCCTTGGTAGCTCGACGCTTCTCAAATGCATTCTGGGCCAAAAACGCGGCAGGCACGACATGGGCCGTGTTGACGAAGAACCAGGCGGGTGCTAATGGGCCGGTTGCAGTTAGGACTGCAATAATTGGGTTGAAATTAGCAGCGATCAAGCCGCCGGTCAGCCCAAAGTAGATGACGGCCGGCCAGTACCAGACATTTCGGAAAGTGCCGCCCAGGATATCTAGCACGCCACCATCGAGTGCCGTGTCAATACGTTCTGTGATCTGCATGGTTGCGGTGAAGCAGACCGCAAAAAGCACAGAAGCAACGATAGCCCTCGTACCTGATGGCCACATTTTGTAGTCATACCAGGCTATCTCTGATTTTGCTTCCTTGGATATAGCAGCTGTAGTCATTTGACCTCCATGACCTTTTGAAATTTTATGCGATGAAATTAAGTTGTGTTCAATGACCTGTTTGCATTTTTAGCTTCACTGCATCTGCACACTCCTTTCTCTGCACGTATTACATGCAATCAGCGGTTTCTCATGGTATTTATAAAATGAGGGATTCCAGATTAACTTCCATTTTTTAAACGGTAAGCTTGATTGCCCCCGGGGAAAACTAAATCAGAAAACTTGACTTCAGCCGGCACAACCACTGCCTGCCGTACCTGTTCAGGCATTCCGATGGTCAGGTTGTCAGGTAGTCAGACAGCATCTTTAGACATTCTACTGCAACCCGAATCCTTATTAAAGTACCAAATGTCACAATGTCATTATGACGAACAAATATGACGCGTTCTCATAATATTGACCCGGTTTGTGGCATTCTTGGCTGCCGGCTTGCGGCTAGCAACTGAGCCTGTGGTACAAGAGAACCATCTACATTGATCGCGTTTCAAATGCAGGCACGGACCAACGCCTTGCGCCCTTTCTGGGTCGTTTTGCTACAAGCGACCGCGTTTCGGCTGCCTTGTAGACACTTTGGGCCTTCGCTTGCGCCATAAACGCTCTACGCACTTACGCGTTTACCCCCGGCCTCCATGATCGCGGCTGGCATCCTGCAAAGCGGAAGTGATCCAACGAGTTAAATATTTCTTTGGTGGTGAATCATTGTTATTCACGCCGTGAATAATGATGACATATCCCGCTTTGTCAATGGGAGGCAGAGGTGATCATCTCAGTCGCCACTCCAGCGCCGTGAAGCGCTGCGCTACCTTGTTGTTCTTTACAGCCATACCGATCGCGCGGCGGCTACCCACCAACACACATAACTTGCGAGCGCGTGTGATGGCGGTATACAGCAGATTGCGCTGTAACATCATGTAATGCTGGGTTACGATCGGCAGAACGATCACCGGGAACTCCGAGCCTTGCGCTTTGTGGACTGAAACCACATACGCCAGAACCAACTGGTCTGCTTCGCTCCAATCATAGAGGACCAGGCGCCCGTCAAGGTCCACGGTAAGCGTCTGCTCGACCAGATCTATGCCATGAAGGAATCCAATATCTCCGTTGTACACGTCCTTGTCATAATTGTTCTGGGTCTGCATGACCTTGTCGCCCACACGAAATAACGTGCCATATAATCTTCGCTCCGGTTTATTCATCGCGTATGGATTCAACTTTTCCTGCAAACGATCATTCAAGGAGGATACACCTGCTGCGCCGCGGTAGATGGGGGACAACACCTGAATATCTCGCATGGGGTCGAAACCAAACTTTTGCGGAATTCTTTCCGTGACCACCTGGATCACCCAATCTCCAGCAGCATTAGCATCCTCGGCCGGGAAAAAGAAGAAGTCACCTTCACCTGTTGAAAACACCGGGAACTTGCCTTGATCGATCAGATGGGCATTCGTGATGATCTTCGAGTCGGCTGCTTGTCGGAAGATGGTGCCCAGACGCGTAAGGGGTAGGACTTGGCTGTCGATCAGATCGCGCAGCACATCACCGGCTCCGACCGAAGGCAGTTGGTCTACATCCCCCACAAACAAGACATGCGTCCCTGGCCGAACCGCTTTGAGCAGATGATTGGCCAGCAGCAGTTCCAGCATGGAAGCTTCATCCACGATCAGGAAATCCAGATCGAGGGGATTCTCCGCATTGCGCTGGAAGCCATCCAGTGGAGAATATTCCAAGAGTCTGTGGATCGTGCGGGCGGGATGACCCGTGGCTTCGGAGAGTCTCTTCGCAGCGCGACCCGTGGGGGATGCGAGTGCGACTTTTTTGTGTTGAGCCTCGACTATCTGGATCAAGGCTTTCAGGCAGGTGGTCTTGCCGGTCCCCGGTCCGCCAGTCAATATGCTTACCGGATGGGTCAAGGCCGTTTGGATGGCGGCTTGTTGTTCTTGGGTAAGATCCTCAGGGGAAAATAAAACCTGGTTGATAGCTGTGGCGGTCCCACCCAATAACGCCTTGATTCGTTCAGCGACTCCCTGCTCGCCAAAGAAAAGCGGCGTCAAATAAATGACCGGTGTGCCATGCGCGGCCTGAGGCTCAGATATGGCCTGCGGATTCACTTTTTTATCCTGATCGTCCAGTGGAAGTAATTCGGTGCGGATCCGATCATCCTGTGCCAATCGTTCCAAGGCTGGCTCGATCAGTTCCGGCGCTACATTCAACAGTTCGATGGCGCGCTCGGTGAGCAGATCCTTGGGAGCGTACACATGCCCTTCATTGATGGTTTCGTTCAAGGCGAACACGATCCCCGCTTCGACGCGTGAGGGATGATCAGGGGGCAGGCCAAGCTTCTGGGCGATCTTGTCCGCGGTCTTGAAGCCTACGCCGAAGATATCGCGTTCGAGTTGGTACGGATTCTTTTGAACGACCACCAAGGCTGAATCACCATAGGTTTTGTAGATCTTGACCGCTAGATTCGTGCTGACGCCGTGGCCATGCAGGAAGACCATGATCTCCTTGACTTGTTTCTGTTCTTCCCAGGCTTTGGTGATTCGTCCTGCGCGGTCTTCGCCGATGCCGGGCACTTCGAGCAAACGTTCCGGTGTGGTCTCGATCACATCGAAGGTTTCTTCCTTGAAACGAGTTACGATGCGTTCAGCAAGTTTTGGCCCAATCCCTTTGATCATGCCCGAACCGAGATAACCTTCGATCCCGGCGATGGTGGAGGGCAGGGTTTGTTCGCAGACTTCGGCTTTGAATTGCGGCCCATGTTTGGGGTGGTTATCCCACTGACCTTGTAGGTGCAGGTGTTCACCGGGTGAGACTTCGGGCAAATTACCTACTACGGTGGCCAGCCCTGCTGAATTCAAAGCAACCTTATTGACCAGGCGTTGTCCCAAATGGCTATCAGGTTTCAAGCGCAGAACGGTGTATCCATTCTCTGGGTTGTAGAAGGTGATGCGCTCCACGCTGCCGGATAGGGTATCCATAAAAGCAAGTATACACGGCGCGAGAACATCTCTGTGCAGGAAGGGGTTGTATCGGGGCTACCAAACAATTGGATTTTCACGTAAACTTATTGTCATCGCATAAAAGAATGGAAGGTTCTGGACAAGGAGCGTATGATGAGTACTCAACGTGTCGCAGTGGTTCAAGCTGGGTCCACACTATTCGACACTCCAAAAACCCTGGAGCGGATGCAGGCACACTGCGAAGAACTCCAGCGTTTGGGAGTCCAGTTGGCTGTGTTCCCGGAAGCCTATGTTGGCGGTTATCCCAAGGGCTTGGATTTCGGCGCGCGGGTGGGGACTCGATCTGCGAAGGGACGGAATGATTACGAACGGTATTGGTCTGCTTCCATTGAGGTACCCGGTCCTGAGGTTCAGCGGATCGGCGCGATGGCAAAACAAGCCAATGCCTATTTTGTGGTGGGTGTGATCGAACGCGATGGCTCAACCCTTTATTGCACCGCTCTGTTCTTTGACCCTCAAGGGGCGCTGCTCGGCAAACATCGCAAATTAGTACCGACGGCCAGCGAACGGCTGATCTGGGGCATGGGCGATGGCTCGACCATGCCCGTGCTGGGAACGCCGTTTGGAAAGATCGGAGCGGTCATCTGCTGGGAAAACTATATGCCGGCCCTGCGCATGACCATGTACTCAAAAGGAATTCAACTCTACTGTGCTCCGACGGTCGACGAACGCGAGATCTGGCAATCGTCCATGCGGCACATTGCTTACGAAGGTCGCTGTTTTGTCCTGAGCGCCTGCCAATATTTGCGGCGCTCGGATTGTCCCGGAGAGTATGACTGCATTCAGGGGAACGCGCCGGAAACAGAATTGATCCGGGGCGGAAGTGTGATTGTCAATCCACTGGGTGAGGTTCTTGCCGGGCCCGAGTATGGCCGCGAGACCATTCTCACGGCGGACATCGATTTGACGGACACTGTTCGCGGCAAGTATGATCTCGATGCAACCGGTCATTATGCCCGTCCCGAAGTCTTCTCATTGATCGTGGACGAAAGAGAGAAACGTTCCGTGACTCGTTCTTGATCGAGGAGAACAAAAATCGACGCGCATTGGACGAAATTTTGGAATTCAACTCCATAGCATTCGACAAATTGATGGAGTCGGTGTCCCTCACTTCATGTTCCAACGCGCTTGCGAGCCGCTCGATCCGTTTTCACGATCTACGGCACACCTCGATCTCCTTATTCTTGAAATGGGCATGCCGGTGAACACAGTGCAACAACGTTCCGGACATCCCAAACCCGGCGTGACCACGGATATCTATGGCCATCCCATGGCACGGTCACGGGGCGAAGCGGCACAGAAGATCGAGGAAGCGATCACACCAATTGCAGTATATTTGCAGTAGTGGAAGTCTTGCGGCGAGTTAAAACCCCGGCTTGTTAGCGGAAAATGGTCGAGTATAATGAAAAAAATGGGAAAATGAGCCTGTGCCGAAGGAGGGAATCGAACCCTCAATCCCGAAGGAACACGATTTTGAGTCGTGCGCGTCTGCCTGTTCCGCCACTTCGGCTTTGGCTCACAGTATAACCAACCCCACAAACAAGGTCAAGATGAAACTTGGAATTATTGGACTGCCTCAATCAGGGAAAACTACCATCTTCAACGCGCTGACGCGCGGCAATACACCGACCACCGCCAGCGCCGGACGCATCGAAGTGCACACCGCCGTAGTGGATGTGCCCGATGCGCGCGTGGACAAGCTTTCGGCGATGTTCAAACCAAAGAAGACCATCTACGCCAAAGTGACGTATGCGGATATCGCTGGACTGGAAACGGGCGCGGCCAAAACCGGAATCTCCGGTCAACTTTTGAATCAGCTCACGCAGATGGACGGCTTCATCCTCGTGGTACGCGCTTTCGTGGACGATAACGTGCCGCATCCCGCCGGAAAGGTGAACGCCAGGCGCGACGTCGAAACGATGCTGAGTGAACTCCTGCTCAACGATCTGATCGCGGTCGAGCGCAAACTCGAACGCTTGACCGAGGAACGGAAAAAAGGCGGCACGGATAAAGTTTTGAATGAGCGCCAGACGGCTCTGTTCACACGCCTGCATGAAGCACTTAACGCCAGCACGCCGATTCGCAAGATCGAAATCAACGCCGAGGAATCAAAAGAACTCGCATCCTTCGGCTTGTTGACCCGCAAGCCGATTCTGACGGTATTCAATCTGGACGAGGGCCAATCCGCGCCGATGATGCCGCTCGATCATCCGTCGGTAGCGTTGCTGGGCAAACTCGAAATGGAAATCGCTCAATTGAGCACCGATGATGCGGCGGTCTTTATGAAGGAATATGGCATCGAAGAACTGAGCCTGAGCAGGATGATCAAGCTATCGTATGACTTGCTTCAACTGCAATCGTTCTTCACCGTCGGCGAAGACGAAGTTCGCGCCTGGACGACGCAGCGCGGCGTGAGCGCGGTCGAAGCCGCGGGCGAAATTCACACCGATATTCAACGCGGCTTTGTGCGCGCCGAAGTGGTGGCGTGCGATGATTTGCTTTCACTTGGCGGCATGAATGAGGCCAAAGCCAAAGGCAAACTGCGACTGGAAGGCAAGGAATATCTCGTGAAGGACGGGGATATTATGCATATCCGATTCAATATATAAGTGACCATGCCATTCTAATTATCCTGGTATACACCGTTTGTACTCCCTGGGACCCCAAAATTCATACCCACCCCCGGCTGGCAATCCTGGCACTTGATATCGATCAGCTGCTCCCCAGTGATTACGAGACTCCCTATGGATGCGGGAGTAAACGAGAATTCGACGAGCCCGCCTGCGCTGCCTTGCCCGGTAAGGGAGAACTTAATCCGCGGCGAATTGTCGGGCGAGTCGAACAACCATTCGATGAAATCCTTCGAGTGTTCGGTGTCCATGTACGTCTGCGTCGGCGCCAAGCTGAACGTCTTTCCATCAAAGGTCCCGTTGAGGGCGAAGGCAAGTTGAGTGGCCTGACCTATATCTTTTACAGAGACGAAGACACATTGGGCTGGCGTGACCACATGCCCGGTGCCCGTTCCGGCCACCGTGCCATCCGCAGCGACATACAGATCAAGATTGGATAAATACTGACCATTGGTACAGCTGCCGCCGGCGTAGGTCGCGGAGATGGTGGTGCGCATCGTGCCGGTCCAGTGATCGCCGGTATAGAAAGCGGCACATTTCTTTGTCACGTTAGGGACATAATCTTCGGCAAGGATGCATAAGTTAATCACGGGCGGTGCATCCTTTGGCACGGTGTAGACGTAACTGTCCGAGAATTGCTGGGTTTTGTCCTTACAAACCTTAGGCTTAGACCCGAATTCCTTGGTATAGACCGTATTGCCTGGCTTATCCGTGATCTGAATGTCCTGCAAACCGGTCTGCCAGACTCCTGTACTTTCGGAATCCTCCGCTGTGAATGTGATGGTGATCTTATCGCCTGATTTGACCCTGCTGTTGGGCTTCGGGTCAGAACTCACCTTACTAATTTCTGGGGCCAGAGTATCGTCGCCCAAGCGTAGGTCCGCCTCCTTAGACATTCCGGCCCCTGGGCCGTCCAGCACTTTCGCGATAATTTTCACCGAGGTCTTCGGCAAGTCAAAAGGAAATTGATACTTAGGGTCGCAGGGATCTAGCGTCCCAAACCCCCACGGCCCATAGTTCTCGTTATCAGGATAAGGCATTGTGTCATACGGTGTGATCGGGCCGCCGTCGATAGCCACATCAATTTCTATGTGCCCGGTGCACGCGTGTGAATACATGTAGAATTCCACATAAGGGGCGTTGTTGTCCACCCCGCCCGCATCCAAAGAACCAACCGAAAAATTGCAGTCTGAGCCTGAACCTACCAAAGATTCAGGCGCGTTGGCTGATTGAGGCACGCTCCCGCTTCCACCTGAGACTGGCGGCTGACCTTGAGCAGTTGTCGCCGAGGCTGTGATTGCACCTTGAGCTTGCGCTTGACTCTGGCTTGTTGATGGCTGGGCCACTGCTATCTCGATGGATTGCAATTGTCCATTGAGTGAAGCGACGATCTTGTAATTACCCTCCGCCAGCAGGCCGGGATTCTTGCCGATGGAGAAAGCCTGGTCAAAAGGAGAGACCTCCACGGTGTCGGCGAAGAGCTTCTGATCACCCTCCTCTGTGATCTGATACCAGGTAATCGTCAGTGGCTCCAGATTGTCCAACTTGCCAACCTGCACCACCACCGCAATCTGCGGCTCGGACGGATCAAAGGTGAACTTCGGATCCACTGCCTGCCCTTGTTGATCCACGGAGCTACCTGCCGCCATCCCGATGATCGGGCCGCTGATCGCACCATGATTGCTGCCATTCAGCAGACCGGTCACGAAATCACAGCTCAGCGAGGTCACTAGGAGCATGGCCACGGCAGTGAGGATCAATTTGCTTTTCTTAGATCCGCCAGGCTGCCTGAGTTGTTGCGATAAACATGTGTTTTGTAATTTCGGTTTTAATAAACTGGACAGCCAATTGCCACCCTGTTCGGCACGGATGATCTCTACTTTACCCATAAGACTCTCCTCAAGCATGCTGGACAGCCATCGCTTGCTTACCAATGAAAGAGGAACCATTCAAACAAGTCTAACCACAGGTGAATACATTATAATCACAATCCATTGCTACCGCTCTACTCTCTTGGGTGAATCATTTCGGTGGAGTCCTCACGAAGCCTGTTATGCGATATATCTTGCTATGCCCTCAATCGCTCGCACTACCTGCTTGATCTGTGGCAGCCTGCAGGTGCAACCTCTCCTCAGCCTGTCGGAACGAGGAACGCCGCACAGAACGGTTACCCATAACTCCGTCTACGAGTATTCCGTCCTTGGTGTCTGTGCCAACTGCGGACACGGTCAGTTGGAGATTTATTCCCACGATTGTTTTGGTCATCCTGCCGATGAAGATTGGGATATGTATTGGTGGTACGCCATCACTCCAGACGATGTCTTTCGCTTATCCGCGAAGATAAAGAGTTGTCCTGGTAGATTAAATGCCCAATGCACCTGTACCGTTCATCAGACTTTACGAAAGAGCACTGGAACCCTATGGGGTGGAGTTAAACATGCTTTTGTTATTAGTGGCAAGACGAGTTTTGCTTGGTTACGTTTGATAGAGAGTGCCGAGACAATGACGTTGGTGGTTGATAAGCAGAAAGGTGTCGGCCAGTCCGCCTAATCAGCTCCTGTTTTTTAAGTTCATGCCCGTACGACGCGGCTTTGTGCGCGCCGAAGTGGTGGCTTGCGATGATTTGCTTTCACTTGGCGGCATGAACGAGGCCAAAGCCAAAGGCAAACTGCGACTGGAAGGCAAGGAATATCTCGTGAAGGATGGGGATAGTATGCATATAAGGTTCAATAGATAACATCAAAAAGAGCGGGCAGAGCGCGTCGGCATCGGCGGCTGATGACATTTGAATTGGAAATCTAAAACAAACCCCCTCGTTGGGCGCGCTTTGTTTACGGTTGCAGTATCTTCAAGTCTTGAACTGATAAAACCATGGGCCCCTCGCAACAAGGCTCTTTCAATGTTATGGAAATGATCGTGGGATGGCCAAGAAGCGGATCCTATGTAATATCTATTGAATCAATCCCCTGCCAGATTCTCTGGTGCGCGTAAGAAAATAACCATGGGACGGAGTAAATCCCAGGATCGTTCACCGGTGGGCCTTGCCCTTGCGCGTCAACTGCAGATATCACTTTATTATTCATGGCTTCGACAGTGATGGGCATTCGCTCATCGCTGTAATCGAAAAATGGAGGATCAAGCGGCATCCGATAATTAGTGATATGGAGGCTTTCCCACTTAGTTTGATTTTGCTCCAGCGCGCTAGATTGCCGATCTTCCTTTGGAAGCAGTGTTATGTAGATCAGAAAGATAAGAACCGTGATTACACCGATTCCAAGTACAACTGCAAAAGCGAAAACGAATCCATTGATCGTGGTTTCTTTTGTTTCAAGATCCGTCATGGCTTGCACTCTCTTGCTTAAGCAGGTCCCGGCATCGTTTATTTACGGGCTTCCAAAATCCACCGTGTAATAACCTCCATACGCGCTGGTTGAAACATACGCATAGCCTCCGCCCATCTCCGTGACGCCGCTATTCAAGATCGCATCGTGGTGGACCTGATCGTTCATCCACCAGTGGAAGGCGTCCTGCGGATAGCCGCTGGCATAAATGATCTCCAGATAATTGACGGGGTTGTACCCCGCCGCCACGATGCGCTGATAAATCGTCGAGGCATTGGAGCCAGTGTGACTCAGCAGGCTGTGACACGCCATGTCCTCGCTATGACCTTGCGCGGCGGCGGTCAATTGCGCGTTGATCGAAAGTTGATTCCGTCCCGCCTGCTTGCGGGCGCTATTGATGAGGCTCTCAACTTGGCTGACGTATGAATTGCTGAAGGTGTATTTACAACCGATGGGGCTGGTCGGTTGGATCGCGGAGACGGGGCTGGCCGACGTCGCAGCCAGCGAGGCAGCGGGCGTCGGTTGCACATTCCCGACGATGATCTTGACCCAGAAGTTCTTATAGATGCCAATCGGGACAGCAGTGCCATTCTCGTCGTTCAGCACAAAATAACCGGCATAGGAGTTATAAGCCGCTGGCGCGGTCAGCTTCACAGAAACATCGACCGTTGCGTTCGGTGCGGTGGTTGGGACGGGCACGGAGTCCGGCGCGCCCATCCGGTCACCGGATGAAAATGCAATCGTGTATCCCGTCCACGGGCATGTGCCGGTGTTTTCAAAACGCCAGGTTTTTGTAAAGGATGCACCGGGCGCAACATAGGTGTCATCCGGAATCGTGACATCTTGAGTCACAACCGCCCGTTCCTTGCAGGCGGCGAGCGTGGCCTTCACCGCGGGCGTGGCAGAGGCGGGCGTCGACGTGCTCGGCAGTGAAAAAGGCGTGTTGGTAACCGGCAAGGTCGACGTCATGAAAAGAGACGACGTGGGCGTCGGGCCGTTCGACGAGATCGAAACGCTGCAGGCGGTCAGCACCAAGGCAAGTAACAAGATCAATTTCTTTAACATTTCAAAACATCATCATCTGTCCCTGAATCTGTTCAACGGGGTCGCTGGCGATTTGTTCTTCGAACGTTTCACGCGTCAATATCGGGACCTGAGATAGGGCGCGCAATAAGCGATATTTCAGCAGTCGAACCGTTTTCAGCTGCTCTGCCAGCGCGGGATCGCGTTGCGCCTTATAGGCGACGAGAGCCGCGCGTCCGCCGGGGATGACCAGCAGGTTTTTTTCCGGCGGATAAGGCATGTCGGCAATGGCGCGTCCGACCAGGGCCGATGCCAGCACCGAAAAGACACGAACTGCCTTGCCCTTCTCGTCCCAAGTCATCCATTTATCCTCTCGCCGCGTCGCATATTTCAAGCGCTCCCCAATCGAACCGATCAACCTCTCCATGTTCTTTAATTCTTCGCGCCGTGCGGACGTGACGTCTTCCGCACGCAGCTTCCAGCTTGCTCCATCTTTTTCTGCGTAGGAATTCAACACGGCATAGATCATGCCCTTGGACGGCGTCAGCAGGCCGGGAAAACGCCGGTACAAATCGTCTTCGATCTCAAGAAAGATGCTGCTGCGATTCTTTTGCAGGAAAGTAACCACAGCCACTTCAACGCGGTCGGCAAGGTTTTCCGGGCGGCTTTGCAGGCGCAGCCCCCACAAACCTGTCTCTGCACTTTCGCCGCCGGAGTAATGAACCAGATCGGCATCACCTTTCAGGGCAGCTTCCATGGCGGTTTGGATTTTCCGCAGAGCCTCATCAAATCCTTGATCTTTTTTCAAGGCGTGCGCTTCGTTCAATGCCATCAGGCCTGCGGCATGTACATGCAGGTAACTGGCAGGCTCCCCGCGTTCCCGTAGATAGGCCCGTACCGCCTGCCGGACGGAATCCATTTCAGGCTCGATCGATTCGCGATGCAAATGTTCGCCGCGCTTCCAAACAATTTGAATCGGGTCATGCTCCGTGCGCAAAGCAACGCTTTCCAAATCAAAGCTGGCCGCGCCGGCCGCGGTCAATGCCGCTGTGAGAAAAGGAGGCTCCGCCTCCGGCAACAACCCAAAAAACGGCGTACCCAGGGGAACCAATTCAAAGAGGTGGGCGAAGGCGGCGTTCAGCGCGGTGGCACTCCAAGCCCAATCGTAGCGCCGGCGGTGCAACGCGACCTTATACGGTTCCACCGCAGGGCGTCCCCACAGCCAACCCGCCCACAACGCAGACAGGGTCCAGAACGCCTGATTGGGGCGCGGCAACGCAGTGACTACTGCCGAAATCGGAATTTCTTTTTTGACTTCATGCGCCAAATCCTTAAGACGACCTTCATAAATGCAGATGCCGCCGCTTTCGGGAATCTTCTTGGGCCACGCCTCGCACAGCACGCTCGAAGCGGTCCCCGCCCACAAAGCGATCCCACGCTCGAGCATCATCCAAACATTCTGTTCGCGGAATTGATTTGGGATATTAAGTTGCTTGGGCCTCGCCCGTTCCGATGGATAGCCCCATACCGTATTGCCCGCGTCACACGCCACCAGGATCAGCGCGGTCAACGCGCGGCGGCGTTCGGGAGAGAGATTCAAGCTGTCGAGACGGTTGATCAGGGTGGTCAACACATACAATGGGCGCGGCAAATAGTGTTGAATGGCCTCTTCTGCATAAACGCGGTCATCGTCATCCATGGAAGCCACGCGTTCCAGGGCGCGTGAACGATGCAGCGTGTCCGTGGATGCGATTTTCTTCGCGCGCTCGACATCTTCTGATGTGACAATTCGTTCTCCAGCATCTCCGCATTCCCTGCATTCATAGATGCGGGCATACGGAGCGTCTTCATTTCTTCGCCATAGAAAGGCGGACGCCAAAACCTCATGCCCGCATTTTTCGCAAGTTGTCACATAGAGGGTTCGCAGGTGAGTCTCGAGATGCTCATCGCCTTTTTTGGAGGCGGCCAGGTCCGCCAGCGCCGCCTTGAAATCCGATTCCGCAGGAGGACGGGCCGCCAATTCCAGCAAGAAACGCGTAATGGGGTTATTGACCGTGACCAGCAGGCGGTAGCCAGCGCGCGCAGCCTCAATCGCGACGCGGGGTGCAAATCCAAACGGGTCCAGCAACCAGCTTCCCCTCGCGACGTGCAGCGAGAGCCAGGCCGAAATGGTGCCCTCTTCCAGTGGAGGGATGAATCGGGACAGCGGTCCGGGATCAGCGGCTTTCAATCCAAGAATATAAGGCTGGGCATCCATTCTGATTCATACGGTGGCACGGAACCAATCAAAGATCGGCACAGGCGAATAAAGCATCGCGAATCTTCGCGGGGTTGGGACCGTAAATATTGAAACCGGCGTTGTTCATAGAGCTTCACAAAGCGGTTCCTTCGGCACAGAACGCAAATCGCTTTCAATGGCGGAAAGCAAAAGTTGGATACCAAGCAAAACTGCGAGGGTCGGGAGCATTACGGTGCCGGTCGGCGCAGCAATATTCAATCTTGCATAATAAACCCATTTGGTGATGCCGAAGATCAAACCAAACAACAGGAGCGGGATGCTCGTGATCAAATAAACTGATCCCATCGAAAAATCGTAAATGAAATTCTTCAACACCACACGGCGCAGAAAAGTGGTGAGCAACTTAAACGGAAATTCCAACAAGACGCGCCGGATGACGAGGCTGGAAGCCTCGCCCTGATAACGGGCGGGCATGGGCACGTCGCACACCACGGCGCCTAGTAAGTACAGATGGGCCAGCATGGAGGTTTCAAAATAATAGGAATGGTCGATTTGCTCCAGTGGAAGTTGAGTGAGCACCTCGGTGCGGACGGCTAGAAAACCATTGGTCGGATCGAAGATGTTCCAGTAACCCGTCGCGGCTTTGGAAAAGAAGCCTAGTCCCATGTTGCCGAGCCGGCGGATGAACGGCATTTTCTGCAGAGCGATGAAATCGCGGAAGCGGTTGCCTTTGACGTAATCCGCCTTACCGTCGATGAGCGGCAGGAGCAGATCAGGCAGACGACCGACATCCATCTGCCCATCCCCGTCGACTTTGACGACAATCTGCGCACCGAGTTCCAGCGCCTTCCGGAAACCTGTGACCATGGCGCCTCCCACACCTTGATTATGCTCGTGCTGCAGCAGGATGAGGCGTCGGTCACGTTTCGCAGCGGCTGCCACCTTTTCTGAAGTCGAATCGGGTGAAGCGTCATCCACCACAATGACGTCGCAAATGTAATGGGGAAGTCCGCGCAGAACGCCCGCAATCTCGCCTGCCACCCGGTAGGCCGGAACAACTGCCGCAATCTTATATTTCCGAAAATCGACCTGCTCTTTCATCAAAGACAATTGTAATCGAACCTCGTCCATACAGCGCCGTTTTGCGTTAGAATATCCACTTAACAAGGCAACTTTTCACCCTAAGGAAACCATGACATCCACCGGGGAACGAATCCTCATCGTCGAAAGCGATCCTGATATCAGCGATTTGATTGGGAGGCAGGCGCTCCAGCCGCTGGGTTATCAATTAACCCTGACTGGAGAGGCGAGCGCGGCCATCAAGCAGGCGGTTCAAAACCCGCCCGATTTGATCCTCGCCAACCTCAACCTGCCCGGCTTGAGCGGCAAGGATTTGATCACTGCCCTGACATCTCAAGGGATCAGCGCACCTCTGATCGTCATCGCCGAGAAGGGACAGGAACAGAGTGTGATCCAGAGTTTTCGTCTCGGAGCAGTGGATGCCATTCTGTGGCCGGCCCGCGATGCCGAGATAGTACGGGTGGTGGAACGCGCCCTTTTGCAAACGCGTGAAAGCCGGGCCCGCCTCCAACTCGACCGTCAATTGGAAGCCGCCAACCAGGAACTCCAGCGCACCGTCCGCGAGCTGACCACCATCCTGTCGATCGGCAAGGCGGTGACCTCCACCACCGACCTGCGCCGGCTCTTCGATCAGATCGTCGTAGGCGCCATGCAGGTGGCCGAGGCTGAAATCGGATGGCTGATGATCCGCGACGAAAACACACGCGCCTTCTTGCTGACCGCTCATCGCAACCTGCCGGAAAGCTGGGCGAAAAAGATCAACCAGCCGTTGGATGACGGCATCAGTTCCTTGGTGGCAATTTCGGCGGAAACGCTCTCCATTTTTGGCACACCCCTCGAAAAATTTAAAGTGGCAGCACTGGGGAAATCCGCGGCGGTCGTCCCCATCAAGGTCCAGAGTGAAGTGATCGGCTTGCTGATCGTCGTCCGCAAAGCAGAGCGCGAGATCGATAAGGTCGCCCAATCCCTGCTCGAAGCGGTGGCAGATTACGCCTCCATTTCGCTGGTCAACGCGCGTTTGTTCCGCGTCGTGGAGCAGAACGTCGAAGCCGCCCGAATGAATGAAAAACACCGCCTGGCCATGCTTGAGTCGCTGAAAGAGTCCATACGCGCTGAAATGCAGGTCTCCCTGTATCCGCTGGAGGCGCTCCTGTCGGGCAAGCCCGGCGCATTAACTGCCGAGCAGGAACAGGCTCTCAAAACCATTCAAAGTTCTTTACAACGACTGACGCGTTCTTCCGAAAAAACGGTCGCACCGGACGTCGCGAAAAAAGGAAATGGATGATTCCGCGTGAGCTAATACTGCTGGCATTGGACGAGTCTGAGAGCCTGCACCTCATGGAGCGCGCCCTGCTCGCCGTGAATTATGAAGTCGCGATCGCCCGCGACTGCGAGGGGCTGGAAAAAATCCTGGAGGAGTCATCGCCGGCGTTATTGCTCATTGCTGAACACTTCTCCGGCCAGAACGGCATCGAGCTGGCCGAAAAAGAACTCGAGCGCTTTCCCACGCTTCCAATTCTTCTCTTCGCCGAAATGGATACGACGGGCACCATCAAGGCCGTTTTGAAAGCGGGTTTGAGTGGATACCTTTATCCGCCTCTGCACACCGAAGACATCGTGAACGCCGCCGACCGAAGTCTGGCGCGTGCCCGCCACCTCGGTGATTGGATTCGTCGCGAGGTCAAGCGCACGACTTCATCCCTCGAAAAACGCGCCCGGATCTCAGAATCAGAACGCGACAAACTGGAAGCCATCATCGCCAACATTGAAGACGGTGTGATCGTCCTCGATCAGGAACGCAAGATCCTTTTCATGAATCGAATCGCCCGCGAGGTTTTTGACCTGTCTGCTGAGGCGATGGGCAGACCCATCCTGCATGTGATCCAAAATCCGGATTTGCAGGCGTTCCTGCTCCGCTCCACAGAAAACCCCGTCAAGTATCACGAATTGAATTTCGATGATGGGCGGGTTCTGAATGCACAACAGACCGTCATTCCTCACATCGGGACCGCCATCACGATCCATGATATTACCTATCTCAAAAAGCTGGATCAGATCAAAAGCGACTTCGTGCATACGGTCTCCCATGATCTGCGTTCTCCGCTGACAGCCGTACTGGGTTACACCGAGCTGATTGCGCGCGTCGGGCCGGTCAACCAGCAACAGCAGGAATTTCTGGGACGCATTCAAGCCAGCGTGCAGAGCATCACCACGCTCATCAACGACCTGCTTGACCTTGGCCGGCTGGAGGCGGGCTTTGACACGCGCCGCGAAGCGGTTCAATTGGAGAGTGTCCTCCAATATTCCCTCGATATGCTTGAGTCGCTCATGACTCAGAAGAACCTCCATCTCGAGAAGAACATCGCAGCCAACTTGCCGGCTCTGCGCGCCAACCCCATCCGCATCCGGCAAATGCTGGATAACCTGATCGGAAACGCGATCAAATATACGCCCAAGGATGGGACGATCCGCATCGGCATCCGCACCGAGGATCGCCAGCTCGTCCTTGAAATCAGCGACACAGGTCCAGGCATTCCCTTGGACGAGCAATCCCGCATCTTCGAAAAGTTCTACCGCGCCAGCAATGTGTTGGAAGGTCCAAAAGGATCCGGCCTCGGGTTGGCCATCGTCAAATCCATCGTGGAAAGTCACCAGGGACGCGTGTGGGTAGAATCGACGCTCGGAAAGGGCGCCACTTTCATTGTGGTGTTGCCTGAGTACGAAGCATAGAATCGATGGCCTACCCGCTCAAGCCACATTAAAATGCCGCCGCCGGATTGAATCCGGCGGCGGCTTTCGCCAAAGGAGGAGACAGTGAGGAGCATCTTGGAGGTGTCTTTGTTCCGTCTCCACAGTTATCATAACGCAGGGACCGGAAACACGGGATTATCAAATGTCATCAAATCATAGTGATAGTATTCACAAGAAGTCCTTTCAGTTTTCCCGACTCATTTCAATTCAGCAAGAAATTCCCTCATTAATTCAATGGCGTGGGCAGAATCTTGATACGCCTTCACCTGTAATTGCGGGTGTGGATTTCCGCTGATCATCTTTGATATCTTGCGGCCGTGCTGAAACAAACATAACACAGGCTTTCCTGCATTCAACGCAAAGCCGATCTCATACCCAACGCCATGCGAAGGGACGCTGACCTCGGCAATCAGTGCGCTGGCCCGCCGAATCCAATGGACGTCGCGTTCGTAGACTTCGTGCGGCTCAACCACCGCTTCCAGGGACAGGACATTGGATTCGGCAAGTTGCGCCGTCGGCACGTCGTGACCATCCCTAAGGAGGGCCGCCGTCAGAGCCTGGTAGATGCGTTCAAACTCGCGCCCGCCCGTAATCGAGCAGGCAAAATAAATGTTCATTTTCTGGGCAATCGCGACAGGATGGATTGGTCCGGAGTTTTTTGTTCAGGGGCGTTTCCACTCACACGCAGACTATCCAATTCAGTGCTCAAGCCCATCCAATCATTCACTAAAATGATGATATGGGGGGTGCTGTCCTTGAAGAAAAATGGCGAAAGGAAAAATCGTAGGACGGACAGAGGTATCGGAAATGCATTCAACTCGATCTTTACCGCCGTCAGGCTGGATAAGGGCCGAATGATATCGCGTCTCCAGCTGGACATGCTCTTCAGAGGAAACGTCGCGGCCATGCTGATTGTGGATGTGCGAAGAATGCGGCGATACGAAATATTCATCCGCAGAAATGGTGTCACCAGGCGCAAGTGATCGCCGAACAATTGCACATATCCGCTCTTTCGAAAAGACGCCATGACCAGCGAGAGCAAGGTCACGGCCCCACCCAGGGAGAGCATGGCTTGCCAGCGCCACGCTTCGGCCAGCCGCATGAAGGGGTCCTGATAAAACGGCCACGCCAGCGACGCCAGCGCCAGGCCCAAAAGCAACAGCGCTGGCCACCAGCGATCGATCATATGTGTATAAACGAGGAGCGGATAGCGTCTCCCAACCTTCGCCATAGATCAACTCTCCTCCTGAGATGAGACCGCCCGCTCATCCTGTTTCTTAACCCTTCGCTCAGGACCCACGCCGGCCGGGCCGCCGTTTAATCGAGCGCTCAAGTTTCCAATGGCCTGTTCCAGGTGTTCGCCGCGCAGGCTGAATGTAATGTCGCCGCGTGTCTTCTCAATGATGCCGCGCGCCAGATCCGTCTGCCGCCGCAAACCATTGGTGATCGCATCCGGATAATCCATCGTAACCAATACGGAATAGATATCATCCATGATGCTGAGCAGGCGTTCTGCTTCCTGTGAATAACCATGACGCAAGATATCCAGCGTTCGCCGCCGCAACTCGCCGACCACTTCGGCCAGACCATTTAAATAGGTAAAATCCGTTACATCCAACTGCTCCGGCGTAAGCAAAGGCTGATTTCGAATCAACGCACAGGTGACATTCGCCTCGACGAACTCTTTCAAGGCATCTTGTGTATAGCCTGAATAAAAAAGATCGGGATAGGGGGCAAGATCCTTCTTCAACCGATCGGCCAATTCATGGGCAGCGGACAAATGCTGCTCCATCACATCGGTCTCGTCGCGGTGCACGGCACGGATGGCCAGGGCGCAGGCGCGCGTCAGCTGCCGGGCTTGCGCCAGAGCCTGATCGCGGCAGGCGGTGCGCGCGTCGAAGTCTCGTCGAATTTGATCGGCAATGCTCTCAAGTTTATGCATACTGATTTTTAGTCCTTAAGCTTTCCCTTCGCCGGGAGGCTCTGGCGGCTGGTGCGGGCGAAAGAGATTCTCGGCCAGCGAGGCATTTGGAACCACAATCTCCCCGAAGACCGATTCATAACGTGCGAGGTTTTCAGCCAAGGCTCGCATGAGCAGCTTCGCAGAAAGAGGCGACATCAACACACGCGCTTTGACCGTGGCCTTGGTCTCGCCCGGTAAAATATGGGCAAAGTCGATCACGATGTCAGCAGGAGAATGAGCGATGCGCGCCAGGTTGGCGTAAACCACGTCAAGCCCGGAGGGAATCTCCAGGACGGGAGGAGTTGAGGGTGCAGGAAGAGACATGCGAGTCTCCAATCATGATGAGCGCTCGGGGAGCTCTCATTGATAAAACACTAAAACGGAATATCGTCCTCGGCAGGGGTAACGGCCATGTCCCCTGCGTCCGCCGTAGAACCGGCGCCAGAATCGCTTTCACCGCGCGAACTCAGGAAGCGAATCGTGCCCGCCGTAACTTCAAAGGAAGCACCGGAGGTACCATCCTGTTTCTGCCAGATACGAGGTCCGCCGGTGTTCTTGTCGGGCGTCAGCCTCCCTTCCACCAGGACCTTCGAACCCTTTTTGAGATATTGATTGCAGATCTCCGCTTGCTTCCCCCACGCTGAAACGCGAAACCAAATTGTCTCGTTGACCTGCTCGCCGCTGGAGGAGGTATACCGACGATTGGACGCAACCGAAAATGATGTGACTGCTTGACCAGAGGGTGTATAACGCATTTCTGGATCCCGGCCCACATTGCCAACAATAACAATGGTGTGGAACATGGAAATCTCCTTTGTGTATGGGGAACGCCGCAGGCGCGGCGTTGACGATTTATGATTCAATTGTACACTTGTTACCGAAAGTTGCGAGGAGATTTAAGGCACAATGGACCGCTCTCGCAACGAGGGCGGTCCATTGCTTTTGCGATGATCAATCAGCGGCAGCAGGCACCGGCTTGGCCGCTTCTTCCGGCTGCGGCCGGGCGGCGGTCAAGAATCCGATGAACATCAGGATCGCCGCGAGCAACTCACCCAGATATAAAAATTGTCCATAGCCAAGGTGCGTCAGCTCGCTGGCGGTCGCCACAGACAAAGCCCCGACCGCGATCAGAACGTTGCCGACGACGCGATTGGGCAGAACCCGCTTGCGCCAGAACAGGAACGCCGAATAGAGCGCCCCGCCAACCAGCAAAACCAGTCCAACGGTGCCAAAAATAATGGTGGGGATAAGAATTAAATTGAAGGAGGCGGCGGGGATAATTGCCTTATATTGCTGGCTGATCGGCGTACCCAGATGAAAACCCTGATCATCAATGGGAATGGACAACATCAGCCCCGCGCTGACGAGACTGGCGAGAATCAGAGCGCCTGCTACCAGATGAACCCATTGCCGCCTGACCAATAAGTAAAGCGTACCCTGGCCAATCCACGCCGGGTTTAGAATCGCCCCGAACAGATACCAGATCACGAAGACCGTCCGACTCCAGGCCAGCGAGAGATACACCTCAGAAAAGCTGCCGGCTCCAAACATCGCCAGGCCAATCCCCCAAAAAAGAAAATGCGGGGCGCGGCGCACAAAGTAGCGTTGAAAGACATAAACCGTGAACCCCAGCATGATGGCCGTGGAGATAAAAGGAAGGATTTGATTGATTGACATGGTCTGCTCCAAATCAAATTTAGAGACGGATGACGCCGAGCAATATCCCGAGCGCGAACAGAATCAATGCAATCGTAAGGACTCCCATGAGAATCAAAACAACAGGGATGACTTTTTCATACACCAAGGAATTCTCTGGCATGTGCGATTTTTTCTTTGCGTGCAGATCGTCCGGCATGGCTACCTCGTCCCATCCAGTCTCAGCAGAGCTATTGTGCATTGGATAGACAGGCAAGTCAACACAAGTTTCGGTAGGTTTATATTAAATTTTGAATAGAGTTTCTTTTCCTGTTCCCGGTTCCATGTTTTGATGGATTTCTGATTTATACTGTCTGTAAATCCTGTCAGGAGAATTGAATGTCACGAAAACCTCATCTTGAAAACTTTTTTACCGTGGGCACTGCCTTCAGGGCCCCAGGTCCGATTGGGAAATAGTTCAATGCAAATCGCGAGAAAACAAAACCGTTGGGTGATCGCCGGCGCCGCACTATTGATCTTGCTGATCACAATTTCCTGTCAGCTTTTAAATACCCCGGCCCTGCGCTTCGCTCCCGATGCGATGCCGAGGGGACGGGTGGGAGTCTTTTACTATGTGATCATAAAAATCGCCAACAACCAGACCCCCGCAGGCGAGTTCACCATTTCCCAAGGTAATCTTCCAAAAGGGTTGATGTTCCAAAGACTCGCCGGCCAGGATGCTGTTTTGATTTCAGGAACGCCCCAGGAATCGGGCGCGTTCCATTTTGTGCTCAACGTCTGGTGTTATGGAACCAGCCATAGCGGACAAACCGGGACAAAAGACTACGTGATCCCCATCAATCCCTGATGATTTCCCTCGGGAACGCCGGAATTCCCGGTCCTTGTAAGGGATCGAATTAAGGGACCTTGCCGTGGACATCGCTTCTTCCCTGCAGCAGACGACCGAAGCAGACCCTTCGGTCGTCTTTATTTGAGCATGAATTGAATGGCTAATCTTCATAAGTCTCTAAGGTTCTAATGATATATTTCCCGAAATTTTCGCCCGAAATAGAAGGAGACTTATGGATACACCCAAACGTTATCATCCCGTATTGGTGACCTTGCATTGGCTGGTGGCCCTGCTCGTTTTCCTGGATTTATATATTGGCTATTTCTATATTCGGCCCATCATTCTGTCGGGCGGAGGCGGCGTTCGAGGCACAGATGCGATGCTCAAAATCCATATGGCCGCCGGGATTGCCATCCTCGTCCTGATTGTCGCTCGATTTGTCATCAGGCTGAGCACGCGAAAACCGGTGCCGGCAGATGCCGGCTTCAAGATTCTCAACGTTCTAGCGAGGGCCGTCCATTACGCCTTATATTTTTTCGTATTCGCCATGACCATCGTCGGTCTGGTCTTCGCCCTGCAGACCAATCGTCTCCAGGCGGCTTTTCTCGGAGCAACCGGCGGGCCGGGGTTTGGACCCGGCAGCGGATTCTCGCGACCAGGCTCCGGCCCCTCTGGTGCATTTCCCGCTCCCGGCGCCGGAACACCTGCTCCGAATTTCAGCAGAAACGGGGCGCCCGCGTTTCCTCCGGGAAGTGGCCCGCGCCCGGCTGGACGCCGAGGATTCAATCTATTCCTTTTCCTTTTACCGCTGCACCTCTACTTATCCATAGTCCTGATCGCTTTGCTCACGCTGCATATTCTCGCGGCCTGTTACCATCAATTGGTTCGCAGGGATCATCTGCTCCGCAGAATGTGGTACGGGCCGGCATAAATGTAAATCGTTTACGGGCCGGGAGTGGTTGATGTGGCCGCTGTGGTCGGAACGGCGGTGGTTGGAATCGACGTGGGAACGGCTGTGGTTGGAATGGAGGTGGGAACGGCCGTCGTTGGAGCAGACGTCGGAACGGCTGTGGTCGGAACCGCGGTGGGGACCGCGGTCGTTGGAACCGCGGTAGGAACCGGCGTGGTTGGAGCAACTGTCGGAACAGCTGTAGCGGTATTGCTGACGGGAGTATACGTTGCCGTCGCGGCCGGGAAGGCGGTATCTTCATAGGTCGCTGTCGCATCCTCGGTCACGTCGATCAGTACATAGACCGTCACGCCAAACTCTTCACCAGAGTCATTGGCTAGACGCCAGTAACCGGTATATTGACCGGCCGTGGTGGGGGCCGTCAACGTTACCGATAATTCCGCTTGCTGCCCAGGCGCGACCGAGCCGCCGATGCTTGTGGTTGTCCCCCCCATCTGATCACCGCTGGTAAAAGTCAGGGCGTAATTGGCATCCCATGTGCAGGAGCCGGTATTCTGGAACATCCAGGTTTTGATGAAGGGCTGCCCGGCAACCTCGACCGTGCCATCGGGAACCGTCACGTCTGAAATATAGCTGGCACCATCACAAGTGGAGCCACCCGGTGTTGCTACGGCATCATAAGGAGTGGATGTCGGCAGGGAATAGAAGAGCGTAGGAGAACCGGTTGGGGCGGGAGTGTCAGAAGCCTCATCCATCGGGGTGATGGTCGCGTTTTGATCGATCGCGGACTGCATATCTGCCGTGTCTTGAGCCACGACCGTTTGGGCGGCAGAGGTGTATATGGCAGAGAGCGTGTCCGTCCCGTTGGCCGATGAAGAAGAGCCGCAGGCGCTCAACAAGATTGTCACGAGCAGGGTGAGGCCAAGGAAAACTCTCTTTGTATGATTCATAAAGCTGCTTCCTTCCATCGATTCGCTAGAACGAATCGGCTTTATGCTACTGAACCATAATGAAAGAGTTGTGAAGGTGTGATGCGGATGTTGTGACGGTACTGTGACGATATCTTGCAGGCTTGCTTTTCCAGAACATCCCCTCAACACACAAAAGCATAAGGCTGATGTGGCGCTTCCGCAGGATATTGCCACACGGCATGTCCAAGTGACCATTGCCATGCCGCGAGCGCGGCCGCACAGGCGGCAACGAAATGGTCCGGGACGTTTTTTCTGCGCGGCAATCCACCCAATCCTTGGGCGCCCAACCAGTTCATCAAATTCAAACGCGCTTGTGCATGGCGTTTGAAACCCTTGACATCCCCGGCCGCTGCGCCGCGCAGCAGCAGGCATGCGCCGGGATGAACCTCCACGATTTGAAGATCCGTGTCCGGCTTCAGCATTTCTAACTCACGCGCCAGAACAATACCGCGAAGCGTCAAATAAACCATGCGGCTCATGGTGGGCGTCATGACGCCGATTCCGCCTCCCTGGAGGGACACCCGCTGGCGAAGTTCCTGATCGGATTTTCGATCGCCTCCGCCAGGGTTGTAGGAAAGCGGTGCATCGACTCCGATCGTAATGAGTCCCCTTTTCCCTAACCCAGCCACAGCGGCCAGAATCCTCTGATCCTCTGCCGCCTCAATCGCCTCTACTAAGTGCAACCCGTCTTGTGTCTCTTCAAATACGGTTACAAAAGTGTCGGCGATATTACGCGGGCCAGACAGATCAATCCCCATGACTTTCATTTCAGCATCAAGCGTGCCGCGCGCCTTCCGATCTCCACGGCAAAATTTGTGCCGCGATCCCATGGATAGACCTGACTCATCGAAGCGAAATACAAGCCATCGATCGGCGTATCGATGGAAGGGATGTTCTTGGAGTGATTGACCAGCGGCACAGGCTGGGCATAGTTCGTTTTGAACACCCAGACCTTCTTGATCCAATTCTTTTCAAAGGCAGGGTTGAATTTCTTGAACGCAGGCAGGAAGCGCTCCAACAATTCCGGATCGCTCATCGAAAAATATTCATGACCCTGCTCCAGATAATCGCCGGCGTACACGATGTGGTCGCCGCCAAAATTCTCGGGTGACACAAAGTTGGTATGCTCCACGAGTGCCAGGAACGGATACCCCTCTTCCTTCGGCAGGTTGAACCAATAGTAGCCCTGTTCGGAAAGACGGTGCTTCAGGGATAACACCATCACCACGGCGCCCATGGACTTTAGATCCAACAGCCCCTGCAAATAATCCTGGGGCAGGTCAGGGCACATCTTCGCCATCAGGCCCGGGGACGTGGTCACCATTACCTTATCAAACAATTCAATGTCACTGGCGTCCACCAGCAGACCCCGGTCCGGTGCCCGCTTAATGAACTTGACGCGTGCCTTGATTCGAATCTCCACGCCCATGGCCTGCAGCCTTTCGACGAATTTATCGGCAAAAGCCTGAAAGCCTCCTTGAAATGTGCCCAGCCGCGTCGTCCGCGCTTTGATGCGGGCCCACATCCAGGCCATGTTGACCTCCTTGTAGTAGGGCCCGAACTTCCCGATCAGCAGTGGCTCCCACATTTTTTCATAAACATGCTTCCCGGCCCACTTCATCATCCACGAGTCGGCGGTTACTTTCTCCAGGGCTTTCCAGTTATTCGTCAAACGGAGAAACAACCCGACGAAACCAAAACGGAGCTTATCCGCGCCCCAGCCCAAGCCGGGAAACAAAGCCATTTTGAGTACCGAGTCAAAGGGATAGAACCGGCCCTGGTGATACATCACCGTCAGGGGCCGCGGAAAAAGGACCTGTCCCTCCCAGCCCAAATCACGGATTAAGCCCAGCATGGATTGATCGGTTTGAAACCAGTGATGATAAAACTTCTCAACCGACCAGTCCCAATACGGTTCCTTGAACCCGCTGGCCAGCCCGCCGACATAATCAGCCGATTCAAAAATCGTCACTTGATGTCCGGCTTTTTGAAGGTCAAAAGCAGCGGCCATGCCGCCGAAGCCTGCGCCGATGATCGCAATCCTCATTCCATCAACATCCTTTGAAGGAGCCTTTCCGCACTCTGCTCCTAAGAATTGATCTCTGCTTCTGCGCGGAGCGAATCGCTCCACTTGACGCCCTCGCGCGTCAAAAAGTACGCGCCCACCAAGGTGATCGGGAGCCAAAGGGCAACATGCAAAACAAGCGTATATCCGGCCGCAGTGGCTTGATCGACCCCATAGGCGGTCAGCACCGCAATGCCTGGCGCGTCGAATGTGCCGATGTATCCGGGCGCGGACGGAATCGTCGTCGCCAGATTCACAATGCCGTTCATCAGCATCAGGGCAAAAAACGAAACATTAAAATTGAAGGCGTGCATCACCAACCAGTATTTGCCGGTTTCAAGCAGCCAAATGACAAGCGAGGTGATAAATACCATCAGGATGTTGAAGGGTGAACGCAGAGAAGCCAAGCCATCGAGAAATCTATGCATCAGCGAGCTGGTCTGCTGACGAATGCGTTGAGGTAGCAGGCGGTCAATGAACCATTGACCGATCTTGATCGTCAACTGGGGAAACATCGCCGCCAGCAAAAAGAGGACCAGCGCGCCCATAAAAACCCCGCTGCCGATCACCGCAACCTGCTGGATATCGCCGACAAAACCCGACTGCCCCGTCAGCTTCGCGAGTTCAGGCAAATTAACGAAAACAAATCCCAGCATCACGACGCCGTCGAAAATGCGTTCCACAATGATCGTCGCCAGCGAAGCGGAAATGGATACATCTTCCTTGCGTTTCAGGACGACCGCGCGCAACACTTCGCCGGCGCGTGCTGGATAGATATTGTTGCCCATGTAGCCTATCGTCACGATCGGGAACATTTTCGGGGTCGATATTTTTTTGACCGGCCGCAGGAGATAGTGCCATCTCCATGCCCGCGCCCAGACCGCGACAAAATAGACCGCGATCCCGGGAACCAGCCACCAATAATTGGCGGTCTGCACGACATTCCAAAACTGATTGAGCTGCAAGCCGCGTAACGCCAGCCATATAAATGCCACACTGATCAGAACCCCGAGCCAGAATTGCCATTTTTTCATATTGCCATTTTACCAGAGTAGCGATGCCCCAAGAGCAGCCCCGGGATGGGAAACAGCGAACAGGTTATAATCTTCGTCACTTAAGAAATCCATGGTTCCAAAAATCCTTCGTTCCACGTTAATGCTTCTGGCGGTCTGCCTGCTTTCTTCCTGCGTCCCGTTCCCATCAAAAAGCAACCGGCCCAATTTCATCATCATCATTTCCGATGACCAGCGGATCGGTTCCATGCAATTCATGCCTCAAACCCAGGCTCTGATCTTCGATCAAGGTGTTGCTTTTGCACAGGGATTCGACACCACACCCCTATGCTGTCCAAGCCGGGCCAGCATTTTCACGGGCATGTACGCTCATAACGACGGAGTAAAGACCAATGAGGATAAGCTCAACGACAAGTATCAGACCGTCATCATGGCGCTCCACAAAGACGGGTATTATACGGGTCTCGTGGGGAAATATCTGAATACCTGGCTGGGCGAACCCAGGCCGGAATTCGATTCGTGGGTTTCGTGGCCCGGCAGTGTCGCTTCGTACCAAGACCCCAACATCAATGTGAATGGAACGTGGAGCGTTCACCCCGGTTACATTACCGATCTTGAAAATGAATATGTCCTGCAGTTCCTGGATCAAGCCGCAAGGCAGAACAAGCCGTTCCTCCTGATCTATGCTGCCCGTGCTCCTCACGCGCCCGCCGTCCCGGCGCCGGAAGATAACAGCCTCTTGCAGGATCTGCCTCCCTATCGTCCGCCCAGTTTCAATGAAGCAGATGTCTCCAATAAACCAAGTTCGATTTCCGGCATCCACTTGCTGTCGCCGCAGCAGATTGCCGGGAACGATGATTTTCGCCGCCGCCAAATCCTAACGTTGCTATCGTTGGACAACAACGTGGCAAACATGGTCGCCAAACTTCAGCAGATGGGCCAGTTGGACAATACGGCGATCTTTTACATTTCCGATAACGGTATGCAGTGGGGCGAGCATCGCTTGTCTGCGGACAAGGCCGCGGAATATGAAGAATCAGTGCGGGTGCCATTTGCTTTGCGCTATCCACCCCTGATTCCCAAGCCGTATGTCGAGGATCATCTGGTAGGCAACATCGACATTGCCCCGACGATCTATGACCTGGCGGGCCTACCCATCCCAAACAACGTGGACGGGATGTCGTTCGTGAAACTGGTGAATGACAAGCCGTGGCGCGACAACATCCTGATCGAGTCGTGGCCGGAGCGCGGCTATTGGGCCGGCGTGCGCACCGATCACTTTGTTTACGTGGAAACGCAGGACGACCTGTCGGAACTGTATGATCTGCAGACCGATCCGTTTGAATTGAACAATCTGATTAACGACCCCCGCTATCAATCCGTCATTGCCGATCTGAAGCCGAAGCTCCAAGCCGAAGAACAGCCTCGTTCTCCCTGACAGCCATGAATCTTAACGAACCCGCACCCGACTTTGAACTGCCCGACCTCAGCCACAAGCTTCACCACCTGAGCGATTACTGCGGGAAAATCGTCATTGTGAATTTCTGGTCGTGCGAGTGTCCCCATTGCGAACGGACCGATCAGGCATTGATGGCCATGTTCGTGCAATGGGCGGATGAGGTTGTCATGCTTTCCATTGCCGCCAACCGCAGCGAATCGTTTCAAGACATCGACGAGGTTTCGAAAGCGCGCCACCTGCCCCTGGTCCTGATCGACGCGCAGCACTCCGTTGCGGATTTGTACGGGGCCCAGACCACGCCGCACGTCTTCGTGCTGGACGGCGGAGGCATTTTGCGCTATCGCGGTGCCGTGGATGATGTTACCTTCCGCCAGCGCAGGCCCACCCGCTTTTTTCTGGAGGAGGCCGTGGAAGCTTTGCTGGATCAACGGCTCCCGGTGCTGACAGAAACTCCCGCGTATGGCTGCACCATCGTTCGCGAGATTTGATTCGTGCTAGAATCACATTGTGATTGACCCGGAACGGTTGACTGCTTTCCTGAAAAAGATACACCTTTTTGCCGGCCTGAGCGATGAACAGCTGGAAACAGTCGCCATGCAATTTACAGATGAAGAGCGGGAGGCAGGCACGATCATTTTTGAGGAAGGAACGCAGGGCGACACGTTCTACCTGATCCTTAGCGGGAAGGCGATCGTCTTTCGCAAACGAAAGAAAAAGGGAAATGGGGAGGGAGAGCAACGTCTGGCGACTTTGGTGGCGGGAGATTATTTCGGGGAAGAAGCTCTGTTGACCAATCGGAGGCGTAATGCCAGCGTTCGCGTGGAAGAAGAGGCTGTTCTCCTGAGTTTGCCCCGCACCAAATTCCTGGCCCTGTTGAAACAGATCCCCCACCTGAGACCCAACTTCGAGATTTCCGTGGAGAGCCGCAAACTGTCCCGCCGCTTGCAATTCAAATGGGTGCGTTCTGATGAGGTGATTTACTTTTTGGCGCGCAAGCATATTATCCTGTTTTTTCAAGCCGCGCTCGGACCCCTGATCTTCCTGTTGGTTCCCGGGCTTTTGATCCTCGGCTTCCTGTTTTACAACTCCATCCTTCTGCTGGGGCTGGCCCTGGCCGTTCTTTTGGTCATTGCCGCGGTCCTCGTCTGGGAGTGGGTGGATTGGGGAAACGATTATTACATTGTCACGAACCAGCGTGTGGTCTGGCTGGAGAAGGTGGTCGGAATCTACGACAGCCGCCAGGAATCGCCGCTGCCCACGGTGCTCTCCGTCAGCACGGAAACCGAACCATTGGGCCGTTCACTGGATTATGGCAACGTCATCATCCGCACGTTTGTGGGCCGTATCACCTTTCACCACGTGGCCCACCCCTACCAGGTGGAGGCATTGATCAAGGAACATCAGAGCCGTGCGAAAGAAGGCTCGCGCCGGACTGAAGTAGAGGCAATGAAGAGGGTCTTGGTCACGCGCATGAACCCCAATCCAGAAGCAACCGTGCCAGCCTCGCCCGAGGTTCAAATAACATCGGCGGCAAAAAGGAAAAGTTCCTCCACGGCGGGCGAGGGCCTGTTCGCAAATTTCTTCAAGGTGCGCTATGAAGATAAAGAGACCATCACCTACCGCAAGCATTGGTTCGTGCTGGTCGAACAGATCTGGCTGCCAACCGTGCTCCTGTTGGGCGTCCTGGCAGTGCTGGCAGGCGGAATCTACTATTTATATTTCACTTCTGCTTCAACGGCGGCCATTGCCGACCTTGAACGGGAGACCCTCTTTGTCGTTGCACCTCTGGCATTCCTCGCAGTCCTAGTCTGGTGGATCTATCAATATGTGGATTGGAGCAACGATATCTATCAAGTCACTTCCGATCAAATATTGGATATTGATCGCAAACCGCTTGGGAGCGAGCAGCGCACCGCGGCCCAGCTGGAAAACATATTGGCTACCGATTATGAACGCGTCGGCATCCTGGGGCTGTTCTTCAATTATGGGACAGTTCATATTACTGTGGGCGGCACCAAGATGGCTTTCAAGGACGTGTTCGACCCGCCTTCTGTCCAACAAGACATCGACCGCCGACGGATGGCCCGCAATGCCGCGAAAGAGGAAGCCCGAGTCAAAGCGGAACGCGAACGGTTGGCGGATTGGTTCCTGGCATACAATGAGGTCACCAAACCCGAGGACGAAAAAACGAACGAGACCGACCAGAAGTAAAAAATGGACATTGAATTTTAGAGGCATCGTATCATGGCACTACGAACCATCGTTACAATTCCCGAACCGGTGCTCTATCGCAAAGCGCGGCCGGTCACCAAATTTGATAAGGACTTACAGACGCTGATCGACGATATGATCGACACCATGCGCGACGCGCCCGGTGTCGGGTTGGCCGCGCCGCAGGTGGGAGTTTCTGAACGCCTGATCGTTGTCGAATATGCCGAGCAGCCCGAGGTGAAAGAGGGGGAAGAGCCCAAAGAAGTCAAACCCAGGCTTTACGTCATGATCAACCCTGAGATCGTGAAAGCGTCGGCAGAAACGGTGATGGGCGTCGAAGGCTGTCTTTCGATTCCCGGCCTGGTCGGCGAGGTCGAACGCTTCGAGGAGATCCAGCTCAAAGGCCTGAACCGACACGGGCAGCCGATGAAGGTCAGGGCCAAGGGCTGGCTGGCGCGCATCTTCCAGCATGAAGTGGATCATATCAATGGTATGGTCTTTACCAAACGCGCCACCAAGGTCTGGAAACCGGAGACGGAAGAAGAGGAAAACGACAGGGTCTAGTGAAAGCGATTCGCCCCTTGACCGCAAACGATCTGCCCCGCCTGATCGAATTTTGGATCAAGCATTGGGGCGGCGCTGAGATGGTCGTTCACGGCAACGTATTTCGACCGGAACAATTGAACGGCTTTGCGGCCGAAGATTGGTCGGGTGTTGTCACCTACATCATCCAAAACGATTCGTGTGAAATAATCTCGCTGAACAGCTTGAAGGAGAATCGAGGAGTCGGGACAGCCTTGATCGACGAGGTCAGGAAGGAAGCCCGCCGACAAAATTGCCGGCGGTTGTTCCTCGTCACCACCAACGACAATTTACATGCGCTGGGATTTTACCAACGCTACGGTTTTGAGCTGGCCTGCCTTCGGCGCGGTGCGCTGGACCAAGCCCGCAAAGTGAAGCCGGGCATCCCCGTGGTCGGAATGAATGACATCCCGCTGCGCGACGAGATTGAATTGGAAATCCTGTTGAAGTAATATGCATCTCAAACATCTTTCCCTCACCAATTTCCGCAACTTCGCCCGCCTCGATATCGACTTGCCGCGCGGCATCCTCCTGCTGGTCGGGAATAATGCGCAGGGCAAGACCGGCATCCTCGAAGCGATTTACTTCCTGGCCTCGTTCACATCGTTTCAAACCACCACGGACCGTCAAATGGTCAACTTCATGGAGGCCAAAAATCCCCTGGCCGTTGCGCGTCTCGTGGCAGAATACGAGCGGAACAAAAAGAAGCACAAACTCGAAGCGCGCTTGATCCTCGAACCAAGCGGGGTCAACGGGCAGCGGCTGCGCAAGGAAGTCCTGCTCGACGGCGTAAAGAAACAAATCAATGAAATGATCGGTCATTTCAACGCGGTCGTCTTCGTGCCGCAGATGTCGGGGATCATCGAGGCGGGTCCTGAAGAGCGGCGGCGATATTTAAATCTTGCGTTGGCTCAAACCGTTCCAGCCTACGCCGCTGCACTCAGTGATTACAACCAAGCGCTCAGCCAGCGCAACGCCTTGCTGAAAATGTTGGGCGAAAATGGCGGTGACGCGAATCAGCTCGAAGTCTGGGATGAAACGCTGGCAAAGCTCGGCGCGCAGATCATTCAATGGCGTGTCGAAGCCGTCCAGCAGATCGAACGGCTGGCCACACGCGTCCATCAAGAATTAACTCACGGCCAGGAAGTCTTGCGATTGAATTATCAGCCGGCCTATGATCCTTTGCCGCCCATCAGCATGAAGCTGACCACGGACACAGATCGCTCGTCGCTGAAGGCGGATGACATCCAAAAAGGGTTCCTGGCGCGCCTGAAAGAGATCCGCTCCGAAGAGATCGCGCGCGGTGTGACCACGATCGGTCCGCATCGTGACGAGTTGCGTTTTCTCGCAAATGGGATCGACCTGGGCGATTATGGTTCGCGCGGACAAATCCGCACAACACTGCTGGCCTTGAAACTGGCGGAAGTCAATTGGATGAAGGAACGCACGGGCGAGTGGCCCGTGATTCTGCTCGATGAAGTGATGGCGGAACTCGATCTGCAGCGCCGCGCCGATTTACTGAAATATGTCGGAGAAAGCGAGCAGGTTTTATTCACCGCCACGGACGAGCATATGTTCGCGCCGGCCTTCGTCAAGCAAGCGGAAGTGTGGAATGTGGAAGATGGACGTGTGAAAAAGAACTGACCACCCACGACACAAAGGGGCGAGGCGGAACCTTCCTGTGCCTTGTGCCTTTTGTGTTTCCAATGAACGGAGGTAGAAATGACCGTGAAACATGCTGTGGACGTGGAAGCCAACGAGGTCCCAAACGCCAAAGACACCAAGATTCAAGTGTTGATCTCATCCAAAGAGGGACCGAACTTCGCTCTCCGAAAATTCTCGATGCATCGAGAGGGAGGCATGCCGCGCCACACGAACACCGTCGAACACGAGCAATATGTTTTGCGCGGCCAGGCGGCCATTACGATCGGCGATGAAACGTATCACGTCAAAGTCGGTGATGTGGTCTTCATCCCCGAAGGCGTGATTCATTCGTATGAAAATACAGGCGACGAACCGTTTGAGTTCCTGTGCATCATTCCAAACAAGGAAGATAAAGTCACGGTGGTGGATGAGAGTTGTTAGGGTTGAAAGAAAACATGCTGGCGCAAACAACCATAAGGGAAGGAAGACCAACCGCGTTCCGTGAATGTCCTCCTGGCTATCTCCAGATTGAATATTGGCGTTCAAATGGACTGGCCGGATTGTTCTGGTGGAGGACCAGGCCAGGCTGAAGCCAATCCCAATGCCCGTTTTGCGGTTGCGAATTTAAACATCAAATTCTGTCCTTGAATAGGATAACGGATCCATGGGCTGTTGGCCCGCCAGGAGCGGTATTCCGGAGAATACGGCTTTCGAGGCCATTGTGATTTATCTCGATTCCTGCTTTCCACCGCTGGAAATTTTGGAGCACGGCATCCATCGTCATGTGGAATGCGGCGGGGAACGAATCTGTAATTGGCTTGACCTGTGCGTTGCACCAAGTTCAATACGCCATCTATTCGGTAAGGTGCGAAGCACAGTCCTCTTCATAAAATAGTACTTTCGGCGGACCGGCTACCCATAACATAACAAGTGAAACATCGTCCTATTAATAGGAACAAAGGAGTCTACGGTAATGACGCTAACTTCCATCGTGACCTGGATCGTCGTCGGCGGAATCGCCGGCTTATTGGCAGAATGGCTGATCGGCGGAGTGCGCGCCGGCTGCATCGGGACGGTGATCATCGGCATCCTCGGCGCCTTCATCGGCGGCTGGCTGTTCACCTTCTTCCATATTTCCATCGGCTCCGGCATCGTCGGTGAGATCATCTCCGCCTTTGTGGGAGCGGCAGTTTTACTCCTGGTGATCCGGATCCTCCGCAGAGTGTAGGGCGTGCCACACCGGCAACAGGGGCCAGCTACAAGAACCTCCAAGGCGGCAAACCTTGGAGGTTTCTCTTTAAGATGGGCTGGACGACATGATTGCCTTAAATCGAATATTGACTATAATCACCAGCGCGTCATCCATCCTTCTTCCCGCAGAGAGAAATTATGAACGTCCAAATCCAATTGAATATCCGCCGAGCCACATCTGCCGACCGGGCCGAATGGCTCAGGATGCGGCATGCCTTGTGGTCGGAAGACGACCTCGAAACGCTGGAGCTCGACCTGGACCGAATGCTCGCCGATCCGCTGACGCCGGTCTTCGTGGCGGAACGGGCCGACGGCAAACTCGGCGGTTTTTTGGAAGCCGGAACGCGCAAATATGCCGATGGGGCCCTCAGCAGTCCGGTCGGTTACATCGAAGGCTGGTACGTGGACGAAGATCTGCGCGGTCAGGGACTCGGCAAGGCGCTCATGAAAACCGCCGAGGATTGGGCGCGCAGCCTCGGCATGACCGAGATGGCCTCGGACACGTGGCTCGATAACGAGGTCAGCATCAGGGCGCATCTCGCCGCGGGATACGAGGAAGTCGAGCGCCTGGTCCATTTCTTAAAAACGCTATAATACTGTATGCGAAAATGGCTCCTTGTCCTTCTTCTGATTTTTTCTGCTTGCACGCAAACATCCAATCCCTCGACGGAGGCTATTATGACCTTATCCATCAGCAGTCCTGCGTTTAAGAACGGCGCAGCCATTCCTGCCATGTACACCTGCATCAGCAAGGATGTCTCTCCGGCTCTGGCATGGAGCAGCCAGCCGTCGGCCACCAAATCCTTCGCGCTCATCATGGACGATCCCGACGCGCCCGGCGGCACCTGGGTTCATTGGGTGATCTACAACATCCCCGCCTCGGCGCACGGACTTCCGGAGGCCGCGCCCACCAAGGTTCAGCTGGACGACGGCAGTTTGAACGGCGCCAACAGTTGGGGTCATCTGGGGTACGGCGGCCCGTGTCCGCCCAGCGGAACGCATCGCTACTTCTTCAAGCTGTATGCCCTCGATACCATGCTGGATCTTCCCTCGGGAGCCAGCAAGCAGAAATTGCTCGCGGCCATGCAGGATCATATCCTGGCGCAAGGTGAACTCATGGGTACGTTCAGCAAATAAACAGCATGGTCATCATTGGTGAAATTGCCGGCCTGCTGACCTCGCTGTTCTTTGCCATCAATGCCATCGTTGTGACCAAAGCCGGTCAAAAGGTCGGATCATCGCTGATCATCAATCGCGCGCGCGTGGTCTTCGCGTTGCTCTATCTCATCCTCATAAACTTCATCCTGTACCGTCAGGCCCTGCCCATCCAAGCGGGGACTCAGCGCTGGACATGGCTCGCGCTTTCGGGCGTCATCGGTCTGGCACTAGGAGACGCATTTCTCTTCCAAGCCTACCTGATGGTCGGCGCACGGCTGGGGACCTTGCTCCTGAGTCTCTCCACCATCTTCGGGGCGCTGGAGGCGTGGATCTTCTTCGGTGAATCGTTGAGCCTCATAGAAATCATCGGCATTGCGCTGACGTTGGGCGGGATCATGTGGGTCATTCTTGAACAGGGCAACAACAAACATCAAAGCCTTCGTCCTTCTGCCTTAGGGGTGTCCTGCGGCGTCCTGGCTGCCATCGGCCAGGCCACGGGCTTGGTCTTTTCCAAGCAAGGCATGGCGGGCGATTTCTCGCCCATCAGCGGAAATGTGATCCGCATGTTGGCGGCGGTGATTGCGTTATGGCTGATCACGTTCATGCAGCGCGAAGCGGGCAAGACCATTCGAACTCTGAAAGAAAACCCGGATGGACTTAAATTGCTGGCGTTGGCGGCCCTGATCGGACCCGTGATCGGAGTTTCGTTATCCCTGCTGGCGGTTCAAAACACAGCGGTCGGTGTGGCCAGCGTGCTGACTTCCCTCTCTCCGATTTTCATCCTGCCCATCAGCCATTTTTTCTTCAAGGAACATCTGGGCTGGCAAGCCATCGCCGGCACGGTCTTGGCCACCATCGGCGTGGCGATTCTCTTCTTGTTTTGAAGCGATCCGGGGCCTCCTGATAAAGAGAAAGCCGGTTGCAGGAAGTATAATCAAACGTATGACCGTGCTTAACGGAAAGCGCATTCTGCTGGGTGTGACCGGTTCCATCGCGGCCTTCAAGGCCGCGGACCTGGCCTCGAAGCTGACGCAACTCGGTGCGCAGGTGGACGTGATCCTCACACCGGCGGCGGAGAAGTTCCTCATGCCGCTCACGTTCCAGTCCGTCACGGGGCGACACACCTACACCGATGCAGATTTATGGGGCGGCGAGGCTCATATCCTGCATATCGGACTCGCCCATCAAGCCGATTTGTTGGTCATCGCACCCTGCACCGCCAATACGATGGCCAAGCTTGCTTATGGTGCCGCAGACAATTTACTCACGATCACGGCGCTGGCCTGCAAATGTCCGCTGATGATCGCGCCCGCCATGGACGGCGGCATGTTCGAGGCGGAGATAACGCACGAAAATCTTCGTATCGTAACGGAACGCGGGGTGTACATCGCCGGACCCGCCGAAGGGCGTTTCGCCTCCGGGCTCTCCGGCAAAGGACGCTTGCTCGAATCGGCGGAACTGATCGGCCATATCCGCCTCGTCCTTGGACGTCATGGCCCACTCGCCGATAAAAAGGCGGTGGTCACTGCTGGAGGAACGCAGGAACCTCTTGACCCCGTCCGGGTATTAACCAACAGGTCTTCGGGCAGGCAAGGATACGCGCTGGCGCAGGCCGCGCTCGATTCCGGTGCCGGGGTCGTTTTGATCACCGCACCGACGAGTCTGCCCACCCCGATCGGTGCCCGCGTGCTCGAAGTGGAAACGGCCCAGCAAATGCGCAAGAACGTTCTAAGCGAGTCCGCAAAAGCGGATGTATTGATCATGGCGGCCGCGGTGGCGGATTTCCGTCCGAAGAAAACTGCCAGGAATAAAATGAAGAAACGGGAAGGGATTCCGCGCATCGAGCTGGAAGCGACGGAAGACATCTTGAAAGCAGTGGTGGATCAAAAGTCGAGTAAGAGACGGCCGCGCCTCGTCATTGGATTCGCGGCAGAGTCTCGTGATGTACTGGCCAATGCGAGTGAGAAACTTAAGTCGAAAAAATTGGATTTTATCGTTGCCAACGATATTGCGTCCAGCGACGCGGGATTCGGCGTTGAAACGAACCGCGTCACCTTGTTGTTCCCAAACGGGAAAAAAGAATCTTTGCCGCTGATGAGCAAGGCCGAAGTGGCTGAAGCCGTCATTGCGCGCGTTGCGGCGCTATTGGAGTAATCATGCGAGTTCTGGTCATTTCGGACATTCATGCCAATTACACTGCGCTGGAGACAGTCCTTGCAGACGCGGGCCAAGTAGATGAAACGTGGTGCCTGGGCGACCTGGTCGGCTATGGGCCCGACCCCAATGCGGTGGTCGAGCAGGTGCGCGAACTGACGCACTTGACGTGCATCATGGGAAACCATGACATGGCCGTTATTGGAAAAATGGCCCTGGAGTCATTCAACGGCGACGCGCGCCGTTCGTTGATGTGGACCGAGAAAGTGCTCAATGCGGACAATATGAATTTTCTGCGCTCCCTGCCACAGTCCGCAAAAGTGCGCGGAGAGGTGACGATGGCCCATGGCAGTCCGCGCGATCCGTTGTGGGAATATGTGCTGAACACGCTGACGGCGCGCCTGAACTTCGATCACTTCGATACACCGTTTTGTTTTATCGGACACTCGCACATCCAAAGCCTGTTTCAGTTGAACGAGGACAATGACCGCGTAACCCTGGAGTCGATCAAGCTGAACCGGCCCATCCCGTTAACGCCGCGCACCATCGTCAATCCCGGATCGGTGGGCCAGCCGCGTGACCGGGATCCGCGCGCCGCCTATGCGGTCTATGACACCGAAACACGGCAGTGGGAAGCGCGTCGTGCCGCGTATGATGTACAGAAAGTTCAGAAACGCATGCGTGAAATCGGCTTGCCGGAAAAACATGCTGTTCGAATTGGCGAGGGATGGTGACCTGCCTTCGCCTTGGGATTTTCGGGAGGGCCGGCACAGGCAGCTGGAACTTTCTATAAAACATCGTCGTCTATTGGGGGAAGTTCGTGCAGGGATGCATGAAGGAGGCAGAAATGAAACGATTGCTCTTGATCAGCTTGATCCTTACGTCATTGATTCTTTCCGGTTGCGATGTTGCGGCAGCTCCCACGGCCGCACCTCAACGCGGTGCGCCCTCGTTCTCGGGTGGTGCGCCAGAGATAGAAGCGCCGGCCCCGACCGCCGCGCCCGCCGCCGCTCAGGCGCAGGCATTTTCAAACGGAGCATCCGCAACCGGCGGCGGTACCAGTGCCGACACGGAACGGCTCGTCGTACAGACCGCGGAGTTGACCATCGTGGTGCAAGACGTAAAAGCCCGCGTCAGCCAGCTCGAACAAATGGCAAATACAATGGGCGGCTATGTGGTATCGGTCAGCATCGGCCAGACGTATGCGCCGGATGGCACACAGGTGCCCGATGCCCAGATGGTCTTCCGGGTGCCGGCCAATCAATTGGATGCCGCCTTGAATCAGGTCAAGCAGAATACGGTCGATGTCCAGGATGAAACGCTCACCGGTCAGGACATCACAAGTCAATACGTTGACTTGCAATCGCGTCTCACCGCGAAGGAGGCTGCCGCCGATCAATTGACCAAGATCATGCAGGGCGCGACGCGGACTCAGGACGTGCTTGACGTTTACCAACAATTGCAGCAGGTGGACAGCGATATCGAAGTGTTGAAAGGTCAGATCCAATACGACCAGGAAGCCGCCCAGCTTTCAGCAATCACCGTGCATGTGGTTGCCGAGCAAACCATCCAACCGATTCAGGTCGGTGGATGGAAGCCGCAGGGAGTGGCGCGCGATGCCATCCAAAACCTGGTCGACTTCTGGCAATGGTTCGCGAACGTCCTGATCAATTTCTTCCTGCTGATCCTGCCGGCACTGATCACCATGGCCATTCCTTTGGTCATTGCCTTCCTGATTCTGCGCTGGCTCTACCGCTGGATCCTCAAGCGCAAGCCAAAAGTTGAGACGCCCAAACCATAACCCGAATGTACCCCTCTGTAAAAAAAACAGAGGGGTATAATTTTTTCACATGGAAAAGCTCATCCGCGCAGCGCAGGAACTTTTTCACATACACTTGACGGGGCGGCAAGTGATGGCCCTGGTCACCTATGAGCGGGAACTGTTGGATTGGAATCAAAAGTTCAACCTGACGGCCATCAAAGACTCAGAGTCCATTCGCACCAAACATTTCCTCGATTCGTTCTCGTGTGTCATGGCGTGGGGCGCAGACCCGCCGCATCGTCTCGTGGACGTGGGTACGGGCGCGGGATTCCCCGGGCTTCCCCTCAAGATCCTATACCCGCCCATGCAGGTGACGCTGATCGAATCGGTCGGCAAGAAAGCCATGTTCTGCGAACACATCGTGCGCCTGATCGGATTGGAAAACATCACTGTGATCAAGGCCCGCGCCGAAGAAATCGGACAGGACCCAGCGCATCGCGAACACTATGATTGTGCGGTAGCACGCGCGGTTGCTAAGCTGAACGTTTTATCGGAATATCTTTTGCCGCTGGTTGGCATCGGCGGGATGATGCTCGCCCAAAAGGGCGAAAGCGGACCTGCGGAAGCGCAATCCGCGGAACGGGTGATGAAGCTATTGGGTGGAAGATTACAACAGGTCATGCAAATCAATTTGCCCGGCGTGGCCGATGACCGCTATCTCGTGATGGTGAACAAATCTCACGCCACGCCGCCGAAATATCCGCGCAAGCCCGGCACGCCAACGAAACAACCGCTGTAAAAATTGAACGGCAGAACTTTTGAATAACACCCGTGTTGTAAGTAGATAATCTTAGAAGTAGATTTTGGGAAAGGAACTTTATATGTTACGCTTCCGCCTTCCATACTGTGTCCTCGTGCTCCTCACGATGGCACTCACCGGCTGCGCGAATCAACCTGGGTCCACGTCCGCTCCCCCGATTACCACAACGCAAAATACGACAACCTTGGTGCCCTCGCAAAACCCTCCTCCGACGCAGACACCGGCGGTGACGAAAACGCGGGTGACATTCACAAGTGACAATCTGACGCTCGAAGGATTTTTATACAAACCCAGCGGGGATGGTCCATTCCCGGCTATCGTTTGGAATCATGGAAACGAACAAGACCCGGATTCGAGCCCGGAGTTTGATGCGGTTGCAAATATCTTCGTTCCCGCAGGATATATCGTCTTTGCACCCGTCCGGCGCGGGCAGGGACAATCCCAAGGCGATTCCATTCAAAGTCAAATGCAGCAGGTTCTCAGCGCAAAAGGCTCGGAGGCTGCGCAACAGTTCTTCGTCCAGCAGATGGAGGGACCGCAACTGGATGACCAACTCGCAGGATTAAATTATCTCAAATCGTTGTCGGATGTAGACCAGAATCGACTGGTGGTTGCCGGTTGCTCCTACGGTGGGATTCAAAGCATTCTGGCGGCGGCCAATGGTGCCGGCTACAAAGCCGCGCTGGCCATCTCGCCGGGTTCAGAAAGCTGGGATGGCAATCCACTGTTGCAACAGAGTCTCACCAAAGCAGTCAGCAGCATCAACATACCTGTGTTCCTGATCCATCCTGAAAAAGATGTGAGCGTTGCGCCGGGCTATGCGCTTGCGCAACAATTCCTGAAACTGAACAAATCCTATAGTTTCAAAATCTATCCACCCTTTGGCGCCGATGCGGAACAGGGACTTTGCTTCGGCGACGGGAATGGCTTTCATTGGTGGGCTCCCGATGTGTTAACCTTCCTCGGCAATGCGCTATCGCCTGCCAGCGCGGCAAGTCCACCGTCCGTACACTTCGCACATCAGCAGGTCACCGTACAGAGCGACGGTCTCAATCTGGTCGCCTATGTTTACAAACCCGCAGGCCCGGGTCCTTTCCCTGGCATCATTTGGAATCACGGCAGCGAGCCGGATCCGACGCCGGAAAATGAGTTCGGCTCGATTGCCTCGGTCTTCGTCCCCGCCGGTTATGTGGTTGTGGATCCGGTGCGACGCGGACAGGGAGGCTCACAGGGCCAATATATTCAGGATGCCATCCAACAGGAATTTCAGGCGCACGGTCGTGCTGCCGCGGATCAACTCTTTGTTCAGTGGATGGGATCCCAGGAACTGGATGATCAGCTGGCCGGCTATACGTATCTGCTCAGCCTGCCTTACGTCGATAAGAATCGGACCGCGGTCGTCGGCTGTTCGTACGGCGGAATTGAAACCCTGCTCGGCGCGGAAAGCGGCCCGGGTTACAAGGCTGCCGTGGCACTGTCCCCCGGCGCTGAAAGTTGGAATGGCTCTCCGCTTTTGCCGCCGCGCCTGCTCAAAGCCGTGGATGATATCAACATTCCAACGCTTATTATTCACCCTGCCCAAGATGCCAGTCTTGAACCAGGCTATACACTGGGCCCCGAGTTCCAGCGCTTGGGCAAACCATACGGTTTGCAGATATTTGCACCGTTCGGAAAAGCGGTACAGCATTGCTTCGGCGGTGGAAGCCCCGGTGAAGGTGAGTCGATATGGGGCCCCGATGCCTTATCGTTCTTAAGTAATGTGCTGCATTGAAATACGCCGCACAGCAAAACCGGAACGAAAACCTCGGTCGACGCGAATGAAAGGCACGTGCGGTGCTCGGGCGTTGAATCACGCCAGGCTCATCAACAACTTTTCAATCGACTGCGTATCCTTGCCTTGAGCTGTAATCCGTGAACAAAAAAACCGGGTCGATATATTCTTTTGTCTTGATGCTCCTATGGATGCTTGCTTGCATCGCTTCACCGGCGATTCCCGTCCCGACTTCTGCCGCTCTGGTGCCCACCAACGCTAGCGCCGCGCCTCCGTCGACTGCGTCCGTAATAGCGGCTGTCTCCACCCAGAGCTCTTCATCCCCAACTGTCCGGCCTGGCACGTACTTTGAGACCATCCCAAGCGGCGGTCAGCAGCGGGAGTACATCATTCATATCCCGCCAAGTTACAATGGGCTGACAGCCATGCCGCTGGTGTTCGTATTGCATGGCGTGGGCGGATCGGACAGGCAGATGGAGGGCAGCGGAATGAGTCTCAAGGCCGACCAAGAGAACTTCATCGTGGTTTATCCTAACGGCACAGGAGATCCGCGCGGCTTCAACGACCTCATTTTTCCCCAACCCATTACCACCGTTGACGATATTGGCTTTTTCCGCGACATGATCAGTCGTTTCGAGCAGCGCCTGCACGTGGATCCGAAACGCATCTACGCCGCGGGATTCTCGAACGGCGCCATATTTACCTATCAGTTGGGCGCAGAGCTGACCGACCAGTTTGCTGCGATCGCCATCGTCGAAGGCACCATCGGGACTCACGAGGGCGGCTCGTCCCTGGTGATTCCGCAGCCCTCCGGCCCGCTGCCGGTGATCATCTTTCATGGCGAAAAAGATGCCACTGTGCCTTATAACGGCGGCTTGAGCGTGGGTTTGCTTAAGTTGAACTTTTTCTCGGTGGGCGATGCCCTCGCTTTTTGGAATAAAAATGACGGCTGTACCCAGCCGCCAACAAAACAAACGCTGTACAATGGGAAGGTTTTGACGGAGGATTTCCTGGGCTGCACGGCAGGAAGCGAAGTCCTGCTCTATACCATTGTGAACGGAGTCCACGAATGGCCGACCCTCAACGATCAAGCCGGGTTTTCCGGCACCGACGCGATCTGGGATTTCTTCAGCAAGCACACACGATAAGCCAGCCTCTCGGCACACGGGAAACAGGTTCGCCGGAGTTCCAAGCGCGCAGGCGTAAAACAGGATCCTCCGCGTTGTTCTTTATGGATTCAAAAAGAACGCACGTCCCCGGATACAACCTATTCCCAATCGGCATGAAATCCCTGTTGAGGCTGGTCATCCAACAAGGCTTGTTTCTCATTTAAATAAGTTGTAGAATAAATTTGACAATTTCATCTGGCATGCTGGAAAACGTCAATAAACGAATTCCATCGTCGGTCCAGCACGTGAGGGTTGGGAAGGTTGTTGCCATGGAAAAGCAGTCGCCAGTGTTTCGCGATACGGGGGCCATTGCCAGCGGAGTACTATTGCTCGTCGCAGTTTATCTAACCAGCTTATATAGTTATCTGCTGTTTCACAGTATCGTCGAGCTATTCACGATCATTGTGGCCGCGGGGGTCTTCGTAATCGCCTGGAATGCTCGTAGTTATATCAACAACAACTATCTGCTTTTCATCGCGATCGCTTCTGTCTTTGTAGCTCTACTCGATTTATTTCACACGCTGGCTTATCAAGGCATGGGAGTGTTCCCGGACCAAACGGCAAATCTCGCGACCCAATTATGGGTCGCCGCTCGCTACCTGCAAAGCATCTCGTGGTTCCTCGCACCTTTCTTCCTCGGACGAAAGCTCAAACTGGATCTTCAGTTCGGTGCGTATATCGTGATTACGGGTTTCCTGCTGACATCGATCTTTTACTGGCAGAATTTTCCGGTGGCCTATATCCATGGAGTGGGTCTGACGGAATTCAAGAAGGTCAGCGAATATGTGGTCTCCTTCTTTTTCCTAGGCGCGATCGCGCTCCTGGTTTGGAAGCGTCAGGAATTTGAAGCCGGTGTTTTGTGCTATTTGGTTGTCTCGTTGATCCTTACCATCGGCTCAGAAATTGCGTTTACGTTTTACGTGAGCGTTTATGGCGAAGCCAATTTGATCGGTCACCTGCTTCGGCTTGTCGCCGTATATTTTTTGTACAAGGCCATCATTGAAAAAGGGCTGGTCAAGCCTTATGCCGTCCTGCTGAGGGATTTGAAACTTTCGGAGCAGCGTTTGCGCGAGTATGGGCTCAGCCAACAAGCTCACAACATGGAATTAACGCGTTCGGCGGACAAACTACGCGGCGATATCGCGATCATGCGCGCTCACAATGAAGAATTAGTGCGTTCCGAAGCACAGTTGCGCGACGACGCGGTGATCATGCAGATCCGAAATGAAGAATTAATGCGTTTGGAAAAGCAATTGCAAGAAGATGCAGTCGCCCTGAAAATCCGCAATGACGAATTGGATGCTTATGCCCATACTGTCGCCCACGATCTTAAAAATCCTTTATCAATTCTGATTGCCACCACCGACCTTTTCACAGGCATCCCCAGCTTGACCCGCAAGGAATTAAAGGAATTTCTTCAGCAGATCAAAGCCAGCGCCTTCGAGATGAACAATATCATTGATACTCTTTTGCTGCTCTCTGAGGTTCGAAAAGTGGAGGCGCCTACGGAGCCGCTGGATATGGCTAAGGTCGTGAACACGGTTCGGAATCGGTTGAGTTATCTCGTTAAGCAAAACCATGGCCGTGTAATCCTCCCGAAGACCTGGCCGACCGCGGTCGGCTACGCGCCTTGGATTGAAGAGGTATGGGCCAACTACATTAGCAATGCTCTCAAGTACGGCGGGGAATGGCCCTGTGTGGAATTAGGCGCTTCAACCCAGACCGATGGGATGATCCGATTCTGGACGCGCGATCATGGCCAGGGCATTCCGAGTGAAGAACGGGGGCGTTTGTTCATTCCATTCACACAGTTGGGCACGGTTCGTAAACAAGGCCATGGATTGGGTCTCTCCATCGTGTTCCACATTGTGGAAAAACTGGGTGGCCAAGTCGGCGTAGAGAGCGAAGTTGGTAAAGGCAGCCTCTTTTATTTCACGCTGCCGGCAAAATCCATTTGAAGGGGAGTTCGCTGGCAGCCGCCCTTTTCCCCGTGCTCATCTTTATCAGACTCTGATTATAATTCCCCATGCCATGGATTCCAAAACTCTGCACGTCCTCGAGCACGACAAGATCCTCGAGCGCTTATCGCACTTTTGTGATTTCTCCGCTTCGATGGAGCTGGCGCATGCGCTCCAACCATCGAACAATTTCGATGAAGTGACGCGTCTGCTCGCCGAGACTACCGAGGCACGCTATCTCCTTTCAACTCATGACCTGAGCATCGGCGGTTCCCATGATATTCGCCCGTCCGCCGACCTGGCCGCGCGCGGCGGCGTGATCGATGCACAACCATTGCTTGAAATCAAATCCACGCTGATCGCTTGCCGCGACTTGAAGAAATCTCTGGCCCGCGCGGAAGAAAAGGCTCCGCACCTCGCGCAACTTGCGGTTGGACTTCCCGAACCGTTCGGAATCATCGATGCGATCTCGCGCGTGCTTTCGGAACGCGGCGAAGTGCTCGACTCCGCTTCGGAGAAACTGGCAAGCATCCGCCGCGAAGTCCGGGTGGCACGTGACCGCTTGATGTCGCGCCTGCAAAAATATCTCACCGACTCAGGCAACAAACTGCAAGAACCGATCATTACGCAGCGCGATGGGCGGTATGTGATTCCGCTGCGCGCAGAGTTCAAGGGGCAGATCAAAGCCATCATCCACGATCAGTCATCATCCGGCGCAACATTATTTGTTGAGCCGCTGCCGGTTGTGGACCTCAATAATCAAGTCCGTGAACTCGAACTCGCCGAACGTGATGAAGAACGCCGCATCCTGGCCGAGCTTTCCGCCCTCATCGGCGCACACGCGGTGGAACTCAAATACGGAATGGAAAACCTGGCCGTGCTCGATCTGGCATTCGCCAAAGCCAAATATGCGGAAGAGATCCATGCTGCCGAACCCATCATGCACAAGATGGATCATGGAGAATGGAGAATGGATCAAGCCGCGACCATGAACCAGCCTGCGTTAACCATCCTGCTTCGCCAGGCGCGTCACCCGTTGCTCGACCCAAATACCGTGGTGCCGATTGACCTCAATCCAAAGGCCGGGACGCGCGCCCTCGTCATTACTGGACCAAACACGGGCGGCAAAACCGTTTCACTCAAAACCGTTGGCCTGCTGGCGCTCATGGCGCAAAGCGGACTGCACATTCCCGCCCAAAGCGGCTCGGAACTTCCCTGCTTTCACGAGGTCCTGGCGGACATCGGCGATGAGCAGTCCATCGAGCAGTCGCTCAGCACATTTTCCTCGCACATCACGAACATCATCCGAATCTTAAAGAAAGCGGATGCCCGTTCGCTGGTGATCCTGGATGAACTCGGCGCCGGCACGGACCCGCAGGAAGGAGCGGCACTGGCGCGCGCCATCCTGAGCCATCTGATCGAGCGCGGCATCACCACCTTTGTCGCAACGCATTATCCCGAACTCAAGACATTTGCACACAGCACGCAGGGCGTGGTCAATGCTTCGCTGGAATTCGACGTGCAGACCCTGCGCCCGACCTATCATTTGACAATCGGTCTGCCGGGACGTTCCAACGCCCTGGCGATTGCGCAGCGCCTCGGCCTCGATCCGCCGTTGGTCGCGGCCGCGAAGAGCGAGATCAACCCGGATGATCTGCGCGCCGATAAACTGCTGGATGATATTCGCAAGGAACGCAATCGCACTTCGCATGAACGCGAGAAACTGGAAAAGTCGCGCGCAAAATTGGAGTCACAGACGCGCGAACTCGAAAAACGGTTGGAGAAGATCGAGGATGAGCGCCGGGAAGTTCTGGCGAAGGCGCGCGCCGAGGGAGAACTCGAAGTCGCGGTATTGAAGCAGAATATCGAATCCTTAAAACAACAATTGAAGAAAGCGCGCCAGCCATTGCAGGCCATCCAAGCCTTGGAAGAAAAGCTGGAAACCATCGAAGAGAAAACTCAGGCGCCGGTGGAAAGAAAAAGCAGCCGGTTATCGGTGAGCCGCGACCAAGTTTTGAAATTGGGGGAGAAAGTGCTGGTCGCCTCATTGAAGTCCGAAGGCATCGTGACCGCTTTGAGCGAGTCCGAGGCGGAAGTACAGATCGGAACGCTGCGCGTGAGGGCAAAGTTCAGCGATCTGGAAAAACCGTCGGCGCTCATGGATCAGCCCAAGCGCAAGGTGCCAGACGAAAATCAGGAATTGGAAATACTTGCACCTGACGCACGTGCAGGTGTCGAAAGCCGAAAATCGTCCATCACAAAATCGCCCGGGATGGAAATCAGCCTGCGCGGCAAACTCGTGGAGGACGGACTCGATGAGCTGGATAAATATCTGGAGAAGGCCTATTCGGCGGGATTACCCTTCGTCCGTATCGTGCATGGCAAAGGGACAGGCAAGATGCGCGAGGCCGTGCGCACGGCATTGAAGGACAGCCCCTACGTGAAATCATTTGAAGAGGCACATGAGAACGAGGGCGGCGCGGGCGTGACCATCGCCATGATGGCGCACTAAGGAACAGAAAACCTCAACTCACCTGTTTCTTTGAATACCAACGGCGCGCAAAGAGCATGATGCGCCTTCGGATATAAAATATATTTGGGTCAGCGGAGGCACGGCGCGCCTTGATCAGGGCCATGGCTTGATGGGCAGGCATGCCCTGCGCGATCAAAATGGCGGCGCCCATGGCCACACTGCGATGGCGTCCATGCGCGCAGTGAACGTAGACTTTTCCGCCGCTGTGAATGGTCTCGAGGGCGGCATTCACGCCGCGCATGAAGGCCCGCAGCGGAATCGGTATCAGCGGATTATCGAAGGTGCGCAGCCAGAGATACTGGATGTGCAGGTCTCGAAAATGGGGTTTCGGCCCGCGCGTGAAGCGCATGTTGATCACCAGACGCACGCCCAAGCCGCGCAGGACATCGTAATCCCTGCGGCGCGGGGTGGTGCCAATGAACAGGTCGTCCGTGATCTGCGAAAAGTTCATGGCCGTATCTTATCACGAGTAGTTTATAATTTTGTCAAGAGGAAACCCGGAGCCGCGCTATGACCGTGGACGAAGCCATTCAAGCGATGAAATCCAAAATCAGCGCAGCCTGCCCGGCGGCGGAGACGAAAGCGGTGAAAATATCGGACGAGGAAGCGCGCCTCACCGTGCTGGCGCCGGCAGGCGATATGCAACAGATCAAGGATGCGACGTTCCAGTCTGCGATCGATTTCCTCAACCAGGACGGCTTGGATATCCAGGTTTTCGTCTACGATAAAGATGCGCCGCCGTTGAAGGGATGAGGTCCGTGAGTAGAGAAATACACGCCGGCTAGCCAGGCTTAGCCCATAGATGGGATGATACCGCCTGGATGAAGCTACCAGCGTCCGCCGTATTATTAGGAGGCGGCACAGGAGGCAGCAGAGAGGCTGCCGGAGAAATTGAAAGCATAGGACACGGATTTCGCGGTCGGCTTGAGAAAAAAGAATCCGCGAGCAGCCGCTCCGTCAGTGTTATCCGCCTTCGTGCCAAGGAAGCCTCAATGGTTTATCGCCTTCGCCCGCGGCCGAGCCAGAGCAGGGAGAGCAACATGCTCATGAAGGTCAGGCCGACGGTGAGAAAGAACACCCACCACTGGAAGTTCGCGGTGTAGGAAAATCGATCCGCGCCATGGGAGATTTGAGAGCTGATCGCATCTGCTTGTCCGGAAATATAGTCGTAATTTGAGTCTGAATCACCGGTCAGGGCGACCGAGTGCCCATTGGCGGTGGAGAAGTACGCCTCATAGGTGGTGCCGTCCTGGTCATCATTCTCCTGCACCGTCATCCCGGTCACGTTCTGAACAGTCCGTTGGAAGATCGGAACCTTGCCCAGGAACAGGGTCCGCAGCTGACAATCGTACAGCCCCGAGGATTGGCGGAGGCAATTCACTTGCGTGGAAGTAGAAGTGAATACGACCACGATCAGTCCAAGGCAGGCAGAACCCAAGAACCACAAAAGGAACGCAACCATATTATTTTTCATTGGGCAAGGATAACGAACCAGCGCTTGTATGTAAATAAGCCAAAGGTAATGGCTCCTGGCCCCCACCGTCACTCAGGTCGTGACACCTCTCGCCCATTCTTGGCCTCTGCGGGAGAGTGTCCGCCGAAGGCTTACTGTTCCAAGCCCTGGGGTTCAGGGTTGGGAGCGGGACGGGTGGGGCATTACAATTAAGGGGAGGAGCATAAGCATGGCCATCATCGAAGGAACTTCAAAACCCCGCACGGGATTGTTGATCTGGTTGATCGTTTCGCAAGTATTGGCAGTCGCTTCATTGTTGATTTGGCTGGTGGTGGCGGGACTCTCCGTCATGGCTTTTGATTCGGGCGAAACGTCCCAGGCTTGGGCATTCGTGATCACGGTCTGGTCGTATCCAATCTTTCCAATCGTGATGGCAATCGGCGCGTGGATCGCGTATCGGCGTCGAAAAAATATTTTGTCGGCGATTCTTTCCGGCTTGACATTTGCGTTACCGGTTCTGCTTTATGCCGGATTATCGATCTTCTCTCTCGCCGGTTTTCTGTTGGGGGGCCTGCCTCGTCATGGTTATTAAGCTCTGCCGGCGCAGGGCCGCTGGGAGCTGCGCTTTTGTGCTACACTCCCTAGAACTATTCACCCTTACCCATTCTCCGTTCCCATTTAACCGCACGGCACTTACCAACCATGGAAACCCTTCCAACCAACGTCAACCCTGAAAGCGAAGATTTCAAAGCCAATAGCAAACATCAGCGCGCACTTGCCAAGGAGCTAAAGGCACGACTCGCTCTCGTCCATCAAGGCGGAGGCGAGAAATATCGCAGGAGACAGGAAGAACAAGGCAAGCTTTTCGTCCGTGACCGCATCGAACGACTGCTCGATCCGGGTTCGCCGTTTTTGGAGTTATCGGCGCTCGCCGCCTGGGACCTGTATCCGGACCAATCCAGCAAGGGCGAATCACAAGCCGCGCCGGGCGCGGGCATCGTCACCGGCATTGGACGCGTCAGCCGCCGTGAAGTCATGATCGTCGCCAACGATGCCACGGTCAAAGGTGGATCGTATTTTCCGATGACGGTTAAGAAGCATCTGCGCGCCCAACAGGTCGCCGAAGAGAACCATCTGCCTTGTCTGTATCTCGTCGATTCGGGTGGGGCGTTTTTGCCGCTTCAGGACGAAGTCTTTCCCGACGTAGATCATTTCGGTCGCATCTTCTACAATCAGGCGCGCCTGAGCGCAAAAAAGATTCCGCAGATCGCGGCGGTGATGGGTTCTTGCACCGCGGGCGGCGCGTACGTCCCGGCGATGAGCGACGAAGCGGTCATCGTCAAAGGCACGGGCACGATTTTCTTGGGCGGACCTCCGCTGGTCAAAGCCGCGACGGGCGAGGATGTTTCGGCGGAGGATCTCGGCGGCGCGGATGTCCACACACGACGTAGCGGCGTTGCCGATCATCTGGCGGAAGATGATGATCACGCCCTTCAAATTTTGCGCGACATCGTTGAGACGCTGCCGCCGCTGAGCACCAAAACATATCTTTCCGCCCTCGAAGTGGCGGCGCCCGAGGAACCTTTATGCCCGGCTGAGGAATTGTACGGTATCTTGCCGCGCACTTTCCGAGAAGCCTATGATGCGCATGAGATCATCGCACGTTTGGTGGATGGAAGCAAATTTCGCGAATTCAAAGCGCGCTACGGCCCGACACTGGTCTGTGGCTTCGCTCGCCTTCACGGCTATCCGGTCGGCCTGCTTGCCAACAATGGAGTCCTGTTCAGTGAGTCCGCTCTCAAAGCGACCCATTTCATCGAGCTGTGTGACCAACGCGGGGTTCCGCTGGTCTTTTTGCAAAACATCACCGGCTTCATGGTTGGACGCGAATACGAGGCCGGCGGCATCGCCAAAGATGGTGCGAAGATGGTCCATGCCGTGGCGACCACGCGCGTACCCAAGTTGACCGTGATCACCGGCGGTTCGTTCGGGGCGGGAAATTACGCAATGAGCGGACGGGCCTACGGCTCACGCTTTTTATGGATGTGGCCCAACGCGCGCATCAGCGTGATGGGCGGAGAACAAGCCGCGCAGGTCCTGTTGACCATCAAGCAAGACCAACTGAGGCGCGAAGGCAAGCCGCCACTAGCCCAAGCCGAAGCCGATGAATTCAAGCGTCCGATATTGGAGAAGTACGAGAACGAAGGCAATCCGTACCATTCCACCGCAAGATTATGGGATGACGGCGTGATTGATCCGGCGGATACGCGCCAAGTGTTAGGATTGGCATTATCCATTGTATTAAATTCGCCAATTGAAGAAAAACACTTTGGCGTGTTCCGGATGTAGGACCGCTACCGAGAGGCTCTCCGCATTTCGAGAAGGATTACCAGTGAAAGTACTCATCATCGGCGGCACACGCTTTCTCGGAAGGCATCTGGTCGAGGCGGCTGTTGCCCACGGGCATGAAGTCACCTTATTCAATCGAGGCCTCACAAACCCCGAACTTTTTCCGCAGCTGAAGACCATCCGGGGAGACCGCGAAAAAGACCTGGGGCGACTCGCCGTTCAAAGATGGGATGCCGTGATCGATACCTGCGGTTATGTTCCACGACTGGTGAAGTTATCCGTGGATGCCTTGAAAGACTCAGTGAAGAGCTACGTCTTCATCTCCAGCATTTCCGTATATGCCGACGCCAGCAGGATCGGGATTCAGGAAAGCGACGCCGTGAGCCGATGGGAGGATCAAAGCGATGAGAGCTCGCCTGAAACATATGGTCCGCGCAAAGCCGCATGCGAAGCGGCCCTTCAGGACGGTTTCGGTTCGCATGCTTTGCTTGTCCGCCCAGGGTTGATCGTTGGTCCCCATGACCCAACGGATCGGTTCACGTACTGGCCTGTGCACATTGCGCGCGGCGGTGAGGTGCTTGTCCCGGACCGCCCCGGTGCGCTCACGCAGTTCATTGATGTGCGTGATCTTTCGGTTTTCCTTATTCAGCTCATCGAACAGAAGGTCCATGGGGTTTTCAATGCCACCGGCGAATCCGTGACGCTCGGGACCCTCTTCGAAACCTGCAAACGGATCAGCCGCAGCGATGCCACATTCCAATGGGCTCCCGTGGATTTTCTCAATCACAACCGGGTGGAACCGTGGAGCGACTTGCCTGCCTGGCTGCCGGATACCGGCCAACAGGCAGGATTCGCTCATGTGGATATTTCCAAAGCTCAAAGGGCAGGATTATCCTTCCATCCGCTGGCCGGAACTGTGAAGGACACATTGGAATGGGCGAACACTCGCTCCACCAAGCATGAGTGGCAGGCAGGGTTGGATCCCAAGCGTGAAAAGGAATTATTGGCATTATTGAAGCAGATTCAGTAAAATCACCGCCGTCAGGCGAGCCTTCTCGAGGAGCACTTATGAACATAAAAGACTATCTCAAACAGGTTTACGATTACACCCAGTGGGCCAATCGCCGCTACTTCGCGGTTGCCGAAGGACTCAGCGAAGCGCAATTCCATCGCGGGCAGGGACACAGCTGGGGCGATGTCCATGCCATGCTGGTGCACATGATGAGCAGTGAATGGGTCTGGCTGCAGCGCTGGCATGGAACCAATCCCAAAGGTCATTTGAACAAGGACGATTTTCCAACGCTGGCCTCGGTCGACGAAAGATGGACTACAATCGAAGCCGAGATGCGCGCCTTCATCGAATCGCAGACGGCCGCCAGCCTGGAGTCAAACATCACCTACAGCAATTTCAGCGGCGAGACGTTCCGTGTGCCGCTGTATCAAATGCTGATGCACGTTGCCAACCACAACACGCATCACCGCGGCGAACTGGCGGCGATGTTTGCACTGATGAATGTCCCACACCCGGAAGAGGAAGTAATTCAATACTTCCTGAATGCCAGTGGACAGAAAAGATTTTAACCATGAAGGACACCTAGGACACAAGGCAGGAAGCCGCCCTAATCCGTAAAGCCGCGTAATCGTGTCCTCGAAACAACACCAATGTATCCTTTCTTCCGTACTTATCTCTTCAAGCTCTATCCGGAAACCGCCCACCAGCTGACCCTGAATGCCGTGCGCCTTGCGGGCTGGTTTCCTCCTTCCCGTTGGATCATGCAGGCAAGCTATAGGGCGCCGGCCAAACCCGTTCACGCGTTCGGGTTGGATTTCAAGAATCCCATTGGCCTGGCGGCGGGGTTCGACAAGGACGGTTTGGCGGTGCGCGGACTGGCCACCTTGGGTTTCGGTCACATCGAAGTGGGAACGGTCACACCCCTGCCGCAAAAGGGGAATCCCAAGCCGCGCATGTTCCGCCTGATCGAAGATCAAGCCGTCATCAACCGCCTGGGGTTTCCCAGTCGAGGCACGGAATTTGTCCAGGAGCGATTGAATTCTTCGCTCAGGCCCAATTGGCTGGAACGCTTTTTGGGCTTTGGGCCGCGCAAGCCCAAGCGGACCAAGAAGCCGGTGCCGGGTATCATTCTTGGCATCAACATCGGGAAAAACAAATCCACGCCGAATGAAGAGGCAGTGTTCGATTATCTGGCCTTGCTCCAGAATTTTGCGCCGATCGCGGATTACTTGACCATCAACGTCAGCTCGCCGAACACCGAAGGTCTACGGCGGCTGCAGGCACGGGACACGCTCGAAGAACTGTTACGGAATTTGCATCAACAGCGCGTGATCGAGGAGAAACAGCTCCAACGCTCGGTGCCGATGCTGGTCAAGCTTGCACCGGATTTAAGCGAGCAAGAACTGGATGATGCCGTGGACGTCATCTTGCGCACAAGGATGGATGGCATCATCGTCACGAACACAACGGTGCAGCGCGTTGGACTGCAGTCCAGCGATCGGGGCGAAGAAGGCGGATTGAGCGGCAAGCCGCTCAGGGCCTTGAGTGAAGCGATGCTGCAGAACGTCGTCACGCGCGTCAAGGATCAGATCCCGGTGGTCAGCGTAGGCGGCATCATGAATCCCGACGACGCCAAACGCCGGCTCGATATGGGCGCGGCGCTCATCCAAATCTATACCGGCATGGTCTATTACGGACCGGGGTTGGTTAAGGCAATCGCAAGGTTCTTATAATCTCTTTTATGGTATATTTTTAACCCATGGATGAAAAAATCACGATCATCGAAGGTCCGCCGCCGGTCTTTGAGCAGGTCAATGACGGCTGGGCCATGGGCTTGAACGAAAGCCCCAACGAATTGATTCCTGCGCTTACCCGTTTACGAACGTTCAACGGCAATGCGCTGGTGGAACGCTGCCACCGGGCATGGAGCAACAAGCGACCCATCCATTTGCATTACCGCAACGATATGGGCTTGGAGGAAACTGCGCCCATCCTTGCGGCCCGCAATGTCGATACGCCGGACGGGAATGTCTTGCTTTTGTGGGTCTATCTCGATAGCGCGCACGTGGAATATGAAATGGACGATGAGGACTCGCCCGATGATGACCAAACCGAGTGACCAGGCGTACAGCCTGGTCTTTTCTATGACTTGCAAGGCACACGGAGAACGCTGATCCTGCCTTCGTGAAAGACTATGGAATTCGAAGCGGTCATCGGACTTGAGGTTCACGCCGAGCTTCAAACGAAATCGAAAATGTTCTGCTCGTGCGCCGTGGTTGATTCCACGGTTGCCGCGCCGAATACCTCCGTGTGCCCGGTTTGTTCCGCCATGCCGGGCGCACTGCCCGTGGTCAACCAAAGGGCCGTCGAGTACGGCGTCCGGGTCGCATTGGCGCTGGAGTGCGAAGTTCCACACACCAGTATTTTCGCGCGCAAGAATTATTTCTATCCTGATCTTCCCAAAGGCTATCAAATCTCGCAATACGAACAGCCGCTGGCGCTCCATGGCAAGCTTGTCGTTCGAACATCGGACGGCGAGCGGACCGTCCGCGTGCGGCGCGTGCACTTGGAAGAAGACACAGGCAAGTTGACTCATATCGAGCGCCAGGATCAATCCTATTCCCTGGTGGACCTGAACCGCGCGGGTGTGCCGTTGCTGGAGATCGTCTCCGAACCGGACCTTCATTCGGCGGAGGCGGCGCGCGCCTACGGAGAAACCCTGCGGGCTATCCTGCGTTATCTCGGCGTCAACAGCGGAGACATGGAAAAAGGCGCGATCCGCTTCGAGGCCAATGTATCGATAAGGGACAAGGGACAGGCGGAGTTGGGAACACGAACGGAGGTTAAAAACCTCAATTCGTTCCGCGCCCTCGAGCGTGCGATCCAGTATGAGATTGCACGGCAAAGCAAGATCCTGGAAGCCGGTGGACGTGTCGAGCAGGAGACGCTCGGTTGGAACGAGGCGCGCGGCGAGACGTATGCCCAACGCAGCAAAGAAGACGCCCAGGATTATCGTTATTTTCCGGAACCCGATTTGCCTCCGTTGGTCATAGAGGAGGACTGGATCAAAAACATTCACAAAGATCTGCCCGAACTTCCGGGCGCCAAATATCTGCGCTTCATCAAGGAGTATGGCCTGAGCGAATATGATGCGGCGCGATTAACCGAAGAAAAAGAAATCGCTGATTATTTTGAGCAAGCCGTCCAGGGTCCCTCAGAAATCATCAATCCAAAATCCGTCGCGAACTGGATGCTGGGCGACTTGTTCTCGCTGATGAATCAGGCGGATCGAACGGTCAGCCAGCTCAGGGTTCCGCCTGGGGCGCTGGCGGAGTTGGTGGAGACCGTGGCCGCGGGGAAAATCAATCCGTCCAGCGCGAGGGAGGTCCTGAATGAAATGTTCATCTCCGGCAAAAGCCCGGCGGAGATTATTGAAGCGCGCGGCCTAAAGCAGGTTTCGGATGCCTCGTTGATTTCCCGGCTGGTCAAGGAAACCCTGCAGGAAAATCCGAAGGAGGTCCAGAGTTACCGCGCGGGCAAAGCGGCCGTCGTCAACTTTTTGTTTGGACAAGTGATGAAGAAAGCCGCAGGCAAGGCCAACCCCAAAGTGGTCAGGGCAGAACTGGAAAAACAATTGGCACGTTAACCCTGTGACTACATGTGATACCCGTCATATTGACGGGAAAATGAAAGTCGTGTAAGGTTAAGTGGCAAGTTTGCCTTAGGTTCTTTCAATATGGTTCAAGTTGCTTACATAGGGTTTTCATAAGCGGGCATTCCCGTCCGGGTCTGCCCGCTTATATTTTCTAAAAATCTCATTTAGGAGCTAAAATGGCTGAACAATTTAATCCTTTTGAGATGGCACAGAAACAATTTGATCATGTGGCAAAAATGCTCAAACTTGATTCTGCCATCTGCGAAGTCCTGCGCTGGCCGATGCGTGAATATTCCTTCCGCATCCCCGTGCGGATGGACAATGGCTCGACGCGCGTCTTCCAGGGCTTTCGCGTCCAACACAACGATGCGCGCGGCCCCAACAAGGGCGGCATCCGCTTCGCGTCCGATGAGACGCTTGATACAGTCCGCGCCCTGGCAACCTGGATGACATGGAAATGCGCGGTGGCCGATATCCCGTTGGGTGGCGGCAAGGGCGGCATCATCGTGGATCCGTCCACACTTTCCGTCCATGAGAAGGAGCGCCTGTGCCGCGGTTGGGTGGACGTCATGTGGAAGAGTATCGGTCCGCGCAACGATGTGCCTGCTCCGGATGTCGGCACGACCGGCCAGATGATGGCTTGGATGATGGATGAATATTCCAAGCTGGTTGGACAGTACACGCCGGGCGTGTTCACCGGCAAGCCTCTCGGCAGCGGTGGTTCGGAAGGGCGCACCGAAGCGACCGGCTTCGGTGTGATCTATTACATCCGCGAAGCTATGAAGCACCTCAAGATGGACCCCAAGAATTGCGTCGCCGCTATTCAAGGCTTCGGTAACGTCGCACAATATGCGGCCATCGGCTTCATTGATCTGCTGGGCGGCAAGGTCGCTTGCGTGTCCTGCTGGGACCGCAATGACAAGAAAGCCTACACCTACACCCACAAGGATGGGATCGATCCGCACTTCCTGCTGACCATCGTGGATGAGTACGGCACCATTGACAAAAAGAAAGCACAGGACAAGGGCTACGTGGTCGAGGACGCCGATGCATGGATCACCAAGGAAGCGGACGTCCTGATCCCGGCGGCGAAAGAAGACCAGGTCACGGGAGAGACCATCAAGAAGATGTCCAAGCGCGTCAAGATCGTGGCGGAAGGCGCCAATGGACCCTGCACGCTGGAAGCAGATGAATACTTCAAAGCCAACAAGATCTTCGATATCCCCGACTTCCTGTGCAATTCCGGCGGTGTCACGACGTCCTATTTCGAGTCGGTCCAAAACGATATGAACTTCTACTGGACCAAGGATGAAGTCCTGCAGCGACTCGACACCAAGATGACCCAGGCTTTCCACGGCGTTTTGGATATGTCGCTCAAGGAAAAGGCGTATATGCGCGATGCCGCTTACATGGTGGCGATCGATCGTGTCGTCAAGGCCATGCAGTTGCGCGGCTGGGCGTAAGAATTTCGAACATCGAATAAACGGGACGGTCACCTTGAGGGTGACCGTCCCGTTTTCTTTTACAGCTCGCCATATCTTTCTATTCGTTTGCCGATGATGGCCAAGCTGTCCGCCCAGAATTTCTTGGTGCGAATGTTGATGCCGAAGCGTGCCGCCAAATCAGCCGCGCGGGCTTCCCCTGTGGATGCCAGTAGATTCTTGTAATCTTCCACAAAGGCCGGGCCGCGCTGTTGATAGATGGCATACAAGCCCGTCGCAAACAACAATCCAAACGCGTAGGGGAAATTATAGAAGGACAACCCCGGCGAATAATAATGCGGCTTCCAAGTCCACATGAACTTTTGCAGATAGCGCTCATCGAGTCCGTCGCCGTAGGTGGCCTTCTGTGCGCGTTCCATGATCCCGTTGAAATCGTCCGCCGAGAGTTCGGCTTCTGCGCGCCGCTGGAAGACTTCCTTCTCGAACAGATAGCGCGAATAAATATCCACGACGATCTGCGCCGCATTTTGAATCTGCGCTTCGAGCACGGCAAGTTCTTCCTGCGGATCCTTCGTGGACGCCAGCACGGCTTCGGTCACGATCGTCTCGCACATCGTGGAGGCGGTTTCCGCCAACGTCATCGGCGTGAGCTGCTGCAGCTCGGTCTTATGTGCTTCAAAGGCACAGTGGTTGTGAAAGCCATGACCCAATTCATGCGCAATGGTGCTGACTTGATCGAACGAACCATCGAAGTTGCACAGCACGCGGCTTTCCTTCACTCCCGAGATTCCCATACAGAATGCGCCGCCGCGTTTGCCATCCCGCGGCTCGGCATCAATCCATTGATGGTCGAAGGCGCGTTTGGCAAATGCGCTTAAGTCGGGCGAGAACCTGCCGAAGTTATCCAAAATAAAATCGCGGGCCTCTTCGAACGAATACGTCCTACCGGTCCTGCCCACCGGCGCAAAGAGGTCCCACCAGGCCAGTTTTTCTTTGCCAAGCTTGGTCGCCTTGGCTTTGAAATACCTGCGGATCATTGGGAACGAATCCTCCATGGCGCCCAGCATGGCTTTGAGAGTCTTCCGGTCGATGCGCGCCGCATCCAATGCCGAATGGACGGCGTCTTCGCGGCCCCGACGCTTGTTCAACGTATTCGCTTCGCCCTTGACGCCGTTCAGGCACGCGGCCAGCGTCTCCTTGACCGATTCCCAGGCAACATTCTCCGCATCGTAGGCGCGATGACGAACCAGTTCATCGGGGTGCGACCTCAGGTTAATCAGCGCAGGCATGGGCAACTTCTGGGTTTTGCCATCCAGTTCAAAGTCCACCGAAAGCTGCGACGTGACCGTGCCTTGAAGTTTTTCGAAAGCGTTGCCTCCGCTCAAGGTCATCTCCGCCGCGAGGCCTTCCTCGGCATCGCTCATCAAGTACTTGCTCTGCTCGGCGGATTCCCTCAACATGAATTCATGCGCCGCCGCGGATTTATTGGCCCTGACGACTTTGTCCAGCTTCGGGGCAATTCTTCCAACCCACGCTTCAAACTGGACACTGAGCTTTGTCATCGGCAGGCTGGCTTGCTCAAACTCTGACATGACCCGCATGGCAACCTTATCGCGCGAATCCGTTGTGACGAAAGCGTAGATATACGGCACGATCGTGGAGGCCAGTGTCTGGATTTTGTTCATGCGATCAATGGCCTGTCCCACCAGCGGAGCCAATTCCCTGGTTTTTGATTTCGCACCGGCTTTGCTCAGCCGATTGTTAAAGAATTTTTCCAGTGCGGCAACCTGTTTCTCATAATCTTTCACGGCGGCTTTGAACTCCGGGGATTCAAGCGAGGGATAGACGCTGCTCATATCCCAGCGGGGAGCAGAGATGGTCATAGGTTCTCCTTCTGATTTAATAGGGTAAGTATATCAAACAAGAAACGCTGCCGTTTCAGTTCAGGCCCATGCTGAGAAAATCTCTACCTGCGTTAAATTTCATCCAGTTCCGCGCTTTCGTCAGGAGCTAATTCTTTTTTCAAAAGGAAATAGATGCCGGTGGAATTATCTTCGACGCTGCCGACCAATGATTGTTTTCGGCGCAGGATGACGTCAACGATTTCCCAGCCTTCCATTCCGAATTCATCCAGTTCCGAGATCTGAAATCCTTCACCGGACGAATCACCGCCGAGAACATAGCCGGAAGGCAAATAAACCCATTTATAGCGGAAGACCTTGCCGCCCTTTTGAAGACGCGCCCTGGCATTCTCGACTTTCTGCTTGAACTCGCGTTCTCCTTCCGCTTCCAGCTCCTCACGCTGATTGGCGATCTCCGGAGAGTCCAGAATCTCTTTAGCGACCTGGCGAATTTCCTTTTCGTCACTGTCCTGGGCAGTCAATAGAAACGCCAGGCCGCGCCGATCGCCAAGCTTGACGAGTCCCTCTGCGGCGTCCAATTGATTCATCCAATCCTCGTCCTCCGCCATGATCTGATACAACATTTCCATGTCACCCATGGCGACCAAATCATTGATTTGTGATCCCATTCCGGCCTCCTCGATTCCGATTCGTGCTGATTTTATCATTATCCAGCCAGGCGGTTCCGGCGTGCGCCTTCTCAAAATTTGCGTTGAACTCCTCGATATGGGTGCATTAATGATATACTCCGCACATCATCGGATAGCGAGGGCTGATTTATGAAAGTAACGGTCTTGCAGGAAAATCTGGCTCATGGCCTTGGAATTGTGTCACGCGCGGTTTCCCCGCGCTCCACTCTGCCGGTGCTTTCAAATGTTTTGATCGCCTCGGATGAGGGACGCTTGCGACTCTCCGCCACGAACTTGGAATTGGGAATCACCTGTTGGATTCCCGCCCGCATCGAGCAGGACGGTTCGACGACCGTGCCCGCCCGCACCTTCTCCGATCTGGTCAACACGCTGCCCGGCGATCAAGTGATGCTGGCGCTTCATTCACAAACACAGACCTTGAACGTGCGCGGCGGAACTTCGACCAACGATATCAAGTGCATTGATGCGCAGGAATTCCCTCCGCTTCCGGTTCCGGACCTCGAGGGCGCCGTCCAATTGAATGTGGCGGACTTCCGCGAGATGATTCAACAAGTCGCCTTTGCGGCTTCGACCGATGAGGCGCGTCCGGTACTGATGGGCGTGCTGGTTCAGGTGGAGAAAGACAAATTGACGATGGCGGCCGCGGATGGATTTCGATTGTCGGTCCGCAAGGCGACATTAACCGCGCCCGCCTCCGCCGCCCTTGCCGTGATCGTTCCGGCGCGCGCACTCATCGAATTGGCGCGCGTGGCGAGCGACGGCGAAGAATCCATTTCGATGGTCACGCCGAAGGGCCGCGGACAAGTGGTGTTTCGCGTGAAGGACATCGAGGTTGTTTCGCAATTGATCGATGGGACTTTCCCCGATTACCAGCAGATCATTCCGCGCAAGCACACCTCGCGCACGCTGGTCTCCACTTCGGCGCTGCTCAAGGCTTGCAAGCAAGCTGAGATTTTCGCGCGCGAGGGGTCCAATGTAGCGCGCTTGAACATCAAGACCGCCAACGGCGATCTGAAACCCAGCGAAGTCGAAATCACGGCCACATCCGAAGAGACCGGCAAGAATGAGACCATCGTCGAGGCTACGGTGGATGGAAGCGGCGTGCTGATTGCATTCAATGTCAAGTTCCTGCGCGAGGCGCTGGAAGTGATTAAGACTCCGAATGTCGCCCTGGAAACGTCCGCGCCGAATGCGCCAGGCGTGATACGACCCGTCGGGGATGAACAATTCCTGCACGTGATCATGCCGATGCATTTGGGATAACAGGCATCCAGAGAAGAGAAGCGGACGAGGTCCGCTTCTTTTTACGCTTTGGGGAAAACAACTTTGAACGTCGCGCCCTTGCCCTCACCGTCTGACTCCGCCCAAATCTTTCCGCCCTGCGCTTCCATCAGGCCTTTGGCGATGGTCAGACCGATTCCCAATCCGCCGTAACGACGCGTGTTCGGCGGTTCTGCCTGATAAAATGGCTCGAAGATCTTCTTCAGCGTATCGGATGAGATGCCGATCCCGTGATCCTGCACCCATGCCATAATCCGGTCCCCCTGTTGGGCCGCGCCAACAATAATCTCGCTGCCTTGAGGAGAAAAACGAACCGCGTTATTCAACAAATTGACGAAAGCGGAAGACGTTTTATCCGGATCCACATTGACCATGATGGGGGCTTCCCGGAAAGCGAAGACCAGCTTCTGCTGATGCGCCGAGGCGATCTCCCTCACTTCATCACAAGCCGCCCTGAGCACCGATTGAAGTGCCACTTCGACGGGCTTGACGATCATGAGCCCATGTGTTTCCAGCATGGTCAGGTTGGTCATGTCCTCCACCAGGGACCGCATTTGCAGCGCGGCGTTCAACACGTGTTGGGCATGTTCGGACAATACGCCCTTGGCCTCCTCGCGCAGGAACGATGCATAGCCAATAATGATGCCGAGCGGCGTGCGCAGTTCGTGCGATGCCAGCGAAAGAAAATTACTCTTGAGTCGATCCGATTCCTTGACCTTTTCCAAAGCCTGCTGGGTGGTCGCCAGAAGACGCGCATTATGAATGGCGATGGCGGCGTGTGAGGCAGTCACTGACAGAATTGTTTCGTCCGAACCTGCGAAGACCCCCGTGCGCTTATTCACGGCCTCCAGTACACCGATGACACGGTCCCTGAGCAACATCGGGACGCCCAGCAACGATTTGACGTGAAAGTGAATATAGTCCGAAACCAGCGAATAATGACGGGGGTCCTGTTCCACATTATTCAGGACCAGGGCATGATTCGTCCGAAAAATCGTGCCCGCCAAACTGCCTTCGATCGGCACCGGGACCTCCGCGAGCTTCTTGGGGTTCGAACCGGTCGCGGCCGCAAAATACAGACGCGGCTGTTTTTCATCATACAACAAAATGGAGGCCGCTTCGCAGTCCAACAATTCAGTGGCCGTGGCAGTAATTAATTGCAACAGGGCATCCAGGTCAAGGGTTGAATTAAGCGTGACACTCAGTTCGACAAGACGTTTTAACTGCTGATTGCGCTGCTCGAGATCGCTTACTCCGCTGTCAACCATAAACATAGTGTAATGACTTTAAGGGTGATCCGCAATCCCTATAACGTAATAGAACATATGTTCTGGTTTGTTTATTTTGCGTCTTCTGCCAAAGGGCGGACGGGCAATCGTTTCGATAAGATCAGCCATCCGATGAAGAGGATCATGGCGATCCACGCAGGGAATGTGGCCAGTGTTCCTCCAAACGCCCGGTTGAAGCCGGGCTTTAGAAAGAGGCTGGGCAGGCCCGACACGGCATTGAATGCTCCGTGAGCCAGGGCGGTTGTCCAAGGGCTTCGGGTATTGAGATACAACCAACTCAGAATAATTCCCAACACTACGCACAAGATGATCATCATAAGGATGCCGGCAACAGGGTAGCCAGGATAATTCAAGCCCTGTACGACTGCGGGTGCATGCCAGATTCCCCAAACGATGCCGGTGATAAAGATGGCCTGCCATTGCCCAATTGGCAACAAGCGAGGGAGTAAAAAGCCGCGCCAGCCAAGCTCTTCACCAAGCGCAAATAGCATATGGAAGAACGGAGCCAGCAAAACGGCCAGTGCTAGCTGAACCCATATCCCCATCGAAGGACTGATATTTTCCGCACCGGGTACATTCCTGAGGGACTCGCGAATCGAATGGAACTCCGGATCAAATTGTGCAATGCCGAGCAGCACCGTAAAAACGCCCGCGGCAATGGCCAGTACGGTTGGAAGAAACAAGGCCCAGAGATAAAATCGCCTGGCCCCCAACGTGTTCAGGTGAAGGGTCGAGAACGGCTCTTTCGCGACGCGCCGCGTGGCGAGGATCGCCCCCAGGCCCGGTCCCCACATCGCCAGGGCCCATAGACCGACTTGCAGGAGCTGTCGTGTGGATGCGTCGATGCCGTGAAAGGCAGTCGGGAGCACAAAGAGAATCCAAGAAAAGGTGAAGGCGATCGCCAGAAACCATGTCAAGGATCTCCGCTCCATCAGGTTGTGCTCCTATGCTTTGGGCTCTTGCTGATATAGGACATATGAATACACAACAAGGAAAATCCCTGAGACGATCAGCGGGACGAATAGAAACCAGAATGCAGCGGCCCCGCCAAAGAAGGATCCAACGATCGCCAGCAGGCCTGAGCCCATAAACAGCCAGCTTCCCACGCGATGAGTCTCGTCCCACACCCGATCGCTGGATAACGTCCACGGCGTGCGGATGCCGATGAAAAAATTACGCTTGGCCCTGCGAAGCATGAAACCGGTGAAAACGAACAACAGGCCCAATGCCGGCAGCAACAAGCCGCGCATCGGGAAATGAGTAAAGCCCAGGTTCCAGGCCAGAGACAATCCATAGACATAGGTCAGGAAAAGCATCATCAGTGCGATAAAAAGATTGAACAGCTGGCGGAACTTGGCGATGTTCGCCTTCAGCGGATCAATGGCGGGGATCAGCAGGAAGAGGGCACATAACACCAGCGCCATGAGCGGCGGCAGGAAGACACCCCAAAATTTAGGCGTTGTGCCGTTCACGCGATCGTTGACATCCCAATGAGAAGCCATCGGGTCCGGCAATCGATTCCAAAGAAGCGTTCCGGCCAGGACGGACACAAACAGCAAGACCACGACAATCACCAGCGTTGTGCGAGTGGACATCCAATCTCCTTTGTTTCACGTGAAACCATTTTACTTCTTTCCACCGGTTGGCCCCGTCAGCCAGCCGGCCAGGATCAAAAGCACGACGACCAATGCGGTTCCAACCCCGGCGAAAAAGGCGGCGACCATGATTGCCCCAATAATTTTCGTGATGATAATTGCCCCGATCGTCAGGACCGCCATCGTCGTGGCGGCGGTCATCAATTTTCTGCGCGTCAGGTTTTTCATATCGGCTCAGTCTTTGTCCGCGGGAGAAGGATCGTGACAGCCGCCAGCATGGCCAGGGCCCTTCGATCGCGTGGAGGCCTACGGCACCGTTTCGGCAGCGAGATCCTCTTCCGGCAGGAATAGAGTTACTACCGTAACAAACGCCAAGGCTTTGGCGACCACATTGAGAACGAGGAATTCGGGAGTGTAGGCAAAAGAAAAACTCAGAAATCCCCAGATCGCAAAAACAAAAAACATTCCAGCCAGGGCGTAAAGAGTGTATTTACTGACCTTAAATAGAGGAGAAAAGAACATCAGGGAGATCGTGGTTAACTCGATCAGGAACAAAGGCAAGAAGAACAAGGCGCGGAACAGCCCGGGATTGGGGGGGATCGGAGGGTAGGTTCTGCCCATAACCAGGAGATCAAAAGGTAATTCAAAGATCATGGGTCCAGCCATGGCGGCCAACGCCGCGCTCCAGAAAGCCACTTTCTGTCCGTTGTCCCTGTTGGTCCGAAAGACGATCAAGAAAGTCAGGAGGGCAAACGACAGGGTATAGATAGTAATTGGATTATTCGGTACGGTACCCGTCATCAGGTCTTCCTGCTGCATTTGCAGTCCATAGACGACGACATCAACGAGAAACGTAAGGATGGAGAGGATCCAGACCACGACCAGCATGCCGCTGATTGCCTTGCCAGGCCTCTGCACGCGTAGAGATTCTCTTAATTGAGTGCCAAACAAGGTGATCACACCCGCGATCACAAGCAAAACTGAGCCAAGAATTACGGCGCCATTTCCTGAGTAAGGAACCCACTCACCGAAGTATTTTTCCATTCTGCATCTCGCTTTCCATTCTCAAGCTGTGCCGTACGGCCATTCCTTTCGCCTTTGATTCTGCGCCAGAAAAAAAGACACCCATAAATCGGTCCTCCCGTTACTCCCATTTAAAGTAGCGAACTGCCAGATAGCCAAAGAGGACCGAGTAGGCGGCCAGTACCAGGAGGGATGGCAGCGAGGGGAAGGATCCGCTCATGGCTCGCTGCATGCCATCCACCGACGCGCCCAGAGGCGTCCAGTTGCTGATACGGATGAGCACGGGCGGCATCAGCGGGCGCGGGATCCACAGGCCGCCGAAGAACAAGAGCGCAAAGAACAGCAATCCCCCCATCCCATTAATCGCCGCTTCACTTCGGATGAACGCGGCCATGCAAAGCCCTACGGCGAACAAAGACGTAACGGTAAGGAGATAGGCCGCCAGGAACCCCAGCACATTCTGGGGCAGGTCCAGGCCCAGAGCGGCAACTCCAGTGATGGTCAAGATAACGAATCCAGCCGCGGCGGTTGCCAGGTTGATCACGATTTGGGCGGCCAGCAGCCACGACGGCGGCACGGGCGTTACGGAAAGACGCCGCAGGATGCCCGTTTCCCGGTATTTGATCAAACTGCGGGGCAGCACCATGAAACTCAGGTTCGATACCGTCAGCGCAAGGAGGACCGGAAAAGTGAGCGTAAAATACGAAATGCCGCCAAATTCGCTTTGCGGTTGCGTTGTGCCGGGAATGATGGCGAAAACGACGAGCAGCAGCCAGGGTAATCCCAGCCCTGTCCCGATACCGACTGGGACACGCCAGGCCAGCCTGCTTTCATTGAGCAGCAGTTTTCCAAAGGCCGCGCGGGGTGTGTTGATTCCAGTGTTGTTCATGTGGATGGAGTCCCTTGATCTTCGTGGATGTGCCGGCCGGTCAGCTGGACGAAAGCGTCTTCCAGCGTCGCACCTTCCGACTGAATGTCCAGCGCTTCAATGCCGTTTTGGGCCAAGGTCAGAATAATGGCATTGACGAGCTGTCCGGAACCCACCACCTTGATGCGCTCTCCCTGGCGCTGGATCGTCTTTACTTCCGGCAATGCCTTGAGCAACCGATCCTCGAACGGTTGGGATGGCACGAACCGCACTTGTTTGCCGCCGCTCACTCTTTCCGCCAATCCGTAAGGCGTGTCCAGCGCTATGATTCTGCCTTGGTCGATCAAGGCCACCCGATCACACAGCCGTTCGGCCTCTTCCATGTCATGGGTGACCAAGATGATCGTGGTGCCTCGCCCGCGGGTTTTTTCGATCAGCTCCCAGGTGTCAAGCCGGGACTGCGGGTCAAGCCCGCTCGTCATCTCATCCAGCACGGCAATCTTCGGTTGGCCGATCAGGGCCAAAGCGAGCGAAACTCGTTGCTTCTGGCCGCCGGAGAGCGTTTGGTAATAGCTGCCCAATTTCTCGCCGAACCCAAGCGCCTGAGCCAGTTCTTCTGGATTTGCCGGATTCGGGTAAAAGGACTGATACATGTCCAGGATCTCGCTGACTTTCAACTTATCGGGGAAAGTGCTGGATTGTAATTGAACGCCGACAAGCGGATGGAGCGCCGCCCGATCGACTTGCGGGTCAAGGCCAAGTACCGCGATCGCGCCCAGGTCAGGGCGCCGCAAGCCGGTAAGGCATTCGACCGTGGTTGTTTTACCGGCTCCGTTCGGACCGAGCATTCCGAATATTTCGCCTTCCTGCACATCGAACGATACATCGTCAACCGCCTGAACCTTGCCATAGTTTTTTTTGAGATGCGACACCGACACGGCTGTGGCGTTTATGCTTTGAGACATGTTCTTTGTCCAATTACCATAGTACCGAACAGGAGAAATATATCGGCACTCAGCGGCCGCCGCGAGTCACAACGCATCTGTCCTTCCCTTTCCAGCTCCGCCTGATCGCTATTCTTTGGGCTTGCTGCTCTGCGCCAACGAGACCATACCAGACAAACCACCCAAGTTCATGGTATCCACCGCGGACGACGGCACAATGACCAAGGCGCCTTTCGCCTTCAATCCCTCAAAAAGCATGTTCATGGCCCGCAAGTGCAGAGCGGTTGGGTTGTCGGTATAGACTTTGGACGCTTCGGCAAAGGAGGCCGCGATCTGTTGCTCCGATTCGCCGAGAATGACGCGCGCTTGCCGCTCGCGTTCTGCCTGCGCCTGACGGGACATCGTATCTTCCAAAACCTGAGGGATCACCACGTCACGGATCTCAACCGATTGAACCGTCACGCCCCACGGTGTCGTGCGCTCGTCGATGATTTTCTGCAGATCTTCATCCATCTTTTTGCGGCCAACCAAAATATCCGCCAAGGTCATCTGACCGATGATCTCGCGCAACGCCGTCTGTGCCGCCCACGAGATCGCGGACTTGTAATCCGTCACCTCCAGAGCGGCCTTCTCGGCATCCCACACTACCCAAAACAGAACGGCATCGACATCCACTGGCACAGTGTCTTTGGTCAACGTCTTTTCCGCCGAGAAGGGCGTGACCGTGACACGATGGTCAATCCATGACACAGCCGAATCGAGGATCGGGATGATCCAAAAGAAGCCGGGACCTTTCAAGCCATGGAACCTTCCGAGTCGCAGCACGATTACCTTTTCCCATTGCGCGGCAACTTTCAACGCAAACAGAAGATAGGCTGCAATAATGATCCATACGGTTACCCATGTCCCAATCCAATGATCGGGCCAATATCCTTTGCCAAAGATGGGAGCCAGCATGGCAACGATCAGGAGCAGAGCAAATACAAAGCCTGCGATCGGTGGAATATGTTGATCGCTCTGAGCTCCTTTATTCTTTTGAACGAGATTCTTGATAAGTTTGTTTTCCATGACCTTATTCTCCTTTTATTGACTATCAGCCTCTTGCGTTTCTTTCCATGACTTGAGCTGGTCGCGGAGCGTTTGATTGATTTCCGCGTCCGCGAAGTTGATCCGCTTTGCCTCGCCGATGTACTGACGAGCCAATGCTTCCAAGGTTTCTTGACGAAGTTTTCTTTCAACCTCCGGCGGCGGCTTCACCAAGATAAACGTGCCGCGTCCTTGCTGGGTCGAGATGATGCCTGCCTCATCCAGGAGGCGATATGCCCTCGCTACGGTATTGAAATTGATCCGCAACTCCGAGGCCAAGGCACGGACCGTGGGCAGCTGAGCGCCGGGTTTCAGTGTTCCACCCGAAACTTGTTGTTCGATCTGGTTCATGATCTGAATGTAGATCGGCAGTCCAGACCGGAAGTCAAGATGCAGGGCGAGCGGTCTTTGATCGGGCATATCGTTCCCTGAATTGAATTAATTGTATCATTGTAATAATTGTATCATCACAGCGGGTTTTGTCAAGAGTCCACCGCGCGGATGAAGGCTTGCCGCGTACGTCGCTTCGGACGCACGCGCCCCGCTTTTCGTTCGTGACAACGCCTGAGCTTGCGAAGCTCGCCGGGACTCATGTTGTAATACGGTTGAGCTGTTCTGCCACCTGCCCAAACGATATAATACTGCCCGAATGAACGCAGTTCGGCTGCTTCATTAAATCGTTGCCAATTCCTGCTGCGCTCGATAGCGGAACCGTAAATGAGGAAAGGAGACCGTGTATGACACAAGCGAAAGGACAGGTTATTTCCGTGATGCTGGCCGTCCGCGATACACCCGCTGCCCTTGAGTGGTATAAGCGCGCCTTAGGGGCAACGGTGCTATGGAGCTTAGGATCCGTGGCAGGCTTAGAGATCGCCGGTGCCCCGCTTTTCCTTGGGCAACCAGCCGGCAATGGTTGGGAAAGCCCCTCCAAGCTTGGAATCACATCCACGCGGGTTGAAGTATTCTGTGACGACCCAGACGGAATGATCGCACGCGCCTTACAAGCAGGCGCAACCAGTATTCTTGATATCCAGGATAACCAAAGACCCTGGGGAACCCATCGGCAAGGAGCCTTCCGAGATCCGTTTGGGCACCTCTGGTTCGTTGGCGATCGGTCGCCACTGGGCCGATATCCTGGTTAGCAGGAGACGCCCTCTTTCTCTGGCGGTGGTCGCGCTCTCGTCTGGCGGGAGGCGATACGGCCCCGCCAGTCGGCGTGGTAGAATCCAGACGCAAATAGAATAAGGAGATCGAATGGAACAACAGACTGGTACATTTGCTGTCAAAAAGGGTCTAGCCCAAATGTTAAAAGGCGGCGTCATCATGGATGTGGTCACGCCGGAACATGCAAAGATCGCGGAAGAGGCCGGTGCCTGCGCGGTCATGGCGCTCGAGCGCGTCCCCGCTGATATTCGGGCACAAGGCGGCGTCGCGCGTATGTCCGATCCGGATTTAATCATGAAGATCATGGACTCGGTTACGATACCGGTAATGGCGAAATGCCGCATTGGACATTTTGTGGAAGCCCAAATCCTCGAGGCCATTGGCGTGGATTACATCGATGAGTCCGAGGTGCTGACGCCCGCGGACGAACAAAATCACATCAACAAGCATTTATTCAAAGTGCCGTTCGTTTGCGGATGCCGCAACCTGGGCGAGGCATTGCGCCGCATCGGCGAAGGCGCGGCCATGATCCGCACCAAAGGTGAAGCCGGAACAGGCGATGTGGTTGAGGCGGTCCGGCATGCGCGCACCGTCATGGGCGATATTCGCCGCCTGCAAACGATGGCCGACGAAGAATTGATGCACTTTGCCAAAGAACTGGGCGCGCCCTATGAACTTGTCAAAGAAACCAAAGGGCTCGGACGGATGCCGGTTGTCAACTTTGCGGCTGGCGGAGTGGCCACTCCGGCCGACGCGGCGCTCATGATGCAACTCGGTGTGGATGGTGTGTTCGTCGGGTCGGGCATTTTCAAAAGCGGCGATCCAGCCAAACGTGCCGCGGCAATCGTAAAGGCGGTGACCCATTATCAGGACGCGTCCATTCTGGCCGAGGTCAGTAAGAACCTCGGTGAGCCAATGGTCGGACGCAACGTTTCGCAGATGCCCGAGGCTGAGAAGATCGCTGGACGCGGTTGGTAAATCCTGGGCTTCAGCTATCAAGGATGGTCAGTTTCACATTTCTGACAGAGGATAGCTGGGCGCGAATGACTCATCATGAAAATCGGTGTACTCGCGATTCAAGGCGACTTTGCTGAGCATATTGTCATGCTCAAACGGCTCAGCGTGGATGCCGTCGAGGTCCGTTTACCCGAACATCTTAGAGGCCTCGATGGACTGATCATCCCCGGCGGCGAATCGACCACCATCGGGAAGCTGGTCATGGACTTTCATCTAATGGAGCCGCTCCGGACCTTCGGTCAGCGGCACGCCATTTGGGGAACGTGCGCAGGTGCCATCTTTTTATCCAAAGATATAAGCCGGGATCAGCCCCTGCTTAGCCTGATGGATATTAAAGTTGCGCGCAATGCCTTTGGACGGCAGCTGGCTTCGTTCGAGGCCGACCTGGATATTCCCGAATTGAAGCAAGTAACCGGATCGAAAGAATCGTTTCACGCCATCTTCATTCGCGCGCCGATCATTGAATCCGTGCAGGCGGATGCAAAAGTACTCTCGGTTCTTCCTGACAAACGCATTGTCGCTGCACAACAGGGACATTTCTTAGCCACATCCTTTCACCCCGAATTGACCAACGATCCACGCTTTCACGAATATTTCTTGTCCCTGGCAGACTGATGTACATCCGTCATTTCGACTGGAGGCTATTGGGAATTGTCTTCCTGACGATCCCCATGGCCTCCTGCGCTTCCAATGTCCAAACCCCAAGCGCGATGCCAGCTTTTGAGTCTGCGCCGCGTCCTTCCCCAACCTACACCGCCACAGCGCTTCCCCCAACAATGCCAACACAAAATCCAACATTTCCTCCGACAATTCCCTCCAAGCCAACGCTGGTTATCCTGGCGCAAAATCTTGCCTCGCCTGATGACCTCTTGATGGCAGACGGTGTGATCTACATTTCTGATGTAGAGGATCAAACGGTAAAAGAATACACTCCAGCGGGACCATTGCAAACCTTGATCTCTGGATTAAGCGAACCGGAAGGCATGGTCCTGTTACCGGACGGTTCACTGATCGTCGCCGAGCAAGGGAAAAATCGATTGGTCCGTTATGACCCAACGGCCAAAGCATTAACCTTGTTTCTCGCTTTGCATAATACAACCGGTCAGGAGGGCGTGGACGGCATTGCGTACGATTCGAAAACACAAACCATCATCGTTCCGGACAGCCCGAACGGAACGGTGTTGCGCCTCAGCCTGGACGGGAAAACTGTCGGCGTGGTTGCGCGTGGATTGGCGCGTCCCACCGGAGCGTGGGTCGAAGCCGACGGGAGCATCCTTGTTGTGGAGGAAGATGGCAATTCCTTGGACAGAATTCAACCGGATGGCTCAATCCAAACGCTGGCTCATCTTCCAATTCCGGACGATGTGATCGAGGATGAACAAGGCAACATTTTTGTCAATACGCTTGGCGATGGAGCGATCCATCTGATTTCACCGGCAACAGGCCGCGACACGATTCTGGTCGGCGGCCTGACAAATCCGCAAGGAATCGCATTGGACGAGCAGGGCAACCTGATCCTCACCGATGCCGGTCATCACCAGTTGGATAAACTTATCTTCCATTAAGGAATCCGTTCGATAACCTGACAATTGTCATCCGACAGTAGGTCGTTTGACCGTTGCTACTCCGCTGGAAAGAAGGTAAGATAAATAAGCCATGATGCGAGTTTTGGCTATAGTCCTTCTGAGCATTTTTATGCGATGAAGTCAGCAACCTGACAGGTGCAAACTTATACCTGCCAGGTTTTTTTATCTACAGCCTTGCCGCCTCGTGAAACTAAATCGCTAAGGAGTATGAATGCAGACACCCTGGGAATATCGTTATGCTCACCGCACCAAGCAAATGAGCAGTTCTGTGATCCGTGAGCTGCTCAAATTAACCGAGCAACCGGATATCATTTCCTTTGGAGGCGGATTGCCCGGACCGGAAGTCTTTCCGCTGAAAGAATTCCGGGAAGCATGCAATTATGTGATCGACCACTTCGGTGCACAGGCCCTGCAATACAGCACGACGGAAGGATATCGCCCGCTGCGGGAAATGATCGCACGACATACGGCGAGATATAGTGTGCCTGTTACGCTGGATAATATTTTGATCACGTCCGGTTCCCAGCAGGCGTTGGATTTTATGGGACGACTCTTTATCAACCGAGGGGACTACATCGTGGTGGAGTCGCCCACCTACCTCGGGGCACTACAGGCTTGGAGCGCGTACGGCGCGCAATATATCCCGGTGCGCACAGATGAAAACGGCATGATCGTGGACGAGCTGGAAGCCGCATTGCGCGTTGGACCAAAGTTCATGTATATCCTGCCAAACTTCCAGAACCCAAGTGGAGCCACGCTCAGTCTCGAGCGGAGGAAAAAGTTGATCGAACTGGCAGACAAGTACGGAGTCCCGATCGTTGAAGATGATCCCTATGGGCAGCTGCGTTATGAAGGCGAGCATATTCCATCCTTGGTAGCATTAGACAGCGAATATCGCGGCTACGACGGCGGATGTTACAGCGGAAACGTAATTTATCTCAGCACCTTCTCCAAGCTGCTCGCCCCAGGACTGCGACTGGCCTGGGTCATTGCGCCTGAGCAGGTGATTCGCAAACTGGTCATGGGCAAACAGGGCGCCGACTTGCATACTGCCTCGTTCAACCAATATGTTGCTTACGAGGTCGGCAAGGGCGGCTTCCTCGATGAACATGTCAAGTTAATCCGATCCACTTATAAACAACGCCGCGATGTGATGCTCGAAATGATGGAAGAGATGTTCCCGCACGAGGTGCGTTGGACTCATCCACAGGGCGGCATGTTCCTGTGGGGTATTCTCCCTGAATACATGGATGCCGCTGAAGTGCTCAAAATCGCGATCAATCGCAAGGTTGCCTTTGTGCCGGGCGCGGCTTTTCACGCCACGGGCGGCGGAGACAACACCATGCGCCTTAACTTCTCATATTCTGCGCCCGATACCATTCGCGAAGGGATCACAAGATTGGGTGTAACGCTCAAAGAATTGATCGCCCAAAACGGTCATCACTAAAAAAACAGACGGTCACTTTCAAGGTGACCGTCTCTTTTCACTCATCCACATACGGCACATATTCGGCACGCGCAATGCCTTGTTGCATCGCAGTCATCGCCACCGCGCGCGCCACGGCGCGGTGTACGCTTTTATCCAATGGACTTGGGACCAACTCACCGGGCGGCGTCATATCGGCAATTGTCTGCGCGGCGGCAAGCAGCATTTCGTCAGTGATCCGGGGCGCGTAGGCGTCCACGGCGCCGCGAAAGATCCCCGGAAAGCCCAAAACATTGTTGACCATCTTGCCATCCGCGGCAAATGCCGCACCGCGTTCGAGCGCAACATCCGGATCAATTTCCGGATTTGGATTCGACAACGCCAAAAGGATCTGTCCCTTGCGAACCATCTCTGCCTTGATGAGCCCCGCCGCACCGGTGGTTGCGATGACGATATCGCACTGGCTCATGACCTCATTTAAACTGGAGCCCCTGCCACCGGCAGCTTCGAGATGCTTAACGGCTTCCGCCGAAAGGTCTGCGCCAAGAACCGAATTGCCCGTTAACCTCATCAACATCGTCGCAATTGCGTAACCGGCCGCGCCCAAACCGATCTGTCCAATGACCGCTTTCTTAATGTCTCGGTTCGTTTGGCGGCACGCATTGGTCAATGCTGCCAAGCTCACCACTGCGGTTCCATGCTGATCATCGTGCATCACAGGAATGTCCAGCGCCTTCTGCAAACGTTCCTCGATTTCAAAGCAGCGCGGCGCGGAAATATCTTCGAGTTGGATGGCAGAAAAAGTCGGGGAGATCGCGGCCACCGCGGCGACGATTTCATCGGCATCCTTGGTGTTCAACAAAATGGGGACGCCGGAAAGCCCGACCAGCGATTCCATCAACATGGCCTTGCCTTCCATCACAGGCATTCCCGCCAGCGGACCAATATCGCCGAGACCGAGCACCGCCGTGCCATCCGTTACGATGGCGACCATGTGGCTAATACTCGTATACAGCCGCGCCGCAGATGGATCTTTGGCGATCTTCAGACAAACTTCCGCAACACCGGGCGTATAAACGCGCCGTAAGGTGGTCATCGAATCGATTGGGAAGCGCGAGCGGATGGCAATCTTTCCTTTTTGATGAAGTTCCAGCACTTCATCGCGCACTTCGAGAATCTTCGTGCCGGGGTTGGTGGATATGGCCCCGACGATCTTTTCGATTTGGGCCAGATCGTCGCCATAAATCGTGATATCGCGGACGACCGAACGCGAGGTCTCGTTCAGCATTTGAATATCGCCGACCGTGCCGCCCGCATTCGAGATGACGGCCAAAAGCCGCGCCAATTGTCCAAGCGTCTGGTCATTCCGGACGCGCACCGTCCGGCTGATCTTTCTTTCCCAAGCCATGGCTCCTCCTTCGAAGCGTCAGAATAACCGATAAAGCACTTGACCTAGAAGATTCCCTTTAGAAACAGCAACAAGCCGATGATTGCCATCGGGATGCCGACAAGGGCTCCAATCAACGTCAAACTGACGAGTATTCCGACCCCGATGAGGACCAGACCGAGAATCATGGCGATGAAGCGTCCTGTCAATCCGATCATGGTAGCCAGCAGGTGCCAGAGCATGGCAAAGGGCCACAGGAACCAGGGAACGTGAGGTTTGTGCATGGCAGTCATTGTACCTCCGCAGACATATAGGATATACGTACCAATTTCATTTTTGTTCCAAGTGATATAATCCGCCCATGCCTACGAAAACTAAAAGAACCATTTCGCCCCCTGTGGAAGAAGAGGAAGATTCTGTTTCCCAATCCGCTCCCATCCTTGGGGAGGAAGAAGAAACTGTAACCTTCAAGCGCGGCCACTTTTATTCGTTCATGGTCGTGATGGCGCTTTGCCTCGGCTTGCTTGTCGGATACTTTATCGGTCAGCACAACCCATCAGCCAGTCAAACCGTGCAAGCTCCTCCGGCGGTTGCTCAGGCGCCAACGGCGGTGGCACCTCCCGTCAAATATGATATTACAACCGCTGGCTTTCCGAGCATCGGTCCAGCCGACGCGCCGATCACCATCGTAGAATTCAGTGATTATCAATGTCCTTACTGCACCCAATGGCATGATACGACCTACAAACCACTGATGGCGGCCTACCCCGACAAGATCCGTCTCGTGTATCGCAACTATCCTCTGCCGTTTCATCAAAACGCGTTCACGGCCGCGGAAGCTGCGATGTGCGCCGGAGACCAAAATGCATACTGGCCATATCACGATGCGCTCTTCGCCAACAATGACCAATTGAACAATCAGGCCGGCACGGTCGTCGACAACTCGTTCTATGCCAATCTGGCAGGCAGTCTGGGGTTGGATACGACTACCTTTAGTACCTGTCTCAGCACCCAAAAATACAAGGCGGCTGTGCAAAGCGACATTGATTATGCCAACAGTCTGCCGTCGGATAGTGATGGCTCGCCGGCCGTCAGCGGTACGCCGACCTTTTTCATCAACGGATACCGCGTGGTTGGAGCCGAACCGCTCGCTTATTTCCAGCAATTCATCGACGCCCAGTTAAATACCCAATGATTTGCAAGACATTGCTTCAATCATAAGTTTTTGGGAGTGACATGAAAAAATTCATTGCAGTCGCCGGTAACATAGGAGTGGGAAAGTCCACTCTGGTAAGCCTGTTATGCAAACAACTCCATTGGGAACCTTTTTTCGAGCCGGTGGGAGACAATCCGTATCTCGTGGACTTTTATGCGGATATGGCTTCCTGGTCGTTCCATTCGCAAATCTTTTTTCTGACCCGGCGCCTGCGTTCGCATCATCAACTGGCACAGCATCCGACTTCCGTCGTCCAGGATCGAAGCGTCTATGAAGATGCCGAGATTTTCGCACAAAACCTGTACCTGCAGGGATACATCAAAGAGCGCGATTACGAAACCTACCGGGAGCTTTACGAGACCATCATCCAGATTCTGCCCCCGCCCGACCTGGTGATTTATCTGCGGGCCTCCGTGGACACGTTGATGGCCCGTATTGCGCGTCGTGGGCGGGACTATGAGCGCACCATAACGCCCCAATATTTACAAAGCTTGAACGATCTTTACGAAGATTGGATTTCCAATTTCGTGCTCTGCCCGGTGCTGGCCGTCCCTGCCGATGATTTGGACTACGTCGCCTATTCCGGCCACCTGGATCTGATTGTCTCAAAGGTGCAGGAGAAATTGATCGGAAAAGATGAAGTCGTGTTTGAACCGGAAGAAGTTGCCCGCGCAACGGGCGACTGAAAGAAATCAGCTAGTATCAAAACAAAGAACCGGCGCTGCCGGCTCTTTGTTTATTGGATATAGGTCTCCGCCTTGCTCTTCGGATCGGGCACCGGATATTCGTTCTCTCCAGCCAAGCCATCCCAATATTGCTGGTTCCAAATATCGGCACCGAAGCCGTTGCATTCGGCGAGTCGAAATGCACTGGGGGCGACGTCGGGAAGCAAACATGCCGCGGCCCCGCCGGGTTGAGGCGAGGGAGGGGACGGCAGGCTCCCGCTTAAAGCATTTTCAAAGCCGGGCGTGGGAAAACAGCCATCCTGCCAGTTGCCAATTCCGTCGCGGATGCGGCACCATGAGTCGTCCGGTCGAAGCGCAGCCGGATAGGTGTATGAGTCTTCGATCACGGCATGTGAATCGACGAGACTCACCGTGTCGCCGCTGTCCTCCAGCAGAAGATGAGTGGTCGATCCGAAAAAGACCGCGCGCTGATTGACATTGAGTTTGAGGGTCGGCAGGACGAATGTGCCCGTGCCGTTGTTGGGCATGACGGTCAATTTCCAGTTGGTCAGAGTAGCAAGGCCGGGCCCGAGGTTCTCGACCTCGATGAACTCATCCGAATTATTGACCGTGCCATCGCCGTTCCAGTCGGAACCGGGACGCGGCAGGATTTCATTCAGGACGATGGCCGGAACGGGAGTTGGAGCAAATGTCGGGGTGGGCTTCTTGGTCGCGGTCGGATAGGGGGAGGGCGTCTCGGTCACCGTGGAGGCCCAATTCGCCCTGCCGGGCGTTCCATAAATGGGGTTTCCACAGTAGTCTGTTATTAGCGGGGATCCATAGGGCGTGGTGGCAAACGTCACCCATGCCGTCGGCGCGGTGTCGTACGGGATCGTCCCTCCCGAATGATAGTAGCGTTCCATGCTCTCATATTTTGAAGCCGAGCCGGCCGGCCAACTGGAATAGCCGCGTATATTTGCGTAATCGACCAGCGTGTCTGTGCCGTACCATAGTTCCAAGTCCTGATAATTATTATCCAGGCTCAATGTGTTATCCGGCAGATCGATGTGAAGGTTAGAAAACACATTCTGGTTTGATGCCAATAGGAAGTACCCTTGGGCTGCAATTGTGCCGGCAAGGGTAATATGAAAGTTCTGTGAGTAATACTCGTTCCCGACCAAATACCATCCGGACAAGTTGATTGGCACGGAGTTGGGGTTGTAGAGTTCAACCCACTGATCACTTGAGCCATCATGCCCCGCACAGGAGGTTGTGCCACTCCACCCAATTTCGTTGATGACCAAACTGAGGAGCTGGTAAGTGGGAATCGCCGTATTCGTATTTGTCTGGGTTGGTGTGTTCGTCGGGGTGGCAGTGGGCGTATCCGTGGGGGTAGCCGTTGCTGCATTACTTGGCATACTGGTTACCGTATTCTCGGGAATATCCGTCGCACTGAATGCCGTTTGCAATTGCGGTGTGGCCTGCATCGCAGCAAGTGAAGAGAAGAAGCCCGCTACTGCACCCGCCAGCAGGAGCAAGACAAAAAGCGTTCGAACCAAATCCTTTGAGCGAGGCATCAGTTCGATTTTAGCAGAGAAATCGAAAAGGGAGGGAATAAGAATCCCCGTCCGTTGGGAAAGGATTTGTTATGCCAAAGCCACCGGCGGTCCAGTACGCAATGCTAACGCGGCTCAATGACCATTTTGATCGCCGTCCGCACCTTATCTTCGATCTCAACATCTACAAACTCTGGTACGCAAACCACGTTGATGCCGTCATTCTTTAGATAGCCGGTCGCCAGCACCAATGCCTTGACAGCCTGATTGACCGCGCTGGCCCCTATGGCTTGCACTTCAGCATGTTTGTGTTCGCGGATAACCCCTGCAATTGCCCCAGCTACAGCGGATGTGCGCGAGTTGGCGGAAACCTTGATGATATCCATGTGTGCCTCCCACGGATGAAAGAGGGGCTTGTTCTAAAAAGATTGTACTGGATTTGGAGATTAGATTCAAGCAGTAATTCAATTGGATATGGATATCGTAATATTAGTAGAGCCTGTGGAGAGTGTGGAGAACGTGTTCGCACAGCACAAGTTGGATCATCCGCTTTTTTCAGGGCCACATATGCTACGCCCGCATTTGCTAGACTTTTTGCATTTGTGGACAATTGGCGGCTATTTTTTCTGCCGTAATTTTCTTCCACGAAGCGCAATCCATATATTGGATAACGTGAAATAGGCTGCCTAAATATGGGGGTGCAATTATTGGCACTTTCCGCCAGTTTTTGCAAAAAACCGCTTTACTCTCCACAGTGGAGCCCTATTATCCACAGTTTACCCCGTCTTATCCACAAATCGGACTTCTTCGGGACAACTTGTCTAGCCTAAATATGGGGATTAGGCGCCGGAGGACGTTTCCAAGCCGTTGGCGGCGGCAATTTCGTCGAAGCGAACCTCGATTTCATCTAGATAATGGTCCAACTCCGAGGTGCGCTGCTCGAAAGCATTGCCGTTCCCCAGCAGCCCCAATTGCTCACAGGCGCTTTTCCAAGGTTTGATTTGTTCATTTTCCAACACTTCAGCCGCCATTGTCCAGGTATGGATCAGCGGCCAAAGGGAGGTTAACGGCGTTTCGCCTGCCAGAAAAACCTCAACGGCTTTTTTGTAGTAATTAAGTCTTGCAGGATGAACATGTTGATTCACTTTGGCGTTCCCGGAAGCGGTTACAAAAGCAGTTTCCCAGTTGGCAAGCCAAGAGGAGACAAGAGTCGCATCGATGAAGCTGGCCCCAAGGATATTGAACAGTGTCGCCGTAAAGTCCGGGCGTTCTGCCGCTTGGGCGCGGGCCGGAAATTCGGCCAGGAAACGGCGTTCAGCAAGCAGCCCGCCATTCAACTCTGCGATTGAATTTGCAGCCAGATAAATTGCCCGCAAGAATTGCCTGACTTGGAGTGGCCCCGCTTTTTCTTCGCGGATGTCGCTCAGGTCGATCCAGCCTTTACGGGCCTCGGCCAGCAGCTTGCGGCAACGCGTCAGGACTAAGGCCGGTGCATGGAATTCAAAACCTGCCCTCAGTCCCGCCTGGACAAATTCGAAGAATTTCTCGCGCTGGTACAAGAGCATCGGGTCGTACATTTCATATCCGAGAACGGGGTCGATGCGCAGTTCGCGCGGGGATTTGAAATCATCTTTTGAACGATGAACGATGTCGAGATGGAAATCCGGCGTGAGCTTGACGATTTCGCGCGTGATGCCCGGGCGTTGCTGATGGACAAAGACCAGATCGATATCGGCCGTGCCGCCCAGCATGGGTTCGGCATCAGAAACGAGCGAGCCGGTCAGGTAGGCCGCAACGAGGCCATGATCGTTGAAGGCGCGCTCCTGGGCGTTTTCTTTGGCGATGCGGATGAGTGATTCACGTGTGACGCGCATGGCTCCTCGGTACTCAGCGGGATAGTTCCTCGGTCAAAGGCAGTCCGGGTTGAAACGGACTCAGCCTCAACGTCTCCCGGATGCGGTTCTCGATCAACTTGAGATGTTCAGGGTTTTGCACAATGTTCAAGGGATTGGAATCTATTTTAAGCACCGGAACACTGTCGCCCGGCCTGCTGAAAAAATCTTCATAGGTTTGATTGAGCTGGTCGATGTAAATGCGTTCCATATTGCGCTCATAGGAACGATCGCGCAAGGCAATGCGCTGCATCAGCACGTCGGTGTCCGCGCGCAGATACACGATGAGATCGGGCTTGGGGATTTTTTCTCCGAGCGCTTCATGAACCTTGTAGTACATGTCGAGTTCATCGCCCTTCAGATTGATGCGCGCAAACAGGGAATCTTTGGCGAAGGTGTAATCGGCGAGCAGTGACTTGCCGGCCGCCAAAAGTCCGGGAACGGTGCGGCGCTGTTGGTGATAACGGCTCAGCAAAAAAAAGATCTGTGTTTGGAATGCATACCGTTCGCGGTCACTGTAGAAATCCGAGAGAAAGGGGTTCTCTTCGAAAATCTCCAAGAGGATTTCAGATTTAAATGTCGGCTGTAGCAGGCGGGCGAGCGTGGTTTTACCCACACCGATCACCCCTTCAATGGCAACGTACATTGTCAACTCCGTAATGGTTCCATACGGCCGAACCATAATGGGATGCCTAAGGATACCACGAAATGACCGCGATATAATTTATTTCATGTCTCGTATTGCGATTGTCCCTGCTGTGGCCGGGCTGGGCGGCATGACTACCTTTCGACTTAAAATGGAGGCGGGGCTCAATGCGCGCGGCATCGAGGTCACTCATGATGCCGAGGCAGCCGTCGAGGCGATCCTGGTCATTGCCGGGACCCGCAACCTGATTCCGTTGTGGAGGGCGAAGCGGCGCGGCATACGCGTTGTCCAGCGACTCGACGGAATCAATTGGATTCATCGAAGGAAGAATACAGGGATCAAACATTTTTTGCGCGCTGAATATGGTAATTGGAATCTTGCCTTCATTCGTTCCAGGATTGCCACGCACATTTTGTATCAAAGCAGGTTCTCACGTCTATGGTGGGAGGATTGGTATGGCCGGCCGGATGTTCCTTTTTCTGTTGTCCATAATGGCGTGGACTTAAACATGTATCGTCCTGTGGGCGCAAAGGATCCACCCAAAGATGAATTTCGTGTTTTGGTCGTCGAAGGGAATCTGGGAGGCGGATATGATATGGGGTTGGATCATGCGATTCAATTAACAGAAACGCTTGCAGACCGATATCGTTTGCCCGTTGAATTGATGGTGGTTGGCAAGATTTCGGAAGAGCAGAAAGCCGCTGCTCAAGCTCGATCCCGTGTGTTGATTCGATGGGCCGGCGTCGTACCGCGTGAACAAATCCCGCAGATCGACCATTCCGCTCATGTGCTTTTCTCCGCCGATATCAACGCTGCCTGTCCAAATTCGGTGGTCGAAGCGATGGCTTGCGGACTTCCCGTGGTTGGGTTCGATACGGGCGCACTGAACGAACTCGTGATCGGCGACTCCGGTCGCTTGGTGGCGTATGGCGGCAATGTGTGGAAATTGGATCATCCCGATATTGAATCGCTTGCCAAAGCGTCGGTCGAAATATTGAAAAATCAGAATCGTTTTCGCCAGGCCGCGCGCGCTCAGGCCGAAAAGGCCTTCGGCCTGGATAAAATGGTGGATGAATATCTTAAGGTCTTGTTGGAGGCATGATGGATCAGGAAGTGTACGATTTTCTCGTGCGCCATTTGAATTCTGTCCGGAAAAATGATGTGGAGGCGTACCGCGAGACCACAGCTTCGGACCTCACGCTGTACGAGTGGTGGATCACGCCCAACCGTGTTGACGGTTTGCCATTCCATGAGTTCATGATGACCACCAATGCACAGAATGGAACGGTCTTTGGTTCGGATGCCCCACAAAGCGCAGAAACTCGCTTTGACCTTTCCAATCTATGCATTCAGCGCTATGGCGATGCCGCGATTGCCAGTTACACCTTGTTGACCAGCACGGCCTTGCCCGAGGGTGTGAAGGTGGTGGCTCACAATGAGAGCCGCGTCATGGTCAAGCAGGCGGGAAAATGGAAAGTTGTGCACGTGCATAAATCGCCGGCATGGCCTGCGCCCCATACTCAACCCGAATGAGCAGCCGTTCGCGGACCACCCTGCCCTGCAGGTACTCGTCCTTACATTTTTATTAGGTGCTCCCGGCGCGCGGACCGCGGGGAGATTGATGAGTCTTGATATAATGTCTGAAAGCTATTTGAAAGTCAAGGAGTTATTCATGAACGAATACTCCCACCGTAATCTTAGCTATGAGCTCCTGTGGCTGAGTATTGGCCTGTTGCCGCTGCTGTTAATCGCTCTTCTTCTGCCATTGAGCCCTCATGATTACTGGTGGTATCTCCGCCTTGGACACGACGTCCTTCAACAGGGGCAAGTCCCCCTGGTAGACACCTATAGTTTCACAGAGGCCGGCGAATCGATTATCAACCAACCCTGGCTCTCCGCGGTCATTTTTTGGCTTGCCTATAACGACGGCGGCTTGAACCTGACGTTTTTGTTGCGTGCCATCTGCATCGGCGTGGCGTATGGCCTTTTGTGGGTTTGGATGCGGGAAATGAGAGCGGGCGCCAGACTAGCCACCCTTTTGATCATTGTGGCGGGCTTGGCAAGCAGTAACAATTGGTCGTTTCGTCCGCAATTGTTTGCTTATCCTTTGTTTTCTCTGAGTCTCTTTGTTCTATGGAGATGGGAAAATGAGGGCAAGTCAACAGAAGCAGAGCGAAGGTCATCGAACAGACACAGAAGCGCCTCGCGTTGGTTGTTATGGTGCCTGCCTCTCATTGCCTGGTTATGGGCCAACCTGCACGAGTCTTTTTTGATCCTGTTTATTTTGGAAGGCGCCGCATTGGTCTTCGGGCGGGGGGACCGCAAGGAATTGATCCTCGTTACGGTTGCCAGCTTTCTGGCTACCCTGATCACGCCCTACGATATTATTCTTTGGCTGTCTCTGATTCATTCCTACATCGCGAACCCCTCCTGGGATATCAGCAGCGAATTCCTTCCGCCCTCCAACACAGGCTGGCAGATGAACATCTTTTTTATGTGGACGCTTCTGATTGTCCCGCTGGCATCATTTTCCAAGAAGCGGCTCTCGCTGCTGGAATGGGTCTGGCTGCTGGGAACCCTTTGGATGGCTTACTCCGGGGTTCGCTATGTGATTTGGGGAATCTTTATGCTGGCAGGTTTCAGCGCCTATTTGCTTTCAGACTGGGAGCTCCTATGGCTGAATCGTCCGCATGCCAAAGGTAATCCTGTTGGCAATTACATCCTGGCCGGCGCAATTCTGCTGATCCCCTTTGTGGCGCTACCAAGTTTGCGGGCAAGGATGAACATCCATACCTCACCGGCGATCAGCACCGATACGCCGGTTGCTGCAACGGTCTGGCTTTCACAGCACCCTCAGTTGCCGGGCCCCATGTGGAGCGATCTCGTTTTTTCCAGTTATTTGATTTTCGCGCTGCCCTCGCGCGCGGTCTGGATCGATACACGCTTTGGAATGGTGTACACGCCGCAGGAATTCAGCCGCTATATAGAAGTTGCCTATGCCCAACCGGGTTGGCAGGATGTTCTCGATCGCAGCGACATCAATCTCCTCATGCTGGCGGTTGATAGCGAGCCGCTGCTGATCCAAGCGCTTTCCAATGAATCAGGGTGGTGCAAAGTCTATAGCGACCCGGTTGCCGTTATTTATACTCGTCTCACGGTCGGGCAGTTTTGTCCTTGATCACTGGTCCTTTATTCTCTGGCCGCCTTGCTCTTCAACAACGTGTGCTCCCCTCTTACCGCGTGCCGTTTTTTGATATGCTGGCCTCGGTCTGCGAGGGCGGCCTGAGTGTATTCGCCGGCTTGCCCAGGGCAGGAGAAGGGATTGAAAACGACCGATTACAAATCGCGGAACACGTTGCAGCCAGGAATATTCATATCCTGCAGGGCCCTTTTTATCTATGTTATCAACGCGGGTTGATCCGGTGGCTGGAAAGTTCAAATTCGGATGTATTGATCGTCGAAGCGAACCCGCGTTACCTGGCAACACCGTCCGCAGTGCAGTGGATGCATGCGCGCGGACGCAAGGTCATCGGCTGGGGGTTGGGCGCGCCGCCTCTTTCCGGTCCCTTGGACGGACTCCGCCAAACGAAGCGAATCCAATTTCTAAGCCAGTTTGACGCCCTTATCGCTTACAGCCGGCGCGGGGCGGCGGAATATGCCGATCAGGGCTTCGCGCGCGAAAGAATTTTCACCGCACCCAATGCGGTTTCCGCTCGTCCCTCATCCCCGCTTCCTCCACGCCCAGCACTCTTTAAGGATAAGCCCACCATTCTTTTTGTCGGACGGTTGCAAGCGCGAAAACGGGTGGGCGATTTATTGCGCACTTGTTCCGAAATGGAATTGAAATCGCGACTGATCCTCGTCGGCGACGGACCTGAACGCGAGCATTTGGAAACACTGGCTAAACGGGTTTATCCATCTGCTGAGTTTGTCGGCGCGAAGTACGGAGCGGAGTTAAAGCGGTATTTTACAGAAGCCGACCTCTTTGTCCTGCCTGGAACCGGCGGACTGGCCGTGCAGGAAGCGATGAGCTACGGTCTGCCCATTATCGTCGCCAAGGGCGATGGGACCCAGGATGACTTGGTGCGCGAATCGAATGGCTGGCAGATTCCAGCGCAGGATTATGAGGCACTGGTCCGCACGATGCGCTTCGCCTTGTCTGATGTGGAACGGTTGCGGAGGATGGGCAGAGAGTCCTATCGCATTGTTTCCGAAGAGATCAATTTGGAGAAGATGGTGGAAATGTTTGTGCGGGTGTTGAACGGCTTGACCCCCCGCTAATGGTTTGTCTCGGCCGCATCGGTTGTCAAGAAGTCCAGGCGGCAGCACTTGAAATCCCGCGCCCAAACCTCGAGGCTGGAAATGCATGCGCTCTCCATTGCCTTGCACGATCCGCGTACGCCGTGGCAGGCCAAAGCCCTGATCGGGTTTGTGCTGGCCCATGCTTTGAGCCCGATTGATCTCATTCCTGTACTTGGCCATCTCGACGGCATCCTGATTGTCCCGGCTGGCATCGCATTGGCGTTGGGGATGATTCCCGCCGATGTCATCAACGATGCCCGAAATAAGGCAGCCAAAAATGAGGCAAAACCTTCGATGCTTGGCATGATTGGAATGATGCTCATCCTCCTGATTTGGATTCTCCTCGCGGCCGGGCTCATCTGGCGACTCTATCTGCTCCTTAGTAAAATCAAGGGATGACCTGCCAACGTTTATATCCATGGTTAATTGCCTGTTCTATCTTTATATTTGCGTGCCAGCCAACGACCAGCACGCCTCTTCCTCCGACTGAAACAATCGCACCCTCTCCCGAAGCGACCTCCACCCTCAAGCCAACCGCGACTCTCCCTCCGGCCCTGCGTACCTTCACCGAAGATTTTGACTCGCCCTCACCGTATTGGTCGAATTTCGGGACCAATACCGTCGGACCTGATATTCAGCTCCAAAGCGGATTCCTGGTCTTCAATTTAACCCAGACCAACGATTGGGCCGACGCCATCTATAATGCGCAGGATTATCAGGATGTGCGTGTAGACGCGCAAGTCGAGGTCCGCGCCGGAGATGACGGCACGGTGGGTGTCGTCTGTCGCTACAGCCGGGCAGACGGCTGGTACGAATTCAATATCTATGCAGACCAGACCTACGTGATCATGTACGGTCAATGGCTATCGCCGGGCATTGCGCGTTACATGCCGCTTCACCGCACAAGTTCCGAAAAAATCAAGCCGGGGACAAATCAAATCGGGTTAGTGTGCCAGGGCAATTCCTTGACGCCTTATATCAACAATGTGCGCATGATCGTGTATGAGGATAATAAAATTGGGTTGAAGGAAGGCAACGTCGGCTTGACGGCTTCCTCGTTTACCGAGGCGCCCTTCGTGGCCGCGTTCGACTGGGTGAAAGTCAGCGAGCCTTAAGCCCCCCTTGGCACTCCGGGAGGCCGAGCGGGGGCTGTCCTAATGTAATTTCTATACAGCGTTAACGTTTTTCTTTCATACTTCGAGTATGCTATGCAAGAATAAATGTCATGGCGAGAAGATCGTTTCTCGAAGTCCAGCAATGACAGAATGCGACAAAGGAGTGTGTGCCATGGGAAAAATTATAGGGATTGACTTGGGAACAACCAACAGTGTTGTCTCTGTGATGGAAGGCGGTTCACCCACTGTGATCTCCACCGCAGAAGGCGGACGGCTATGTCCGTCCGTGGTGGCGTTCAACAAGAACGGTGAACGCCTCGTCGGCCAGACCGCCAAGCGGCAAGCTGTTGTAAATTCAGAAAACACGATCTATTCCATCAAGCGTTTCATAGGCCGTCATTACGAGGAGACCGAAGTCGAACGCAAGATGGTTCCGTTTGAAGTGGTCAAGGGATCTTCCGATGACGTGAAGGTCAAGATTCCGGTGACGGGACGCGAGTATAGCCCGCAGGAAATCAGCGCCATGATTTTGGCAAAACTCAAATCGGATGCCGAGGCATATCTCAGCGGACCGGTGACTCAAGCCGTCATCACCGTCCCCGCGTATTTTAACGACAGCCAACGCCAAGCCACGAAAGACGCGGGAAGGATCGCGGGGTTGGACGTGATGCGCATCATCAACGAGCCGACGGCCTCCGCTCTGGCATATGGTCTCGATAAAAAGAAGAACGAAAAAATCCTGGTCTTCGACCTCGGGGGCGGCACGTTCGACGTGTCGGTGCTGGAAGTGGGCGAAGGTGTGATCGAGGTCAAAGCCACGAACGGCGATACGCACCTCGGCGGCGACGACTGGGATCAGCGCGTCGTCAACTGGGCGGCGGATGAATTCAAGCGCGAGCAAGGCGTCGATATCCGCAATGACCGTCAGGCGTTGCAGCGTCTGCGCGAGGCGGCGGAGAAGGCCAAGATCGAACTCTCATCCGTGATGGAGACCGAAATCAATCTGCCGTATATCACGGCCGATGCCAATGGACCGAAGCACATGCAATTGAAGTTGAGCCGCGCCAAGTTCGAGCAGATGACCGAGGATTTGATCAACCGCTGCCGCAAGCCGTTCGAGAACGCGTTGAGCGATGCGGGCCTCAAGCCGTCCGATCTGGATGAAGTCGTGTTGGTGGGCGGTTCGAGCCGCATGCCGATGGCTCAGGAATTGGTGCGTACGTTGACTAATGGCAAAGAGCCGAACAAGAGTGTCAACCCGGATGAAGTCGTGTCGGTCGGTGCGGCGATCCAAGGCGGCGTGCTCGGCGGCGAAGTCAAGGACATTCTGCTGCTGGATGTGACCCCGCTTTCGCTCGGCGTCGAGACGTTGGGAGGCGTGATGACCAAGATGATCGAACGCAACACGACGATCCCGATCCGTAAGACCGAGACGTATTCAACGGCGGCGGATAACCAGACCGCCGTGGACATCCACGTTCTGCAAGGTGAACGACCAATGGCCGGCGATAACATGTCGCTCGGACGATTCCGACTCGATGGCATTCCGCCTGCCCCGCGCGGCATTCCACAGGTGGAAGTGACCTTCGATATCGATGCCAACGGCATCCTGCACGTGACGGCGCGCGACAAAGCCACAGGCAAAGAGCAGAAGGTGACCATCACAGCTTCGACGAATTTGAACAAGAACGATATCGATCGCATGGTGCAGGAAGGCCGTCAGCATGAGGCCGAGGATAAGAAGCACCGCGAGTTGATCGAAGCCAAGAACAACGCCGATAACATGGCGTATCAATTGGAGAAGACCCTGCGCGAGCTGGGCGATAAGGTCAAGTCGAATGATCGCTCGAACATCGAAAGCAAGATCAACGACCTCAAGCAAGCCGCGCAGACCGATGACTTGAACCGCATCAAGAAAGCCACCGACGATGCGCAGAACGCCTTCCACGCGCTGAGCCAGCAGTTATATGCTCAAGGCCAGCCGCAAGGAGAAGCACAAGCGCAAGGGCCGCAAGGCGGAGGTCCATCGTCATCGTCCACAGACGGCGAAGTGATTGACGGTGAAGTGAAAGAATAAGAGATTTACTACAAATTGACATGCCCTGCTGAAAAACAGGGCATGTCAATTTAAGTGATGGTTTGCTTATGAATTCAATAGCGGAACAAATTCCGATTCTGCCAGGAGGGCATCCGCTTTTGATCTAGAACGGATTAGAACCGGCATTATTTCCTTATCTTATATCCCAGCCTCTTCAACACATTCTCGTTATTACGCCAATCCTTTTCGATCTTAACGCGCAGCTCCAGATAGACCGGGTGTCCGCCCATGTCTTCGATCTGCTTGCGCGCCGCCGTACCGATCTGCTTTAACATCTTTCCGCCTTCGCCGATCACAATGCCCTTCTGCGACTCGCGCTCGACGAACAGCGTGGCGGCGATATAGGTCATGCCGTTCCCGCGTTCCTTGAACTCGTCCACGCGCACGGCGATGCCATGCGGCACTTCGTCGCGCAGTTTCAACAGCGCCGACTCCCGGATCAAGTCCGCGGCGATCTCGCGCTCGTATAAATCCGTGATCTGCTCTTCGTCATATTCGGGCGGACGAACCGGTAAAAACGAGATCAATAACGAAATCAGATCATTGACATGTTCCGAATGCAAGGCGGAAATGGAGATCACTTTCGCTCCAGTCCTGAGCAAAGCTTGATACGCTTCGAGACGCGTTGGCAAATTTCCAGCCTCGAGCAAATCGATCTTGTTGAGCGTCAACACGATAGGAATCTTTGAAGAGGTATTTTTGAGCAGCGATGCGATGCGAATGTCGTCCGCGGTTGGTTCATCGGATGCATCCACCAAGAACAGAATCGCATCCACGCCATTCAGGGCTTCCTCCGCCTCCTGATTCAGAAACTCGCCGAGTTTGTGTTTCGGTTGGTGAATGCCGGGTGTGTCTACAAAGATCAACTGCGCATCGTCACGCGTTAAGATTCCAAGCTGACGGCGGCGCGTGGTCTGCGGGCGCGGCGAGACCGCCGCGATCTTTTGTCCAAGCATGGCATTGATCAGTGTGGACTTGCCCACGTTGGGCCGTCCGATGACGGCGATGAAACCCGAACGAAACTCAGTCATTTTTGCATGTTGTCATAAATGTGGAAGAGGTAATCTTGAGGTCCCGTCTTGGCGCCCAAATCGCTCAGCGATCTGAGAACCTGGGCGCGATGATCCGTGCCATGATTTGCCACATGCCGCAGCACCTGCCAAAGGGTGACATCCTTGTCCTCTCCCTTCGCAAATGGCTGTTTGAATAACATATCATCCTGCACCGCGGCAAGATCCTCGCGCATATTTTTCTCGACATCATCCCAATGCGCGCGAATGGTGTTTCTATCGTCAATGCCGGCGGGAGTATAGGACTCTGGGTTCTCCATGCCGCGCAATCCGCTGAACCAGGCATGATCCACGTTCATGATATGAACGATTTGGTCCCGTACGGAGTGATGCGAATAATTTACTTGTTGAACAAATTCTTCATAGGGCAGCGGAACAATGTAACGATCCCATACCTTGCGGTTTTCAGCGAAGTGATAGCCGTAAAAATGTCGAAAGGCATCTGCATCCATCGTTTCCTATCCTTTGGTGCCGGTATTCGTCTTCGGTTGCCAATTTGCCACGGCTAAACTCGCCACGATCATTGCGCCGCCCACCAGCACCTGCCAACTTAATTGCTCATGAAGGAACAGCACGCCGAGAATCACACCGCCGAGCGGAAAAATATACGTGACCATGGTGGTGCGCGTCGGACCGATCTCATGGATCAAGTAATAATTCAAGATGAAAGCGAAGCCCGAGCCGAGGACGCCGAGCCATATCAATGCAATCCACGTGATGGGCAGTTGCGGGATCTTAAGCGGGCTTTCGACCGTCAGCGCCGCGATCCACATCACCGCGGTGGACGAAACCAACGGCCCCGCGCCGCGCAGCAGCCCGGATGCTTCTGTGGTTGACTTCCGTGCATAGACCGAACTGCCCGCGTAGAACATGGATGCCACCACCACCGCAAGTTGCCCGAGGATGGGACCGATGGAAGCCCCGATGTCTTTGCTCATCAACACGATCACACCGACGAAGCCGGTCAACAACCCGCTCACTTTGGGAACCGTCATTTTGTCATCGGACAAAGCCAGATGGGCAATGACAATGGCAAACAGGGGAACCGTGGCGTCCAAAATCGCCGCCACGCCCGAATCAATGGCTTGCTCGCCCCACGAAATCAGAAAGAATGGAACGGCAACATTGCTGATTCCCAGGATGATGAATGGAAGCCAGCCTTTCAAGGTGCGCGGCAGCTGCACGCCTTGAATGAGAATCACCGTGATGCTGAACAAGAGTCCGAACAGTACCCGGAAGGCCACCAGAGTAATCGGACCGACTTCCGTTACCGCGATCTTGATCCACAGGAAGGATGAACTCCAGATCGAGCCGAGCAAAATGAAGACAAACCAATGTTTGGGTTTCAACAAAACCTCCGAGAAATTCCTTCAGGCTTCCGCTGTACCGATCATTGACAACGCGTGCTTCAACTATTTTCCTTCTCCATTTCCAGCAGCCATGCCTTGGTCTTCAATCCGCCCTTGCCGCCGTAGCCGTGAAGTTTGCCGTCCGTGCCGATGACCCGATGACAGGGGATCACCAATGGCATGGGATTTGTGGCGTTGGCCCGTCCGATCGCCCGAAAGGCTTGTGGATGTCCGATCTGCATCGCAATCTCGGCATAGGTGCGCGTCTCGCCGTACGGGATGGCAAAAACTCTTTTTAAGGCGGCGCGCTGAAAATCCGAGGCAAGAACCGACCAATCAATCATCATATTAAATTGTTTCCGCTGGCCCGTCAGGTATTCTTTGATTTGACGAACCATGTCATCGAGTCGTTTCGGCGCGTCTTCGATTTCCGATTTCACTTGTTGGCGAAGATCGCGTTCAAAGCTTGTTCGTGAAATCCCGAAGTCGGCTCTTACCAAACCATGCGCTGAGATTGCCGCCCATACTTCCCCAAGCGGAGTTGCTTGGATGTTGCCGATGAAGATGATCGGGTTGTTCATGTTAGTAATTTGTTACTCGATCGATCAGGCTTTGCTCGCGGGCGTGATGATCGCAGAAGCGGAAAACGAACAGGGAAGCGATGGCGAAAACGATCGTCAAGCCGATCAAAATACCGAGCAGCTGCAAGTTGCCGAAGCGCGATAACGTGGGAAAGGCTTGCGCCACGTTTCCGATCAGGGAACGACGCATCAATTCCAGCCAATAGGTGATCGGAACCGCGAAGCCGACCGGCCTGATCCAGGCCGGGAGCACTTCCAGTGGAAAGATCGCTCCGCTTAAAAGGAAGAGCGCACCGGCGACGGCCTCGCCGATCAAAAAGAAATGATGGGCTATGAGCAGTGTAATGCTCGCCAGGATCAATCCCATCATGGCCAGCATGGAAACGCCGATGAACAAGGCGACGATGAACAAGGGCCAATTCACGGTGGCGAGATTGAGCGGCACATGCAGGAAGGCCACCCCGAAGGCGATCGTGATCAACACGGAGATGGAGCCGGTCAGAAAGCGCGCCACGCCGCGCCCAAGCCAATAGAGTGGAATATTGATCGGCGCGATATACATGTACTTGAGCGTCTTGTAATGCTCGCGGTCGTCGATCACTGCCCACGAAACGCCGGTCAAGATCGCAGCGACATATTGATAGAAAGCATTGCCGTAATATAGATAAGGAAAGATCGGCGTATTGAAATTGCCCTGCGTGATGACACTATACATCACGACCAGAATCGCGGCGCCCGCCAGCGGTTTGATAATCGAGTAGATGGCAAATAGAAACGGCTGGGTCCAATTCGATTCGATTTGCCAGCCGAGCCAGGTCGCCACCCAGAATGAGCGCCAAATCTCAACTCGATTGGATCTCGAAGTATTTTGCATTTTCATCTCCGGCTTTCCGTCAGTCGTCCTTCGCGGATCGCCAGACGTTCCATATAACCGAGCAGGGCCCGCGCTCCGAACAGAAAGACGATGCAGAGAATCAAGAGAACGCTTAACTCCACATTGACGCTCAAGAATCCGAGCAGGGCGCCGGACGGAAAGACCAACTGCCGCATCGCGTCCAGACCCAAGGTCAGCGGAATGATGGAAGCCGCCGCGGCAATCCAGAAGTTGAAGGATCGAATCGGGAAATAGAATCCCGAGATGAGATACACCGGTTCCTGCGCCAGCTGGACGAGATGATCTGCCTCACGGCTCAGCAACAAAAAGAGCGAAGCCGTGATCATCCCCAATCCGTACAAGGCGGTCATGGCAGCAAAGAACACTCCGATGAGTTGAAGGAAGTTTCCAATCGCATATTGAACGTGAAACAGCAGACTGCCCAGCAGGATGATCGCGATGGCGCGCAGAAACGTCGCCAGCATTCCGCCGAGCGCCATGCCGAGCAGAATTGCCATCATCGAATTAGGCGCCATGATATAAAGGGCCAGGTTGCCCTGCTCCTTTTCCCAATACAACTGCATCGACATGCTCCACATGATATTCATCCAGAAGGCGGTCATCGCACCGCCGACCACCACGAAGCCGATGTATTCCTCCGGCGCGTGGATGGCGCGATACACAAACACGTAGGCCGAAACCGCCAGCATCGGCAGGAAGATGTCGAAGAAGATCCACGATTTCTCGCGCTGCTGCCCCACGACGCGTGGATAGGCACGCGCGAGCACGGTCTTCCAAAACAATTTCCAACCGGTGGCTTTTTCAGTCGACATCACGGCTAGTGGATTCGCTTTGTTCGTCATCTGATTCTTCCTTTTCGATTTCATCCATACTGCGGCCAACCAAATTCACAAAGACGTCTTCGAGCGTCGGTTCATGCTTGTCCAGGCGCATGATCTTGACATTGGATTCCGTCAAACGATTGATGACCCCGGCCAGCGCGGCCTCTTCCTGCAGGGAAAAGTCGAGTGCCGTTACTCCGTCGACCTCCGATCGGGCCGCTTTGCGGACGCCGGGCAGATGTTCCAAAGCGGACGTATTCAAACCGTTCATCGAAGAAACCCTGATCTCGAACAATGCCTCGCGCTGCAAGCTTTGCTTCAGGGCCGCAGGGGTATCGAAGGCCAGCACGCGTCCGTGATTGATGATGGCGACGCGGTCACATAACTCGTCGGCTTCGACCATGTAGTGCGTGGTCAGCAAAAGCGTACGCGTCTTGTCCTGGTCCAGCCAGCTGCGGATCAAATTGCGGACATCGCGCGACGCGCCCACATCCAAACCCAGTGTCGGCTCGTCGAGAAAAAGCACCTGAGGATCGGTCAGGAAGCCGCGCACGATGTTCATCTTCTGGCGCAAGCCGGTCGAGAGGTCCGATGATTTCGTGTGTATGCGGTCCTCGAGTCCGACCATTTTCAATAAGGCGTCGATGCGCTCATAAGATTGTTTGGAGGGCAGGCCGTAGAACTGCGAGAACATCCACAGATTTTCACGCACGGTCAACAGACCATAACCGGAGGATTCCCCGCCGGAGACCATGTTGATCAGCGGGCGAACCCTGCTCGCTTCTTTCGCCACATCGAAGCCGGAGACGCGCGCCCGCCCCGAGGTCGGTGCGAGAAGCGTGGTCAGGATCTTGATCAGGGTGGTTTTCCCGGCTCCGTTCGGGCCGAGCAAGCCGAACAATTCGCCCTGCCTAACGTGCAGGTCGACGTCCTGCAAAGCGACCAGCTCCTTGCGGACATTTTTCTCTTTCGTGTTGCCATGGATTTTGTATATCCGCCCCAGGCTTTCCGTCTCCACGGCAAGATTTGACAAGATGGTTTGTTCTTTAACCATTCAAACTCCTCAAAAAAGGCTCCAAACGATTACATTTTCGCAAGATGTTGAACGATCGTATGGAAAACGTAGGTTTTACGTCAAGTAGGATTTCGATTGAGATGGTAGGATAACACTCGTAAGGTGATTTCTCTTCTCCTCCTTTCAATGAGAGTCGCGGTCGGCGTCCGCGGCTCTCGCACTTTAAAGGCGGGTCAGGCTTCAGGAATAGAATATGCGTTCTATTATAACATAGTGGGTGGTCGCCCGCCAAAGCAGTATAATCTCCCCACCCCGCTTTGAGAGGATAATATGAACTCACAGATCACCATCATTGGTCTTGGACAAATCGGCGCATCCATCGGTTTAGCGTTAAGAGGCAATAAAAACGTGAAAAGGGTCGGATATGATAAGGATGTGGCGGTTTCCAGAGCCGCCCAAAGTTTGGAAGTGGTGGATGAAATCAAAAATCTTCCAGCGGCTGTGAAGGATGCGGCGCTGGTGGTATTGTGTCTGCCGCTCAGTGAAATCCGTGAGACGCTGAGGCATATCGGTCCGTGGCTTGCAGACAACACCCTCATCATGGATACAGCCCCCGTCAAAAGCGGAGTGATCTCATGGGTGAAGGAGTTGATCCCGCCTGATCGTTTCTATGTTGGACTTGTGCCGGCGATCGGTTCCCATTACATTGCCTCTCTCGAGTTTGGACTGAACGCAGCTCAGCCCGATCTTTTCCAAAAGGGAATCATGGTCGTGGATGTGCCGCAGGGCATACCGGAGGAAATCGTGAATCGCGCTTTTGATTTTTGTCATTCGCTCGGCGCGAAACCCATGCTGTTCGATATACTCGAATCGGATGGACTGATGACCTCCGTGCATGTCCTTCCGCAGCTCACCGCGGCCGCTTTGCTCAACGCCACGATCGGTCTGCCCGGCTGGCAGGAAGCGCGTAAATTGGCTGGCCGTCCATTCGCAGGCGTGACCAGCGGCATGGCGTATCATGATAATGCCCAATCGTTACAGGAGGCGGTCCTGGCCAATCGCGCCAGCGCGGTGCACGCACTGGAAACGTTGATGGCCGCCCTCCAAGGGTTGCGCGATGATATCGAGCAGGGCAATGAAGCAGGGATCTCCGAGCGTCTCAGCGATTCAGTCAAGGACCGCGAAACATGGCTGGATGAACGCGGGGAAGCCCCATGGTTGCAGGAAGGGGGGGACGCGATGGAAGCTCCGCGCGCGGGCGAACAGATCATGCAAACGTTATTCGGCAGTCGCATCATTGACCGCAACAAGAAGAAAAAATAGATTTTGAGCCTGCTGTTGCGAGAAGCCGCTGGTTGAGTACGAAGGTATCGAAACCCGGCATCGACGAAGTGATCCACCGTTCATCACCAAAGCAAATAATTTCTATGCCGTGCTATTGTTACATCGTTCAATGTTCGGATGGGACATTTTATACCGGCTGGACAACCGATCCGGAGCGGCGCCTCAAAACCCATAATGCGGGGCGCGGCGCGCGTTATACCAAGATGCGCCGACCTGTGAAATTAGTTTATGTTGAGCCGCAACCGGATAAAGTCAGCGCCATGAAGCGCGAACGCGCCATCAAAACGATGACGCACCACCAGAAACAAAAATTGATTCAAGATTTGTAAGGGCACGGCCATGCACGCCTCGGCCCTACGACTCCCCTTGTATCTTCTCGCGCTCCTGCTCCCATAGCTTTGCGAATCGTTCAAAGACATCGGAAATGATCTCCAGTTCTTTTTCCGAATAACTGGACATCAATTCGTCTTGTGCCTTTCTCGCCGACGCAAACCATGACGCAACTTGTTCGGCGCCCGATTGCACGGGAGCGATCAGAGTCCCACGGCGATCATCGGGGTTTGGTCGCCGCTCGATCATCCCTGCCTTTTCGAGCCGATCGAGCATCGCAGTCGTCGCGCCGGAAGTGAGGCCCGTATGCCTGCCAAGCTCAGAAGGCGTGGCAATGCCTTTGAGGTACAAAAGCCTGAGACATTCCATGTCGGTTACATTGAAACCCATCCGTTCGCTCATCGCGTTTCGGAAGCGCGTCATATGGACGGCATATTCCGCCACTCCCAGCAGGGCACGTTTTTTCAAGTCCGTCTTTGCAGATTTCGCCATAGAGATACCCTTGACATTATCTTTATTTTCAAGTATCTTTATTATATAACTAAATACCGTTGAGCGCAAGTGTGAAAACTTTAATCCGTTAAGGAGATTTCGATGAGCCCAAGTAAAAGCACGATGAAGAAGTCCACAGGATTCTCGGCCGAAGAAAAAGCGGCGGCCAAGGCTCGAATACAAGAGCTGAAGGCGGAAGCGAACAAGGCGGAAGGCGAAAGCACCGCACTGGCAGCCATAGCCGCCATGAAGGAACCGGACCGCTCCATGGCGAAGCGGATCCATGCGATCATCAAGGCCAACGCGCCGGGCCTCCTGGCGAAAACCTGGTACGGGATGCCGGCGTATGCCAACAAGGATGGCAAGATCGTCTGCGACTTCAAACCTGCACAGAAGTTCAACACGAGGTACGCCACGCTGGAGTTCCAGGACGCTGCGAATCTCGACGAAGGCATCATGTGGCCCGTCGGTTTTGCGCTGAACGGATTGACTGCTGCGGAAGAGTCCAAAATTGCTGCACTCGTGAAGAAAGCCGCGGGATGAGAATCGATGGCTTCGGTAAAGAGTCGGACTGCCACCTCATCATATTGATTCAAAGCATGTGAACGGGCTAGGATAGTAAATCTGTATTTCGTCCGCTCACATCGGGAAGCCGCACAACGAACTTGCCGGAAACATTTCTCGTCAGGAGTTTTCTATGAGCCCCAAGAAGGAAACGCAAAAGTCAGCTGGGCGCACCCACGCAGGCGGCAGGGGATTATTGTCAGCTGAAGAAATAGCGGCCATGAAAGAGACCCTCAAAGAGAGGAAGTTGGCTGCGAACAAGGAAGAGGCAGAGAAAGCCGCACTCGCGGCGATCGCCGCCATGAAGGAACCGGATCGCTCCATGGCGAAGAGGATCCATGCGATCATCAAAGAAAACGCGCCGGGCCTCGCACCGAAAACATGGTACGGGATGCCCGCCTATGCCAACGCCGATGATAAGGTGATCTGCTTCTTCCAAACCGGGCAGAAGTTCAAATCGCGATACTCGACGTTGGGTTTCCAGGACGCTGCGAACCTCGATGACGGTGCCATGTGGCCCACCTCATTCGCGCTGAAGGAGTTGACCCCCGCCGACGAAGCAAGGATTGCCGCGCTGGTGAAGAAAGCCGTGAGTTAGAGGGCGGAGAAATGTCGACCATCCGTTTTGACACTACACCGCTTAAAATCGGCGGCTGGACCATACTTAAGCTGCCCAGGAGCGCGAGCGCAAAGCTTCCATCGCGTGGTATGACCTTGGTCGAGGGAACGATCAATGGCTTCCATTCTAAAATCGTGCTGGAACCGGACGGCAAGGGAAGTCACTGGTTCCCGATCGACCCGGGTCTGCGCAAAGCTGCCGGCATAGACGCAGGCCACACAGTAACGATGGCCATTGAGCCGTCCAAAGAATGGCCCGAGCCTGAGGTGCCGGCGGATTTGAATAAGGCTTTAGCGTCCGACCCGAAAGCCAATGCTTTATGGACGAAGATCACACCGATGGCACACTGGGACTGGCTCCGCTGGATACGTTCAACCAACAACCAGGGAACGCGCAGCCGGCGGATCGAGGTGGCATTGTCAAAACTTAAGTCCGGCGAACGCAGGCCATGCTGCTTCAATCGCAGCCTATGTACCGAACCCGAGGTCTCGAAAAACGGAGTGCTCGTCGAACCAACGCTAACAACGCAGTAAAGAAAGAGATGAAACGTATGTTACGCTGCACCCCATTTCCTCTATTGGACGGCAGTTGCGCCGAAGCGATGACCTTTTATCATGAAGGTCTTGGCGGCGAGCTAACGCTAACCGAACTTGGCGGTACACCCATGAAAGATATGTTCCCGCCAAAAAAGCACAAGAGACTCATCCATGCCAATCTAAAGAGTGGCAATATTGAGATTTCGGCCACTGACGGGATGGCTGACCCTGAGTATGAGCCAAAGCAAGGCGATCCGTACGCCATCTTTGTCATTGGTGCAGGCCATGAGGAGCTGAAAGCCGTGTTTAACAAACTTGCCAAAGGCGCCAAAAAAGATAGATTCCAAGACCTGCACGACATGCCCTTTGGGACATACGGACAGTCTTGCGATCGATATGGCGTTCACTGGATTTTTAAGGGTGATAAAAAAGAATAGCCATGGCCGCCAAAACTTTTTCCCAGCAAATCGACGAAATGATCAAGCAATCGGATGACTGGCGGGGCAGGAAATTGTCACAACTGCGCGCCGTGATCAAGAAAGCCGACCCGGCCCTGGTCGAGGAGGTGAAGTGGAAAATGCCCTCCAAACCATCGGGAGTCCCGGTCTGGTCCCATGATGGAATCATCTGCATCGCTGATACGCTCAAGAACGCCGTGCGGCTGACATTCCCCAAAGGCGCTCAGGTGAAGGATCCGAAGAAGCTCTTCAACACCCGCTTGGATAGCAGGACGGTTCGTGCCATCGACTTCCACGAAGGCGACCTTGTGGACGAGTCAGCGCTAAAGGCGCTCATTCTCGAAGCGGCGAGGCGGAACGCGCGAGCGATAAAATGAATTTACAACCAAGACCGTAAAGGAAAACCTTATATGCAAACAGTCAACAAACTGATGATGCTCGCCATCGGCGTCAGCGATATGCCGAAGGCCAAAGCGTTTTACGAGGGCCAGCTGGGTTTGAAAGTCGCAACGGACTACCGTCAAGACGACGACCACTGGTGGGTTTCACTTATCCTCCCGGAAGGCGGCGTCACGATTACCCTGACAACCTTTCACGAAAATGCGAAGCCCGGCACGATGACGCTGTGGTTCGCAACTTCCGATCTGAGCGCAGCCCACAAGGCGCTGAGCGACAAAGGAGTCAAAGTCAGCAAAGTCGGAGACGATCTGCACGGCCCCGGATCAGGCGTAAAGTGGTTTAATTTCAAGGACCCGGATGGCAATCTGATCCACCTGGAACAGGCGTAAGTTTGGGGAGTTCATCTGTCTTTCACCGCAGGGGCGATCCACCCCGCGCCTGCGGTTCTGGACAGGTGTGTGTCACCCTTACAAAAATACGATTTATTCCTTGCCGCGTTTGTTGAGCTGATGATCGAGTTGAAGAACCGCGGTTTCGCGGTTTTCGATCATCTCCAGGCGCGAGACGATCTCGGCCGCATTCTTTTCCTCTTCCACCTGTTCATTGATATACCACTGAAGCAAGACCTGTGAAGGATAATCCTTTTCCTTCAACGCCAATTCATACAAGGCATTGATGAGGCCCGTCACCTTGGCTTCATGCGCGGCGACTTCCTTGAACAGCTCCAAATTGGACTTCCATGCGGAAGGCGGAGCATCGATCGCTTTGAGAGTAACCGTGCCGCCACGCTCGAGCACGAAATCATAGAATTTCATGGCATGTTCGCGTTCCTCGCCTTCTTGAACGCGCATCCAGTGAGCAAAACCGCCCAAGTTCCTGTTCTCAAAGTATGCCGCCATGGAAAGATACAGGTAGGAAGAATACAGCTCCTTATTGATTTGTTCGCAGATCGCATCTTGCATTATCTTATTGATCATCGGTGCCTCCTTGGTAATTTACTTATGCGTCGTTCGAATTTCAATAACCAATAAGAGATCCAGGACTTGAAATGAAAGGACACGCGGCCTGAACCAGGGGGATTTAAGCAGATCATGTCGTTTGAGGTGTCATACCAAGCAGCGACAATCTTCGCCGGCCTTCATATAAAGTGTGACCTTGCCACGCCCTGCCATGACCGCAAGCCTCACAATAACATTCTACCCCCTTTTTTTCAACCAATCCAATAGTTTCTTCGTCGACCAGCAATTGATGACCTCGTCTTTCGTCAGCCAGGCCCGTCTGGCTGTTGCGACTCCATAAAATAAATTATCCAGGTCTGCCTCGGAATGAGAATCGGTATTAATGGAGATCGGGATACCCAACTCCTTGGCGCGGCGCGCATACATATCGTCCAGGTCGAGGCGGGCGGGATGGGCATTGATCTCCAGGGCCACGCCCGTTTCCGCGGCGGCGTTGAAGATCGCATCCATGTCCAGGTCTGCGCCTTCGCGGTCAGGGATCAACCGTCCCGT
>Ga0335081_10000166_pt1 | contig 129406 bp, 104 predicted proteins | sample Lox_Sample_35_FD_206713 | JGI IMG/M metagenome (GOLD analysis project Ga0335081, IMG submission 206713) | Soil microbial communities from Loxahatchee National Wildlife Refuge, Florida, United States - Lox_Sample_3.5 | ecosystem: Environmental > Terrestrial > Soil > Wetlands | place: USA...
GGAAGCAGATCCTCGACCGGCGGCTTCTGAAAATATTGCGTGTTGAACCATTCGAGCTTCGCGCGGTCGAAGATCGCGTTCGTGCGGCTGACTCCGGCCAGAGAGAAGCGCTCGATCAATTCGCTGGTGCGCATAAATTCGGAATCGTCGCCGGGCGACCAGCCGAGCAGCGCGAGAAAATTGCGGAACGCTTCGGGCAAGAATCCTTCGTCGGCGTACGAGCCGACGCTGGTGGCGCCGTGGCGCTTCGAGAGGCGCGTGCGGTCCGGGCCGAGAATCAGCGGAACGTGCGCGAAGATCGGCGGTGCGGCGCCGAGCGCCTGATAGATCAGCACCTGCTTCGGCGTGTTCGAGAGGTGGTCCGCGCCGCGGATGACGTGAGTGATCCGCATGTCGATATCGTCGATCACCACGCCGAGCTGGTACGTGGGCAGGCCATTCGAGCGGAGCAGGACGAAATCCTCGATCTCGCTGTTCTGCGCTTCGCGCGGGCCGAAGACCGCGTCCTCGAACTTCGTGACGCCTTCGCGCGGAACGCGAAAACGGATGGCGCGCGGAATCCCTTCTTTCTGTTTCGCGGCGAGATCCGCGGCGCTCAAATCGCGGCACGGGCAGATGAGGCCCTTCTGGAGCTTCGTGCCTTCGTCGTCGCCTTCGCTTTCGGCTTCGCCGCCGGAATCCGCACCGGCATAGGCGGCGGGTTTGCAGTAGCAGGCGAAGCCGGCGCCGCTGGCTAACAGGCGCTCGGCGGCCGCGCGGTAGATTTCCAGGCGCTGGGACTGAAAGAACGGGCCTTCGTCCCACTCGACGCCGAGCCACTTCAGCCCCTGCAGAATCCCGTCGACCAGCTCGGGCTTGTTGCGCTCGACGTCCGTATCTTCGATGCGGAGGAGCAGCGTGCCGCCCTCATGGCGGGCGAAGAGCCAGTTGAACAGGGCGGTGCGGGCGCCGCCGACGTGGAGGTAGCCCGTGGGCGAGGGTGCGAAGCGGACGCGAGGTTTTCCGGTGGTCATTCGGCGCGATTCCTTCCGGGTGTCGAAACCAAGCATCTTAGCGGAACGGCTAGGCAAAATCGAGGGAGCGGGAGCCGGCCGTGGGAGAGTCGATTTTCCGACATGACGAAATCGGATTTTTTCGCTATTAGACCGGGTCTCGGTCCTTTGTTTTCAATGAGTTGCATGATGTTCTAATTCTAGAAGTTCGCGATTAGGATTTTGCACAGTGCGGTGGATGATGACCCTTTGGGGTTCAACCCAGCGGCCATCATCGGTGAGGCAGGCGGAGGCGCGGACGGCGTTGATGACGGCATTAGCGGTGACGCGAACGACGGAGACCTGCTCGATGATGGTGTCGAGGACCATGCGCATGTTGGCATTGCGCCGCCCTCGGAGACCGAGGGCCTCGGCGTGGCGGTAGATCGAGGAATGGTGGGAGATGCCGTAGGATTCGGCGATGGCCTCGGGACTGCGCCAGTCGAGATACTCCTGTTCGATGGCATCGCGGTCCGGATGCCTGCAAACGCTGCACTTACGGGAATGGCGGCCGGGAGAGGCGCGGCGACCGGCGCTAGCGAGAAGCCGACGGCGATGTGGCTTGGGCGGCTGGTCCGGGGGAGTCGGTCCGCCGTCCGGCGAGGATTCGCCCTCCGAAGCCAGGAAGTCCTTTGCTCTCTCGAAGATACGTTGACTTTCTTCTGTCCAGTAGCTTCCTTCCCCCATGTGTCTCCCCCGTCCTGTGCGATGTGTTTAAAAAACCCACTCTATTATAACACGGAATTGACAGAATTGCAAGACCCAGTACTATATAAATTTGGTAAACTATTCAAAAGAACGGTATTAGCTTCAGGGGAGTCCGAGCGAGGAGGACGGGGAGGGGATCAGGGTCTACAGCGGCAGAATCGTCGTGGTCGAACGCCGACGTCTCGGCCTTGATTTGTCCGACGAACAAGGATTTAATCCTGCGGGGCGCAGGTGATGAAACTCGGCGTGGTTTACAGGTCGCTTGGGATCCCAATCCTTGCCGTAGCGTCGGTCATCGCTTTCGCTTCGCCGAAGAAGACACCGCAACTTCCTCAAATCCGGGTCTCGACCCGGTTGGTTCGCCTTGACGTGATTGTCCGGGACAAGGACGGCGCGGTTGCGAACTTGACGAAGGACGACTTCACCATCCTCGACCGGGGGAAGCCTCAGGATATCGCCGTTGTTACAGCTGCGGCATCCGCAGCGCCACCGCAGCAGGCCGCGAGGCAGTTACCGCCCAACACGTTCTCGGATTTGCCCCGCTATGAAGCCGCCCCGCCGAGGAGCGTCACGATTGTCCTGCTGGACAACCTAAACACGCTGTATGGCTCAACGGCCGAAAGCAAGTATGAGAGAACGCCCGTCTGGATCGAGGGCCTAGCGCTGCAAAGGGCGAGAATCGATCTGCTGGAATTCATCAAGACGCTCGATCCGCAGGATCGCGTGGCCATTTATGGCTTGCGGGATTCGTTGCGTGTTTTGTGCGATTTTACGAGCGACCGCGAGCAGCTCCTCGCCGTCATAAGCAAATACGACACGTCGTCGGTCACAAACCGCGGAGTTGTGGAGCCCGGTTACCATACCGCGCCCGTGGACGAACGTGCGGCAGACCCCTTCGAGAATGGGGCAGCTCTGGCGCGCGCGGGAATGGCCAACGAGGAGCGCGCGCAAGTTACCATGGCGGCGCTGGCATCGATCGCCGCGCACGTGGCGAATATTCCGGGCCGCAAGAATCTGGTCTGGCTAACCGCGAACCTCCCGTTCTCCGGCGCGGCCATGGCGCGCGTGCTCGGCCCCGCCAACATTGCTGTCTATCCGATTGACGCGCGGGGCCTACTAGCGCGTTCGGTGGCAACGGAATTGATTCCCGGCACGGCAGACGCAGACGACCTCTCGGGAGCGAGCGGGCATATGGACAATATGCCCGGGCAGTCCTCGCAGCCGATTGGGATCGCAACGATGCAGAAGGTCGCGGAGGAAACGGGCGGCCAGGCTTTTGTAAACACCAACGACCTTACGGGCGCGATCCGCAAAGCAATCGAAGACTCGGCCGTCACCTACACGCTGGGTTTTTACATCAATCGTGACTCGCTGGATGGAAAGTTCCACGAGATCAAGGTCGAGGTGAGGGGCAAGGGCCTGAGTGTCCGGTATCCCAAGGGATATTTCGCGCTTTCCGACACGGCTCCGACCAAGGACGAAGATCAACGCAGGCTTATAACGGCAGTTCAGAGCCCCATCGAATCCTCCTCTATTCCGCTGCTGGCCACTGTGGAGCGCGTAGAACAACCGCCGCATTGGTTCAAAGTCGCGTGCACCATTGACGCTCACGACCTCAGCCTAGTGGAGAGCGGCGGCCTGCGCAAAGGGGCCGTGAAGGTCTACATCCTCGAGCAGGACGAGGGAGGCAAGGTGCTACTGCAGTCGGGAAAGACCTTCGCGCTTCAGTTTCCGGAGAATCAGTACGATGCCCTTCTGAAATCAGGAATTCTACTTCACGAATTGGTCCAGGCGGAGGCGAAGGCAACCACGCTGAGGATACTGGTGGAAGACCCCGCAACGACCGAAGTCGGCAGCCTCATTATTCCTTTATCCGAAGTAAAGTAGGCTAAGCTCCGATCCGTATCTCCGGTAAGGTCGGAGTGTGGTCAGCGGGGCTTGGAATCGGAGATGGAGTCGAGGACGAGGTGGGGGAGTTTTCTGTTTTCGAGGGTGAGGCCCACCCGAGGACCTTCCCGGTACGAGCCACCGGGACGCAAACGACGCCAAGTACGGTAGCGGCTCGGGTGCAGGGAGGCTGGAGGCGACAGGCGCGATTTGAAATTTGAGATTTGAAATTTGAGACAAGCAAAAAGCGGGAGCCAATCAGGAGATTGGCGATCCCGGGTTTCGGAATCAGTGCCAGGGCTAAAGCCCAAAACATTTTGTCGGGCTTCTTTCGGGCGGCCTAAGGCGCCGCCCTCCCCCGACTAAAGTTCGGGGGCTCCCACCCGAAGGCCTTCCCGATACAAAGCATCGGGACGCAAAAGGCGCGAAGTACGGTAGCGGCTCCGGCGCTGTGCCGCGCTGAAGACCCCCTTCGACGTTGCTCAGGGCTGGGCGGCGCTACGTTCAAACCTTCCGTGACCGGGCGATTCAGCCGAGCCAGTGTTTGAGGAGGAGGTGGAAGGCGGCGCCCATGAGGCCGGCGCCGGGAATCGTGAGGATCCACGCCCACAGAATTCTCTTGGTGACGCCCCAGCGAACCGCGGTGATTCTGCGTGAGGCTCCCACGCCGGAGATGGCGCCGGTGATGACGTGGGTCGAGCTGACGGGGATGCCGAAGCGGGCGGTGCCGATCAGAGTGACGGCCGCGGCAGTTTCCGCAGCGAAGCCGCCAAACGGACGAAGCTTGGTGATGCGCTGGCCCATCGTCTTCACGACGCGCCAGCCTCCGGCCATGGTGCCACCGGCGATCGCGAGGTGGCAGCAGATGATCACCCAGAAGGGGACTTCGAGTTTCGAGAGCGTGCCGCTGGAAACGAGCGCGGCCGTGATGATTCCCATTCCCTTTTGCGCGTCGTTGGTTCCGTGGCCGAGGCTGAAAAGGCCGGCGGAGACGAGCTGGAAACGGCGAAACCATTTGTCGACGTGCTGCGGCGATTTGCGGCGAACGAGCCAGCTGGTGGCCACCGTGACTACCAGGCCCGCGACGAGGCCGATGACCGGCGCGGCGAAAATGAAGATCACGGGCATGATCCAGCCTCGAATCAGGATGGCGCGAAAGCCGGCGGCGGCGACGGCCGCTCCGCCATAGCCGCCCATGAGCGCGTGGGACGAACTTGCGGGGAGCCCCATGCGAATGGTCACGTAGTTCCAGATAATCGCGCCGAGAAGTCCGGCGAGAAGAACGCCTTCGTTCACTATGCGCACGTCGACAAGGCCGGCGCCCATCGTCTTCGCGACGGCGGTGCCGAAGGCGAACGCGGCGACGAAATTCCAGAACGCAGCCCACGCGACGGCCCACAAGGGCCTGAGGACGCGGGTGGAAACGACAGTGGCGATAGAGCTCGCGGCGTCGTGCCAGCCGTTGGTGAACTCGAAGGCGAGCGTGATGAAGACGATGAGGACGAGCAGGTGAAAAGTTGTCAAGGGAGAAGCTCAGGCATTCTTGAGAGTGACGGTCTCGATGACGTTGGCCACGTCTTCGCACTTGTCGGCTGCGAACTCGAGGGTCTCGATGATTTCCTTCCACTTGATGATTTGCACGGGGTTGGGTTCGTAGTCGAAGAGGTTCGCGATCAATTCCTGCGTCTGGGCGTCCGCCTGATTTTCGAGGCGGTTGATCTCGATGCAGTAATCGAGAATGTGGTCGCCTTTCTCGAGGACGCGCACTGCACTGACCACCTGCACGGCGGCATCGCGCACGGTTTCAGCCAGGCCGACGACGCCCGGGCGGACGGTCTTGATGTTGTAGGTGACGAACCGCCTTGCGGCCGCGTCGACCAAGTCGATCACGTCGTCGATCTTGCTGGCGAGCTCGTGGATGTCCTCGCGGTCGAACGGGGTGATGAAACTCTGATTGAGCCGGGTGATGATGTCGTGCGTGATCGTATCGCCGACGTGCTCGTAGGACGTCACTTCGGCCACGCGGAGAACGGGATCATCGGCATAGTTCTCGAGCATGCGCACAAGGGCAGTCGCTGCGGCCTGAACGTTTTCGGCCTGGCGGAGGAACATTGCGAAGAATGTTTTCTCGCGTGGCAGAATTTTCCCGAGCAGTCCGGTCATCAGGGTGAAGCCTCCGGGCGGGCCGCGTGACGAAACTGTTATGAGCGGTGCCAGCGTATACCGAACCCGCCTTGCGAGCAAGAAACGCCGAGGCCGAACGGCAGGCGGAATGAGGGTGATTCGCTCCGGCGTCAGAATTCGAGGCGGGCCTGGAAGGCGATCATGCGGGGGGAGCTGTCGCCGCCGAGGCCGACGCCGAGAAGGCCCGTGGGAGGCGCGGTGGTGTAGGTGAGCGCGCCGAAGCCTGTCTGCGTGGAGGATTCGCCGGGGATGCCAGCGAGCGTAATGCTGGGAAGGCCGAAATCGGGGTGGTTGAAGACGTTGAAGAACTGCGCGTCGAACCGCAGCTTCACGCGTTCGGTGATCGGGAACCATTTCGTGATGTAGAGGTCGCTCCAGAAGAAGCTGGGGCCGCGGAAGGCGTTGCGAGCGGAGTCGCCGAACTGGCAGCTCTGCGGCCCATCGCCGCCGTTGCAGGCGCCGGTTGACGGATCGACGGCCGAGACGAAGGCGTCGGGATTGAGCCACTGGATGGTGCCGGGCTGCGTCGTGCTGAGGTTGCAGTGGCGGCAGTAGGGATCGGCGCCGGGCACGATGCCGGCGAATTGCGGCCCACTGCCCTGCACGATGCCGTTGCCGTTTGCGGAGTAGGGTGTGCTGAGCACGGAGAAGGGCACTCCGCTGTGCCAGAAGACGCTGCCGGAAATTTGCCAGCCGTTGAGCGCATAGCCGAGCGCGCGATGGGCGACCTTGATGGGCAACTGGTAGACGTACTGGCCGGTGAGATTGTGCCGGATGTCGTAATCGCAGTTGCCGTAATCGCGGGCGAGTTCGCCGGGCAAAGGCGAAAGAATGCCTCCGGCGGAGAATTGCAGGAAGCCGCCGTTCGAGACGGTATCGAGGCAATGGCTCCAGGTGTAGTTGAGCTGGCCCTGGAAGCCGTGGCCGAGGCGCTTCATGGCGGTCAACTGGAGACCGTGGTAATTGCTGTTAGCGCCGGTGGAGAATTGGGTCACAGCAGCGAACCTTGGATCGGGCGGCTGGTTGTACGGGAACGGCGCGAAGCAGCCCTCGCAGGCGGTTTGATAGCCGTTGACTTGCGTGAGGTAGGGTTGGTTCACGGCGCGCGTACCGACGTATTGCGCTTTGAGGCTGCCGGTGTCGCCGAGCTGGCGCTCGAGGCCGAGACTCCACTCCATAAAGTAGGGCGCGTGAAGCTCGCCGTCGGGAACCGCGGCGATGGCGACGGGCGAAAGGCAGGTCGCGGGGTTCGCGAGAGAAGAAGCGCAGGAAAGCCGGCCCGACGCAAATCCTGAGGTGAACACGGTGTTCGCGGCTGCGGTGGCGTCAATCGCGCTGTTGGCGAGCCCGGGCGCAATTCCCGTGCAGCCGAGCGCGGGGTCGCAGCCCGCCATTCCCGCTTTGCCGACGGTGCCGAGAAGGCCTCCCTGGAAGGTCTTTACATTGGGCGGATTTACGCCAATCAGATCCGCGATGCTGCCGGGCAAGATGTCGCTAAAGACGCCGAAGCCAGCGCGCAAGACGGACTTGGGCTGAAATTGCCAGGCGACGGCGGTGCGCGGCTGGAGAATCGCGGGCGGGGTCGAAGCGAAGAGGTTACCGACGCCCACGCGAATCGCCTGCGAGAGCGGCTGATCGACGTCATGCGAGATCGAAGCGAACGAGCCCGGAAGGCGCGCGACCTGACTGTGGGGATTCAGCGGATTCGAGTTGAGCGTGTCGCGAACGCCGAACGTCCAGGTGATCTTCGGTGTGAGCTTCCAGGTGTCCTGTGCGTAGAGATCGAGATTGAGGAAATTGAACGGCTCGTTCAGCGAGGTGGGGAAGGTTTCGGTGGCGGTCGACGCAACGCCGTAGATGAATTGCGGGAGCGTGGCGTAGGTGACGAGCGGAACGGCGCCCTCGGCGAAGTCGAAATCGTTCAGGCGAAAGATGCGCGTGTTCGTGCCGAAGCGGAATTCGTGCGCGCCGTGGCTCCAGGCGATATTGTCGTTGATGAAAAAGCGGGAGGCGCGGCGGCCCTGGATCCAGGTGCTGTCGAGGCCTCCGACGGTGGTGAACGGAGCGTTCGCGCCGCTGCCCTGCAGGACGATCGGGAAGGCGGCGAGCGTTTGCGCGAAGTCGCTGGGGCCGAAGAGGCTCGCGTACCAGGAGAACGCGGGGTTGAAATAGTTGACGAGGTTTTGCGAGAAGACGTGCGTCCATCCAGCCGCGAAGGAATAGAGCGGCTGCGGAGAAATGGCGTTGAACAACGGATTGATCGGGTCCGTGTAGGCGGCCTGCAGGCCGTTGTCGGTCTGAAAGCGGAACCAGGCGGTGTCCTTCGGGCCGACGTTCCAATCGACTCGCACCGTCTGGACCTGTTCGTGATCGTCGCTCGAGTGCGAGACGCCGCGCCGATTCGCGCAGCCGTCACCGTTCGGAGGGGCGCCCGACGCGGAAGTGCCGTCGGAGTCGAAGGGGCAGCCCAGAATCGCGAGGGGAGTGCCAGCCGTGGCGCCGTATAGCGAAAACATTTTCTGGTAGAAAGGCACGAGCTGCGGCGCGGCGGGGTAGCGCGATCCCGTGACCGAGTCACCGCCGCCGAGGGGAAGCTGTTGCAGGACATACTGCTGAAACGCGGCTGTGGGCACCGTGACGGTGTTGAAGATCGGGATGGCGATGCGCACCCACTCGCTGTCGAAGAAGAAGAAGAGTTTGCCGTGCGCGATGGGTCCGCCGAGGCTGCCGCCGAAGTGATTCAGCGTCGAGCGCGGCTTGCGGGTCGCGGAGCTGGAATTCGCGAAAAAATTGGAGGCGTTGAGGAGCGAGCCGTTCCAGAGTTCGTACAGATTGCCGTGGAACTGGTTGCTGCCGGACTTGGTGACGTAATTGACCTGCGATGCCCCGTATCTTCCCTGATCCACCGAGTAGGAAAGCGTGTTGACGGTGACTTCTGCGATCGAGTTGAGGCCGAGAACGAGATTCGTTGAAAGGCCGCTATTGAGGTTCGTCAGCGGGTCGTTGGTTTCGAGGCCATCAACGATGTAGCCGTTTGAAAGCGCGGGGAGGCCGTTGAATTCCACGTTGCCGTAGCCGTTCGTGCCTCCGACAAAATCATTCCCGCTTCCCGCGGTGTTGATCAAGGCGCCCGGGGCGAACTGCAGGGGATACGTCTCATCACCGCCGGGATTCGGAAGATTTTCCAGCGCGGGCGCGCCGAGATTCGTGGACGTGTTCGCATTTTCGGGATTGATGAGAGGGGGCGCACCGGTGACTTCAACGGTCTGCCGGGATTCCGCGACCTGGAGTGTCACCTTGACTGTCTGCTTCTGGCCGAGGCCGGCGAACACGGAGTCAATCCCGCTGGGCGCGAATCCAGGTGCCACGACTTTGACGGAGTACGTCCCGGGATTGAGCTGCGGGAAATTGAAGCGGCCTTCGGTGTCGGAATTGACGGAGCGTTGGAGGCTGGTGGCGCGATTCGTGATCGTCACGGTCGCGGTGGGCACGGCCGCGCCGGTTGCGTCCGTAATCTGGCCGAGAATGGCGCTAGTCGTCTCGCCCTGCGCGAGAGCTCGCAACGGTGAGGAGAAGACGGCGATCGCCAAGAGAAGGCCTATAAGCGGTACGCGCAGCATAACCCGTTATATTAACCTAAGTTAAGATTGGAAATAAACTTTGATTTATAGAGAGAGTGAAACGAGGTATGGCGACGGCTCGCTCACGTCGTGCGCGGAAGGCGCTTCTTTCGTGCCTCGGCGGGCGTGCGACTTCGCTGATAGACGAGCCAGCCCTCGCGAGGAGGGGACGAGCAAAGCGAGCTTCCGGGGTAGCTCCGAATCGCGTTTGGCGACCGTTTGTGACGATCACCGCCGGACGCGCGCAAGTGCATGATAGAGCGGGTGTTGGTACGAGCGTACTGTTGACCGAATGTTTCTCCTGCACTCATAGTGGGAGGCTGGTATCCGTCTGTCTGTTCGACGGATCCCGGACTTGGCAGGAGTGTTTCCGCAGGCTGGCAGAGGTTGACCTCCACGTAACTTTGCTCGACACGCTGCCGGGATGCACATCTGATTTCTGATATTCTCGGAGGACGTCCGTAGTGTCAATGTACGCGGAGCTGGAATTGCTGAGCCACGGCAATACAAGTGCAATTGTGCTTCTGGCGGGAGCGTTCCTGCTCGGGGCGTTTTTCCTGTTCATGTACCGGCAGAAACGCCAGGGATACGTGCTGGTTTGGTCCGCCGGCTGGCTCCTGATTTCACTCCACTTCATCAGCGCGCTTCTCGGTCCCCGAAGTGAGGTCTCCCGCTCGCTGGATGCCCTGAATCAATGGCTCATGGTGGTTGCAGCGCTGGCGTTCTACTGCGCGGCGCGGCTCTACGCTCGCCGGAAGCTGGCGGCGCGCGGCGTGATCGCTGCCGTAGGCCTGGCGGTTGCGTGGGCGCTTGCGTACGCGACCGGATACGTTCTGGTGCCGCTGAGCCTGGTCGTGGGCCTGATTTTCCTGCTGGTCGCATACACGTTCCTGCAGGAGGCGCGAAAGCAGGAATCACGCGCGGACATGCTGCTGACGGTGACTTTTGCGGTCTGGGGCCTGCTGCGGTTTGTGAACGTCTTTCAATCGCAGCTCGGCTGGCTGGCGACGAAGGACCTGCTTCCGCTCGATCTGCTCCCGCAGTTGTTCGCGGGCGTGCTGATGGTGATGGTGATTTACGAGGAGGAACGGCGACGGGTCGAACGCAACATGCTGGCGCTTTCGAACCTGAACCTGGCGACATCGAGCTTCGTCGGCGGCGAGATTCAGAAGATGCTGGCCCAGGCGCTCGAACGAGTGCTGAACGTGGTGAGAATTCCCGCGGGCGCATTGTGCCTCCACTACGGCGAGCCGAGCGGACCCAAATCAGTGGTCGTGACGGGACTCGGCGATTCGTTTGGCGCCGCGATCCAGGACGGCCGGCTCGACGAATACCTGGTGGCGCTGGTGGCGCGGCTGGGCGGGCTCGTGGTGCTGCGCGAACTGGCGCGCGATGCGAACTGGGAGGCGCTTGACAAGGAGGATTCGTTCCGGCAAGCGCGCCAGTTGCTGCTGAGCCACAATCTGCGGACGGTGGTCGGCATCAGCCTGCAGGCCAAAGAGCGCGTTTTCGGAGTGCTGATCCTCGGAACGCCGGACAACCGGAATTTCACGCCGGCCGAGCTGCGGCTCCTGCTGGCGCTGGGACACCAGATCGGCATGGCGGTGGAAAACAGCTACCTGATTCAGCAGACCTCGCGGCGCAGCGAGGAGCTGCACATCCTGAATGAAATCGGGCGGGCGCTGAGCTCGACGCTCGAAAGGGACACGCTCTTCGAGCGGATTTACTCCGAAATCCGCCGGCTGCTCGATGCGGCGAGCTTCTTCATCGCGTTCAACGACAACAAGCTGCAGGAGATTCGCTTCGAGATCGAGCTGGCGGACGGCGAGCGCATCCCGAAACATTCCCGCCCATCGGGAAATCATCTGGTCGAGCACGTGATCCGCACGCGCCAGCCGCTCTTGATCCGCGAGCGCTTCGCGGATGCGGCGCAGCGGCTTGGTTTTGAGGCGCTGGCCGGAGTCGGCTCGATCTGCGCCGTTCCGCTGATTCTGTACGATCAGCCGATCGGCGTGATGGCCGTGCACAGCCGCCAGGAGCGGGCGTTCGACGAAGGGCACGTGGAGCTTCTGCGAGTGCTCGCGAGCGAGGCGGCCATCTCCATCGAGAACGCGCGGCTCTTCTCCGAGGAACAGAAGAAATCGCGGCAGCTCACCCTGATCAACAACGTATCGAGCCACGCAATCACCACGCTCAACCCGGAAGAGATGCTTTCGAAGATTGCACGGGAGATCGAACATGGGTTGACGTACGACCACATCGGCATCGCCATCCTCGACTACTCCGCGAAGGAGCTGGTGGTTCAGGCGGAGGCCGGCTCGCGCCGCGACGCTCTGGGACGCCGGCTGATGCTGGGCGAGGGCCTGGTCGGGCAGGTGGCGCGCTCCGGCCAGATGACCATCATTCGCGAAGTGAATGCCAGCACGCCGCGAACCGTGCTGCCGGGCTCGGAGGCGGCGATTGCGCTGCCGGTGATCTACGCGGAACAGCTCCTGGGCGTTCTATACGTGGAATCCTCCGAACCGAGCGATTTCCCGGACTCGGAAGTCCAGCTACTGAGGACGCTCGCGGACTTGTTCGCGGGCGCGCTGCATAACGCGCTGACGTTCCAGAAGGCGCAGGAGCAGGCCATTACGGACGGGCTCACGGGCGTCAAGACGCACCGCTTCCTGATGGAAGCGCTGTCGTCCGAATGGAAGCGGTCGACACGCGCGAACCGGCCGTTCGCGCTGGTGCTGATGGACCTGGACCGGTTCAAGTTCGTGAACGATTTCTACGGGCACCTCGAAGGCGACGTGGTGTTGCAGCGCGTGGGGCACATCCTCGAGCAGAATTGCCGGCGCTCGGACGTGGTGGCGCGGTACGGCGGCGACGAGTTCGTGATTCTGATGCCGGAGACCACCGTCGAGCAGGCGCGGCAGCTCGCGAGCAAGCTGCGCGGCTGGGTGGCATCCGATCCGCTGCTGCGCGACAAGAACATCACGGCGAGCTTCGGCATCGCGGGCTTCCCGGTCCACGGCTCGACGCCGCAGGAACTGATTCAGGTGGCCGATTCTTCGATGTACCTCTCCAAGCATCAGGGAGGCAATTCCGTCTCGAGCGCGGAGCAGGGCGATCCGAGCGACCACAAGCGGTGGAAGAAGGACGTTCTCGAAGCGTACCTGGGCGTGACGCTCAAGCGCCTGTTCGCCACGGGCCCCGAAGCGTTCGAGGAGATTTACCGCCGCCTCGAGCAATTCACGCGATCCCTGGAGCAGAGCGCGGACGGATCCGCGAACGGCTTGCCTACGGCGGTCGTCGAGACCGTGACTTCGCTCGCGCTGGCGATCGACGCCAAGGACCATTACACGCAGGGGCACTCGCAGAAGGTGTCCGCGTACGCCGCGATGATCGCGCAGGCCCTGGGCCTGGCGTCAGACGAAGTCGAGGAGATCCGCCTCGCCGCTTTGCTGCACGACGTCGGCAAGGTCGGCATCCCCGAAACGATTCTGAACAAGTCGGGTCCGCTCGATGCGTCCGAGTGGGACACGATGAAGACACATACGGACCTGGGGGCCAAAATCCTCGAGCCGCTGCAGGCCATGAGCCACATCCGGCAAATGGTCCGGCACCATCACGAATTCTATGACGGCACGGGATATCCGGACCGCCTCGACGGGCAGAACATTCCCCGAGGCGCGCGCGTGATCGCGATTGCGGACGCGTACGACACCATCACGTCCGAGCGCACCTACAAGAAGGCGCGCTCGCCGGAGGACGCGTTCGCCGAGCTCGAACGCTGTGCGGCAAACCAGTTCGATCCGGAGATCGTCCGCGTCTTCGTTGAAACGATGCGCCGCGCCCCGCGGTCCGTCGTGGAAGCGGGCGCCGGAGCCTCGAAGCACAGCGGGTAGCGAAAGCTGCAGTCTCCTCCCCATTTTTTCCCCAGTGTCGTTGACTGCGCCCGCCGGCTGAGTCTGTTCGAGCCAAAAAGACATCTCATGGGTGCAGCGAGGCAGTGCTAAGTTGCTCCTCGCGCCGAGCCCATGGCAGAGCAGCCTGAAATCTCTGGCAACCCCCGCGAAGGCGCTGTCAGCACCGGCACCGCGACGTTCCCTGTCCCTGTCATCTGGGTACCCCGATTCAATCCATGGTTGATTGCGGTGGCGGTTGCTATGGCGGCCTTCATGGAGGTGCTGGACACGAGCATCGCCAATGTCGCGCTGCCCTACATGGCGGGCAGCCTCGGCGCGAGCAACGACCAAAGCACCTGGGTGCTCACTTCCTACCTTGTATCGAATGCGGTCGTGCTGCCGATCAGCGGATGGTTTGCCAGCAGGTTCGGCCGCAAACGATTCTTCATGATTTGTCTGGTGATTTTCACTGTGAGCTCCCTTCTGTGTGGAATCGCGCCAAGCCTCGGAGCGATCATCCTGTTTCGAATCCTGCAGGGCGCTGGGGGCGGCGGACTTCAACCGATGGCCCAGGCGATCCTGGCCGACACGTTTCCTCCCGAGAAGCGCGGCTTGGCGTTCGCGCTCTATGGCATCACCGCGATCATTGCGCCGACCATCGGGCCCACGCTCGGCGGATGGATCACGGACAACTACAGTTGGCGTTGGATTTTCTTCATCAACCTGCCGGTCGGCATTCTGACGTTGTTCCTTGTCCTTCGCCTGGTCGATGATCCGCCCTGGGTGAAGCACGCCCAAAGCGCTGGAATAAAGTTTGATTACGTCGGCTTCGGCCTGCTCTCCCTCGGCATCGGCGCTCTGCAAGTGATGCTCGACAAAGGCCAGGAGGATGACTGGTTCGGGTCCCATTTCATCGTTACGCTCGCCATCCTCGCGGCCGTGGGCCTCGTTTCGTTCACGCTATGGGAATGGTTTCACAAGCATCCGATTGTCGAAGTGCGCCTTTTCAAGAATCTGAATTTCCTGGGCGCCAACGGCATGATGTTCGTGCTCGGGATTTTGTTGTTCTCGAGCCTGGTAATGATGCCTCTGTTCCTGCAGTCTCTGATGGGTTACACGGCGGAGTCGGCGGGTCTGGTGCTCTCGGGAGGCGGTCTTCTGCTGCTCTTCCTGATGCCTGCCGTGGGCATACTGTCGTCTAGAATCCAGAGCCGTTATTTGGTTGCGTTTGGCTGGCTAACCCTTTCGATTGGGATGTACATTTCCAGCCGCGAGCTCGACCTCCAAATCAGCTTTGCGAGCGCCAGCGTGCTGCGTCTTGTCCAGGTGTTTGGGCTGGGATTCCTGTTCGTGCCCATCAACCTCGTGGCCTATATCGGCATGCCGCTCGAGAAGAGCGGCAGCGTCGCGGGATTGATCAACTTCATGCGCAATATCGGCAGCAGCGTGGGAACGTCTATGGTCACGACGCTGATTGCGCGGCGGGCGCAGTTCCATCAAGTCTACCTGACGGCGCACGTCACACGTGGAGAACCCGCCGTCGGGAGCGCTGCCGCGGCTTTGGCCGCACAGTTGGTTGCGTCGGGAGTGCAGGCCGAGCGCGCGGTGAAGGAGGCTTACGCGCTGCTGTATCAGACGCTGGTCGGCCAAGCCACTACGCTGGCTTACGTCGACACGTTCCTCGTTCTGGCGTCGGCGTCCGCGATTATGTTTGTGGTTTCCTTCGCATTGAAGAAAAATGAGCCTAGCGGCGGCCGCGTGGTGATGGAGTAGCACGCGGTGCAGAAACGAAAGACAGCCTCGTTGTAATATCCGCCAGCGGCCAGACTGGTTGCGAAAGAAGAGCCCATGATTCGAGTTATCACTATCGAGCGCGAATACGGCAGTGGCGGCGCCGACATCGCGAAAAAAATCGCCGAGCGCCTCGGCTGGAAGCTCTGGGATCAGTTACTGTCCAACGAAATCGCGCGGCTGATGGAATGCGATTGCCGCGCCGTTGAGAAACACGAGGAGAAGAACGATCCCCTGTATTACAGGCTGCTCAAGGGCTTTCTGCGCGGCAGCTACGAAGGCAGCATGCACGCGCCGCAAGCGAAGATCGTGGATACTGATTGCATCCGGGAAATGGCGGAGCGCGTCGTGAAGAGCGCCGCCGAAAGCGGAAACTGCGTCATCGTGGGGCGCGGCTCCGCTTACTACCTCCAGGGCCGGCGCGACGCCTTTCACGTGTTTGTCTACGCCCCATTTGAGGCCAAGGTCCGGCGCCTGCAGGCAGAAGGGAAAAGCGAGAGCGAATCAGTCCATCTCGCCGAGACGGTGGACCGCGATCGCGCCGCGTTCATCAGGCAATACTTTGGCGTTGAATGGCCGGACCGCCACCGCTTTCATCTGATGATCAACTCGACGATGGGTGACGACGCGGTGGTGGAAACAATTCTTAACGGCATCGCTATGCTCGAGAAACAGAGTGCCCGATCTCCGTCTCCTCTTGAACAGCAGCGAGTATCTTAATCGCAACTTGGTGAACAGACGGCAGAATACGGCGGCACTGCGCACCCCAGGAGCTGCGGCCAAACGTGGCCGCAGCGCGAACCTTGGCAGAGAAGGCCGCCGAATCGTTCCAACGAACGCTCCTCACGGTCCCCGCGTCACGGGGCCTGTGATCCGGAGTCGGTCCGTATCGCCCATCGCGTGGAACTATTGTGCAATCCCTTGCAGACTGATCCTGCGGAGGAGAGGCCCGCGCACCACGCCTACCGGCCCGCCGGCCATGTAACACTAACAAAACACAGGCACTTACATTTTCTGCGTCGTCCGTGATTTCCATCACTTGCTTGGAAGCTCAAGTGCGGGCTATTTGAGCCCAGCCATATCTTTCAGGAGGCGTGTCTCCATGTGCAGGTCAAAGGCTTTCGCTCTGTTGCTCGCTCTGTCCACAGCTGCCCTCTTTGTTCCATCGGCGGCCCGTGCGAACGGCGTTCCGACCCGCACGCAGTCGTCCTACGGCCAGGACGGACCGTCGTACCTCCAAGCGACCGGGTCGAGCACGTCCAGCGGCATGCTCATCGACAGTCAGAGTCTCTGCCCCTTCAGCTTCGGCTCGCCAACCGATGGCGGTTCCTGCGAACTGTCGTACGCGTTCCAGTTTGACGCCAGCACGCCTATCCCCGCGGACGCCACAGGACTGACGATCAGCGTCCAAGTTCCGGATGGCTCGTTCCTCCGGTCCGACACGAGCTTCGGGATCTTGACGGACGACAACTTCGATAACTTCGGCGGATACAACGTGTTTCACACGGATGGAGTTTCGGACGCCGATATTGCGGCTCTTAACACCGCGAATGACATCAGCCTCGTGATCGACGCAACAACGGGGACGGCTTCGATTACGATTAGCGACCTTTCGCTGCTTGCGGGCGGCGGTAACGGTCTTGCCTTTTACTTGGATGTTGCCTCGGACGCGATTGGCGACGAGTTCCCGTGCGACCCCTCGGGGACGCAGAACGTGTGCGCCAACGGCGATCTTCCGGCAGCGCCATCGCCGACGGTCGACTTCATCAGGTCTACGTCGACGGCGCCGGAGCCGGGGACGCTGCTGAGCCTGGCTTCGGGACTTGGGCTGCTGGGCCTGTACCGGCGGCGCTGGGCGCGGTAACTTCCTCTCTTTCTCACGCTGGTTGCGACGCCGATGCGGTTCGTGTGTTCGCGAGTTCCGCAGCTTTGCGCGCGACTAACTGAAACCCTGCAGCTCGCGCGTCTATCTGAACGGACTTGATGTCGGCCTGCGCGGCGGCTTTCTGACCTGCCTGCAGCTCGATGGCGGCCTTTGCAAGGCGCGCCTCGAGTTCCTGCCTCTTCAGCTTCATCTGTTTCGCTTTTTGGACGATGTCACCCAGGCTCTGCAACGCCTGCGCCGCTTTACCTTCCAGGGCCGCAAGCCGCGCGCCCGTTGTCGCGAGAGCCAGCCGAATCCCCTGATCCTGGGCCGGCAGCCCGTTGCCGCGGTCCAGCGCCTTCCGCGCTTGGGGCAGATTCTTCTCGGCGATCAGCGCGCGAACCAGCGTGTTCAGCGCGTCGACTTCCGAATCCGGATTCTTCTCGCTGTGGAAGGCATCGGCCGCCTGGAGCGCAAGCTTTTCGGCTTGCTGCGCGTCTTTTTTCTCGAGTGCCAGGTTTGCGAGCGCTGCATTCGCCTGCGCCACGCCGGACGCTTGATCCAGTTTCCCGTTCAGGCGCAGCGATTCCTGGTACGTCTTTTCCGCTGCGTCGAGCTGATCCTGCGCCATTTCGATGTCGCCGCGGGAGCAGAGCCAGGCGGCGTAGTCGGCGTCCATGGCGGCTTTGCGAGCGACTTCGAGGGAATCGTCGACATACTTCTTCGCCGTGGGCAAATCTCCAAGCTGAAAGGCGACGAGGCCGAGGCTATTGAGCGCGAAGGCTTCGTTCTTCTGGTCCTTGATTTCGCGGGCGGTCTTGAGCATATCGGCGTAAATCTGTTGCGCAGAGCCGTAGTCGCCGGAGGCATAGAGGTCGGCGGCGAGGCCGCCTTCGGCATCGACGATGCCCTGCTCGTTGTTGATGCGGCGCGAGGTATCGAGCGACTCCTGGTAGTAGCTGTGCGCGCTCTTGAGGTCGCCTTGCGCGTATGTGAGGCTGGCGACGTTGAGCAGCGCGCCGGCGATATCCCGCTGCGCGCCAATTCCGCGGACAAGCTGCAAGGCCTGCTTGTGATAGTCGAGGGCCTGCGCGATGTCGCCGGCATTGCCGACGGCGTTGCCGAGTCCCGTGAGGCTGCGGGCCTCGAGGAGCGGATCGGCGACGGCTTTGGCGCTGTCGCGAGCCTTTTCGCAGGCGGCCTTGGCTTTCGCGGCGTCACCGAGATACACGAGCGCAGTGCAGTGATGCCAATCGGCATCGGCTGCCACGCGGCGCATGCCCGCTCTGGCGGCTTTGTCTTGGGCGCGAGCGGCGGCGGCTTCCTGTTGCTTGAAATCTCCGAGCATTTCGTCGGCATCGGCTTCGGCAAGGTCGATGCGCGGATCTTCGCCGGCCTGGCCCGCCGTGGAGCGGAGGGTGGAGAGAGTGGCCAGCGCGTCCTTGGGATGGCCGCCGCGAATTTGCACTGCAGCCTGCCGAAGACCGTAATCGATGCCACCGGAATAGAGCGTCTGAAGAGAACCGTAGTAGTTAGCGGCGTCGCTCCACTGCGAGGAAAACTCAGCGAGGCGGCCCTGGATGAGCCCCTTGTTTTCTGCAGAGAGGCCATCGGCATGGGAGAGAGCCTTCGTGTCTTCGTCTTTCGCGCGCTGGTCATAACCGAGTGCCGACCAGGCCTCGGCGAGCGCGGAGTGAGCGAGGGCGTAGGAGTCGTCTTCCTTGACGGCTTTTTGGAGCAGGTCGGCGGCGCCCATCGCCTCGAAGTGACGCAGCTTTTCGATTCCCTCGGTGTACAGGAGCGCGGCGGAATTGCTCGAGGGCATCGATGCTTTCATCGAAGCGTCGAGTGTGGCTGGGCGACCCTCGATGCCGAGCTGTTTGCGAAGCTGGATGCCAGCGCGCGTGACAACGTCGACGAGATCCGTGACCTGATTGCTGTGGCCGGTGGCGCCGGCGGGGGCGAGAATCTGGCCGGAGCGGGCGTCTTGGAGGCGCAAGTCGAGACGCAGATCGCCATTGCCGGTCGCGACGTAGGAGCCGGCGACGACATAGTCGACCCCGAGGATTTTCTGCATTTGCGCGAGCGTCTCGCGGTTGTAGCTATCGGCGTCCGGCAAGGCGAGGTCGGACTTCATCTGAGCGACATCCTCGCCGGAGATGGTGCGGAGGGTTTCACCGGCGGCGAGGTCGGTCGTGAGCATCTGCTGGAGGGCCGTCGAGAGCCAGGCCTGCTGCGGGAGTTTCGATGTGTTGACGAGAGGCAGCACGGCGACGGCCGGCAATGCGGAAACTTCCGTGGGAGCGGGAGCAACGGGAGATTGAGCGCGCCCAAAGATTCTGGAGCGGAGGCCTCCCACGTTGAGCGCGAGCACCGCGACGATTGCGGCGATCACCGCGCCTCCCGTTCCCGCACCGATCAACACGTTCCTCTTCGACGGCAGCGTGATCGCGATCGTTGTGCTCGGCGCAGCCGGCGCCGAAGTGCGCGGAGGCAGTTGCTCCGCGATGGATCGCGAGCTGACGAAAGCGTTCGTCGTCAGCGTTTCGAGCGCCGTCCGGAATTCGCGCGCCGTCTGGTAGCGTTCCGACGGAGCCTTGTCGAGCGACTTCAGAATCACGGCCTCAACGCCCGGTGGAATCCGCTCGTTGAGCGTTCGCGGCGGCGGCGGCTCCGTGTGCAGGATCGCGCCGATCAGTTGAGCCGGTTGGCTCTGCGGAAACGGGCGAATTCCCGTGGCGATTTCGTAGAGGACCGTCCCCGCCGCGTAGATGTCGCTGCGCGCATCGGTCGGCTCGCCTCGGAGTTGTTCCGGCGACATGTACGGCAGCGTTCCCGCCATCGCGCCGCTTCCCGACGAAATCGTCTGCGTGACGTCCGTGTCCTCGCCGGTCCTCAGAAGCCTTGCCAGACCGAAATCGAGAATCTTCAGCCGATTGTCAGCCGTGATGAAGATGTTTCCCGGCTTCAAATCGCTGTGGATTACGCCCGCCTCGTGCGCCGCCGCCAGGCCTTCGGCCAGTTGCACGCCGAGCCGCATCACATCGCGGTCGGAAAGCGGCCCGGCCTTGAGCTTCTCGTTGAGCGGCTGGCCCGAGACCAGTTCCATCGCCAGGAAGTCCACGCCATCCTGGCTGCCGAACTCGTATACGGTTTCGATATTGGGGTGATTCAACTTCGCGAGCGCCAGCGCCTCTTTGCGGAACCGCTTGCGGGCAGCCTCGTCGGCCAGCACTCCCGGGGGAAGGACCTTCAACGCGACGTCGCGGTCGAGCTGCTCGTCGTGGGCGCGATACACCACGCCCATTCCGCCCGCGCCCAACTGATCCAGAATTCGGTAGTGGCCCAGAATTTGGCCGATCATGGCATGAGGAATCGTTCTTGACCGTGGGATGGTAGGACGCGCAAAGAATCAAGTCAACGAGGACATGGTCCAGGGTTGGCGCGTCAGGTGTCGGTAATCGAAGAAGTGAACTTCTGCTTCAATTCCCCGGTGCCCCCGACGACTCAGGGGTTGAACGTCCGGTGCTTCTCAAGGCAACAAGTCTGCCAGTAATAGCGTCGCCGCGCGCAAAGTCCGTAAGCTAGGTATCATATGCTACGGAAAATACTTATCGGTCTCGCAATTTTTCTGCTTTTTCTCGTCAGTGCCGCAGCCTACATCTACCACAAGATCCAGCCGAGCATCCGTGAAGCCGAAAAGCTCGCCGAGGCTGAGAACAAAATGCTGACGCCGCGTATGGTTGCGGGGGGCGGAAGGTTTGAAAGGCGCGCCTTCTATACTGGAAGTGGCATCGGCGACATTTCTCAGATACTTGTAGGTTGGCCTGCGGATCGAGAGGGAACCGAAATCGCGGTAGTCGGCAGTCAGGGCGCCGACTTCGTTGACTCAGTGGGCCAACTTAAGAAACAAGTCCGCTTCGCCATTCAACAGCACTGCCCTGTTGCAGTCGCGCGACTAGATTCAACTGGAGCCTACGGCTTCCTGACACGGGAGGAGAGTTGGGCCGTCCCAGCGACTCTTTTCAACAACGAAGGACAAGTCAGTTGGAGATCGACGGGAAACTGGCTCGGTGTTGACGATTCGACATCTGGTGATATCAGCGGCGACGGTAAACTCTCCGTCGTCGTCGGCCTAAATGGCGGCGGCGGTATCACCCTTCTGGATGCACAGGGCAAGCAGATTTGGACGAAGAAAGAGACCAATGTTTGGCACGTGGAGATGCTGGATACGAGCGGGGATGGACGCGAGGAAATAGTTCATAGCAATGCCAGAGGTCAATTGCTGGTTCGGAATGGCGCTGGCGAAGTGGTTGCTCGGTACTTGCCGGACTTCTATGTGTCGCATTTTGCGCTCACACGTTGGGGCGACGAGTCGCGTCCCAGTCACATTCTCGTTCCAGTCTCGGAACGTCGAGACGGCTGCTGCAAACCATACGTGATCGTATCGGACCGGACCGGCAAAAAACTCGCGGAACTAGAATCGCCGATGGGGGATCTATTTGATCGCTTTAATGCCACGCCAATACGATTTGGGAACGGGACCGAGTATTTCGCGGTCCTCGAAGATAATTCCCCGAGAGAGCGGTCGATGCTGCTCCTGTATGGTCCTGATGGAAGCATCGCGTATCAGGAAATCCTGGGCGAGTCTTGTCTTGGAATGGCGGCGCTCCACACCAAAGACGGCGAACGATTGCTGATTGGATGCGCCGCGAGAATCTTCGCATACTCGCCGGCGCTCCCCACCGTCACCGCACCGGAGAAGTGAAGTCAACGCGTCAACGCGCGACGGAAATGGCGGGCAGGGATGCAAAAAAGGGACCACCTCGTCCTAATTCCGGCGTTAGGGAGAGGGGAGCGCCGCGGGGCGCGCGACGTAATTCGATCAAATGCCGAGTTGCAAGAGCGCGGGAGCGTTGATGGCGCTCGAAAGCGTCGGACGCCACGGAATCTCTAGAGTTATAATCCCGATCACTTATGGCAGTTTCCCCGGGCGCCAGACTAGGGCCGTACGAAATTGTCTCCCTGTTAGGGGCAGGCGGAATGGGAGAAGTGTATCGGGCGCGCGATACGCGGCTCGATCGCGAGGTAGCCGTCAAGGTTCTCCCGCCGACACTCGCAGCTGATGGGGATGCCCTGCGCCGCTTCGAGCGCGAGGCCCGCGTGATTTCCCAACTCAACCATCCGAACATTTGCACGCTATTCGAACTCAGAACGGAAGAAGACACGCAGTTCATCGTGATGGAGCTCCTCGAGGGGCAGACGCTGAAGGATGCAATCGCTTCGGGTCCTCTGGACTTCCTGTGCATCCTCCGATGGGCAATACAAATCGCGTCGGCTTTGGATGCGGCTCACACCCGCGGCATCGTTCATCGTGACGTGAAGCCAGCCAACATTTTCGTCACGCGGTTTGGGATAGCGAAGCTGCTGGATTTTGGGCTTGCACGCTTCGTGGAGCCAGCCCGGGAGGGAATCGCCGGCGACCAGACTGTGACCATCACGGCCCAAACACTGAAAGGCAATCCGATTGGGACGGTTGCTTATATGTCGCCGGAGCAGGCCCGAGGCGAGCCGGCCGGACCATCGAGCGACCTGTTTTCTCTGGGCGCTGTGTTGTACGAGATGGCGACTGGGCAACGAGCGTTTCCCGGTGCGTCTGTTGCGGAGGTTTTCTCCGCGATTCTCTGCGCCACTCTCATTCCGGCCACGCGCTTGAACCGGGCGCTGCCTGGGGAATTCGATGCCGTCCTCGCGCGTTTGATCGAGAAATCGCCTGAAGCGCGCTACACAACGGCGCGCGAGCTGATCGCGGCATTGCAGGTGCTGTTGGACCTCCAAAGTTCCGGCGCGCGACGGGTGAGCTCTTCAGCCGCGCCCAGTCATCCGCCGGCCGTCCCTGAACGGCTTCGATCCCTGGCCGTCCTTCCATTTCTGAATCTTTCCCCGGACACGAGCACAGACTACTTCGTCGATGGGCTGACTGAGGCGCTTATTACGGGGGTTGCGCGTCTGGGCGGCGTTCGCGTGATCTCGCGAACGTCGGCGATGTGCTACAAGAACAGCAACAAGAGCGTGCCAGCGATCGCCCAAGAGCTGAACGTCGATGCGATTCTCGAAGGCTCAGTTCTGTGCAGCGGCGAGCATTTCCGCGTGAATTGCCAACTGGTCGATCCGCGGACCGAGGAACTGATGTGGGGCGAGGCCTTCGATCGCGATCTGCGCGACATCCTCTCCTTGCATGATGACCTTACCCAAGCCATCGCGTCCTCCCTGCGGGCGCGCATTCAGGAACAGTCCAAGACCGGCCACGCAAGAACGCGCCGAGTGGATCCCGAAGCCTACGATTCCTACCTGCGCGGCCGGTACTTCTGGAACAAGCGCAAGGAGCCGAACCTGAAGAAAGCGATCGAGTGCTTTCAGCACGCGCTCGATCTCGATCCTCTGTATGTTCCTGCCTACTGCGGCATCGCTGATTCCTACTTTTATCTGGGATATGGCTTTGGGCGCATGGATCCCAACGACGCCATGCCGAAAGCGAAGGCGGCCGCTCTGCGGGCGGTCGAACTGGACGCCGAGTCCGGGGACGCCCACTGTTCCCTCGCTCTGGTACAGGCCATGTACGAGTGGGACTGGTCGGCTGCCGAGGCGAGCTTCAAACGTTCTCTAGAGCTAAGCCCAAGCTGCTCGCACGCGCACCACTTCTACGCAGCGAGCCTAGCGGCGCGGCAGCGAAATGACGAATCGTTGGCGCACATCCATGCGGCGTTCGAGCGCGATCCGCTTTCGCTGCCTATCGGTAATTTCGTCGGAATGATGCATTTTGCGGCGCGGCAGTACGACCCGGCGATTGGGGTTTTGCGAAAGACGCTGGACATGGACCCGCATTTCGGCCTGGCGCACGCGGTACTGGGTGCGTGCCTGGAGGCCAAGGGCTTGGACGACGAAGCAGCCGACGAGTATGTGACTTCCTTGGTTGTGGGCAATCATCCGCGCGAAGAGTGCGACGCGCTCCGCAATGCGTATCAGCGAGGAGGCATGCGAGCCCTCCACGAACAAGACCTGAGCCATGCGCTGCAACGATGGAACGGCTGGCACGGGAGCACTGCCGACATAGCCTCACTGTATGCCGGGCTTGGGCAGATCAATGAGTCACTCGATTGGCTGGAGCGCGCCTGCGACATGCGCTCCGGCCGTTTGTGGTGCCTGAACGCCGGGACGCCAGCTGCGCGCATCGCACAATACTTTGACAACTTGCGATCCGAGCCGCGGTTTTCGAGGATTATGGAGCGCGTGCATTTGCCTGTTTAAACCGGCGCGTTGAGTGGGCCTTACGCGATATTTTGGCCGCTCGCCCTTGTTTGTCTAGCCCTGCCCTTTGTGGCGTTCAAGAAACCTCAAAGATACGTTGCCGTATCAGCAGTGATTCCAGGATTGGCGGCTTTTCTTCTTGTCTTCTGGTGAGCGACGGGCAAAGGCAGTTCGCCCGTAAAGCCGTCCGAGTTGAGGAGACGTCAGGGAGCAGGGACGCTGGCGGACTGGCCCTGATTCTCAATTCGAGCTAGCTGGTCGCGGAGGCCTGCTGCTTCATCGCGGTCTTTAGCAGCTTGAACGCGGTACTTGACGGCGCCGACGTCGCCCATCGCGCCAAAAAGTTTGCTGATACCATCGGTTTTGCCCTTGTTCATGTGTTCGAGCTGGTCGACGAGATCGTCCTGGTAGAGGGCGTCGGTCTCCACTGCATCAATGCGTTGCTGGAGATCCTGGATGTTCGCCCAGCGCTGAGCCTGGTCGATGGCAGCATCATGGACAGCCGGGGTGGCAGATTCATACGTTCCATCGTCCTCAAGATCCGCGGTGAATGCCTCGAGATTCCTTTGGCCGTTGATATTGCCCCGGTCGGCAGACAATTGATACCAGCTCAAGGCCATGGCATTGTCGGGCTCGACGCCTTGCCCGTATTGATACATCCACCCGAGCTGGTTCTCCGCGTCGCCGTCGCCCTGGGCCGCGGCTTGGTCGAACCACGACATCGCCTTGGCGTAATCAGTAGGGACGCCGGTGCCGTGCTGAAAGATATAGCCGATATTCTCCTCAGCTTGGTCGCTGCCATGTTCCGCAGCTTTGTAATACCAGGAAAGAGCCTCGGCGTAACTCTGCTGCTGGCCCCATCCTTCCTCCGCCATGTAGCCTAGCTGGTTTTCGGCGTCGGAATCGCCGTGGTCTGCGGCGCGGCGGTACCAGGCGATAGCCTGGGCATAATCGCGCTTCACTCCAAGCCCGCTCTGGTAGAAATAGCCGACTTCCTCCTCTGCATCATGGAGATTCTGGTCGGCCGCTTTGCGGTACCAGGTGAAGGCTTGCTTGTAATCACGATGGACGCCGAGCCCGGCCTTGTACATACCCGCCAGGTGGTACTGCGCGAGCGCGTAGCCTTGGTTCGCCGCGAGACGGTAGCAGTTGACGGCGCTCTTGTAGTTCTGCGGCAGACCGGCGTTGTTTTGATACATGCTGCCGAGCTGATTCTGCGCCGGAGCATAGCCTTGGGCAGCGGATTTGCGGTACCAGGTCAAGGCCTGCGCGTAATTGAGTGTCGTGTAGCGGTCACGAAAATAGTAATCGCCGAGGGCGAATTGCGACTGTGCGTTCCCGGCAGTGGCGGACTCGAGAAGAGAGTTGATGTCATTGGCCGGCGGCGGTGGCGTTGCCTGGGTGGAGGTTTGTACCGGCGCCTGTGCTCGCGCCGCGGAAACCAGCGCGAAAAAAACGAAAGCTGCCAGCGTGGCCGTTGTCCGGACGCTCATGGAGATCTTGCCCCCCGCGATTTTCGGAAAATAACCGGGAAGGATGCGGCTGGAATTGACTTCCTTACTTCTGCGCGACCCCGGCCCCTCGCCGCGGTCCGCAACGCCGCATCCCACCGCAATCCATCTTCCAGCAGCTTGGCAGGCCGAGGTTCATGGAGCGATAGACTGCTCGTACCAGAGGGACAGAATGTGCTTAATGTTGTACTTCCATAGGGTTGCCGTCACCCTTGGCGCGGCATCGGCAGCTTCAGCAGCCAACCATCCGCGAGGCGGGAGGAATTTCGGATGAAGCACACTTCGACGGCTTCGCTGCGCCGGGTGGCGCCTGGCCCATTTCTCAAGTTAGCGTACAGGTCCTTTCAGCTAGGGTGACTACCTCAGCCACTAGAGACGGGGGCAGGGCGGCTTGGGGCAGAACGCCATAGCTACTGTCTTGTAGTCGAGCATGGGACACTGCGGCTCTTCACAGGAAATGACATAAGCTATGCTGACCGCGCCGTCCTTGCTGTCCTCGACCTTAATCTGGAGGTGACGGTTCAGAATGTGCTCGCGTTGTTCTTGCGTCGGCTTCGAGAAACCTACAGCTGTGCCACTTTTCATGTTTCCCTCCATTGAAGTCAGTAGCTCGTGCGAGGGCCTTGGGATGATCTTGAAGAGATCGCGGTCGTTTGTGCCCGTCGTTCCGCGCGCGCCTGGCGCAGCGCCGGCAGATCCGGGTCCGCGTTCGCCCACAAGCGCAGAAATTGATCGTAGTAGTCTCCCGACCGCTGCAGGTCGCCGGAGCGAGCCAAGGCCCTCGCGAGGCGCAAATGACCAAGCACCCAATCCGAGGGCGAGTCGTCGCCGGCAACTTCTCCCTTGAAGTCCAAGTAGCGCTGGTATGCTTGGGTGGCCTTGGCCCATTGGTCCTGGGCTGCGTACGCGTTGCCCAGAGACAGGTAGGCCTCGAAGGACGGAAAGAATACCGCCGCGCGTTGTTGGTTTTCCGCGGCAGCTGCGGCGCTACCATGGGCCAGCTCTAAGGCGCCCTTCAAATTGTAATAGCAACTGTGCGTGTAGCCGGTGTCTTGGCTCAACTGTAGCTTGGTCAACTGGGCCAGTAGTTGTCGCGCAGTGGAGAGATCCCCCAGATCGACCGCTAACAGTCCTGCTCGCCGTAATTCCTCGGGCTCAGGTTCCGGGCGGATCGCGGCCGCTGCCATTCGCCGCGCTTCGACGCGTGCCTCCACAGTTTGTTCGCGCGCCTGGAGCACCCGTCCCAACAGGTAACGCCGCACGGGCATCCAGGTTTCGCTATGAAGCTTTTCGTCGAGGACCAAGCCGCCGTGCAGCGCGTCAGTCGCCTCGCGAAGGTGACCTTGGTACATCAGTACGCGCGCTGAGAGAAGGGAAGCCAGGTTCTTTTCGTAGTCTCCGCCTTCCTGTCCCAAGGCGCTGAATTCCCGGCGCGCCGCGGCCGGGTCGTCCTGGCCCAAGTGTGCCAAGCCAGCACCCCAGTGAAGCGTGGGCGTGTTCACGCCGCCGGCCCTCGCTGCTGAGTAGGCAGTGAGGGCATCGGAGAAGTTATTGACGCGATTCAACCAGAGAATTAAGTGCTCGTGATCAACGGCGCTGTGCGGATCGAGTTGGAGGATATGTTTCTCCACCTCAATGGCTTCCTCGGGACGCCCCACCCAAATCGATTCCCTCGCGAGCCCCCGGTAGCCTTCCACGTCGTCTGGATACAACTCCGTAAGCAGGTGATATTGTTCCGCCGCTTTTTCATTGAGTCCCTGGGCTTCGTAGTCTTCTGCTAGGATCAGATGGTGCTCGCGCTCGGTAACGCGGTTCAGCCCCCGGCGTGCTTGCGCCAGTTCCGCCCGAGATTCCTTCCTGTTCCCGAGTTGGTCATAGGCGCGCGCCAAATACAGGTGAGCCATCGCAAAATCGGGGTCGATTTCGACGGCGCTCTTGGCCAGCGGAAGGAAGCCTTCGATGTCTCCCCCGGCATAGTGTTCGACCGCGCTCGAGTAGCGCTGCAAGGCTTCCAGCGAAGGAGTCGTGACCTGAGCTAGCGGCGTGCTTTGCTTCTCGATCTGTGCCATTGATTCGCCAAGGTGGATACGCAGGCGCTTCGCTAGCCCGTCGACGGTGCTGTACAGCTCGTTGGGCGAGCGCAGCGACGCCGATTCGCTGAACACCGGGACACCCTGCCAGGGATCCACGACGTTCACGTTAATCTCATAGTTTGCGCTGCCCTTGCCGATTTCCCCGGTCAGCAGGACGCGGTAGTTTTCGCGCTCGCAAATCTGCCTTCCCAACTCGGCGTCCACTCGAGTCACGCGCGAGCGCCCGGTGCGGCGGGCCGCCTCGACCGCCTCCGCCCGAGGAACCACGTGGACGAAGCGCGACTGCTGTAGCGAGTGCCGCAGCGATTCGCTCACCGTGTCGTCAAACAGTGGCTCCCCGCTCCGGTTTTCGAAGTCGGCGACGAGCATCCAGTCGCGTTCACTGAACACCGGAGCCGTAGAGTGCCGGTAGAGCAGCGTCGCCAGCACGGCCACGCAAGCGATTGCCGCCACACCCGTGCTGACGAGTGCCACGCGAAGCTTCCTCTGGCGCGGCGTCGAGGTGGCGGGCGCAGGCTGCAGAGCTGGGGCGCGGCGAAGGGGACGGGGAACCAGAGTCTTCGACGGTTTCCTGCCCGCTACAAGAACTTCGGCGACCTTCACCGCGCTCGGTGTGAGCAGCCGTCGCAGATCAATCGCCAGCTCTTTGGCCGACTGGTAGCGGTTCTCTGGATCTTTCTCCAAGCACTTTCCAATGATCCGCTCCAACTCAGCGGACACCTTGGGATTCAACATTGTTGGTGGGATGGGAGGTTTACGCAGAAGCGAGGCAATCAGCTGCCCACCCTGCAGCTCCGCAAACGGACGCTGACCCGTGGCCATCTCATAGAGAACCAGCCCGGCTGCATGGATGTCGGTCCGCGCGTCAACCTCTTCCCCCTCCAACTGCTCCGGCGCCATGTACGGCAAGGTTCCTGAAATCGAATGGGTTGGAAGGGAGCTTTCCGTCGCGGCCATTTCCATCGGAAGTTGCCGCAGCTTTGCCAAACCAAAGTCCAGAATCTTCAGCCCTCCGTCGGCGGTCAAGCACAGATTACCGGGCTTCAGGTCACGATGAACTACGCCATGTTCATGGGCCGCCCATAAGCCTTCTGCGAGTTGCACTCCTAGACGGAGGGTTTCCTTCTCTGGCAGCGGTCCGGCAGCCAGCCTCTCGCGAAGTCTGATTCCGGAGATATACTCCATCACCAGGAAGTCCACGCCCTGCTGCGTGTCGAAGTCGTGGATGGTGGCGATATTGGGATGATTCAGCTTGGAGAGGGCCAAGGCTTCTTCGCGGAGACGTTTGCGAGCTGCTTCATCGGTGACGGTTCCGGGAGTGAGCACCTTGACGGCGACTTCGCGATCGAGGTGCTGGTCGTGGGCACGGTAGACCACACCCATCCCGCCACTGCCGATTTCTTCGATGATACGGTAGTGGGAAAGCTCGAGCCCGATGAGGGAATCTAGGGACAGGGCCTGGTCCGGCATGGGAGGATCTCCTCCCCATTAACCCTCTAGGTGTAACTGCTCTATCCAGTCAGCGTTGTCAGTGACCCAGAGCCGGCTTCCATGTGACCCTGGGCACACCGATCCACCGCTGCCCGCGAATCGTCGAGTACACCAATTCCTGATAAACACGCTCACCAGAGACTTGCCCTTTCCATAGCTGCCAGCGCCGGCATCCTGCGTGCGCATGTGGAGGCAAGGTGGACGGGGAGCGTTGAAGAATTCAACGCGCCTCTGAAAAATTCAGTGATCGGGCCGGGCACCGTTCGGCAGCGTATGGCCGAGGGCGGCGCTAAGCGTCCTGTTTTCAATTCCTCCTGCTGCCTCTGGCCACGCGCTCGATTTGGCGCGGCGATTGCATATCCAAGGGCAGAGCCGCAAAGGCTACTCGAACGGAGGGACGTAACATGGCATCCAAACCAATGAAGTCGGGAAAGAAACTCGGAGCGGGCAAAAAGCTTGAGAACAAGCAGACTCTGATTGTGCACCGCGCGCTGAAGACCTTCTAACGTTCGCGGTCCTTTGATCGGGCTCGGCCCCAAAGGGCGGTCCGAGGAGAAAGAAAATGGCAAACGCAACGAAGCCGGTGAAGGCCGGGAAGAAGCTCCAGAGCGGCAAGAAGCTCGAAAAGAAGCAGACACTTACGGTCGGCGGGCTGCGCGGATTGCGGTAAAGGTCGCCGATCTCTAGGTGTCGGAGGGGTCAAAATGGCACCAAGAAAGAACACCAAGCGTCTGGCGAAGGCCAAGAAACTTGAGCCCACAAAGACACTAACTTGGCGTGCAAGCGGCGATAAACCAGTTAAGTACTAGCCAAGACGGAAGCGACATCGGGCAATCGGCTCGCAAGCGGCTCGCAATCGGCTCGCAAGCGGCAAGAAACTGCAGAAGGCGCAATCGCTGACGGCCCGGAAATTCCGTTAGTCCACGGTCTCCTTTCGGTCGGGCGCTCCGCCCGGCCGAAGGATTGAAGTAGCACTACCCCCTAGGGCCGCCGTCCCAGGAACGGCGGCCCCTTCCTTTTTTCCCGGGCCGAAGCTCCTTGATCGGCCAGCCACTCCCTAAGTACTACTCGTACTGGGTCTTGAAACCCGCCGTTTACTGTGATATAATGTATCTGATCCTTGAAAATCAGAATAATAGTTTTGTGTGCGTAGGCTGCGCTACGGGTGTCTTCGAGCGCAAGTAAGGAGGAGCGATGATCGGGCTAACGGATGTCGCCAGACCGGAGATCCCGCCATTTCTCGGCTCTCTGAGCCCTGTGCCTCTATCGCAGGAGTTTCTAATATACAGTTCCGCGATTAGAAATCGCCCTAACTCGTTGAAAACAAAGGCCCGCCACCATGTCTAATATACGGTTGTGTAGTGCTCCCCTGGCGTACCGCGTTCCAGGACTTCCGCGGAGAGCGCGAACATGGGGTTGGGTTTCGTCCTGTACCTCCTTTGTCTCCTTTACCTCCTCTGCCTCCTTTGTTTTGATCGATACACAAGTGGAAACAGAAAACCGCGTAACCTATTGAAAACAAAGGATGGGCGCTCATTCTAATCGATACAAATCCGCACCCCGTTCCAGTCGTCTCGCGGATGCTGGACGATTCGCCCAGGACTCGATTAAAGTCATGGTTCGCGTCCCAATGGGAGAAGGGGGAAGAACAGTGCAAACCGCCACAGTGAGGTGGGCGGGCGGCGAGAAATTCCTCGCCACCATGCCTTCAGGCAAATCGATTCAGTTCGACGCAGGAAGCACGCATCACGACGGCCCGGGGCCGATGGAGGTACTGCTAGGCGCGCTGGGCGCCTGCACGTCGGTTGACGTCGCCATGATTCTGGAGAAGAAGCGGCAGAAGCTCGAGTCGCTCGAAGTGACCGTCTCCGGAGAACGCGCCCCCAAGCCGCCGGAGGTGTGGACGAAGATCGAAATCGTCTACCGGCTCGGCGGGAAGCTCGACGAAAAGGCGGTGCGCGACGCGATCGAGTTGAGCCAGACAAAATACTGCTCGGTGGCGGCCATGCTGGGCAAGACCGCCAGGATCACATATCGCCACGAAATTCTGCCGGGCAAGCCTTAGGAGTGATGCCGAGTTCTTCGCAGCGTTCTTGTTGTCACGCCCCGGTGGATTGCATACAATCGCCCGGCAATTCATAACAATCACGGAGAGAGAATGGGTAGACGCATCGCCGCAAAAATCACGGGAGTCGCCGGTTACGTTCCGCCGCGCGTGGTGACGAATTTCGATCTCGAAAAGGTCATGGAGACGTCCGATGAGTGGATTCGGACGCGCACCGGGATTCGCGAACGCCACCGCGTGGAACCGGGAGTCGCGGCGTCCCACCTTGGCACGGAAGCTGCGAAAAAGCTGCTGGCGGCGAAGAACGTAAGTCCCGAAGAAATCGGCATGATCGTCGTCGCGACGGTGACGCCTGACATGCTGTTTCCCGCGACCGCGTGCCTCATTCAAGATCGCCTCGGGGCGAAAAAGGCTTGGGGCTTCGACCTGTCGGCCGCCTGTTCGGGATTCGCCTATGCGCTGACGGTGGGAGCGCAATTCGTCGGGTCGGGAGCGCACGAGAAGGTGCTGGTGATCGGGAGCGACATCATGACGTCGATTCTCGATCCGAAGGACCGCGCCACGTACGTCCTGTTCGGGGACGGCGCTGGCGCAGTCCTGCTCGAGCCGGCGTCGTCGGACTCCGAAGGAATCATCGATTTCGCTCACGACGTGGACGGCTCGGGCGGCTGCAATCTCTTCATGCCCGGAGGCGGCTCTCTGCATCCGCCGTCGCACGAGACGGTAGAGAAGCGGATGCACTACGTTCATCAGGAAGGACAGCAGGTGTTCAAGTATGCGGTGCGGCGGATGAGCGAACTCGCCTGCCAATTGCTCGAACGCAATGGATTGTCGAGCCGGGACCTGGCTCTCGTGGTGCCGCACCAGGCGAATCTGCGAATCATTCGCGCTATGCAGGACCGGCTCGGAGTCGACGATTCGAAGGTGCTCGTAAACATCGACCGGTTCGGCAACACGACGGCTGCCACGATTCCGCTGGGGCTTGTCGATGCCGTCGAACAGAAGCGCGTGCGCAAGGGCGACTTGGTGCTTCTGATTGCGGTGGGCGCGGGCTACACGACAGGCGCCGTCCTGATGCGATGGGCGTACTAAGCCGCGATTCCGGTGCCGCTCAATTCACCGTCAGCGTGAATTTGAAGGCGTGACTCGCTGAACTGGATTGGCCCGTGAGAGCGACGGTGTAAGTCCCCTTCGGGGTGCTGGGCGATCCGGTGCAGCCTGCCATCGCCACGAGCGAGAGCAGCGCAAACCCGCAGACGGCTCGCCGCACGCCGCGTCCCGTGATTCTCCACATCCCGACCAGAGCCAGCGCAAGCGTCGCGAAAATCCAAATCTTTGCAGGCGGATAAGGCCGCGTCGGCGAAGAAACCGGTGCTGCGGCAATGACGCCGGCGCTCGTCGTGAATGTCACCGTAGCCGAAGCCGTTCCATTCGCGGCCGGCGTCAGCGGATTCTGCGAGAAGGAACAAGAAGCGTCGCCCGGCAACGAGCCGCAACTGAGCGTGACTGGCGACGTGAAACCGGAGACGGATGTAACGGTGACCGTCGCGGCGACGCTTCCGTGCGTGCCCACGCTTGCCGATGTGGGTGACGCAGAAATCGTGAAGTCCGGCCCCGCCGCAACGCCGGTGCCGGAAAGGGCTACGGTCTGCGGGCTGCTCGCGTCGCTGTCGGCGATGCTCAGTGTCGCTGATTCAGCGCCGGCGGCCGTCGGCGAGAACGTGACGCTGATAGTGCAGTTCGAGCTGGCCGCGAGCGACGTGCCGCACTTGCTGCCGGCGACGAAATCGGCTGCGTTTGTTCCTGTCACGGACACCGAAATGCCGGTGAGCGACGTTGTCGTGCCGTTCGTCAGCGTGACGGTTTGCGCCGAGGATGTGGAATTGATGTTCACACTCCCGAAGGCGATCGAGGCTGGAGCGACGGTGACGGAACCTGCAGGCGCCGTGCCGGTTCCCGAGAGCGAAGCAGTTTGGGGAGTGCTGGCGTCGGTGTCCGCGACGCTCAGAGTAGCGGACTCACTCGAAGTCAGGCTCGGCGTGAAGATCATGGTGATCGTGCACGCTGTGCCCTTCGCGAGCGTGTTCGGTGAGGATGGGCAGGTGTTTCCCTGAATCGTGAAGTCTGCCGCGTTTGTGCCCGTCACTGAAGCAACGATATTGCCGAGCGCGTTCTGCGAGTTGTTGCTGAGCGTGAACACCTGGGCCGTACTCGACGTTTTCACGGTCAGCGTGCCGAAGTTCGCGGAGGATGGCGTCAGCGCGACGCCCGCCGGAGGAGTGGTCCCGGTTCCCGAGAGCGCAACGGTTTGAGGGCTGCTGGCATCCGTGTCGGCGATGTTCAGCGTGGCCGATTCAGCCGAGGTGGTTGACGGATCGAACGTGACCGTGATGGTGCAACTCGAACCGGCCGCCAGGCTGGCCGGAGTCGGGCAGTTGTTGACCTGGCCGAAGTCGGATGAGTTCGTTCCGATGATCGAGATGACGATGCTTCCGAGCGACGTCGACGTATTGTTGACGAGTGTCACCGTTTGCGGAGAACTGGTCGTCCCCTCAGGCTGGTTTCCGAAGGCCAACGAAGATGGGTTGACGAAGACGCCCTGCGCTGCGCCGGGAGACAGCTCCGCGACGAAGGCATCGCTAAAGCCCTGAAGGCTCGTCTGATAAGCGCCCACAGTGGTCGGAAACTTCGTCGTGGTCGTCGAGCCGGTGATGAACACATTCGGAGGTAAGGCGCTGTCAAGTGCCAAGCCGGCGCCGGCAGCTTGGTTAGAGCCGAAGTAAGTCGAGAACGGCACTTTAGTGCCATCCGCTGTCAAAACGGTCATGAAGCCGTTCTGCAGACCTGAATCGCCGATCGCTTGGGGTGCACCAGGAGTCACAGGGAAATTGCCGGACCATGTTTCGCCGGTGAGATAAGCGTTCCCGGTCGAGTCGAGGGCGATGCCGTGCGGCTGATCACCGCTGACATTGCCACCGAGGTACGTCGCAAAGACCAGGGAGGAGCTTCCCGATTGGCTCGTGTCGAACCGAGCCACGAAGCCCGTGCCGATGCCCGGCGTGCCGGGATAAGTGGTTTCGAAGGCCCCAGTTGTCACAGGGAAATTCGTCGAGTAGGTATGTCCGCCGATGTAGGCGTTGAAACTGGAATCGACGGCAATGCAGTTTCCCTGATCAAATCCGGCGGCGCCCCCGCCGAGGAAACTTGAGTAAACGAGCACGGAATTCACCGTGTCGATGCGCGCGACGAAAGCGTCGGATGAACTCCCAAGGAGAAACTGTTGAAAGGCGGTGCTGGTCGTCGGGAAGTTGCTCGATTCTGCATAGCCCGTTATGTAGGCGTTGGCGTTCGCGTCTACTGCAACCGCGGTCGCGCTGTCGTTGGTGGCTCCGCCCAAGTAAGTTGAGTAAACGAGGCCCGCCAAACCGGGCTGCGCCGGATTGATTCGTGACAAGAAGGCGTTGAAGCTGGCTCCCGAGAAACTGGCGCTATTGTTGGTCGCTTGCAGCGCGTTGAAGGTGACGGGGAAGTCGGTCGAGTTGGTGCCGCCGACGATGTAGACATTGCCGTTCGCGTCGACGGTGATTCCGTTTGGGAGGTCTTCGGTTCCATTTCCGCCAAGATAGGTGCCGTAGAGAAGGTTGGCGCCGCCGGGATCGAGTTCAGCGAAAAAGCCCGTCGTCCCGCCGTTTCCAGTTGGGACCGTAGATTGAATCGGTGAAAGGCTTACAGGAAAGTCGGAAGACGTAGTACTTCCCGTAATGTAGGCGTCACCGCTGGCATCGATAGCGATGCCCGTGGCTGAATCGCTGTTCGAGCCGCCAAGATAGGTGGAATAGACCAATGCCGTGCCCGTCGGGTTGAGTTTCGTGACGAAGGCGTTGGTGTTCAGAGCTCCGCTGCTCTTGTTTTGACTTTGGAAGGCGCCTGAAGTTACGGGAAAGTTCGATGCGCCGGTACTGCCAGTAATGTAGGTATTCCCGTTCCCATCGACAGCAATTCCGGCGGCAGTATTGTCTGCGGAACCCCCTCTAGTTCCTGTGGCACCACCGAGATACGTGGAGTAGACAATCACCGGATCGACGACCAGAGGTTTCGTGGAATCGTAGCTGGCGAGCTGGATGCCGACGAGTCGTGGATTGCGGAGGACGTAGTTCGCGGCAATCTCACGGCGTGTTCCGTCAATTTCCTGGTAGACATCAGGGCGGTGCATGACCAGATCGCCCGCCGCGGTTGCTATCGCCAGATCTCCGTGCTCAGTCAGCGTCAGCTTCCGGCCGCCCTTGACCTGCAGCGCAAGCCGCCCGGGATTTGCTCCGGGAGCGATGATGTAATCGGTTTCGAGTCGATTCTGATTGCCGTAATAAACCGCGTCGATGCCGGGATAAACATCGTGATATCGGACGCGACCGTAGAGCGCGACATGTCTCTGCCACCGTGAGGGATTATTGCCGATCAGGTAGTTGCTATGCCCGGGCTGAAGCTCCAGGCCCTCGACCTGCGCCGGAGAATTCGATCCGCTGAGGGCCACGCGCACAAGCTGGGGATTGCCGCTCGTTCGCTTGTTCTTCGAAGTCTGCGGCGTCGCCGATGCACTCAGTTCGAGGACAGCTTGCCGGTCCGTCAGGAAGAGCGTGTATCCGTTTGCGCGGGCCAGAAATCGAACACTCGGGTCCGCTTGGCCAAGATTCTTCTCGAAGACGAGCGGCAGCTTCCCGTAGTTGGCGAGAACCGCACTCTTGGCGATCGGGCGGGACGGTTCTTGCGCAGTTGATCCCGGGCGTTTGTGCCGCGTCGCCACAAAAGAAGCAAGACCAGTGAGGAGGACTAGCGCGCAGATTGCGAACACCGCGCGCGAGTTGGAATTTCCTTGCGACCGTCCATGCTTCATGGGTGATTCCTCCTGCCGGCCCGACCCTTCGTTGGCGTTCGTGCGTCGCGGCAATACCCTACAGTGCGCCGTCCTTCCTGCACCAATGGGGAACAGGAGGCCTTCGATCAGAATCGTGAGAACTGCCCCTGTACGACCCAATCAACCCCAGTGTTTGGGGGCTCTTACCCCACGGATTGCCTGTTCAATTTATTCCACAGAAGCAGCGGGGCAGGGGTCGGAAATGGTGAGAGTTATAGCGTATGAGGCAACTGCGCCGGGGCGCAGCGCACAAAAAGCGAAGGATCGAACTGCGCAGCGTTCGGGTCAGGGTTCCCGTGGCCACCAGATAAGCACGAGGATGATCCCAGCGGCGTAAAACGGAAGTGCATACGCAAGCGGGCTAGGAACCGCGGCGTTCCCGCTAGGGTGTTCGGCGTTTGAGGCATGGCGTGGTTAGGCCACACGCATTGTGGCGGCTGAGGGGGTGCTGGTGCAAGCGCAGGGTCTCCGCAAGCGGAGGAGGCCAGCTAGAAGGCGCGGACAGAAGCCAGAAGGGCTTGATTGCGCTCGAGGCGGTGCGAGAGGGTCACGGCTGCGTAGCGCGTGCACAGAGCCATTTCGCGAGATGTCCAGTCCAGGTTCATCGACGGCGCTGTGGCTTCGCAGCACGCCTGCGCGGCGCGAAGGAGTTGATGGTAGAGCCGAACAGCCACAAGCTTGGGGGCGGAGCCAGTTGCGACGTCAGGACAGAGTTTGTTGTAGGCCGCCAACCTCGTAAATCCCTGTGAAATGAGCGACTTAGACGAAGACGCGGCAATCGCCTCCCATTCCTCGGCCAGTGGTTCGGACGCAACCCGAAGAAGGCCGGCGCGCCAAGAGAGGGCGGCGAACTGAATCACCGCCGCCATCGACATTACGAAAATGAAGGCTGCAATTAGCATCGTCCTGACCTGGCCATAGTGTGCCGTTTAGAACCGGAGCGGACAATAGAACGACCGTACCAAAGCCGCCAGCCGGTTCGGCAGGCCATCTCCCTTGTTCTTTTGGGCCGGAATGGGATACAAGAAGCGATTCTGGTTTGGGCGAAGGAGGGCCCGGATGAAACCATCCAGGTGGGTTGTTCCTGCGGCGATTCTGGCTATCGCGGCTATTTGTGTCTCCTCGGGCTTCCTCAATGGAAGCGCGTCAGGCTCACCCAGAAAGGCCTCGGCCAGCTCGCGCGAGCGGGGGGCGGATTCGGCAAAGGAAGAATCACAGATTCGCGAAGTGATCACAGCGCAGGAAGCGGCGTGGAATCGCGGCGACATCGATTCCTTCATGGCTTACTACTGGAGGTCCGACGAGACTCTGTTCGTGGGAGCGAGTGGAGTCGTTCGCGGCTGGCGGGCGGTCCTCGACCGATACCGTCGATCCTACCCGGACCGGAAGGCGATGGGGCAGCTGACATTCTCGAATGTCGAAGTGCATTTGTGGTGCGCCGATGCAGGCTTCGTCGTTGGCCAGTTCCAGCTTGAGCGAGAGCACGATCGCCCAGCGGGGGTCTTTACCCTGGACTTCCGTAGATTCGCCGACGGCTGGCGGATCGTGGCAGATCACACGACCGCCTTTCCGGCGGCGCGGCCGGCGGAGTCACGATAAGCGCTGAGGATCTTTGAGGCTTGGGTTGGCCAGAGCAGAGATCCAGCGTGAAACCGGTTGAAGCGCACTTTTTCGGCGATAATGGTTGGCGGCTAGTTGCGGATTGACTGGAAAGGACGTCAAGAATGCGAGCTGTCATCACGGGCGGAGCCGGGTTTCTCGGCTCGCATTTGTGTGAGTTCTTCCTCGACAAGGGTTGGGACGTTCTCTGTATCGACAGTCTCGTGACCGGTTCTGATTCAAACGTTGCACACCTGATCCCGAGGGCGGGCTTTCGCATTGTTCGACAGGATGTCTCGAAGTACATCGACGTGCCTGGGCCCGTCGAGGCCGTTCTGCACTTCGCTTCGCCTGCAAGCCCTCCGGATTATCTGAAGCTGCCGATTCAGACGCTGAAGGTTGGCGCGCTGGGGAGCCACAACGCCCTTGGGCTGGCGCTTGCGAAAAAGGCGAAGTTTCTCCTCGCGTCCACGTCGGAATGCTACGGCGACCCGGAGGTGAGCCCGCAACCAGAAAGCTATTGGGGCCACGTGAACCCGATCGGGCCGCGGGGCGTGTACGACGAAGCGAAGCGCTTCGCCGAAGCAATAACCATGGCGTATCACCGTTATCACGGCCTGGATACGAGAATCGTACGAATATTCAATACGTATGGCCCGCGAATGCGCTTGAACGACGGGCGGGCGCTTCCGAATTTTCTGTATCAGGCGCTCACGGGACAGCAAATCACCGTTTACGGGGACGGCAAGCAAACCCGCAGTTTTTGCTATGTCTCCGATCTGATCGAAGGAATCTACCGGTTGCTGGAAGCGAACGAGCACGAGCCGGTGAACATCGGCAATCCGCACGAAATCACGATTCTCGAATTCGCGGAGCGGGTGAGGTCACTCGTCGGTTCGGCCGCGCCGATCGTCTTTCGGCCGTTGCCGCAGGATGATCCGAAGCAGCGATGTCCCGATATCACGAAGGCGCGGAAGATTCTGAACTGGGAGCCGAAGATCGGTTTGGAACAAGGGCTGCGGCTGACCTACGAATACTTCCGTGAGAAGGTGTCATCGACGAGCGGCACCGGTTGAGATTGAAGTGACTGTACCTTCATCCGGGGCGTCCCACACAGTGGTACTCGAATCCGAGAGCTTTCATTCCCTGTGGAATCAAGAGATTCCGCCCGTCGAGAACGAGCGGCCGGGCCATCGCGTCGCGAATTCGCGCCCAATCGAGCTCGCGAAACTCGGGCCACTCGGTGGCGATGAGCAATGCCTCGGAAGAGGCGGCTGCGTCGTAGGCCGTCTTGCAATACTCAATCTGGGGCAGAACTGCCCGGGCTTTTTCCATCGCCTCCGGATCGTAGGCGCGGACGCGCGCGCCCTCCGCGAGGAGCTTCTGGATCAACTCCATGGCTGGGGCGAAACGAATGTCATCCGTGTTGGGCTTGAACGCCAGTCCCAAGACGCCGATTTGTTTGTTCTTGATCACCCAGAGAGAGCGGCGAATTTTCTCGAAGAAGCGGTCGATGCGCCGGCGATTGATCTTTTCGACTTCCTTCAACAGAGAGAAGTCGATTCCCGACCGATCGGCCAGATGAACGAAGGCCTGCAAATCCTTCGGCAGACAGAAACCGCCGAAGCCGAGTCCAGGATGCAGGAAAGCCGGGCCAATGCGCGGGTCCAGGCCGACCGCGCGAACGACTTCTTCGACGTCGGCTCCGAGCTCTTCAGCAAGGTCCGCGAGCATGTTGGCGTAGGAAATCTTGACCGCCAGAAATGAATTGGAAGCGTGCTTGATGAGTTCGGCGCTGTTGATCGTGGTGACGAGCCACTGGGGCGGCGCATCCGGACAACCGGAAGCGTGGAAGGGGCAGTTGAATTTCCGCTCGAGAACCGGCTGATAGATTTCTTTCATCTGCTTCTCGGCTACCTCGTCCTCGACACCCACGACAATTCTGTCTGGATGCAGAAAATCGGCGACGGCCGTGCCTTCGCGAAGGAATTCGGGGTTCGAAACAACATGAAAGGTGACACCGGTCTTGCGGCCGTAGACTGAGAGTGCGCGCTTCAGTTCCTGGCCGGTTCGGGCCGGCACGGTGCTCTTCTCGATGACCAGCTTGGTCGACCGGGCTTCCGTGGCGACGATCCGCGCGACGTGATCGATGGCGCTCAGATCGGCGTCGCCATTCGGCAACGGAGGGGTTCCCACGCAGATAAAAATGGCGTCGCCGGCGGCTACGGTGTCTGCAGGATTCTTGCGGAAGGTGAGCCGGCCCGCTTTGCGAGCCTTCGCGATGATGGCGTCGAGCCCCGGCTCGTAGATCGGGAGGCGGCCCGATTCAAGAATCTCAAGTTTTGTCGTGTCGTTGTCCGTGCAAGCGACGTCGTGTCCGATTTCCGCAAGACAACTGCCGGTGACCAGACCAACGTACCCTGTCCCGATGACAGAAATCCTCACGAAGCCTCTCCAGAACGGCGTCTCACGCGATTGTCGGAAACTCTCAGAATTCTATTCTCGTACACGGCAGTTTTCGGACCAAGGCAATTTTGGGATGTCGTACGGGAGGAAAAACCGATATCGAGCACGAATCTGATGCTAGAATTCGCGCAGTCCGCCCGATGCAGCAGCCGGGCAAGGAGTTCGGGGAACGCGAATGGACATTCTGTGGACCGCCGCGGGCATCTGCGTGATCGTATGTTTCGTATTCTATGTGCTCGCGCTGCACTGGCAACGCGTTCTGAGGCACCAGTCCTGGATGGTTCGGCGACTCGGCGACCGCCTACAGGTGCTCGAAGAAATCGGCGATCCGCAGTTCCGGCGCCGCCTGAGCGAATCTGCGCCGATGCCTCTAGAACAGGTGTTCACTTTCACGTTTCGGCTGAGTGAACAGTTCTGGCGACACACGCTGAGTCTAACCGACAAGAATTGGGATTTTATTCGAGCGTTTGGGAGTTTCGTCGGGTCAGTAAAGCTGGAATGCTGGCGTAGCCACGCCGTGGCCACAATTACCGAGGTGCTTCCGGAGAGCAAGACGGCGCAGTGGCGGAGCCGCTCGCTCGACTTCTATCCGGACTCGGCCAAAGCGGGGGACAACCTCATGCTGTGGGAATTGCGGCTCGCGCAGCAGAATGGCTCGGCGGAACGGCCTCCGTCGCTCGAACTACTTCTCCGTGGGAACGCAATCGAACTCTGCGGGCACCTAACGCGGATGTCCCACAATGGCCATGGTGAGGCGCCGGACGCCGAGGTCACTTTCTTCCGCGTTCCCCTGGATTGCGGCCAGCTGGCGGAATTTCGGAGCCAGGACCCCACGGAAGACAGCCATGACCCTGAAGGAGGGCCGGGCTCGAACGGGTCGCGCCTCGACGCGAGTTCCTGGCGAGCGTTTTACTCGTCGACGGACGAAACAATTGGCTACGAGTGGCAGCTTTGGCTGCGCGACTTGACGCGGAAGGCAGAGTGGGACCGCTGGAAGATTCTGGAGCCGGCCCATGCGCAGTCGATCCGCGACTAGTGCAAAACACGCGTGGTCGCAACGCTCATGGCGAGTGTGGCCGAACTCTTAGTCCCGCCCACGTATTCATCAGCCCGAGAATTTCCCTTACCACGGAATATGCGTCGCGAGTGTTACGCCACCAGTGGTCGCGATCGAAAGGGTCCTCCGGGGCTGCGCGCACTGTCGCCTCCTGATCGCGAGCCGCAAGCCTTTGCCAGAGAGCGCGGACACGGCGCGTGTGTTGGGACGAGGTCACGATGAGGACATGCGATTTTCCCAAGCTTCTCATCTCGCGCGAGATTTCGTCCACTTCCTGCTCAGTGTCGACAATCTCGTCCGGCAGGATGCGAATTGCGGAGGTGGGGACGCCCTGATGGACGAGAACCTGGCTGTTGTAATCCTCTTCGCTGACATAGCGAATTCCCATCGCAGCTAACTCGTCAGCAGGATTCGCCGGCCGAGTGAGCCACACTTCGGGAGCATAGCCAGCCCGATAAACCGCGGCTGCCGCCTCGGCGCGGCGCGGCATGCTCCCGCTGAGAACGACAATCGCATCTGCATGTGCGAGAGGGTCTTCGCGCACTAGCCAGCGGCCGACGCCTCGAAACATTGCAGTCGCTGCACTGAGAACCGCGAACAGTGCTAGCGCTGCGACGATGCGACGGCGCGTGAAAGAGTAATTGTTGAGTTTCATTTTGCCGGTTCGGGAGGATAAATCAGTTTGCCGGGCTTGGAAAGGAACCGCGGCGCATCAAGAGACTGCGAAGCCCTAAGAGAACCAAACGCGGCTGGCGGATGCATACGCGCCATAGGATTTTCCAGGCTTCATCGCGAGAATAGTCGCTGAGAGACTGCTTCGCAGAGTCGTTTAAGAGATCCACGAGGCGACTGTAATCTTCCTGCTGGAAGTCATGCAGCGAGCGTCGCAGCAGGAGATGGAGATCGAGTTCGCGGCGGAGATTTCGCAATTCGCGACTGGTTCCGCCCCTGAGGATAGCGTCCGCGACGCCGATTGCTCCGCGAAAACCGGTAACGATGCCGCCGACGGTAGTTACCTTCACCTGTCCTGCCGCGTCGCCGACCAGGTATACAACGCCTTCGCCAATTTTTCGACGAACCGGAATCCAGCGCGTATAAACGGGAATTCGTGCGCCCTGGAATTCGATGGGTTCGAGCTTCCGTTTTTCGAGGAATCGTTCGAGGTGCCGCCGCGTGTCCGTTCCCTTAGCGCCGATGAGCCCGAGAGCCCCTCTATCGCGCGATTCGGGAATCAGCCAGTAAAAATAAGGGGTGTCCTGAGGAATGAACCAGACCCGCGCTGTGTCAGCGGCCATGTCTTTCGGGAGAGGAACGATGGCTTGAACCAGGGGAACCGTTTCGAGCGGCGCCCAGCCTGCCTCTCTGGCGACGCGGCTGGAGGCACCATCGCCGCCGATCACCGTATCGACATGAACTTGTTTTTGTTCTCCTTTGTCGCAGCGCTCGAGCTCGAGCACGAGGCCGTTCCCGTTGGCGTGCAATGCTTGGAAGCGACAACCCAACTCGAGAGAGGCTCCCGCTCGTTGCGCGTCATCGGCGAGAGCCTGGATCAGGGCGCGACGCTCAATAATCAGATCCGGTTGTTTGAGGGCGATGGTGGCCGTGCGCCCGTCCGTGAATAATTCGAAGCGCCGAATTTCGTTGATGACGCTCCGTTCGGCGACCCGGCCGAGCAGGTTTCGCATGTGCTGAGTCACGATGAGCGTGCGGGCCGCTGGCTCAAGCGTCTCAATTCGCTCGAACACACGCACGGGGAGGCCGGCGCGAGCCAATAGCGAGGCCGCAAAGAGCCCGGCCGCGGACCCGCCAACTACCGCAACCTTCTGGCCATCTGTGCGTGGGGAGAGAGCGATGTCAGTCGTTGCGTCGCGTCTTTCTGACACCATCGTCGTCCGTTACAGTCATGCTCATCTTGAGATTCCATCCAACGAGGAAATGAAGCATCCGGCGTCTCTTGCCCCAAGGAAGCCGGGCAGCAACTCATGAAACACACTCACCCGCAAAAATACTCGGGGCGTAAGTATATCCCACACGTATGATTCCAGCAAAACGAGAGGCGGATTCGATTCAGTGCGCCGAGGAAGACTTTTGAAGCTTCGCCTGGCGTTCGTAAGGAGCCGCTTCAAGGAAGAAAACTGCGACGAAACCGAGAAGAATCACGCCAGCAGAAAGTACATATCCTGCTCGGATCGGAAGATAGGGAAGTACGAGACCTGAAGTCCCAAAAATGGCAGCCAAACAATAGAGGGCCAATACGGCACCGCGGTGGCCTAGACCGAGATTCGACAATCGGTGAGCTGTGTGGTCCTTCCCCGGCGACGTGAAAGGAAGCAAGCCGCGGCGTGCCCGGGAGATCGAAACGAGAGTCGTGTCGAAGATGGGGACACCAAGGATGAGAATCGGGACCAGCCAGGTGGCCGGAAACGGGACCCCCTCGGGCCGGAGCTTGAGACCCAAAGTCGCCATCAGGAAACCCAGAAACATTGCCCCGCCGTCACCCATGAAGATTTTTGCCGGGTTGAAGTTCCAACGCAGGAAACCGAGCGCGGCACCAAGGGAGGCGGCACCGAGCGTTCGGACCATAACTTGACCGTTCATGCTTGCTGAAATCGTGAAGAACCCGGCGGCAACCGCCGCTATTCCCGCGCACAAACCGTCCATGTGATCGAGGATGCTGAAGGAGGCAGTAACGCCGACGACCCACAAGATGGTGAACCCGATATCGAGCGTCGCGCCTAGCGTACCCGGCAAGAACTGAGAGAAGAGCCGGGCGCGAACCCCGGAGGTGATCAGGAAGACAGCCGCAATCGGCATTCCAACGAAAAGCTTGACTTGATGATGCAGCAGGCCGCCGTCGTCTAGGACGCCGACCGTGGCAACCAGCGTTGCACCTGCCAGAATCCCGACGATCTGTTGCTGCGGCAATCCGTGGAGGGTCAAGAGGACCGCAAGGATAAAGCCGAGATAGATGGCGATCCCGCCGAGAAGCGGAATCGGCCTGACGTGCACTTTCCGCGGACCTGGCAAATCGACCATCCCATACCGCAGCGCGAGGCTGCGGACGGGAACCGTCAGACCAAGCGATGCAATCAACGCGATAGCGAATGCAACAAGGTCGGTCGACGCCGGCATGCCGAGTCTCCTCCGCTTAGCGAGCCGTTAGCATCGTTTCCAAAACATCTCGAACTTCTTCTCTGCGCTTACTGGCGAAATACCAGTCCATTGTCTTATTGAGGCCCTCGCGAAACGGCGTTCTCGGTTCCCAGCCGAGGAGCTTCTTTGCCAGCCGGTTATCAGCAACGCGATTGACTGGCCCGGTCGGCATGTCCGGCCTCAGGCGGATCTTCGGCTTATACCCAGCTCGTTCGGTGATCATATGGACGGCATCCAGAACTTGGACGCGCTCCATCGTCCCGAGGTTGACTGCGGTGCCGTCGCTAATTTTCTCCGCCGCCAGAATCGTGCCGCTGACGATGTCATCCACGTAGGTCCAGTTGCGAATCTGCGTGCCGTCTCCCCAGACTTCGAAAGGATCCTGGCGAACGAAGGCGCGAGCGATCATCGCGATGACTGCGTGGTTTTCCACTCCGCGAGGACCGTAAACTGTGAAGTAGCGACAGGAAGCGGCGCCCAGCCCATGCTCGCGATGATAGGACTGCAACGTCATCTCCGCCATCAGCTTTGCCCAACCGTACATATTGTCGGCGTCGTGCGGCGGTTTGACGTCCTCTTCGCGCAAATAGATCTCCTTCTTGGCGTCCGTCTGCATGTAGTTCGGATAGACGCATCCTGACGAGGCGTAAACGACTTTCTCCACATCTGCTTTCAAAGCTTCCCAAAAGATAAGGCCGTCAAGGAAGAGATTCGAAGCAGGGCCAGCCTGATGCAAGTCAACGTACCCGCGGCCGCCATGGTCCGCGGCAAGATGAAAGACAACCTGAACACCCTTCATGGCGGAGCGAGCCACGCCGGGCTCACGCAAGTCCGCTTCGATGAAGGTGACGCGACCGCTCTTCAGGTGGGGTTCAATGTTGGAGAGCCTGCCACTGGTGAGATCGTCGACGACATGCACTTTCGCTTCGCGCTCGACGAGCGCGTCCACGAGATGGGAACCGATGAAAGAAGTCCCTCCCGTTACGAGAACCTTCTTATCAGCCCAGATGGTTGCCTCCATTTCCTTCTGTTGTTAATTCTTCGATGATTTCGGGAAAACGCTGTAGCTCGTTCACTCTAGCATATTTTGCGGCGGTTTCACGGGAGCGGCGCCCCATCTCGGCGAGGCGAGCCGGATCGCTGCGAAGGTGTCGAATCGCGGCGGCTACAGCTTCGGCGTCGTCCGGATCAACGGCCAATCCACACTCCGCTTCCGTGACGATTCGCGCGGCATCGCTCCTAGGCGAGGCCACCACTAACACCGGACGACCCGCGGCGAGAATCGAATAGAGTTTGCTCGGCACGACTACTCCTTCGAGGCCCCGGCGCACGGTGACAATATGAACGTCGCCTGCCGCCATGACGTGAGGCACTTGTTCGACCGGGCGAAAAGAAAGAAACCGCACGTTTGGAAGCGCGGAGGCCTCGGTTTCGAGGGCCGATCGATTTGCCCCGTCTCCTATGAACACGAATCCGGAATTTTCGTTGCACAGCAGTTCGGCAGCCCTGAGGATCGTCGTCCAGGCGCCGTAGAACCCCAGGTTGCCGGCGTGGAGAGCGACGAACGGGAAACCACAGCGAATCTCCTGCACGACAGGGTCGTTCGTTGCCGGTGTCGGTCCGGGAGCGGTGCTGCCGTCACGGATGACCGCGACGCGGCCTGGCGCGACTCCCTTCGAAAGGACACGCTCACGCATATCCTCTCCGAGGACGATGACACGAGCCGCTTGCCGGAGCGCTTGACGATGCGACTCTTCCCATCGCTCTATCCAGGCGCTTGGCTTGACGATGTCGCCGCCGAGGGCCATGTCGGGATACATGTCGCGAATGTTGTAGACGAAGGGGCGAGAGGTCATCCGCGCAATAAAGGCTCCCGCGATTCCCGCCACCGGCGGATCCGTCATCGCGACAACTACGTCCGCTTGAAGAGCCAGGGCGCGAGGAACCGCAAGCGCGAGATAGGACAGGTAATTGGCGACGCGCTTGCGCATCTGGTGGCGTGGATAGGCGGTCGATCCAACTCGCTCGACCGTGACATTGTTTCGCGTATCACGTCGAAGAAGTGAATAGGCGTAGAACTCATCGGGGTCATATGAGGGGCGTCCAGCAACGACCGTCACACGATGGCGTTCCGCCAGCGTTTCGGCGACTTGCATGGCCATTCTCGCGGTCGCAGACGTATCCGGCGGATAGTATTCGTTCAACAGCAGAATATGCATGGTGGTCTATGCGACATCCACGGTCCCTGCCGCCTGTTTTTTTAGCTGAGTTGAGGCTGCTTTCTTTTCGATGAAGAAGTTCCCCAAGACGAGAACGTCCATCTGAGTTCGACGGAAACAGTCGAGGGCCTCTTCCGGGCGACAGACGATCGGCTCGTTGTCGTTGAATGAGGTGTTCAGAACCACAGGTACACCCGTTTGATCTCCGAATGCCCGCAAGAGCTTCCAATAAAGAGGGTTCGCCGCGCGGTTGACGGTCTGCAATCGCGCCGTTCCGTCCACGTGCGTCGGCGCCGGGATAACGGAGCGCTTCTCCGGTTTTACAGGGTATGCAAATGTCATGAACGGCGATGGGTGAGTCTTCGTGAAGTAATCGCCCGTAGCCTCCTCGAGAATCGAAGGAGCGAATGGGCGGAACGCTTCACGATGTTTGATGCGGCGATTCAAGATCTCCTTCATTTCCGGGCGCCGCGGATCAGCGAGTATGCTGCGATTCCCCAGGGCCCGGGGTCCCCATTCGCTCGCACCCTGATACCAGCCGACAATCTTACCTTCGGCGATCGCTAGAGCCGTCGATTTCAACAAAGGCGTCTCATCCAGCTCAGCGATCCGGACTTCCTGCGCCTGCACGTCAGAGTTCTTGACTGCGTGGCGAATCTCCAACGCAGAAAACGATGGGCCCCAGTATGCGTGGTTCATTGCGAAATTCCGTGGATGGCCCAGCAATGTGTGGTGCACGTCAAACGCTGCGCCGATTGCAAGTCCCGCATCGCCAGCGGCGGGCTGCACGAAGACGCGCTCGAACGGTGTGTGATCGAAGATTTTCCCGTTCGCAACACAATTGAAAGCCACACCTCCGGCGAGACACAGGGCTTTCTGGCGAGACCGCCCAGCGAGCTCATTCCAGAGCGAGATCATGACTTCCTCGAGGGCGGCCTGCATGCTTGCCGCCAGATTGTGATGCCTCGGCTGAAGCGCCTCTCCGTGCTGTCGCGCGGGCCCCAGCCTCTTCTCGAGATACGGCGAGAACAATTGACCGAGCACGGGGGTGCGATCGGCGTCGCGCCACGTCATTTCGGGCCCGTGCGTTTGATGGGAAAAGTATTCAAGCCCCAGGCGAAACTTCATCCCATGAACGACGCGAACGATACGGCGAAACTCGTCGAGGAACTCAGGCTGGCCGTATGCTGCAAGGCCCATCACTTTGTATTCATCGCCGAATTTCCAAAAGCCGAGGTATTGGGTGAGAGCCGTGTAGAACATTCCCAGCGAATGCGGGAAAGTTGCTTCCCCGAGAGCCTGCATTTTCGGGCCTTCACCGACAGCCCACATCGCGCTCGCGAAATCGCCGAGGCCATCAGCAGACAGGACAGCCGCTTGGTCGTAAGGCGAAACAAAATATGCGCTGGCCATATGCGCCGTGTGATGTTCGACACGATGAAACACAGCGCGAATATCCTCTGGTGCGAGGTCAAAGGCGCGGGCGACATCTTCTCGAATGCCGCCAAAGCGCTTCATCACTCGAGCGCGATCCAGCGCAAATCGCGGCATTCGTATCGCATAGCGAAGCTTGGTGCCCAGCCGCGCCCATGGATCCCGCGGCACCGCGACGTAATCGACGTCGCTTAGACTCACTCCGGCGGAATCCAGGCAATGGCGAATCGCTCGAGCCGGCAAGCCCGCGGCGTACTTCACTCTGTTCAAACGCTCCTCTTCAACGGCGGCAATGAGGCGTCCGTCGACGACGATCGCTGCGGAAGCATTGGCGTGATACGCATTGATCCCAAGGATGATCATCTTGAACTCAGGCTTTCACTCCCACGCGCTGCAAATCATGCGGCTGTTACCGCGGCCGCGTTGGGGCGCTCCGTCTCTCGATCGAAGTCGACGTGCCGTCTTACCCACTCGTTCAGAACGTAGAGGCTCCAGGGACGTGACCATGTGGTGCGGCCCCTCAAGAAGTCTTTCCACACGCTGAGGGGAAATTCCGGGCGGATGTGGGCCTCGAGCGCCGGCGACCAATCGGCGAGGCTGCCGGAGACTCGTTTACCCAGATCCCCATGCAGCCAGATTTCCCACGGAAAGGTAAATGTGCGCTTCGGCTGGGCAACGATTTCCGGTGGCAGCAGGTCGCCCACGGCTTCCACAAGCAAGGCTTTCATGTGCACCGGCTTGCGTTTTGCGGACTCGGGAAGAGAAAGTGCGTATTCGACGAGCGCCGAATCCAGGAACGGGACACGCACTTCGAGCGAATGGCGCATGCTCATCGCGTCTGTGTCGCGCAGGAGCGTGCTCAAGAGATACGAGCGGAGCTCAAGCCACGAAACCGCCGTAAAGGGATCCGCATCTCGCGTCTGCTCGACAGCGAGCGAAAGCCATCGTGCCCAAGGCAGCGATTCCCATTCTGCCGCTGTCTCGTTCATCCCCGACAGCGCGGTTTGCGGCGTAAACAGCAAACGCGTGAAAAAGTAAGGGTGCGGCAGCAAGTCGGGGTCGCACCACGCCGCAAACGCTTTGCGGACGGCATCGCGCGAGTGTCGTGAGGACTTGGCGCGATTGACCGCGTTGGCGGTGAGGGATAGGGCCGTCCGTGGAAGGATGCGCGCAGCTCTGGCCAGGCCCGCGATCTGTCGAGTTGCTCGGAACGAGTTGTAGCCTCCGAAAAGCTCGTCGCTCCCAAGTCCTGACAGCGCTACCTTGAGCCCTGCTTCTCGCGCCGCCCACGAGACAAAATAGGTGTTCACGCCGTCCATCGTGGGCTGGTCGAAAGCAGCGATAGCTTGGTCTAACCGGGACACCATCTCTTGGCCTGAAATCGAAACTTCGCTGTGATTGGTGCCAAGAGTTCTGGCCGTTCGGCGAGCGATCTCAGCTTCGCTGAATTCCGCTTCTGGAAAAGCAACCGTGAACGTGTGAATTCCCTTTTGCGCGCGGCTTGCGAGAGCCGCGATCGTCGTGGAGTCGATTCCGCTGCTTAGGAAGACTCCAACCGGAACGTCCGCAACAAGATGGCTCTCGACCGCCTTTTCGAGAAGGACACGAACTTGCTTTGCCGGTCCAGGACCGATTCTGGTTGGTGGTTGAGGGCTTATTGCTTTGCCCGCGTCGAATCGAGGCCTCCAGTAAGGCCTCGGCTCAACAGAGCCAACCGGCCGGTCCGCGGAAATACCGATGGCGTGGCCCGGGGGAAGTGAAAAGACGTGCTCGATGAAAGTCGAAGGTTCTGCGACCGATCCGAACAACAGATAGGAAGGCACCGCACCGGCGGAGATTCGGGGCGGAACACAGCCACCGGCGATCAGGGCCCGAACTTCCGACGCGAAATAAAAATTGCCATCGATGAGCGCATAGTACAGCGGCTTGATTCCTAACCGGTCGCGGGCTAGAAACAGTTTTGTGGAGCGACCGCCGCGACCCTGAGGAAGCTCCACTATTGCGAACGCAAACATGCCATCGAGATGTTGTACACAATCGGCGCCCCAGGCTTCGTACGCGTGAACGATGGCTTCCGTGTCCGACTGAGTGCGGAATCGATGTCCCATCGATTCCAGCTCCGGTCGCAAGCCGCGAAAATTGTAGATTTCGCCGTTAAACACGACCGCGAGCGTACCCGCCTCGTTCCAAATGGGTTGGTTGCCACCCGGCAGGTCGATGATGCTCAGACGGCGGGTTCCGACCGCGACGCGAGGTGAAACGAGAAGGCCTTCTTCATCCGGGCCGCGATGGACGATTGACGCGAGCATGCGGCGAACGATAGCCTCGCTCGTCTCTTTCGATTCGATTCCAAGGGCGCCGCAGATGCCGCACATGAACTTAGCGGATATCCTCGTCCAGGGTGTTTAGGTGGCTCGAGTCCCAGTCGAAAGTATATCTGAAAGCTCGGGCTCCTGATCGAATCTGATCGCGCCGACAATGGCCTCTTCGCGTTGACTTGGTTGATGGCAGAACCTAAGATGACGCCAGTTTCTCTCCATGATGGGCGAAACCATCTCGCACGATCGCATTCTCAAGAAAGCTCGGTGGTCGGGGCACGGGTGTGATCTTGCGTGAAGGATCGTTCCTAAGCAGAGTGCGTTGCGCGCGAATCGTTGGCCGGCAGTTGAATTGCACGTTTGCGTCGTCGAGAAAGCGCTTGCCTAAATCATCGCTCCGCAGCTCTGCGCGGGCATCAATCTACGTTCGGAGATTGCGATGGAACCATTCCGCTTTCATCTCTTCGTCTGTACACAGGAAAAGCCAGAAGGCACTCCTTCCTGCCTAAACAGTGGGTCGTTCGCTGCCCTCGACGCGCTTGACCGCGAGATACGGATGCGTGGCCTCGACAACGATGTCCAAATCACTACCTGCGGGTGTATGGGACTGTGTGAGGAAGGTCCAGTGATGGTTGTCTATCCGGCAGGGGTATGGTACCGGCGCGTGCAGCCATCGGATGTATCCGAGATCGTCGATGCGCATCTGGGCGACCGCAAGCCCGTGGGCCGTCTCGTATGGAACGATGCACCGGCGATGAAGGCCATGTCGCTCGAGCATCGGGGGAAGTTCCGCGCCGCCATGGCTGCTCGTGAGAAAGCGGGGATGCTCCCTGAGCGCCTCGATCAGATGATCCGGGGCTTTATGCCGAGTCGGTGCATTCTTACGGCTCTTGAACTCGATGTCTTTACCGCCGTCGGTGACGGGGCCAATGCGGAAGAGATCGGGACGAAGATCCGGGCGAGTGTCCGCGCCGTAGGCATGCTGCTCAACGCACTGGTCGCCCTCGGACTCCTCCACAAGAACGGCGACGAATACCAGAACACGCCCGAGTCAGCGCGATTCTTTATGCAGGGTTCTAAAGACAACCACCGCAATGGACTCCTGCACACGGCCAACATTTGGCATCGCTGGAACACACTGACCGACGCGGTGCGCACGGGTACCTGTGTCCCCATCGACCGTGACGATACGCCCGAATGGAGGCGCAACTTCATTGCCGGCATGCAACGGAACGCCAAAGATCGCGCCCCGCTGGTTGTGAAGGCTCTCGGCACAGCCGATGTTCGCCGCGTCCTCGATCTCGGCGGCGGTTCCGGCGCCTACTCCATCGCGTTCGCAAAAGCGAGTCCCGATGTACGGTGCGAGATCCTGGACATCCCCGAGGTCGTGCCGCTCACCGCCGAATATGTCAGCAAGGCTGGCGTCCTGGGACAAGTCAGCCTTCGCGCTGGAGACATGCTCCAAGGCGACTTTGGCTCCGGCTACGACATCATCATGCTCAACGCGATCTGCCACATGTTTTCCGAGGAGCAGAACCGCGACATCTTTCGCCGGGCCCGCCTGGCACTCGCGCCGAATGGGCGTCTCGTCGTGCAAGACTTCATCCTCAATTCCGACAAGACGGGGCCCCGACACGCGGCTCTGTTCTCACTAAACATGCTTGTCGCCACCCACGCTGGTGCCAGTTACAGCGAGTCCGAATACACCCAATGGATGAAGGCTGCGGGTTTCACCGAAGTATGCCGGATCAGCCTACCCGGTCCCAGCGGGCTGCTTGTGGGACGAGCGAAATAGGGCGCCCCTCACCTCCTAGTTGCGTCCTTGCCACCATTGTCGCGTACTGTCACCGCGGAACTCGGCGCCGTCACATGGGTGCGTGACCTCCGTCACAGCAAATCCGGGGAGATCGAGCACAGTTGGAGAATCCGACTGAAGGATGAAAGGCGCGCGCATGGACTTACGCCGGACCAGACTCGAGTTCGCGCACCAGGGGCAGGTCGCAACGGTCGTGCTGGCTGCTCCGAAGGCAAACATCCTTGATTGCGAGATGCTGCGGGAACTCGACTGGATTCTAAATGGGCGGATATCGAGCCTTCATCCGAAAGTCATCGTCATTACAGGCGAAGGGCCAAGCTTCAGCTATGGCGCGAGTGTGCGCGAGCACTTGCCGGATGCGATCGAGTTGACACTGAAGCAACTGCGCGAGCTGCTGATCGCGGTTGCGAAAGCGCCTGCACCCACGATCGCTGCGGTGCGCGGGCATTGCCTCGGAGGTGGCTTCGAACTGGCGTTGGCCTGCGACATGATCGCAGCGGAAGAAACAGCGCAGTTCGGCTGCCCGGAAATCAGGCTCGCCGCGTTCCCTCCGGCGGCGTCCGCGCTGCTGCCGGTGAGAGTGGGATCGAGTTGGGCAAGTCAGATCGTTCTGACCGGCAATCCGTACTCCGGAAAAGATCTTGCTGCTGCCGGCCTGGTGTCGCGACTGGCCGCTGAGGGTGAATTGGACGGAGAGCTTGAGCGCTGGCTCGAATCGGATTTTCTCCCCCGATCGGCGGCAGCGCTGCGCCATGCGGCAGCCGCCGCGCGATTGCGGGTGCTGCGCGCTTTGGAACAGGATCTACCTGTGCTCGAAAGAATCTACCTCGACAAACTGATGCGCGAGCCCGATGCGGTCGAAGGAATTCGCGCGTTCTTGGAGAAGCGCGAGCCGCGATGGCTGGGCGGCGGATCGTCTGCGGGTGAGCGCCCGAGCCAACAAAACGCGGCTGCCGATCCTTCGCCTGCCCGCCCCGGTGCGAAATCGGCTTGAACGGAAGGTGGAGCAAGGCCGTGAAGGAAATCGACGCCTTTGGATACCAGCTGTCCGACGTGAATCGGCCGTTGCATTTCACGGACGCGCTTGAACTTGAGCCACGTCCCGACGAAGTGGTCGTGCAAGTGGCCGGATGTGGGATCTGTCACACCGACGTCGGCTTCGCCTACGACGGCATTCCGACGCGCCATCCGCTGCCGTTGATCCTCGGACACGAAATTGCGGGGCGAGTCGTGAGCGCGGGAGAAAACGCACAAGGGTGGCTCGCCCGAAATGTGATCGTGCCCGCGGTGATTCCGTGCCGGAGGTGTGCCGCGTGCTTTGCAGGCCGACCGACGATTTGCCGTGCACAGTTCATGCCCGGCAATGACGCCGACGGCGGCTTCGCAACGCACGTGCGCGTTCCGGCGCGCGATCTGTGCATCGTTCCAGAGAAACTGCCGACAGGGATTTCACTCGACGCGCTGTCCGTGCTCGCTGACGCCGTAACGACTCCGTTCGAAGCGATCCGGCGATCCGAACTCGGAAGCGACGATGTTGCGATCATTATCGGCGCGGGAGGAATCGGAGGATTTGGCGTGCAGGTGGCGGCGGCGCGCGGAGCCGCGGTGATCGCGGTTGACGTTGATGCCGAGCGGCTCGATCTGGCGATGAAGCACGGCGCTTCGCTGGCATTGAATGTGTGCGAATGCCACGAGAAGGATCTCAAGACTGCCGTGCGAGATTTCGTGAAGCGAAGCGGGCGTAATGGAATTGGCCGCAAAATTTTCGAAATGAGCGGAACGGCGGCCGGGCAGGCGACAGCGTTTGCACTGCTGGACCCCGGAGCGTATCTGGCCGTCGTGGGATACACCGCGGAGAAAACTGCAGTGCGGCTGTCGAATCTGATGGCGTTCGATGCCACCGCGCGCGGAAACTGGGGCTGCCCGCCGGAGCAATACCCCGCGGCGCTCGCGCTTGTGCTCGAAGGCAAAGTGGCCATCGAGCCGTTTATCGAGCGTCACCGCTTGGAAGAGGCGCCAGTGATTTTCGACGCTGTTGCGAAACACGCGATGAAGCGCCGCGTCGTGCTGGTCCCGAACGGATCGGCCTGCGCGTGACCGAAGGAGAAGCCACGTGAAAAACCACAATCTCACAGCGTCGTTCGCACCGCGCGAGGTGCTCGTTGAACGGCGAGCCGTGCGCGACCGAGCGGGCGCTGCGGTGGAGGGCCTCCACAACGTCTGGATTACGCTCAACAATCCCGCCGAGCTCAATTCCTACACGACCGACATGGTGAAGGAAGTGATTCTGGCCGTGCGAGAAGCGAGCAACGACCGCGCGTGCGTTGCCGTCGTGCTGACCGGTGCCGGAACGCGATCGTTCTGCGCGGGCGGCAACACGCGCGAGTATGCCGAATATTACGCCGGCGCGCCCGCCGAGTACCGCCAATACATGCGTCTGTTCAACGACATGGTTTCAGCCGTGCTGCACTGCGACAAGCCGGTGGTCTGCCGCGTGAACGGCATGCGCGTCGGCGGGGGACAGGAAGTCGGGATGGCGTGTGACTTTTCGGTCGCGAGCGATCTTGCGATTTTCAGCCAGGCGGGGCCAAAACACGGATCGGTGCCGGATGGCGGGAGCACGGATTTTCTGCCGCTGTTTGTCGGCATCGAGCGCGCCATGATGAGCAGCACGCTATGCGAGCCGTGGACAGCGCACCGTTTTTACTGGCTGGGCGGCCTGACTCAGATCCTGCCTGCGTTGAAAGTGGACGGCCAGTGGGTGGCGAACCCGATGGTCATTACGGACCGGGTGCTCGACGAATATGGACGAGTTGTCCTCGGGGAGTGGAAAAGCGGCAAGGAGCTTGAGCGAGGCAAGGAGATGGTGAAGCGTGGAAGTGTCGATTTTACTCTGCTGGACGACGCGGTCGAGCAGCTTTCTACGAAGCTGCTTTACACGATGCCGGACTGCCTGACCAAGACAATCGAGAGCCTGCGCAAGCATAAGCTCGAACACTGGGACCGCAACATGGAAACCAATCGCGCCTGGCTCGCGCTAAACATGATGACGGAAGCGAACGCTGGCTTCCGCGCATTCCATGACGGCACGCCCGACCGCCATGAGGTTGATTTCGTCCTTCTGCGGCGGCGTTTGGCCGAAGGCGCGCGCTGGAGCGAGGCGCTCGTGCGCGAAATCGCTCCGTGGGTGACCGAGCCTGCGAAGGTGGAAAAGTGAGTTTCCTGCTGCCCGCGCTTCCGCAAACGCCGAAGCCAGGCCTCGGGCCCGAGCTCGGCAGCCTCATTGGCAGAGCCGAAGAGATCTACGAAGATTTGGACCTGAAGGCTGTGCGGGCGTGGAAGGAGGAGGTGCCCGGCCGCAAAGCGATCGGGCACATGCCCATTTACGTACCGCGCGAGCTGATCCATGCAGCGGGGATGTTGCCGGTCGGAATCATGGGTGGTGGCGACCGCCTGGAAATTGTTCGCGGTGACGCATATTTCCAGAGCTACATCTGTCACATTCCGCGCAGCACAATTGAGCTCGCTCTCTCGCACCGTCTCGACCCGCTCGACGGGATGCTGTTTCCTTCCGTTTGCGACGTGATTCGAAATCTTTCGGGAATGTGGATGATGCTGTTTCCGGACCGCTATGTCCGTTACATGGACGTTCCGCAGAATTACGATCCTGCAGCGGGCGGTCGATTCTGGCGCCAGGAACTGAGTGAGCTCCGTAAGGATCTCACCCGACTCGCGGACAGGTCGATTGCAGACGATGCGCTCCGGCGCAGCATCGGTTTGTACAACGAGCATCGACGCACGATTCGAGGACTGTACGAAGCGCGCAGCCGCGAGCCGTGGCTCTTTCCCGCGTCCGAAATGTACCCCGTCCTGCGCGCGGGCAACATCCTGCCGGTCGAAGAGCACACCTTGATGTTGCGCGAGTACATGCGCCTCGCGCCGCGCGAACAGGAGCGCCACGAGCAGGATCAGAGCCGCGTCGTCCTGGTCGGGATGTTTTGTGAGCAGCCTCCACTGGGTTTGTTAATCACGTTGGAACGCGCCGGATGCTGGGTGGTGGACGATGATTGGATGCTCGGGTTGCGCTGGCTCACGGGCGATGTGTCGCTCGACGGCGACCCGCTCGAAAACCTAGCCAATGCGTTTCTTACGCAAAGCGTTTCGACCGCGTCGAAATATGAACCTCACGGACACCGCGGACAATGGCTTGTCGAGTCAGTTCGCCGGAACCGCGCGGAAGGAGTGATCTTCTGCGCTGCGAGCTTTTGCGATCCCGCGCTGCTGGACCAGCCCATGCTTGTCGCCGCTCTCGACGGCGCAGGGATTCCGCACACGCAATTCAAGTACTCCGAAGACACGGGGCAATTCGCAGTGATCCGCGAACAGGCGGGCACGTTCTCCGACTCGATACGGCTATGGAGCGAAGCATGAGTCCTGCGAAACCGGGCGCACTTGCCGAAGTGCAGAAAGAACGCAGCATGGAATTACAGAAGGAGATGATCGGCTCGCATTACGACGCCCTCTCGACCGCGCCTGAAACGGGACGCAAAGTCGTTTACACATTTGTGCCCGGCAACCTGACGGAACTGATGCGTGCGTTTGATGTTTTGCCGGTCTTGCCCGAGATCAACGCGCTACAGTCCGGAATGCGCAACCTTTCCGGCGACTACATCACCGAGGCCGAGAAGCATGGCCACAGCGAAGACGTCTGCACGTACGTGAAGTGCGATATCGGGATGCTGAAGAAAGGAAATATCGGGCCAACCGGCAAGAAGCTGCCGAAGCCTGATTTGCTGCTTCTCTCATACACCGGCTGCTTCACGTTCATGAAGTGGTTCGAGCTGCTGCGCGAGGAATACGACTGCCCGGTGGCGATGCTGCATGTGCCGTACCAGAGCCAAGGCGTGATTGAGCCGCACCATCGCGATTACGTCGTGAAGCAGCTCCAAACCGAGGTGATTCCGAAGCTCGAGAAAGTGACCGGGCTGCGATTCGACGAAGAGCGTCTGCGCGCGAAATTGCGACTCTCGGCGCAAGCCGAGGATGACTTGGTCTGGGTCCTTGAGAGTGCGAAGAATGTTCCGTCGCCCATTGACGCGTATTTCGGAGGTGTTTACTACATCGGCCCGATGTTCTCCGCGTTTCGCGGCACGGCGGAAGGCGTCGAATATTACCGTACGCTACGTGCGGAAGTGGCCGAGCGGCTGAGCGCAGGGCTCGGCCCCGTCGTGCCGGAAGGCCAGATGGAACGGGAGCGCTACCGGCTGGTGATCGAAGGACCGCCGAATTGGACGAACTTCCGCGAGTTCTGGAAGATGTTTTACGAGGAAGGCGCGGTGATCGTGGCGAGCACGTATACGAAGGTCGGCGGCCTTTACGATAGGGGGTTTCGGCACGATCCAAAACGCCCGCTCGAAACCCTCGCCGAGTACTGCATGGGTTGCTACACGAATCTGGGCTTGCCGACACGCGTCAATCTTCTCGAGAAATACATCCGCGACTACCGCGCCGACGGATTCATGATCAACAGCGTGAAGAGCTGCAATTCGTTCAGCGTCGGACAGTTGCTCATGCTGCGGCAACTGGAAGAGCGCACCGGTGTGCCGGGCGGCTTCATCGAAAGTGACCTTGTGGACCCGCGCTATTTCTCGGCTGCCAACATCAAGAACCGGATCGAAAGCTACCTGCAAATGATCGAGCAGAAGCGCTCCGCGGGGAACCCGGCATGAACGGAATCCGAGTTTGCGTCGGCATCGATCTAGGCTCAACGACGACGAAGGCCATCGTCCTGACGGAAGGCGGCGCCCTCATCGGAAAGGGCATCACCAACAGCCGCAGCAATTATGATGTTGCGTGCGAGGTTGCGCGTGAAGAAGCCTTCATTCAGGCGCGGCTTTCGCTGCTGCGCGAGGCGCTAGAATCGGATCCCGCGTTATCTCACCTGCAGAAGGGCTTCCTCTCGGACCTCGTGCGCAATTTCCGAATGGAACAGCATCTCGAGCGGCTCGACCTGCTGGCGCGGGTGCTGCGAGAGGAGGCAGCCGCGCCGCGGTACCGCGGGCACAAGAGAGAGCTAGACGCGGTCCTCGAGAAAATCGTTGCCGTGCTACAAGAGCGCGCGGCAGTGCATTTCGGTGCGCTGGCGGTGCGGAAGAGCGATTTCTTCCGCGATCTCGCTGCCGCCGATTACATGAGCCTCGCCGAGCAGTTGGGCGATCCGAAAAGCATCGCGTTCGAGACACTTTGCGCGCTGTTCGATGCGGCCATCCTGGTCGTCGAAAACACGCCCGGTGGGAGCGCGTTCGCCCAGCACATCGGGAGCGCCCTCGAGCGAACGCTCGTGACGGCCGGAGCGACGCTGCAAGCGTTCGGGGCGAAGGTCGGGCGCGCCGTGGAGGCCGCGCGCGACACGGAACTTGTCGTGGTAAGAACCGTGGGAACCGGCTACGGGCGCCAGCGCTTGCCATTTCCAAAAGAGCAGATTCGAAGCGAGATTCTTTGCCACGGGCTTGGCGCGCACGCGATGTTTCCGTCCACGCGGACCGTGCTCGACATTGGCGGCCAGGACACGAAAGCAATTCAGGTGGACCTGCAAGGAATCGTAACGAGTTTTCAAATGAATGACCGGTGCGCGGCAGGTTGCGGGCGCTACCTCGGCTACATCGCCGATGAGATGAATCTCGGACTGCATGAGCTTGGACCGCTCGCGCAGCAGAGTTCGTGCCGCGTGAAGATCAACAGTACGTGCACGGTCTTTGCGGGGGCGGAGCTGCGCGAGAGGCTTTCGCTCGGGCAGAATCGCGAGGACATTCTTGCCGGCCTGCATCGTGCGATCATTCTGCGCGCGATGTCCCTGCTGGCGCGCTCCGGTGGCGTCTCCAATGAATTCACGTTCACGGGAGGCGTCGCGCGCAATCCGGCTGCCGTCGCGGCGCTCGAAGAGCTGATTCGTGAGAACTATGGTGAGCGACGGATCAACATTTCGCCGGAATCGATATACACCGGGGCGCTGGGAGCGGCGCTGTTTGCGCGGCGAGCAGAGCGGGCAGCAGCATGAGCACGATGATTGCAGCTCGGCCGGCGGAGAGCACCGCGGCGATTGTGACCGCGGGCGTGGATGTTGGCTCAAGCGCTGTAAAAGTTGCCGTCGTCCGGACGGAAGCAGATGGCGCCGCCGACGTGCTGGCGCTGTGCGCGGAGCGCATTCGGCGGCGCGAGCTGCGCAAAGTGATTCGAGAAGGTTTCGATGAGGCGCTCCGGCAGGCAGCCATCGCGCCGAGCGATCTCGCGTACGTTGCCAGTACGGGCGAAGGCGAGCTGGTGGACTTCCGCCGCGGCCATTTTTACGGGATGACCACGCACGCGCGTGGGGCGAAATTTCTGATGCCGGAAGCGCACGCGGTGCTCGACATCGGCGCGCTTCACGCCCGCGCGATGTTGATTGATTCGCAGAGCCGCGTCCTTGCGTATCGAATGACGAGCCAGTGCGCCTCGGGGTCAGGGCAATTTCTCGAAAACGTTGCGCGCTACCTCGGCATCGCGCTCGAAGAAGTGGGCGAGACGTCGTGCCGCGCGAAGAATCCTCAGGTTGTGAGCAGCATCTGTGCCGTGCTCGCAGAAACCGACGTCATTAACATGGTCAGCCGCGGCATCTCGACCTCCGATATCCTGAAGGGAATTCACGTATCGATGGCGGGCCGGTACCTCAAGCTCCTGCGCGCGGCTGGCGCGGAAAGTCCGGTAGCGATTACGGGCGGGTTGGCAATGGACGTTGGCTTGACAGAAGCGCTGGACGAGCAGGCGCGTAAAGAAGGAGCGGAGATCAAGGTCCTGACGCATCCGCAGTCAATTTTTGCGGGCGCATTAGGCGCTGCGCTTTGGGGCGGTTTCCGGCATCGCGTCCTGGCGCGGCGCGCGGAGGCAAGGAATTGAGCGCGGAGAACGAGCTCGCGGGCAAAGTCGCTGTGATCACGGGCGGCTCGGGTGCGATCGGCTGTGCGATTCGCGAAAGGCTCGCACAAGCGGGCGCGCACGCAATTTCATTCGATGTCGCGTCACCAGGAGACCCGGAGATTCCTTTTATTCCCTGCGACGTGCGCCACGATACGTCGGTCGCCGCGGCGGTCGAGAAAGTGCAGCGCCAGCACGGGCGTCTGGATCTTGTCATTCATGCGGCGGGCGTAAGCTGCAACGCCGTCGTCTGGAAACTTTCGCCTGATGACTGGGACCTGGTTCAGTCGGTGAATTTGCGCGGCGCGTTTCTCTTGCTGCGGCACACGACTTCGGCTCTGCGTGCGGCCGGCGGCGGGCGCGTAGTCTTCATTGGTTCGATCAATGGGTCGCGCGGGAAGTTTGGAACGTCGGCCTATTCGGCGAGCAAGGCGGGGCTGCTAGGACTGGCAAAGAGCGCCGCGCGCGAGCTTGCCCGTTTCGGCGTGCTGGTGAATGTCATCGAGCCGGGCTGGGTCCGGACGCCGATGACGGAGGCGACGCCGCAAGAAGTAAGAGACGCGGCGCTGGCGGAGAGTTTGGTCGGCAGTTTTCTCGATCCCGAGGACATCGCCGCGGCCGTGATGTTTCTTTGCGGCGGTGGCGGACGGAGAATTACCGGCCAGATTCTGCGTGTGGATGGGGGGCAATTCCTCGGGCCGGTGTAAGAGCGGGAGAGATTTGAGCCGATCGAGCGGGACGTGCAAAGTGAGGTCGAAACAATGGCTACCGAACGTGAACTGGAACCAGGGACTCTGGACACTGACGCAATTCCGGTCCGCACGATGCGCGAGGGCGACCTCAATGCGATCGTGACGATTGACGCCCTCGCCACCGGCAGGCGTCGGCCGAGCTATTTCGAGTTGATGCTGCAACGGTCGATCCGGCAGGCAAGCCTACAGATTTCGCTCGTCGCGGAATTGGACGGGTGCGTAGTGGGATTCCTGATCGGGTCACTCTATTACGGTGAATATGGCGTCGTCGAGCCGACAGCCTCGGTTGACGCGATCGGCGTGGATCCGCGCTACCGCGGGCACCGTGTCGGCAAGGCGATGATGCGTCAACTGCGGATCAACCTCGGGGCGCTGCAAATTTCAACGTTGCGCACGGAAGTCGACTGGGACGACCTCGATCTGGTTGCCTTTTTCAGGAGCGAAGGATTCTTGCCGGCGCGAAGGCTTTGCCTGGAAACTTCGGTTGACCTCACCTCGCTGGGTTCAGCCAGCGACACTTGACCGGATGGAGTGTGCTATAGCCTCTTTTCCTTCGCCGTCTATTCGTAATAGCCGCATCAGTAATTCTACGCAGAGTGTAACTGCTGCGGTGGTATACGAGCTTCAATGGATTTGAAGGAGGTCCTCACAATGGATGAGCAGATTGCGGACCGATCACCTAGGCAGAGCGAACAACGGAGGGGCAGGCGTTTTCGTGTCGTTGTTCCTGTGGAGGCGAGGTGGCAGGAGACCAGTGGCAAGAGCGTCAAAGAAATTGCTGAAGCTAAGGAGGTAAACGCTTTAGGTGGTCTGCTGGACATGAAGACTTACCCCAGCGTTGGTAGCGAGGTGGAATTAACCAATCTCCTTTCGAGCGAAGCAGCTAGAGCGCGTGTTGCTGCTATACGCCGTTCCAAGGAAGGCGCTGTTCTCGGGATTGCCGTCGAGCTTCTGGTTTCGAGTGAGACTTTTTGGGGCGTGAATTTCCAGCTCAAAAAGACGAGCGCCCAGCTTGTCAAAATCGAGGAAGCGATCAAGGCCGGCGGCGTAGACCCTCGGATACTGACAGAGTTTCGCGACGCGGTGGATTACGTGCGCAAGACTGCATGGGCCGTTCAAGAGTGGCAGGAACGCCAACTGAAAAAGCACGATCCGCAAACGGTGCTCCCGTTGATCACCGCTGAGCGCATTCGCCGCGCCACTCAGCTCGGCAAAGCAATAACGACAGACTTGGCAGCCCATGAAATAACCCCCGAAACCCCAGGGATTTACGAGTTCTTCCGGGTCGTCGAGAGCCTGCACCAGCGGGGCGCGGATTTGTTCCGGGACCGTCAAACCTAACGCTCAGTTGAACAATCGGCGGTGACCAATCGGAAAGACATCGTCGGAAGCGAGACGCGAGGTTGTGGGAAAGTTGTCGGGAGCTCGGAAGCCGGGGCAGACCTAAGAGGAGGTCTTTCCGCAGGAGCTTACGTTACCCAAACTCCCCACCCGACCCTCAACGTTGCAGCATAAGGAGTTATGACAGTTCGTTTTGTAATTTCGCCTTTTCCGCCAAACCTTAAGCCCCCAACTGGCACGTTTCCCTTCCCTTCTAACTACGTTCACGATGTTCACAAAGTTCACTTCAGGCACAGGGGTTGGACCTCCCTACTTCCTTGGATATCCGACCGATTGCGCCAAGATGATCTTCTGGTTCGGCTTCAAATTCAGGGTCTTGGCCAGCGCGGGCCTATCGATGCTGCCCCGCACCACCGCCGCCAGTCCTTCGGAGGCACAGTAGAGATAGACGTCCTGCGCGATGAATCCAACGTCGGCGGCGGTGTACATCTCCGCCTCGGAGGATGGAGCGTTGCCGGTCTTGGAAAGGTCCGAGACATATACGAGGTTGGCAGCCGCGTCCTTTACAAATGACTGCGTGCCGGTGGCCGCCCGAAAATCGCCCGCCAACACTGGGTTCAGCGCATTGGCTTCGGCATCGTAAATGTACACGCCGTCGGGGGTCGCCACATAGATGCTCACCTCCTGCCAGTTCATGGCGGAGGGCGCAGTGCGATGCCCATCCGGCCTGTTGATTCCAAATGCTGCCCAGAGCAGGTTGGAAAGCGTTTGCGGCGAAAGGGTGCCCAGGCCAAACTGGCGGGTCGATTTCCGGTCCTTGAGTGCTTGCATCAGAGGGCGGCCCCCGTCGGTCTGCGGCGGCGGGAGTTTGACGGGCTTGAAGTCCTGCGCTGCCGAGCCGAGGGAGAAAGCAATCGTCGCGAGCACGAGCCGCGAGAGGAGCGATGCTTTACGTTTCATGGGACACACCCCTTCCCAAGCCGACCAGTCTTCGGCTTCTTGATTCGATTGCGACCTGCCATCCGATGAGCCATTCCGAGCAGGAGCCATCGCTGGCGATCGTCCATCCGGGAAAGAGCCTTGGCAAATCTGCGCAGCTCGCGCCGCTCATCCGCCTTGGCGCCCCACAGTGGCTCCGTCTTCTTGGCAGGCGGAAGTTTCGGCTTCTCCGGCGGCTCCTCACCGTTGTAAAAGAATCTGTACAGCGGAACTTCGAGCGCCATCGCGTATTTCTCCAGCGTCTCGACTGTCGGGACGGTGTGCCCATTCTCTACGCGGGACGTGTAACAACGAAACAGGCCGGTGCGGTGCTCGATGTCCCCTTGACTGAGGTTCTTCGATTCGCGGAGTTCTCGGATTTTTTGGGCGATAAGCATGACCGAGAGCCTACACCCGCCGTCTTACGTGCTCAATCGGATGTGTCGAAGTCTTCGCCAGCGGCGTGCCGCACCGCATCGGATTGCTGTCACCACTGATCGCACACGGTCCGGCGAAGATAGCGCCGCACATACACCGATAGGGCGGCCACGCAAACAAGCACCGCGCAGCCAACCACGAGCCACGCAGGTCGGGATACGCAACTGCATCGAGAACACGCACCGGAAGCGGTCCGTGTGCAGATTCGATGCCTGCGCGAGCTTCAAGCCACGTTTCAGCCACGGTGAGCGGGCACGGAGGCCAGGGAATGAACGGAGGTTCCATCGGCACTCTTAATCTGCTCGCATGCCGCGGCTCTGGCACAACGACTACTTTCTGAGATCCGCGAGCCACGCGTCCAATACAGGCAGACTACTGGGCTCGATGGAAGTGAAGGCGATTCCCATCCCCGAGTTTGGGCGCGAATAGGCTACTTTGCCTTGCGTGACAAAGTTCACGCCGCCGTGCGAGATTCTCAGTCTGACCTTCGTGTTCTCCGGGAACGGTGTTGCTGTCTCCACAAAGCATCCGAAAATGCTCAGATCCTTGGTGCGGGCCACAAAATGTTTCTCGGTCTGTACTTCGGTGACTTCGATGCCGGCCACGAACGAATGCCGCAGCGCGCGATGGCGTTCGGAGTGAATTGGAATGACGACCTCAGCATTTTGCATTTTAACTCTAATCCCGATGGGGCATCGTAGCGAAATGATCCTCGCAATCACGCGGATAAGGTGTGATTCGCGCGATTCTCGCGGTGGAAGGATGGTGGCTCGCAGACGCAGGGACTCGTTGGGTGCAAGATCCTGTGCCAAGGGGAGTTCCCCCCTCGGGAGTTGAACGCGAAAGCCAACGAGTTGCAGAGATACAAGCATCAGGGCTGACTGCAATGATTCCTCAGCAGGCGGAGACAGGTTCTCAAGACTCTGTCTTGCGAGAATCCAAACTGTGTGCGGCGAGGAAGTTTTGCGGTCTCGAACCACCTGAATACGATTGCCTCTCCGCGTGGAGTTGGCGTGCCGTGAATCTCCAGTGCGTACGTCAAGCCCACCGAGTGCTGTCGTCGCTCTAGCACGAAAGGCGTCCTGCCGCTCGGTGCGTACTGCGCGATGTAGAAGGGCTGTTGATCTGGCCCGACGCGTACTTTCACGTGACGTCCGAGTGCTTCTCTTACCTGCCGGCGGATCGCCTCGCTTAGAGATTCCCCATAGAGCAATCTGCCACCAATCAGGCACCACTTGCGGCCCTCGGGAGTCTTGCGAAGGATCAAACCCACTGATTGCAAATCACTATCAGAATTTGGCGAAAAGTGAATCGGCAACACGTCAACGCATACCACTGGAATGGAAGTCTGAACCAGCTTCCAGCGCTCCCCGGACAGCCATGTCCTCTTCATGTTTTAGCCCGAGTCGATCTACAAATCTGTCGCCTTACAAATGTAGGAAGGTGTCGTGCTCAATCTATGAGATCCATTTCTGTCCTCCGAGAAAACGGCGGAGAAACTTCGGGCCTCCCTTCTTGTAACCTTCCGAGCCAGCCCTGAGAAACGCCTCGCAGATCTGGGCCATGCTGCGCCCTTCATTAGCGGCGATGTTCCGCAGTTCTCTCTTGAGGTCTGTCGGTATTCGTAATGTGAATTGTGTGTCTTTCTTCATGGCCGCAGGTTTCAATGAACCCTTCCACCCGAGTCTGCTCTACCCTACCGAAACTTGACAAGAAGTAATTGTCCTGTCATACTTTGCACTGCAATGAACTGCAGTGCACTGCATGGCAGTATGCGGAGGGCAAATGAAGCATCCACTACCAATATGGCGGCGAAATCGCAGATCTGCGCGGTTGATCTGGGGGAAGTTAGATCGTAAGGCAATGGATCAGTTGAATTCCTTAACAACGAATTACGGTCTTTCAATTGCAGCTGGAGATATCCAGCTGCTGAATGGCCGTTGGTATGTGACCCACTCCGGTTTAGTGGGAATTGCGCAACGAAACCGGTGCTCAGGAATTCGGACGGCAGTCGTAAAGAGCTTGAGCGATGCGACGGCTTATCGATGGGTTTTCAGAGCCGTTGTCTATAAGACTTCTCGCTCCGCGGGTTTCGTCGGGTACGGCGATGCTGATCCCTCCAATGTGTCTCCGCTGGTTCGCGGAGCCGAAATGCGCGTGGCCGAAACCCGAGCCGTCAATCGAGCTCTGCGCAAGGCTTACGGAATCGGGCTTTGCTCGGTTGAAGAACTGGGGTATCTCTCATCGCCCCCCAAACCAGCGCAGGCTAAAGGAACCGGTTCCAGTCATTCGAATGAGAACGGCTCTGGCAATGGTGAGCCGCGGCTGCGTGATCGACTGTGTCTTCTGATCCGCCAGCACCAGCTCGATCCAATCTTGGTCAAGCGATACGCCGCAGACTTCTGCGGAACACAAGAAATCCGCGAAGCCAGCCGGGATTTGGTCGAGTCCTTCATTGCTCATCTCGCCGAATGGGCTGCGAGGGACCGCTCCGGACTCCTCTGCAAGCTCAACGGCTACGCCCTGCCTCAGGAGGTGCGTCCATGAAGCGACAGTTTCCTGGCTTGCACGCGGAATCCAAAGATGGCGATGGTTTGCTGGAAGGGCTGTTTCTCGCGCGAGTTGACCGTGCCTTCTACCGGTGGCATCCGCAGAAACCGTTCTTCGCTTTGCGGTTTTCAGTCCTCGAACCGAAACAGCACTCGGCTCAAACGATCTCAGGAAGGCTGTACTGCACGCCAAGAGCGCTGTGGAAGCTGAACTGGTTCCTGCGGGATTTTGACTACGACAATGATCTGTTCGCCCGGGATGAGGTCGATGAGAAAGCCCTGCTCGGCCTTACGGGAGTTATCAAGACCTCGCGCACGACACGGAAGGGTCGTTCTTTCCTGAATCTCGAAGCCTTCGCACCCGCGGCGGAGTGGGAGGAGCTTACCGTCTCCGCAATCGGGAACGGGGATGAGCAGGGAGAAGGCCGATGATCTATAGCTACACCCAGATCAGCCGGTATCTCCGTTGTCCTCGCAGCTACCGGCACCGCTACCTCGATGGCTGGAGGGAAAAAGACACCCGGGCGGCCATGATCTTTGGCCGCTGCTTCGAAAAGGCCTTGGCGGCCTACTTCTGCCGGGAGGACAGTGCGGCCGTTCTGTTCAAGGAGTGGGGAACGTACCGCGACGTGCCCCTCGATTACGGCAAGGGCGACTCTTGGGACAAGCTCGTTCATCAAGGGATCCACCTGCTTCACAAGCTGGCTCAGGACGATCGCGTCCGCATCCGCCGTCCCAAGGAGAATCTCCAGTTGAAGATGGTTCGGTCGCTTCGAAGTGGCAGCGAGTTTATGGCTTATATCGACGCCATCGGCGAGATCGACGGTCAACGTTTCCTGATCGACTGGAAAACGACCACGAGCCGCTATCCGGAAGAGCCCGAAGGGCTGCTGTCACTCGACCCACAACTCGTCTGCTACTCCTGGATCAGCGGGATTCGCGAGGTCGCTCTGGTCGTGTTCGTGCGGAAACACAATCCCGAGATCCAGTACCTGAAGGCTTCGATCACGGAAGGCCAGCACAAGGAGTTCGGTGAGTTGATGGAAGCGACGGTCGGCCAAATCGAAGCGGGTCAGTTCCTGAGGCATAGCGGCATTCGCTTTCCGATGAATGGCTGCATGAGCTGCGCGCACCTTGGCCTTTGCCTCGGGAGTCCGGAACTCGTCGATACAAAGCTCATACGCCAGCCGGGAGCGAGCGATCTTGATTGGCTTGACCAGCTTGAGGAGTAACGGGCGGCCACTCGTGGCACCGAAACTGAATCAGCGTCGCGCCTTGTTCGTTCTAGGAAAGATCGATGAGATCTTGTCGCTCGAGCGGGTGGCGGATCGGGAGCGCGATACACGCTTCATCGAGCTCGGCCGTTACCTGTGCGAGGTGCGTGCCGGACAGTACTGGAGGGTCGACAATCTGAAGTCCTTTGATGAGTTCCTCGAACGGAAGTTTCCCGAGTCCCGGCGCAAGGCCTATTACCTGATGGCGATCCATGAGCAGCTGCCGCGACAGGTTCATCGCGATCTACGCGAAGTCGGATGGGCAAAGGCAACCGACCTCGCCAAGATTGCCCGGCGGGAGGGGCAGCGGTTCGATTGTGCAACCTGGTTGCACAAGGCGAAGCAGATGCCAAAGGAACAATTTAAGCGAGAGGTAGAGAGGCATCTGACGGGCAAGGATACGGAGCCGTGGGAGCTGCTCTATTTCAAGGTGTACAAGAGCCAACTGGCTGTCATCGAACAGGCGCTCGAGACCGCTTCGTTGATGTTGGGCGGCCAGAAGGCGCGTGGCTATTGTCTCGAGATGATCTGCGCCGATTTTCTGGCGGGCGCCAACCTGGACGCCTCGGGCCGTTCGGACTCTCTTTTCTTGGCACTCAGCCGAATCTACCTGCTGCTGCCGAACTCTCAGCAGCGGGAGTTCTTGCAGAGGATCCCGAAGGCGTCATGAACTCAAGACAACCGAGAGTTCGATTGGACTCGGATTCTTACAAGAGGCTTTGCCAGCGGGTGCTCGAGCGCGACGGCTGGAGATGCCAAGGGTGCGGGAGCTCCCAAAATCTAGAGGTCCATCATAGACGGCCACGCAGTCTTCTGGGAGGCGATGTGGAGGAAAATCTCATCACGCTTTGCCATGCCTGCCACCGGCGAATTCATCTCCATGCCGAGACTCCGGAGTGGTTCGAGCGAGGGAAGAGATGAGAGAAACGATGCTCACCGAGTTTGCTTCCCGCGAGACCTCGGTCCGCCCGTTCCTGAACGCGTACCGCTGGTGGATTGGCTCGAAGGTCGGCTGCCGGATTAAAAAGCGGTTCTCTTGGAGCTCGATTTCCTGCTTGCGCAGGTTGCGGCAAGTCACGATTACGTCAAAAAGCGGCGCTTTGCAATCCCTGCGAGTCCAAGGAGCCCAGTGCCGAACAACAAAAGGGTCGAGGGTTCTGGACTCGATACCACGCTCAATTGAACATTGTCGAAATCGCTCTGCACTCCGCCGCTCGCAAGAACGATGCTCAACGCCCCCGGGATCACTGAGGCACCGGTGGGACACGTAAGGACCACATCTGCAAATGTTCCCGCAGCGATGCCCGTACTGGAACCGCTTGATGTACAGAGGGGGACTCCGTTATCGTCCAGGGAAATCGAATAGGAAGTCGCAAGGCCATCCAACCGGTGACCAACGTCGACTGACAGAGTGTAAACCGAATTCGCCAGAACGAAAACGCCCAAGCTCTGCGAGATCGTGCCGCCGTTTGAGTACGCTACAACGGTGCCGTCTGGCGCCGAACTGAATGCGGCAGGACCAGGAGCCCACGATCCTCCCGCTCCGGTCACTGTCCAGTCCGGAATGGGACCTAGATTCCAGGAGCCGACGCCAGCAACAGAGTTAGTGAATGGGTTCGTAGACTCGAACGATGCGTTTAGGATGCTGATGCCATCGGCCCGGGCGGCACCACTCCCGAAAGCAAGAAGTAACGCCGTTACGCAAATAGGTGCAATTCTAAGTCTCATATACAATCATCCTCTTGCGGGGCCGAGTTCGCGACCCCATTTTCCACTGACATGGGGGCACGTTGGGTGCCACATCAGGTTGTCACAAATCCGCTCATTTAAAAGGACTTAGAGGAGTCGTCGGGTCAGCTGCGACAGTCATAGTACATGGAAGTATCAAGATGTGGGAAACAAGTTCCTGCAACGCACGCCTTCCCTCCGCACGCCGATTTGGCTTGCTTCCGGGACCTGAGAAGAGTCAATTCCTCAAGGAACGGCGTGAAGCTGCATGATGGCTCTCCTGCCTAGACGTCCAAGAATTCGATTGCCAGCAGGTCCTTATCAGAGACTTCGTCGGCAGGTTTTTGAAGAGGGATGGTTGGAGGTGTCAGCATTGCGTGTATTAGTCAAGGGGGATACCTTACAGCTTGGGATGGCCGTGGCTGAGCGAGTTCCGAACTCGCTCAGCAGGCGTCTTCCCTTGCAGAGTCAGATGCGGCCGATCCTCGTTGTATTCTCTCTCCCAGCGTTTAAGCTTGCGACCGAGATCCTTCCTGCTGCGGAAGGATCTCCCTTTGTAGAATTCTTCGGCATCGGTCTTATGGCTCCGCTCAACCTTCCGTTACCCACCTGTCCGGGATTTCTTAGCAGCTACATGCGGCTATCGCCGATCCGACTTCCTTGGTGGGGTAAGAGATACGAGCCCCTGAAAGTGCCCCACCCCCTGTGGCCGAAAAACGGGTGACGCCCAGTGCAGCGCGCGCGACTCGGCTCGGCGTGGATTGCGTGTTTTCGAACCCGCGTACGAAAAAGCAAAAACAGCAGTCTGGCTTTGTGCGAAAGCCGCCGCGCGTTCTTACAAACTGAGCACAGGGGTCGGCTTGGCCGCCCTCAAGTCACGAAAGCCTGTGAGGGGAACCCCCACTTCATTCAATATTTATCTGGCACTGGGATTCGTTTCAGATGGAAGGGGAATCAAAGTTTTGACTGAGTCGATTTTACTTTTTAATCTCAGACTAGTCAAAACCATCGCACCCCGTCTCAGTCCCGATTCTTGAGTCGAGGGCCTCGCAGGAATATAGCATGCAACTCTGCTGTCTCGATGGAGGGGAAAATCTCGGAGAGATAGTCTCTTGGCTGGTCCGTAGTCATCGAATCCATAGCCAGGGTCGCCCGGAACTTCGAAATCATCAATCATAATGACACAATTCTCGAAGTTCTGAATGATCAGATCAAGTTCGTCTCGCAGAGGCAAATCCTCTTCCCAGTGGGCGTCGAGATAGAAAAAGGTTCTTGCGCGCCGGGAAATTTCCAACTCTCGGAGGAATTTGCGGGAATCCAGCTTGAAGAGATGCAGATTAGGAACAGCCCGCAGTCGCAGCTTGGCGAATTCGAAGCACCTGGCGCTATTCTCACAAGAATAGACCGGAACACCACGTGAATTCTGAGCAAGGAAAATAGTTGTCGAACCCCGGTAGGTTCCCGTTTCAACTATTGCTTCGAAATTGCAGTTGAGAATTAGGTCTAGACAGGTTAACTGTCGGAAGCATTGACCATTGAACGGGCCTCCCCAATGATCTAGTAACTCCGGATGACGGTAGTAGTCCATCCGGCCACGCATGGAATCGGAGAGTTGGCCTACCAACCATCGCTTGAGTGAGAGACTTAACGTTTGCGCCATCCGCTAGTTGCCAACTCCTATCTCGTCAGCAATTACATCTATACATCTGATTGATCGTCAAAAGCCAGCAGCACTTAGCTCCTCACTGATGCATACGGCAGCAGCGGCCGCAGCGTTTCGAAACGCGCCACCGGATCGGCGTGCAACCAACCCTTCCGCGTGTATGGCGATCTGGCTCATCGGTTCTGTACGTCTTCCTCACAAGATCACGCCCTTATTGTAGACGGAACCCTCCTCCACAAGACTTGACACTTCCTCCAGTAGATACCAATCCTGGAAGTGTTTGAATGACTTTGCGTCCCCTCGTATCTCTTACCCCCAGACTTCCTTGGTGGTCATGATGCCCGCGGTCTATACTGGACATGTGCAATGAACCGTCACATAAGAAAAACGGCTGAGGTCCTCTTACCGAAACGGATCTTTGTGACCATTCAATCCATTCGGTCTCGAAATTACCAAAAGCAACTCCACAGGGAGTGGGGAGTGTATGAATCGACCGTTGAGATGATGGCTCGGTATGGGCACACTGTACTGGATGGGCCTTTCCGCGGGATGAAGTACCCGATCAGCTCTTTGACTAATAGATACGGGATCCCCATCCTCTTTGGAACATATGAGCTCGAACTCCATTCGATCATCGAGGAAGTTGTGACAAAGCATTACGACAGGATCATTGACATTGGCTGTGCCGAAGGCTACTACGCGGTAGGGCTCGCCCGAAGGACGGGTGCGACAGTTTATGCTTTCGATTGTGAGCCCCGCGAGCGTCATTACTGTCGACAAATGGCCCGCGAGAACGGCGTGGCTGATAGGGTTTATGTTCGCGACTGGTGCAACATTCGAACGCTCAAGAGAGTGGCTGTCGGGCGGTGCCTCATCATCGCTGACTGCGAAGGTTACGAAGTCGATTTGTTCTCCGATGATGTGGTGCAATCACTGAAAAATTGTGACCTAATTGTAGAGCTGCACGAGATTAAAGGCACGGATGTTCGCGGCATTTTGCTCGGGCGATTCAAGCATTCCCACAACGCTGAGTTGATCACCTTCGACGCTAGCGATATCGGTCCCGGTGTTCCTGACAAATGGCGGAAATTTGCACGGGAGTCCAGGTCACCGGGCCAGCAGTGGGTCTACTTCACGCCCCTCGAGTCGACCTGAAAATCAAGATGCAAGTCCGTGGCGACAAGGAAAAGAACAGACGACAGTCTACGCGTATGTGTAAAAGACATAAAGTAACACTTATAGTATTCTCAATCTTGGCGTTTTTTCCGATTCCCACATCTATCGCGCAGGCAAATTACGTGAGTAAGCCTGCTGATGACGACGGGCCTCAATATGTGTCTGCTGTTGGGAATGACGCGAACGATGGCTTGAGTGAGAAAAGTGCGAAGCTGACAGTCATGGCTGCCTATGCGGCACTTCCTGCGCGGGGAGGAACGATTTACATCTACGATGGCTCGCCGTGTAACAGCGTGCGGGGGGCGGGAATCTGGATAATGGGGTCGGACGATCCGAATTATAGTTCGCCGCCTTCCGGCTGGACGCAGGCTAAAGGAGGAACCACTTTTGTCGGTATCCCAACGAGCAGTTCCGGTCCTAACGGGCACATGGGCAGGGCGAACCTTGTTTCATGCGGCAGTTCTGCCGACATCAATCATCCTGGCATCTGGATTTCGGGGGTCAACAGTAACGTTCTTTTCTTTCAAAATCTGAATATCAATGGCGCGGGACGGAGCATTGTGATCGGCGAGGATTCTAAGCATAGTCGCAGCGGAGATGGCGGTTCCTCTGGACTTTCTTTCTGGAATGTGTCTGGCAATCCGGGTGGGACCGCCGGACTGGGACCGCCACTTGACATTGTGGGAGGCTCTTTCTGGATTTACATAATGCACTGCGGGTTTTCTGGCCTCGATGCTCTTAATACGCCTACCGCAAATAACGCCGCAGCTATCCTTTTAGACGGAACGGGAAACGATGGAATTGGGTACATTTTCATCGACCATGTGAACCTCGCTGGGGGCGGCATCAAACTGAATCCCGGCACAGTCAATCCATCAATTCAAACGGTGGACATCACCGGGGTTGATACGGAAAACATCCATGCACCCGCCGCGGTCTGGTTCACAGGTCAGTTTAACAGTGTGCTCGTGCAGGGAGTACACGTAAATGATCCAATCGGAACGTTATGCAACGGTAGTGTGTGCGCCATTGAAAATGATGGTTCCGGCCCAGCAGAAAACATTCACGTAGCAGATGTTTATAGTTCCGCATCGCCAATGGTGAAAGGACCGATGCTGATCCTCAGTCAGGTAGGGCAGCCTGCTGGAGGTGCTCCCTATCTAAGCGGGCAGGTTGGTTTTCAGAACGGATATGTCTATGGAAACACTGACGCATCGCGTCGTGGTTTCTCACCAACTGCCGTAAGATTTGCTAATCAGGCCAACTCTTCTCCGAGCAGTTGGGCTTTGAACACTGGCACGGTCACGACGGGGATCACTGCCCCCGACGGGACAACTGGGGCGGGAAGGCTGGGTAACCGGTCTTCGCGTGGTGTGACATATTTCTATCCGCAGAAAAATGTGATCGTCGCTGTCGGTGATGTTCTCATGGCGGGAGTGTGGGAGCGCCTGAATTCTGGAACCGCATGGCCATCCCCCGGCGGAATTGGAATCACCGGATGCTCTGTGAAACTCAAGACACCCGGATATTCTTCAACTACCAGTTTGCCAGCAGGACCCACGGATGGGGAGTGGCATTGGTCAAGCGTAATCGCCAAAATCTCTGCGGTCTCGCACAATCCATGCACATTGGGATTCGCTGGGCAATCTCTGGCAAACGGCACGGCTGACTTCTATGCACCTTTCTATGCCCGTATTCCAGCGGGGACGTATGCGGATAACGAGGTAATGATGATTTACTACAACCTGGAGAGTTTCGGCTCATCCTGTGCGGTTGGGACCATTTGCGGGTTGCCAGGACAACAGCTGATCGAAGCCCAGTACGGGACACTGTCTAACTGTCGCTCAAGCGCATCTCCGGCAGTCTGTGGGTCGGCAGCAGCTGGTAGCGTGGTGGTGGGAGCGAGGTCAGGTTCTGTACTTGTGGACACAACTGCCGTGACCGCCAACAGTCAGGTTTTTGTAACTTTCGACAGTTCCCTTGGCGCGAAGTTGGGCGTAACCTGCAACACGACTTATGACGCGCCGTATGTATCGGCACGAAGACCAGGGGAAGGGTTCACAATTTCAGTGGCGTCGCGTCCAAGTGCGAATCCGGCTTGTTACTCGTATTCGGTTATAAACTGACCTGACCTCCAGCACCCGATTCCTTCTCTTGAACGTCGCTTCAAGCGTTTCCGGATACCGAAGATTGTTGCAGAAACACTCTTGTGCCCGAAATATTCCCTATAACACGGATGTCTAACCATATTCTCCGTCTGCGCATCGGATTGCGATTGCAGTCCCAACGCCTCTGCAGAGGCGCAGGAAGATCTCCCTGAGAAAGCTTCACTACCGCAGACCTCTCTAAGTCGGACCCCGAACGAGCGTCCTGGCGACGTGAGCCATTCTTTCTCTCGCCCGGAACATCCGGAAGCCTAGGCGCTTTTCCCCATACCAACGGAGCGGAGCACGAGTCAGAAGCAGAAGGATAACACAAAGGAAAGCCGTCACCATCGCAGCGAATGAATCCCGCTCCAGCAAGAAGGTCCAGAAAAGCGAACTCGACCATCCAGGCAACAAGCGGTTCAACCAGCCTCGAAGTATTGGGCCAACATAGGGGATCTTCGCGACTCGAACATGGGTTGTTCTCTCGAAGGTGTATTCAGGGAGGTAATCGGGAATGCCCTCTGTCGCTTGTTTAAAGACGAGGGGATCGAGCAGCTGCTCGCGAGTCAATAGCCGACCACTCGCATCCCGAAAAATAGTTCGGAAAGCTGGATCGACCACAACCCAGCGGCCATCAATCTCAACCTCCACTACAACGTGTTTCACGCTCCAACTTCTATTCAAGAGCAGCAAACGCCTGGCCGGAAGATCACTGCTGTTAGACAAGTTCACGAATGCATTCGTCGCCGTGCCACAAGTTTTCAGAAGTTCTTGATAGTTCAAGGTCGTAGTCGGATCCCGGGTAAAATACTCCAGTGAATCTGAGCTAATTTTGCGAGAAGGACCTAGTTTCATCCAAGTGAGGATGGCCTCAACCTTTTGTTCGGCTGGTGCTGAGAGAGGAACGATCGCGTCTGAGAATCCCTTCAAGTATCTTCGAGTCGAGTATTCCCACGCCATCGAGTAAATAGCCAACAGGATCGAGACTGCGAGCAGGCCATTCACAAGAGACCAAACGAATCTGTAGATGGGGTGACGCTTCATCGTTCATGCTCTCCCTAGACGCACAGACGGTACAGGCTCTCTAACTCATCGAGGGGGCCGTCCCACGAAAGTTTGCGGACTAAGTCGTAGCAGCCGTCTCGGCATCGCTCGCGAAGCGTAGGGTCTTCAAGAAACGTCGTCAGCGCGCCTTGCAATTCTCCGAGGTCGTGCGGAATCACCAGCCCTGCGTCCCCGATGAACGGAGCAATGCCACATCGGTCCGTCACAATGACGGGGGTCCCGCAAGCGGCCGCTTCCGCAGCCGTATTTCCAAAGTTTTCATTTTGCGAAGGCAGAACGAACAAGTCGGCGTCACGATAGGCCGACCATTTGGCGTCATCGTATAGGGGGCCCACAAACAGGACACGTTCCTTCTGCCCGACCTTATCGGCCATGGTCTTCAGCCGCGGCAAGAACCCATCACTTTCTTCGGGACCTGCCATCACCAAAACAGCATCCAGGTCTCGTGGAGCATTCTGACGCCATTGGGCGAAAGCTTTGAGCAAAAGGTCGGGGCTCTTCTTCGATACAAGACGCCCGAGAAAGAGAATCACTTTCGTGTTGATCGGGATTCCCCATTGGCGACGGAACTCACCTTTCCTAGGAGACTTTTCCGGGAGTTCGATGCCGTTGCGGCGTATGACAACGCGCGAGGCTTCCACGCCGCCGCCGAGTAGCTCCAGCCTTTCTTGCTCCGATGTAGCGATCACGTAGCGCGCTCCCCGAACGAGGTCGCGTCCAAGGAATCGGTGAAATATGCGTTTCAGGCGAAGACTGCGAACGATCGGACGAAACATCCCCATCGGTTCGATCACATATGGGATTCTGCGACGTCGGCAGAAAAACCCCACAGCCGGGCCTAGCAGGTCGTAGAAACCATAGATATGAACTAGGTCAAACGACGCCAAACTCTCCCGGCTGAAGGGTATCACACCGGGATTACAGGTGAGAGTCCTGAATCGAGCCAGGGTCGGCAAATAAATTGTTTCCACATCCTCCAGTTCCGCTCGTCGGCCCCAGCGCGAGTTTTCAGTGGAGGCAGGGAAGGGAACCGCTCCCCGCGAGCCTAAGTCAGCCGTTAGGACTGTAACTCGATGTCCTCGCTCAGACAGCTTCCTGGAAATCGTCTGCACCTTTGTGGGCCGACCGCCCTCTGCCAGATAGGGATAATAGGTTTGCGAAACGTTGAGAATTCGCATCAGTTTTTCCAGCGTCGTCACCAGAAACGCATGGGCGTGGTATGCGTTACGTATTTTCTCCACCAGACATCGAACACGATAACTGCAAAAAGCTCGTAAGAGTTATCCCGTTGTCCCAAACGATGCTGTCGGCGGAGGCGCTCGATAAAGTTCCAATCGAGAATTCCTTCTCGCCATGAAATCCCCACGTCGTCTCCCATTTGCTTTTGCAATGGATGCTCTGACGATTTGCCTGCTTCGAAGTAGGAATCGAAGAGCGCAGTAATCCAGTGAGCCAATGGAGCATTGAATCCCTTCTTTGGCGCGGTGCGGGCGACGCGAGGGAGAAAATCGGCAAACGAATCGTTCAAGAGCGTTTTGGGGATGCCCGAACGGGTTTTGTAAGTAAAGGGAGCATTGAGGCTCAGCTCTACGAATTCCGGATCGAGCAAAGGTACACGGACCTCGAGCGCCACGGCCATACTCATCTTGTCCGTGTACTCCAGAATGTTGTCAACGAGGAATGTTTGCAGGTCCATGTGCAGAATCTGGTTGTCGACATCTTTCAAAGGGCTCTGCTCCATAGCTTGGCGAAGGATCCGAGAGGAAGCCGCAAGGTGATTCTGGGCGTGCCTGCTTCCAGGGCGGTGCAGGAAGAGTTGAGCTTTCTTCTCTTCACTCAAGAAGTAGGTCCACTGCGCATACTGCACCCAGAAATCCGAATCCAAACCCTCGAGGAATTTTCGGGCTCGTTTCAGACGCATCGTCCCGTACGAATCACGTACCATCTCCAGTGCTTTCGATCCGAAATGGAGAAAGGATCGCGGCATCCAGCCGAGTCGACGGGCGAGTCGCACAGCACGATACCGAGGATACCCTGCGAAGAGCTCGTCGCCACCGGCTCCGCACAGTGCCACGGTGATATGCTCCCTCGCCGTTTGGGAGAGCAAATGCATGAGGTACGAAGTAGGATTACCGAAAGGCTGATCGAAATATTCAATCAGATCGAGAATATCTGCGGGCTCAGACCCTGAAACGACTAGTTCGTGGTGGTCCGTACCAAGGTGCTGGCTGACGGCCCGGCTGGTCTCGACTTCGTTATAGAAACGATATTCTTCGCCTTCGAAGACGAGTGTAAAAGTGCGGATGTCAGCCTCTTGTTGCTTAGCCAAGCCTGTGACGATCGTAGAGTCAACACCGCCGCTGAGAAAAACTCCGAGCGGTACGTCGCTGACCAACTGGCGTTTCACACTCGCGACCAGCTGATCGCGCGTGAGCGCCTTTAGGTCCTCGTACGAAGCGGTTTCATACTCCTCGTTGCGTCGCACGGACCAGTAGCGCTCGAGACGTTCCGACAGATCGCCGAGAGTTAGGATTAGGCGATGGCCGGGCGGGAGTTGCAGGATTCCTTCGAAAACTGTCTCGGGCCCTGGGACGTAAAGATAAGTGAAATAATCCGAGATCGCCTGCCAATTCACACCTTTATCGAACAGCGAAGAAGCCAGAATTGCTTTGATCTCCGAACCGAAAATGAAGTGATCCGGCGTCCGACAATAATAGAGCGGCTTTACTCCAATCGGATCCCGAGCCAGCAGCAAACGATTCCTTTTTAGGTCCAGGATCGCGAAGGCGAAGATGCCGCTTAATTTCGCGACACAGTTCGGTCCCTCTTCTTCGTAGAGATGGATGATGACTTCGGCATCGGTGCGGGAACGAAAATTGTGCCCGCGTGCATCGAGTATCGCCCTTAGCTCCGGAAAGTTGTAGATTTCGCCATTGAAGACAAGCCAAAGCGTCTCATCTTCGTTGCACATGGGCTCCCGGCCTGCCGCAGAAACATCAATAATGGCGAGACGGTTGTGCCCTAACGCGATCGGGCACGAAACGCTGGGCGGAAGGAACCTTCGACTCTCAATACCGTCCGGGCCTCGATGCCTGAGCGCCTGCGTCATGCGCTCGATTGTGGCCGCGATTTCCCCCTCTGAGAGGTGCTTGCTGGCGACGCCTGAAATGCCGCACATGATATTCAGCCTGTGGAAGAATTCAATTTCTGCAAGATCAGATCCATAACACGCACGGCTTCACGCCCTTCCTCGGCCGTGACGGGGATGGGCTTTCCGTCGGTGATGCTTTCGACGAATCCCCGGACAAGACGCTGGTGAGTATTCTCCAATCGCCTGGACAAATAACTCGCCGCAGTGCCAAAAGTGCCGCGCATCATCTGCGCTGTCTCGCTCGCCGTGGAAAACCCCAGGGTGAACCGTCTCAGATTGGGCCGGCGTTGCAACACGACGCTTTGCGTCTCGAGATCCACTTTGAGAAGGCCTTCGCTGCCCCAAAGGTCAACTTGGGCCGCCCAGCAGTGGGTCGCATATGTTAGAGCGATGCTGCTTGTTGCCTTTTCACCGATAAGTTCTAGCCGATAATCTTCATAAGGTGACCAGGTGAATTCGTGCAGGAGCTTTCGGGCGCTCACTCGGACATCTAAGATTTGGTTGATGAAGGCCAGGGTCAAGTAGATCACGTGCGGACCAGTCTCGCCAAGGACGCCTCCCGGCAGACGATGGGCCCAGTGTTGTGGCCGGGAGGTGATGTAATCAACTGGAGTTGACAGAAAGATATGCATGCCTCTGAATTCGCCGATGTGTCCGTCTGCTAACATTTGCCGAGCGCGAAGAAAAGAAGGATAGAAAAGATCGGAGTGCGCTACGCAGACAGTCCTTTGCGCGTTTTTAGCCCCAGTGATAATTACATCGCATTCCTCGGTGTTTATCGCCATCGGCTTTTCAATCAGGACATGGGCCCCAGATTGCAAGGCGCTAAGTGCCAGCGCGGCATGGGTGCGCGGTGGTGAGCAGATGTCCACAATGTCTAGTCTTTCTTTCTTGAGCATCTGGTTGAAATCGGAATGGACTTGGGGGACATTGAATTGACCAGCGAGCCGCTGTGCATGGGCGGCGTTTACGTCGCACAAAGCAGCGACGCGAACCGTGCTCCCAATATTTTTCCAGGCAGGCAAGTGCTTGTGTTCAGCGATGAACCCAGATCCCACAATGCCGACTCTCAGACTTTCCAATGTCATGCCCCCAACAAAAAAGACGCAAACTCTGCAATTTGAATACTTTCCATTCCCGGGAATCAAGAAGGATCATTCATCTTCTCACCGTCGTCAATCCGCGTCTGGTTTGCGAAAGGAATTGTGGGACGCTTTGAAGATGATCCTTAGCTGCTCCCGTGAGAATCTACATCCACAATAATCTCTTTGAGTCCCTCCCGAAAGTTCTCAAACGCGAAATGGCTCAGAACGTGTGCCCGACCCTTTCGTCCCATCTCGTAGCGTAGACCCTTGTGGGTAAGCAAGGTCCGCAGCGCCCCGGCCAAACTCTGCACATCCCCGTGAGGAACCAGGAAGCCAGTCACACCATTCTCAATGAGATCAAGCGCGCCGCCGTGGGCCCCGCCGACAACTGGTTTCTCAAAAGCCATGGCCTCAAGAAACACAAGACCGAAACCCTCTCCACCACTCGGGAGAGCAAAGATATCGCAATGTGCGTAGCATGCCGCCAGCTCATTTTTCGGAACGCAATTTAGGAAGTGGACCCTTTGTACGACTCCCAGCTGTTGAGCAAGCCTCTCGAGGCGAGGCCGATCGTCGCCCTCACCCACCGCCACCAGGTGAAGATCGGGCTCCATTTTCAGCAGGCAGGGCAAAACGCGGATCAGGTTATCCACGCCTTTATACTGCTCATTCGCCATCCACCGACCAATAGTGAGCAGAACACGCCCGTCCGGGAATCCTGAAGGGAGCGGTAGATCGTGGGGGTTTTCTGCGAGTGTCCAGAAATCCGGGTCTAGGCCCCACGGCAGCCGGCAGATTCTCTTGGCGGCCACGCCCTGCACGAGGGCCAGCTTCTTTGCTGTATCAGCGCTGGGTGCTAACACGCGGTCAGCGCGACGGAGAGCCCATCGTCGAAACGCGGGTAAAGGTTTCCAAACCTCAATTCCGTGGTTCATCACCAGTATGTGCATCGAAGGGGCCAAGAGGTTCATTGCAATGGCGACTGAGGTAAGGTTCGGATGAGCAACCAGCGTGATGCTGGGTCGATTGAGGGCGAGCTTCACAGCGGACAAGGCAAAAGAACTCTTACCTCGATTGAATCCGCGGAAGGCGAAGCTCGAATCGCCGACATAGCTTTCGTGATCCCCGCTCGGATCGTTCAAACTCACAAAACGATAAGAAATTCCACGCTCGCGTGCGATTGCCGACAGAACCGCAGCGGTGTGTCGCCCAGCGGTCTGCACACCGCCGGTAGCAAGAAGCTCGGTGAAGAGTCCAACGATCATCCAAGACCCTTTTCTTTTCGAAACACAAAAACTCCATGCGTCGCGAGCGCCTGGGGGCAGATTCTGGCGGCAAGCGGCTCAATCCAAACTGACGTCACCACCAATATTTTTCGAAACGCCCAGTAGATGCGCTTCGTCAACAAGTTCAATTGCGAGGTGTTCTTGGAATCTGCAGATGCATCAGGCAAAATCTCGGAAGCGCGATGCCCAGCGAGGCTGCGAAGCCCCTGCAACAGACTCACTAACGGCCTGTCGAACAAAAGGAATTCCTGGCCGAACCAAAGAACCAATTCGGGGCCCAGCGAGGAAACCTGAGAAATCCAATTTGTGGGCTTCCGTGAAAAAACGTGCGGCCCCTGCCCCTGGATCAGCTCGAACAGGATTAAGTATCCACCACCTCGCAAGACTCGAATCATCTCCCTTAATGCGCGCTCTTGCTGCTCAGGCGGGATATGTTGAACGACGGTAATGCCGATGACGCAGTCGAACGATTCATCGCGGAAAGGCAGATGCTGCACGTCCCCGGCCAAAAGAGGTGAGTGCGTCGCTCTTTCCCGGGCGAGCCGCAGCATGCCAACGGATTGGTCAATTCCTACCGCGGAGATGTTGCGTTGCCCCAAGCGGCGAAGCCACCGCCCCGTGCCGCAACCTACATCCAGAACCTGTGCATTGTTTCTGAACTCGCAGCAAGTCAGAGCACGATTCCAAGCCCTGGCCTGCAAGCGGTCAATCGCCTCATTGAACCAATACGGAGCACTTGGGTGCAGGACCGGCGCAAAGCCCTTTCTATCGCTCCGGGCAAAATCTCTCGCCAGCTTCGTCCAATACTCTCTTGGTGAGTACTTGCTCACGGCATAGCCTTGGCTTGGCTAGATAAGTCTGATCGTCGCAAAGCCCAGAACAATGATGGGTGACTTCGTCCAACAATCCCGCTTAGCCAAGAATGGCCATCCGTTAGTGCGATTTCGAAACCGTGGATTTTGAGCAGTGAGAACACATTCGCCTCACGAAAGCGATATGGATGAGCCCGGACGAGGATCTCGCCTGCATGTCGATGCTTTGTCCAGAAATGCCACTTCAATAGTCCCGTTATCGAAAATGTGTCCACTTCGAGGAAAAGCGCTCCTCCGGGGCGGACGACGCGCCGGACTTCCGTGAGCACCGCGTTCGTGTCGCGCACATGGTCCAAGGCGTTGCAGCAAATGGCTAGATCCACACTTTCATCTTCTAGAGGAATGCTCTCGGCGGCCCCGTTTAGGTAGCGGACCGTTTCACGGAGTGCCTGGACTCGCTCGCGAAGGGTTGCAGAGCAATCAAGGTGCAGCGGCGGGAGGGGATCCAAACCGATCCGGACCGATAGTTCCGGCAGAAATCCGATCACTCCTACGCCAAGGCTTCCGATTCCGAGTTCAAGGGCTGTTTGCGAGTGCGCTGGGAGCAAGGTCCTTAAGCGTGCCGCGAGCTCCTGATTGTATGCCAGTGTCTGCGAGATGAGCTCGTCGTTCGCCGCAAAGCCCGCCCAGCACTCATGTTCGGCCTGTTGCGCCTCGTGCCATTTTGAGTTGGAGTGCATCACATCTTTATCACGTCCTGCCGATTCGTGCATCTTCGAGAAATTCGTGAACCAAGTGTGCATTTCTCTCCCAGCTGTATTCCCTGGCGACAATTGCGGCTTTACGACCCAAGTCCTGCCGAAATCGAGGGTTCTCGAAGAGATTCCGAATCTTCGTTGAGAGCTCTTCGGAGTCCTTCGGATCGTGCAGGAGCATCCCGTCTACGCCATCGGTGATCATTTCTGAGCCGCCATTATTGACCGACGTAATCACCGGCAGTCCGCACGCCATCGCTTCAGCAGGAGGCAAAGCGAATGAGTCATGGAGCGAAGGTCCCGTATACACATCCGCAGCCGCATAGAATTGAATCACGTCGCTGGAGGGTTCGACAAATCGCACACGCGTCTGCAGCCCCATGTCGTGGATGATTCTGTCATAAGGAGCCCGATCATCGTGGCCCACGATCAGCACCTTGCATGGAAGATCCAGGCAATGTGCCCCAGCTTCGAGTAACGCATCAACGCCTTTCTTTTTCCAATCGTTCCCGATTAGGAGCAAAACAAAGTCTTGCTCCTCGAATTGCAGTAGGCGTCTTGCTTCGGCTCGCCTGCACGAGCGCGCTTCCGGGTTAAAGATGCCCAGATCCACCGCGTTTGGAATGACCCGAACATTGTCGCGACCAGAGAAACGCATGATTTCCTCAGCGGTCAAACGAGAAACGGCGGCCAGGGCTACCCGTCGATTGGGATAGATCTTCCGTTCGAGCGCCATGGCAAGTTGGTAGTACAGGCGTCGGTGAATGGCACGCGGCCAGGCTCGTAAGGGAAGTTGCGGCAGACGTAAGCCTTCGACTACCAATCGGTGAAATTCCTGAAAAACGATGTGAACGACGATGGCGTCCGCATCCAAGCAATTGATGCCGGGCGAATACACCACATCGTAGCGCAGTCCTCGGAACCTTTGGTCGTTCCAACGCTGAATCTGGTTCACGATAAACCACCAAATGTACTTCAGTAGGTGTGGACCCACGGTGGATGGGACTCGGTGCCAGACAAGGGGATTGCTGCTCTCCACTTCTTGAGCAGCTCTCGACGTGCGCCCGAAAACTTTCAGGTCGCGGACGTCTGCCACTCTTTGGCAGTAAAGGTGGACTTCGTACCCGTGCTCGCGGGCAAGGCGTTCGACTTGTTCGAGAACACAGCGTTCCGTCCCATGCTTTTTGTCGAGGAAGGGAGACACTACAGCGATGCGCAATCTCGATGTCATCAGTCAGCGGGCCGACCGGAAAGATCTGAGATGACGTCCTGAGAGCGCTCCAAGGCGGGCAGGCGGAAGAGAATTCCCAAGCCTAACCAAAGATAAGCATTATATATGTAGTTTTCATAGGTGGCTGTGCCCCCGAAGGTCATTGGGAATAGAAGTAAGAATATGAACCAGAAGATGGCAAATGCGACCGGGAAGACGGACGTTTGGCGCAACCGGAGCACGACTTTCCAGGCGGCAATCACAACTGCCGCAGTCCAAAGAATCCAGAGCAGAAGTCCGACACTGCCGAATTCGAGGAATAGGTTGCCGTAGCCACTCTCGACTCCTCCAAGGTCCGTCGATGGTTGTCCCAATATTCTGCTGACATATTGCATGCCCAGTGACGCTGTTCCGATGCCGTTGCCATAGACCCAGTTGGCCTGCGAGAATGCTTTTTGCATTTCAGCGATAGGGTAATCGCTGGTTCGGGAAACCAGTTCTGATTCAGAACTCCGAGGGTCGAGCGTCTCCGAATAAAAGGCCCAGCGCGCCCCGATGGCGTCCGGAAAAAGGACCACGGCAATCACGAGGCCCACGACCGCAGCTATGAATCCCCGTCGAATGGCGGTCACTAGCCGACGCCCCCTTCCCCAACGCCAGGGTGCACCCCAGAGAAATGCTGCTGCTACGATCAGGGAGCTCGCCCCAACAAAGATGAAGGTTCCTCGGGAACCGCACAGCATGACCGCCACTGCTACAAGAGCTGTGCCCACAAATATTAAGTGCCGTCCCCGCTGTCGCCGCAATACCAGATACCCCACAGCGCCGAGACCGATGAGCCAGGCCAGAATCAGGTACCAGGAGAAGCGACCGTCGCTTACAAACACCGATGTCGGCCGATAAATTTCGACACCAGTAATTGGGGCGTATCGGTACACACTTGAAAGATACTCAATATCTGGTGCTAGGACCCTTGGGTTAAGAAAGCTGGCTCCCACGATCGCTTGGATGATTCCAAGCAGAGAAATCACGGCAGCCAGCGACATGTTTAGAGTCAAAAACCGCCGGAGGTCCTGGTCAGTGCGGATCAGGGCGTACCCCACGAACATCAAGGGGATATAGTAAAAATAGAGTTTCAGGCCAAGGAGCCCATAGAATAAGCTGGGCGAATGCGGATTGAAGCACTCAAGCATCCCCCACCAGAAGAAAAGAATCAAGAATAGTCGAAAGGGAGGCCGAAAAAGCTGAGCGCGGCCCGCTCGCACAGAAGCAAGGAAGGAAAGATACGTGATCCCGACGAGCAGATCCTTCCCGAAATAGATGGCCATGTTGTTGCCCATGTATTTCCGGAACAGATCTTCAAAGAGCAACCAGACAAGGAAAGCATAAAACCCGGTGCGCCAGTCACGCACGACAGTCATTGCGATGGCGCATACGGCTATTCCTAGAGCGGCGTAAATCACCGACTTCGTATCGCCCGCCACAATCCACCCGCCTAGGATCCAAGCGACCCACAGTGCGAGGCTCAAAATGGCCAGAGATATCCACGCCTGGTTGCGCATGGTTGGAACACGTCCACCCGTCACACGCATGCCCAGTTACTCCGAGCGGCTTGTTCCGCCCGCCTCCCGCAGAAACACAGACCCAGCAATGGATGTCTCATACTTGGTTGAAGCCTGGTCATGTTCAACTCGAGTCGCTTCACAACTATAAGAGATAGCCTCTTTCATTGGCGACGCCCCTCCACATTGAGGCAATGTGGAATGCAAATTCTTGAATCATCTGCGCTCTCTTGTCGCGAGTCGATCTTGCTGCAACTCGCGTCAATTTCCTCGTTGTCGCGCGCTCACTAGGAAATCTTGGGTGCCTCTGCATTTCCGTCCTTTCGAGCCATTATAAGGACGCACGCGGGAAGGTAGCGACCTGACCTTCGAGCCTCAGAACTCAGTATATAGTCCAGGTAACCCACCCAGGTTAGGAAAATTGGCGCAGGCAGATGAAACGACCGCCGCCATCGCTGAACCAATCTCTCCCCGATGCGCGAGAACTTGAACTGGGCAAAACGATGATCTTGTACTTGGAAACCATTGTTCCTCAGGAGATCTCGCAGTTGCTCCAGCTGATACCCTTCGCGCTTGTGACCCCATGGATCGCTTTCATGGACCTCTCCTGGAGGCACGGGAACAGATAACACGAGCCTGCCACCCGGCGCGAGCACCCGACACACTTCACGGATTCCGGCAACATCGTCTGCCAAGTGCTCCAGCACTTCCAGTAGAAGGACGGTATCCAGGCTGCCGTCGGTGAAGGGGAGGCAATCAGCGAATGTAACGACGCAGTTTAGGTTCTTCTTGTCGCGATGTCGTGCCCTTACGCGACTGAGCGATGCTTCGTCTATGTCAGCCGCATAGACATTGGCCGCGCGCTCGCAGAGGTACCGTGTAAAGACTCCCGGGCCGCAACCGATATCAGCCGTTTGGCCCAGGTTACCGCTCAGATATTCATAGACGATCTTGTATTTCGTCGGTCGTTGGATCGAAATCGCGTCGGCGACCACAAGATGATAGAGTCTCCACACCCAGTAGTTTTGCCTCAACCGCATGCGCCAGTGTCCGTTGGAACTCATCCCGCGTGCTGTGTTTTCTTACCGTGGTCGGTCGCTTGGGCGAGTCGCAAGTGGAGATCGAAATACTCCTTCACCATCCGCTGATCGGAGAACAGATCGAGAGCGCGACGGCGCGCTGCTCCACCTCGCTTGGCGATCATTTCGGGATGGCGCAGCACGCTTCTCATGCATTGTGCGAGTGCTTCCGTGCTCCCTGAAGGGAACCGCAGTCCTGAGTCACCCACGACTTCCCCCAGCCCGCCGATGTCAGCAGCGATCACCAATCCGCCCCTCATCATCTGTTCGATCGCAGCCAGACCAGCAGTCTCCTCCCAAACCGAAGGCATCAGAACCGCTGCCACGTCTTCCATCGCCGCCTGAAACTTGGTCCCACCAATGAAACCCATGAACTCGACGCGACCCGCAAGGCCCATCTTCTCTGCGAGGCGCCTAAGCTCATTCATTTCCGGCCCATCCCCGATGAACTTCAGTCGGAAATCGTACCCCTCCTCTTGCAGGGTGTGTGCCGCCTCAAGGATCAACGGCAGACCTTTCAAGCTCACCAGCCGGCCGACATAGGCGAAGCACAGGGGCGATCCATTCGGGGGGCTGACCTGAGGTTGCACATCAGAGGGGGCAGGGGCAATTCCGTAGTAAATTACTCGAGAGCGAGGAAGCTCGAGGCGCTTTTGCACGTGTAGCGAGATGGGGGTATTGGCAGCCACACGGAGGGAGAGCCATCGTCGTGGAAACGTAAGCACAAGCATTCGAAGACTCTTGAACCAGCCTTCTTTCACAGCGTTGCAGGACAAGCATTTGTAATATCGGCGTGCAAGGAAGTGACCTGGGCAAACTGTCGCGGTCGGCTCATGAAAAAGCAAGCCATTCGGGCAAGAGGCCGGGTAGCCGTGGTGTTCGACTGCAACGGGTCTACGAAGCAGGAATCCCAAGAGCAGGGGCAGGAAGCAAGGTCCCGCCAGCTGGACGACATCAGCCTCCCTCACCAAGCGCACCAATTCGAAGAGCTTTGGCTGACGGACAACGCGGAACTCCAGCCCGGAATCGTTAAAATCGTCAGCAGGGGTGGTCGTAACGACAATCACCTCAATGTTGGGGTTTATCTTAGATTCAGACAACCGCGAGAGGCCTTGCGCCAGAAGCATCACGTACTTTTCAGCTCCGCCAACAGTCGGAGCGAAGGTATGGGTATAGATGAGAACTTTCATGACTGCTTCCTTGCTGTTCTAAGACTCACGACTTTTTCAAACGCTCCCACCCATGCGTCCACATTTTCCCGCGGCGACCATGTGTCCATACGCTGGCGTGCCTTTTCTCCCAGATGCTGCAACCTCTCTCGATCCGCCAAGACTTGGCGCAGGATAATGGCCAATTCTTCGATGTTGCCGTAGGGATACACGAACCCGTTCACCCCTTGTTCGATAAGATCAAAGCGCCCTTTCACCTCATCGCTGATGACTACTGGAGTACCGCACAACATCGCTTCACACACAACCACCGGACAAGCATCCTGCTCCGACGACACAACCAATAAGTCCCCCGCACAATAAACAGCAGGAAGTTCAGATTGGTTGACAAATCCCAACATCCGCACGCGCTCGGCAATACCCAGCGTGGAAGCCTGCACTGCCACCTCCTCGCGAAGCGGTCCCTCTCCCGTATACACGAGATAAGTTCCCGGCACATTCGCTCTGGCGAATGCTTTTAGCAAGTCCAAGGGGCGCTTCCAGGGCTGCAATTTTCCGCAGAAGAGCACGACAGGCGCTTCGTCAGGCACGCCCCACGCACGCCGGACGGCCGTCTTGTCCACGTGCGTGGTTTGCTCGATCCACCAGTCGTTGTCGACCACGAATGGAGTCAGAACAATTCGTTTCTCCGGAATGCCGAGGCTTTGCATCAGATCTCGCCCGGCGGATGATCCAACTCCCACGATATCGGTCATATGAAAGATCCACGGAGCCACGAGAGGTTTCACCCAAACTTTCCAAGCCCGCTCGTCAAGTGGACGAAGTGTGGTTATGTCGGTCCCAAATAACAGCGGCTTTCCATACACCTTTGCTGCTGCAGCTGAGATCCAGAAGCTGGCGTACATATAGCCTGTGAAAACAGCGACTGCGTCAAAGCCGCCCGTGCGGATCAGTTCCCAGAGGCCGGGGTTTACGAGGCCAAAGAATCTTCTGAGGCCAGGCCAGAGAGACCGGTTGGGCACATGCACCCAAGGATACCCTTCTAGCAAAGGCCTATCCCACTTGATTTCCACGCCGAATTCCGGGTCCACGCCTGTCTCAGCCCCTTGTAGGCTACAATACGCAACTTGGATGTCGAGCTTTGGATGTCGAGCCATCAACCGAAATATTGGCGCGGCATATGGTACCGGATGAGAGCAAACCAATAGAACGCGATATCTACACCGAGGCATAGGACAGTATTTTCAAGAATTTATCAGCGATAACGTCCCATGAGAAGTATTTCTCTTGGGCCCGCAAGCTGAGACGGTGGAGATGCTCCCAGAGTTGAGTGTCTGTCAGCACGCGCGCCACGGCCACCGAAAGTTGCTCCTTGTCTCCCTGTGGAACGAATAGAATGCCGGCCTCCGACAGTGGAGGTCTCTCCTTGGAGTCGGAGTAGGCCACAATGGGAAGACCACACGCGATGCCGGCAATCGCACTCCCCCTCTGCGTTGAAAGACTCCCGCGGGTGAAGAGCAGTACATCCGATGCGGCCAGAGTTCTCGAGACCTCCTCTCGTGAAAGAAGCCCCAATGCGACGAATTCTGCCTGCGCTCCCGCGAGCCTTTGGCGGAGGGCCTCCTCAGCCCGCTTGGATCCTCGGCCAAGCGTTATCAAGCGCGATCGCTGAACTTGCTTTCCAATCGACTTGACGACAAATGCGATGTCGTCGATCTCGGGCGCAATTCCTCCATCCGTCATACTGAACACTGCGATCGTCTTTGCATTTGTTTTCTGTCTTTGGCCATTCGAGTTGGATCTCACCAATGGAGGGATATTGCTCCCAACGGGAATGAAGGTGGCCTTTGAGGGATTTCGTGGGACCCAAGAGACGAGTTCCAGCGGAATCGTGAGAATCGACCTTTTGGCAATCCAGTAGGAACAACGCATCACCCAACGCTGGCAGAAGCTCCTCGCACTATCCACGAAATGCTTTCCAGAATAGGTCGAGGGATCGTGGAAGACGACTGCGATGTGCACCTTGCGCAGCCTCAGAAGCCAAAGCAAGATCAGGAACATGAGTGGAAACCCGCGTCTTGACCAGCTCAAAGCGGTGTACTGCACGAGGATCCATCGTCCTCGCCAAGACTTGCTTTTTCGCCAGAGCAGGACGAGTGCGGACGAAACCCCTTGGTTTTGCCAGGAGACCTCTCCTATTTCCATTCGCAGGCCTCGTCGGGCAAGCGCTTCTGTCAACCAGTGACAATAATCCCGCACTGCGTCGGTCGGCTGATCCCGTCTGCCCAGAAGCGCAATAAGAGATGAATTGCCGTTAGCGAGTGGCATACTTGGTTGCTCACGTTTCGAGAGTGAAACGCGAACGAATTACCGCGCTGGCGCGCGAGCCGCGTTGCTGTCCGCTTGAGGTTTCACTTGAGCGTCGATCGATTGTATAGGGCTCAACTGTTCGACCATCCGCCGCAGCCCGTCCATCACGCCAACCTTCGGCGTCCAGCCCAAGTGCTGTTGCGCCTTCCGAATATCGCTTATGTAGATCTTCTGGTCGCCCGGCCGGAATTCGCTGTAGTCCACCGCCGGTAGCTTTTCGAGGAGACACTTCAGCGGGTCGCGAAGCTCAACCCACACAGATGTGGTGTGAGTTGGGCCACCCCCAACGTTGTATACATGACCGGCAGTCTGTTTAATATTCTCGTAAGCGCGCGACATCAGTTCCACGAGATCGTCCACGTAAAGCAAGTCACGCACCTGCTTGCCATCGCCGAAAATCGTGAGGTGCCCTCCCCGCAGGCCTGTGAGGGCAAAGTGTGCGACCCACCCTTGGTCTTCGTTCCCAAACTGATGCGGTCCATAGATGCAGGACATCCGGAAGACGACGCTAGGAAGACCATAGATTCGGTGGTAGTCGTGCACGTATTGGTCGGCCGCTCCCTTCGAACACCCGTACGGTGAGTGGAAATCGAGGGGGCAAGTCTCCGGCACGCCGTAGGGAAGGGTCTCGAATTCGTAGCGTGTCGCACGCTCGACGACAGGCAAATGTTCGAGCCCACCGTAAACTTTATTCGTCGAGGTGTACAAAACAACCGGCATTGGACTCTGCTTCCGCGCTGCTTCGAGAACATTCAAGGTTCCCTGGGCATTGGTCGAGAAATCGTCAAGCGGATTTGTGACGGATGTCGTCACTGCAACCTGTGCTGCTAGGTGGAACACCGCGTCCGTCCCCTGCATCGCTTTTTTGACAGAATCTAAGTCGCGGACGTCGCCTTGAATGAACTGCATTCGGTCACGGTGCTCCGACCTCAGCCAATGAAGATTCTGCGGTACACCCGCACGGCTGAGGTTGTCGAACAAAATGACATCGTGGCCTTCGCGCAACAACCGATGCGACAGATTTGTCCCAATGAAACCGATTCCCCCGGTAACCAAGGCTCGCATTGAAGGTTTTCTCTCCCTTTTCTTATCTGGGGCGACGCTCGCCCTGAGAAGATCTATAGCAAACTGGACTTCATAGCATGGCGCAAGGTCTTCAGCACCATTGGAAGCCCCTTCCAGTAAGCTCTTGGGTTTGCGCTTCTTAGCGCGGCAAATTCCTCGAATGTAGCGTCAAACAACTGGTGCCGGTAATAGTGCTCAAGATACATCAGGTGAATGTCTTCCGCCGGCCAGCTTCGCGCCGGTGCAAAGAACTGATTTGGGTGCTCTTGAAAGACTGCAGTCATTTTGTCCCTGCAACTTTGAAACGTAAAGTCGCTTAAAGTCAGTTCTTGGCCGGCGCGAGAAATTTCTGCCCTCTCTTTTTCGTGACGGAGGTAATAATCAACCAGATCGGGGATCTCCGCTTCGTTGCGCCACCCTACGAAGTGCTCGCCCTCACGGAAACCCCACTCGGTCAACTCTGTGGGTATTTCAGTGATTAGGAGGGCTCCACCGGCCATCCCTTCGTAACAACGCATGTTCGATTCCCTAGGGAAATCGTCTCGGCTCACATTTATGACGATTTTACACTGTCGGTAGACCTCGGCGGTTTCCTCCTTGCTGTATTGTTTCTGGAAGTCGTTCATTCTGAACCGGGTGGCAAGCCCTTCGATGATTCTCTTGCGCCTCGCGTGTTGCGCATATCCGAAGCCGCCGACCCATCCCAAATCTAATGGACGGCGTACCTGGATGTCATCCAAACCGAATAGTGCTGCATCGACGGCATGTGGAAGAGCAAAAACCTTCGGATGCCCAGCCGCATGATAGAGAGGCACAAATGATGGATGCCAAACAAATACAAAGTCGAAAAGCATCGACCAACGGACCCGCGACGAGGTCCACCCGAACGAATCAATGTCCAAACATGCGGTGGGTATAGGGGCGAGGTTAAGATCCCGTGGTAAAGAGGGCATGTCGATAACATGAGCAAATACTTCTGGCGCCTCAGACTGCTTCTTGGCCATTTCTAGTATCTTAAGGACGCTTATATTGGGCCTAAAATCATCCAAGTCTAAATGTAGAGCATATCCCGGTTCATAGGCATCAGACAGGTATCTCTCGGTAATGTGCCGACGCGAAACGTTATAGCTAAAGGCTACGCGAAGTTTCTTTGATCTCCTCAACGCATTTGACTGCATCGCCAGATTCTTTGTCACGGTCATCGTTGAAATTGTTGCATCCGTGAAACGGGAGCGGTGGCTAACACCCAGTTTGATGCCACATACATTTGAATTCTCCGTGGCTATCTACTCGTCGTGCGGGATACGAATCCGCTCGGCGCCGCCAAAAAATGATTGGCTGAGATCCATTCGACCTCGTACTTCATTTCTGCAAACATTGCCCGTAGAAGTGAGCCGTTCTCATCCGAGTGAATTTCGCATTCAACATAAGGTCTGTACTCCGCGAGGACCTTCTTTGCTCCGCGGAAGACCTCGACCTCTGCGCCTTCTACATCACACTTAATCAAATTGGGAGGTCGTTCCGCCTCAACGAAATCATCCAAGCAGATCGAAGGTATGCTGACTGTTTTCGCGGCAGGGTGCAACACCACTCTTCCAACGCCGAAATCTGGAGAAACGGATGGCTCTGCAGATTTGAAATACACGAACCCGCTACTTGACCAAACGGCTTTCTGAACTAACCGCACATTATGGGCACTGTTCCTGTCGATATTCTCGCGCACGAGGATCCCAAGCCGCGGTTCGGCCTCGAAAGCGATAACTTTTCCTGTGGATCCCACGATTCGAGCAGCCAGGAGAGAAAAAAAACCGTTGTTTGAGCCAAGGTCGTAGAAAACCATTCCGGGTTTAAGGTTATCCCGAAGAATCCTTTGGAGATCCGGTTCCGCTTGCCCCCGATAGTACTGCGAGCCAGTTCTGGGATTCAAATTCAGCCAAATGCCTTTTCCTAGACCATCCTGAATTTGGAACCAATCGCGATAATTGGGAGATAGTATGAGTGAGCCAAGGCCCTTAGCGCAGAAGCGGAACCCAGGAATTTTCCTCATAGCAGACAGCAAGGGCCCATTTTCAATGATTAATTGCGATACCGTAATTCGCATAGTTGGCAGCGGGAGCGATCCTGCGACCTCGCAAGCTTCGCCTCCTGTCGATTAAGTTCTCGTAGCTGAATATCACCAGGAATCCTCGTTTCCTAGTGGAGGAGATCTTCACCTAACGACAAATTGCACGTCCCCCCATCCATGCTTGCAGCGAATTCCACGATCGCGACCACAGAGTTGATTGAAGCTGCCCGCTGTGATCGTAGAGCTCGTTGGCATCAGTAACGAATTGGAGAGCGCTCAAACAGCTGCCATCTTCAGCAATCTCTTCAGATGTTCCGATGGCCTAATTCGTCCTAACCGGTAAATGCTATGCCTTTCACGCATTAGGGGCAATAGATGACGGGCGAAATCTGTCAACACCGCGATTCTATCCGCAGCTCGTTCCCAGCGCAGATACCCGACATCCACTGCCAATCCGGCAAGTGTGGCGAGCCACGTCGTCATTGCATAATTAACCGGAAGAAGCTTTGTCGCCGTCAGCAGCCGGCCGGACAGAACTCCGCGGAAAGACAACCGCGCCGCCCGCCCAGTTGACTGGGTCGATGCGCCTACGCGATGCCAACAGACGGCAGCAGGGTCGAAGACAATTTTCCATCCGCGGACCCAAGCCCGCCAGCATAGTTCAACATCTTCATAGCCGAGTGGCAGCCTTTCATCAAACCCCTCGAGTGCGTGAAACATCGATTTTCTTACCAGCATATTTGCTGCCGACGACATCAGCACGTTCGTCCGCGACCCACAGCCTTCTTGGAAAACATACAGCCCCGGGAGCATGGAGTAGCAAAGTTCGTCTGCTCGGCGCTCTCTTGCAAGGCGTGTCGCCAAATGCACTCGTTTACTTCCTTCCCAATCGTATTGGAGCGCATCCACAGAGAAAATATCAGGATCCTGGGCCATCGAGATGACCATCGAATCAACGAACGCGTCATGGAAACGCATATCATTGTTGAGGAATAAGAAGAGTTCTCCCGCGGCTGCATGGGCCCCCCTATTGAGCGCTGCCGCGAGTCCCATATTTCTTGGGAGAGAAAGCCAACGCACACCAAAACTTTGGGCCACTGCCTCTGAACCATCAGTGGACGCGTTGTCCACCACGATAATTTCCAGTGGGCGATACGATTGAGAAAGCAGTGAGGGCAAACACATCTCGAGATGTCTTGCGCCATTCCAGTTCACCACAATCGCTGAAACCAACAGCTCAGAAGCCATTACCCTGCCCTTCAATCCGTTGCGAGAACTCGCAGCGGGGTTTCGAGATGTGGCCAGACTGTAGAGAGTCGACTACAGATGCAGGACTCTTCATCATTTCACCGCGTAGGGAACTTAGCCATCAGCTTTGCACGGCCGATCCGTTCCGTCGCCTTAACGCGTTCGCGATGAAACCCTTTCGCAGTCCAAGCCTCCGACGAATCGGTCGAGTGAGCCCCAAGAACCCAAACCACGCGGGAGCCCATACCGGCCGGATTGCACGTTTCAAAGGGGGCAAGCGATGAAGCCAGTTGTATCGAGCCCCTGCAGAGGTCAGCGTGTGTGTCGCGTCATCTAAATGATAAAGATGCCACTGACCGCCAGCCGCTTCTCGGTTGCGCATGGCTTGCGCATCCGACCAGACACCCTGGGCCCCTGTCGGGTGGTAGGAATAATCGTGATTCTGATGTATAGCTCGGACTGCTGATGAAGCATTGACGACTGCCGCTTTCGCCGATCGAGCTTTCCAAATGAGCCACTGGTCCCACAGCGGGCGACCGATAACCAAGGGTGGGATGTCGGTATAAAGTCCCCGCGAAAACACGAAATAGTCGATCCAATCTGGAGGACGCTGCTTACCCGAATGGTTGACTAGCTCTATTAGTCTATGTTGCCAATCGGGCGTTTCAAAGTTCCAAGATTCGGTCAGATCAACATCCCACCTCTGTCCGGCCATCAAGAAAGGGACGTTCCGAGACTTCACACGCTCGAACGCTTGCAGGAGATCACTTGTGAACATGATGTCGCAATTGGCGTAACAGAGGCATTCGTGACGCGCAATGCTTTGAGCTCGGTCGAATATGTAATTAAGGAACTTCGTGCCGTGCTCATTCCGCCGCACTTCTGGTTCGTGGCGGATCCCCAACTCTTCGCACACCTCTGCAGCGCCTTCGTCGTTCCCGAAGAGGATGACCTCTACATCCGAGTGAAGCAGTTTCCAACTCTTGATGGCGTTGCGCTGGATGACGCCGATGTGGCCGCGAAAGGGTTTTGGAGTGGAGAAAATAGTGAGCATGGCGCGCGTCAAGTCCTCTGTGCCGTTGCGATGTGTTTCTCTTCGGCCTGGACGATTCCCTCCAAAATCTGGTCAAGGGTGAAACTGACGTGCCATTTTGGAAAGTGGGCGCGCAGTTTGCGAAGATCGCTGATATAGCAGATGTGATCGCCCTTACGCGCTTCTTCACGGTATTCCCAGTGAACTTTCCTGCCCGTGATTCGCTCGACGCGATCGAAAGCTTCGAGAATCGAGATGCTGTTCTCACGGCCGCCGCCGATATTGTAAACCTCGCCCGGTCGGGGGTTTAGGAAGAATTCCTCGGAGGCGCGGGCAACATCGAAGCTGTGAATGTTGTCGCGCACTTGCTTCCCCTTGTACCCGAAGACCGTGTAAGTCTTGCCGAGAATCGCGACTTTCACGAGATAGGAGAGGAAGCCGTGCAACTGCACGCCGGAATGATTCGGGCCGGTGAGGCAGCCGCCGCGAAAGACGCCTACGTTCAGGCCGAAGTAGCGGCCGTACTCCTGGGCCAGAATGTCTGCAGCGACCTTCGAGGCGCCGAAAACGGAATGCGTGGTGCGGTCTATGCGACAGAGCTCGTCAATGCCGTCGGCGTCGGCGGGATCGGCATAATCGTAGCGGGACGAAAGCTCCTTCAGAGGCTTTTCGTTCGGCGCGTCGCCATACACTTTGTTGGTGCTGAGAAACACGAAGCGGGCTTCGGGGCAGAATTCGCGCATGGCCTCGAGAAGGTTGGCGGTGCCAAGGGCGTTGATTTCGAAATCCACGAGCGGGAACTCACGGGCTTTATCATGCGAGGGCTGGGCGGCGCAGTGCAGGATGGCATCGAAGCGAACGTCCCTGAATAGCGCAGCGATCGCGGACCGATTGCGGATATCGAAATCGTGGTGCTCGAAGCGCGTGGCGATTCTCTTGAGACGCGCAAGATTCCACAGCGTGTCGCCCTCGGGGCCGAAGAACTCGCGGCGCATGTTATTGTCCACGCCGATGACGCGATGGCCCTGGCGGTCGAAGTATTCGACGGCTTCGGAACCGACGAGGCCACTGCTACCTGTCACAAGAATGGTCCACGGCTGCGTCATGTGGCCAATGAGACCCCCGCCGTGTTCGGTGTGCGTGCCTTGTGCGCAGTACCGGTGATGATGTCCTCGACCGACGCGAGCCTCTCACCGGGAACGGCGACGAAGTTCCCGTCAAATTCCGGTTGTTGAGAATCGATCTGTTCGATCTTGCCAGCCGGAAGAGGACGGAACCAATGGTAGCCGAGGGAGGAGAGGTAGCGGACAAGGTCCCGAGCGGGATGACCCCAGGGTTGCGTCCGAATATCCTGAACCTCGATGAGGATGACAGGGCGAGGGCGGCGATTTAGAAGGTCGTGGGCGCCTTTCAGGACGGAAAGCTCTGCTCCCTCGACGTCCAACTTCATAAAGTCAACCGCCTCGATCCGGTGGTCCTGGAGCACACGATCCAAGCGTTCGACGGAAACGGCAACGCGATCGGTGGGCTGCGCGACGTTTGGTTCGCGCAAACTATTGCAACCTGTGTCGGTCCCGCGGACTAAGTACAACTCCGCGGTTCCCTCGGCCTCTCCCAATGCATGGTTTTCTATCTGCACATTCTTGCAGCGATTGATCTGTAGGTGCAACCGCAGCCTCTTGCGCTCGCGTGGCGACGGTTCGACTGCCAAGACGAATCCGCGTGGCCCCACCTTCCGCGACGCCAAGAGAGTGTAGTAGCCGTGGTGAGCGCCAATATCGACCACAATCATTCCGGGGCGGAGGTATCCTTCGACGAACGACCGCTCTGTAGTTTCGAAACCGCTGTAGACAAGCGCCGCGCCGAGGAAGTCGTTCTGGGCGAGCCACCAGCCACCATATGGCAACCGCACCGGTACGGGAACGCTTGGGAAGACGCGGACCCAGTGAAAAAAAATCGACTTGGCTTTCTCGTGTGATGGCTTTTCGACGAAGCGCCACATTCGCGCGAGATTGTGGCGCGTTGCCTTAAAGTTTCTTTTGGTTGCCCAGGGATCCGGATTCGTTACGGGCTCAGTTGCGAGGACGAGCATTTCTGTTCTGAGAGGGACAGTCGAGGCAGCTAGAATCGTCCGAACCTGCTTCCGATCGTGAGACGTTCGATAGTCCTGGTGAGCCGGAGGAGTCCGGAAGCGATACACGAAAGGAAAGCCCGAGCGATAGAGTAACTTTACGAGGCCATTCTCCGTGGGGTACAGCGCGATGTGGCGCAAACCCTGATCCTCTGTGAGCCCTTCTTCTCTGACCCCAAGAATGGGCTCACTCCCAGGGATGCACATCCCTTCCACAACGGCAACTTTTGCAGTTAGTGCAAAAAGATTGCGAATTGCAGCGAAGGGATTTTCGAGGTGATATAGCAGTCCAAAACAAAGCATGAGATCGAATTTCCCAAACGAGCAAATGCGGTTATCTTCGGCGTCTGCGAGGCGAAACTCAACGCCCGGAACACGGGTCTTCGCCTCCTCGAGATTCTCCGGCCGGCCATCCAACGCGAGGACATCGAGGCGGAGGGCCTGCAAAAGAGCGGAAAAATAGCCAACGCCGCAGCCGACATCGACAGCAGAACGCAACTGCAGTTCATTTCTGAGCGACGCGAGAAATTGCCGTAGCGCTTCCTCTCGCGCCTTGTTCAGGGCGCTGTAGTGAGGCTGGTCGAAAATGAAGCCCTGTTGCATCAGGAGTTCCGGCCAACTGCAAATTCGCACGGGACGTTCAAAATGCCGTTCCATTCGTCGCGCGTGTGTTGATGCACTTCTGTCGCGATAATCATCTCGGGGACGCAATCCCACAGGTCGATCACTTGACCGTTTTCCCACAGACTGACCTGCCAGGAATACGAACCCGGCCGAAGCGGTAAGGTTGGAAAAGTGTAGCGAAATTCTGGCAGGCCAGGTTCGAGTTGGACCTGGTCCTTTGCCCAAGCCCACATCAACTGTCTTTCGCTGTTGAAAAGCGCGATCCCGTGATGGCCGAAATGCACCGGGGCGAGAACTTCCACAACAAATCGAATCGTCACCTTGCCTAGAGTAGTCAAAATATTGGGAAGGTGCGGCTGCGTTTCTTCGATCTGCCAGCCGATGAATCGGGCCTTTGTTCGAGTGCCGTTCGTGCGTCCGTTCTTGTTCCATTGGCCCGACGTAAGTGCCGTTTCGTATGCACCTAGGATTAGGGCAGCTGGTCCGGTCTTGTGAATCTGGCCGTTTTCGAGCCAGTAGACGCGCTGGCAAAGACGGCGGATTTGATTCATTTGGTGGCTCACGAAGACGATGGTCCGGCCGCTCTCTGAGACCTCCTGCATCTTGCCAATGCACTTCTTCTGAAACTCGAGATCGCCCACCGCTAGCACCTCATCGACAAGCAGGATTTCGGGCTCGAGGTGCGCCGCAACGGCAAACGCGAGGCGCATCTGCATCCCACTGCTGTAGTGTTTCAGCGGCGTGTCGATGAAACGCTCGACTCCTGCAAAAGCGACGATCGCCTCATATTTGCGGCCGATTTCGCGGCGGCTCATACCAAGAATCGCGCCACTCAGATAGATGTTTTCCCGCCCAGTGAGTTCGGGGTGAAAACCCGTTCCTACCTCGAGCAAGCTTCCTACGCGGCCACGAATCTCGGCATAGCCGGTGGTAGGGCGCGTGATGCGGGAGAGGAGCTTCAGCAGCGTGGTCTTACCCGCGCCATTGCGGCCAATAAGACCTACCACCTCGCCTTGCCGGATCTCGAGATTCACGTCACGTACTGCCCAGAGATAGTCTGCTGCCGACCTTTTTGCGAACTGGAACGGTGCCCGGATCGCGCGAGTTAGTAGGTCGCGCAACGCGAGATATCGCTCCCGTTCGCCGACTCGATACTTCTTGCCCAGCCCCTGAACTTCGATGACGGTCTTATTCGTTGCGTTCATCTTATCCGATCAAACAACATCGGCGATCGTAGTTTCCATTCTCTGGAAGAAGACCAACCCACTTAGCGACACCACGATAACCACCCCTGCCGAAATAAGCACGAGACGACCCGGTGGGTCGCCGTGTCCTGCAAGGGACCAGCGAAAACCTTCGATCACGCCGGCCATCGGATTCAGGCCGTAGAGCCATCGCCATTTTGCTGGCACGAGAGAGCTTGGATAGGCAACCGGCGAAGCAAACATCCAGAACTGCACAAGGAAAGGCACAACGTAGCGCACGTCGCGATAGATCGCGTTTAGCGCCGAAAGCCACAGCCCTATTCCGAGAGCTGTCATGATAGACATCAAAAGAAACAGGGGCATCCAGAAGACAGCGAGGGTTGGGTGGATGTGATAATACGCCATCATCAGGACGAACATAAGAAAAGAAATGGCGAAATCGACTAGCCCTGAGAGTACCGCCGAAATCGGCAGCGTCAGCCGCGGAAAATAGACCTTGGTAATCACTCGCTGATTGTCCACGATGATGTTCGTCGCGTTTTGCAAAGATGCTGCGAAGTACATCCATGGCAAAAGAGCACTGTAGTAGAAGATCGGATACGGCAGTCCCTGAGAAGGAATATGCGCGAGAGCCCCAAAAAACAGGCTGAAGATCAACATCGTCAGAAACGGCTGGAGAACTGCCCAGGCCGCGCCGACTATCGTTTGTTTGTAGCGAATCTTGACGTCGCGCCAAACAAAAAAGTAGAGCAGTTCGCGGTATTCCCATAACTCACCAAGCGGAATACTCCACCAGCCGCTCGGCGGCGTGATTCGGACGATCGGAGGGCTCGGCAGGACGGTCGTGTCGGAAGCACTCATGTTTTCTCTCTGATCACTGGTTGCGGGACTTGAGTTGCTTTACGTCCTCTTCTTCAATGTGCTGCATCAGTCTTCCACGACGCATCAAGTAGCTCTTTACCGTTCGACTCGCCTGACCGGGAACAACAGCAACCTGATTATAGGCCGCCTCGCGCCAGGAGATCGGTCCGCGGACAGGAATAAGGTGCGTGCCCCACTGGTACACGAGGCCCAGATTCCAAAGTATTAGCACGGCCGTCCCGGCCCAAGCCATCGTGGTGGCTCGCCATTGCTGCACAGCGCGGGCGAGCCAATCGAAAAATGCCGCCAGGCCCAGAACGAACAGAAGCGTCAACGAGACAAAGAATCGATTCCCGTAAGACGATAAACCATCCCAATCGAGATGGAGGGAAATCAGGGCATAGAAAGCCACGAAGACGACGATGAGATATGTTCCAAAACTCCGATCCACAAGCCAAATACGACCTAGGCCGACCAAGGCTAGAATCAAGATTGGAGTCCAACTGAGTAATCCGTGGTCGGAAGAAAACAAGACATTCCACAATGCCGGCGAATGCCAGGCCCAATCCTGGACGGGTGAGTAGCCGGTCTTAAAGGGACTTCCATAAATGATTTCCCGCGAAACTAGCGTAGGTAATAGCGCGATGACAAATACACCTAAGTAGACGAGGTGCCGAACAAACAGCCGCGCAATCGCCGGTCCACCGTGTGCGGATGCATTCCATGCTTTCCAATAAGAAGATGTCGCCTCCATCATAGGTACAAGAAGTGCAAGTCCATTCGCGTAGTAAACATTCACCATGAGCCCGGAGAGGAGGCCAAGGAGTATCCACTGCGGAAGTGTGCGCACGGCGCGCGTCCGGTGCCAGTACCACAGAAATAGCGCCACAACGAAAGCCGATTGCGCATGGGACCATGAAGGATTGAAGTACATGTAAACAGGAAGCGAACTTGCCCACCAGATCCCCAATGTTGCGAGAAACGCCCAGCGCTCTTCAAAGTACTTCCGCGCGAGACAAAACGAAATCCATAGGCCCAGGAAGCCGTAGAGCGAGGTGGAAACGGCCATGGTGATCAGATAAGGCCTTGAGAAGCCGTCGGCGGGAACGTGACCGCCCATTTTGTTAAACAACAGCACACCTACGTGTGTCACAAGAAGAAAAGGCGCCCAAAGAAGCGAAGGACCGATCGACCAGTTACTGGCGATGTGTCCTGTCGAGGTGTACTGGCTCGGAAGCACGCGACCACCTGGGCCCACGCGTCCCATCACGAAGCTCTCGTTTCCATGTTGCCAGTCTTTTTCAAAGTCGAGATGTCTTTCAATCAGCAAGGAGCGCGCATACGCGTAGTACCCCACTCCATCGCCCCTCACCCAGGGGTTCACCAGCGGGAGCGTGAAAACAAAGAGCGCGAGCAAGATCCCCCCCCATCGGGAAAGCCTCTCTCGCAGCTGTTGCACCTGCAGCATCAGGCCACGGCTCCTTGCGTTGACCTTCCGGGGAATTGCCGCAATGATTCCAGCAAGTTGGTTGCGACGTATTCCACCTGTGCCGCAGTCAATTCCGCATACATGGGCAACGAGAGAATCCGACCAGCAGCGATTTCTGTCACCGGGAAATCGCCACGGCGGTAACCCAGTCCCGCGCATGCTTCTTGCAAGTGGATCGGAATCGGATAATGAATTCCCGTGGTGATGCCGCGCACGGACAAAAACTCTTGCACGCAGCTCCGGTTTTCGATTTGCACAACGTAGAGATGGAAAATGTGCGTTCGCTTCGCGGCGATTCGCGGCAGCTCAAGCGGCTCATTCGCCAACAAAGAGTTGTATGCTGCGGCGTGTTCCTGCCGCGCGGCGTTCCACCGGTCGAGGTGGGGAAGCTTAACGCGCAAGACAGTCGCCTGAATCGTATCGAGCCGCGAGTTGGTCCCAGCAACGACGTGTTCGTACTTCACGCGCTGGCCGTAATTCCGAAGGTGGCGAATTCCTTCAGCAATGGCCGCGTCGTTCGTCACAACCATCCCACCGTCGCCATACGCGCCGAGATTCTTCCCCGGATAGAAACTGAATGCCGCCGCGTTGCCGTAGGCGCCTACGCGGTGTCCGCCGTATATCGCTCCGTGCGCCTGCGCGGCGTCTTCGATAACGACGAGGCTGTGCTTCCGAGCAATGGCGAGAATCGGCTCCATATCGGCTGGTTGCCCGTAAAGATGGACGGGCAAGATACCGCGGGTCCGAGACGTAATCGCCGCTTCGATGGCGCCGGGATGGATGTTGTACGTCTCTGGATCGATGTCCACGAGCACCGGCCGGGCACCCACTGCCATGATGGCAAGCACCGTTGCGATAAACGTGTTCGCAGCCGTGATCACCTCATCGCCCGCGCCGATGCCGTACGCGCGTAGTGACAGTTCCAGAGCGTCCAGGCCAGAGCCAACTCCAACGGCATAAGTAGTCCCGATAAACTTCGCGAAGTCTTCCTCAAACTGGTGGACTTCGTCGCCCAGAACGTAATCGCTGCGCTTCAGAACACCCTGAATCGCCGCGTCCATTTCCCGCGAGAGGGTCTTGTATTGAGCTCGCAAATCCACGAACGGTATCCTTTGTTGTTCTCTCATTTTTTTGCGCCCAGGCCCAGATACAACACTGGCCGGAGAATGCTCCACCAGCCCGTAATGGGTCTCATCTTTGTATAGCCCTGTTGGTGGGGCGGGTACACCTTCGTGACCGGCACTTCGCAATGCCGATAGCCCAGCCGGATTGCGTTGTAGAGGAGATACGGCTCCAGCTCGTACTTGTCGAGCCATTCCTGTCGCCAGTTGATTCGCGCGTCGCGCAGGATCTCGGTGCGGAATGCCCGAAACCCGTTCGTCGTTTCCGTGACGCGCTTACCCACGAACATCGAAAACAGGAGCGGATGCACAAATCGCGTGGCGATCACGCGGTACGTCGGTGTATTCCCGTACCCCCCGCCAGGTAGAAAACGCGATCCCTGAACAAAATCCGCGCGATCGGAAAGAATAGGCTCCAGCAAGCGCGGGATCTCGTTTGGATCATCCTTGTCATTCCCGGCCTGGATCACGACGATTTCATATTTGTTTTCGAGCGTGTAATCAAACACGCGCTTCATCGCCGCGCCAATTCCCCGATTCGTGGTGTTTCGCACGTGTACCCATCCGTCCTTCGGGAGAGATTCCAGGATGCCGTCGGTCGAGCCGTCGTCCATCACAAGCAAATCGTAGTCTCGCGTTTGCGGATGCCGGACAATCGTGCGCCGAATTTTTTCACCCTCGTTGTAAGCGAAAATAGCGGTGAGCACTTTCATTTTCTGCTCGAATCCGGACGCACTACTGGCCGGGGCAAGGGAGTGATCGAATTCCATTCCGGTCGGCGACGCACATCGATCCCGTCCTGATATGGTTTGACGAGATCAAAGGCACATTCGAGGCCGTCTACATCGCCAATCACGTGCGCCGGCGATCCCACCACAACGGAGCGCGCAGGAACGTTAGTGATGACAACGCTTCCCGCGCCCACCAGCGCATTCTCCCCGATGATCACGTGGGGAAGAATTGTGGCGTTGATTCCAATGTGCGCACCTGATTTGATCGTCGGTCCCTGCATACATTTTGTGCACAGCGGGTGGGGATCGTTTGCAAGCATTACGCCCGGTGCGAGGAAGACATCATCTTCCAAGACGGTGTACTGACAAACGTACACGTTGCAATGAATCCTCACGCGATTGCCCAACACGCAATCGTAATCCACCGTCGTGTGATTCCAAATGCTGCAGTCATGCCCAATACGGTTTCCTTCGCGAATGATGACGTTGTGTCCCGTCTCGAATCCGTTCCCGATTTCCACCGAGGCGTAAATCACGCTCCCGGAACGGACTTGAGCCTTATCTCCAATGCGTACGGGCCTCCGCTCGATCGGGCGTCCCGGCGGATAACCAAGGATCACTCCAGAATCAATCGTGCAATACTGTCCTAGTTCGATCGGGACGCAACTTTGCACCTTGCGACCTCCACCGCTTTTCCGCGCTCCCGGATCGAGGCGTCAATGGCTTTGAGGGTCTGAACGACGTGCGTGCCGGTGAGAGCATCCGATACTGGCTTACGGTTCAGCGAAATAGCCGCGATAAAATCAATGGCTTGGTTTTTCAGAGGTTCGCTGAATTCGATTTTGGGGCTAATGATGTCACCGTCGCGGACAAGCAATTTGAACTCACCAAACGATCCAGCGTCTGTTTCTCCCACCGAGACACCTTTCTCGAAGACACGGACTCGCTCGAGGTCGTTCAAGTCGTCGAACACTACCCGTTGACGGCTTCCGACTACCACCACTTCGCGCACTTTATTTGGATCAGCCCAGCTCACGTGAATGTTGCCGATCACGTGGTTGGCGTAACCCAGCGTGATGAACCCCACATCTTCGCGGGCGTTGCCCAAAGCCTGCGAACCTATCGCGCTGACCCAAAGCGGCTGCTGATCGAGCAGATAATCAAAGATGGAGATGTCGTGTGGCGCCAGGTCCCAGATCGCGTTGACGTCGGGACGGATGGGGCCGAGGTTCGTGCGTGTCGAATGTAGATAATAGACTCGGCCAAAACCTTCCGATGTTACGCACTGCCGCAGCTTTTGAATCCCCGGGTTGTAAAGAAACGTGTGCGCCACCATTAGGACGCGACCCGTTTTCTCCGCAAGCTCGCCGAGCACTTCGCAATGCTCCACCTCTAGAGCAAGCGGTTTTTCGACGATCACATGGCGGCCGGATTCAAGCATTAGCCGGGCTAGATGATAGTGCGTCGAAGCAGGGGTCGAGATCACAGCCGCATCGACGTCATTTCGTTGCAAGACTTCTTGGACATCTGCACACATAGGAATCTGTGGAAATCGAGAGGCGGCTCGCTCCAGTCGATCCGCTTGCGAGTCGCAAATGACTGTGACGCTCGAGTTGGGCAGTTCACCCAGCGCACGAGCATAGTTCGGACCCCAGTAGCCATAGCCGATGAGTGCGATGCGTATCTTGGAAGACAAATCAGAAGGCTCCTTTGCTTGACGAGTGGTTGTCAATATTCCAGTCGACCCGCACTCCTTAGGTAACGAGCGTCCTTCGGCTTCCGTTCCGTCCACGCCGAGATTGTATTGGCCACCAAACCGTGTTTTTCGGAGTTCAATTGCTGGTCGATGAGCATCTCCCATTCGAAGACGTGGGATCTAACGCCATTACCTCACGTAGGGTTAGTGGGCGTGAACCTTGCCAAGCTGTCGCCGCATCCTCGACCAGCGCACATTGGTGCGGATCACGCATGGTCCGTTGTTGTCGCCGGACTTGCTACGATGCCGCCCTTGCATGAGAGCCGATTTCGCTGGGTTGCGCTGGCAATCCTTCGCGGCCATCTTCCCTCCGCAGTATCGCAATGATGGAAAGCGGCGGCAGCGGAAGCCATGAGTCCACGAGTCGGAATATCGGCGTCAGCAGGTTCAGCATTCGGATCTGCCCCAGCCCAAATGCCCGTCGATGCAGGACCCGTCCGTTCAGCCACCAGGCCGGGACACCCGGTCGGTTGAACTTCAACACTTGCTCGACGTGGAAGCCCGCCTCTCGTGACACGACCGTAAGCTGCTCCGAAGTATACCGCCGACAGTGACCCAGCACTTCGTCCAAGCTGCCGTAGAGCCCCGGCCCGCAGGGAACTAGAATGATGGCGCGGCCGCCATTGCTCAGGCTGTTCCGTATATTTCGTAGGGCCCTGACATCGTCGCGAATGTGTTCTACCACGTTGAGGCAAACAACCGTGTCGAAGGATTGCCCGGCAGGGAACGTTCCAGCGTCGACGGCATTCGTATAGGCTACCCGCATGTACGGCCGCGTTGAACGCAGCGAGCAGAGTTTATCGAGGTAGTGGGGGTTGACGTCGGTGGCCCAATAGACCGATCGCGGCATCAAGTGAACCGACATATTGCCAGTCCCCGCTCCGACCTCCAGAACACGGTCTCCGATGTATGGTCGAATCACGTCAGCCATCCACTGGGTGAATCGGGGCGCGCGGTTGAGCCGCTCGAGAACCTCAGCGCCGGCCTCATCGCCAACGTAGATTCGGTCCGATAGCGAGTACCGAAGAATCGCCCAGAGAGCCCGAGCGCCGTCCTTCCAGCCAATTTTCTTTCCTTCGCCATACGTTCGGCCGGAATAACTGATGGGCACTTCGAAGATCTTGGCGCCTCGCTTGGCTAGCTTGATAACCAATTCAGGTTCAACATCGAAGGTCGAGCTTTGGAGCGGAATACTCTTCAGCAAGTCCGCTCGGACCATTTTGTAGCAGGTCTCCATATCGGTCAGATTCAAGTCACAGACCAGATCACAAAGAAAAGTCAGTAACTTGTTGCCGAGAGCGTGCCTGAAGAAAAGCGCGCGTTTGTAGCCGCCAGGCATGAAACGCGACCCGAAGACAGCATCAGCATCCTCGGACAGGAACAGTTCGATCATCTGCAGGAGATCCCGCGGATGGTATTCAAGGTCGGCGTCGTGAATTACAACAAGCGCGGTATCCACATGCGACAACCCTGTCCTGATCGCTGCGCCCTTCCCTCTGTTTTTTTCGTGCCGAATCCACAGCCAGCAAAACCTTGGGTCAGTTGGCCCAGATTCCACCGCTTTCCGAAAATCCTCGATTGCCTGAGCGGTGGCGTCAGACGAGCCATCATCCACGACGATCACTTTCACCATCTCAAGCAACGGTGACTCGCTCAAAACTTGAAGCCTTCCCAAGCTTGTTCCGACGAGATACTGCTCGTTGTATGCAGGAACGATTACGGAGAGAGTTGTGCTTGTCCGTCGGTCAGAGTTTCCTCCAGCCGACAATGACCCCGCACCTGTGGGCAATTTCCGCTCAGCCGTTTGAACTCGATTTGTGGTTGACGCGAAGCTCATCCGTCTGGACGCTCATCGGGGACAACGAAGCAATATGCCACGAATTGCCACCGCGCGACAGTCCTCGGAGGCTTCAGTCGTTGCTCCCTGGTCATTGCACGTCGGGGCGGTTTAAGGCGAGTGGCGATAAAGAAAGCCGTTTGCATGTCTGGCGCGGAACGGGCATTCCCATTACGAAGCAGTAGCTTAAGAAGCTGCTGTTCCCGTTGCTAAACCTCGATGAGTTCCTTTCGTCTCGCCGTGCACCACAGCATCCTCTTCGATCTTCTTCTGAAAGTAGCTGACAACGCGGTCCACAATCTCGGTGAGCGGCGTCGACGGACGAAACGAGACAAGCTGTTGCAGTTTTTCCAGAGAGGGTACGCGACGAAGCATGTCCTCGAATCCGGGCTCGTAAGCCTGATCGTAGGGGATGTATTCGATCGGCGACTTGCTGTTCGTGCGCTTCTTCACGAGTTGCGCGAGCCCTTCCATCGAGATTTCCTCGTCATTTCCGATGTTGATTACCTCTCCTACCGCGGAACCTGTAGACATCAGCCGAAGGATTGTCCCGACAGAGTCGCGAACATCGCAAAAGCATCGAGATTGCCGCCCCGTACCGAACACCGTGATGGGTGAGCCTTCGAGCGCTTGCCGAACGAAATTGGGCAGCACCATTCCGTACCGGCCTGTCTGCCGCGGCCCCACAGTGTTGAAAAGTCGCGCCACGATGACGGGCTGTTTCCTTTCCTTCCAGTATGAGAGCGCGAGAAACTCATCCATTGCCTTGGAAGCTGCGTAGCTCCACCGGCCCTTTGTCGTCGGGCCAAGGACCAGGTCCGCATCTTCCCGAAAGGGAACTTTGTCGCTCTTGCCGTAAACCTCCGACGTCGAAGCTACAAACACGAGTTTTCTCTTCTTGGACGCTGCGTCGAGCACGAGCTGTGTGCCATGCACGTTCGTTTCGAGCGTGCGCACGGGGCTCTCAACGATCAATCTCACGCCAACGGCGGCAGCCAAGTGAACCACAGCATCGGATTCGTCAACGAGCTCTGCAAGGAGTCCTCTGTTCGCGATGGAATCGAAGAAGTAGTGAAATCTATTATAGCTTTTGAGATGGCGAACGTTTTCCACGCTGCCCGTAGAAAGATCATCCAGAATGAATACTTCGTCGCCGCGATTCAGCATCGCCTCGGCCAAATGCGATCCGATGAAGCCGGCTCCGCCCGTTATCAGGCAGCGCAAGATTGCCTCCTCACACTACGATTTCGGTGCGTCATCATCACTTCCCGATGAAAATGCGCCGCCCTTGCTGATCTCTTCTCCATATCCGTAACCGTAGGCGTACGGGTAGTATCGGTAGGAGTAGTAATAGTCGGGCGCGCTCGAATCGACAGCGTTTAGCACCACTCCAAGCATACGGCATTTGACTGCGGCGAGAAGGTCGCGTGTGCGTGTGAACGCTTCCTTTGGCGTCTCGCCGCTTCGCACGACCAGCAGTACTCCGTCCGTCAGCGCCGAGAGAATCACAGCGTCCGTTGCGGCCATGATCGGCGGCGAATCGATCACGATGAATTTGAATCTGCGCCGGAGTTCCGCGATTGCCTCTCGCATTTTGTGAGAAGAAAGCAGGTCGGCCGGGCTGGGCGGAACAGGACCGGTAGTCAACGCTGCTAGATTGCTGATCGTCGGATGTGGGATTATTATTTCGTCTAACGTCGACACGCCCGCAAGATAGGAGCTGAGTCCTCCTTCTTTGCCGATTGTCAGATTCAACGCACGCCGAATTCCCGGTTTCCGCAGATCGGAGTCCAGCAAAAGCGTGTGGTCCCCAAGCTGTGCGAGCGTGACCCCGAGATTGACGGCCGCTGTCGTCTTTCCTTCACGTGGCAATGCGCTTGTCACCAGGATCACTTGGGGTGGGTGCTCGGCCTGAGAGAGCAGCAACGAAGTACGCAGCGCACGGAAAGCCTCTGAGATCTGCGACTTCGGCTGAAGGTAGGAAAGCAGTTCCACTTTCGGGCCCGAGACTGCCTGGGGTGTCGCTTCGCGAGCCAGTCGCGACAGCGTGCCGTGGTGACCGTTCAAACTCGGCAGCGACGGAACCACTGCAAGGGAAGGAAGTCCGGTCAACGACTCTATATCGTCTGGTGATTTCACCGTGTTGTCCAGATACTCTCGGAAAACGGCAAGTCCTATTCCCCCGATCAGGCCCACTAAAAACGCCAGCGAGATGTTGCGGGCCTTTTGCGGGCGCGACGGGCTTGTCGGCGCCAGCGCGGGATCGACGACTCGTATGTTACTCGAACGCAAGCCGGCCGAGATCCCAGCCTCTTTCAGTCTTTGCAGCAATCCGTCATAGAGCTGCTTGTTCGCTTCCGCGTCGTGCTGAAGGATGTGGTACTGAACCAGCTTTTCGGCCAGGTCGTTGGCTTGCGCCTTCTGCTTGTCGAGTGCATCCTGAAGAATTGCGACATGAGTCCGTGCCGTCTCATATTCCGTCTGAATGGTTTCGACCATGACTTTTCGCTGCTTTGCTAGGTCGTCGTCCAGCTCCTTTTGCTGAGCGGCCATGCGTTGCACTTTCGGAAAGCTTGGACCGTACTGGTTCACTGCCTCGGTGTACTCTTCGTCGAGATCGGACTTTCGCTTCACCAAATCCTGGATTACGACATTGTCCCGCGCGGCAGGCAAGGCATCGACATTCCCTGCAAGAGCGATCCGGTAGAGAGCCTCTTTTTCAGCCAAAGCTGTTTGCGCGTCCGTGACGACTCTACTTAGATCGGCCAGCTTCTGAGTGGTTATGTCCTGCTTCTCGTCGATCTGCCAAATCTGGTTCTGGCGTTCGTAAGCGATCCGGTCGTCTTCGGATTTCTCGACCTTCAGCCGAAGCTCTTCGAGCTCGGACGACAGCCAGGTGGAAGCTTGCGTCGTCGCGTCATACTTGCTGCGGAAATTCTGCTCGATGAAGTTCTGCAGGTGCGTGTTCACCGCGACAGCGGCCAGCTGTGGGTCTTCGGCTTCGAATCTGACTTCGATCAGTCGGCTGTTGGGCACCCGTTTTACGCCGAGTCTTCCTAGAAACGCGCCCAAGATCGCGGGGCGCTTCGATCCGGCTCCACCTTGGGGGAACGCCAGCGAAGTTGCCGACCCTCCAAATTCCGGATAGCGGCCGAGGTCGAGAGACTTAATGGTTTGCAAGGCCAGTGTTTCACTCTGCAGAATCTTGGCCTGGGTCTCGATGTAATCCTCGGAGTCCATGTATTCGTCGTATGAATTGTCATCCTGGAAGCGCAACGCGTTCTGAGACTCCTTGTCCACTTCCACACGCGCTGCTGCTTCGTAGACTGGCTTCATTTTGAAGGAGGCGATCGTCACCACGGTCACGACAGTGAGAAGAAAAGTGAGGATGAGCCATTGATGCTTTCGCAGAATAATTAGGTAATCGAGGAGATGCGGATCGTGGGGCAACTGGTCCCAGGGAAGCACGGCAGGTGCGGGCACGACCGCCAGCGAGTCTGCCACCCTGCGATCACGCAACGCGAGTTTGGGCGCTTCTTCCATGTGTCGTTGTTCGGGCCTTCTCTCCGACTTTTTATTCCTACTGATACGCTGCGCGGTAGATCGCTACAGATGTGCCGATACCTATTGCAGCCTCGCCGCCCCGGGCCAAAATCTTCCTCCCGGTGCTATCGGGAACGTACAGAATATCGTTTGACTTCATCGCTAAGTCGTCTGCTTTGTGTTTTTCGATTTGCTTTATGCGGACGGGAATCTGATCCCGTTGTCCCGTCACTGGGTTGGTTCGCATGATCACCGCGTCATCCGACTTTGCAAAGCCGGTCAGACCGTGCGCCAGGGCCACCGCCCTCAGGACGGTAATCTGGTCGCCGTGGCCTTGGAGGACGTATCCCCCGGGCTGCGCAACGCCAGCGCCCATCACGTAGACGATCCCCGCTTTGGGAACGCTGATCACGTCACCGCCATACACGGCAATGTTGAACTTCGAGTCTCCAGAATCGAGCAAATCCTGCAGGCGAACTGTGATGATCTCTTGATTCGGTGGTGGATCGTCGGGCGCGTTCGCGGATTCGTCCTTGGGGTCGTCTGGATGCGACGGACGCGTGATGATCACAACACTCCCAGCATCATCCGAGATGCCGCCTGCGGCGGCTAACACTTCCAGCAGCGTCGTTGGCCGGATCACTTGATACACCATCGGATGACTTACGGCCCCGACAATCGAGATCGGCTGGCTGTTTTGCTCCTTCACAAACACCGATACTTGAGGATGCGAAACCAAGCCGTTTTCGAGCAGTAGCTGTTCCAGTTGGGCTTCCAATTGAAATGGGGTTAGCCCGGCAGCGTGAATCCTTCCCGGTATGAGGGGGAAGCTGATATCGCCTGTATCACTAACCCGGAGCTCACGAGAAAGTTCCGGGACGTCGAACACATCGATGTGCAAGAGATCGCCGCTGCCGATCGGTGTGTCGACCGGCCGAGTCCGCGCTAGGCTGGCAAGCTCCTGGATTTTCTCGTTTGTTTGCTTCGGAGTTTCTTCCTTCTGCTGGCCCTTGGCACCCTGCGGGAGACACAGCACCAGACAGACCGCGGCGCCCACAAACCACACCCCGAAATTGTCCGAAACTCCGCGGACCTTCACGACCATCGATAGAGATGACCCCGCAACAATATGGCCTAGCGACTGTAATCCTGTCAACGTGAGATTCCCGCTGCTCGAAATCAGCTTAAGGCTGGCTGGCCCGAGCTATCGCTTTTTCTTCCACGTGCCTGCTGATGACTCGCTTTCGCAATACTCCGAGCCCTCCAATACTCAGGGAACTCAAGAAATACTTCTGAAATCCCCAACCCATGTTCGATTGCAAGTGCAGCTAGAGAGTTTTGTTGAAGCAGGGCGCACAGGGGAGAGTGGTCCCCAAGCACCGGCGGATTCGCGGCGGGCTTCTTCATCAAATCGGACCCTCGGTCCTCTGGCGGTTACTCCGCCGCATACGCTGTCCAGGCACCTCCGATGGAAGTGGCTTCGAGGTTGCCAGATGCACCTGCAAGAGAAAAAGTAGAGCGTTGGACGGAACATGCAGATTGAAATCGACGAAGCTGTGCAGCGATAGACCGGAGAGCGCAACGATGGCTCCGGCGTGCACCGCGCGGGAGAAGTGTCCTTGTTCCGCTTCGAAGTTGTTTCGTGCCTGCCGGTACAGCAGGATGAAGAAAGCTAGGCCACAGATTCCGCCAAGTATTCCTGTTTCCGCCAGTCCTTCCATGTAGTCGTTGTGAACATGCTCGACAACCCTGCCGTCATAGAATGTTTCGTAGCGCGGATAGATGGCGACAAGCGCTCCCAAGCCTGCTCCCAGAATCGGATGGCCGCGGACGATTTGGCCTGCGGCGCGGGCCATCGTGGCCCGCCTGGCGAGCGACGTATCGCTTTTCGGCAGAGTTGAGAACCGCTCGATGGCCCTTCCGGCCCCAACCCACACAATCAGCGCCAGAGCCGCAAGCACGACCATTCCCAGGGCGGCTAGGTGCGGTCCCTCTTTTGACCGGCGACTGCGGACCAGCAGCGCCAAGACGCCCAGCTCGAACGCGAAGGCCACAATCCCGCCGCGGGAACCGGACAAAATGAGGGCACTGACGGGAATGATCGTCAGCAGCGTGGCCAGGGGAAAGAGCTCCCGGCGCAGGCCGCGAAAAACCATGAGGGCCAACCCGGTCGGGAGCGTCAGCTCGACAAATCCGGCGAAATGGTTGCGATTCACATACGGACCGAAAAGATCGCCCCCCTCCCGAAGGCTGCGAAGCCAATAGATTTTCTCATTCGAGGTAAAGTGCTGGACAATTCCAAAAAGCGACACGGCAAAACCAAGGAAGATCAGGTACCAGGTTAGCTTCGTCAAGGCCGGGCGGTCGCGAAACGCCTGTGTCGCGAGGAAAAAAACGATTGAATACGCTCCCACTTTCAGCAGTTCCGTGCGCGTAAGGAATCCGGACGAAGTGGCGTGAAAGAGCAACTGCAACAGGCCAATTCCCAGGAAACCCAGCACGGGCCAGTTGAGTGGATTCCACTCCCATTTTGCGTCGGGGGTACAGTATGCGGTAATCGCCCACACAATCAGCAACGCCGCTGCGCCGATCTCTAAAACGGATTCGGACCACACCTCGACCGCGCCAAATGCCAGAACACAGAACGCAAAGAGAAAATAGAGGCCTACGCGGATCACGCTCATTGTTTCGATTCCTCCGCTTGCGCACCGGAGGGAATCAATGAAATGTCGGCGATCCACGCGGTACCGCTCAATTTGTTCTCAAACAACCGGCTCGGATAGCGGATTAGCCGGACAAGCAAGAAGTGCGTCTCGGGCCCTGTCAAGATCTGGCCGTCAGCTTCCGTCCACGGATTTGAGCCCGTCAGATTGTTCGTCAGCAGGTTGATCACGCCGACGTGATGAGGATCGACGATCGAAAACCGCAGTCCGCTCTCGGTGGTGATTTGCTCAGTCCGCAGATAGCCACGAAAATCGTAGGTGCGGTTGGGTTCGACGGGCACGTACTCGGACGGTGCGGCCAGGTCGAGATTGGTTCCGCCCCCGAAATCGAGACGAACGGAACGTGTGTGACCGGAAAGACGTGGAGCATCGAAATCAATCGCCACGCCGAGGGGTGAGTCCCATCGCCAGCCGAGTCCGCCGTTCGCAAACGGCTGGGTGAACTCTCCGTCCGAAATCACCGACCCATCCGGCGGAAGGTCATGCGGAAGGCCGGCGGCGCCCAGAGCCTCGAGCCAAACCCGCCGGGCGTCGTCCGCGCGGTCTTCGCGAATCAGCTCCTCGAGAAACGGAAACGAGCGCGCCAGGGGGAAGGACCTGCCCAGGGCCAGGAGCTTTTGCCAGATGGTGAGCCCTGATTCCGCATCGTGAGTCGCATCGAAGAAATCGAGCGCGTCGAAATACGCATCCACGTTGGCGGGCAAGATCTGAAGGACCGCGTTGATGTCATGACCGGAATGCCAAATGCGGGAAATCGCCAGCGGGAGAAGCGACGAGTCCGTGCGAACCGCCCGCTGAATCTCCTTCATCCCCGCGGCGTAGTCCTGCTGTCGCAGAAGAAAATTTCCGTAATACCACGCAACCTGCGCAGAAATGGGATAGACGGCTTCGGCGCGCTCGAACGCAGTCCGCGCATGAGCAATGTCTCCCGATTCCTCATAGGCGCCCGCCAAATCCATCCAGTAATAGGACGAAAGCGGCTCATAGCTGACGGCCTTTTGGTAGTCGAGGATTGCAGCGGAGGGATCGGGATCTGCGAGGTCCCATTGTTGAAAGCGCCCGAGGCGGTCCCAGGCGTCCGCGTTGTAGGGCACAAGCCGGACGCCTTTCTCGATCGAACCTACGTCGTGGGATTCAATGCGGTGATTCGCAAGCCAGAACCGCCCCGCTTGCGCGGTCAGCAATCCGCCGACGGCGATCGATGCCAGAAGGACAACGAGCCGACTGCGCGGTTCTTTGAGAAGGAATTCCACGGCATCGTAATCTGCTACGAGGTTCGCCTGCTCTGCAAGCGCAAATTCCATCCGCGCGGCACGCTCAGAGGTTTTCGGCGCGACACGACAGCTTATTTCTTTCTTTCGCCGATGCGACAGATGATTCCGACGGAGACCCGGTAACTGGGCTGGCTTGGCTTGTTGTTGTAAAAGCGCGTCGGATCGTAATCGAACTCGAGCAAGCGAACGCCCCAGCGCTTCTTGACGTTCAAATCAACGCCGACACCGGCCATCCATGTAAAGGCTAGATCGGTGTTCAGTTTCGACGGGAAGCCGCCGCTGGCGGGAATCGTGTTTCTGTAGTAGCCCTCGCCGAACAGGGCGTGTCCCCACGGCGTGAGCACGTGGTGGCGGAAGGGGAACAACTCCGCCCCGGCCAGAAGCTTGTGAACACTGGTGAAACCGAGCGAGGTCTTGTTGCTATAGTCGCCGGACGCGTCGACTTCCGCGCCGATCCATCTCCTCAGGTTGTATTCGGCCGAGCCGGTCCACCCGCCCATGTCGAGGTAGTATCCGCTGGGCGCCGTATAGCGAGTGAACGTAGGGCCTGCGGAGAGCTCGATCTTTGGCGTCTGCGCAAAAGAGGGCGCCGCCAGCAGTGCCACAAGTGCGAACAAGCCCAGAACCTTCCTCATCAACGCCGCCCTCCCCATCGAATCATGTTTGACCGCCTGAAAAGCCCCGCCATAATACCTTGCCGGCACAGAATCGGCTCGGTTTGCTTTAGATCATTTCGGGTTAAATCAGGTTGTCTCGAGTCGAGGCGAGTCTCCACAGACCGGGGGCGATGAAGGCAGCGTTGTGGGCCAAGCAAGTCAAAATGCAGCATTACGCCAATAGCTGAGCATCGGAGGTTGGCACAGTCGTTTGGCTGTGGATGGGTAATCCGAAAGAGGCAACACAACACTTCATTTGTTGCCACAAATACTTCGGGTGGCCGAAGACATTTGTCCGTACGGGCCAGAGACATTTGTTTCTTGTTCCAGCAGGAGACACTTGTTAAGCATAACTGGCCGATGTGCCGCGATTCCTGTCGCTCCGTTCACGCGTAACTCGTTCCAGGTACCCGCTACTGCGGAATGCTCGCATAGGATCTTCCGGTAGGCCGCGCGATTTCCTCCATTCACGAATAGCAGGCCTGACGTCCAACCAGAATGCCCCGCGGAGCGTTTCCTCCGCGTCGACCAACGAGCAGTCCTGCTGAAGCTTCGCAAGCCGCGCATCATCGACAAGAGCCGCTCGCGCGTAGAGCTCCTGAGCGGTGCATACGGTCTGAATCATCGCTTCGATCTTTCCCTTGAGGTTGTGACTCTGATCAACCATGTAGGCGATGTCCGGAGTGGTCTGCGACTCCCACTCAAACATCCTGATTTCGTGGAAGATTCGGAAGACCTGGTAGGGGTCGATCGAACCAAGAGTGAGATCATCGTCGGCGTAACGCCGGTCATTGAAATGAAACCCTCCGATCATCTTACGATGAAGCAGCCACGCAACGATCTGTTCAATGTTCTGTGCCTGGTAGTGATGCCCTGTATCGACGAGAACAAAGGCTTGGGGGCCGGCCTCCTTGGCAAGAAGGAAGGCCATGCCCCAATCGGCGATGTCCGTGTGATAGAAGGCTGGCTCGAAAGGCTTGTATTCCAACAGCAACCGTTGACCGGGTCTTAAGGCAGCATGGATTTCTCGGAGACCTTCTTCAAAATAACCGATCCGCTTGCGAATGTTTTGCGTACCGGGATAGTTGGAACCGTCCGCGAACCACGGTGAGACGTCCCGTGAACCCAAGGCGTCCGAGATAGCCACACATTCCAGGATATGGCGAATCGCCGTTTGGCGAATAGAAGGATCCGGATTGCCAATCGACCCGTACTTATATTCCGGATTTTGAAAGATATTCGGGTTAATCGATCCGGCGCGTATAGCGAAGCGCTTGACCAGCTTTTCTACTTCAGGAACATCCTTTAATCCTTTCGGCAAATCCCACTGAACATGAAGGGCTAGAGTCGGGCATGACCCAGTAGCAGCGTGAACCTGTGCGGCATCGCTGAACTTTTCTTCGATGGTTGTTGCTGCCGAAGCCTGGATGAACTTTCCGAAACGGGTGCCAGTGTTGGCGAATCCCCAGGAAGGCAGTTCAATGTTGAATTTGTCGAGCGCCCTCCAAACAACTTCGATCGCTTTATCCTTCATGGCGAAGTCTCCATTCGATGGCCGCGCCCGGCACTAATTGGTTTGGCGATCATTCGACAGTGCCAGCGCACTTGCCGACATCCGCTCAGCCCATTTCGCGACCGAATTCACGGTCACGCCGCTGGACGAGCTCCCGTCATGCTCGAGAGCCGCCATCTGAACTGCAAAATTACCGATCGTGGTGGCTTCGGTAGAGCCAAGAATGATTTCGAGGCCTGTTCGCCGAGCCGTTAGATGATTGAGCAGAGTGTTCTGGCTTCCCCCACCCACGATGAACAGACGCTTGAGCTTCTTCCCGGTGATCTTGCTAATCGAGGCAAGCACTTCGGTGTAGCGGGCGGCCATACTGTGAAAAATCGCGTTGGCAAGAGAGGCGATCGAGGTCTCGTCCGGGCCAAACCTCGGCTGCCCGAGAGATTCGAATTGTGCGTTGATTTTATCGATCGTATGCCCTGGAAGCATCAGTTGTGGATCATCAACGTCGATCAACGTGGCAGGCGCCGGCAAGGAAGCGCAAAGCGAAAGCAGCTCCCGAAATGACCATCGCATGCCTTGTTGTTCCCATTCATCCATACATTGGCGGAGCAACCACATACCATTTACGTTCTTCAAGAAGCAGATTCTTCCCCCGACGCCGCCAAGATTCGTGAAATTCAAGGATCGTGCGTCGTCGGTAACACAAGGGGCGTCAAGAACCGTCCCGACCAGTGACCATGTTCCAGAGCTAATAAAGGCCCAATTGTTGCCAACCGCCGGAATCCCGGCGATGGCGGAAGCAGTATCGTGGCACGCGGGGACGACGACTCTTGCATCGCGAAATGCGGGCAACCCAGCAACCTCTCCGGAAACGGGCCCAAGCACCGAACCGCTGGGCACAATTTCGGGCGCCGACGCCACATCCAAACCGAGTTCGCGGAAGATCTCTTGGCACCACGAATGGGTTCCCAAAGCGACGAGCCCCGTATGAGTCGCATTCGTGTATTCGCTCACACGCTTGCCAGAGAGCCGGTAGGCAATGAACTCAGGAAGATTCACCCAGGGAAGCCGCGAATCGAAGCCAGCGAGTTTGTCGGCGTACAACTGGTACAGCGTATTCAATCGAAGGATTTGAATCCCGGTCAAGGAATATAGGCGAGAAGGAGGTAAAACAGCATGCACTTCGCTTTCTGCTTTCTCGGTTCTGGCGTCTCGATAGCAGAAGGGAAGAGCGACCGGATTACCTGCGTTATCCAGCCGCACGTAATCGACGGCCCAACCATCGACGGCAAGGGACGCAATACCCTCAGGCGCGCAAGCTGCACAACGGCGCAATCCCGTCATGATCCCATCGAATATTGCGTCGATATTCCAGCGCAGTCCATCGCCTGTTGAAAGCGGTTCGTTCGCGAAACGATGGAGGACTTCGACCGCGGGTTCGTTGTCACTCCAACGAAGGAGAGAAACACGGCAGCTCTGTGCGCCCAAATCGATCGCGACTCGAGCTCTCCGATGTGGCGCCGATATCATGTACCTTCTCTAATCTTCAACCAAATGAAACTCCGATCTCGAAAAACCGGGCCTACCGAAGAAAAGCCTCCGTCAACCCTCCATCCACCGGAATTAAATGACCGGTCGTACAGCGCGACTGTGGGCCGGCAAGAAACAGGATGGCCACCGCGCAATCTTGCGGATCAATCCGTTGGTGAGTGAGCGTGCGCTTGGCATAGAACTCGGCGAGAACAGAACGGAGCTGCTCGTCCGAGGCTCCATGATCGCAAGGAATCGAATACTTGGTGAGCGATGCGATAACTCGATCGCGAGGAAACATTGTTGAGCCTTTGACGACAGTTGCCGGGCTGATTCCGTTGACCCGGACCTTCGGCGCCAGCGAAATCGCGAATTCACGAACCAGATGGCTCACCGCTGCCTTACTTAAGTCGTAAGCCTCGCTCCCGCGTTTCGGAACCACAGCGTTCGCTGAACTGACAAGGACGACGCTTGCGGTCAGATCCTGTTCGAGGAAAATCTTCGAGGCTTCTTCGAGCAGTCGATGATTGGCCGTGACATTAACATCTAGAGTTAGTGCCCACTGTGCATCGCTGATCCGTCCATCCGGCGACGAAGGAAAGAGTGCGGCAGTGTTCACGACAATGTCGAGGCCGCCATACGCCGCGACCGTGTCGTGAAGCGCTCGCCGGATGGATTCCCGGTCGCGAATGTCGATGGCCACGGCAATCGCTGTTTCCTTGCCTCCAACTTGTTGAGCCTCGGCGGCCACTACCTTGGCGGCTTCAACGTCTTTGTCGGCTACCACCACGTGCGCCCCGCGATGTGCGGCGAGAAGCACTGTCTCCCGACCAATGCCGTTTCCGCCGCCCACGACCAGGCAAATCTGGCGGCTCAGCTCCCTTTCCGGCGGTTGACGTCGGATCTTTGCTTCCTCAAGTTGCCAATACTCGATTCGAAATGCCTCCGACAGTGGCAAAGCTACATAGTTGGAGTAAATACCGAACGCCTCGGTCTCGGCAGCCGGACCGGCCTGCGGCAGGAGGCGCGGTGTTGTGCCAGTGCCTAGAGCGCTCGCGCCTTCCATGACGTGAATCGCGTTCGTATAGAATTCGCCCGTGGTACGGGCCTCCGCCTTGTTTTTTCCGAAGCTGAACATACCAATACCAGGCACAAGCACTACAGTCGGGTTTGCATCGCGCATTTCCGGGCTGTCGGGCTGCGCAAAAGATGCATAGTAGTCTGAATATTCTTCCCGATATTGCTGGAGTGCGCTGTCAATCATCTCTCGCAGTCCCGACAAGTTCGGATGGGGATTCCAAGGCACGAACAGCGGGCGGATTTTGGTCCGTATGAAATGGTCCGGGCAGCTTGTTCCGAGATGCGCAAGTTCTTGAGCATCTGCCGAGTTCACAAATCGAAGAATCTCAGGAAGATCGCTGTAGGACCCGATTCGGCGCAGCTTGCCCGAAACACGTCCGCGCAAGAATGGAAAGATCTCTTGAGCGAGCGAGGAACGATTCTCAAGCGCCGCCGTGCGCTCCCCACCGAACAGACTTGGCCCCCGCCGTGTCAAGTGTTCCGATACGAACTGTCCGATCTGGTCGATCGCCGTGATCGTGTTCACGTAGCACTCGCGCGGCGTGTTTCCCCAAGTGAAAAGACCGTGGCAGGCAAGAACGATGCCGTCGCAGTCCGGCGCCTGCTTTACCGCATCGCGCAGCATCATGGCTAGCTCAAAGCCGGGCCGTTGCCAGGGCAACCAGATCAGCTTGTGAGAGTACGCGCGGTTGAATTCTTCCATTTTTTCGCGGCCATTCGCCGCCGCGGCCAGCGCAATCCCCCAATCAGGGTGTACGTGGTCGACGTGTTTGAAAGGAAGGAAAGCATGCAGCGGAGTGTCGATTGAGGCCGCAACAGCATTGTTGCCGAAAGCGCAGAGTGGATACAGAGCAACCATCTCATCTTCGGAATCGACGCCCCGGTAGCGCCCCGCGAGGGCATGCAGTTTCTCCAAGTAGAGTGTGGCGAAGCCCGTCCGCTGGATGCTGCCGATGTCGCCGCCGCTCCCCTTAATCCACAAGACGCTCTTTTGGGAACCGTCGAGGGGATCGGATTCAGTAATCTTCGAGCTCGTGTTTCCCCCGCCAAAGTTCGTGATGCGAAGGTCGGAGCCTAGGAGATTTGAGCGATAACGCAACAGTTCCGCGTCATCTAACGCGCTTGCGACGCGCTCATCCCAGCGATCCTCCAAATAGCGAAGCGTCCTCTGGATCTTCATTCGGAGCCCTGCCAACAACGGGAACACTGCCGTTCATATGACTGCCGAAGAGGGACAACGAACCTCGAAAACCATGCTGCAAACGAGCGGACCCAAGTATATCGTAGCCCGGCCTGTTGCCTTGTCATTTCAATCGGCAACGATTGTGCTTCGATTTGTTGCGAAAGGGACCCTACTTGGTACCAAACCCTTTGCTCGGTGTTTTCCTTCATTGGTTGGGTGGACTGGCTTCCGCGAGCTTCTATGTTCCGTTCCGCCGCGTGAAGATCTGGGCATGGGAGACGTACTGGCTCGTCGGTGGATTTTTCAGTTGGATCATCGTGCCGTGGATCCTGGCCCTGTGCATGACGAGCGATCTCATCTGCGTTCTTCGGGACGCGCCGGCTGAGAGCCTGTTTTGGGCTTACACCTTCGGGGTGCTTTGGGGACTGGGCGGGCTCACGTTCGGTCTGACCATGCGGTACCTTGGGATGTCTCTCGGCATGGCTGTGGCGCTCGGATACACCGCCGCGTTCGGCACGCTCATCCCTCCCATTTTTCGAGGACAGTTCGTGACCCAGGTCCTCGGGACCACGTCGGGTTTGACAATTCTGGCTGGCGTCGGAATTTGTTTGCTGGGAATCGTCTTTGCGGGCGCGGCGGGAATGTCCAAAGAACGGGAGTTGCCTGAGGAGCAGAAGCGCGCCTCCATCAAAGAATTCAACCTGAAGAAGGGCCTGCTGGTGGCTACATTCTCCGGCGTGATGAGCGCCTGTTTTGCTTACGGCCTGGCCGCCGGCGATCCGATCAAAGAAATCACCATCCGTCACGGCACGCCCGCCCTGTGGCAAGGGCTTCCAGTGCTGGTCGTGGTTCTGCTGGGAGGATTTACGACAAACTTTCTTTGGTGTGTGATTTTGAACGTCCGCAACCGGACCGGATACCAATACTTCAAGCCCGAAGTTCGTGGGCCGGTTCCCGCGCGAGGCGATGAGTCAATCCTCGAAAATGTAATCGACGCTCCCGCAGAGGAAATGGTGGAACTGGCCGCCTTCGAAAGGCCAAATCCTTCCAAAGCGCCCATGCTCTCGAACTATTTCTTTTCCGCTCTGGCTGGAACCACGTGGTACTTCCAGTTTTTCTTTTACACCATGGGCGAGACGCAGATGGGTCGCTACAAATTCTCGAGCTGGACCCTGCACATGGCCAGCATCATTATCTTCAGCACGCTCTGGGGCATCGCTTTGAAGGAATGGAAAGGAGTTGGCCTCCGTACGAAGTGGCTGGTTGGCTTGAGTCTTTTCGTCTTGGTCTCCTCGACAGTGATTGTCGGCTATGGGAATTACTTGGGCTCACGAAGCTCGGTAGCTAGGTCGTCGACGGTCGAGAGAACGAGAACTTTGAGCAATCTACAGATAGCAGGTGAAGAAGGCTGTGGGCCCGCGTGTTTACGTCGAACGAATTTCTATTGAATCGATCTCTCAGCAGATCTGTATGCAATCCATTCCTAGCAGTGCGGCCAGTTTCTTCAGCTTGGCCGCAATGTGACCGACTCCGACCGCGCAGTGATGCGCTGGACCTTGGGCATTCCACGCCTCTATGAAGCGTCGCGCGCCAATCGGGAAACGATAGCGGCTGTTCGTGTTGCCGATTTCCAGAATGGGACCCGGCACGGAGTCTGCTTCCGCTGTCAGAAGCATGAGTTTGTCCGCCGTCTGGACGACGGAAAGTAGAGTGACTGGACCCTGTTTGACCGACATCTCGACCGACAGACCCGACCCGACCTTGCCGTGATAGACCCGCAGGGGACGGACCTTGATTCGCCCTTCGGCGATCGCGAGATGTCCTGGGCCGTCATGGCCCATCAACACAACGTCGTCCCTGAAGTCCGTGGCGTAGTGCTCCGTAAAGGATCCGCCGGCGCCGAAAGAATTCATGATCTTCATGGCTTGAGCGTTCTTGATCTCGTACTCGCCCGCGACCGGCACTCCGCGCGCCGTTAGCAAGCTGGTTCCCAGAATCATGGAACTGATCGTGTCTTCGTTGTCCGGGTTTCCCATTCCTTGATAGTAATACGCGAGCGAGCCGAGTCGGTGCCGCTCCACTAAGCGATCCAGCGCAAGTGAAGTCCGGGCGGCGCGCTCTAATTCGTGCAGCGCGCAATCGGGTTGAACGTCGAAGCTTTTCCGGAATTCTTTCACTCGCTGGTCGATCGCAGCCGGCTGGACGTCGCGTCGAAGACCGGCGAGTTCATCTACTTCCAGCACTTCAACGTGACCGCCGAAGTAAGCGCAATGTTGGGTCAGGTCAGAATAAATATCGAGCATCCCACCGTAGTAATGGCCCATGACTCCGAGACGGTTGTGCTCCATGGTATGAGCCACGCGGCCGGCCTCCAGCCATTCGTCGATCTCGCGCCATGCAATTGGATCCTCCTCGAGCATCCCGGTGACTTGGAAGAAGGCGATATGGCAGCGACGAAATACGTTCGCAATCTCCGGCACCGGACAGGTCTGGCAGTGAGCCAACCACTCCCCGGTCATTTTCGTAAGATCTCCCATGCGGTTGAATGAGTCGTAATCAATCGCTGCGGAGGGCGAAAGATTGAGTAGGATTACGGGGACTTTAGCTCTTCGCACAACCGGAAGGACGGTGGACGATAGCGCGTAAGTTGTGGCGTAGAGGAATATGAGATCGACATCCTGTTGCCGAAAGGCGTGACCTGCGGCCTCTGCTTTTTCTGGAGAATCCACTAAGCCGAGATTGACAATCTTCACGCCCGGCTTTTCAAGTCGCTGGGCTACGTGTCGAACGTATCCCGTCAAGCGTTCTTGGAGTCCTTCGAATTGAGCCCAATACGTATCGAGTCCGATTCCGAAGAGCCCCACCGTGAACGCATGACGCTCAAGCTTGTCGCTCATGTCCTTCTGCGCTCCCCCGGGATTCTGGGCCACTGGCCAGCCCGGAACGGGCCGCAAGAGATTCTATAGTGCAAAGATATTTCCTATTGAACAAAGAATACGGCGCGCGTATCTTCCGACCTCGCGAGCATATTTACGTCCTACTCGTTTTGCGCGTGCGTTCTCGACGGAGGATTCCATGAAACCTCTGAATTTCAATCATTGGTTTCTTGTTTCAGTATTTATGCTCGCAACTTCGCTCGCGTCAAGCGCGCAGGATTCTCCCGCCCAGCTTATCGTTCACTGGGACCGCGTGACGAGGGAATGGAGCTCAACGCCTACGTTACAGGTGGTTGTGAACCCACCGCTTCGCCGAGGGACTTCCGTGCATGACAACGCGTTCCAGGCACTTCACGATCTCGGCGCCGACTACGTCCGTTACGTTCCTTGGCTCCCCTACCCGCGTCTTGGCGTAGCGGAGTTGGCACCTCCGAAAGATGGCAAGACCTCCTGGGATTTTTCTCTAATTGATCCGATGACGATAGACTTTTTGGAGGCAACCAAGGGGCACTCTGTCGTTCTCAACTTCAGCACCATCCCTCAGTGGATGTACAAAACCGACAAGCCCGTCACCTATCCGGACGATCCCAACACCCCGGTGTGGGACTACGAGCAAGGAACGGAGCTCCGTGACGCGACCTTCAAGGAGGTCGCGGATTATTACGCCCGGCTTCTGTCCTGGTACACGAGAGGCGGATTTACCGACGAATACGGAAAGCGCCACGAATCTGGATATCTCTATTCGATTCCGTACTGGGAGGTTCTCAACGAGGTGGATTTCGAGCATGACATGACGCCGCAAGCCTACACGCCCTTATACGACGCGATTGTGACGGCTATGAAGAAGGTCCAACCAGGAGCAAAATTCGTTGGCGTGTCTCTCGCTATGCCGGGACGAAATCCCGAGTTCTTTGAGTATTTCCTGAACAAAAAGAATCACCGGCCTGGAGTGCCTCTGGACTACATTTCCTATCATTTCTACGCGGCTCCCGCTCCCGATGAGACCTTGGACATTCAGCAGCACACTGTGTTCGCGCAGGCGGATGGGTTCCTGAACAGCGTGCGTTACGTCGAGGCGATCCGGAAAAGACTTTCCCCAGGCACCGGCACAATGATCAATGAAATTGGGATCATTTCAGCCGATGACAACGGGCAGGGTGATCCCCATCACGTCACGAAACCCATTCCCGATTCGTATTGGAATCTCGCGGGAGCCGAGTACGCATACATTCTTGTCAAGCTCACGCAGCTGGGCATCGACGTGGTGGGAGAATCGCAATTGGTCGGCTACCCCACGCAATTTCCCAGCGTTTCGATGGTGGATTGGAACAATGGAAAGCCGAACGCACGATTGTGGGTACTCAAGCTCTTGCGTGACAACTTTGCTCCCGGCGACAAGATAGTGGACTTTACCCCTCCGGCACAACCCTACGTTGCGGGCCTTGCGGTAGTGACCAGGCAAGGCAGACGCAGGATGCTCTTGGTGAACCAGCGCGGCCGGAATTTCGATCTATCCGTTCCGGGAGCTGCCGGCGGCGAATTGGACTATGTCGACGTCACCACTGGATTCGGACCGCCTGCTTCTGCAAAGTTAAGTTCGGATGGTTTCACTCTGCGTGGTTTTTCGGTAGCAGTGCTTACTCTGCCTTAGATTCGGGCTTTCCGCCGGGCAGAGTTTCACTACGGAAAGAAACTGCCCCTTCCACTTGAGGGAATTCAGGAGATCTAGATGCCAAGAGTCGCGTTTCGCTTGCAAATAAAAGCTGGCAAAGAGAAAGAATATGATGCTGCGCACCGGAACGTTTGGCCGGTCCTGCTCGCCAAACTGAAAGAAGTTGGCATTTCGCAATATTCAATCTTTCGGAGGGAACAGGATCTGTTCTTGGTCATGCGGGTGGATGATTTTGATGCTGCGTGGCGTGCGCTCGATCAAGACTCAACCAACCTTGAGTGGCAGGAGAAGATGGCCCCGCTCTTTGAGCCGATGCCGGGCCTAAAACCAGGTGAGAAATTCGCGATGATGAAGGAAGTATTCTATTTGGATTGACCACACCCAGCGTGCTGCCTCGAGTCCGGTTCGGGGATATGATTGCCGGACGACCTCGGCAAAATCCGTGCTTCTTCCTCGTTTGCGCGTCGAGATAAATCAATGCACATCGGTATTGACGCACGTTCGATCGCCCGAGTAGAGTCCCCCATCCGTGCTTGACGGAATCGACGCGGGCCGTGACCCCGTCGCCAGCGTCCCTCGACCCGCACGCGAAGAGGAGGCATGTGGATATACGCCAACACACCGGAACCCTTCGTTCGGCGGTTTTACTGTTTCTGTTGCTTAGCCTTTCCGGCTGGAGCCTGGCGCGGGACGCCGGCGATCCACTCGCAGTAGGGTTTGCGAACCCTCCCGAGTCCGCGAGGCCGCGCGTTTGGTGGCACTGGATGAACGGAAACATCACCAAGGAGGGCATCAAGCTCGACCTCGAGTGGATGCACCGTATCGGACTCGGCGGCTTTCAAAACTTCGATGCCGCCCTCGCTACCCCGCAGGTCGTCCCGATGCGCCTCGCCTACATGACGCCTGAGTGGAAAGAAGCATTCTTATATGCCACCAAACTCGCAGATCAGTTGGGCATGGAAGAGGCCATTGCCGGCTCGCCTGGGTGGAGCGAATCGGGCGGCCCCTGGGTACCCAGCTCTCACGGCATGAAGAAGTATGTTTGGAGCGAGACGCTCGTCGAGGGAGGAAAGCGGTTCACGGGTGAGCTTGCGCATCCTCCTTCAAACACCGGTGCATTCCAGAACATGGGCACTCACGATCACCTTGGTGCAACAACGAAGGTCCCTCCACAGTTTTATGCGGATGCAGCCGTGGTCGCGTTTCCCAGAAGCGCTGCCGATCTGAGCTTTGAATCCGTCCAGGCGAAGATCACCTCGAGTGGTGGCTCCCTCGACGCCGCCCTATTGAGTGACGGCGGCCTGGACAAGACAACCAGAGTTCCCATTCCCGCCCTGGGGGCGGTCTCCTGGATTCAATTTGAATTCCCGCAGCCGCAGAGTGTGCGCGCCATCACATACGTGACCAAGGACCCCGACTGGAGGGAGGCGTTGGCGGCGGGTACTGGGGTGCCGGAAAAGAATCTCGAGGCCAGCGACGACGGCCAGAATTTTCACGTAGTGGTCAGCCTTAGCGGTGGAAGCGCTCCGGAACACACCATCTCCTTCGCACCGGTGACGGCCAAATTTTTCCGCGTGACGTTCAGGCGCACGCCCCCGCCGCCCATTCCGGCCTGGGCGCTCGGAATCGATCCTGCATCGTTTGGTGCCGCGGTGCGTTCCACCGACTACCAGGTCGCCGAGCTCGTCCTACATTCCGGCCCGCGTGTGAATCGCTTCGAGGAGAAGGCCGCGTTCGCGCCGCAGGGCGATCTGTACGGATTTGCGAGCCCGCCCGTCACGTCCGACGTTATTGCCAAATCGGATGTCATCGACCTCACCTCGAAGATGCAGCCTGATGGCACCTTGGACTGGACACCTCCCGAGGGGCCGTGGGTCGTGCTTCGCATCGGCTATTCGCTGCTGGGCACCACCAACCATCCCGCAACGGCCGAAGCCACGGGCCTCGAAGTCGACAAGCTTGACCGGCGCTATGTGAAGGACTACTTCAACAAATACCTCGACAGCTACAAGAACACTGTCGGTGCAGACCTGATGGGCAGCAAAGGCATTCGCTACGTGATCAACGACAGCTGGGAGGCCGGCTCTCAAAACTGGACCGACAACATGATGGCGCAGTTCAAGCGCCTCCGCGGCTACGATCCTACTCCCTGGCTGCCCGTCCTCGCAGGGTACGTCGTGGAAAGCTCCGAGGCCAGCGACCGTTTCCTGTGGGACTTCCGCAAGACGATCGCCGATCTCATTGCCAACGAGCACTATGGCCAGCTCGAAGAGACGCTCCACGAGCGAGGCATGGGTCATTATGGCGAATCGCACGAGTCCGGGCGCGCCTTTGTCGCCGACGGGATGGAAGTGAAGAAATTCAACGAAGTGCCCATGAGCGCCATGTGGACACAGGCTCCTGGCGTCAACAAGGAGCAGTACGACTACAACGCAGATGACCGCGAGTCCGCATCCGTGGCTCACATCTACGGCCAGAACATCGCGGCTGCCGAATCGCTGACGGCCGCAGTCGCGCCGTGGGCGTGGTCGCCCGCAACGCTCAAGCCCACCGCCGACCAGGAGTTCCTTAACGGCATCAATCGCTTCGTGATTCACGAGTCCGCGCATCAGCCGCTCGTGGACAAGGCTCCAGGACTTACGCTTGGGCCATACGGCCAGTGGTTCAATCGCAACGAGACGTGGGCGGAGCAAGCCAAACCTTGGGTCGATTACCTCGCCCGCACCAGCTTTCTACTGCAGCAGGGCCACTTCGGCGCGGACCTTGTCTACTTCTACGGCGAGGATTCCAACCTGACTTCCATCTTCGAGCATACGTCGCCCGATGTGCCGGGAGGGTACGGCTTCGACTACATCAACGCCGATGCGCTCATCCATGAGCTCAGCGTCTCGGATGGCTATCTCGTCACCAAGAGCGGCATGCAGTACAAGCTGCTCGGCCTTGATCCCTACAGCGTGCACATGTCGCTACCCGTGCTGCGCGCCATTCGCAACCTGGTGGAAGACGGGGCCATCGTAGCTGGGCCCAAGCCGATTGACGACCCGAGTCTTGCTGACGACCAGTCAGAGTTCCAGCGTCTCACGACCGATCTTTTCGGCGACGGCACCGGTGTGCACAAAGTGGGCAAAGGTTCGATCTACGCCGGGCAGAAGCTTCAAGACGTCTTTGTCGCGCTAGGTGTCCCGCCAGACTTCGATTACACCAAGCCGGAGAGCGACACACGCCTGCTCTTTGTCCACCGCAAGCTCGACAACGGCGACATCTATTTCGTCGACAACCGCAGCGAGCACGCTCAGTCAGTCGATGCCACGTTCCGAGTGGCCGGCAAAGCTCCCGAGCTCTGGCGCGCGGAAACAGGTACCTCGGCGCCCGCGTCCTACACCATCGCAGACAGTCGCACGACGGTGCCGTTACAACTCGAGCCCTGGGGCACCGTCTTCGTCGTGTTCCGCGAGCCGACCTCCCAGAAGTTGCGCACGCTGCCTAGAGTCACGGAGACCAAAGTGGCAGCAGTCGAAGGCCCGTGGAAGGTCACCTTCCAACCGGGTCGCGGTGCGCCGCCCTCCCTGACGCTCGATCAGCTGATCTCGTGGAGCGACAGCACGGATCCTGGCGTGAAGTACTTCTCCGGAATCGGCACCTACGCTCGCACCATTCAGGCGGATGTCTCGTGGTTCAAGAAGGGCGCGCGTCTTTGGATCGATCTCGGCGACGTGAAGAACCTTGCCGAAGTCATCGTGAATGGCAAGAGTCTCGGCATCGTGTGGCACGCGCCCTACCGGGTCGACGCCACCGCAGCCTTGAAGCCCGGCGCAAACGAACTCACCGTGAGAGTGGTCAACGCATGGGTGAACCGCCTGATCGGCGACGAACAGCCGGGCGCTACCAAGTACACGTTTGCAGACGTGAAGCCTTATAAGGCGAACTCCCCCTTGCTACCTTCCGGGCTGCTCGGGCCGGTCGCGGTCGTGCGGGTAGCGGCAGAGTAGCCTTGCATCCTGCCGGCGGCCTCGAAAAGCTAGCTCGCCAGCAAAGCGAGCCTCTTTTTTCAAAGCTACCGATTCAAATGCCCTCGGTTCCACGACGCGATCTCAGGGATAAGAGCCGTGGCAGGTCCGAGCCCACGGGTGCAATAATTTTCGGTAGCCAAAAGAAAAAGCCGCGCGCCCCGAG